>OGIX01000001.1_pt1 | contig 429167 bp, 347 predicted proteins | sample 1571901 | NCBI WGS metagenome assembly OGIX01 (sample SAMEA2582102, study PRJEB24529) | metagenome | biome: Human gut stool | place: China | collected 2011
CGGGCCCCCGTCAATTCCTTTGAGTTTCACCGTTGCCGGCGTACTCCCCAGGTGGAATACTTAATGCTTTCGCTTGGCCGCTTACTGTATATCGCAAACAGCGAGTATTCATCGTTTACTGTGTGGACTACCAGGGTATCTAATCCTGTTTGATACCCACACTTTCGAGCATCAGTGTCAGTTGCAGTCCAGTGAGCTGCCTTCGCAATCGGAGTTCTTCGTGATATCTAAGCATTTCACCGCTACACCACGAATTCCGCCCACCTCTACTGTACTCAAGACAGCCAGTATCAACTGCAATTTTACGGTTGAGCCGCAAACTTTCACAACTGACTTAACTGTCCACCTACGCTCCCTTTAAACCCAATAAATCCGGATAACGCTCGGATCCTCCGTATTACCGCGGCTGCTGGCACGGAGTTAGCCGATCCTTATTCATAAGGTACATACAAAACGGGACACGTCCCGCACTTTATTCCCTTATAAAAGAGGTTTACGATCCATAGAACCTTCATCCCTCACGCGACTTGGCTGGTTCAGGCTTACGCCCATTGACCAATATTCCTCACTGCTGCCTCCCGTAGGAGTTTGGTCCGTGTCTCAGTACCAATGTGGGGGACCTTCCTCTCAGAACCCCTATCCATCGTCGGTTTGGTGGGCCGTTACCCCGCCAACTGCCTAATGGAACGCATGCCTATCTATCAGCGATGAATCTTTAGCAAATATCCCCATGCGGGGCCCCTGCTTCATGCGGTATTAGTCCGACTTTCGCCGGGTTATCCCCCTCTGATAGGTAAGTTGCATACGCGTTACTCACCCGTGCGCCGGTCGCCACCCGGTATTGCTACCTGTGCTGCCCCTCGACTTGCATGTGTTAAGCCTGTCGCTAGCGTTCATCCTGAGCCAGGATCAAACTCTTCGTTGTTTAAATTGTTTTATTATCCTCGCTCCGGAATCCGTTATTGTAGTCCAAAGTCATACTTCTTTGACGGTATCAATCCGGAAAATTAATTTTCCTAATACTTGTACTACTTGTTGAATTATGTAAATCTCTCAAAGAACTCTTTTGTCGCTTTCGTTTTGCGAACGTGGATGCAAAGATAAGTGTTTTTCTTTTAAACTTCCAAATTATTTCAGAACTTTTTTCAAGAAAAATTTGTTTCATTATTTCGGTATCGCCGTTCTCTCTCGAATGCGGGTGCAAAAGTAACGCTATAAAACATAACCTCCAAACATTTTCGGCATTATTTTTCAAGTTTTTTCTCATGGCTCAACAATCCTTACTTTTAATGTACGCACACGATAAAGGCACATATATTTATCTGTACTGATGTTGACAATATCTGGATGGGCATGGAAATAGGTTTCAAGTTTCAAGGTTTCACGAACCCCTTTTCCTCACACACGCACAAGTACATATAATACAGTTCCTCATGATCGCTCCGTCCGCCTCGGGTAAAAACATCATGTCGTGGCTACGCAAGTTCTTCGAGGCTATCCATCCCGCATAACAAACATAAAGGGATTTATTTGAAACCTATATAATGTACGCATCGTGTGTGTGAAGAAAAAGGTTTCATGAAACCTTGAAACTTGAAACCTGCCTATAGTCATTTTTTAATTCGATACACGCATAAGCAAAGAAGAGCCATACGATAGACTTAATTCCTTCGAGCCAATGACTTAAATCAAAGAGCGCAAAGAGCTAAGTCATCAAGCGCAAAGACTCAACTTCTCATCCCCCAAGTTCCAAGTCCTTTATGCACCTTAATCCACAACTAATTAAAAAATCTGATAACAGAACACGAATGTCCGCTCTCATCAGTCCGACACATTGAAGCGTATTCCCACAGGGTCATCATATTGTTTTTGCAGCTTATAAAGCTCGTCTCGCATGCGTTTCATCACTGCCTCGTAACTGGGCTTACCGTAAAGGTTATTCATCTCGTGGGGATCTTCTTGGAGGTCGTAAAGCTCCCATACGTCGATGTCGTTGTAGAAATGGATCAATTTATAACGATCGTCACGTACGCCGTAATGACGCTTCACGGAATGCTCGGCGGGATACTCGTAGTAATGATAGTAAAGGGAGTTACGCCAGTTCTCCGGCCGCTCGCCTTTCAGCAAGGGAAGCAAGGACTCGCCTTGGATGTCGGCTGGGATGGGGGCTCCGGCCAGTTCCAAAAAAGTGGGGGCGTAATCAATATTCTGCACGAGCTGCGGGATATCACCCTTCTTGCCACCCGGCAGACGCATCAGCAACGGGGTGCGGAAGGATTCCTCATACATGAAGCGCTTGTCGAACCAGCCATGCTCGCCCATGTAGAAGCCTTGGTCGGAGGTGTAGACGATCAACGTGTTATCCAGCAAATCGTTCTTCTCCAGATAATCGAGCACGATACCGATGTTCCGATCCACGGAATGGATCACCCGAAGGTAATCGTGCATATAACGCTGGTATTTCCACTCAGCCAGCTCCTTACCCGTGCGTTTCTTCGCCTTGAAGTCTTGGATGATCGGATCGTAATAGGCGTCCCAAGCGGCTTTCTGGTCCGGATTCATGCGGTTATAAAGCTCACGGCCGTACTTCTCCAGATCGGCGTTGGAGGAATGGATCTCGTTCTCCTTATCGGCCATTTTCAAGTCGTATACGATATCCATATCCTTGATGATGCTCATCTCCTGCTCCGAGGCGGCGATGCGGTCGGCGTAATCATCGTAGAAATTCTCGGGCAGCGGGAAGGTCACATCGTCGTAAAGACGCAGGTCGCAGGTATCGGGCATCCAAGTACGGTGCGGAGCCTTATGGTGCAGCAGGAGGCAGAAAGGCTTGTTCTTGTCTCGTTTATTGTCCAGCCAATCAAGAGCCAGATCGGTCGTGATGTTCGTGGCGTACCCTTCGATCTGACGCTTCTCGCCGTTATCGATGAAGATGGGGTTATAGTAATCGCCTTGGCCTACGAGGATGTTCCAGTAATCGAAACCGGTGGGATCGGAGGTGAGGTGCCATTTGCCGATCATGGCGGTTTGGTAGCCAGCTTTACGCAATAGTTTCGGGAAGGTCTGCTGCGAGCCGTCGAAGGTATGGGCGTTATCGATGAAGCCGTTCTTGTGGCTGTGCTTGCCGGTCAGCATGCAGGCACGGCTGGGGCCACTGATGGAGTTGGCTACGAAGCTATTGGTGAAACGTACGCCCTCGTTTGCGATGCGGTCGATGTTGGGGGTTTGGATGTATCGCTTGTCGTAGGCGCTGATGGTTTGGAAGGAGTGATCGTCCGTCATGATGTAAAGGATATTCATGGGCTTGGCGGGCTGCCCGGACGTATTCTCTTTTTGGCTACAGGAGGTGGAGGCTATCGCCGCCAGACCTGTCAGAATGAATAGTTTATTTGTTTTCATGTATTCCGCTTAGATTTATGTTGTTTTGATTGATTTTGCCTAAATACACTCAGCTACAGACTTGTAGAGACGGGGCATGTCCCGTCTCTACAATTGGTGATATTAGCCGAGGAGGTCTTTCAGCTTGCCTTCGGATTGCAGCTTCACGATCAACTCGCCAAACAGAGTATTCGTCCAAGCGAACCACGAGCGGGTGTAATCGGAAGGATTGTCCTTATGGAAAGACTCGTGCATGAAGCCCGTGCCTCCGTCCGTATCACGAAGCGTCTCTATGCAATACCGGATCTCCTTCTCGTCGTTGGAAGTCGTAGCACGCATGATCAAGCTCATCGGCCAGATATAGTTGAAACCGATATGCGGACCGCCGATGCCCTCGCCGGCCTTTCCCTTGAAGAAGTAAGGGTTGGAAGGGCTCAGCACCAAGCGACGGGTATTCTGGTAAACCGGGTCGTTCACGTCCACGCAACCCAAGAACGGCAAAGCCAGCAAGCTCGGTACGTTAGCGTCGTCCATGAAAACACGGCTGCCGTAGCCATCCACCTCGAAGGCGTATACCTTACCGAATTCCGGATGCTCCACGATGGCGTATTTCTTCACGGCCTCCTCTACCTCGTTGGCCAACGCCTCGCAACGGCCGGCCAAGTCCGTGTTATTTCTTACGACACGAAGAATCTCAGCCACCTGACGAAGCGAGGTGATAGCGAACAAGTTCGATGGTACCAAGAAGCCGAACAGCGTAGCGTCGTCGGAAGGACGGAAAGAAGAGACGATTAGGCCCACCGGGTTCACCGGGCTACCCCAACCATCGTTCAAGAGGGTATCGCCTTGGCGGTCCGTCACACGGGAGAAACGGTACGGCCCGAGGCTATCCTTGCGCTGTTGCTCACGGAAGGTACGGTAAACGGCCTCCATTGCCTGCTCCCATTTGCTGTCGAATACGGAGGTATCGCCAATCTCTTTCCAATAATGATACGCTAAGCGGATCGGGTAGCAAAGCGAGTCGATCTCCCATTTACGCTCGTGAAGCTCTTTCTTCATCTCCGTGCGGTCGCTCTCCCACTCGCTCCCGGTAGGGCCTTCGTTGAAGCCGTTAGCGTAGGGATCGATCAGGATGCAGGCGGTCTGGCGATTGATAGCTCCGACCAGCATTTGCCGCAAGTCCTCATCCTTCTTCGCCAAGGTGACGAAGGGGTAAACCTGCGCCGAGGAGTCACGCAACCACATGGCGTGAATATCTCCGGTGATCACGAACGTATCCGGCTTGCCGTCTACCATCTTGAACTCACAGGTCGTGTCCAAGGTATTCGGGTAGCAGTTCTCGAACATCCAAGCCAGCTTCGGGTCCTTGATACGGGCCTTGGAAGCCTTCAGTTGCTCCTCTACCGCCTTGGAGGTAAACTTACGGGCCTCGGGAGCCGGGCGCTTGCTGGCGTAATCGCCGGTCACCTTAGAGGCGATCGTGCTAAAACTCTTTTTATTGTCGGGCGTACTCACGGCGGAGTATACCTTCTCGCCAACCAACAGGCCGGCCAAGGAAATAGATCCTGTTTTCAGGAAATTACGTCTTGTAGTCATTTATATAGTTTTTATGGTATTATATTCCAGTGGCAAAGTTAAGAAAAAAAATAAAGGCTCCCAATCCTTTTCGGACCGGAGCCTTCGCCAACTCAATAATTCCTTAAATTAGCCTAAATACGATTTTAGAAGCTTGCTACGAGTTCCTTGTCTTAATCTTCTGATTGCTTTTTCCTTGATCTGGCGGACACGCTCTCTAGTGAGGCCAAATTTGTCGCCAATCTCTTCCAATGTCATTTCCTGACAGCCAATACCGAAAAACATCTTGATTATCTCACATTCTCTTTCGGTCAGTGTAGCAAGCGCTCTATCAATTTCCTTAGCCAATGACTCGTTCATTAACGACCGGTCCGCGATAGGAGCGTCATCGTTCACAAGCACATCCAAAAGGCTGTTGTCTTCGCCTTCCACGAACGGGGCATCCACGGAAATATGACGTCCGGACACCTTCAAGGTATCGGAAATCTTATCCACCGGGATATCCAACTCATCAGCAAGTTCCTCTGGAGACGGTCTGCGCTCGTTTTCCTGCTCGAACTTGGAGAAGGCCTTGCTGATCTTGTTCAGCGAGCCTACTTGGTTCAACGGAAGACGCACGATTCTTGACTGCTCTGCCAAAGCTTGCAGAATAGATTGGCGAATCCACCATACAGCATAGGAAATAAACTTGAAACCTCTCGTCTCATCGAATTTCTCGGCAGCCTTGATCAAGCCTAAGTTACCCTCATTAATAAGGTCGGGCAAACTCAAACCTTGGTTCTGATATTGCTTAGCCACAGAAACGACGAAACGGAGATTCGCACGGGTCAATTTCTCTAACGCCCTACGGTCTCCTCTTTTGATAGCCTGTGCCAATTCCACTTCCTCTTCTACCGTGATAAGATCTTCTCGACCAATCTCTTGAAGATATTTATCCAGCGAAGCGCTTTCGCGGTTGGTAATGGACTTTGTGATCTTTAATTGTCTCATTCAATTTGTTTAATTGAGAATACGGGGTGCAAAGATAACCATTTTTGTTGAAAGAATTGGCTGGATGCACCCCACATCCAGCCAATTAAAAACCTTTAACAATCTTTTCACACCTATAAGACTACAGTCCTTGTTTATCTTATTCGGCAAGATCTATCGCATAGTACTTCGTACGTCCGTTCGGGTAGAAGCCTTTAATGAAGAGGCCTTGATCTTCCGTACGTCCTTGAAGTATGCTTTCCACAATCTTTTCCAAGTCTTCCGGAGCAGAGATCTTCTGGTTGTTTACAATCATGATAATGAAGCCTTTCTTTATACCGGCGTCTTTCAGTTTGCCGCTGGTCAGACCGGTGACCTCGATACCATAACTTACACCTAACTTACGTTTCTGCTCGTCGTTCAAAGCCTTGAACGCTGCGCCCATAACCTCTGCGCTGTCACCACCCTTCACGACCTTGGTGCTACCTTGCGCATTACGGAGTTCTACCGTGAATTTCTTCGTGCTACCGTTGCGGTTGATCGTCAACTCTACCTTGTCGCCCGGACGGTATTTGCTGATCTGCTCTTGCAAAGCGCTAGACGATTTGATCTTCACGCCGTTCACAGCTACAATCACGTCACCCTTCTCGATTCCGGCTTCCTTAGCGGAGCTGCGCTCGGCGAAACCACCTACGTAAGCGCCCTCGAATACTTTCACTTTCTCTTTCTCAGCGTCGGGCACGTATTGCGGGTCTTGTATCAATACGCCTAATACAGCACGCTGCACGGTTCCGAATTGCTTCAAGTCGTTAGCCACCTTACCGGCGATGCTGATAGGCACAGCGAAAGAGTATCCGGCGAAGTTACCGGTCTCGGAGTAGATAGCGGTATTGATACCGACTAACTCGCCTTTCGTGTTCACTAGCGCCCCACCACTGTTACCCGGGTTCACGGCGGCGTCTGTCTGTATAAACGACTCGATCTTGCTACGATCCTTGCCGCCGGCGCCGATGTTACCACGGCTCTTAGCGCTCACGATACCTGCCGTAACGGTAGAGGTCAAGTTAAACGGGTTACCTACCGCCAACACCCACTCACCTACTTTCAACTTCTCTGAATCACCAAAGGGGATCGTAGGTAAGTCGGTTGCCTCGATCTTGATCAAGGCGATATCTGTTGTCGGATCAGCCCCTATAATCTTTGCCGGGAATTTCCGGTTATCGTTCAAGGTAACCTCCAGCTCATCGGCTCCGTCGATCACGTGGTTGTTCGTGATGATATAACCATCCGTAGAGATAATGACCCCCGAGCCGGCGCCCACACGAGGTTGCTGTTGCGGACGTTGGAACCCTCCACGGCCACCGAAGCCGAAGAAATACTCGAACGGGTCCATATACTGCTGACCGCCGTCCCCGTTAGAGGCTTGCGCGTTAGCCGTGGCCTTGATATGGACAACCCCGTGGATGGCGCTCTCGGCGGCCGTAGTGAAATCGATATTCTCGGCGGCCACGGTTCCATAATTCGTCAATCGGTACGGTTGCTTGAAGGTATTCTCAACCCCGGAGGCCAACTCCACCGGACGTTGATTCTTATTCATCAGGTAAGTACTCGTTCCGATCGCGGCACCAGAACTAATGGCTGCTATCAGAGCAACACCAAGCACATTCTTCCAGATATTTTTCATACTTTTCTTATTTAATTAAACACTTAAATTTAACAGTTTCTTTACGGCAAAGAAAACTCAAAAATTGTGCGGATATTCCATTTCCATCGTATTTTTTATCACTTTTAACGAGGCATCACAAGGGCTTAACCGCACTTAACAGTACTGTGTATTGCAAAGTACCTTTTTAACAATTAAACAGCAGACGAATTGACAGTTGACATGCGATAACTGACAGTCGGCAATCGATAAATGACAGTCGGTTACTGGCAATCTAGAATCCCTGTTCGTATAAAAAACACCTAGGAGACAGAATATGTTTACGGCTGAAAAAGAAAATGTTATCCTATCTCTCCTATGCGTCTCCAAAATAATTGTCAACCGCCGACCGTCAACTGTCAACTAAAATACCTATCTTTGTCCTATCGCAGTCTGCTGGTCTGTCGCTCACCTTCGGGTGTGAGGAAAGTCCGGGCAACACAGAGCACCATACTTCTTAACGGGAAGCTGTCCGTGAGGGTAGAGTAACGTAACAGAGAATAACCGCCGGACTCGTCCGGTAAGGGTGAAAAGGTGAGGTAAGAGCTCACCGGGTCCCGTAGCGATACGGGATGCCGTACGTCTTATGGGTTGTAAGGTCATGTATACCGGCGCATGTAGGATGGCTCGTCCGATGCCGGGGGGTAGACCGCTAAAGCTTACCGGCGACGGTAAGACAAGATAAATGGCAGGCGCCTCTTTCCAAAGAGGTACAGGACCCGGCTTATAGGCAGACTGCTTTTTTTATTTGCCAATTAAATCATGTGCCGATATGCCCAAAAACAAGCCACGGGAAGAAAAGAAACCTATTGGAGAACGGATCAGCGCATTATTAGCACGAACCATCCGTTTCGTTACCTACGACATTTGGCGGATTACCGAGAATGAAGTTAGTGGGCTGAAGGAGATTTATATCAATATCATCAAGACGGTCATACTCGCCGTGCGGGGTTTCCAGAGCGAGAACCTGCAAACCAAGGCGTCGGCGCTTACCTACAGTACCTTGTTATCTATCGTACCTTTGCTGGCCGTATTATTAGGTATAGCTAAGGGCTTCGGTTTCCAAGGGACGGTACGGCAGGAGTTGTTCGATTATTTCCCCGGGCACGAGATGGAGCTGAACAAGGCGTTCGAGTTCGTGGAGAGCTATCTGGCGCAGGCGCAGGGGGGAGTGATCATCGGGGTCGGTTTGATTTTATTGTTTTATACGGTGATCAACTTGATCTCGTCCGTAGAGGATACGTTCAACGATATCTGGCAGATCCAGAAATCCCGGCCGTGGTACCGGAAGATATCCGATTATCTGGCCTTATTCCTCGTGCTGCCGGTGCTGATGACGGCATCCAGCGGTTTATCCATCTTCATGTCTACTTTGCAGAACTCGTTCTTGGGGCAATACTTATTTTTTACACCGCTCATGGAGTTGTTCTTGCATATAGCGCCCTATATTATCACGACATTGGCTTTCACGGGGCTGTACGTCTCCCTGCCGAATACGAAAGTGAGGTTCGTGAACGGGTTGGTGGCAGGCTTTATCGCTGGTTGCGCCTTCCAGTTGTTCCAATTTATTTATATCAGCGGGCAGATTTGGGTGAGCAAGTACAACGCTATTTACGGTAGTTTCGCCGCACTGCCTTTGTTGTTGCTCTGGTTGCAGCTTTCTTGGTTGATTTGCTTGTTTGGCGCAGAGCTGTCGTACGCCTCCCAGAACGTGAAGAAATTCAGCTTTGAGAGGGACAGCAAAAGTATCAGCCGCCGGTACAAGGATTTCCTGACCCTACTGATCGCCTCGCTGATCATCAAACGATTCGTGAAAGGCGAGAAACCCTATACGGCCGACGAGCTATCCGACGCTTACCGCATCCCTATCCGCATAACGACACAGATCTTATACCTGCTCACGGAGTTGAACATCATCATCGAGGTGAATTACGGGAATGACGACCGTGTGGCATACTACCAGCCGGCGATCGATGTCAATAAGATCACGGTCAGCTACCTGCTGACCCGCATGGACGAGTATGGTTCCGAGAACTTCAAGATTGACACGAGCAAGCTTTTCAGCAAGGAATGGAAAGCCCTGCTGAAGACACGTGAGGATATGATAAAGGCAAACGACAATATCCTGCTGAAAGACCTATAGGGAATTGAAAATTGAGAATTGAGAATTGAAAATTAATACAGGAAATAGGGATTTGACGAGTGGGGCGGTATGGAAGGTGATCCTGCGTTTCGCTTTCCCTTTGCTGATCGGCAATCTGCTGCAACAACTTTATAACGTGACCGACAGCGTCATTGTCGGGCAGTTTCTAGGGAAAGAGTCGTTGGCGGCGGTATCGGCTTCCTTCTTCATCTATTACTTTATTATCTCGCTGGTGATCGGTATCGGAAGCGGAACGTCGGTGGTGATCTCGCAGTTTTTCGGGGCGAAGGAGTTCGATAAGGTGCAAAAAGCCTTCTCATCTTTCTTTATCTTCATGTTGGTCGCAGGGGTATTGCTGTCCATAGCGGGGATTATTTTTGCCGAGCCGATGTTCAGGCTGACGAACACGCCGGAGGACGTGATCCCGCAGGCGGTCGCTTATTTCAGGATTTATGTAGGGGGTACGTTCTTGTTCGTCACTTTCAATAGCATTATCTCCATATTGCGGGGTGTCGGGGAGTCCGTGCGCCCCATGCTGTTTATCCTGCTTACCACGATCTTGAATATCGCCTTGGATTTACTCTTCATTGTCGTTTTCAAATGGGGGATCGAAGGGGCGGCACGGGCTACGGTGATCGCCCAAGGGATCGGCATGTGCGTGGCCCTAGGCTACGTGAACAACACCCATCCCCTGCTCTCTATCAAGAAACAGGATTTATTGTTCGATATGGGACTGTTCAAGGAAGGGCTCCGCATCGGGCTTCCCTCCAGCGTACAGCAATGTGCCATCTCGCTCGGATTGATTGCCTTGCTGGGGATCGTGAACAGTTTCGGCACGGATACGCTCACCGCTTACGGGGCAGCGGGAAAGATCGACACGATCATCATCCAAGCGGTATTAACCCTCTCTGGGGCGCTAGCTGCTTTCTGCGGGCAAAACATCGGAGCTGGGCACTTGGACCGGGTACGTGACGGGGTACGATTCGCCATGCTTGTCAACCTATTGCTGGGTCTAGCAACCTTCACGGCCATCTATTTCTTCGGGGACAAGATGATACTGGCTTTCACCAAGGACCCGGAGGTGATCCGGATTGGCAAGGAATATTTATTGATCATGGGAGGATTCTTTATCGTACACGGCGGCTTGAACGTCTTCAACGGGGCATTACGGGGAGCTGGCGATACCCTGTTCCCGATGGCAGTAAGCATCACTTGTCTTTGGCTGATACGCATTCCCCTCGCCTATTGGTTTAGCTCTATCTGGGGACGGAGCGGTATCTGGTGGGCCATCGGCGCCAGCCTTTGCATCGGGCTTACAATCACCTATATCTATTATAAATTGGGATTCTGGAAGAACAAAGGGCCTTTACGGAAGAAATAAGCATAGCTTATTATTCGTTTCCGTCGGGGTCGCATCGCCCGATCGCTTGATTGAATAGAGAAAAAGTCCTCAAGTCAATGACTTGAAGACTTTTTAGTTGCGGAGGCAAGACTCGAACTTACGACCTTTGGGTTATGAGCCCAACGAGCTACCACTGCTCCACTCCGCGATATAGTCGCTATCATTTCCTGATTGCGAGTGCAAAGGTATATATTACATTCCAAACTTCCAAACATTTTCAAGAAATATTTTCAATTTGTTTGCATACGCCCTTCGCTATCGGGCAGTGAAGCCTTGTTTAGCAGCAATTTGACACTAGAAATTCTCGATCGTATCAAAACCGAATGGTTCATATAAATGCAGACGGTTTCTCAACGATTGTATCTCCGCCTGCAAATTCCGCATCCGGTTCAGCATATGATGAATGGCCTCGATTCCCTCGATGTTAATAGACAAGTCGTAATACATACGTGTGTATTGTTCCAGATCACGGAGCTGGGAAGAGAAGAGATACCTCTCTCCATCCGTGATATTAATGTCTATCAAACCTCCCTCTTCCAGCAAAATGATGAACGAAGGGTCTATATGGCATTTCTGGCAGTATTCACTGACAATAACTAAATCTGTTTGCATAATACACCTGTTTTTAATTTAGACTTTGTATTTCCCGGAACAATTCCTTCTGTTTCTCCGTCAAGTTGGTCGGCACCTCGATCGAGTACGTGACGATCAAGTCACCAAACTGCCCCTCCTTCTTGTAAACAGGGAATCCCTTACCTTTCAACCGGACTTTCGTATTGTTTTGCGTGCCCGGTTTTACTTTCAGTTTCACCTTGCTATCCAAGGTATCGATAATCTGCTCGCCACCCAAGACCGCCGTATAGAGGTTCAAGGGGACGGTCAGGTACAGATCGTCTCCCACCCGTTTGAAACGGCTGTCGTCCGGGATAATGAACGTGATGTACAAATCACCGGCAGGGCCTCCATTCATGCCCTGCCCGCCTTGGCCTTTCAGCTTAATGGTTTGCCCGTTGGCTACGCCGGCGGGAACCGTGATACGCAGGTTCTTGCCGTTCACGGTGATCACCTGCTTATGTGTCTTGGCCGCATCCATCAAGGATAAGTGCAATTCGGCCGTGTAATCCTGTCCACGGAACCCATGATCAGAACGGCCACCGCCCCCCCGGCGGGAACCAAACATAGACTCAAAGAAATCCGAGAACTCTCCATCATCGCCGGAGGAAGACCAATACGTACCTCCACCGTTCGAGAAGCCGCCGCCAAAGCCGCCACCTTGCTGGCCGTACTGCTTCCGTTGAGCCTCGAACTCATCCGCATGTTTCCAATTCTCCCCGTACTGGTCGTATTTCTTACGCTTTTCCGGATCGCTAAGCACCTCGTTCGCCTCATTGATCTCCTGAAACTTACGATGGGCGTCGGGATCGTTCGGATTCAAGTCAGGGTGATATTGCCGAGCCAACTTCTTATAGGCTTTCTTGATATCATCCTGAGAAGCGTCCTTGTTCACCCCCAAAATTTTGTAATAATCGATATAGGCCATAATCTGATATGTTTAGTCTATTTTTCTCATATAATTATATAACAATAAACATACCAAGGATAGTTTTGGTTAGTGAAAATTTACTTAAAACGTTTTTAATCGTACACGCACGGAATTAAGATTGTCTGTAGATAGAAAAGGCTCTAGCCGGGATCATCAGATACCGCTAAAGCCTTTTATGGATAGGAAATTCTTCGAACCTTATTTAAACTGCATCATCTTGCTAATATACTTCCCGACAATATCGAACTCTAGGTTCACTACCGTACCTTTCTCGATCTGGCAAAAGTTCGTGTTATCGTGCGTATAAGGGATGATAGCGACTTGGAAACTGTTTTGCTGGGAGTTGCATACCGTCAGGCTGACGCCGTTCACGCAAACGGAGCCTTTCTCCACGGTCATATACCCCTGCCGGGCCATCTCCTTATCAAAAGCGTACTCGAACGTATAGTACCAGCTGCCGTCCGCCTCCTTCACCTCCGCACAAACGGCGGTCTGGTCCACGTGCCCCTGTACGATATGCCCGTCCAGACGGCCGTTCATCAACATGCTACGCTCCAAGTTCACCTTATCGCCCACTTTCAGGTTCCCGAGGTTCGAACGTTCCAAGGTCTCCTTGATAGCGGTAACCGTATACGTATCTTCCGTCATGCTTACCACCGTAAGGCAAACGCCGTTGTGAGCCACGCTCTGATCTATTTTCAGCTCATTCACGAATGAGCACTTCATCGTCAGATGAAGGTTTCCTTTATCGGATTGGAGGGCTACTACCTGAGCCGCTTCTTCTACAATACCTGAGAACATAATCAAATTGTTTTTAGTTTGTACTCCCAAAACTGTTATTTATTCATGGGCAAAGATAACGCCTTTGAGGTAATAAGCCCGATAAAAAGGATGTTATTAAATGTTTTTATCACGGTAGAAACCGCACTTATTTATCGTCCAAGGAGATCAAATCGTATCGTTGGCTTCCCATACCCAACGCCTCCGCATGCTCAACGATATGAAAGCCTAAAAACGAAATGGGGGTTATTCACACGGCTCCGTATCTCGTATATCATTCTAAACCATCCCTAAACATTCCTTAAAGCCACTTGTTTCATAAATAGATTATCCTAATAATATAGATCTTATGAAATCAAAGAATTTAACACTGGCCTCTCTTTTCGCCGGCTTGCTCATGTTCATGAACCCTACGGGAAGCGAGGCGTGTACAAGGGCCGTTTACCTCGGGCCGGACAATATGGTCGTAACCGGACGTACCATGGATTGGAAAGAGGACCCGCAATCCAACCTTTACCTCTTCCCCCGGGGCGTGCAAAGAAGGGGGGCGATATCCGATAATACCATCCAATGGACCTCGAAATACGGAAGCGTGGTGACCGCCGGGTATGATATCGGTACGTGCGACGGAATGAACGAGAAGGGGCTTGTAGCCAACCTATTGTTCCTCACCGAGTCATCTTATTTCCGACCGGACGATAACCGCCCGGTTATGGGGCTTAGCATCTGGACGCAGTATGTACTCGATAATTTCGCCACGGTAGATGAGGCGGTTGCCGAGTTAAGCAAGGAGGTCTTCCGCATCGACGATCCGGATCTCCCGAACGGGGCGAAATCGACCTTGCATCTCTCGATCTCGGACGCTTCAGGAAATAGCGCTATCTTCGAATACCTGAACGGGAACTTGGTTATCCACGAGGGACGGGAATGCCAAGTCATGACGAATTCCCCTACATACGATAAGCAACTAACCTTAAACGATTACTGGCAACAGATAGGCGGCTTGGTCATGTTGCCGGGTACGAACCGAGCTTCCGATCGTTTCGTGCGTGCCTCTTTCTATATCCACGCCATCCCGCAGACAAGTAATTTCCGGGAAGCGGTAGCCGGGGTATTCAGCGTAATGCGTAACGTATCGGTACCTCTGGGAATCACGACCCCGGATCAACCGAATATCTCCTCTACCCGCTGGCGTACGGTAGCCGACCAGAAGAATAAGGTATATTACTTCGAGTCTACTTTAAGCCCGGATATCTTTTGGGTAGATTTCAAGAGCTTGGACTTCAAGGCAGGTACACCTATCAAGAAACTAACGCTCACAGACGGCGAGATTTACGCCGGAAACACCGCCAAAGATTTCAAGGACAGCAAACCGTTACCGTTCTTGTTCGGGATCTGAAGGGCCGATATCAACATCCCTGCCGGATACTGTCCACGGGATTCGTGCTGGCAGCCCGGTAGTTCTGGATCGTAACCGTGAGCAACGTGATGATCGCAATGGCAAGGAAAGCCAAGAGGAAAATCCACCAATGGAGCGGAGCCTTCAAGGCGAAATTCTCTTGCCAGCGCTCAATGCCGTACCAAGCGATCGGCGAGGCGATCACGAAACAGATCATGACGATCCATAGATACGATAGGTTATGCTTCCGCAACAAGTCCATCACGGTAGCGCCAAATACCTTCCGGATACCGATCTCTTTCCGTTTATATTCGCTCTCAAACAAGACAACACCAAATACGCCTACCAAAGACACAAATACGGCAATCAAGCTGAAGAACAAGATTTGTTTGCCAAGTAGCAGCTCTTTCTGGTACAAGTTCTCTTGGATATTGTTGAACAAATGGATATCAAGGGGATAATCAGGATCTAGTTCCCGCAAGGAGCTCTCTATGTCTAGCGAGAGTTGACGGTAGTCCGTCCCCGGGCGAACAAGGATCATCAGGTTCGTCAAGGTCCCAGCCATAATATCTTTTCCGACAAAGATGGCGAACGGCTCCAGCTTATCCCGGAACGAGTTATATTTCAGGTCAGGCACGAAACCGGCGATCTTCTCCCTACGATGTAAATCTCCCCAGTCCAACCGGATTGGATCTCCCGCTTTCAGCCCATAGGTCCGTTTCGCTTCCTCATTGAACAAATAAGTGCCATCGCTCAACTGGTCTTCCGGCAGGAATCCCCGCCCCTCCAGAATAGGAAGGGCCAATACCCGCTCAATCTCCGAGTCTGCCTGCACCACCTTGAATTGGATATCCTCATCCACGTAGGTACGTCCCCAGCCGGAGTAATTATCCTCAGCGCCAAGCACTCTTGAGGTAAACGACAAGGCCTCGACAGAGGAGAGTTGCCCCAACCGCTGACGCACGCTCTCCGGTTGCCTGCTCAGATTACGGTTTAGCTTTACGGTGACAATCCGCTCGCTATCGAATCCAAGCGGCGTATGAAGCATATTGTAATTCTGCCACGTGATAAACAAAGCCGCTATAACCAAAATAAAAGAGGCCACGAACTGAAATCCTACTAACACATTGCGGAACGAGCGCCCCTTGGGAGATAAGCCAAAATTTCCTTTCAGCACCAGTGCCGGAGAGAAAGAGGTGATATACCAAGCCGGCCAGCAACCAGCGATAAGTCCGATCAGCAACACAAAGCCTCCACAGGCGATCAACAAGGGCATCTGCCCCTCCAAGGAAATGCCTCCACTGACCAAATCCACAAACCCGGTCTTCGACAACAGGCGAACCAGCAGCAAAGCGATCAGGTAAGACAACAGGCACATCCCCACTGCCTCCGAAGCCACGGCCATCCGGAGCGCCGATACCGGACTCCCCAATACCTTCCTCGTGTTGATGCCCCGCAGACGGACCGGCACCAAAGCATTGCTGAAGTTCATGAAATTAATGACCGCTATCAATACGATCAAGATAGCGATAGCAGATAGCGCTTGAAGCTGGGCATAGCTCCCCTTTTGCTTCTGTGAATCGTAGCTCGTGTCAGTCTTAAAATAGATATCCGGCAGAGAAGTCAAGCGCAATTGTCTCGTTTTCCAATTCCATTCGTCGTGGCGGAAATTTTTCTCGAAACCAGCCAAGACATCCGGAGCGGAGGCCGGATTATCCAGACGGAGATAACACTCAAAATTATTTTGCATCCAAGCGCCTGCGCCTTCCTTGTCCGATATGCGCCGATAGACCGCATTACTGACGATCGAGTTGGAGGGAAAGTCCCGGTAGACACCTCCTACCTCAGACGTCCACCCCTCTCCGATCAAGACTTGCCCGACCGCCGGATGATTGCCGAAGAAACGATGAGCCATACTTGCCGGTATCAATACCCGGCCCTTCTCCTCCAACGCCGCCGCTTCACCTTCCACCATATCAAAGTTGAAAACACGGGCATAGGAGGGATAGCAGGCATAGAGCTCCTCATGGAAAGTCATCCGCTCACCATCCCGATCCACCGTGATATACTTCTTATCGCCCCACCGATTGATTAGCGCCCCCTCCTCAATATGTGGAGAGGAGGCCAAGAACCGATCGATAAGCGGGCGGTTCAATACGACTTGCGCCCCTTTATTATTGTGAACGATCTCCAAGCGATACAACCGGTCGGCATGCTTATGGAAACGATCGTATCCCCACTCGTAACGAACTTGCATGAACAAGATCAAGAAAGCTGTAAAAGCCACAGATAATCCTGCTACATTCAAGAAACTAGCCATTTTAAAACGACTGATCACAAAAACGAAATTTCGTACGATTGAGTTCATGATATTTCCTTTTAAAAGTTACTAAAGCCTATGCCTAAAGCTATCCACCGGATTCGATGTGGCAGCCCGGTAGCTCTGGAAAAAGACAGAGACAAACGAGATCACGAGGCAGAATAAGCCGGCAGCGATAAATATCAGCGGGCTTAAACCGATACGATACGAATAGTCGGACAGCCAATCTTTCATAAAGTACATAATAATAGGTATGGCAATCACGAAAGCGATCAGCACATAGTTCAAGAACGTGAATACGAGCTTAACCAATATCTGCCGGTTGCTGGAACCAAATACCTTTCGTACGGATACTTCTTGCAAACGCTGTTGGATAAAATAAGTGGACATCGCCAATAAGCCTAGCAAAGAAATAAGGATGGCGATTATCGAGAATACGATTACGATCTTTGCCAAACGGATTTGCGAGTCGAATGAGTTTTGTAAACTCTCATCCATGAAGAAAGCCTCAAACTCAAGTCCGGTCACTTTCTCATATACTTTACCGATGGCCTCCTTTGCGGCAAAAGGATCACCTTGTGTCTCGATCAAGATCATCCAAGGAGTTTCATTATCTTTCAAAAAACGAAACATAACGGGCCTCATTTCTGTCGTCACATTCCCAAAGCAATAGAAATCCCGAACGATACCCGCTATCGCTATCGGCTTCTCCTGCCTATCCAACATAAAAGAGGCCGCATCCTCCGGCAGGTTCATCTCACGTATCGCTTGCTCGTTTAGGAACCAGCCCTCTGTCGTTAAATGGTTATCACGCAAAATCTCCAATCCTAGCATCTCATAGCATTCCTTATCCATAATAAATTGCTGGAAAGATATATTTTGTCCTTGATAGGTAGCAGTCCAATTATTACTACCGAAAAAAGGCAGTCCTCGTGTCTTCCCTACCCTATCTACGCACGACAAGCCTTTCAGCTCACCGACAAAAGCAGACAACTGCCTTCCGTCTACCGAGTTCATGGCCAACAAATTCTTCGTATTATATCCCACAGGAGCGTTGATCATATGAACAATCTGGCTAACCATCACGATAGAGGCTGCGATCATCGTGATCGTGATCACATTCTGGAATACGATAAAGAACTTACTGAATACCATTTTTGTCTTAGCTCGGAACGTACCCCTTACCACCTCGATCGGTTTAGAAGAAGAAATGATGATAGCGGGCAGCAAGCCGGATAAAACTCCCACGACAACCGTTAATGAAACCAGAGCCAATAGCCACACAGGACTACCCAATACGCTCATATAGACATGCGTCTGCAATAAATCATTGACAAACGGCACGACCGCCAAGGCAAGGAGAACCCCGATAACCAAAGAAATAAACGTAAGCAAAGTAGACTCCAGCATCAAGCGCATGAATAACTCGCCCCGTGAAGAACCCAAAAGGCGCCGGGTAGCCATCTCCTTCGCCCTGAAACCCGCTTGGGCGACCGTCAAGTTAATATAATTAATGACCGCGAAAATCAAGATAAGGAAACCTACGGACATCAGCACGATCACGAAACGCCAATCTCCCTTTCGCAAAGAAGAGTAAGAAGCGGCTTTCGCAAAATACTGCTCACTAAGCGGCAATATGCGTACCTCTTTTGCCGTCCCATATTGATACGGCCAATAAAACTCCTTGAACCAATGGGCCATATCCTCCGCACGAGAAGGGAAATCACTACCCTCACGCACCAAGACAAAAGCCGATGTACTTCCGGCATTCCCCAATTGATCCGGAGCCAACGACCAGTTCAAATACCGAACCTGCTCCCAACGCACGATCACATCCGCTTCGGGAATAGAGGAATGAAGTAAATCCTCCACCACCCCATTTATAGTAGCCGATATGGTATCTCCCACCACTAACTGCCGTCCCATCGGATCATCCGTTCCGAACATCTTACGGGCGAACGAAGAGGAGACCACCGCATAGTTCCCGGCGGCCAACGCTTGCTCACGAGTGCCTTGTAGCAACCGGAAATCAAAGAAATCGAAGAACGTAGAGTCTGCGAACATCACGTTTGCCTTCAGTTTCCGATCACCGGAAACTACAACTATATCACTCGAATTACCCGCCACTACCGGACAAACTTTTTCTACCTCCGGATAGCGTTCCTTTATCTTATAAGGAATGGCGGCTCCAGTGGCCATCCAATTTTCATTCCCGACCAGATAGATACGATCCGCCTTGGTATGGAATTTATCTGTAGACATCTCCTGTACCGTATAGACCGCTATCAATAACACAAACATCAACGATACAGACAGACCAAACACGTCTATCAGCGTATAAGCCTTATTCCTTCCGAGGAACTTGAAAAAGGACTTAAAGTTCAATAAATTATTCATGAATTATAAATTTTCAATTACTCAGATTTCAAGCAGTTCACCGGATTATCATTAGCCGTCTTGCGGGCATCCAGACAAACCACGGAATATATAATCAATAATACACATACGCCGCAACCCAAGAATATGTACCATGACAAAGGAACCTTCTCCGTGAATTGCTCTTGCCACTTTTGCAAGACAAAGTATGCTATACCACCGCCTAATATGACCGCATAGATACAGATATATCCGATATCCTTTATGAACAACCTCAATATATCCCATAAGGTAGCCCCATTCACCCGGCGAACCGCTATCTCCTTACGACGACGGCTCACCTCATCATTCGTATAGCCAATAAGTCCTATCAACGTAACAAGAAGCGTGACCAAACCTCCGATCATCACGGAATCACGGAATTGACGGGAGTCCTTATATAGATCCATGATCTCGGAACGGAAAGAGATAGCGTTCAGTTCACGATCCGGAAATGTCTCGGATATCTTCTGCTGTAAACGAGCCATACTATCGTTGTTCAGCTCATGGAACTTCACCTGCAAGGTATACATGGGCTTATGCGTATAGAATAATACGGAAGGCCGCATATCTTGGTTCGAGATTCCTCCCAGACGGATATTCTCATAAACACCGCAAATCGTGAATGGCTCCTCATTCCATTTGCTATGCTCGGTGACGCAGATATCCTTCCCGATCACATCATCCGTCCAACCCGCTACCAATTTCATTTTCTCCACGAAACGGCGGTCTACCATCACCTCTCTTGAATTGGTCACATTTTCCGTGAACGAGCGGCCTTGGATCACGGGAATCTCCATCATGTCCAAATATCCGTTACCTACCCAATAGAGATCGGCGATATTAAAAAGCTCTTGAGTCTCACCCGGTAAAAGAATATTATTACCGGAAGCATGCTCGAAAGGCAATTGATAGACGGTGGTAGCCGCAACGACCCCCGGAAGCCGCATCACCTCATCCAGAATCTTGGCACGAGAGGTAGAGTCCACGCCAGCTAACCCGCAGTAGGCAAGGTTCTCATAGGCATATCCCGGACGATCGTTCACCATAAACGTATATTGACGGGCAACGAAAACAAGCATCGTCACCAAAAAGCCCGTGGCTACAAACTGGACAAGCAACAAGGCTTTCTTCCAGATACGCTTATTCTCCCGGTAATTACGGAAAGCGGAGGCCACCGGAATCCGGGCGTATAATGATCCCGGCATAAAACCAGATACGAAAAACACCAAGATACATATCCCTAGCAAGACCAAGCTACCATTAGACAAGAGCAAGGAATCTAACGAAGTCGCCAACAACTCCTCTACCGTACCTCTAAACGCAAGGATCAACAATAAGGCCAAGATCAGTGAAAGCACTATATGTACCAACGCCTCACCAAACATCATACCATGAATATTATTCTCGCTTGCCCCATAACATTTATGGACAGCCACCTCCTTCGAGCGATTTACGATAGAGGATATCACGATCAAGATATAGTTCATCACCGCCGTAAAGATCAAAGCGAAGGCCAGTAAGGAAAGTATCCACGTCATTCGCTTGACTTGCGGCAACTCCTTGTGTAAGCCATCCAGCTCATGAAACGAGAAACCAATGTTAAACCCTGTCTTTTGCTGTTCCTCCGGAGGGAAATAAGAATTCACGAACGTATGCACCTGTTCCTCCAAAGCTAAAGGATTCACTCCCTTGTGCAATTTCACGTAGCTTATGTAACGATCATTTCCCAACATATTAGTAGGCGAACCCTCCCACATGAACCGACTCGCCGAAGCCATGGAAACAATCACATCGTAACGGGAATGAGAATTTTCCGGAACTTCCTCAAAAACGCCACCAATAGTCATAGTACGTCCCGGCGAACTGTCTACCGTGAAGTTTTTCCCGATAACATCGCCCCCGATATTTTTCGCTATACGACTTGATACCAACACGTACATCGGGGTGGAAAGAACCTCTTTCGCATTTCCGATCAGCATAGGACGAGGAAGAATATCAAAGAAACAACTATCCGCTATGATACAACGACCGGAGTATTTCATCTTGGTGTCGGTCATCGTAAAGGTCCAGTCTCCAAAACTCGTGTATCGGGTGACGGTCTCAATCTCGGGTATCTGTTGTTGCATAGTTGGAGCGATGCCACCGCTTGTTTGCGGATAATCCTTCAACTCCCCTCCATTTTGCTGGTATTTCGCCCATACTTGATAGACCCGGTCTCTATCCGGATAAAAATCATCATACGATTGTTCGAAATAGACTTTAGCGATCAATACCAAACCTACCGCTAAACCGATTCCCAACGATACGATTTTCATCACGTTATGCCGCCCTTTCTTAAAAATGGAACGAATGGCGATTAGTATGTTTTTCATATTATATCGATTTTATTCCAGCACCAGCACTTCATTATCCTTATAACTCTCATAACTGGACACAATCACCTTCTCACCGGCTTCCAGACCTTCAAGAACCTCATAATATTGCGGGTTCTGACGACCGATCTTGATAGAACGCCTGTAAGCTTTCTTTCCATCCGGATCAAGAACAAATATCCAACTTCCACCCGTACTCTGGAAGAAAGTTCCCTTCGGGATAATGATACTCTCGGTAGGTTGTCCCAGCTCCAAGTTGATATAGTAGGTCTGTCCGCTACGGATATTATCCGGACGCTCACCCGTGAAAACGAAATCCGTACGGAACTTACCATCACGAACCTCGGGATAAACTTTGCGCACCGTTAACTCGAAAGACGAGCCTTGACGTTCGAAAGCGGCGCTTAAGCCCGGTTTCACACGGTCTATGTAATGCTCGTCGATCATGGCCTCGATCTTATAATCGGAAAGGTCGTTAATCTGGCCGATCTTTTGTCCCGGATTGATACTTTGCCCCAATACGACATCCAACAGTCCCAACTCACCGTCGATCTGGGAACGGACATTCAAGTTTTCCTTACGCTCACGGATCAACAGGATATTCTTCCGCATGTTCGCCAAGCTGGCCTCCATCTCATCCATCTGGATCGTGCGGGAGATAGAGTCTTGGCGCAAGCGCTCGGTAATCAAGGCGTGCTTTTGAGAGGCTAACTCGAAGTCCTCCTTCGCTTTCAGATAATCCTCCTTGGCGATCAAGTTCTCTTTATACAACTGTTCTTGTTGGTTGAACGAGCGGCGGGCCCGGTTCATGTCCATATCGTATTGAAGTTTCTCCATCTGATTGGTCAGCTTATCCTGCTCCATGGTAACCTGCGTATTACGAAGGAAGTTCTGCTTCTCCGCCAACTCGGCCTCAGCGTTCAATATCTGCAAATCCAGATTTGAGTTGCTCAGACGAACAATGATATCGCCTTTCTTCACTTGGGCACCCTCTTCCACGACTTTCTCCTGTACGATACCGCCCTCCTCGGGGCTAAGCTGCACGACCGTGATAGGTTGCACCTGACCATCCATACGAAAGAAGTCATTGAATTGCTCACGGGTCACATTACCGATGCTAATCCCTCTCGCGTCCACTTTCAACGTAGAAGCATGATCACCAAAGATAATCCATCCCAACAAGATAACGAACAACACGCCACCCGCTACATAAGGAATATGCTTCTTCTGAAGACCTTTCTTTTTCTCTAATTGTATATCCATCGTATTCTATATTTTTTATTATCATCTAAATTCTATGTTCTCAATTCTTATTCATTGATAAGAGGCTTGCCCTTATAATAATCTACCAACTTGCTTTTCAATAAGTACATCAATCGCTTTTGAAGCAGATTGGCCTTGGACTCCAACAGCGTATTCGCGCTTGTCTGTACATCCAGCGTGCTCATCAGGCCTTCCTCGTACTTCCGTAGGGTAACACGATAAGCCAACTCATCCGATCTCACCTTCTTATCCATCTGTATGGCCTCTTTAGCGTATCCCTCACGATCCAAGACGGATTGCTCTACCGCTGTCTGCAACTGGCGAAAGACCTCTGTTCTTGTCTCCCGTGCGATCCGCATATTGTTACGGTAGCGACGAGCGTTCGTTAATCTGCTCAAACCATCGAATAAGGGGAAACTAAGGCTAAAAGAGACATATTCACCACGGTTATTTTTAAACTGATCCTTGAAAACTTCCGGGGCCTTATCAGATTTCAAGTTCTCGAAATAACTCGTAGAGATTCCGGCATTCAAATAAATACTCGGCAGCAACTTTCCTTTATAAATACGATATTGGTATTTACTTTGCGTTAATTGATACTCGGCTTGCAAGGCGGTAGGGTTATTCCCGGACGCATAAGCGAAAATCTCCGCCACGTTCTCTACTTCCGGGACATAATTGATATCAGGTAATAAAGTATCCACCTCCAGTTCTAAATCAGATGGATAATTCATACATTCCCTCAAGGTAAGCAAGGCCGTATTGAAAAGATTCTGCTGGTGGGTCAATGTATAATCATCGGCCGCTACTTGAGCCTCGAATTGAGCTACATCCGCTTTCCCTTTCAAACCCAGCTCTTCTTGCCGGCGAGTCTTATATAAGGTACGGTTACTCTCCTCCAATTTCTCGGCCGCCATACGAATCGTTCCTTTATAATACACCACATCCATATAAGCCTGCATGGTTTTCATCGCTAAATCATCTTTCGCTTTCTGTATGTCATTAACTCCCATACGGCGATTGGATTTTGCCATCAACCATTGATTGATCAGCTGTCCGCCCGTAAAAATAGGAATAGAAGCGTCGAGGCCATAGTTATTATTAAACGTAGAAGTATTCTCATAGGTATTGGTCGCAGGGTCGATCGAACGGCCAAAACTATATTGCGCTCCGACCTTAGCCGATGCCGCCGGGAAAAAAGAAGCTACGGCGGCATTCCGTTCCGCCTTATACGTATCTGATGTATAAACTTGCTTTTTAACCGATGGGCTGTTTTCCACGGCATAGCGCATACATTCATCCAAAGTCCAAAGTTTCTCTTGGGCCACCGTCGCAGTAGCGAAACTGAGAGAAAGAACTGTTGTAAGTAATATTTGTTTCATTGCTCTATTATTTTCTACCTAAATAATAGCAAAGAACGTGCCAAAACACATAAACAACTAAACAACAATCAGATAACAAAAAGCTATTCTTTTAGAACTGTCCAATATTTTGACAACGCTGTCTAATTGTTTGACACTATTCCCACTTTGACACGTAAGAGCGTCTCCTCTTCTCCCTAAGTAAAAAACGCTCTACTCCTATATGAATTCTTGCTCGATAGCCTATGAATTCTTATGCGCATACTGTATAATTCTACAAACCACGACGTGGTCTGTACAGATCAAGACGTGGAATATACAGATCACGACGTGGTCTATATATTCCACGGCGATAATCTGGAAATAGATGAGATAGTAATTATATTTGTATATAGTAAGAAGAATGTTTTTTACTTGAAGATACGAACAATTGTTTTGATTACAATCGTTGACTATCCTTTAGATTTAAGGGCAGGACACAAAAAAAGGGAAACAGTTGAATACCAACCATTTCCCTTTTTCTAAGTCGGGGTACCAAGACCCTTTTGTGTAAACGCTTAGCATATATTTATCTGTTTATCAAAATATTACAAATATCACTATAATACTATTTTGTCCTAAAATAGTCCCGGTTCTTATAGACACTCTTCAATAGAAGCCGTATTAGGCAAAATTGAAAAAACGACAGAATATGCCTCTTTTACCTCTATCTTCTCTCCTGAAGGAAGAAGAATCATTGTATTATCCCCATTAGGATAAATGGCAGCAATATGTTTCACACAAATAGTAATAGGAGAATCCTCCAAACTAGTCAATTGAATAAAAAGATCTGTTTCGTTCATAATGTTTATATTTAAAGATTAAAAAAATCAATCTATGCCATCCCCCCCTGTATTCCACTTACCTCCATAAGTAATCGTCATACAGCTTCGTCGGTTTTTGATTTGGAATTATACTTTTTGAGTTCCTCTTCTAATTTACGCGCTTTGAAGAACCACTCATCACGATCCTTCTTCATCTCATCATAGTTTCGATTAATTATTTTTAACTCATTGATTAATTCATGCTCTGGCATTTTTTCTTCGGAGAGGAGCATTTCTCCTCTTCCTGTTATTAACCAATCTGCGTTCAAATCACTATACGTATATAGCAATTTCGCAATACTCGCAATAGATAACCCACGAGAGCCTTTTCTTTGTTTCCCTAGTGACCCTACAGGAATTCCAGATTCTACGGTAACTTTGTTATCGTTTAATTTCTTGTATATCATATATCTATCTAAACGATCAAAAAAATCCTCATTCATATTGCGAAATTTCAATATAAAAAGTTTCATATATTGCGAAATAGCAATATATTTGCACCTGTATTAAACATTCAACATTTCAAAGATAACAAAAGCAGATTTATTAATCAATAGGGTAAACACCCTATAAACACATGAAGTATGAGAAAGATAAAGATTTGGCTTAATTGGTTTAGTGCGAAAGATGCACGGAAATTAGTAGAGAACTACAGTCGTTTGAAACCAGCGCTTAAAGAAATAGCAAAAGGGGCAAAACAAGGAGGAGAAACGTGTTTTGTATATGCTCTCACTTCAGAGGACATAGACAAACTAATTAGGTTAGGATATAGTGTTGAACTACGCTTGACCCAAACAATAAACGGTGTAACATTGAAAAAATATTTAATCAAGTGGTAATATGGCAGCATTGAATTTGAATTACTCATTTTTGAAAGGAACGCGAAAGGTTAAGTATGAAGACTACATGCTTTTGCAGGAAGATTTGATGAAAGCCTTGGGTACAAAGACCAAGCAACATTACTATCAAAAGCGTAAACGCATCACCAATATTCCTGTACAGGAAAAAGAGGCTGTTGAGAAGGTTTTCGCAAAATATGAAATAACTGATCCTAACGAGATCTGGGACATAACACCGGCTTGATATGAACAAATATGCAGAACTAACACGACGAGAAAGTCAAATTGCGGAACGTATCGCCTGGGGAGCCTCGATCAAGGAGGTTGCATATGCGCTACAGATCAAGATTAAGACTGTTGACAATGTTATCCAAAGGGTGTATAAGAAAGTAGGTTGCAGCAAAATCAACGAGCTTTCCGCATGGTGGTTCTGCACGAACTTCAATATCTCATTTGACCTTTCTCCAATGGCAAGATCAATAGTGGCCTCTGCTCTATTGTCAATATTCGTCGCTAGCGAATATATATCCAGGAATGATTTCTGTAGATATAGAACTCGCTCTAGGAGATTTAGAATCGAATACGTCAGATTACGCAATAACTAAAATACCATGGCAACATTAGAAGAACAAAAGGAGTACATTCGTACTAATTACAAAAAACTGACCGGTCAATTTATGGCTAAGATGTTAGGCATACGCCCGGAGAAGGTGTATGCGCTGGTAAAAGAATTAGGATTAAAAAAACAACTTCCTCCTCCCGTAATTAAACCGAAGGCTGATATGGGAAAGAATCCAACCCCTATCGTACCAAACGGTAACGATGAAGGAAAGATTCCTCTTCGGATAGATTGTCGAACGGTTATTCTCATTCCCAGCACCGCTGATCCTGAGGAGTACAGGAAGTCCTTCCTCCGGAAGACCAATAGTAAACATTCAAGTCTAATAAACTCTCTATAATAATCTAAAATAAAAGTGCATGAAAATACATTATTTCTACAAAAGAGAATACTCCCAAGGTTTCTACGACCTTGAAATTATTGCGTGGCTAGAAAAAAAAGAAACATCTAAGCAAGGTATCAAAAGATTGAGCTTTACTCGATTAGAGAAACTAAGAATCTTTCTATCAAAAAGTGATCAATACCATAACCATCGTATTGAGCATGAATTTGGGAAGGATAGTTGCACAGGGCATTTTGCTCATACTCGTAAAGAGCTAATGGAAGATATGAAAAAGTGGAATCGCAAACCTATTAACCGGCGTAATTATGAAAGATACCGGAAGATAGCTCTTGCACTTTACCATAAACAATCCATAGTTAATTTCTCTGATTTCAAAGGAAAGCAAACATATGCGATTAGACAGATCCTAGGGGATTAACGTAAAACTAATAAAATATGAAACGACTGAATAAAAAGACCTACAAGGCAATCAAGCAAGCAAAGGCAGTGATTACCATCACGCAACATGGGGATGTGGTTAAATTGAATGTGGATTTTTTACCTCCCGCAAAAAACAAATCTCCCAAGCTATTCCAATATCTGGCCATCAAGATGTGTAATCATGCCATGGAAATTTTAGGAGGAAAGAAAAAAGATGAATGACAAGAACTATTTAGCGATGGCTGTAGCCACCGCCAAAAGAAAAAAGTTGGCGCATACTACTCCGCAGGAGTACGCTTTACCGATTTGGATGATGTTCATAGCGGCAGATATCCTAGAGAACTCCGCTATGGAGATCCAAGAGCTATTAATGCAGGACGAGCAATTTATCCAGTCCGATAAGATGCACATAAAAGCCATAATCAATCATGCCGGCAAATTCGTTCGTGATGTTGATCGGACATGTGAATACCAGTTCGCTTGCAAATTTGCGGACTATACAGAAGAATGTTCCACTTTACTTCGCAGCTACATGCAAAATAAGTTAGCCAAGATGGACAACATATGGGCACAGAGGAAGGAGGAATGATCATGTATATCGAAACGGATTCAAACGGCAAGATCATCATTCAGGATATCTCACAGGAAGAAGCTATCATCCTAGATGATTGCTTATATACTTACTTGGCGACGAAGCCTATCGATCAAAGATCAAGTGTCGATAGGATCGTAATGGACATGAAAAGACAATTAGAAAAGAATATACAATGAAAGCTAGAATCATATACGAAGTAGAATGCCCTCCTGTTAATTGCGACCGGGAGGATTTTTTGAAATGGCTGGAACTAAACCTATATGTTCCGGGAGCGTGCGTCACCTCCGATAATCCTCTTTTTGGAGAACCATTGGATTTTGACACCGCAGATTTTGACAATATTGAGATAATCGATGGATAGTTACGCCCGGTATCGAATGACAGATTGGAACTGGATCGCCATCTATAAAGAGAAAATGGGAGTAGATCAATTCCGGGAGTATGTGAACGGCGTATATAATGAACTTCTAAATATGAAAGTAGATTGTTCATTCTCTCTCGAGGCTACGGTTAAGGAGGAAAACAGAGAACTCTTTATAAAGATAGTCTGTATGTTCATTCAAGAAGGAAACTATGACTATGATTTTAGTCAAGATTATAAATTCATAAGACGACATGAAAAGACAACGCTGGTCAGAAAGCCAAGAAAAAATATTGAAGGAGAATCTGGGGAAGATAACTCTCAAAGAAATAGGGAAGATTCTAGGAAAGACCGAGTTAGCCGTTAAACTATATATCCATAGGAACCATATCGTTTACCGTCCTTCCGTAAAACGGAACCTTGTGCTAGAATTGTTCCGGATTAAATTAATCAATCCGGAATATTTCAATGTAACAACAACTTTCTTGCATGCGGTAAATATCAACCAAGTACGGTTTTGGAAATTATACCGGGGGGAGGAAAGCCCCACAGATCAAGAGTATTTACGTCTAGCCACAACTCTAGGCGTATCCTTACAAGAGGCCTTCGAAGCCAGACAACTATATTTATTTAACGACAATAAAGAAGATGAAATATGATACCTCAAGACGTGATCGATAATATCATCAACACAGCCAATATAGTAGACGTGATAGGTGATTATGTTAAGCTAAAAAAAGCTGGAGTAAATTACAAGGGAGTTTGCCCATTCCATGGGGACAAGGACGCAAGCCTAGTCGTATCCCCCGCTAAGAATATCTGGAAATGTTTTGGATGTGGTAAAGGCGGGAACGTGATAACCTTCGTAAAAGAGCACGAAGGGATATCTTTCTTCGAGGCGGTAAAGCTAGTCGCCTCGAAATACAACATAACAGTACCCGAACGGGAACTAACCGACGATGAACGGAAGAAAGCGAAAGAGCGGGAGGCCCTACAAATCTGCCTCACATTCGCCCAAGAAACGTTTACGGCTTTCCTCAAGAAGAAAGAGGCCGCTGAATATCTGGAAACACGAGGAATCACCCCGAATATCCTGTCTAAATATGGAGCGGGGTATTCTTCATCCATGTTTACCGCATTAACCGAGTTAGGCTCTCAAAAAGGTTATGACATGGCGACTATGGAGAAGACCGGTTTGATTATCAGAAAAGAGAACGGAAAGATCTTCGATCGATTTGTAAATAGGATCACATTCCCGTTTTATTCCTTATCAGGACTAGTGATCGGTTTCACGGGCCGTTCCTTGGATAAGGATACCCAATGTAAATATCTAAACTCTCCGGAGACTCCCCTTTTTCATAAGGGAAAGACGTTATTCGGTATATACCAAGCTCGTCAAGAGATATCGAAATCCGATAAATGCTATTTGGTGGAAGGTCAATTTGATGTACTCTCTTTCGTTCAATCCGGTTATCCCAATACGGTCTGCGGTAGCGGTACCGCCCTTACACTAGATCAAGTCCGGATCATCAAGAAATTTACCCGAAACGTCACCGCTGTTTATGATGGAGACGCAGCCGGCATGAAAGCCTCCGTCCGGAACATGGATATCATGCTGGCCGAGGGCATGAACGTCCGTGCCGTTCTTCTTCCGGAAGGAGAAGATCCGGACAGTTTCGCCCGCAAGATGGGGACTGAGAAACTAGCCAAATTCTTGAAAAAGCAGGAGACCGACTTCATCTCCTTTATTTATAAAGCATTCGAAAGCGAGATGGACGATCCGATCCGGAAAACAGAGGTTCTCCGGATTATCGCCCAAAGTATCTCCGTCGTACCGGATAAATTACAAAGGCAAGCGTATATCGTATCCCTCGCCGAACGATTTAACGCAGATGGGGAATTGATAACAAATCTAGTTGCCGAGCTACAAGCCGTAGGTAAGAAAAGCGTGCCAGCCCAACCTACCCAACCGGGATTAACCGGCGTGGAAGAAGCGGAGGAACTTGTAAAAACCGGGAACAAACAAGTCACCCTTACTTGGTCTGTCAATCGTTTCTCCGAGGGATGGGGAGTTTGTCCGGTCATCCTTATAACAGGCATCCCGGGTGTGTCCGAGATCCAAGAGCTTCGCCGGCTATCTCCCATCATCCGTTGCAGGGATAAATTCGAGGTAAAAGAAAACATGATCGAACCGGAAGAGCTCTCATTTCTACGTTCCTTGACAAGAACCGGCTTCACGGTCTCCATGAGCAAATATAAAAGAGAGCGGGAAAGTTATGTAGACGAGAAAGGTGAAGAACGTTATAAACTCGTAGACACAGAGAAAGAGATTGGATTCAATGAATACTATATCGGATTATACAGTACATTCCGGGAATCTCCCGAGAATATAAAGAAAATAGCCTTAGAAAGATGCTCTGAAGTGATATCCTACGCGGATGCTACCACCCGGGCTTTCCAAACTACAGATTATGCCCGGATGTTAGGGGTCACCAAAACAGCTCTGGAACATGTCTTGAAACCATATCTCGATATCCGTAAATCAGAGGCCCGGTTTAATTCAGACGCACTCCAAGTAGATGGAGCCTCACTCATGTTCGATCCTAGCCGACTCCCGGATTATGTAGACTCTGATCCAGCGATTAACCGGTTATGGCGTGCCTATCAGTTTTTCCCATATCTCGATAAGAATGGAAGAAAATTAGCATATATATTCGCTAATGGTAAAAAATCGTTTATGAGAGTAGGAAACTTCTATATTGAGCCACTATTACATGTTTACGATAAAGAAAGCCAAGCCAACAAACGTATCGTAGAACTCACTCAAGCAAACTATCCCTATCCGATTTATATGGAGTGGATCAGCGCAGAGATGCTCACACTCCCATCCTTTAAAAAACGCTTATGGGAAGAAGGTGATATCAATTTCTCCAATGGGACACAAAACCATCTCGATTTGATCATGGATAGTTGGGCGGGCAAGTTCAAGAAGTGTTTTGAGCTTCGTATGTTTGGCTGGTATGATGAAGGATTCTTCGCTTTCAGTAACGCTATAGTCCATGATATCGATGGAAAACAACAACTCCAATACGTATCAGATTTGGGATTAGTGGAACACAATAAACAATACTATTATATCCCGGCTTTCTCTAAAATTTACGCATCCGAGCGCCGGGATAGCGATCGCTACTATCTGGATCGCTTTATCAAGTACCGGGAACCCAAAGCGGGATGTTCTATCAATTTCCAAAAGTGGGCCTCACTGATGAACGAGGTATACAAGCTAAACAATAACGGTATGTGGGCGATCATATATTCGATCATGAGTGCCTTCCGTAGCGATATATACAATGTCAGGAGAACCTTTACGGCTTTATTCTTTATCGGTCCGACGGGTTCCGGAAAATCACAAGTTGGTTATTCCATCCGCTCTCTATCGATGTCTCCGGACGCACCGGCATTCAACCTAAACTCCGGAACCCCCGCCGCTTTGTTCTCTTGGCTGGAGAGATACCGGAATATCCCGATCATGCTCGAAGAGTATAACGACACGCAAATAAACCCTGTGATTTTCCAAGCCTTGAAATCCGCCGTATATGATGGAGAAGGCAAGCAGAAACGTAAGGATGCGGTAAGTAAGGAGATCGATAGTAGCCAAGTGAACGCAGCTCTTGTTATCATGGGCCAAGAAAGCCCCCAACAGGATGACAACTCTCTCGCAAATCGATGTATCATTTGCGAGGTACCGAAACGTGACGATCGGTCTGAATTGGAAGAAGAAATCTTCAATGAGTTGAAAGGATACGAGGAATCCGGACTACATAGCGTCCTCCTTGAGATATTGGCGTGCAGAAATAGCATCTTGCAACATTATAAGAAAGTATACGACGAGGTCTTTAAATCCTTGAAAGATGAGGTACGGGTATCCGTTAAAAACACGGATGGCCTCTCTCGTATACTCGAGACGGTATCAATGTTCGTTTCCGTTTGTCGTATAGTGGAAGAACATACCTCATTGCAACTACCTTTTACCGCAGAACAGTTCTTCGAAATCGCAATAGCGAAAGTGATCAAACAAGTAGAATCGATTAGTTCCTCAAATAAGATGTTCAACTTCTTCAGTATACTCAACTTCTTGATCGATACAGGAAGCCTAGTTCAAGGTAGAGACTATAAGATCGAGGTACCGGGAAAGGTAACAATTAAGAAACAAGGCCGGGATACGGAAATAAAAAACCTAGAGCCCATAGATACCCGTGTTTTATATCTAAACATGACAAATATCTATCCTATGTATACCCAGCAGCTAAAAGGTGAGGCGTTCTCTCTTCAATCCTTAAATACCTATTTCGAAAGTAACGAGGCCTATATTGGCAAAGTACGTTCCACTCGTTATCGATGGCAAGAGGTGAAAGAAGTCCCAAAAGGAGACATTCTAGCAAACCCGGCGGGAGAACCCACCATAGATAACAGCATGAAACGTATTATGGTGAACAAAGAGAGTAATACCTCGGCAGTTTGTTTCAATTACGATATTCTCAGAGACTTGCTCGATGTCGATTTCGAAAGAGACGTACAAAACTACGATCAGACTCCGGAGACTGAGCCGGGATTCCGCTTTTAACGACTGATAGTATTTTAAAATCGCATAGAACCGACTTTCTAGGATATGGCTTGGCTATTGGAAGCCATGGGCAACAAGCACATCCGGGAAGCCGGTTCTATCTTTATTCATCTATTTCCCCCGGACCCCCTGAAATTAAAAAAAGAAATAAGCAAGTTTTGCGTGTTTTGAAACCCTATAAAGGATAGAAAAAGTGGTCAACAGACCAACAGACCAACAAAAGATGAAACATTTCAAAACAGACATAAGATAAATATATAATAATCAATAATATATATATTAATTAGATAGAAGTAGACTGTTGTTTCCTGTTGGTCATCGTTTTCTTTTTGTTGGTCACTGTTGGTGATAATTCTAAATTCGGGGAAAAATGAGGCACTGTTGACGGTTGGTAGGGGTGACCAACAACCACTATTTTTTGTTGGTCGCATGTTTCTTAGTATTTTACCGATTATATCATTGAAATATAGTAAATTAGCATCATATTTTATATTTCCTGTTGGTCTGTTGACGTGTTGGTCGCAAAATATAACACATACACATAGGGAAAATAGAGTAAAAAAGCCTATAAGAAGAGAGAAAATCGATATGGTGACAGTAAAGATAAGCATAAAAAAGCATTTGGAGGAGTACATGCGTGGAAAATTCAATGATTGCCGGGAAGGAGTGATAACCCTTCCGGACAAGGCAGATTTGTATCATACCCTGTTTGATCTGACATCCAAGCGCCCGGCCTCCTGCCCTTTGGAGCAAGGAACGCTGGAAATAGCTTTGCCGGACAGACGATGTGGAAAAGATCCGGCTTACTACAACTATCTTAGCGAACGCTCGCAGCGAATCCTTGAGCGACGGATAGAGTTGATGTTCTGGGCCGAGCTGCACGAATGGATAGATTATAACAAGCATATGTATGGGATACAGTATATCGAAAGTATTTTTTCCTTTATGCGCAAATTCGATATCAACGGGATCAGCGAGGACGCTCTAAAAAAGAACTATTATCGCTGGAGGGACCGAACTAGGAAGCAAAAAGAGAAACGTTCGTACAATAAAAGTTAAATACGAGAGTTTTTCACTCCGACCAAGCGTATCGATTTGTCCCTTTTGGGAGGAATAAAATTCCAAGTGTATCCATTACGATCAGATATTATTGATAAACAAATAAAAACTAAGGTTATGGCAGACAATATGGGAGGCATCTCCGATGCGTGGTTCGCTTTCTCGAGGCAAATAGCGAGCGTGTCTCAAGAGGCAGACAAAGTAAAAGTTGGACTCAAGTCCGGAGACTGGATCAACCTTCACCCGGGAAGATATGGAACCTCTATCAAGGTTGAGCCACAAGAAAGTGAATCAGGCACTCTATATAATGTATCTGGTTCCTTGCAAATACCCCGTCAATATATGACCAGCGATCTATGGCAAAAATGCGAACGATTGAACCACCTCACGGCGATCTTTAAGTACAAACACTTTAGCGGGGATACATTCGTGGTCGGATCGGATCGTTTTCCCTTGAAATGCAAATTCGAGGTATTGCACCCCAGCGATCCTAGTGGTTTCTCGGGATACAAAATCTCGTTATCCGGAAAGCAATTGGTTCCGCAACTTCAACTGATCGATTGACCGAAGTCCTTTACCATACATATATATAAGTATATCCTTGCCTTCAAAAAGGAAGATATGCTTTATCTACACAACATTCTGGGGGGAGTATGGTTCGTCGAGGAAAACTTCGCGGCGAATTATTTCCCCCTTATCGCATCTTTTCTTACCAAGCCGGAAGCGATGTTCGGGAAACCCCGGAACGCTTCTTCCGAACAAGAGCCGACCGAGGATAACGCCTTGCTTTTCGCCTCCCTAAAAAATGGCGCATACCAGATCAGCGAGTATGGAGGATGGTCTCCACCCGAGGACGCACCCAAAAACTCCGTAGCCATAATGAACATCAACGGGGCGATCACGAAATACGACCAAGAATGCGGTCCATCCGGAATGCTTACCAAGGCGAATCTCCTAAACCGATGCTACAACGAGAATAATATCAAGGCGATCGTCTTGAATATCGATTCCGGCGGAGGCGAGGGAATGGGATGCCGGATCATGCAGGAAGCGATTAACAGCCGAAACAAACCTGTCGTAGCTTTCTGCAATGATTTCGTAGCGTCCGCCGCCTATGGCATCGCCTCCTGTTGCGACAAGATCGTAGCGAACTCCAACGTCTGCCGGATCGGAAGCGTGGGTACCTATATGACGATCGTTGATACCAGCGAATATTATGCCAAGATGGGAATCAAGTTGATCGATATCTATGCCTCCAAATCCACGGACAAGAACCAAGAATTTCACAAGGCTCTGCAGGGAGATACGGAACCGCTAAAAAAAGTATGCGATACGTATAACGAGAATTTCATCTCCAGTATCGCTAACGCCCGGGTAGGCGTGATCAATGAGGATCAAGGTAAATGGGCCACCGGTAAGATGTTTTTCGCTCCGGAGGCCATGGACATCGGTATGATCGATGAGATAGATACTTTCGAGAATGTTCTTAATTATTTTAATACATAGTGATTTATGAAGTGGTTGAAAGATGATTCGTACAATGCGATGAAACAAGCGGCCGACAACTGGGACAAACTTCTGAATAAGGTACTGGGTGATAACCCGGACATGAAAGCGGAAGACGTAACAGTGGATCAGCTGCTCGATTCGATCGAGAGCACCGGTAATACCTCCGACTTACAGGAGCAATTATCGACCGCCCAAGAAGAGTTGAAAGAGAAAGACACACTGATTGAGCAACTTCAATCAGACGTGGCAGAGCTAAAGGGAACACCGGCAGGCAAAAAGCCGGAAGCAAAAGTAAAGCAAGAGCCGACCGCCGAGACCGGAGACATCAAGGATTTCGCCGATAAGCATGAGGATGATACCCTCGCTATCATGGCCGAGGCTGAGAAAACAGGATTTTTTAAACACTAAGAACAATGGCAAAACAAGGCATTTTAGATATTGAGAAACTGAATCGTTACGCGAAGGATTACGATAACGTGTTGCGTACCCTTCCCTATTTCACGTTTCAGGAGTTCGCCGCGGCCATGAAGCTCAACGTGATCGAGATCGAGAATGAGGACGTGATCGTGAACGCTCGCCGCAAAGCCGGACACACCGGCCCATATAAAGCCGGGGCCGAGATTAAGTATCCCGATGAAATCGGTAAATTGGTAGAGATGTCCATCAAACCGGAACTTACCGTTTCTCGTTTGAAGGATAACATCTTAAATTATACGGAGAAACGTATTCTCTCCAACGCCGGAGAGAAGGTGGACCATACGGTAAAGAAACACCCCATGGAGAAATTCGTGGTGGATAATCACATCATCAGCCATTCGGAGGATATCACTTTCTCCGCTTTCTTCGCCGAGAGAAACGACAATGTGTATAGCCCGATGAGTTCTTTCACCGGATTTTTCCCTTGGATCGATCATTTCAAGACAACGAAGGATATCACCATGGCGAATCGTAACCTAGTACGTACCGGTACGTTTGGCGGTGGTGACGGTGTAGATGATTACGATCGTCTGGTCAACTTCTTACGTGCGGCACATCCTTTCTTACGCCGTAAAGCGATCCTGTATTATGCCAACGAGATCGAGTTGATCTGTAAGGAGGCTTACCGGCAAAAGACAAAAGCGTTCGCCCGCCCATCCACCGAGGAGTTTTGGAAGGCGGTCAAGGACGACGCCAAGTTCCCGGGACTGGAACCTGTCACCCATGAGGCATATGGAACAGGGCAGGCCTTGATCTTAATCCGTCCCGGAATGCTGGATTTTGGCGTGAATACGAAGAAGGCGACCCGGTTCGTCCAGATCCGCGATATCTTCGAGGACCCGAACGAGGTTCAGTTCTGGCTACAGGCCGGGTACGGTACCCGCTTTCAGGATATCCATCCGAAGGTATTCCAGATCAACGAGTTCACCAATGAGGGCGTTGATTTGGCGGGCGACTACGTAACCGGTGCCGCCCTGACCGTCACGATCGAGAGCGACGAGGCCATAGAAGCCGGTGCCGCTTGGAAGGTGGGCGAGAACGGCGAGTGGATGAGAAGCGGAGCTACCCTTTTAGGCATACCTAAAGGTGAGCAAACGGTATCCTTCAAGGATATCGCCGGTTATACCAAGCCGGCAGACGTGAAAGTCACGGTAGCCGATGGAGAGGACTTCACCGCTTCCGGTACTTATACCAAATCGTAAAACCAGTAAATAAATAAAACGATGAAAGATTTCAGAAAAGTTTTGTCCGTATTGTTTCTGCTAGCGGTGCTATCCGTCCTCTTCATGGGGGCGGACGTTCCGGCGGATTATGTGATGTGCGCCTCGTTTGGCCCTGTTTTATGGCCAGCCGGAGCGGACAATATGGGGGGTTATAAAGGTCGTATCGCCTTTATTCCGGAAACCTCAGTCTCTGTCGTCCCCACGCTCCCCAAAGAGGCCAAGGCCACAGCCGATTTCGTGACGGCGACAGGAGCTTTTACCTTTTTAGAGTCGGGAGGTAAACCGACACCTATTTACGCGACACGGGCAACCGTAGGATACAAAGCGGAGTCTCAAGGCGAGACAGATTGTAAAAGTTACAAGATCAGCGGCGAGTTCTTCCACCCCGGCAAGAAAGTGGAAGCCGCCGCTTTCGCCCGGCAGATCTGCAATACGCCCGGCTATTTGATCATCGAGGACAACGAGAGCCAGCAGCTTATCGGACAGCCCGGCTATCCTTGTACGGTTACCGCCTCTTTCGACGGCGGCAAGGCGGCGGCCGACAAAAGAGGTTGGTCCTTCACTTTCGAGGCCGATAGCCCCGCCCCTATGATTATCATGGGAACGCCTATCGATATAGACGCATTATTCACCGGGGTAGCTCCTACTCCACCGGAAGGAGGTTCTTAAATGATAACATTACAAAACTGGTTAGCGGACCGTAAGCGTAAATACGCGGACGGTCTAGCGCTTTTTCAAGCTCTAGCTCCGGAGGAGATGAGAAAGAAGTATATCGCTTTCTTTAGCGAGGTAAAGGAGGTTCCGCAGTTCGATTCCCATTTCACCGTATTGGTGAATAAGTTGACAACCGTAGCGCGCCTATCGTCGGCCCAACCCCAGATAACAATCTCCGAACGGGGTTCGATACTCTTGAAAACAGCGGTCGCGGCAACAAAGGCGATCGAGAAAACAGCGAATCAGCTAAAAGGCGATAAAGTCTTAAAAGAAATCCTCGTGAAAGAATCCGAGCTATTCAAGCTACAAGACAAGATCACCGAGCTGGAGGAAGACAATGACGATAAATCCGGAGAGATCGATCAATTGCAAGCCGAGCTGGAGGAAGCGCAGGAAGAGTTGCAAGAACTGCAAGATCAATTCGCCCTGTTACGGCCCGGAGCGAAGATCGCCACGTACTCCTCCCTTCCGGATAACATCCGTACGATCTTCGACGAGGTCCGCCAGATCACCCCCTTGTACGCCGCCTTATTCACGGAGATGCAGAACGAGGCCCTTACTCCGGAGCAACGCAAGCCGATCGCCGATCAGGTACATGAGCTTTGGACCCGCCGTGCCAAGCTATGGGACCAGATCGACGCTTGGGCCGAGGGTAAGCAGATCCAGTTAAAAACCGAGGTTCAAAAAACCGAGGAGCTCCCGGCCGATCAATTGCTGAAAGGTATGCAAATCGCCAACCGGATCGAACGACTGAGGGAGAATATCCGGCGCACGGAAACCTCTATCGCCCAACATGAGAAAAACGGAAAGCTTAACCTCCGGCAAAAAGCAGAGCAACGCTTGGCCGATTACAAACGTGAGCTGGCGGAACTGGAAGGCATGAAGTAATGAGTATAAAAGCTTTCGAAAAGATCATGCCCGGAATTAATCCCGGAGTGATTGGCTTTCAACACAAAGGAGAATGGGCAATCCACGAGGCATTGACTGTTCTCCTTTCTCGTACAGGGCCAGCAAATGTAATGATGGAAACATTCAATATATCGGAAGATGCGCTTCGACCTATGTTTTTCGAGATAGAGAAAGGTAACATAACCAATCTCAAATTGATCTTAGATATGAATGTAAAAAGGCATAAATTGGAAATGCTTTTATTTGCGGCAAGTATTACTACAAATATCCGAATAGCATCTTGCCACGCAAAAGTTTTGCTTATCCACAATGATCGTTTCAAAGTAGGAATCATCGGCAGCGCAAACGCAAATCAGCCAATTAGATACGAAGCTGGATTCATATTTTCAGAACCACGGTTGTTTGACTTCTTTGAAACTAAGTTTACTCAAGTGTTTAACGAAGACTCTATACCTTTTGAATGGAACTCACCATAGAGCAAATAAAGGATATTGAAGAAATGTCAGCGGCATTATTACCGCCTTCTGAAATAGCTATACTGATCGATATTCCTTCCGATCAGCATAATTTATTTTGTGAAGTTTGTAAAACACATAAGTCATCTCCCATATATGCGGCATATCAAAAAGGGAAACTTCGCACCAAATATGAGCTTCGCAAAACAGTTGTCAAATTGGCTAAAGCAGGATCACCTGCAGCCGAGCCACTTGCCGATAAATATATATTAGAACAAATAGCCAAAGAATGAGTAAAGAATTTACGACATATGATAAAATAGCCACGGTACTTTTTAAAGGCCATGAAGAAGCGGCTAATCTTCTTTCTAACCGAGAACTTGCACAAAAAGACCGATGGATGTTATGTGTATCGAAGTTATTGGAAGATCCGATGACTGCCGATAAAGAAATAGTATCTTTCCTGACAGGCGGTTGTGGCGGAAATTGTGAGCCTGTCTCAACAGCGACAGCTTATCGGGATCTGGCCTCTATCCGGAGACTCGTAGGAAATGTACAGTTAGCCGGCAAGAACTGGTATCGTTACATGGTGATCGAGGCCGCCAAGGAAGGTATCCGCATCGCCCGGGAAGCCAAAGACCCCAAAGGTATCGCCGCCAACGCGGACAAGATCGGTAAATACACCCGCTCCGATAAAGAAGACGATGACATTGATCGAAGCGCTTGGGAACCACCCTGCTTTGAGCCATCCGATGATGTCACGTTAATGGGAGATGATTTCAAGCCTATCCCTAATCTTGAAGAAGAAAGGAAATCATTCCGGGCATTGTTCAAGCAAGATCATGATATCGTAGATATTGAACCCATTACAGACGACTATGGCACTGATGACTGAACCTTTCACCCGTAAAGCGAAAGAGGCGCAACGCAAGTTTTTCAATAAGATGCAACGCATGGGAATGGCGATCGCCGCCCACGACGAGTATTGGGTGTGTAGCCGTGGTACCGGTAAATCCGAGGGTTTGGACGCACGCTTCATCATCCGGAATGTTTGGTCCATGCCGGGTTCTACCGGGGCTTTAATCTCTCCATCCTATGCCAAGGCTTGGGGTAATACGCTACCGGCGATTATCCACGCTCTCGCCGAATGGGGCTATATCGAGGGCATTCATTTCTTTGTTGGCCGCAAGGCACCCCTGTCCGCCAACTTCGGAAAGCCCAAGCGCCCGCCGCTTCAGACCGCATGGGGCAATTGCATTCATTTCTGGAATGGCACCGTATTGGTCGTACTCTCCTTCAGTCAAGGGATGTCAGCGAACTCCATGTCCTTAGATTGGGTAATCGGTCCGGAGGCGAAATTCCTAGACTACGATAAGATAAAATCCGAGGTTGATCCCGCCAATCGGGGAAATTTGCAAGATTTCAACCAATGCCCTTGGCATCATTCCGTTCTCTATTCCACGGATATGCCAACCTTAAAAGCCGGACGTTGGATATTGGATAAGATCAACGACATGAATCCGGTTCATATCAACTTGATCCGGAACCTATACCGGGAAATGAAATTAACCGAGCGCCTTCCGGAACAAACATCATACACCCAACGCAAATACAAAGAATTACGCCATGACTTAATGTTGGCCCGTAAGTATCAAGCACCTGTCAAACCTATGCGTGGCAAGACCCGGGAGTACACGGTATATTACGGAGAGTATGATATTTTCGATAACATGGAAGTCGTAGGCAAGGATTACATTTGGCAAATGTACCGCAACGTTCCTTCCCTTATATGGCGTACCGCATTCATGAACGAACGCCTGTTCCGTGTCGCTAATGGCTTCTATTCGGCCTTGAACGATTACCATTTCTATACCCCCGGCGATACTCGCTACATGGGTAGCATGGGAGCGGACTGGAACCGGCTGCAACTGGCCGGATGCCTAGCCGATGGGGATCTGGATATGGACGCTCCATTGCTAATCGGTTTCGATAGTAACTCCGCAATCAATACCGCATGTATCGGACAGGTACAAGGCCATCAATTACGTACCCTAAAGAGCTTCTTTGTCAAGACCTCCGATAAGCTGGATGAATTGGCTCGTCAGGTTTGCGAATACTACAAATACAAGCTCAAACGTGATATCATCTTCTTTTATGACCAGACCTTCACGTGGACTACCGGCAATAACTCCGAGTCCTATCAAGATACCATCATCCGGATCTTCAAGGAATATGGTTGGGATATCACCGATATCTATATCGGACAGGTAAGCCGCCACGACTGGAGGCACGAGCAAATAGACCGGGCCTTAAAGCATGATCCGACGCTCCTTTATCCTGTTTTCAATAAATACAACAACGAGTTCCTCAAACTCGCCATGGAACAAACAGCGGTGAAAGTAGGCAAGAACGGATTCGAGAAAGACAAATCGCCGGAAGCTACAGAAGACAGCCCCGATAACCCGGATGAGTACAAGACACACATTACCGACGCATGGGACACATTGTTTGTCGGTGCGAATTTCTTTATGCCTGAACTTGCGTACGCAGAATCCGGAATCATCTTCCTTCATTAAAAATCTGTAGACGCATTTCATGCGTGATCTGTCTGAGGGAGGCAGCAGATAAGGTAAAAAATTGAACTTGCGCCCGCATTTTTTTTGTAGGGCGCTGCGGGGTACTTTCGTACAGATTGAGAAAACTACGTTTTCCCAAAGCCCCATTCCTTCTAAAAGTCAAATTATTGACTTTTCCAATATGAGAAAACAATGCGTATTTTATTTATTTAACAATTAAACGCCTTTACTCAAGAAAATGAAGATATATAAGATGATTACAGGCCATTTCTCCCTTTTTTTATATCAAATTATTCAAAAAAAGTTTTTTGATCTTATTGATACCCTTAGACATTCAAAAACCGTGATTCCCACAACAGCTACATATTTGACACTACTATACAAATATCAATCTATTGCACAGGTTATCAAGTTTTTGTATCTTTATAATGTAATCAAAGGGATAAAAGTTGTTACAGCAACTTCCCATATTATTCACTATTTAAAGTATTATAATTATGGCAACAACAGCGAAAAGCGCAGTTAGCGCACAGTCCACAAACGTTCAAGGTAACGCAGTATTAACATTATCAAAGGTAGACGAAAGTAAACCTAGTCCAGAAAAAGAGAAGCAAGCTTCTTTATTATTACCTTCCGAGAATCCAGTTAATAACGAAAAAAAGGAAATTACAATTTCGTCTATTATGGAAAAAGCGGAAAAACTGCATTTACTAAAAAAGAAGTATGAGGAACTAAACGAAAAGCGAAAAAGCCTAGACCTTTTTGAGATCTCTCATGACCGGGATAACTCCCAAATGCAATTAGTGGATATAAAAGGTCTAACATTTGAAAGCTCAAACCCTAAATGTATAAAAAAGGTAATTGAGATCTGGAAAGAAGAATTTACAACAGCAATAGAAGAAGCTGAAAAACAAATGCGCTCACTCATCAGCGCATAACTTAAACAAAAACCCCTCGGATTGTTACAGCAACCCGAGGGGGAAAAGTAATCTTTTATTCACTTATTTAAAGTCCGACAAAGTTATGAAAACAAAATCTAATAAACAAATAGACATCCGTAGAGCCGCCCTAATCGAATTATCCATAAAAGCACGTGCTTATGGGAAGAACAATTGAATAATGCAAATACTGAACAACAATTATTATATTGGTCTGCAATTCGCATAAATGATATTATCGCAGATTGGTATAGAAAAGAAAGCGGAGCAACAGTTTTTAAAACCTTTGCACAATGGAAAACTGATGGTTTCAATATAAAAAAAGGCTCAAAGGCATTTATCCTTTGGTCTAGAAAGCGTACTGCAACTAAAGGCGAAGAAACTACCTCTGATAACACAGGAGCCTCTGAAAACAAGGGAATATCTTATGAATTTTTCCCTATATCTTATCTTTTTTCCGATTTGCAAGTTGAAAAAACACAGGAGGGAGGGAATCATGCTAACTAAACTATTAAAAGTTTGTGGTTTACCCTCACAAAAGAAATATACCGCAGGTATTAATTTAAAAGGAGAGTATCTAAAAGAATATGGTTTTAACATAGGTGACTATGTACAAGTAGAGATAACCTACAATAGAATAGTTATTACCAAAAATAATGATAGCAACATAGTATCTCTATTCAGTAAAAGGAACGATATGCTTGATAAATTGATTGATACGTTTGATTTAACCATTCCTAAACATGGATAAATTCGCCAACTACATAGATTACCTCTCCGTCCGACATGGGCGGAGTAAGGTTTTTAACGATTTTCTAACCATTGTGGTTTGCTGCCTCTCCATGGGGAAGCAAGAAGAATTATATTTCAAGACAATCAAGCCATACACCCGTGAAGAACTCGAAACCATTGCGCAAGCGTTTGCAGCTCTAGTAATCGAGATGGATAACAAGGGAGAAGGACTAAAAGACATTTTAGGAGAATATTTTGAAGAATATTTTCACAATGAAAAACTTGGACAGTTCTTCACACCTCCGGATATTTGTAGGTTAATAGCAGAGATCAACCTGACGAATCGTAATGATGTATATGATCCTTGTTGTGGAAGTGGTCGTTTATTTTTGGCGACTGCCGGAATAAATAGGACTGCAATATTTTACGGTGCAGATTTATCAGAAACTTGTTGCAAAATGACCCTTATTAATATGTGCCTTAATGGATTAAAAAGTCGTATTTCATGGATGGATAGTTTAACTAATGAAATTTTCAAAGAGTGGGTAGTGACATTTACAGATTATCCACGTATTCCTTATATCCTTGAACTTGAACAAGACAAACAAGAACCTGAACATATTAGCAATATAGAACAAAAAGATATAAAGCCATTAATATTTAGGCGATTCATTGCCTAATAAAGATTTTACATGTCGGATTGGCCTTGCTTACCCGAGAGGGGGAGGCTTGGCTTTTTTTAAGTGCACGCCGCCTTCGGCGGCGATTCTCCCGTTTCGCTTTGGCTCCACTGGCGAAAGGACTCTGTCCTTTATTTCAAAAAATAGAACACACATCTTTGTGAAAAATGTTTGGAGATGATATCACAGGTATTTAGCCCGATCGTAGAGAGGATCTTGATAAAGCTCCAGATGGTATTGAACCATTCTTGGGGCTGGATGATAAGCGGAATGATATTCTTATTGAATTTTATCTCGCCCGTGAAATACGCTTTCGCCGCTATGGGCGTGGCTATTACGGCCGACTTGCTATTCGGGATGTTCTCGGCAAAGAAGCAAGGTAAATTCTTCCTATCACAAAGCGGAAGAGATACCCCCGCCAAGGTGATCGTCTATTTCGGTTTCATGCTCGTGGTATTCGTTACGGAACGGATATTCACTCAAGATAACGCCATAATCACCAAGGCCGGATGTACCCTAGCCTGTGTGTGCGAGCTGTGGAGCATGCTGGGTAGCGCATTGATTATCTGGCCGAACATGATGTTTCCAAAGCTGCTTAAACTACAGCTCAAAGGAGAGATCGAGTCTAAGCTAGGAAAGAATATCAGTAACCAATTAGATAAGGAGGATTGTAAAAATGACAACGACACCAAGGGGAATCCGAAACAACAACCCCGGTAATATCCGGAACTCGGAGCGGAACGACTGGGCCGGAGAAGTATCGAAAGCCGATAAAAAGGACAACGCTTTCGAGGAATTCGAGGATATACCGCATGGGGTACGGGCCATGATGAAGCTCTTGCTAAAATACCAGCGATCGTATAACCTACGTTCCATAAAGGAACTGATAGAACGATGGGCACCCCGCGATGAGAATGACACGGCGGCTTACGTACGATGGGTATGCCGGGAGATGCAGATGCCGGACTGTTGCCGGCTAGACCTGTCGGACAAGGGAACGATGTGCGCCCTAGTGGATGCCATGTGCTACATGGAGAACGGCGAGCGTATCCCTATGGAAGATATCGAGGCCGGCTGGGAACTGATGTGAGAGTGGTATTGTTTATGCGAACTCCCTTTTGGATAGCGAATCATGGAATATGGACTTTATAAGAGATTGTGTGTCTTGGCCGGAATGGTGGCTCTTTGCGCTAGCTGCTCCGTGCGTCGTAGCGCTTCTGATCATAGCCATTACAGAGATCAAGAGCGACAGGTATTGGAGAGCTTGGATACCTCTATGGATGTACGGCTTGCCAGTTCCAACACCGTGCGAGATCGGTGGAGAAACATCCGGATCATACGAAGGGAATTCGACCTTGAGCGGCAGCCGGACGAAAACGGTCGATACCCGGTCAAGGCGGAAACGACACTCGAAGGCGAGGAACATGAGAACGAGCGAAAAGAAGAAGCGGAAAGCCAAAAGAAAGAGGAGAACGAGAGCGTTTTCGCCCGGTCGGAAGCCAGCCATGAGGAAGAGCGATCCGGAGATACCGAACTCAACTCCGATATCGGCAAGAACGCCCTCGGGTGGTGGGCGCTCGGCGTAACGATGGTTCTGGCCTTGGTAATCTTTTTAAGATGGAGATATGGAAAAAAGGATAAAACAAAGTGATGTCTGGGCTGTCATGCAGCAAAAGGATGACCGGGGACGATACAAGATGTTCTCGTTCTCGTACGTGCGGTTGAATGAAAGCCGGGAGGGAAATGGCTCTCCCGGCTCGATCGAGGATTATGAGGTAGCCTACTTCAGCTCGATCCACGCCAAGGGAAGCACGGTAAACATCCGGATTCGGGGCGAACGGTTCCCCCGGAAGTTCATCCGCTGCATGATCATCCGGATTAACGGTAAAAAAATATACGCATAATGGGACGCAAGAACGTATTTCTAATGGGTGACACCGCTTTCCTCCCCGGAGCGAAAGCGGCGGTGGTCATGACCGAGGACGTAGGTTTTCTGGAGGATAAAAAATTCACGGCCACGGTCATTACCCCGGCCAAAGGATCTTCCGTCAAGAAAGAGGTCAGGTTTGTCCCGTTCGGTCACCAAGACAAGTTGCCCGTAAGGATCATGAAAAAGATCGCCGACAACACCATCGTAGGCAGCAATATCGAGTTCAAGGCGAACATGGCCTACGGCGATGGGTTGATGGTCTGCCGGAGGGTGAAGAATCCGGAGACCCAAAAGATCGAGCTGGAGGAACTTACCCCGGAAGAGGCTCCGGAGATATTCCAGTTCATATCGGATAGCAACTACTTACGGGTAATGTCCGAGCTGGCCAACGATCTGGTCGTATTCTCCGACTCTTTCGTCTATCTGGCTTTTGGCAAACGGAAGGCCGGAGAAAGACCGAAGGTAGTCCAGATCTGGCACCGGGAGATGTGCTTTTCCCGGATCAGCGAGCAAGACGAGAAGACGAAACGCATCGAGTATCATGGTTATTCCTCGCAATGGGGAGAGGAGTCATTTCCGGACGACGTGATCGTAACGAGATTGCTAGACCGCCGAAGCCCGCTTTACGATCTCAAGGTCCGTACCGGGCTCGTACCCGATCCGGAGACCGGAGAGAAAAAGGACGAGGAAGAGAATGGCTATACGTTAAGCCTCAATATGCCGGTACCGGGGCGTTTTTATTACAACCGCCCTTATTGGTGGTCCATCTTCCTCGATTGGTACGAGTTCAGTTGCGCCATCCCGAAATTCAAGAAGGCGTTGCTGAAAAATCAGATGGTCTTGAAATATCACGTCTCCATCAACATGAAATTTTGGGACAAGCTTTACGACTCGGAAGGTATCCCCAAGGATGACAAGAAGAAACGGAACGAGCGCAAGAACGCTTTCCTACAACAACTGAACGACTTCCTTTCCGGAGAAGAGAATGCCGGCAAGAGCTTCGTATCCCATTTCCGGTATGATCAGATCAATAAATACGAGGAGAGCGATATCATCATCAAGCCCTTGGAATCATTTATCAAGGGCGGTGAGTATATAGAGGACTCGGAGGAGGCGACAAACGTGATCTGTAACACGATGGGCGTACATCCGTCCTTGAAAGGAGCATCGCCCGGGAAATCGAAGAACATCAACGGTACCGAGGCCCGGGAGTTATTCATTATCGCCCAAGTGCTGTTCAAGCCGCTCCGGGACATGATGGTTCTCCCGCTATACCTAGCCCGGGAGATCAACGGATGGGGAAAAGACATCGAGTTCGTGATACCCAATATCATGCTAACGACACTCGATAAGAACACGGGATCGGAAAAGAGTATCGGTAACGAAAAAGTATAATCATGACACAGCCATTCCTACAAACGATAGATGATTTGAGGCATACCGTCAAGGTAAACGCCTCATTTAAGTTCGAGATATTGGAGCCTTATCTTCAAGACGCTTTCGATCGATATATCGTCCCCTACCTCGGGGAAGCCTTGGTCGATCGGCTATATCGAGAGCCGTTAACGGAAGATATCCTTACGATCAAGATACTTGCCAGCCGGACACTGGGACCATTGGCCGTGGCGCTAGCCAGTCCGGAGCTAGGGGTCTTGATCGGTGACAGCGGGCATACGGTAAGCCGGAACGATAAGTTCACCGTAGCCAGCGATCAAAAGATCACCCGATCGGAAGAGAGCATGCAGGAACGGGGATGGAATAACTTGGATAAGCTACTGGAGCATCTCGGAAGCCACGAGAACGACTATCCGGAATGGAAAGAAAGCCGCTATTACAAGAACCAAGCCAACGGCCACTACCTTAATTCCGCCCGGGAGTTCCAAGATTACGGTAAGGTGAATATCGATTATTCCCGGTTGACCTTCGAAAAGTTCCGTCCCCTACTCGATACACTGGAGATGAAGCTATGCCGCTGGATCGGGACCACTCTTGACAAGAGCTTAAAAGACACCTTAAGAACCGGCGTGGATGATCCGCTCCGGATCAAGCTGATTGATTATATCCGGGTATGGCTCGCCATGTACGTAGCTAAGCTCCATACCAGCCAAACCACCCGGGTACAACGTACGGCGGCCGGCCAGCTGGAGTTTAAGCCCGTGATCTATCCGCTGTATTCCGATCCCACGGACAACGGTAATTTCTACGCCGAGCAGGTAACGTCACTAGAAGCGGTAATCGAGGATTACATGAAAGTTTACGCCCCGGAACTAGGCCTCCCCGCTCCTATCAAGAACGACTTTAATTCCAAGGACAAACATATTTTCGTATTATGAGAAAAATAACGATCAAAGATATCGATTACCTCGTGCCCGGCACATGGGATGAGATGACAACGGAACAGCTTTGCTTTCTCGCCAATATTTTGAACTCGAAAAGTACGGCCCAAGAAGCCAAGGTCAAGATGCTATTGTTTTGCCTGTCCGCGAGAATCCGGCGATACCAGAAAGCCAATGGAACCGGTTACGCCGTTTCCCTTCCCAAAAATCGTATATGGATCACGGCCGAGCAACTGGCGGCGTTGAGCACCATCTTTGATTTCTTATTCCAAGAGACAGAAAAAGGGATCGAGCTGGATATCCGCTTAACCCGTAACCCATTCCCCGTCTACAAAGACAAAGATATCGAGTTATACGGCCCGGAAGACGGCCTGACCAATATCAGCTACGGACAGTTCATCATGCTACAGACTTGGCAACAGCGGATGAGACAGGATTTCTTCGAGGCATTGGATAACTTCCTATCCATAATCTGGAAAGACGGCTCATTCTCCATACGTGAGGACGGTGATCCGGCTTGGTTCCGGAATGTAGAGCCGATCGTAAAGACAGTCATGTTCTGGTACTACCTAGGTAGCATGAATTTCATACAAGCAAAGTTCTCCCGGGTATTCTCCTCCGGAGGGAATGAAGCCCCTTTGGATATATTCGACACGCAACAACGCATCGTGGATGAGATGGCCAGCGGAGACGTGACCAAGAAAGAACAGGTAAAACAATCCCTTTTATACGACGCTCTCTATACCCTAGAAGTAGCGATCGAAAAAGAGGAGAAAAAGAAACAAGATATGTAGTAATAGGTGTTTTTCATGGTATTAGATTTTTAGATTAGTAATGGACAGCCGCTTTGCCTGTGAAGGTGGAGCGGTTTTGTTATTATCTCCAATCCAGATACTATGATAATAAAAATATTACCAAACGTTTGCCATTGATAATATATTTATTATCTTTGTGATGTCATTAAGACAAGAGCTCTATGCATAGTGACGATGGGCTAAAAGCCCGGATAGAAGAGGCAGAAAAAGATCTCCTTTTTTATCTCCGCAAGTATCATGAACTGACTTCGAGAAGCAAATTCATGAAAGCGGTGGTTGATAAAGAGATCAAGAGACTTGAGAAAGAACTTAAGGAACTTGGAAAGTATTATTGACCAGAAAGGTTCTCCCCCTCCAGGCCAGAGGGGGAGTTTCCCTTTCATGTGTAACTCAAAAAACAGAATAATATGGATAAAGTAAAGCGTTTTTTTGAACTAAAGGAACTTTGGAAAAAGTCCCCGGAGAATGACCGCCCTACCATAGACCGACAAATTACCGATTTGTTGGATAGCATGGATGAAAAGGAAACCGAACTGCTTACCGCAGGTGTGCAAAATGACTTTGAAAACATCCATAAAGAGATCGCGGACATCAAGGAGCAGCTAACTATTCGTGAGCGACTGAGTCCCGTTTTACCATACCTGTCCGTCTCTAATCTAGCCAAAGATTATTTCGGGAAATCATCCTCTTGGTTCTACCAACGATTAAACGGGAATAGCGTACACGGTAAAATTTGCAAATTCACACAGGAAGAACTGGCTATTCTGGATATGGCGCTGAAAGACATCAGCCGCCGGATTACTAAATTGAACTTGGTATAGATCATTTTATTATGGGAGCCATAGAAAACAAACATATCTTTGCCGCATATGCAAACCTAGCGATAGATGGACTAATAAAAACACTTAATTTTATCGCTAAAAAGTTGGACACCCAAAAGCAATTAAGCAGTTGGGATATCAAGCATGTAATAACACTCATCGACTCAATCTTCGATCAAAATCCACAAAACAACCTAGAACAGGTCGTTGAAGGATATTTACCATGGATAAAACCGATCATTGAAATGAAGACGCCTAAAAAAGGTGAAAGGCAATCGGATAAACTTTGTATAGAATATAAAACCATCATTACAGCTTTTGCCTCTTTGCTTAATGACGTCAGGAACTATTACACCCATTATTATCATGATCCCATCTGTATTTATCCCGGTGGGTATGATATCCCTTCATCACTGAACTGCATCTACGATAGTGCCATAAACATTATCAAGGAGCGTTTCCAAGCCGAGGAGAAAGAGATGGAACATCTTCGTAGATACACTCGCAAAAAAGGGCGGGTTGTTCTAAAAACAGAAGATGATCATTTCTATTACACATTAGCAAACAATAACGATCTGAGCGAAAAAGGGTATGCTTTCTTCATCTCGATGTTCCTTGAAAGGAAGTACAGTTATCTATTCTTGAAAAAGTTATCCGGATTCAAACGGGGAGACTCGTTACAATATAGGCTTACCCTTGAGGTTTTCACGGCTCTTTCCACCAAACCTCCTGTAGAACGTTTACGCACTACGAAAGACACGAAACAAGACCGGGCTTTAGATATACTGAATGAACTATCTAGGATACCAATAGAACTGTATCAAACCCTTGAGCCTAAATACCGGGAAATGTATAACGAGACATTACAACCAACGGATGCCGAAGATCCTTACGGCCTTCCGGATAGATCCAGAATACGGTTCCGCAGTCGCTTTGAGGCTTTTGCCCTGCACTTTTTAGACAAACAAGCTGATTTTAAAGAAATTGGCTTCTACACATATCTCGGAAATTACTTTCACAATGGATATCAAAAAACAAGAGTCGATAGAGAGACAAAGGATAGATACATTAATTTCCAACTCGCAGGCTTTTGTAAAAACATCCAAGATATCTCCGCAAAGAAACTATCGGAGGCATTAAACGTAAAATCCATAGATATAAGTACGGATAGTATACCGGATATCAATTCTTTTGAGCCTTATCTGGTTCAATCTACGCCCCATTATATCGTTAATGGTAATAATATCGGTATTAAGGTATTACCAGAAGGGAAAGATACCTACCCTACCATCGATGAGAAGGGTGCTAAAATGCCTATCGCCGATTTCTGGTTGAGTAAATACGAATTGCCGGCCATGTTATTCTATACTTATTTACGGAATAATAATATACATAAATCACACTGTCCCCTATCCGTAAAAGATATTATTGAACGATCTATCCATAAAAGTACCAAACAAAAGCATCCGGAAGAGAGATCCGAGTTAATGTTACGCCGGGTCATGAAAGCTATCTTTTGGACAGATAGTAAACTCAATGAGGTAGAACGTATCAAATCTCAGAAATCCGCTTTTGGTAAAAGGCAACATGAAATATTAAAAGCAGGCCGAATAGCGGAAACGTTGGTTAGAGACATGCTATGGCTACAGCCTTCAAAAAACAATGGAAGGGATAAAGTCACAGAGCCTAATTTCCAAGCCATACAAGTTTCTTTAGCATATTTCGGGATAAGAAGAAATGACTTAACGGAAATCTTCACACGAGCAGGATTGATCAATTCTTCAAATCCGCATCCTTTTTTAGCTCAAATAGGTACGAACTATACCTCTTTAATAGAGTTTTACATCGCTTACCTTAAGGAGCGGAAAGTATATTTTTCACGAATACAAAAGAAAATTCTCCAAGGGAAACTAAATATCCAGTGCCACCCTCTTCGGGACTTACAACGTGAGCCTAATAAGCCTCAAGATAAGGAAGAGGCCATATTCCTACCTCGTGGTCTATTTAATGAAGCGATCATTAATTGTTTGAAAAAATCCAAATTGAAGCAATTAATAGAATCTCCTACCCGAGAAAAAAGTCCGGCATTGAATGTCTCATACTTGATCCAGAACTATTTTAGAACTTATTTCGAAGATCAATCTCAAGAATTCTATGCACAACCCCGTAATTATCGTTTATTCGATAAGTTATCACCGAATAAGGGTAAATCCAAAAGCTATTTATCCTTAGAGCAAAGGATCAAGAAAATGGAAGAACTAAGGCCATCCAAGATTCCTGTTGCAGAAGCTAATAAGCTATTAGAGAAAGAAGATAGACTTTATCGTAAGAATTATAACGAAATATGCGATAACGAGTCTATAATCAGACTCTACCAAATACAAGATATTCTTTTATTTATGATGACCAAGGAATATCTTCCTTCTGATTTATACAACAGAATTAACAAATACAAACTAGAAAACGTCAAAGGTATTTTAAATGAGAGAGTTTCTTACTTGATCGATCTCAACCCTTTAAAAATACAAGGAGAAGATATCAAGATAAAAGACTACGGAAAGTTATTTTATATACATCATGATACAAGAATCAACTCTTTGAATAAAGTATTAAGTAAAGTCAAAAGAAACAATAGTATATCTTCTAGCGTAAAGATTCAACCTTATGAAAATTATAAAAGAGAATGCCTAGATTTCGAAGAAGCCCAGATACAAATCATACCTATCATTCATTCTTTCGAAATCACGATGGTATCGATGTTCCCAGATTTAAAGAAGGCTACTCCCGGAAATTATTATGATTTTAATGAGCTAATTACAGAATATGAGAAACGAACTAAACAAAAGATAGATAGTTCTTTTCTCATTAAAACTCGGAATATGTTCTTACATGATAAATACGAAGCTGAATGTATCAAAGAGATTTCTGACGATTTCGTCTATGCAAAAAAGATTATAGCAGAATTTAAAATGAAGATAGAAAATATAAAATTAGAAGACCTTTCGAATGACTCATCAGCATAAAAACATTTTATGCTCTTTGGTTGAAAGGTAGAAACAACTACTATCGCACCTTACCGGCTTTTGGTGCAGTTGTATTAGCCTTTAGTTTGAAAGGTAGAAACAACTCTCGTGGAAGGAGACAGTACGCATACGGTTGTATTAGCCTTTAGTTTGAAAGGTAGAAACAACAATACATTCATCTACTTCCTTATGATTATGGTTGTATTAGCCTTTAGTTTGAAAGGTAGAAACAACACGTACATATTGACCGGGCTATCAAGTTTAGTTGTATTAGCCTTTAGTTTGAAAGGTAGAAACAACACATCCGCGTTGAACGGGAACACGTCCATGGTTGTATTAGCCTTTAGTTTGAAAGGCAAAAACAACATTTTAAGATATATACTCTTATCAACTTAAATAATCAAGAAAAACCTTTGTATTTCAAATAAACTTTACTTACTTGCAGCATTGTTAACATTTAAATTCACACGATATGAAGAAAATACTACTATTTGGAATTTTGTTTTTTTTATATTCCTGTACAACAGATGAATATGGGAATACAGATTATACACCTCTGATTATTTCTGTAATTGTGGGTATTCCTGTTTTCTATATTTCGATAAAACTCGCTGAAAGTCAAAGAGAGGAAACCGTTGGCAAATTAGCAAAAAGAGGGTTAAAAATAGAGGATTTCCATGCTTGTGGAAAATATGTAGGTGGACATCCATCAGAGGATAAAGAGGTTGAACCTTTAGCTTTTAGAAATACTGATACTGAGTTCTTATTCTATCGAAGAGAAAATTATGCATCTGTTCCTGTTTGGAGATTTTCAATACTAAAAGAATCTATTGAAGATATTGCTATTGAAGATGCTACTACGCTTGAAAGCAAAGTTACATTAGGTCGTGTTTTACTGGTGGGAATATTTGCTTTCGCATGGAAAAAGAAGAAAAAAAATGAATTGGCATTTGTAAGAATTCAATGGAAAGAAGGAAAATTTAAACATAATACTTTGATATGTTTTGAAGGACAGAATGCTATGACAAATGCAAACTCATTTAGGAACTTGCTAATCAAAAATTGTCAATAATATTATAGTTTGCATTGCCATTCCAAAAACTTTCACCATATTTGCAGTGCTAAACAGTACAAGACTGATATCTTGTCGATGTGCATCGTATAATGCTCAACTTTGTGGTAGGGCTTTTTTTATGCCCTAATTGTATGATATAGGCGGTTGCCTTTCCCAAACATTGTTATTGCCTCGGCAAGATCACTGTACTGTTTAGCGACACGGGAAATGGCAGCCGTTCTTTTTTCTGCCTAAATGCTAAACAGTACAGTGATATGAAATCAAATTCATTAACCGTATCATGTTCCCGGAGCCGGGAACATGATCTCTTTTCTTGGACAACCGTCCAGAAGTTCTACAACCTGTTGCCTCTTGGTATCGCCTCCTGTAAATCCATTTACGAGGCTAAAATGTACACGGTAGCTTTATTGGCTATGCTGTCTCCAGTGTTCTTACCACTGGTCATCGTAGCTTGGTTCGTTTATAACTCAGCGAAGAAAGGAGGCCCAAATGATTAGACTGGAAGATATATGTATATCAAACCTAATGCTGGATGCGATCAGATATTGGCAGGAAAATGATAAAGGTGGGTTAGAAGAAGATGTTAAGGCCATTGACAGCGCTATCACTTTCATTGCATGCGAGCATGATGCCCCGGGTGTACTTTCTGAAAAAGAATCATTGTCGCTTATCGCTGCTCTAAGTTTTCTGAAAAAAAGATTATGTTTGTTTGAAGGAAAGGAGGAACCGAAATGAAACTCCAAGAAGCCCTGCGCCTACTCGACATCGTAACCGATGTAAACGGACAATATAGTAAAGAAGAACGAATACGTGCCGCCATGAGATTGGAAGAGCTGTTACGTTTGTTACTCCCAGAGGAATGATTATATTTGCGATATGTTGACGTTCGTTATCATATTAGGTTTTGTCATGCTGATCGGGGCCTCGATAAATGAGGCTAAACGCAGTGGAAATACAACGGCAAAGGTTATAGCTACTGTACTGATCTTCTTTTTCCTTTTCTTTTTACTATCCTTAGTTTAAAGATATGTCCTTTAAAAGCTCCCTCCGGGGGGCTTTTTTTGTGTCTATAAATTGGATGTTATGGACATATACAATCACTTTGAGTATTCGGAATGGATCGCTAGGCATCTAGCCGCTATCGGTCATACGGACGGGGAATGTCATTTCCTCCGTAGTGACGAGGTAGAGGAAATCTCCGATCTGGAAGAACGTATCTCCTCTATCCGGGATCATGTATTAGTCGCCATCGACGGGCTTAACTCGGATTTTTCTTGGCTTAGCAATGACAACCTCGTAAATATCCCACAATATTTTATCGCCCTATTAAAGCAATGCGAGGCCGGGGATATCGACGGGATTCACTTTGCGAAAGCGGAATGCAAGGATCTTCTCATGCAGATCGTCTGCCGGATGATGCTCGACTGGAACGAGGAACGTAACGGGCTTCAGTTCCTAGAGCTAAACAGCATGACCTTTCGGGGCATAGGTCCCATGGGAGATAATTTCTATGGGGTGATGTTAGGCTTCAACCTAAGAAAGCCTATCCCCTTCTCTATCGACAAATCAATGTGGGTATGATATGGGAGTCATGAAAAGATTGAGCGAGCAGATGCGCACGCCTAAACGCAAGAACTCCCTAATCGGAGCGAGGGAAGGATTACCCTTCGAGATCTCGCTAGAGTCAACCAGCCGGATCGCCCGGTATGAACGTAGGCAGGATAAGGAGAAATTGAGACAATTCAATTCTGAGGTAAAGGAATGGATGGGCTACATAATCCAAGACTTGAAAGGGAATATCGCCTTGCTTGTCCAGAAAGATGAGTTCCTATCGGACTCCCTAGAACCCAGAATTTACAAAAGTAAAGGAGAGACCGAACGAGTGGGATTCAGTTTCGCCCGTGAAGGTATCTATATCCATAAGGGAGCCGGACGGGGCCAAGGTGGTTTCCGGGGCGGCTCTAAATGGACGGACAAATACGGGAAACTGAAAAAGACCAACCCGGATTCTTTCTACCTGATGGGAACCGGCAACCGCCACCCGATCCGTTGGTTCGATCCCATCATCGAAAAGAATCTTCCCAAACTGGCAGACATCGTAGCGGACTACGCTGCCGATATGCAAATCGACGCATCACGAATTTTCATAGATAAAGATTAGGATATGGCAGGAGATTTAAACAGGAGCATCAAGATATACTTGGATAACTCCGACGCAATGACTAGCGCATCGGAGTTAGAGACGAAAATCGGGGAACTGGAGAAAAAGCTACTTGATCTCCGGACGGCCGGAGAAGGTAACAGCAAGGCGGCTAAGAAAATAGAACGTGAGTTGACCGCCCAAACCCAGAAGATGCAAAAGTATAAGCAAGAGGTCGCTGATACGGAAAGAGTATTGAAGAACCTAAGTGGAGCCACTTATAATGACTTAACAAAGACAAAGAATAAAATTTCAACGGAGCTGAAAAAAGTAACTCGTGGTACCGCTGAATATAACACTAAGCTAGAAATGCTGAAACGCATCTCCAAAGAAACCGCACTAGCCCAACAAGAGATGCGTGTAGAGATCGGTTGCCAAGCCTCGGTCTGGGGACGTGCCACAGATTTCGTAAATAAATATATGGGAATCATTGGTACCGCAGTGGCAGCCATTACGGGTATTACTCTTACTTTCAATAAATTCCGTGAAGCCCGCAATAAACTGGAAGAAAGCAAGGCCGATGTAAAAGCTCTTACAGGCCTAGATGATGAAAGTATAGAGTGGCTTACAGATCAAGCAAAACGTCTTTCCACTACAGTAACCGAAGAAGGTATCCGCATACGCCAATCCGCTGATGAGATACTGGAAGCTTATAAATTAGTAGGTTCCGCTAAACCCGAATTGCTAGCAAATAAAGAGGCTTTAGCAGAAGTGACGGAGCAAACGCTCATCCTCGCCTCTGCCAGTGGCATGAAACTTACGGATGCGGTAGATGCCGTCACCTTGGCATTAAACCAATATGGGGATGGAGCTGATCAAGCCGCTCGATATGTAAATGTACTTGCCGCCGGAAGTAAATTCGGTGCGGCAGCCGTAGAGAGCCAGACCAAAGCTATAAAGACAAGTGGTGTCGCAGCCGCTTCCGCAAAGATCCCGATCGAGCAGCTAGTTGGAACCATTGAAACTTTAGGAGAAAAAGGTATCAAGGATGAGATTGCCGGTACCGGACTCAAAAAGTTTTTCCTTACCCTGCAAACAGGAGCTGACGAGACTAACCCCAAAATAGTCGGGCTAAGTACGGCTCTGGAAAATCTCCGCAAAAAACAAATGGACGCTACCGCTATCAAAAAGATGTTCGGGGAAGAAGGTTACAATGTTGCCTCTGTCCTTATCAATGAAGCGGATAAGGTAGAATATTATACGAAAGCCGTAACCGGCACATCCGTCGCTTTAGAGCAGGCCACGATAAAAAGCCAATCCGCCACGGCTAAAATGCAACAAGCAAAAAACAAACTTAACGATCTTGGCATTGAGTTAATGGAGAAGATCAATCCATCCATTATCAGCGTAATGAATCAAACCGTGAACTGGACTAAAAAACTAGTTCTGATGGCCGATTGGATCAGTAAAAATACAGGGCTGGTTATTACCTTAATATCGACATTAACTTTGTATACAGCCGCTATCAAGCTAAACACTTACTGGAAGATTGCGTCAAATGGAGCTACTCTAAAAGCTACAATTATAGAAAAGGCTCATTTAGTTGCGACCCGTTCTTCCATAGCCGCAGAATATGCATTAGCGGCAGCATCAGCTCTCAAGGCTAGAAATATCAAAGCTGCGACTATGGCTATGCGCAGTTTCTTAGTGACTCTGGGTCTCAATCCCATTATTGCGGCAGGTGTGGCAATTACGGCTTTAGCTGTAGGCATTTACAAAATATGGGATAATTCAACAAAAAGTGCCCGGGCTTTAAAAGAGATGAACAAGGAAATCTCCACAGAACGGGCAGAAGCTTATACCCTATTTGACGCTCTCCAACGAAGCAACGCCGGAACAAAGCAACGAAAAGAATTAATCGATGAGATCAATTCTCGATATGGAAAATATCTTGAAAACCAACTAACAGAACAAAGTACAACCGAGGATATCGCAAAAGCTTTAGAAATAGTTAATGAAAAGTTGCATGAAAACATAGTTTTAAAAACCATGCAGAAAGAGAAGGAGGATATAACGACCACCGCCTTAAATAAACAAATTGATTTGATGGATCAAATGAGGGAAAAATCAAATCTGGGACAATTCGTTACCGACGCTATGCTTCGAGACGTAAAACGTATAACAGATGAAGGGATAAAGAACGGACGCTCATGGACAAAAACATATGATGATGTCATCTCTTACATTGACTACTACTATGGGGCCAGAGGTAAAGTCGATAAGGATTTCTGGGGAAGTTTACAGAGCTATATGACACAAACTTACCAATTAGCATCCAACCTCGATAAGATATCTCAGAAATACTCTCCTCTTCTGCCTAAAAAAACTGCAAACGAGTTGCCAGAAGTAGAAGTTATTGCCCCTAAAATAAAAAAACCGGATATAACCCCGGGACTGTCAGCGGAGCAAGAGAAAAAAATCACAGACGCAAAGCTGAAAGAGGTTGATCGTTATATCGCAACCAAGAAACTAAAATTGACACAAGATTATACCGAGGGCCTAAGATTATATGATGATTATCAAACAAAACTTCAAGCTTTAGAACTCGAAAAATTAAATAAACAATTAGCTATCTATAAAATAGGCAGTGACGAAAGAAAGAAAATTGAACAACTGATCCTTGATTTCCGAATTAAACTGATGGATAAATCCTATCAAGAATATCTCAAAAATTTGGAAAAAGAGGCCAAAGCCGATAAAGACCGTAAAGTCCAAAAAGAGAAGTTATACAACGGACTAAATAAAGATTTGCAATCTTTCGTTAAAACACAAAATGAGAAACAAGAGGAATTAGCGAAAAAGCAAGAAGAAACAGACAAACGAAGAGCACAAACCTTATTAGACTTCTCCGCTCAAGCTGGCCAAATCCTTGGGGAATCTTTAGTTGATTCTGAAACAAGTTTTGCTGACGCTATGGGGAACATTCTATTATTGACATTAGATACTCTTCGCCAAGTTGTAACAATGTCGATCGCAGAAACCACAATCCGCAATGTGTCTAAATTAGGATTCTTAGGACTAGCAAAAGCCGCTGCCGAAATCGCACTTATCAACGTCGCTTTCGGAGCCTTGAAAGGCCTTATCAAGAAACCTAGTACATCTACCGCAAATGCAGGTTTTAATGACAACACTACGCCGCAAACCGGACAACGAGTTGTATCAGACTCCACCGGTTGGTACAACGGAGGATTCACCGGCAACGGTGGTATACTTGAAGTGGCTGGTCCCGTACATCGAGAAGAATACGTTACACCGGCATGGCAATTACAAGATCCGGTTTCCATGAACCATATCCTAGCCTTGGATGCCATCCGAAGACAAAGAACAAGCACAAATCCTCTTCCCGTCAACGGATTCGCCAACGGTGGATACAATGGACGCTCGGATGAAGAAAATGTAATGGTTTCAAGTAATAATCCGGAATTACTCAAAGTACTCACACAGCTACTTATGCTATTCTCCGAACTAAGAGCAAAAGGCATGAGGGCCTATATCGTTTATAGCGATATCGAGGCCGCCCAGAAGACATTGGACAAATCCAAAAAGATAGGAGGTAAATAAAATGGATATCATTCACGAATCCGGCAAGGCTTACGACCTAGGAGACATCCAATTGACCTTATCCCGGATGAACCCGTTCTTTAACGATTACGGAGAGCAGAGCTTACCGGTAACACTCCCTCCCACGGACAGGAATAGGGAACTACTCATCTATCCGGATAACATGGCCGGGATCAGCAAGGCCTCGCAGCGGATCAACGCCATGATCCAGCACGGGGTATTCTCCATCCCCTGCCGTCAAGCCATCCTGTCAGCGAACCGGAAAACCGGGATCGAGACCAGCTTCTACCTCAATACCGGAGCGTTCTACGAAAAGATCAAGGATGTACCGTTATCCACGGTCTTTGAGGACAAAGTTATCAAATTCGCGTCTGTCAGCGAGGCGATATCCTTCTGCCGGAACCTGTTCATTACACATGACGACCGATTCGCCTTGTTCCCGACCATCCTAGAGTCCGGTTCTTTAAACGCCACCGGTGATCCGGGACCGGACGGATATCCCCGTCTTTACAACGACGTGGAGCGGACGGAGGTAGTCGATGAGAAAACGATCCGGTTGGCTCCGGGATTCTACATATCCCCCTTCATCCGTGGATTGCATCTATTGGAGGAGATATTCGCCTATCTTGGCTACACCTTGGAGGACTCCTTCTTTTCCCGCACCACCCCATTCAAGGACATGGTCTTTCTGAACAACACGATCGATACGATCGTAAGGGGTGAGATCCGATACTCCCAGATCGTCCCGGACTGCATGATCAAGACGATACTGGACGTATACCGATATAAATTCTGCTGCGAGTTCATCCCGGACGAGACCCGCAAGACCATCCGAATCGTGCTATTCGATGAGAACCTGAACGAGACACCCTCCTGCGACCTCACGGATTGCGTAGCCGGTAAATACACAGTCAACCATCCCTCGAGCTTCAAGCAGTTAAAGCTTACCTGTGACCGGCTCACGCCGCCGGAAGAGAAACAGGAGAGCGAGCGCCCGATGCCAACGACGGGAAGAGCCACGGGGAACGAGAACGAGGAGTTCAGTACCTTGGTAGACCTATTAAAGAAATACCCGGACGTGGAGTATAACCAGATATCGGGAGATTTTGTCCGGAGAGGTTACAAGGGGATCACGCCGGTCACGCAACGGATAGGTCTGGTCACGATGGATTATTACGCCGGCGGGACACTGGAGACGGAGAGCAAGGAATCCCCGGACGTGCTACCGGCGATGGTCTATACACCTGCTTTTGGCAGCGGAGGAGCCGGGGCCATCCCGCATCTCGGGATTTATATAGGGACCGGAAGATCGTTGAACTCCTCCATCATCATGGATTCCGTGAATGACTCCACGTCTGAGGTGGTAGGCGAGGCGGAGGATAACGAGGAGTTGAAACCCATGCCGGCGTTCGTATTCCATGCCGGGAAACTGGACTACGGAACGATCCTCAATCATGACGCAGATGGAAACAAGCTCTGGAACTATACGCTCGCCTACCACGGCCCGGACGGGCTTTTCGAACGGTTCTGGCGAAATTACGATTCCCTACTCCGGAACTCTCTGCTCGAGATAAAAGCGAGCATGCTTCTCAGTGACATCCAAAAGGTATCGCTCTCCGAGTACAGAAAGGTGACGATCGAGGGACAGGAGCTGCTTCCCTCCGCCATACAATATAGCCCGGGTTCCCGGGAACCCTTGGAATCCACGTTCCTTACCACGAGGCTTTACGAGCCGGTATCCACGGCCATGGCCGAGACGGAGCGGTTCGCCTCCCATGTATCCAAATATAAATGGAAGGTCAACTACTCCCGGTCCAACGCCAGCGACAGCGTGAAAAGAAGATGGGTATTCAAGGAGGAACCCATGACCATATTCTACGCCCCGCCCAGCGCTTACCAATACGTGCAGGGCGGGAAATACCATCAAGCCACTTATCCCGTGCAATTCTATAGCCGTGGCTCCGCGTCCGGACCGACCGATCCGGAGGACGGTACCCTGACCGTGTGGCTCGAGCCCGTGACCCGGTAACTGTCCTTTATCGGACCATCCGACAGCCATACTTTTGGGGGTAAAATAATCGCAAATGGCAACGATCATAGACAAACCAGACGCTCTGAGCCTGTCCGGGAACATGAGGAAATTTGTATTGGGGGCAAAAGAGGCCGTCTCTTTCATCTTGAAGAAAGGAACGGCCACCTTGCTCGAGCAAAGCTACGAGCCCGGGCCGGACAAGATGGTCACGATCGACGTGAGAGAGGTGGTGGAAAGCCAATTGAGCTATACTTTGGACACGGCCCAAGAGATCTATTCCCAAAATACCATATTCGCAGATTTCACGGCCACGATAGACGGGACCTCCCACTCGTTCCGGGCGATCCGGTGCGGGATAGCGGATCTGGCGGACACGCCGGGAAACTGGTTGAAGTCCCACTTCCTCACGTGGCAGCCAAAGGTCAAGGAGGTGACCTATTACTCACCGGAGTGGTTGACCTACTACGCCATATCGGACTGCACGGTGAAGGCCAAGGCCACGTTCCCGGACAACTCGTCGAGCACGACCTCCTTGAAGGGAATGACCGCCGGCGAGTGCGTGACACTCAATCTCCAATACGCGATCGTAGCCAAGCTATTCGGGAACAAGTACCCCAGCTATCTCGAGGTTTACGCCGAGGCCGGCGGAGCGAGACTGAGCGTATCGCAATTCTATAAATTCACGGATATCCATTCCGAGGACGAGCAATGGTTCCTTTTCGAGAACAGTCTGGGCGGTATGGACACCTACCGTGCCCATGGGGTGAACCGTCTGCAGGCGGAGCATGGCCACCTGATAGCGGAACTGGACGAGAACCTGTCCGAGTATAACGTGGAGACCGATCGTAAGTTCGTTAAGAACACGGGATTCCTCGATGATTACTCCCGCCGTTGGTTGCTGGATTTTTTCCCCAGCCGGGCCAAGTATATATACGAGGCGTCCATGATCCGGAGAATAATCGTCACCGAGAGCGACGCCACCTACACCTCCAACGATCTCCCGAGCTCCTATACGTTCACGTACCGACTCTCGGAGATCTCGAGATACCTGAACCTTATCCGTAACGAGAAAGAGCTTCCGGATAATCTAACGGTTCCAAACCTCTCCTCGCCGGATTTTATTTTTCCCCCTCGCTTAGCTGAGCTCCCACGGCAAGAGCTTGGCGAGGGGGTATTATTCCCGGCCTTTGATCCGCATAACCCGAAAGCATCCGTAGCGACTTTTGGCTCGATACATGATACCATAAGGAACAGTATCATAAAAGAGCTCGGGGACACATGGAGGGCCATCGTCAACGAGGCTGGCGGGTCCGGGGGAACCGGTGACGGCCTTTACCATATAAAATTGGATGACCTGACGGAACCATCCGACGAGAACGGGTTCACGGCCCTGAGAACCTTGAAAGAGATACTGAAACCCATATCCGCCCTCGATGACCGTTACCTGCGTAAGGATATCGACGATACGGCGGCGGGCAACATCACGTTCGAGAAGGATATCATCCTTGCCGGCCTTGACTCCTCCATCTACTCAGACCGTGACGCCAACGGTTTCGGCCATGAGAACGGGTTCCGCCTGTTCGCCGACGGCACGATGTGGCTGAAGGACCTGAGGGTGAAGAATGACTCCATGTTCGCCGGTTCCCTATCCTCGCCCATGTTTGCCTCCGGTTTCCCTAACGGGACGGGCTGGATGCTCGCCCCGTATATCCGGACCAACGCCGCCGGGATAAACGAGACGAGATACAAGCTGGAGATCGACGATATCGCCGTGCGGGGAACGTTACGGGTCTACGAGTTTATCGTGTCCCAGCTCCTAGGGGAGAATGACAACCGTATTTTCTCCGCGATGATGGAGGTGGACCATTACGACGCAAACTCGGGCAGGATCTACCTCGACACGGACGGGGGGCGTTTGTACAACCCGTTCCGGAAAGGTGACATCCTCATGGTCCAGCAGTTCCAAGGCGATCCCACCCTTGAGAACAACTACCAGATGGTGAAACAATACGAGCTGAAGGTGGTGTCGGTGGGCGTAGGCTACCTCTCCGACGGTGAGAACCGTATGGACTGGCTCACCTTCGAGAACTTCGTGGGCGACCTGTCGCAGGTAACAAAGAGGGATACCTTATGCCGGGTGGACAACCCGGATAACTCCACCCGTAGCGGTATCATCAAGATCACCACGGTGGACGAGTTCGGAACGCCCTACATGGACGTGATCCGGGGGATGAAGACCGACCCTGAGAATTGCGTGAAGGTCCGTATCGGGAACCTGAACGGTCTGGTCACGCCCTATTTCGGAAGATTGGACGGTGACGGGGCGTACGTGGAGAATCTTTACGCCCGTGGAAAGTTCATCCTCTCGGATACAGGAGAGGATGTCAGCACGCTATTCCAAGTGATGAACGGCAAGCTCTCCAGCGAGATGTCATCCATCCGGCACGAGATAGCGGAGAAAGACAACTATCTCACCAACTCGTCCTTCTCCGAGGATATCGTCGGATGGGAGCCGGGCAATGACGTGTCGTTATTCACCGTCAGCGAGCGTTACATCCCGGTGAACGACTCCCTTTACTCGGAGAAAGACCGGATAACCGGTATCGTGCGGGTGTTGAACAGGCTCGCCCTCTGCATCAAGAACTCCACGATCAGGCAGTTGAACGCCAAGCTGTCACGCAGGCCGGAGGGGTTGGTGGAGATGCCGGACGGGACCACGAAATGGCCCACGTTCTATATATCGTTCATGTGCAAGGTCAAGACGGCCGGTACGCTCACCATAGGTTTTCCCGGGCAGGACCTGTACGAGACCAAGGCGATGACGCCCACCGACGCATTCGCACAGGAGGAATTTATCGGGGAATGGGACGGGACGGGTGATTTTACCATCTCCCATACCGGGGAGATATTCATCTATAACCTGCTGCTCACGAGCCGGCCGCTGGACGATTTCCGGGTGGAGATGTCAACCAAGCTGGAGCAGACGAACGAGCGTGTGGGAATGTACGCCAACAAGGTGGATAACCTAAAGGGTACGGTGACGGACATGGGGCTGGTGCTCGACAACACGAACGGCACCCTGTCCGCCTACGTGACGAAGACGGACAACAACAGCAAGACGATCACGGACCTCGGCCTACGGATAGACGGGATCAATGACAGCCTGTACCTGTACGCCACTAGCTCGGAGCTCTCCGGCCTCAGAAACGATCTCTCCGCCTCGATTGAGGTGAACGCGAGGAGCATCACGCAAAAGGTGTCGACCACGGACTATAACGGGGACACGGTGGTCTCCATGATCAACCAGACGGCCAGCACGGTCACGATCAAGGGCAACAAGATAGACCTGAACGGCGTACTCATCGACCATAACGGGAAGATCTACGCCAGCCTGATAGACGCAGACAGCATCACCTCGAATATCGTCAAGATAGGAAATTTCGTGTGGGGAGGGAGCGCCTTGGCCGGGACCCCCGGGACCACGTTGATCATCAGCGGGGCAGCGACAATCGGTTTCTCGAACGGATACGCCGCCCAATTCGGGGGAAAGGTCTATATCGACGGGGCGTTATCCTGCAGCTCCATAACGGCCTCCGGGTACGGGAATATCCATTGCGACACGCTAAGCAGCGTCGGGAACGTGTGGTCATCCGGCGATTATTACTGCCGGGGACACCAAGGAGTCTCTTTCGGAACGGACGTGGACCTTGATAAAATACGGTTGAGAGTGGTCGGCGGCATCATCGTCGGCTACCAGAACGAGTGAACCATCATTTAAAACATACGATCATGAGAAAGGAACTAACGATTTTGACAAAGGTCACCAAGGAGGTGACAGGCAGCCTGCCCGGCGGGGAGACGGTAAGGTACTCCGGGGCGTACGAGCCCGGCAAGGGGCTTGGCTCCATATATGCCGCCGTCACGAGAGAGGGCAGGCAGGTACTTACCATCAACCACCAACGCAAGGGGCAGGTCGGTTATAATTTCTCCGCGGGGGATGATTTCAAGACCATGGAGACCGTCATAGGCGAGGTATTGTCGGATATCGATGACCTCTATGACGAGGCGGGCTCGGAGAGCGTGAGGTTTACCGTCGAGAACGGGATCATAACAGGGGTTTCTAACGATTAAAGAATTAACAGTCATGGCAAAAGTGGATTTCAAGAATTTAAGGGTACAGGCGACGATCGAGGGCGATCCCATCATCGTTGACACCCGCAAGGAGCTGGGCAACCTCGTATGGGGGGCGGCCCGTGACATAGCCGTCTCCGATTTTGGCAAGGAGATATATTTCAGTGACGGACCGACCGAGGTCGGCGAGGAGACCGCCAAGGAGATACTGTCGATCCTCGACATGTCCAGCGCCTCCGCGCCCCTGAGACGCGCGCTGATCGAGGCGCTGACGCCCAAGAGACTTCCGGCTAAAAAGGGGAAGTGAGCGCATGGATTTGTCTAACCAGTCAATCGAATAACGAAATGGCATACTCAACCGATGACATCAAGGCGCTCGCCGCCATATTGAAACCCATTATCAAGTCGGCCCTAGAATCCGGATCGACAGGGGTCGGAGACCTGGAGGTGGTGACATCCCTCGATAGCGTATACTCCCTCCCGGCCCTTCGCATGCCGGGAGGGATACATGACGTGGTGGAGGCCCCCCTGTCCTTGCTGCGGGTCAATCTTCGCGTGACGACGACACACGTACAATGGAAACTGGGTAATGGAGAGTGGAAGGACCTGCTCGCCCTGTCCGAGCTGAAGGTGGTCTTCCGGCGTACGGAGAAGCACCTCCAATGGAAGGTTGGCGCCGGGTCATGGGAGGATATCGTCGAGCTGGAGAGCCTCAAGGGGGAGAAAGGCGACCGGGGGGACGCTTTCCGGTACGAGGACTTCACCCTTGAGCAATTGATGGGCCTGAAGGGTGACAAGGGAGACAAGGGGGATAACCTTGAGTACAGGTTGCTGGACAGCTTCCCTTCCCTGGAGGCCCTGAGAGCGGCGTATCCAACGGGGACCGGACAGGACGGTTTCTTCATCGCCGGTGACGGGATGTACGTATGGGACCCGAAGGACGTGGCATACAAGGAGATCAAGCTGGAGGTGGACAAGGTATTCACCTCGGAGATATTCAGGGAGGTGACACCCTCCGGCGGCCGTATCGCCATCGACTTCCTGAAGGCCCCTTACGCCAAGGTGGCGCTCGGACAGGACACCCTCATATATAACCTGGAGATACAGAACACGAGGGAGGGATCATGCGGGAAGGTCATGGTCTACCAGAGCGGCCTCCGGCAGATCGTGCTGAGCAACACGATGAGAGGCACCATAGACCTGCCGCTCAATAGCGATACGATAGCTATACTGAATTACAACCGTGTCGGGGAATATATCTATATCCACACGAGCACCATCATCGGGGACAAGACCTATCCCGGCCCGCAAAAGATCAAGGACTTCCATGTGGTCTACTCGGACAGCTCCTCCTGCACGGTGCAATGGACCGCCCCTTACGCGAATAACATCTACGACAGGGGAACCGAATACGACATGCGATACGCCAACGACCTCGTGGACGCCGACGACCCGAAAGTGTGGGCGGGACTCCGCAAGGTCCCGGCCATCCCGACGCCCGAGAATCCCGGGACGCTGCAGAGAACGACGATATCGGGTCTCGTCCCTAACAGGGAGTATTACGTATACCTGAAAACCATCAAGGTGAATTTCGGGGTGGAATACATATCCGGGGCCTCGGATCCCGTGTACTTCCGCACGGTCGGCAGCGAGGACATGACGAGGGCCTACCGTATCAACCTGACGGAAAGGAACATCATCCCCCAGCTCAGGAATTATCTCACCGACACGGACGGGACCGTCTGCTCGGTAGGCAGGATGGTGGACGAGACCGAGAGGAACGTCTTCCTCGATGACGGGTACCCGGACATGACGAACAAGGGCTACTCGACCTTCTGGTACCAGTACAAGTACAGCCGGGACACCTCGCCTTTCGACATCGTCATAGACCTGTTCTCCGCCTACGTCATAGACAAGATGTTCGTATATACGTCATCCCGGAACAAATTCTCCGTCTACGGCATGAGGGACATGGGCTACGACTGGGAGCGTGTCGGCGAGATCAGGATCGAGTACAACGCTTGGGCGGCATTGGATTTCAGGTCCTGTCAATGCAGGTATATCAAGCTGTCTTGGGATCTCATGGATTTCGGATCGAACTCCAAGCTCCCCGTCATGGGCGAGGGGGCCGAGGGATTCCCGGAACCGGAGTACAACGGGACACTGGAGAGCGTGAGGAACCTGCTGCTTTACGGCCGTCCGGCCTCGACCCGGCCGGAGGGGATCATGTCCCCCCTGCGCCGCTCCACGACCCGCAAGACCGTGGACCAGTTCCTCTGCACGAACGGGCACGCCTACCAGCAAGGGCGCATCCATAGCATGTGCTCCGGCGAGAGGTCCCGCATGTACATCTCCCTCGGCCATTTCGCCGCCTTCGACCCCTCCGGCCAGCCGGTCCCTTACGCCCGGCTAGCCGACATGCGTTTCCGGGTAAGCCGGATACCCTGGGTGAGCGGGAACAACGGGACGGGGGAAAACCTTGTGGAGACCTTGACCAACACGTACAAGAGATATGGATTGAAGCCCTATATCTGCAGCACCGGCGTTTTTGACCCCTGCCTTTACGACAGGTCCCTTACGATCCATAACCGTCCATGCGACGCCTATTGGTACCCGGGAGCGTGGAAGCCGGTGCCCAGGCGCGGTGTCGGTGGCCTTGACAGGTACCTCGGGGTGACGACGGACGCCAATTCCTACAAGACATACGCCAGGCTATGCCAGGCCTTGGCCGCGAAATACGGCAGCGCCAAGGTCGATGGCACGGGTCTCTTCTTCCCGGAGGACGAGTCCGCGGAGACGGGGCTTGACCTTATCAGCGGCATCGAGCCGGAGAACGAGCCGGACGCCAACTGGAACGGCTGGGTGGGCTACGAGCGCGCCGAGGAGTACGCCGCCGTCGTGTCCGCCTCGTCGGACGGCCACGCGGGGACGCTCAAGGACGAGGACGGCAGGGCCATCCCCGGCACGAGATACGGGGGCATCCTGCCCATAGCCGGCGGGACGGCGTCGGTGAACCGGGGATACCTGCAACCCGCCATCCTGCGATGGAAGGCCACACGTACGGATGCCTCGATCCCGGTGGCGGCGTTCTCCATGCACATGTACTTCAGCAATATCGGTAACCAGGGCGGCAGCGACGAGGCCGTGCAATACGGCATCACGTTCGAGGAGGCCATGAACAACGACACGGGGGGCGAGCTACCCAAGGTCTGCGCCTTCCGGGACCGTGTGGCCCCGGACAAGGAGGTATGGCTCACCGAGTTCGGATGGGGCGAGTCGGGAGCCCGGGAGACCGCCAGCAAGTACCAGTGCTACTCGCAGGCAGGCAGGCAGGTTGGGAACTGGACCGTCCCGGACCGGCACCGCTCGGATGTCAAGGGGGCCTGGATCATCCGGGCGTGCGTCCAGATGATGGCGATGGGTGTCGATATGGTCAATTATTACTCCACCGAGTGCGAGGGCAACTATTTCGGGGCCGGGAAGTATGACTCCGGGGCCGGGTTCGAGATGTTCCACTGGAACGATTGTACCGACGATACCCCGGGCGCCAGGGTGGAGGCCATCAAGGCCCATGAGTGCACGTATCCGAGGGGAGGTTTCGCCACGACGGGGCTGTTCGGCCAGCTGCTCGGGAACGGGGCCTACCCGATAACCCGCGCCTACTGGTGGATCGCCACGTTCCGCAACCGTTTGAAAGGTTACGTGTATACCGGGATGAGACATGTCGATACGGATAGCCGTATCGTGATCGCCTGTTTCAAGGAAAGGGACGGGGACAGGGGCGCGTACGTGGTTTACCTGAATGACAGCCAGAACACGGGCGTGGAGGGTGTCGGGATACCCGTTCCCGCCGGCGTGTCGTCGTACAGGCATGTCACCGTCCACGTCCCCGAGATCCCTAACCCGGAGGACGTGCCGAACACGCTGGGATGGGACAAGGAACGTACCGGATTGCCGACTTCCCGCAAGGAGAGATATGTCAACGGGGAATGGGTCGTTCAAAACAAGCCATACCACCAAGACCGCCACATGTCTTACACCAAGGTCCCCGCCTCCTATCCGGAGAATCCCGCCGAGGGTGACGAGATTACCATATTGCCCACGGAGGCGGAGAATCCTTATTTTCCGATAGTCGGGCCTGTACAGGCCAAGGCCAGCCCCCATAAGAACACCCTGTCGGCCCAGCAATACGAGCAGGACCGGGAGAACTGGGAGAGCGAGCCGCAATTGGACAATGACGGCAACGTGGTCTGGACCGTCAAGGGAAACCCGATGTACGCGTGGCGGCAGGTGGACGCCGTATGCGACTACATCGATTTCCATCCGGAGGGTATCCGGGGAAGGACGGGCGACGAGAGAACCGGGGAGGTCATCCGGGGCATGATCCGGACGAACGTGTCCGAGTTCCCGGAGTTCTTTTTCTTTGACGCCATACCCGAGCCGGACTACCGGGGCGAGATCACGGACCTCTCTTCCCGTACGGTATCCTCCTCCGCCATCGAGCTGTGGTGGAACAACACCGGCGTGGAGGATACCGGCTATGAGATATTCGTGTCCGGTCTCCCGGAGACGGGGTATACGTTGCTGAAGACGGTCTGCATAGACGTGGAGAACAAGGCCGTGATATCCGGGCTGCTCCCGGATACCACCTACTATTACAAGATACGTCCCGTCAAGGGTGAAAAGACCGGGACGATGAGCGAGTACGTGTCCGCCAAGACATACCGGGACATCCAGCCGCCGACGGGCTTGCGGGTGGAAAGCCGTACGGCCACGTCCATCAGGCTGGCATGGGATTACGACGCCGGGCAGGTCGCCGATTTCCTCTCCTACGCCATTTATCGGGCTGACGATACGGGGGCGTACGCACAAGTGGGTACGGTTGACGACCAGTCCGTGCAGACCTACGAGGACATGGGACTGGCGGTCGGGCGTGTCTACCGGTACAAGGTACGCGTGTCGGGCCTGAACGGCGTCTCCGACTACACGGGGGAGGTCGAGACAAGGACGCTGCTTCCCGAGGAGGTGACACCCGTGATCCGGAACGCCATCACCGACAAGCTCGGCAGCAAGGTGATACTTACCTTCGACCTCCCGATCGGTATTGTCGGCGGCGGGGCCAAGGCTGGCTTCACGCTCACGGAGGACGGGAACCTCCGGATGGTCCTGTCCGTGACGAGGGACGAGGCCAACCACAACAACCTCGTCCTGTCCATCCCGCAGGACTCACTGGCAGACTATGACAAGAAAACCGACATCCGCGTATCCTACAATGGCCTTGGCGGCATCCTGTCGGATTATGGTGTTACGCTGGAGGGATTCAGGGACGTGAGGGTCGCGAACGTGATCGGCAATTTCACGAACATCAACGCCATCTACCAGATCAACCTGTGCTCCGCCGATACCCCCAAAGTAGCCGATTGGAACAACCTGGCAGGCGAGGGTGACGGGCAGACCGCGCTTGTCGGGATCGTCGATACCTATGGGCGCGTCTCCGGCGTGACGGTCACCCGTGTCCATGACGGCTCATCATTTAAATGGGGGCAGAATTATACCGGGGGTTATTGCGAGATCGAGGATATCCCGGCCTCCGTCTATGGCCCGATGTGGGGCGTATCGCACGGGAACACGAGCTCGGAGGCCGTAAGGGCGAGACTGACGTTCTCCGGCCTCGATAACGAGTACAGGTATACGGTCAAGGCATTCGGCGGTACGAGGTATGGCGGCGACATATCCATCAGGATGCGTATAGGCGACGTGTACACGCCTGTCATACGGGAGCTGGGAAACACGAGGGACATGTTGGCGATAGAGGACGTCTCTCCCGTGAACGGCGGGATAAACGTTGATTTCATCAATCCTACGGAGACCGTCACGGCGAATTACTCGAAGGTCGCGTTCGTGATCGTCGAGGAATACAGGTCCAACGACTCCCCGGAGAACACGGACGTATGGCTGCGTGACGCCACGGTCGTGGAGGAGGAGAACGGCGTGGTCAAGTTCCCGGACGTGACCGTCCACCTGAACTGCGTCGGCGCGGCGACCGCCTTCCGGATCGGCGAGACGCAAGACCTCTCCCCCGTGGACTGGACCGACATCGTGGACGATACGCTGGACGTGCCTTACGTCCTGTCCGGGGGGTTCGGGGAGAAGGCGTTATACGTGCAGGTCAGGAACCTGTACAACGAGAGCAATATCCGTGTCATCGACATAGAGTACAAGGACCCTTACGTGCCCCTCGCCCTCAGGAACGTCTACGTGAACAACGACGAGGCGACCACCTACGGCCGGGACGTGACGGTGATGGCCGACAAGGACGGTGTCCCGACCCATTACCGGATATCGGAGTCATCCGACCTGTCCGTCTCCGGATGGGTGGAATGGCCCGGCCCGAGGGTCTCGGAGGTGCCGTATACGTTATCTGACGGGGCCGGACTCAAGACCGTGTACATGCAGCTGAGGGATGATATCACCGAGTCCACCGTCAAGGTCGATACGATCCAGCTCAAGGTGTTGACGAAGGCCGTGGGAACGATAACGATCCCATTGCCCGACGGTGTCACCGACGCCGGACAGGTCGATATCTCGATCGCCCCGTTGAAGTACAACAAGCGTTTCGCCTTCGGTTACAGTATCGATGACACGTCCATGCAGGCCTATTCCGTGGTGCAGGCGCTGTTCGCCGGCAAGTGGATAGACGACGCGAACTTCTGCCATCTCGGGGCGGACAGGACGACCGGCCATGCCCCGGAACACCCCCTATATTACACGGACGGTCTCGGCACGAGGAGATATTTCGCCGTCGGCAACTATCTCATAACGTTACGCTCCAAGGAGCAATACGGCCACCACCCGCTGGAGGGGAGCGCCGGGGCGTCCAACCCGTACCTGCGTTTCGACGAGCTCAAGGCCATACAGGACTTCGATGGCGAGTGGATGATCCACAACGTGGACGAGACGGTATGGGACAGGACGGACCCGAGATCCATCGCCCGGGGCATGATCGAGGTGAACGACTACATGGAGGCGAACGGCGTTGGCCGGTCCATCATGTCCAGCACGCCGGACGGTAACGAGAACTACCCGGCGGCGGCCCTTGTCTGCGACGATATCAAGGCCATCTGCCGCGAGCGGGGGGCCGGGACCAACCTTGACGTATTGGCGATCAAGGATATCGAGAAGATGCAGACCCCGAGGTACTTCATGGACGACACGTCCGTGGAGAACCTGAGAGGCATACTGGCGAGGACCACCGGCAACAGCGTGCTCGGCCTTTCCGCGCATTGGGGAAGCCTCGGCAGCCACCGTCCGCGCGGGGCGGTCGGCGTGGATGACGGGAACTGGAACAACGTCAGGGAGGTGCTTGAGTACATATACGCCGCCTACGGGGCCGCCGGTACCGACGAGGTATGGTTCGCCAACGACAGCGAGGTATACCAGTACCTGTATCTCAAGAGATACACGTCGATCTCGAAGAGGATCGAGGGTAATGACCTTGTCGTCACGGTGGAGATGCCGAGACTCGATAATTTCAAGTGGTTCGAGACCACGTTGTTGCTGGATATCGAGGCCGGGGCCGCCTCCTCGGACGATGGCGTGTACGGTTTTACATACGGAATGAATAACGGAAAGTTTATGATAAACGTGAACATGATGGACGGCCTCGTCGAGAGGGCCGAGAGATACACCGCCAGGTTCGAGGCCTCGGAGAGCGGGGAGGACATGGATGACGCCCTTTATTTCGTGCAACGGCTCAAGTCGTCCTTGCGGGTGCCGTACATGGCGAGGATCAACGCGTTGATCGCCCCGCCGGTTCTCGTGTCTTTCGCTATCGAGGCCACGGAGACGAGCGATCCGGCCATATCCTGCGCTTACTCGGCGACCGGGAAGGTCACGCGCTACATGATTAGCGAGTCCCCGGATTTCACGGGGGCCGGGTGGCTTGATATCGTCGATAGTCCCATACCGTACCGGTTGTCGAACGTGGAGGGGGATCATACCGTCTATCTCAAGGTGGGGAACGCTTTCGGGGAATCCTCCGTGATGGGCGACTCGATCGCCTACAATCCCCCGGCGTTCGGGCTGGCGGGGATCGTGATCGATGGCGGTGCCGCCAGCACCTCCGACCATACGTTATCCATAGCGTTCAACGTCCTCGGAGTCGACGTGCCGACCATGATGATGCTATCTGAGTCGGCGGATTTCGCGGGTGCGGAATGGCAGGCTTACCGGAACCCGGCCACGTTTACGGTATCCGGTACCGGCAGCAAGACGATATACGCCAAGGTCAGGACGGATACGGGGGAGAGCGGCGTGTCCAGCGCCTCCATCGGGGTGACGGGACTGTCCGCGGTATTGTCCTTCGGGTGGATTTATAGCTCAGGGCTATCCGTGAACTCGTCCTCTTATGACAGCGTGTCGGGAATCACCAAGGTCCGGCTTGATTCCCAGACCTTGGCCGAGATCAACATCTACAATAGGGACGGCAGTACGCTAGGTACTTTCAACGCGTCCGGATTTACCGCAGGGAACTCCTCGTACCAAGGAAACGTCACGGGGGATGATTCCGGCGTGTATCCGGATGACGTGTTGAGAAACATATTGTATAAGCCGAACTCGGTCGAGGCGGGCATCATGGACCTCACCATCCCCGATGGCCGGTATAAGTTCAAGATACTGATCAACACGGTGAGGACGTATGACTTGAGCGAGGCGTCTTACGTGCTTGAGAGCGGCGGTGCCAGCCAGTCATTCCCGTTGAAGACCAGTTACGTGAACAACTTCCATGACCTCTCCGAGCTGGTGGTGGACGTATCTGGCGGGGTCACGCTCACCGTCAAGCCGGGAATGGCGAAGAATGTATTGGTCTTATTGAACGCTATCGAGATTGAGAGACTTTAAGGCAAACATATTAATTTAGACAGTAGCAGACTTGACAACCAAGTCTGCTACTATCTAAAACCCAGAATCAAAATCCATCAACAAAGGATTCGCCTCCTTCAAATCATGTGGCGTATATATATCCGTTATTGATATCGAGGAATGCCTAGCTTGATCACGTACAGACAGGGCATCCACATTTTGGCGAAGCATCATTGTAACTCCGGAATCTTTTAGGGAATAGAACTTATAATCCTTCGGAAACTTTAAATCTCTCATAACATGGGATAACCAATAATCCCTAAACTGTTTCTCGGTTCTTCCACTCTCTCCTGGTTTGAAAGAATCTGAGAAAAGATAATAATTCATCGGATATTGGTAGATTTTCAAATCTATCATCAATTGAATAACCTTTTTATTCAATGTAACCACCGCATCTTTTCGGTTCTTCGATATATCACCACTAACTAAAATCGTTTGATTCTTAAACGATATATCCCTTATTTTCAGCATTGACATCTCTTTAGGGCGAATAAGGCAATAATATTCAATGTAACAGGCTAGCAAGAAATGTTTATTATTCCCCATCAAGTAGTTCCGTAAGCGCTCAAGATCTTTTATAGACAAGACTGTCCTGTTTTTTTGATAATGCCGCTTTCCTAAAACTTGCAAACCCTCGGCCATATTCGTTTTGTGATATCCAGAGCGTACTAGGAATTTACAAAATACACTCAAAACCCTTATGTAGTTATCATGAGTTTTGGCCGTATTGCCGCGATCAATGTATATATGATCCAAAAACTCTTGCAAAAAGCGCTGATCAATCTGGTAAATATACGTAGCCGACTGTTTCAACGACTCATTGTATTTCTTTAGATTCCTGATCTTTGATTGATATTCCACATAAGTAGCTTCTCGGATAATGTCATCATCCAAATATTTTTTCTGTATCCGAAAGAAATGTTCTATGGCATCATCAATAAATACATAAGATAATGCTGATTCCCGCTCAATCCATGGGTTCCAACCTCTTCGAAGTTGTTCCGAAAGACGATTGATCAAATCTTTTGCATAGATCCTCCTCTCTCCTATTTTCGAAATATGATTAAGCTTGATTTTTTTTCGGCGCATCTTTCCCTTTGCTGGATCGAAGGCCATAAATCCGATATACCATTCCACACCGACATATAATTGAGGCGGAGTATAAGCTACGATGCTCAAAACACTCGAACTTTGTTTCCTTTTAGGCATTTTTTTTTAACGTCAATTTTAAATTAAAATCAACGCTAAGACATTTACACTAAAAATCTTACAGACATTTCCTGTCTCAAAATTGTCCCGTTATGTTAAAACGAGGCACTTTGATAACTTATGTCCCATTCCTGTCCCGGGGGTATTAAAACAGTTAAAGGGAAACAGTTGAACATCAACCATTTCCCTTTTTCTAAGTCGGGGTACCAAGATTCGAACTTGGGACCCCCTGCTCCCAAAGCAGGTGCGCTAACCGGACTGCGCTACACCCCGTTTTGCAATTCATAGTGTTTATCTCTGATTGCGGTGCAAAGGTACGCCTTTATTTTAAACTACAAAACTTTTTGGTAACTTTTTTCATGAAAAATATCATTTTCTTGTTGAGTGGATAGAATGGAACTTTGCGTCAGATAGTTCTTATCGTTGGCGTAAATAAATAAAAGGGTTCCATTCTTTATCGTATTAATAATTGGCTTACTGACAGATACAGGCAACGCAGGGCAACCAAAGCTACGTCCTAACCGACCCGAGGAAGCTGCCACAGAAGGATCGGAATAAGAGGCGCCATGAATTACAATCGCCCTTTGCTTAGCCAAATCATTTATTCCTTTTTCCAATCCATTTAGGATAAGCGAATAGCCATTCCGGCCTTGGTACGTATTTTCCGTCAGATAAAATCCTAAAGAGCTTTTATGGGAACCGTTCTCGTTCGAGAAAGAGGTCGCATAATTCCCTCCGCTATTCTTACCGTGAGAAACCAAAGAGGTGTAAAGTATTCTCTTTTGCCGTATATCCAATACAACCATACGCTCCGCCGTAGAAGGTTTAGAGAAATCGATCAATGTAAGGATATCCTTATTTTTCCGATCAATCTTCTCGGAACCTCTAAGCCCCTGCATAAACGCATCGAAACAAACCCATTGATCCAATCGCATCTCCTCATATAATTGGCGCCCCATAACCGCCACAGACGTTGATCCCGTTTCCGGAGATAGGGCACGCAAAACGCCACCGGTTGAAATTGAACCTACAGACAAGACAATAAAAAACAAATACAAGAAAATCCTTCGCATACTCAAAAACAATAACGCCGCAAAGTTATGATTTTTATTCTAATACAAAAACAATCGTCTTATTAACAGGCGCCCAATCGTAAACAAATTGCGCATGCGAAGTCGCGTTTCTCACACACATATGAGACCGTGGTGTCGTTCCCAACGAAGGACTATATTCGATCAACGATTTACGAGGAGCGTTGACCGGTACGCCATGGATATACGCCCCATTCGTAAAACGGTTGGCATAAGGAGCGAATCCGCCAGTCTCCTTGGAACCGTCTACCAAATAGATCATGCGAGACTTTTTTTCTTGGAGAACATACATTCCCAACGGGGTTTCCTGCGCATAAGGAGGACGATGCTGTCCGGTAGTCGCAGGGTTCATGCTACGAACCAACCATTTTGAGCCGACGTGCTCCAAGGTCGCGATATTCTGGTTATGACGATCCACGAAGATCGCCTTATCGAAGACTACCGTATCCCCTATTTGCTTGATATATTTCTTCGGAGCATACCACTCCTCCTCCCCATCATACACGGTTTGTATACGAGCGAATTTAGAATCCTCATCCATCGCCTTGATACGAACCAAGCTACCGTCACGTCCATAGATCTCGGGAATCACGGTATCAGTCAGCAAATAAAGCGGGACGGATTGATAGCGTTCTACACCAAGCGTATCGGAAACCCTCTTATAGGCATCTCTCTTGAAGACTTTTACAAGAGGAGCCTCTCCATTCCTGTTTTTATAGTTCTGCAAGATCGCCCATTGAGACGGCTCCTTTTGGATCGACTCCAATAAGGATAATCTTTCTTTCATTTTCTCCCACTGGAACTCCCGTGTCGTATCTTTATAGGGGTAAGTATCTTCTAAAGTATGCTTATCGTAAAGCAGCTCTTTCTCTATTTCGATACGGGGAGGCAAAGTCTCCACGATCACAGCGGAATCCTTCGATATAGAATCCACAGGAGTTAAGACCTCGGTTTGAGCAGGCTCGGTCCTCGGCGTACAATAACTTAGCGTACAAAGGCTCGATATCAAAAGTATAAAAACTGTTCTCGTCATCATTATTACCCGGGATTTATTTGAATATCGTAAATATACGATTTTTTCCAAATAACAGGTAATCTTATCATCTTGTTTACAAAGTAACCGCGCCAAATGACAGAGCTATCCTATATTCATCCTATAATCCATTTACTGCCCGGTATTAATGAGATAATCTTTGTCGTCACATAACAGCAGATAAATGTACTTACCGCAATACATGGTATGGCGGCGACAGTAGGCAAGGCTAAGTCGTGCTTAAACACCGTTACCCACAATCCGAGCCAAAATATATGCATAAGGTACATACCGTAGCTGAGTTTAGACATCTCTGTTATGAGTCGTGGAGATTTCGAATTGCCTATGCAAGTAAAAGCGAGGAACGTACCCGCCGTAAGAAGCACACAGTTGATCGTACAGAAAGCCCATCCGATCTCTATCTCAGGTGTGACAAGAGTTACTCCGGGTATCGCTTGGACATAGAAGGAATAAATCGTCAGCAAGGCACCGACGACCATCGAGGCGATTCCGATAACCAGACGTTTAGAACGGTTCCATGTAAGATGGACATGTATATAATGTGCCAGTACGAGGTATCCTAAATAACCGGAGAAGTACCACAGTATATGGTATTCGTTCCAAAAACATTGTCCCCACACCTCGCCGAAGCAACGATTGAGATAGGGCATACAGGTCGACAACAGAAACAAGCCGATGAAAAAACGCTCTTCTTTCGCCGTGGCTTTATTCAACCATGGCGATATTACGGGTATAAATAAATAGAGGCTGATCAAAGGGTACATGAACCACAAATGTCCAGCCTGTGAAGGAAAGTTCAAGAATATTCTCGATATATCTTTCAATGATGTCTCGGCATCTATCTGCCCCCACAGCAAGGGTAAAGTGCTGTATAGTATCATAAATATGAAAAACGGCGGTAAGATGCGGATACAACGCTGACGGTAGAATTGCCAAGAGGTCAGCCCTGCCTTCATCGGCGCAAGAAGAAAGGCGGAGACAATTATAAACAATGGCACCGCCATGCGTGAGAAACCATCGTATACGGCTACCCACAACCGATCGGCCTCATTGGCCAGATAAGATTGCGGTCCCACCATATCCGTGGAGCCCTCAGCTCCATAAAAGTTTTCACTGGCGTGGACAACCATGACAAGGAAGCACGCAAACACACGCACGTAATCCAAAAAAACTATACGCTTCATTTTTTGTTTTAGTATTATTATTCGTTAGATGATTTCAAGTTTGTCTTTTTACGCGAAGCATGCATTCAAGAGGGATATATTTCGATGTTTTTCCTGATACTGCTTTATGGCGCACAAAGGTAAAAAAGTCGGAAAGAATATATACCTTTGTCATATTATAAGTGAAATCTAAAATAAAAACATATGAGATCTATTAATGGCGCGGTTTTACGTAGCGCATTCGCGATGGTATTAGGGTTTGTTTTGGTATTATGGCCGGAAGCAGCCATAACCTATCTGGTTATCACGATCGGTATACTATTCATTTTACCGGGATTATTCGCTATCCTCAGCTATTTCACCCGACCGAAGAACGAGAACGGGGAGAAACCGATGTTTCCTATCGAGGCAGCGGGAAGCGTACTGTTCGGAGCGTGGTTGGTGATCATGCCCGAGTTCTTCGTGAATATATTAATGTACGTACTCGGAGCCTTATTGGTAATTGCCGGTGTACAGCAATTGGTTTCATTGATATCCGCAAGGAAATGGAGCAATGTACCGTTGGGGTTCTACCTGATGCCGGCTTTGATCTTGATAACCGGAGTAATGATTCTTGCCTACCCGTTCGGGGCGGCGGCAAATACATTCGTAATCTTCGGTGTAGCCAGCATTTTCTACGGGGCTTGTGAGTTGATCAACTGGTATAAGTTCCGCAAGCGTATAGAAAATACCGGATTATGATTTCCGGTATTCCATGGGTGATATACCCATATGCTTCTTGAAAAACTTACCGAAAGTGGATTGATCGGAGAAGTGGAGTATATCCGCTACTTGCTGAACCGTGGCTTGCGGGGCCTTCAACAGCATCTTGGCCTCGACGATCAAGGCGTCGTCAATCCATTTATTCGCTGATTTACCCGTTAGCTCTTTCAAGATAAGCGAAAGATACTGTGGGGTAATAAATAATTTCTCGGCATAGAAAGTAACGACGTGCTGCTCCTTGCAATGCTCGAAAAGCAATTGCAGGAACTGCTCGAAAAGCTCCTCCTTCCGGGAGAGTGTAGGTGCCGTCATCAGCTCCTTCTTACCCATAAAGATATTAGCCAACTCGATAAAGAAACCGACTAAGGCGTTTTGGAGAGCCTCCTTCTGGAAAAAATGGGTACGCAACTTCATCTTTTCCCGTAAGATGGAGAATTGGCCGGATATATGCTCAGTCTCCTCGGCACTCATCGCAGCACATGGATTCTTACGGATCTGCATATAATGCACCATGGAGTTCTTTTTCCCTGCCGGGGCAGTATATCCATCCAGAAAAGATCTGGACACGATCAACAAACGCCCTCTTAGGTCTTTGCTCACCTTCGATACCTGTATGATATGAGTCGGCATCAAGGTTATAAACGTATTCTTCTCTATCTTATATGGAATATAGTCTACCGAGATATCGGCGGTACCTTCCTGTACCAAGATCATCAACAAGGCATTTAAACGCATCGGGGTGGAATGCTCCAGCCTTTTTTCCTCGTAATTAATCAAATCTCCGTTCAGATCCGCTATCGATAAATCATCTTGAAAGTTGTCGCTGGACTCAATTCCCTTGATTAACTCAGTGACTTCAATTAAAGGTAAATTTTTCATATCTATCTGTAGATTTTTATTATCACCTCGGACAAAGATAGAAATAAAAAGCCAAAGACCACCCACTATTTCGTTTTTAACCAATTTTCATCCAAAATTGAACGAATAACAAGAATTTTTGACAATATCCTGTTTCATTCCATACCAATACCGTAACAGTATAAACCTTTCTGGTTTTCTAAATATATCAGACCTTTGCGAATAGATTCGACGGGAATATCCGGTCATTGGTCGATTCCAACGGACGAGTCAGCGCTTTTTACTTGTATACGGGGATTGCCCCGGCTACTTTTGACGTAACAAAAACGAATATGATAAAAGAACAGATTATTAATACGGCGTTCGATCTTTTTTCTCAATATGGCATCAAGAGTGTGAGTATGGATGATGTAGCGAAAGCGGCTGGTATCTCCAAGCGCACACTTTACGAGTCGTTCGAGGACAAGGAAACCTTGCTGATCGAGGGGATCGATCACAATTCCGAATCGCTCGGACAATATCTGACGGGACTGGAAAAAGAACCTTTCAATGCCTTGGAAGTAATCCTGCTCTTCTATGAGGAGATGATGAAAAACCCGAGATGGTTCAACGAGAAGTTTTACGAGGACTTGAAGAAATATCCGAAAGCCCAACAAAAAATAGAGATGAATAAAGCGAGAATGGGTAAGAGGTGTATGGACTTGTTCACACGGGGCGTTAAAGAGGGCGTGTTCCAAGAGGGGATCAACTTCGAGATCATGGCCTTACTGGTGAAAGAGCAGACGAAGATGTTGCGGCCTTCCAATGTCTTCTGCAAGCATTCCATCACCGAGGTATACAACACGATCCTCATCACATTCCTGAAAGGGATCAGTACCGAGAAGGGAAGAGCGATCCTAGACCGATTCGATCTCAAACAATCCTATGATTTATAGCGAACACTTAATGAGTTTAATCACAGACAAAATCTATCCTAAATGAAACGATTATTGATGAGTAGAAAAATGATGTTGGTCACATTTATGGTATTGCCTTTTCTGGCGGCGAGACCGGTTCTGGCTCAAGACACCCTGAAACTGGATCTTGGGAAAGCGCTAGAGATCGCCCTTAGCGAGAACCCGACCGTAAAAGTTGCCGATAAAGAAATACAGAAGAAAAAGTACGCACGTAAAGGCTCGTACGCTTCTCTATTTCCGCAGATCAGTTTTGCGGGGGACTACAACCGTACCTTGAAGAAACAGGTGATGTATATGGATTTCGACATGGGTGACATGGGAGGCGGTAGCTTGCCCGAAGGCACGGACATGTCGAGTATGGACGAGGGCTTCGAGGTAGGACGTAGCAACAACTGGAGCTTGGGCTTCAACGCTTCCATGCCACTGGTGAACGCCTCCTTATGGAAAAGCTTGAGTATCTCGGCCTTAGACGTGGAATTGGCGGTGGAGCAAGCTCGCTCTTCTAAGATAGCGATGGTGAACCAAGTGAAAAAGAGCTTTTACGCCGTCCTTCTGGCAAGCGACTCTTACCGGGTATTCAAGCAAAGTTACGACAATGCCATGGAGAATTATCTGGATATCAAACGGAAGTATGAACAGGGAACCGTAGCTGAATACGACTTGATACGTGCCGATGTGACGGTAAAGAATACAGAGCCTAATCTGTTGCAGGCAGAGAACTCCCTTACCTTGGCTAAATGGCAGTTAAAAGCGTTATTGGGTATGGATCTGGATTTAAATATCGATTGCGACGGGCAACTGACGGATTTCAAGTCCAGCCTCTTCGCCGACTATCTATCCACGGATACAACCTTATCCGAGAATACGGACTTGAAACAATTAGACCTTCAGGCGGAACAGCTGAAAAAGACGCTGGTCATGCAGAAATTCGATTATCTGCCGACCTTGTCGCTGACCGGTCTATATCAATGGAGTGCCATGAACAATGACTTCAAGTTCAAGAATTACAGATGGAACCCCTATTCGATGATCGGTATCACGTTATCGGTTCCTATCTTCTCCGGAGGTAGTAAATTTTATAAGGTAAAGCAGACGAAAGTCTCCATCGACCAATTAAACCTGCAACGGGACGATACCAAGCGTAATTTGCAGTTGGCCGTTAAACAGTACATAGATAATATGAATACCTGTATCAAGAAGTTCGACGCCGCCCAAAAGGGAGTCGAGCAAGCGGAACGGGGATATATGATCTCGCAAAAACGGTACGACACCGGAGCCGGTACATGGCTGGAGATGAACGATGCCGAACTTGCCTTGACGCAGGCCCGGTTGAACTTCAACCAATCTATCTACGACTATATGGTAGCGAAGGCAGATCTGGAGAAAGTATTGGGTAACGGACAGATGAATTGAAAATTAAAAATTGAAAGTTTAATAGATAATAATTAGGAACAATTATATGAAGACAAGTCAAATGCTGAAAGTAATACCGATAGCTACATTGGCCCTGCTGATGTCTTGCTCGGGTAATAAGAGTGAGGAAGCCACGGAAACACAGAATGAGAAAGTAAAGGTGAAAGTGGAGACGGTCTCTGTTCAAGACGTGGAGCAACTCAGTGAATTTACCGCTACGGTGGAAGCGAATATCAAAAATAATATCGCTCCCCAAACCCCATTCCGTATCGAGAAAATCTTCGCCGAGGTAGGCGACCATGTAAAAGCCGGGCAGTTATTGGCCAAGATGGACGCTACAAGCCTAAAGCAAGCGAAGATACAATTGGATAACCAAGAGATCGAGTTCAAACGTATCGACGAGTTGTATAAGGTAGGCGGTGCTTCCAAATCCGCTTGGGATGCCCAAAAGACTTCCTTGGAAGTGGCTCGCGAGACGTATAAAAACTTGGTGGAGAACACCCAATTGCTAAGCCCGATCAGCGGAGTCGTAACCGCCCGCAACTACGATAGCGGCGATATGTACAGCGGCGGAAACCCCATCTATACGGTAGAGGAAATCCGTCCGGTCAAATTAATGGTGAATGTCTCCGAGAGTCTTTTTACGAAAGTGAAGAAAGGCCATGAGGTAGACATCCGGCTGGATGTGTACGGAGACGAGGTTTTCAAGGGTAAAGTCAACTTAGTTTACCCGACGATCGATCCCGCTACCCGCACGTTCCCCGTGGAGATCAAGATCGCCAACTCGGATGAGCGAGTGCGACCGGGTATGTTCGCCCGGGTGACAATGAGTTTCGGCCATATGGATCACGTGGTGGCTCCGGATCGCTCTATCGTAAAACAATCAGGCGCCGGCGACCGGTATATCTATGTATGCAAAGACGGCAAGGTATCCTACCAGAAGGTGGAGCTAGGACGCCGTATGGGTGATAAATATGAGATCATATCCGGAGTGGAGGATGGCGACCAAGTGGTTATCACCGGGCAAAGCCGCCTGACGAACGGTATGGAAGTTGAAATCGAAAACGAATAACAGACTATGAGTTTATATGGAACAGCGGTAAGAAAGCCCGTATCGACCGCCCTTGTATTTGTGGCGATCGTGATCTTCGGACTTTTTTCCTTAAGCAGGTTATCAGTGGACTTGCTTCCGGAGATAGAGACGAACACCATCATGGTGATGACGGCCTATCCCGGCGCCAGTGCTTCGGATATCGAGATGAATGTTTCGAAGCCCTTGGAAAACGTGTTGAATAGCGTAAGCGACTTGAAGCATATCACGTCGCAATCCCGTGAGAATATATCGATCGTAACGTTGGAATTTAATTATGGCATCGATATCGATGTCGCCACGAACGATGTCCGCGACAAACTGGACATGGTGGAGTCTTCCCTACCCGATGACGTAGAGAATCCGATCATTTTCAAGTTCGGTACGGATGATATCCCCATCTTGATCCTTTCCGTGACCGCGGAGGAGAGCACGAACGCTCTTTACAAGATCTTGGACGATAAGGTATCCAACCCATTGGCCCGTATCAGTGGCGTGGGTGCCGTGTCTATCTCCGGTACGCCGATCCGTGAGTTGCAAGTGTACTGCGACCCGTACAAGTTGGAGGCTTACGGCCAGACCATCGAAGGTATCTCTACCATCATCGCACAAGAGAACCGGAATACACCGGGAGGTAGTGTAGATATCGGCTCTAATACCTACTCCTTGCGTGTTCAAGGAGAATTCACGGACGCTAAGCAGATGCTAGACCTAGTGATCGGTAGCCAGAACGGAAAGAACGTATATCTGCGTGACGTGGCCCGTGTAGAGGACAGTATCGAGGAACGTGCGCAAGAGACGTTCAACAACGGCACGAAAGGTGGTATGATCGTCATACAGAAACAGTCCGGAGCGAACTCGGTGAACATCGCCAAGAAGGTACACCAGAAACTTCCAGAGATACAGGCTAGCTTACCCTCAGACGTGAAGCTGGACGTAATCATGGATACTTCCACGAATATCTTGAATACGATCGATAGCTTGAAAGAGACGATCATGATTACCTTTATCATCGTTATGTTGGTGGTATTCGTGTTCTTGGGACGTTGGAGGGCCACGTTTATCATTATCTTGACCATCCCGATCTCCTTGATCGCTTCTTTCGCTTATTTGCTGGCCTCGGGTAATACGTTAAACATTATCTCGTTGAGCTCACTTTCTATCGCTATCGGCATGGTGGTGGACGACGCTATCGTGGTATTGGAGAACGTAACGACCCATATCGAGCGGGGTAGCCAGCCGAAACAGGCCGCCGTACACGCCACGAACGAGGTGGCTATCTCGGTTATCGCCTCCACCCTTACGATGTTGGCGGTGTTCTTGCCGTTGACGATGGTTACGGGTATGGCGGGTATCTTATTTAAGCAGTTAGGATGGATCGTTAGTATCATCATGATCGTTTCTACGGTAGGAGCCTTGACATTGACCCCGATGCTTTGCTCACAGTTATTACGCCAGCAACCGGAGAAGGGTAAATTGTACCGGATGTTCTTCACGCCTATCGAAAAGGGATTGAACGCCTTGGATCGCGGTTACGGACGCTTCTTGAACTGGGCCGTACGCCACCGGAAAACGGTGATCGTAGGCGCTACGCTGATCTTCATCGGCAGTATGATGCTGATACCGGTCATCAAGACGGAATTTTTCCCGACACAAGATAACGCACGCATCGGTATAACGATTGAGTTGCCGATCGGTACACGGCAGGATATTACCCGTGAGTTAGCTCTCGACATCGACAAGAAGTTCCGTGAGAAATATCCGGAGATCCTGATCAGTAACTTCACGGAAGGTACGGCGGATACGGATAATACCTTCGCCCAGCTAAGCAATAACGGTACGCATATCATCGAGTTCAATATAAACCTGACTAGCGTGGGCGACCGTGAGAGAGGTCTTACCGAGATTTGCGAGTTGATGCGGCAGGACTTAGCCCAATACAGCGAGATCAAGAAATTCGAGGTACTCGCCGGAGGGCAGGAAGGTTCTATGGGTGGAGAGACCTCGGTTAACATCGAGATCTATGGTTTTGATTTCGCCCAGACGGATGCCGTGGCGAATGAGATCGCCCGTCGTATGAGAAATGTAAAAGGATGCTCGCAAGTAAATATCAGCCGTGAGGATTATATCCCGGAATACCAGATCGACTTCGACCGGGAGAAACTGGCCATCAACGGGCTGAACGTAACAACCGCCTCCATGTATCTCCGAAACCGTGTAAATGGTTCCACCGCTTCAAAATATCGTGAGGATGGAGATGAGTATGATATCAAGGTACGTTACGCCCCAGAGTTCCGTGAGTCCGTAGAGGATCTTGAGAATATTTTGATCTATAACAATGAGGGCAAAGGCATCCGCATCCGTGATTTAGGCAAGGTAGTGGAACGTATGACTCCCCCGACCATCGAGCGTAAAGACCGTGAGCGTGTGATCACCGTATCTGCCGTAGCGGGTAAGGGAGCGGCATTGAGCGACTTGGTTGCCGCCGCCCGGAACGAGTTGAAACAAATGGATATCCCATCCGACGTAAGTTGGCAGTTGGGTGGAACATTCGAAGATCAGCAGGATACATTTACCGATTTGGGCATCTTGATGGTATTGATCATCATCTTGGTATTCATCGTGATGGCTGCCCAGTTCGAGTCGTTGGTAGACCCGTTCGTGATCATGTTCTCTATCCCGTTCGCCTTTACAGGTATCGTATTGGGATTGGCGGTCACGCAGACACCATTGGGCGTTATGGCTTTGATCGGCGTGATCATGTTGATGGGTATCGTGGTTAAGAACGGTATCGTGCTGATCGACTATACGATCTTATGCCGGGAGCGTGGCATGGGTATTATCACGTCGGTAGTGACTGCCGGTAAATCCCGTCTCCGTCCGGTATTAATGACAACGTTGACGACCGTTTTGGGTATGATCCCGATGGCGGTGGGAACCGGCGAGGGTTCCGAGATGTGGCGCTCGATGGGTATGACTGTGGCTTGGGGTCTTTCCGTATCCACCTTGATTACCTTGATTATTGTTCCGACGGTCTATGCCGTATTCGCCGCCAACGGCGTAAAACGAAGACGCCGTAAAATAAGGAAGGCATTACGAAATAATTAATTATCTTTGCGTACCATAGGGAAGCTGAGGCCAAGCAAACCTCGATGGGCATTGTTAGGTCATAACAATGCCCATTGTAAGGTGCTTACGATGCCCATTATAAGCAGGCTTGAATGCCCATCGTAAGAAAAGCTTCCCTACGGATATGCGATCTCATAAAAAACAACTATATGAAAGCGATATTTATATCTTTCAATCAAGCGTATTACGAAGCTATCGTCAGTATCATGGACCGTAATAACCTTAAAGGTTTTACCTATTGGGATGTCGTGCAAGGACGGGGAAGTAAAACAGGCGAGCCACATTACGGCAATCACGCTTGGCCTACCTTGAATTCAGCTATCCTTACGATGGTAGAAGACGAGAAGGTCGATCATTTTCTGGAAATCCTACACAACTTAGACAAGGAAACGGAAGCGCAAGGACTTCGGGCCTTCGTCTGGAATATAGAGAAAACCATCTAACTTAATTTTTTCGAAACAACTATATTAATCTATTGATATGGACAAATCAATCCTGTTTACACCCGGTAAGATCGGTCCGCTAACACTTAGGAACCGCACGATCCGGGCCGCCGCATTCGAGAGTATGTGCCCGGGAAACGCTCCCTCGGAGCAGTTATTCAACTATCACACATCCGTAGCCGCCGGAGGGATCGGCATGACGAACATAGCTTATGCCGCCGTGACGCAAAGCGGCTTGTCGTTCGAGCGTCAGCTGTGGATGCGTCCGGATATTATTCCCGGCCTCCGCAAGCTCACCGACGCTATCCATAAAGAGGGAGCCGCCGCTTCCATCCAGTTAGGCCATTGTGGTAATATGTCGCATAAGCGGATTTGCGGATGCACGCCTATTTCAGCGTCCAGCGGTTTCAACCTCTACTCTCCCACGATCGTACGAGGTATGAAACAATCCGAGATCGCTTCCATGGCTCGTGCCTACGGTGAGGCCGTACGATTGGCACGTGAGGCAGGTATGGACGCTGTCGAGATCCATGCCGGGCATGGTTATCTGATCAGCCAATTCCTTTCCCCGTATACCAACCACCGGAAAGACGAATATGGAGGAAGCCTTGAGAACCGTATGCGCTTCATGAGAATGTGTATGGAAGAGGTGATGAAAGCAGCAGGTTCCGACATGGCCGTAACCGTAAAGACCAATATGCGGGACGGGTTCAAGGGAGGACTTGAAATAGACGAATGCCTAGAAGTAGCCCGTACACTCCAAGACCAATGCGGAGCGCATGCCTTAGTACTAAGCGGCGGATTCGTGAGCCGTGCCCCCATGTATGTAATGCGGGGAGAAATGCCGATCCGTACGATGGCGTATTATATGCCTCGCGGCTATCTACCGATTGGAATCCGCATGGTAGGTAAATATATGATTCCCTCGGAACCGTTTAAGGAGGCTTACTTCCTTGAAGATGCGTTGAAATTCCGCAAAGCCTTACATTTACCTCTTATTTACGTAGGAGGATTGGTCTCCAGAGACAAGATCGAGGAGGTACTGAACGACGGGTTCGAGTTTGTGGCCATGGCACGTGCCTTGGTGAACGAGCCGGGCTTCGTCAACCGTATGAAAGAAGACGAGCACGCTCGTTGCGATTGTGGGCATAGCAACTATTGTATCGCCCGTATGTATAGTGAGGATATGGTCTGTCATAAGAACGTGAAAGGTCTTCCGGAATGTATCGTACGTGAAATCAAAAGGCTTGAATATAAATAATGGAAAAGAAATGGGCTTTAGTCACGGGGGCCAGCTCCGGAATAGGTCTCGCCTATGCCGAGGAACTAGCCTCACGAGGCTATCAGTTAGTGATCGTCAGCAATGAGGAGCAGGCGATCCGGGAGAAAGGTGAGTTTCTCTCCGAGAAATATGGTATAGAAGTTTTGCCGCTTTATCGTGATTTGGCGATCCCCGGGGCGGCCAAGGAGCTATATGATACTTGCCAAGAGAAAAACATCCCAATAGAGGTATTGGTCAATAACGCCGGTATGTTTTTTTTCTGCGAGACCTTACAAGCTAAGGCCAACATCGTCGAGAAAATGCTCTACCTCCACGTGACCACTCCTACCCAGCTTTGTTATTATTTCGGGCAAGAGATGAAGAAACGGCGTCATGGATATATCCTCAATATGTCATCCCTATCTTGTTGGCTACCTTATCCGGGAATTACGCTGTACGCTTCCACCAAGCGATACTTGAAAAGCTTCTCCCGAGGCTTGCGTTCAGAGTTACTGGATTATGGAGTAAGCGTAACCGTACTTTGTCCCGGCGCCGTCGCCACGAATTTATATAACCTAAGCGACAACTTAAAGACCTTAGCGATCCGCCTAGGTATCATGATGCGTCCGGAAAAACTGGCTAAAAAAGGGATTAATGCCTTGTTTCACCACCGGGCTTCCCTATTACCGGGCCTCTTCAACAAAATATGCACACCCCTCGTAATGCTCCTCCCCCACGGCCTTGTCCGTTGGATCATGCGAACCACGAAATTAGTGAAGCTAGATCGATAATCCGACAAATAACATGCGAAATATTTGTCACATCAAACAAAAATCGTATCTTTGCACCGCTTTTTAGCCCCGTACCGTGTGATGGGAAATTAGGAAGCAAAATAACTAATTTTGAGTAACACAAAAATTAAAGAAAATGAAGACATTTGAGTTAGAAGGAAAAGGAAGAGAGATCGTCGCTCGTTCCGCTGATCAGAAAAGAGCCTTGAAGGCAATGCGTAAGAACAATGAAATTCCCGCTGTATTATACGGTGGCGAAAAAGTAACTCACTTCACGGTTACAAAAGAAGCCGTTCGTAAGTTGGTTTACACTCCGGAGATTTTCGTTGTTGAGTTAAGCATTGACGGTAACAAGACGATGGCAATCGTTAAGGACATGCAGTTTCAACCTGTAACTGACGAAATCCTTCACATGGACTTCTTGGAAGTATCTAAGGACAAAGCCGTAGTAATGGAAGTTCCGGTTGTTTTGGAAGGTCACGCAGAAGGTGTTAAAGCCGGTGGTAAGTTGTCTCTTCAAATGAGAAAACTGAAAGTGAAAGCTATATACGATCAAATCCCTGAAAAGTTGACGATTAATGTGGATCACCTTGGCTTAGGTAAGACTATGCAGGTAGGTGCTTTGCACTTCGAAGGTCTTGAATTGATGAACGCTAAAAACGCTGTTGTTTGCGCCGTTCAATTGACTCGTGCTGCTCGTGGTGCTCAGGCTAAAGGATAATCTGAGGTAAAAACATTATTACAATACATGAAGGGGAGGATATTCATAGAATGTTCTTCCCCTTTCTTTTATAGATTCGAGGATAATGAAATATTTGATAACAGGACTTGGTAATATAGGTTCCGAATATTGGGGAACCCGTCATAATATAGGTTTCCGGGTTGTCAACCATCTGGTAGAGAGCGTAGGAGGCAATTTCACTGAGGAGCGATACGGGGCAATCGCACGCATACGGGTGAAAAACTGTGACTTGATCGTGCTAAAGCCGAATACCTTTATGAACCTCAGCGGCAACGCCGTTCGGTACTGGTTGCAAAAAGAGAACATTCCCGTGGAAAATCTATTGATCGTCGTAGATGATCTGGCATTGCCATTCGGAACCTTACGTCTGAAACCAAAGGGTAGCGACGCCGGGCATAACGGGTTGAAGAATATCGCCCAGTTATTGAATACGCAGGAATATTCCCGCCTTCGTTTCGGCATAGGCAGCGATTTCCCACGGGGCGGACAGATCGATTACGTGCTAGGGAAATTTCCCCCGGAGGAATTGCAATTGATGCCAGAGATATTGGATCGTGCGACAGAGATCATCAAGAGCTTCTGCCTCGCCGGCATCCAGATTACGATGAATCAATTTAATAATAAATAAAAAGAGACTGAGAATACAGATATGAACGAGGTACGTATCGATAAATGGATGTGGGCGACCCGTATCTTTAAGACCCGCACGATAGCCGCAGAAGCTTGCAAGAAAGGGCGTATCATGATAGGTGGAGTAACGATCAAACCTTCCCGCATGATCAAGGTTGGCGATGTGATCCAAGTGCGTAAACCGCCGATCACCTTCTCTTTTAAGGTAATCGGATTGATCGAGAATCGTGTGGGTGCGAAGCTCGTCCCGAATTACTTGGAGAACGTGACAACCCCGGATCAGTATGAGATTCTGGAGATGAACCGTATCTCCGGTTTCGTGAACCGTGCGAAAGGTCTCGGACGTCCTACCAAGAAAGACCGTCGTGAACTGGAGCAATTCACTGAGCCGGAATTCATGGATGACGGATTCGATTTCGAGTTCGACTTTGGAGAAGAGGAAGAGTAGTAAGCATGCTGATTTCCATTTAATTACATTTACCAATATTTTCATCAAGAAGTAAAAGTATTTTCACCTAGAGGTAAAACTGTTTACATACTGATGTAACGCCATTTACCTCTAGAGGAAAAAACATTTACCATTAGAGGTAAATGGCGTTACAACGGTATGTAAACGGCAATTATCCCTATTGATTCTCCTCGGAAAGCAGATTCCCCTCCTCATCCCAGCTACGCCAGACACCAGATTTCTTCCCTGCCGTATAGAACATCTCATACAACAAATTTCCCTTATCACTCCAGATACGCCAAGGGCCGTCCTTTTGCCCTTCCTTATAAGAAGCCAGGCCGATCAGCTGGCCGTTCTCATTATATGTACGCCATTCTCCGTGAAAGATCCCATGATAATAGGAACGCACCTCGGCGATCTTGCCACTCGGATAATAAATCACGTAAGTTCCCTCCGGACGGCCATCTTTCAAATATAACTCCATCTTAAGCATACCATCGTCATAAAATTCCGTATAACGACCCGTATATGGAGTGGTTTGCGTGGCATCGGTATAATACTGTCCTTCGCTTAAAACCAAGTCTTGCGCTTGTACGGTCCATGAGGCCCCCGCCATAAAAGCAGAAAATAACAATAGCTTTTTATTCATGATACATTCTTATCTAAATTATATGCGAAAAGACACCGAGGGATCTTTCCGGATACCTCAGTGCCCCAAACAAATTCACAGCCTATTCAAAGTCAAGCTAAATTAATATTCAGTGTTATTCGGATCGAAGTTGGTCCAGTTAGCGGCCCAGTCATTCTTGCCATCAAAAGCTCCCTTATAAGATACCTTCTCGAAGAAAGCGTCGTTCAAAGCCGTATCAGAGAAATCCGCTCCGTCAATCTTATCCGCTACGATCGATGTATAGTCACCATCTTTAGCGATGATATCATTGCTGGAAGCGTAAGTAAGGTTGCTCAAGTCTGCTGTCTGAAAGTAATTTTGGCTAGTTTCATCCTTGAAATTCTCCCACATACCGGCGAAGATCACATTCTTAACAACCGCACCCACATTTGCGTTTTGCAGATACAAACCGTATGGCCAACCCACGAAAATCGAGTTATACACATTCAAGGAAGAGTTACGGCGGATGTGCATAGCGGCTTGGAATGATCCACCCTTAGCGCCATTAGCCGCGTCTTCCGTAACATAAAAGATATCATTTTCCGTTTTACCAGCTGATTCACCATAGAACGGACCGATCAAGGTCACGTTAGAAAAGACCGGAGTGGTAAGTGGAGTATTATTGGAACCATCAGCGTCGTTATCAGACTCGAAGCCATTGGACTTGGACGTATCAGCGTGCTTCGGGTCGCGAACGCCTAACAAGAACTGCAATTTACCTTGGAATCCATAGTCCGTATCAAACTCATCATCCCAACCTTTGTAAGCAATCAGGTGTTTTGCGTTTACCGTACCGCCAAACCACTCGAATGAGTCGTCGCCACAGAAAGAGACCTGCACGTATTCGATCGTAGTGCCACGGCCAACACCACCGCAAGTCAAACCATTGATCTCCTTATTTGGCTCCAATGGATAACCGGCGAACTCGATACGGACATATTTCACGATACCGGAGTTATCTTCCGGATCCTTTCCACCGTAGTAAGAACGAGGACCGCCCTCTATCTGAGCCTCGCCAGCCGTATTATTCACGATAGACTTGCCACAAAGAATCAAGCCACCCCAATCACCATAGGTACGAGAAGCTTTCGGTTGGTCGGAAGTGAACACGATCGGTTTCTCCGCCGTACCCTCGGCGATGAGCTTTCCGCCACGCTCGACGATCAAGGAGCCTTTAGACGATTTCTCCCCTTTGATTACCGTTCCCGGCTCGATCGTCAAGGTCACGCCATCCGTCACATATACGAAACCTCTCAACAGGTTGTTATCAGCAGCCTTCAAGGTCATATCCGAGGTAATCTCACCTTCCAATATAACATCTTGAGTTTCCTCTACAGGCGGCTCTACATTTACGAGATCATCATCGTCGCCACAAGCGGTTGTTCCAAACATCGTGGCCATACAGAAAGCGGCGGCCACACCTTTTAATAATAACTTGTTCATAAGTAAACGAATTTAGTTTATATGAGTGAATTCAAATTAAAACTTCACGGCTACACCTAGATTCACGGTCACACCCGGACGATAGCTACGGATTAATTGCTCAACCTCCCGTTTCTCTCCGGAAGCCTCTGTTAACTCTAGGAATTGTTTATATTCTACTTTTGAGTTCAATAGATCTTTTACGCCTCCCTTGACCTCCACGTATTTACCGATCTTCTTCGAGAAACTCAAGTCCAAGGAGTTACGGGGCATCTCATAGATATCGGGAATATCATCGTTCGGGTTCTGCTTCGGTACGCCTACCGTCTCAATACGCTTGCCAATCCGGTTATACAAGGCGGAGGCTGAGATTCCTGCGTTGTCATTCTGATAGAATAAGCCCGTATTGATCAAGTAAGGGGATTGCCCCTGCATCGCACGATCCCGCTCGAAAGAGCCCTCGGCGAAATACACCCTACTATGGATATAAGCCCCGTTGAATACGAAGCTCAAGCCTTTCAGACCGATAAAGTCCAGATTCTTCTTGATATCCAGCTCCACGCCGAAAGCATTCGCATGATCGGCGTTGTGGTATGTGTACTGCAATCCGGAACCCGCTTCCATATAGGTTTGCTCGATCGGATTATCGAACCGTTTGTAGAAACCGCCGATCGTCACCGTCTCACCCGGAGCCGGGTAAAATTCATAACGCAGATCCATATTATTCGCATAAGCGTTCTTCAAGTTTACGTTACCCGTGATATTCGCATCTAAGGCGAAATCATAATATACGTAAGGTACGATCTCCCGGAACTCCGCCCTATTCACGGAACGTCCATAAGCCAAGCGTACTTGGTGCTTCTCATTCAAATTATAAGCGATGTTGACGGAAGGAAAGAAATCCGTAGCGTTCTGATCCAGATGCACCGGTTTTATACCGTCCGACTCATAACCATCTAATTTCAATTGATAGTACTCCATACGTACACCTACGTTCGCATTCAGCCTCTCCCCCCAGTTCAGTTTAGCGGCTACGTAAGCGGCACCCAGCAGATTATCGGAAGTATAAGAGTCGCTCTTGTTCGTACTCTCTTTCATATAGATACGATCGGTCGATATATTTGCGTCCGAGAAGACCGAGCTGTAGTCCCATTCGGCAAAACGGTCATAACCACTTCCCAACATATTATAGACAAAACGACGGGCATCAAAGTTACGTTTCTTAAACTCTCCATATACCCCCGTGTTCAAGACAGGGGTAAACATCTCCGAGACGGCGAACTTATGCTCGTAATTCAAGGCGGTGGAAGCGCTGTTATCTTTCAAGTCTTGATAATAACGAGTCGGGTCGGACACGTAATAACGAGAGTCACCATCCGTCGTACTCTCCAAAGATTTTACCACCTTGCGATCCGGTTCCTTGTAAGCGGCGAAAGCATAACCTAACGTCCAATCCAGTTTATTCATATCTTCTCTCAATTTATGCTCCCCGCTTAGCTGGCCGGAATAGGTGGTGCGTCCGGTATAAAGGGATTCCCATTTCCGGATATTCTGGTCGGAGTAGAAATCCGTTCCCTCCCGTTGCGACAAGGAAGAGGTTCCACGCTGGTTGAAGAAGTTCCTGAACTCATATTTGCTCGTTCCCTTCATCAACGACCAGTTGAACAAGGCTCCTAGTTTTGTCGTATTCTTATATTGTACATCATCGTAGCGGTAACGGTATGAGGATTGATCCTTGGCCATGTCGTACGAGAGGTAGTTGTTGTTTTTCATCTCGTAATAATCATAGCCCGTGCTATAGTTCACACTGGTGATATTACCGATCTTCATGTCACCGATATCAAAGGTACGATTCATCGTGAACGTCAGTTTCTGTTCCGGCATCGCCGTGAAATGACACACGTTCCATCCCGTATTCGCCCGCTTCGTAAACGCCGCCGCATCCGCTGCCGATATGTCGTTCAAATGAGATGGGGCGTTCGAGGGTAACATTCGGGAGCCAGCGCCAAAGCCCAGATAATCCAAGGCGGAACCTTTCGTCAGTTGGAAATCTCGGAAAGCGGAGTTTGTATTAAACCCGACTTGATAGGAGACGTTGAGCGTATTACCCTCGGGAATATTCTTTGTCAGCACCCGCACGAAACCTCCGGAGAAATCCGCCGGCAATTCCGCCGAGGGGCTTTTATAGATCATCATATTATCGATCAAGGAAGAGGGCAGCACGTCGAATGAGAAAGCACGACTATCCGTCTCGCTGGAAGGAGTCGTGGCATTGTTCAGCCATACATTATTATAACGTTGCGCCAGACCCCGGACCACGATGAAACGGTCGTCCACGATGGTGATTCCCGGGATACGGCGTAGTACCTCGGCGGCATCGCTATCCTGTGTTTTACTGATTTGCTGGGCGGAGATACCATTCACGACCGGAAGGCTCTTGCGTACGGTATTTAATACGGCCATCTCGGTTCCCAATTTCCGTTGGGCCACTACGACCACATTCTGTAATTGGAGGTTAGCGTCGGAAAGCTCGATATTCAACACCGCCTCTTGGCGTGCGACTACCGGAACATCCTTTACCGTTTGCGTTTGGTACGACACGTAAGAGGCGGCTACCGTATAAGTACCCGGCTTCACGTTCTCGATACGAAAATTACCGTCTATATCCGTGATAGCGCCAACCGTAGTCCCCTCGATCACGACCGAGGCGCCGATCAACGGTTCTTTCATCTTAGCGTCCGTAACCGTCCCGCAGATAACCCCTGTTTGTGCCCATAGAGAGAATGACAGGAAAACTCCCATCCAGAAAAGCCCTAACCTTTTCAATCTTTTGCCCCTTAAACTCTTTCCCATTATCTTACTACTTATTATTTCATCTTTGATTTCGACGCGAAAGTACGGGGGCGATATTTCAAAGATGTTTAGATCCGATAACAATAAAGACTACAAATGTTACATTTTTAAGACCGCAACTTTTCCTTATCGTTTGACATAGCTAACGTATTTTTACTACATTTGCACTCCTGAATGCATAAAGACATTTAATAACATGAAGAACATTAAAATTTTTCCGAAAGACTGGTTGCAGTTGCATCCCTATAAACAAAGCACTCCCGTGGATTCCTATTATACCGGAATAGCGAACCGTATCTACGATATCATGGAGAAGACCGAGTTGGTAAACTCCTTCGAGGGCGAGGAAACAAAGCAGATCTGTATCCGCATGGCCGCCTACTTCGAGGATGTGATCTCCGGCATGGGGATTTGGCGTGCCTTCATCCTTACCCATAAGGAGCTATACGGCAAATACCTTCCCTTCTACACTCCGGACGATCATTATTACGACGATGAGGTGAACCTTGAGGACGTGCGCTTCCTCCTTTGGCATTATACCCAGCAGTATCACGGCTATCGTAAAGGCACTTTCGTCAGTCCAGACAACCCTGCCAACGAATCCACCGGCATGCTTATCTACGACCTGTTCTGCAAAGAGTGGACCACGGCGCCGGAGAATACCCGCATGGCCAAGCTTTTCGCCCTTGATACCCGCTACGAGCGGCAAGAGGATTACGATCGTCTATTGCAATGGTTCCATTACGAATCCTATATCCTGCCTGAGTCGGCCCGGGAACTGAGCGACTTCGCCCACGACCGCTGGAAGGAGCAGCCCGACCTCAACCAAGAGCAGCTTAACAACCTGCTCGTCAACAGCCACGGCATGATGGCCTACACCAGCAAGACCTCCTTGCTAGGCCTGACCTCCCCGCAATGGCTGGCAAAGATATTGCCCGCCGAGCATCCCGACCATGCGGTATTTCAGAACACCGCCGACGAGTCTGTAGCTACCCTGCCCGACGATATGCTGGAGGAAAACCGCCAACAATACGAGACTTTCCGCAAAGCCGCAGGTGACAAACTGCTTCTCTATTTCGACAAGACCGAAGACGCACAAACATTTATCACGGAGACTTCCGGCCTTATCCCCGCCGAGAACTTCCATCTTCCCGAGGACTGGCAAGGCAAGAAGCTGGCGATCTACGCCACGCCCGAGGAAGGCGCCCAAGTCATCACCCGTGACGTGGAGTTGATCAAGGATGAGAACAATCCCTTCTACGACGCCAACCGTGCCGCCAAGCAAGCGCTCTCTTTCTTCATCGTGAAACATTGCAGCGTTTACTTCCTGAAAGAGCTGGTAGACCGAGGCATGTTGGCCGACGCACAAACAAAAAGCCTTACCAGCCCGGAACGTGGCAAGGCGATCATACAAGATAATTGGGAATTCCTATCCCGCTATTTCATCCGAGAATATCCCGATAGATAAAACAGAAAGGAAGCGACATCACAATCCGTGACAGCGCTTCCGGAGAAAAAGAAGCACTGTCGCAAAACGTGACGGTGCTTCTTTTTTTAGTTCATCTTTCATTTAGCAAACTAACCAGCCAAATATCTTTCAAATAAAAAGAATAAACCCAATAAATACTTACAAATAGAAACATCAGATAAGATATTCTTATCTTTTCTCCGTTCTTTCGCTCCTACAAGCAATTACATTATGCCATTAATACCTATATTTGCGAAACAAATTGACGCAATAATCATTTATACGCAAACATAAGGTCAATAAATGAAAACAAACAGAAATCATTTTAATAGCAGACAAGGATTATACGACCCGTCTTATGAACATGACGCTTGTGGAGTAGGAATGTTAGTAAATATCCACGGCGAGAAATCGCACGACATCATCGAATCAGCCCTTAAGGTACTAGAGAACATGAGGCACCGAGGCGCCGAGGGAGCCGATAACAAAACGGGTGACGGAGCGGGAATCTTATTACAGATCCCGCATGAGTTCATCCTCCTGCAAGGAATTCCGGTTCCCGAAAAAGGCAAATATGGCACCGGACTAATCTTCCTCCCCAAAGACGAGGAACAGCAAGCAAGCATCCTCAGTATCCTCATCGAAGAGATCGAGAAAGAGGGATTAACCTTGATGCACTTACGCAAAGTTCCCGTTCATACGGAAATCTTGGGAAAGGACGCACAAGCGACCGAACCTGATATCAAGCAGATATTCATCATCGGCTGTAACGATCAGCAAGAGCTGGAACTAAAGCTATACCTCATACGTAAGCGGGTCGAGAAAAGGGTATCGGCCACCGACCTTCCGGCCAAGGATGATTTCTATATAGCGTCTCTTTCCACCAAAAACATCGTTTACAAAGGCATGCTGGAATCCATGCAGCTACGCCATTACTTTCCGGACCTGACGCAACCTTATTTCACTAGCGGACTGGCATTGGTACATTCACGCTTCAGTACCAACACCTTCCCCACTTGGAGTCTGGCGCAACCTTTCCGCCTACTGGCACATAACGGGGAAATAAACACGATACGGGGCAACCGGGGATGGATGGAGGCCCGGGAGAGCGTACTATCCTCCCCCAGAATCCCGGATATCAACGATATACGCCCGATCATCCAGCCGGGCATGAGTGACAGTGCCTCACTGGATAACGTATTGGAATTCTTCGTGGCCTCCGGGATGAGCCTGCCGCATGCCATGGCGATGCTGGTACCGGAGAGTTTCAACGAGAAGAACCCGATCTCCGAAGACCTAAAGGCTTTCTACGAATATCACTCCATCTTGATGGAACCGTGGGACGGGCCTGCCGCCCTGCTCTTTAGCGACGGACGCTACGCCGGAGGCATGCTAGACCGTAACGGTCTCCGCCCCGCCCGCTACCTGATCACGAAACATGACATGATGGTCGTGGCCTCCGAAGTCGGCGTCATGGATTTCGAGCCTAACGAGATCAAGGAAAAAGGCCGTCTGCAACCCGGAAAGATCTTACTCATCGATACCGAGAAAGGCGAGATTTATTACGATAGCGAGCTGAAGGAACAACTGGCGAACGCCCAGCCCTACCGTACTTGGCTGGAGAAAAACCGGGTGGAATTGGACGAGTTGAAATCCGGCCGTAAGATTCCTCATAAGGTAGAGAAATACGACAAGCTACTGCGTACGTTCGGATACAGCCGTGAGGATATCGAACGTATCATCGTACCGATGTGCACGGGAGGGGCGGAACCGGTCGGCTCCATGGGCAACGATACGCCACTGGCCATATTATCCGCCCGTCCGCAAATCCTCTATAATTATTTCCGCCAACAATTCGCCCAAGTAACCAACCCGCCGATCGACCCGATCCGCGAGGAACTCGTCATGAGCCTGACCGAGTATATCGGGGCCGTGGGAAGCAATATCTTAGTTCCAACCGAGAGCCACTGTAAAATGGTTCGGCTGAACCATCCGATCTTGACCAATACACAACTGGATCTCCTGTGTAACATCCGGTATAAGGGCTTTAAAAGTGTTAAGCTCCCCACTTTGTTTGACGCAGAGAAAGGATGCGCAGGACTGAAAGCTGCCTTGGACGAATTATGTAAGCAAGCGGAGCAATCCGTCACCGATGGCGTTAACTATATCATCCTAAGCGACAGGAACGTAGATAAGAAAAAAGCGGTGATCCCCTCCCTGTTAGCGGTAAGCGCCGTACATCACCATCTGATCTCCGTGCAGAAAAGGGTGCAAACAGCGCTGGTAGTGGAAACCGGCGAGATGCGTGAGGTAATGCACGCCGCCCTCTTACTAGGCTACGGAGCCAGTGCCATCAACCCTTATATGGCTTTCGCTATCTTGGATGATCTAGTAGACAGGCAAGAGATACAATTGAATTACGAGACTACCGAGAAGAATTACGTAAAAGCCATTTGCAAGGGTTTATTCAAGGTTATGAGCAAGATGGGGATCAGCACGATCCGCAGTTACCGGGGAGCAAAGCTTTTCGAGGCGATCGGCCTAAGCCGGGATCTGGCAGATACTTACTTCGGGGGAACCACCAGCAACATCGGTGGTATCCGCTTGGAAGAGATAGCGGCAGATGCGATCGCCATGCACAATGACGCATTCTCCCACCCCACGGATTCTTTATTGGAACATAAAGGCATTTATTCCTTCCGCAAGGATGGCGAGAAACACGCTTGGAACCCGGGTACCATTTCCATGCTTCAACTGGCTACCCGCTTGGGGAGCTACAAGAAATTCAAGGAATATTCCCATGTGGTTGATGAGAAGGAAAGCCCCATATTCTTGCGTGACTTCCTGACCTTCAAACAACGCACCCCGATCCCCTTGGAGCAGGTAGAGCCGGAAGAAGCGATCATGCGTCGCTTTGTCACGGGAGCGATGAGCTTCGGTTCTATCAGCCGGGAAGCGCACGAGACGATAGCTATAGCCATGAACAAGATACACGGACGCAGTAACACGGGCGAGGGTGGTGAGGACTCGGCCCGTTTCATCCCCCGTGAGGACGGGTTATCGCTCCGCTCCGCCATCAAGCAAGTAGCCTCCGGACGCTTCGGCGTGACCACGGAATATATGGTAAACGCCGACGAGATCCAGATCAAGGTCGCCCAAGGAGCGAAACCGGGCGAAGGAGGACAGCTTCCCGGCTATAAGGTGAACGATATCATAGCGAGAACCCGTCACTCGATCCCGGGTATCTCTCTGATCTCTCCCCCACCTCACCACGATATTTACTCGATCGAGGACTTGGCGCAATTGATCTTCGATCTGAAGAACGTGAACCCTCAAGCCGAGATCAGCGTGAAACTCGTATCCGAGAGTGGCGTGGGAACCATCGCCGCCGGTGTAGCCAAGGCAAAAGCGGACCTGATCGTGATCTCCGGGGCAGAAGGAGGAACGGGGGCTTCCCCGATAAGCTCTATCCGTTACGCCGGAATCCCATCCGAGCTAGGACTATCCGAGACTCAACAGACGCTCGTGATGAACGGCCTCCGGGGACAAGTCCGCTTGCAAACAGACGGACAGTTGAAAACCGGACGGGATATCGTATTGATGGCGATGCTGGGTGCCGAGGAGTTTGGATTCGCCACCTCCGCCTTGATCGTCTTAGGCTGTGTGATGATGCGTAAATGCCATATGAACACGTGTCCGGTAGGTGTCGCTACCCAAGATGAGGAATTACGTAAACGCTTTCATGGCCGACACGAATATTTGGTGAATTTCTTCACCTTCCTCGCCCGTGAAGTTCGGGAATATCTGGCAGAGCTAGGCTATACGAAACTAGACGATATCATTGGCCGTACGGACTTACTCATGCGTAAATCTTCCGATCATATCGAGAAACATGATCTATTGGATCTCAGCCGCTTGATCCATCTACCGGAACAAGCCGCCACGCAGGCCATCCATCATGTCACCCGTCAACTCCACGCGATCGACAACGTGAAAGATGTGGATATAATCCGTCACGCAAAGGCCGCCATCGAATCCGGACAGGAAGTATCGTTGGATTACGCGATAGCCAACACCGATCGTTCCGTAGGAGCCATGCTTTCCGGCGAGATCGCCAAGCGGTACGGGAACATCGGGTTACCGGAGAACACCCTGCATATCAAGTTCAAGGGGGCGGCAGGCCAGAGCTTCGGAGCCTTTCTGGCTCACGGCGTACATTTCCGGTTGGAAGGCGAGGCGAACGACTATCTCGGAAAAGGATTGAGTGGCGGACACATCAGTTTAATGCCTCCGGTACGCTCCACCTTTATAGCGGAAGACAATACGATAGCCGGTAATACCTTATTATATGGAGCTACCAGTGGTGAGGTTTATATCAACGGCCGGGTCGGAGAGCGTTTCTGCGTGCGAAACTCCGGGGCGATCGCTGTCGTGGAAGGTGTAGGCGACCACTGTTGCGAGTACATGACCGGAGGCCGGGTTGTCGTCTTAGGCAATACAGGCCGGAACTTCGCCGCCGGAATGAGTGGCGGTGTCGCTTACGTATGGAACAAGAATGGTGATTTCGATTATTATTGCAACATGGAAATGGTAGAGCTTTCCTTGATCGAGGATAGCACCTCACGGAAGGAACTTCATGAATTGATCCGCAAGCATTATCATCATACCGGCAGCCATCTGGCCGGATTAATGCTCGATAACTGGAACAAGTACGTGGATGAGTTCATCCAGATCGTCCCGATCGAATACAAGAAAGTACTCCAAGAGGAACAGATGCGCAAACTCCAACGCAAGATCGCGGAGATGCAGAAAGACTACTAAATATTTACACAAAAACAAGAGAACTATGGGAAACCCAAGAGCATTTCTAACGATACATAGACAAGAGGCGGGCTATCGTCCCGTCCACGAACGTATAGATGATTTCAGCGAGGTAGAACAGACCTTGAACAGCGGCGACCGCCGTACGCAGGCCTCCCGCTGCATGGATTGTGGCGTACCCTTCTGCCACTGGGCCTGCCCGCTGGGTAACAAGCAACCCGAATGGCAAGATTTGTTATACAAAGGCCGTTACAAAGAGGCATATCACGTATTAGAGCAGACCGACGATTTCCCGGAGTTCACGGGACGTGTCTGCCCCGCCCTCTGCGAGAAAAGCTGCGTACTGAAACTTAGCTGCGACGAACCTGTCACGATCCGTGAGAACGAGGCGGCTATCGTGGAAGCCGCTTTCCGGGAAGGATACGTACAGCCTATCCAACCGGTACGCAACGGGAAAAAGGTAGCCGTGATCGGTAGCGGTCCCGCCGGATTGACCGTGGCGAACCAATTGAACCGGAAAGGATATGAAGTCACCGTATTCGAGAAAGATGAGTTACCGGGCGGCTTGCTACGCTTCGGCATCCCCAATTTCAAGCTAGGCAAGCACATTATCGATCGCCGTATCCGTATCATGGAGCAAGAAGGGATTCTTTTCCGTGTAAACACGATGGTCGGCAAAGAGATATTAGCGAAAGATGTAGTGAAAGATTTCGACGCTGTTTGCGTAGCGATCGGCGCCGAGGTTCCCCGGGATCTATCTATCGAGGGACGTCATTTAAGAGGCGTACATTTCGCCTTGGAGTTATTAAGCCAGCAGAACCGGATCTTAGAAGGCATCCCGATCCCGCCCAAAAGCCAGATCAATTGCAAGGGCAAGAAAGTCTTAGTGATTGGCGGAGGTGATACGGGTAGCGATTGTGTAGGGACAGCGAACCGTCATGGGGCGGCCTGTGTCACCCAGATCGAGATCATGCCCCAGCCACCCGTCGGACAGAATCCGGCGACACCTTGGCCCATGTATCCCCAAGTACTGAAAACCAGCAGCAGCCATGAGGAAGGTTGTATCCGCCGGTGGAACCTAACCTCTAACCGTTTTATCGGAGAGAAAAACAACCTGATAGGGGTTGAGGTAGAAGAAGTCGAATGGGTTCCCTCCCCAGACGGAGGCCGTCCGCAGATGAGGCTGACCGGCAAGAAAGAGATCATCGAGGCCGATCTGATTTTCCTCGCCATGGGCTTCCTGCATCCGGAGCAAGAAGGATTGATCAAAGAACTGCGATTGGCTACCGACAACCGCGATAACATCGCCGTAGACAACGCCGGATATACCGCCAACAGCAACCTATTTGCCTGTGGAGACGCTGTCAGCGGAGCGAGCCTAGTCGTAAAAGCGATGGCCTCCGGCCGTAATGTCGCCCGATCCATCGACCGTTTCTTACAAACCAACTAATTTTCAACTTTCAATTTTTAATGATCATGTGTGGTATAACAGCGATATTCAATATACACGACGGAGCGCAAGCCCTGCGTAAACAAGCGTTATTAATGAGTAAACGAATCCGTCACCGCGGACCGGATTGGAGTGGTATCTACCAAGGCAAAACCGCTATCTTAGCCCATGAACGCCTTTCCATCGTAGACCCTGCCTCCGGAGGGCAGCCTTTGGTCAGCCCCGACGGGAAACTCATCCTCTGCGTCAACGGAGAGATCTACAACCATCAGGAATTACGAGAACGGTTAAAAGGCGATTACGAGTTCCAAACCGGCTCCGATTGCGAGGTGATCCTCGCCTTATACAAGAAGAAAGGGATTGATTTCATCGAGGATCTCAATGGTATTTTCGCCTTCGCTCTCTATGACGAGGAGAAAGGGGTTTACTTGATCGCCCGTGACCCGATCGGCGTGATCCCGCTCTACATCGGATACGATGACGAGGGACACTTGATGGTATCTTCTGAGTTAAAAGGACTTGAAGGCTTCGCCACTCATTACGAGCCGTTCCTCCCCGGTCATTATTTCTATAGCGAAGACCGTAAACTCACGAGATGGTACACCCGTGACTGGATGGATTATGCCAACGTGAAAGATAATCCTACCGACGTACAACAACTTCACGATGCGCTGGAAGCCGCCGTCAAACGCCAACTGATGAGCGATGTCCCTTATGGCGTCCTTCTATCCGGAGGTCTGGATTCCTCCATCACCTCCGCTATCGCCAAGAAATACGCGGCGAAACGCATCGAGACCAATGGGAAAGCGGACGCATGGTGGCCTCAACTCCACTCGTTCGCCATCGGATTGAAAGATGCCCCGGACTTGCTCGCCGCCCGTAAAGTAGCGGATGCGATCGGTACGGTTCATCATGAGATCCATTATACGATACAAGAAGGATTGGACGCTTTACGAGATGTCATTTATCATATCGAGACCTATGATGTCACTACCGTCCGAGCCTCTACCCCCATGTATTTATTGGCCCGTGTGATCCGGAGCATGGGTATCAAGATGGTACTAAGCGGCGAGGGTGCGGACGAGGTATTCGGGGGATATTTATATTTCCATAAGGCCCCGAATGCACAGGCTTTCCATGAAGAGACCCTGCGTAAATTAAGCAAATTGTATTTATATGATTGCTTGCGTGCGAACAAAAGCCTTTGCGCATGGGGCGTAGAAGGACGAGTGCCGTTCTTGGATAAAGAGTTTCTTGATGTGACCATGCGTCTGAATCCGGCGGCAAAGATGTGCCCGGGTACGACCATCGAGAAGAAGATACTTCGAGAAGCATTTTCCGACAGCTTGCCCAAGGAGATCGCTTGGCGGCAAAAAGAGCAATTCTCGGATGGGGTAGGCTATGGCTGGATCGATACATTAAAGAAAATAACCTCCGAGTCGGTCACTGATGAAGAGATGGCGAATGCCGCCAAACGATTCCCAATCAATCCACCCCAAAACAAGGAAGAGTATTATTACCGCTCCATCTTTGAAGAGCATTTCCCCAGCGAAAGCGCAGCGAGAAGCGTACCTTCCATTCCTAGCGTAGCATGTTCTACCGCAGAGGCTTTAGCTTGGGACTCGGCTTTCAAAAACATGAACGAGCCAAGTGGCAGGGCCATAAAAGACGTACATGAATCCGCTTATTGACGAATATTTCTTTTCTTTAGTAGCAAAATGCACCAACTTTTATGAATAATAAACGCTGGTGCATTTAATTTTTATAATAACTTTGCCAGCTAGAGTCATAAAACACTTTAAAACAAATTTATATGAAGAAAATCTTTACATGCATTAGTTTGGCAGCCGCTACATTCATGGCTACCACCCCAGTGATGGCACAACAACAAAAACAATTAACAGATAAAGAAAAGGCTGCTGTTGTTAAAGTTATTGTTCCTGCCGTTTTTGATCAAGTAAAGCAAATCAGTGGAGTTGATTTCATGTCTCTCACAAATCCTAATATCGAAAGCATAATTAATTCCCCTTTATTTTTGCCTCAAGTATCAAGCCTACGTGCAGATCAATTAAATCCAATCTCGGTTACTCCTGATAGTTTAAAATTGGATCTTAGTTCTATGGATTTTTCTGCGATAGCACCGGGAATGGGTGATTTCATCGCAGGGATCGTTAATGACGTAAAACTGACATTCAGTGATTATAAAGAATATAACGTTTCACTTAACGGACAATCCGTAAAAATTGATTTACCAGAGAAAATTGATGTATCCGCAGCTGCTTTAGTTGACGCAGAAACGGGTAAACCCACAAATTTATTATCGGTATTAATCAAGACCGGGAACAAAGGAACCATTCTTCCTTTCAACAGCTTATCCGTAGAATTGAAATTAGGTTGGTTAGGTACCGTGGGTAGCATGATCCCTAATTTCCCGCTTAAAGATGGAAAATTGATAAGCCTAACAGAAACAGCAAATAGCTCTGGTACGATTGATTATACGATTACTTTAGAAGATAATTTACGTAGTCTAGCTGCAACGTTAGCTCAAGTCCCGAACTTCCAAATATCTCTTGATATGACAAAGTTGATGACAGAAAGTACTATCAAGGCTAGCTTATTCGGTAAACCTCTACAAGCACCTAACGCAAAATTGCCAATGGGTGACGCCGTCGTATATGCAAACTTGAAATCAACAACAGGCATGCCCGCTGATTCTATTGTCTTGACTTCATATGATGCTGCATCTAGCAAAATCAAAGGATATAAGAAGTTAACTCCGACAATTGGCGTATCTGGAGCAAATCTAGTTTTAACGACAACAGATTCAGTACGTGCTGACGTAAATACAGCTTGGACTCCAATGTCTAAACAGATCGTTACAATGCCAGCAACAATGAGCACAGCAATCAATTCTATTATGTCCTCTCTTGTTAATGGTGTCGTTAGTAATCTTAAAGCAAGCGCAGAAACCAATTACACTATTACAATCGATTCTATTTACGAAGCTAAAAAAGAAGATATTATTCGTGTAATGGAAATCGACGCAACGACAAAAGTTGAAGCTACGAGCTTAAAAGATACAAAGATGATCGTAGATGTCAACTTCTTGAAAGGAAGCAGTAAAGAAAAAGTCATGAATATCAAGGCTACGGCTCCTACAAATGATACTAAGATTACGGTAGACTTTAGTCCTGCTGTTGATCCTAATGGCGATGGCGTTAAAGAAAATGTCCGCATGGCGACATTATATATTACATCTGACGCTATGGGTATCATCACCGATAACGAGACTATCAGTGACGAGGTTCAAGAGGTTACGGTATCTACAACCGCTAGCGGTCTTTATGTAAAGAATGGTAAGGGTAATTATGTAATCGTTAATATGGTAGGTAAAGTTGTTTCTACGGGTATCATCACTAGCGATGAGCAATACATCAGCACTCCGAATATGCCGAACGGCATTTATATGATCTCAATCGATCAGTCTAAGCTCTTGAGATCTGCTCATAAGACAACTGTTAAGTTCGTAAAATAAATTATCTAGATAATTAGTTAATCTGAAAAAAGGAGCTATCCGGAAACAAAACCGAGTAGCTCCTTTCTTTTTGTCAATTTGTAAACCAAACTCCCGGAGAGTTGATTTTTCTGGCCAGATGTACTTCTCGTCCCTAAATATGAGAAAAAATATTAGCAAATGATTGTTTAGTAATATATTAGCCAAATACGACCTTTTGTTCTAGAAAAATAATTCATGCTAGTTCACATTTATACGGGTCAAAACATGTTTTTTATACGGATAAAAGAGGCATTTCATACGGTTGTATCGCCCGACGCGACTATATGTATCGCCTTACGCGACCTATCGCGTTGGCTAACGCCACTACTTGCGTCGCCCAACGCGACCTTTCGTGTGACAAAACATGACCTTTTACGTAGAAATCAGTGGTTAAATACGTATTTTCACCCATTATCTATCCCTAGTTGAGGCTTCTTGAAAAAGAGGCTCGTCAGACAAACAGACTTATTTTAAGCAAATAGATAGATATATAGCTTTTTTACTTACAGTTACAGCAACCCATATTTACAAAGCATATATTACGATATAAAACCAAAACACATACTTCTAATTATCATTTATAACTAAAAGCATATATTACAACTTCAATCTATTACAAACTTCATATTTATAAAACATTCGAGCCTCTCACCTGTTATATACTTATCAAAACGTTATATATTTGCATTACAATAAAACAAAAAGAAATAATATAAAGAATAATATCATCAAAATGACAAAATTAATCAGATTCACAAAGATGCATGGTGCCGGAAATGATTACATCTATGTAAACACGATGGTCTATCCGATAGACAACCCCGAGGAATTATCTATCGCATGGAGCAAGCCGCACACAGGCATAGGATCTGATGGTTTGGTCTTGATAGGTTCTTCAGACATCGCGGATTTCAGCATGCATATCTATAATGCGGACGGCTCCGAGGCGATGATGTGCGGAAACGCATCCAGATGTATTGGCAAATATGTCTATGAGGCCGGCCTAACGCAAAAGAACAAGGTTACCTTAGAGACCTTATCAGGTATCAAAGAGCTACAATTGAAAATAGAGCGTGAAGAGGTCACCGAGGTCACGGTAGATATGGGAATGCCTGCCGTAGGCGAGATCGCCTTGGAGGTTGAGGCTGGAAGAGAAATTTACACCGGCACCGTCATCTCCATGGGAAATCCTCATTTGGTTATCTTCGTGGACGAGATGGACAAGGTCGATCTGGCAAGCGTAGGCCCGTTACTGGAATGCCTCCCGCTTTTTCCGGACCGGACAAACGTGGAGTTCGTGCAGGTGCTAAAACCGGACGAGGTACGGATGAGGGTGTGGGAACGAGGTTCCGGCATCACCCAAGCCTGCGGAACCGGAGCTTGCGCCACCGCCGTGGCCGGCGTCGTACGTGGGAAGACAAAGCGAAAGACGAAGGTCATCATGGATGGGGGCCCTTTAACCATCGAGTGGGACGAGCGAAGCGGTAAGGTCTTTATGACCGGCGGAGCGGTCAACGTGTTCGAGGGATTCATCAAAGTCTGACACGGGGAACAAGACAAAACAACAAAAACAACAACATAAAAACAAAAGAACTGAGTATGGCACTAATTAATGAACATTTCCTGAAACTACAGAACAATTACCTTTTCTCCGACATCGCGAAAAAGGTAAACAGCTTCAAGGTTACCCATCCCAAGGATAAGATCATTCGAATGGGTATTGGTGACGTTACGCAACCACTTGCCCCCGCCGTTATCGAGGCGATGCATAAAGCAGTGGAAGAAATGGCGAGCAAGGATACATTCCACGGATATGGCCCCGAGCAGGGATATCCATTCCTAATCGACGCTATCATCAAGAACGATTATGCCAGCCGGGGAGTCTTTATCGAACCGAGCGAGGTATTCATCAGCGACGGGGCGAAAAGCGATTGTGGAAATATAGGTGACATGCTCCGCCACGACAATAGTATCGGGGTGACAGACCCCGTATATCCGGCCTACATCGACTCGAACGTAATGAGCGGACGCACCGGGGTATTGGAAAACGGGAAATGGAGCGATGTCGTATACATCCCTTGCACGGAGGAAAACAACTTCGTACCGGATCTGCCCAGTCGCAGGGTGGACATCCTTTACCTCTGCTATCCCAATAACCCGACCGGAACGACCTTGACAAAGGACGAATTGAAGAAATGGGTAAACTATGCCCTTGCCAACGACGTGCTTATCATGTACGACTCCGCTTACGAAGCTTATATACAGGACCCGAATATCCCCCACTCTATCTACGAGATCAAAGGAGCGAAGAAGGTAGCCATCGAATTCCGGAGCTTCTCTAAAACCGCCGGGTTCACGGGGATACGTTGCGGATACACGGTCGTTCCGAAGGAGCTGAACGCCTTCACGCTGGACGGGCAACGGGTACAGTTGAACAAATTATGGAACCGTCGCCAATGCACGAAATTCAACGGAACCAGTTACATAACCCAACGGGGTGCGGAAGCGGTTTATTCCACCGCCGGGAAACTGCAAGTAACAGCTACTATCAATTATTATATGACCAACGCGAAGATCATGAAAGAGGGTCTGCAAAACTGCGGTCTTACGGTGTACGGAGGCGATAACGCCCCATACCTCTGGCTAAAGACCCCGGACAGCCTCTCCTCATGGAAATTCTTTGACAAACTGCTTTATGAAGTCAAGATAGTCGGAACCCCCGGAGTGGGATTCGGACCGAGCGGGGAAGGTTATCTACGCCTCACCGCTTTCGGCGATAGGGATGACACCCTAGAGGCCATGGCTAGGCTGAGGAAGTGGCTAAGATAAGTCATTTACTATAAACAACAATAATCATCAGGTATTATGTCAAAGTTAAGATTTAGAGTCGTAGAATCGGCGTTCGAGAAGAAAGCGACCGAGCTAACCACTCCCGCCGAGAGACCTTCCGAGTATTACGGTGAGTTAGTATTCAACCGTGAGAAGATGTTCAAATATCTTCCAGAGAGAGCGTACGAGAGACTGGTGGACTCCATCGACAACGGTACCCCGCTAGACCGTGAGACAGCGAACGCCGTGGCCTCCGGCATGAAGAAATGGGCGATGGAAAAAGGCGCTACCCACTACACCCACTGGTTCCATCCCTTGACGGAAGGTACCGCCGAGAAGCACGACGCTTTCATCGAGCATGATGGCAAAGGCGGCGTACTTGAGGAGTTCGAGGGGAAACTACTGATCCAGCAAGAGCCGGACGCCTCCAGTTTCCCGAACGGCGGTATCCGCAATACGTTCGAGGCCCGTGGCTACTCGGCTTGGGATCCTTCCTCCCCCGCTTTTATCGTAGGCGACACCCTCTGCATCCCGACGATCTTCATCGCTTACACGGGCGAGTCCCTCGACTACAAAGCTCCCCTGCTAAAAGCCTTGGAAGCCGTAAACAAAGCGGCAGTCGATGTCTGTCACTATTTCAACCCGGCCGTGAAGAAAGTATACGCCTACCTCGGCTGGGAACAGGAATACTTCCTAGTAGACGAGGGCCTATACGCCGCACGTCCCGATCTGTTGATGACCGGCCGAACCTTGATGGGACATGAAAGCTCCAAGAACCAGCAGTTGGAGGATCATTACTTCGGCGCCATCCCCACCCGTGTCATGGAATTCATGAAAGACCTCGAGGTAGAGGCATTGAGGCTCGGCATTCCCGTAAAGACCCGCCATAACGAGGTCGCCCCGAACCAATTCGAGCTGGCTCCCATTTTCGAGGAATGCAACCTCGCCAATGACCATAACTTACTGATCATGGCCCTGATGCGCAAGATCTCCCGCAAACATGGGTTCCGTGTCCTGTTGCACGAGAAACCGTTCAAAGGCGTGAACGGTTCCGGCAAGCACAATAACTGGTCGCTGGGAACCGATACCGGAATCCTTTTGATGGGATCGGGTAAGACGCCGGAAGACAACCTGCGCTTCGTCACCTTCGTGGTCAACGTACTGAAAGCCGTGTACACCCATAACGCATTGCTGAAGGCCAGCATCTCCAGCGCAACCAACGCCCATCGTCTGGGAGCGAACGAGGCTCCTCCAGCAATCATCTCCAGCTTCTTAGGAGCACAATTATCCAAGGTATTGGAGCATCTGGAGAACAGCGACACGGAGGATTTCAACCTAGCGGGAAAACAAGGCATGAAACTCGATATCGCCCGTATCCCCGAGTTATTGATCGATAACACGGATCGTAACCGTACCTCCCCTTTCGCCTTCACCGGTAATCGTTTCGAGTTCCGTGCCGTAGGTTCCTCCGCGAACTGCGCCGCCGCCATGCTGGTATTGAACGCCACCGTAGCGGATCAGTTGAGGCAGTTCAAGGCCGAGGTAGACGCTAAGATAGCCACCGGAAAGGATAAGTTCGCCGCTATCATCGAGATAATCCGCAAGGATATCAAGGAATGCAAGGCGATCCATTTCGACGGCAATGGCTACAGCGAGGAATGGAAGGCCGAGGCCGCACGCCGGGGCTTGGATTGCGAGACCAGCGTGCCTTTGATCTTCGACGCTTATCTGAAAGATAGCAGTGTCCGCATGTTCGAATCCACAGGAGTCATGACCCGCAAGGAGCTGGAAGCCCGCAACGAGGTCAAATGGGAGATGTACACGAAGAAGATCCAGATCGAGGCACGTGTATTAGGCGACCTAACGATGAACCATATCATCCCGATGGCCATCAAATACCAGTCTTCCTTGATCGACAACGTATATAAGATGCGTGAATTATTCCCCGCAGATAAAGCCGCCCATCTATCCTCCAAGAACATGGAGATCATCGAGGATATAGCGAACCGCACGATCTTCATCAAGGAAAAAGTGGACGAGATGGTCAACGCCCGCAAGATAGCCAACAAGATAGAGAGCGAGCGGGAGAAGGCGATCGCTTACCACGACCGGATCGTCCCGATGATGGAAGCCATCCGTTACCATATCGACAAGTTGGAACTGGTTGTCGATGACCAGATATGGACCTTGCCGAAATATCGTGAGCTTTTATTCATCAGATAGTCTTATTCAGACAGTAGTTTTTTGTTGATTGTTTTGTGTTTACAAGGGGAGGATGCTGCGAAGTATGCCTCTCCTTCTTTTTTATCCCATACAAAATACATACCTTTGGGGCATAAATATATAGGAGGGAAATTGATATGACGACAATAGAGTTACAACAATGGAGAGAAAGCTTTATCGAGAGGTATCTCAATAAAATAGACGATATGGAAACGGTCCTAAAGATCGAGAAATATATGAAACGAATTATGTCCAAGGCGAATGCAGCATCTCCCATTTCATTCAGTTTGAAAGAAGCCAATAGGGAAATAGATATAGCCGAACAGGAGCTAGAAGAAGGTAAAGGCATCAATGAGGATGATATGCACCAATTCTTTGAGACATGGAGAAACAAGCTAAAGTAATCTGGGCACCCCGTGCGAAAAGACAAGCTGATTTAGCCATAGCCTACTGTTTAAAGCACTTTGGGAAACAAGCTGCTCTCAACTTTATCGATAAGTTAGAGAAGAATTGTATCCGGATAAAGAACAATCCTCTTATTGGTACTATAGAAGAGACTTTCGCCGATAGAGACAAGGAATATCGCTCCTTGATCGAGGGACATCATAAACTTATATATACCCAAGAAGGAAAACGTTCCATACGTATCGTATTGTTGTGGGACTGTCGTCAAAACCCCGATAAATTAAGAACATCTATCAGATAAACAATAACAAATATGAATTACGGATTCGTCAAAGTAGCGGCAGCCGTACCACAGGTTAAAGTGGCTGACTGCTTTTATAATATTCAACAGATTGAGGGATTGATGCGCCAAGCGTCCCAAAAAGAGGTCCAGATCATCGCCTTCCCCGAATTATCGGTTACGTCTTATACTTGCATGGATTTGTTCTCGCAAGAGACCTTACTCAGAAACGCCGAGAAAGCCTTGCTGGATTTAGTGAACAACACCGCCGATCTGGATTTACTAACGATCGTAGGTTGCCCGCTTGTCAGCGGGAGCCAACTGATAAACGCCGCCGTCGCTTTCCAACGGGGCGAGATATTGGGGGTAGTGCCCAAAAGTTACCTGCCCAGCTACAAGGAGTTCCAAGAAGAGCGTTGGTTCACGGCCTCTTCACACCTACAGCAATCCATGATCACGATCGGTAACCGGGAAGTGCCGCTGGATTGCTACCTGATCTTCGAGTACGATGAGGTACGTGTGGGTATCGAGATCTGCGAGGATCTTTGGGTTCCCATCCCTCCCAGCTCCGAGCTAGCCATGCAGGGGGCGAACTTGATATTCAATCTATCCGCCAGCAACGAGTTGATCGGTAAGCATGCTTACTTACGATCCTTGATCTGCCAGCAATCCGCACGTTGTATCGCCGGATACGTCTACGCTTCCGCCGGTTTCGGGGAATCCAGTACCGACCTCGTATTCGCGGGAAACGGTATCATAGCGGAGAACGGCACGTTGTTAAGGGAATCCGAGCGTTTCTCCATGGAGGAGCAACTCGTTATCAGCGAGATCGATATCCAGAACTTACAGAACGACCGACGGATCAACACCAGTTTCATGCAGGGTTATCTCAACCATAACATGGATAACGGCACCGTAGTCTCATTCAGCCTTCCCAACCGGACACTGGATTTGACCCGGGCAATCGACCCGCATCCCTTTACCCCTTCCGGCGATGCCTTGAAAGAACGTTGCGAGGAAATATTCCATATACAGGTAGCGGGACTCGCCAAGCGCATCCTCCACGCCCACGCCCAAACCGCCGTCGTAGGCATATCTGGGGGACTGGATTCCACCTTGGCCCTACTGGTCACCGTCATGACCTTCGATGCCTTGAAGATCCCACGGGATAAGATCATCGGCATCACCATGCCCGGCTTCGGAACGACGGATCGTACCTATACCAATGCCTGCGACTTGATACGCTCCCTTGGCGTGACCCTCCGGGAGATCTCCATCAAGGACGCTTGCATCCAACACTTCAAGGATATCAATCACGACATCCATGTACATGACGTGACGTACGAGAACAGCCAAGCCCGTGAGCGTACCCAACTTCTTATGGACGTGGCGAACCAAGCGAACGGCCTCGTGATCGGTACGGGAGACCTCTCGGAGCTTGCCTTGGGCTGGGCTACTTACAATGGCGACCATATGTCTATGTACGGCGTCAACGGTAGCATTCCCAAGACATTGGTTAAATATCTGGTGGAATGGGTGGCCAATAACAAGGTAGACGAGGCTTCCCGCGCCACGTTATTAGATATAGTAGACACTCCGATCAGCCCGGAATTGATTCCCGCCGACGAGCATGGGAATATCAAGCAGAAGACAGAGGATTTGGTAGGCCCGTACGAGCTGCACGATTTCTTCCTCTATCACTTCTTACGCTTCGGAGCCTCACCCGCGAAGATTTATTTCTTGGCGAAGCGGGCATTCGGGGAAACCTACGACGATGCCACCCTCAAGAAATGGCTCCATACCTTCTTCCGCCGCTTCTTCCAGCAACAGTTCAAGCGCAGTTGCCTGCCGGACGGCCCGAAAGTGGGCTCCATCAGCCTCTCCCCCCGCGGAGACTGGCGAATGCCGAGCGACGCGATGGCTACGCTTTGGCTGGATGAGATCGCAGGGCTTTAACATTTTTTCAATGGTATAGTCATAGACGAGGCTCTCTTATGGGCCATAGACGAGACACCTACCCCCATAAGAGAGCCTAATCTATGACCTATGAGAGAGCCTCGTCTCTCACCCGTATTAACCGAGGCCCTAACATAGATCGTAACTAATCGAACTGCGTAATCACCCTGCGAATCCGGGTGAAGCTATCCGTATCCTTCTCCAGTTTATAGATGTGCTTATAGGACAGGGCATCCTGCTCGGTCGGCGAACCATTGATCAAGAGAATATCCCGGTCGTTGGCAAATTTCAAGATCCCCGCCACGTTATTCGGGTGCAGCTTCCCGATCTCATCCATCATGCAATGGAGCCTGAAATCGGAGAATACCGTGGAGGCGTTCCGCTTGAACACGTTCAGCAACATGATATTCACCATGGATTTGACCAAGATATCCGTACCCTCGGAGCCTACGTTCGTAAGACGTTCAACGAAGCCCGTATCATTCCGGTTCTCGATCACCCGGAATTTAAGGTCGAAGAAGTCCGCCAAGCGGATCAAGTTGCCGGAATAAGCGTCCATCGACTTGATCAACTCACGTAGCAACGTCGTCGCCTTCTCCCGGGTAGCCGTATCGTCGGCTGAGGAAGCGAAGAGGTTCTGCCCCAAATCCCAGCTATATTCCTCGTTGAATCGCTTGATCTCCTTCAACAGATTGACGATCTTGTTCTGGCTCGGATCAATACGCATCTCGATACACTGGATAATCCCCACGAAGTTCTTCTCCTTGAAATCGGCGTTGATCTGATCCACCACGCCACGGATATTGCCTTCCTGAGAGACCATGCTTTTCGTGTCCGCCGTAATCTGCCGGAAGATATCGGAGTTGCGGGTATTGATACGCGATTGGTATTCCGAGACCTTATCCTCGTCGATAAACTCCTTCAAGTCGCAAGCGAAATCCATATACTCTTTATCATCCGAGAAGCTCGTCTTGAAGGCGAACACATTATCCTCGGAGAAATTGCCGGTGTAGGCGGTTATCTCCTTGCGCAGCTCGGAAAGCTTCTGGGATTGCTCGCTGACGCGGATCGTGATCTCCCGTACCAAGGAACGGCAATCGCCATCCGTATCGGTACGGTTCATGGAAGAGAAAATGGATTCCCTAGAGGTAAACCAGTCCAACAGGGTAGAGCGGTGATATTCCTCCCGGTTCTCCAACGCTTTCCGGTTGGCCTCCTTCAGCTCCTTCAACTCGGCATCTACCTTGAAGATACTCCGGTTCACGTCCGCCAGACGTTTTTTCAATTCCTCCCGTTCCCCGTGGATGATCTGCTGCAAGCGCAGGCTCTCCGTCGTCCAGTCGGATACCTTATCCAGCATCTCTCGTTTATCTTTCAGATACTCGATAATCAATGCCTTGGTCTCGTTGATATATTTAATCTCCCCACCGATATACGCCAAGCGGGAATGGATCTCCTCCAAACGTTTCGGATCGCCACCACTGGCGGTCAGGCTATCCAATTGCTCCCTGTCATATCCGGATTTGCGCTCTTCCAACTCCGCTTTCTTGCGTGCGATCTCCTCCGAGATAGCTTCCCTTGCGACGGAGAGTTCCTTATCCAAAGCAGCCAACTCATCTTTCTCTTGCTCATCCAAGGAAGCGAGTTCCCGGTCCATCTTACCTTGAAGCGTGGCGATCTCCTGCTGGATCGAGGAAAGGACGGCTTCGGCAGCGTTCAACTCCTCCTCCAAGCGCCGGATCTCCTCCTGCCTCAGACGGGTCGCCTGATCCCGCAAGGCCGACAGACGAGACTCGTCTTCCTTCTTGCGGACCGCCAGTTGCTCCAACTCATATTCCGCATGATAGATATCCTCCTTGATGGGCTTCACCGAGGATTGATATTGCTTGCGAAGATTCTCCTTAGCCGCCTCCAAATCCTGCCGTGCCGTAGCGATAAACCGCTGGATTCCGGCACGTTTTTCCTCGGCCACCTTCTTCTCCGTCAAGTAATCCTCCTTAGTCTTGACATTCCGGTGAATCCCGGAGGTGAAGCGGATTCCATAAAAGGTATCTCCCTCGCCTACCTCCGCCGTAAACTCTTTCCCGTAAAGCAGGCGCTCGTCACACACTTGCCCGATCGTCTGCTCCCAGCCGGGTTTATGCTCGGACAGCCAGTTGAAGAAGCTATCTTTCTGGTTATCCAAGAACTCCGTCAGTTCCACTAGCTTAGCGCTCAGGGCCTCGATCTTCATCTCGTTGGATTCCGCTAGCTTTTGATAATCCTCATCCAAATGCTTCTCGGCGGTCTCGAACTCTTTCGTCTGGTAGTTCAACTCGTACTTCAGCTCACGGATCTTCAGCTCCAAGTCCTTCCGGTTCGCATCGTAATTGCCGAGACGCCCCTTGACCGCCTCCAATTCCTCCGAGGTTCCCGACTGCCCCCGGGCAGTCTTGATACGCATCTTCAAGGCGGCGACCTCCGTCGTACGTTTCTCCCGATCCACCAACAAACGCTCTTTCTCCTCCGAGGCGGCATGGCGCGATTCCTCCCGTAGCCGTCGATAATACTCCCGGCGAGCCTCCCGACGAGCATTGATCTCGGTCTCTGCCGCCAGTAATTGTTTCTGTTTCTCGTTCTCGAAGCCGGCCAACTCGTTCTTCAGATTAGCGATCAAATTGGCGTGCAAGACCGAGGCTTCTTTATTCTTGGAAGAAAGCAAATCTTTCTCCACGACTAAGGATTCCTGTTCCTGCTGCAAGATCTCCAATTTGTTACAACGATCCATCGCCGTCTGGATATCTTTCCCGGCATAGAAAACCCGTTTCGCTTCCGCCTCCGACAAGGCGTTTTTCAGCACGGCCAACTCGCCTTCCATCGTGGCTGTCCGGTTCTTCGATTCAGCGTCTAGCTTATCCCTTTGCTTATAGAAATCCGATTTGACCGCCTCCTGCTCGTGTATCTTCCGGGACAACTCCGGCAAGATACGCTCCGTTTCCAGATAAGCCCCGCGCAATTGGCGGCACAGATCGTTGATCCGTAAATCCCGCTTACGGATATCGTCCGACAAGGTGGAGATCCCGGCGGCCTTCCGCACCATGCCCGGCTCACGGAAAACACCGATATCATTCAGTTGCGCCTCAAAACCGGATAGATGGCTCCGGTAACGGCTCAAGTCGATCACGCTATCCGCCTCGTTCAAAGAGGTGATGATCGTCTGCTTGATATAATCCGCCTCCAAGCGTGAGTTCAGCAAGACGTTCTGGATCGTACGGATGATATTCTGATACGAGCCGCTCTCCATCAAGGAATAACAGGAGTAATCCCGTTTATTATCCGAGTTTCCGTAGAGGATATTCCGGTATTCCTCATACGTGGAGATCGCCCCGCTATACTTGATACCGTTCTTATCGAGCACCGAGCGGATACGATCCGACGGATAAGGCGCTCCCTCCTCGTCGATAAAAAGATCCGGCCGGTACGGAGAGGCGATAAAACGGTAGCAGATACGGTTCATCGTCTTATAGCTAAGTACCGTAAACCAACCATCCTCCCTCGCTACCTCGTAGATGATCGAGGAATCGGCATAAGGGAAATAATAATCCTGATACGACTTCTTCTCGACCGGGATTCCGAGCCGCTGCGTATCGGCGTTGTAAAAGAAAAGGATCGCACGGAGGATCGTACTCTTCCCCACTCCCTGCGTTCCGATTAAATGTATATTTCCATCCAGCTGTACTTCCGAGTAACGGATAGCGGCGCTGTTTATAAATACTATTTTATTGAGATATCTCATCTTCGTTCTTTATGTTAATACTATGGATCATCTTCGTGAGGTAATCCCACGAGGAGAGCACTTTCCACGTCCCGTTCATATCGCTTACGCACTCGATAAAGCCCTCTTTCGTCATCCTGTCCAAGATGGTATCGAGGATATCCTTGCGTTTCTCCTTGCCTCCGGTATGTTTTTTCAACCCGTCCAGCTTCATCTCTAGATCCATGTCGATACGGGAACGTACCAATATCTCCGCCGGCGAGAAGGTGAAACCGGGCCCGAAGGCCGTATCGTACGTACAGAAGAAGTCCATGATATCGATCCAAGCGAAGAAACGCTGGAGCTTTTGCTCCAAGGTAGCCCGGGGCTCCTTGCGGGAGAAGTAAAAGTAATTATTCCCCTGCTCCAACACGAAATTGATATGCGAGAAATAATCACGTAAACGCTCAAAATTATCTTCTACGACCGAGAAGAGTGTCCTCAACTCCTTTACACTTGTATTCGAGCACAGAAAATTACCTTTCGACAGGTAATCATAGATCTGTGCGGTCTGTACCGGTAAATTATCTATCATCCTTATTATTGTTGTTTTATTTTATCCAGTTGTAGAGACGGGGCGTGCCCCGTCTCATCACAGGGGACACGCCCCGTCTCTACAACTAGGTTCTTTGAATAATGGCATATTCTATATGCTCCGTATGCCCAAAACGGTCTGTTATCTCCAACTCATTTTCATAGAGGGAGAGCAAACGGCAAAATAACGTAACCTTCGCCTCGAAATCCATCTCCCGGTTATACTCGTAGCCCATCACGAAAGAGAACAAATCCCCTCCGGTCCGGCTAAAAAGATCCATCATCTTCCGGGTATTGATAGCGGCCTCCCCCACTTCTTGATTCTCCATCTGCTCGGCGGAGATCACGCCTAGCTCCTGCCGGTGGATCGCCTTGTCCGGCCGCATGCCGTCGGCCACCTTCAAGATGACATCCAGCGCCTCGTCCGTTTGCAAATAAGGAATGGAAATCTTGAATAAGGTAGGCTGCACGCCCTCCAATACCACGGAACGCTCCGCATCTACCACCTCCCGTACATTCGTGTTCTCCTGTAACTCAAACTGCTCCCGCAGATATTTGATACGACGCAGCTTACGGGTAAAACCCACCTGCGTACGGATCTGGTTCAAGTAATCAATGATATCCTGTTGGGAATGGATCAAGCTATGGCCAGCGCTCAATAACTCCGTCTTCAACTCACGGGCGATCGTCAACAGCTCCTCGTCCGGGGCTTGGGCGAAAAAGGGAGTCCGTTCCCGATCCAGCAGCTTCTCCACTTCCACGATCAGGCGGTTGATCTCGATTCGTTTAGCGTCCAGATTCTCCAGTTTGGCGATCTTCACCTTATAGCTCGGCTCGTTCTTGAACGTATTATCGATCACCCGTTGCAAGGACACCACGTTACGTACCAAGATCTTCCCGATCTTCCGCAAATGCGCCTTGACCGATCGCAGATAACCCAGCTTACGCAAATCGTTATCCTCCTTGCCATAATAATCGATCAATTGATACACCAACTGGATATTCTCATCGATCACCGAGGTAGAAATCTCCTCATTCGCCTCCAGAAGCAGCTCATAGAAAGAGAGATAATGCTCATCCATCTCGATATAAGGGCCGTTCCTGCGGATCACCTCACGCTCGATCAGGATATTCAATTTATTCTCATCGATAATATCCAACGCATAATCATAGCGAAACGGTAATGATTTTCTTTTCTCAAATAAGACCTCCAATAGGTCCTTTCCCAGATTTAGCGTGTTCGTTATATGGGGTATTGAATTATATATGTACATCCTAAACAATTAAGGACACAAAGGTAATAAAAATACAAGTAACCCTTTTTTCTCCGTGATGAAAAAGGATTTCCATCGTAGTGAAAAAGCTTTTTCATCACGGTGGAAAAAGTTTTTCACCCCGATGGAAAAAGAGGAAAATCACGAAGAGTTATCAATCCGCCGGATACACAATTCCCAACTGCCGGCGTACTTCATCGATAATCTCCAATGTAATCAAAGAATTATCAAGGCTATTGATTTCTGACTCCCGCTTGCCAGACAAGACGAGGTTGATAAATTCCGCTACCTCATAATAGTACTCATCCTTATCGGCGACCACGCTTAGGTCTTCCGGAACCGGTTCCGGGCCTTTTCCCATCGCCGGAGCTAAACGGGGAGAATACGTCACTTTACGGATGATATTGATCCGGTCCAAGGTCAAGTTCCCCTCCTCCCCTTGTATCTCGGTAGGCAAGGCGGAGTTGGCGATCTTAGAATAAAGCACCGTGGCGTTCATCCCCTCATACAAGAAATTCACGGCCCCTTGCCCGTCCGCTCCTGAGGACAGGACTATGCCCGAGGCGTCTATCTTCTTTGGGCGACCAAACAAGACAACCATCGGATAGACCGTATAAATACCGATATCCATCATGGCCCCATTAGACAACTCCGGCTTGAAAGCGTTCAACACGATTCCTTCCTTGAACTTATCATAACGGGAGGAATACTGGCAATAGCAGGCGAAATAACGACGAACCGTACCTACACGCCCAAGATTCTCTCGCACGGCAAGAAAGTTCGGCGTAAGCGTAGGCTTCATCGCCTCCATCAACGTGACATTATATGTACGGGAAGCCTCGATCATCGCACGTACTTCTTTCGCATTGGAAGCGAAGGGTTTCTCGCAAAGAACATGCTTGCCATAGCTCATGCAAAGAATACTCTGGGAGGCATGAAGGAAGTTCGGGGAGGCAATATACACAGCGTCGATCAACGGGCTTTTCGCCATCTCCTCCAAGGAGGTAAACGTATACGGTATATTATGTTTCGAGGCGAAAGCATCCGCCGTCTCCTGAGTTCTCGAATATACAGCTACCAGTTCAAAACGCTCATCCTGCCGGGCTCCGGCAATTACCCAATCACTTATGAAATTGGTTCCGACTACACCAAAACGTACTTTATCCATATTCTATCGTATTATGTTCTTTATTTACAAATGTACGATTTCTGTTTAACATAAATACTCCGTGGAAATGTTATTGTATCTATAAAAAGGATAAGTCACAGGAACTTTTTCGCGACGACGCTGTTTAATCTATACAATTTAAAACCGTTTTAAAACTAAATCAAGTATGAAAAGAATTGTATCTTTTATCGTCGTTCTCGCTGTCGCTATGTGCGGAATGACACAAGTAATGGCTCAAAAATCGATAACAAAGGAAGCCAAAAAAGTAGAGAGAGAAATCAAGAAACAAGAGCGTCTGGCACAAGATGCCGTAGAAGGCCAAGAAGAGTTTAACGCCGCTGTACAAGCTATCAACAACCAATCATTCGTATTGGAGGCTAACAACATACAACCGATGAACGGACAGGTATTCTACGTAAATTCAAATACGAACTTCGTATCTTTGAATGACGGACAGGCTATGGTCCAGATCGCATCCAACTCTCCGTATCCCGGTCCTAACGGATTAGGTGGTATCACCGTACAAGGTAGCGCCTCCAATATCCAGACCAAGCAGGATGACAAGGGCAATGTTTATCTGAACATGAACGTACAGGGTGTGTTTATCTCCGCTACCGTTAGCTTGATGCTTACCAACGGAACAAACAACGCAACCGTTACCGTAGACCCGAACTTCTCCGGTAGAAACTTGAGAATGACCGGTACCCTACTTCCGTACTCACAATCGAACATTTTCCAGGGAACAACATATTAATCATGTCCAACTTTTCTATAATAAGGAAGGCGGTGCTCCGTGAGGAACATCGCCTTCGAACTATTTATAGATAGCCTTATCTCTTATTTACGGAAAGGAGCCTTTACCACTTGAGCCTTCAAGTTCTTATTACGCACCTTGATAAAGATATCCGTACCAGCTTTCGCAAACTCAGGTTTCACGTATCCCATACCGATCCCCTTCTTCAATACCGGAGACATCGTACCGGAAGTAACCACGCCAATTACATTCCCTTCCGCATCGGCGATCTCATAGCCATGACGGGGAATTCCCTTTTCCTGCAACTCGAAAGCACACAACTTACGGGTTACGCCCTCTTTCTTCTGACGCTCCAATTCCGCACGATTCGTAAAGTTCTTACCCTCGGCGAACTTCGTGATCCAGCCTAAACCAGCCTCGATCGGAGAAGTCGTATCATCCAAATCATTTCCATACAGACAGAAGCCCATCTCAAGACGAAGCGTATCGCGTGCTCCCAAACCGATCGGCTTGATGCCTTCTGGCTTACCAGCCTCGAATATAGCGTTCCAGATCGTCATCGCATCACTCGGATAGAAATACAACTCGAAGCCACCCGCACCGGTATACCCCGTGTTGGAGATAATCACGTTCTTGCAACCGGCGAACTCACCCGTCACAAATGAATAGTAAGGAATAGAAGATAAATCAACCGGAGTAAGACGTTGAAGAACCTCCTGTGCTTTCGGTCCTTGGATAGCCAATTGAGCCGTACGGTCGGAAGAATTCTCCAATTCGGCACCTACCGTATTATGGCTTACGCACCATTCCCAATCCTTATCGATATTACCGGCGTTTACGACCAGCAAATATTTCTCCGGCTCGTAATGATATACCAAAAGGTCATCCACGATACCTCCCTTGTCGTTCGGGAAGCAAGTATATTGAGCCTTACCAAGCGGCAAGACAGAAGCGTCGTTAGAAGTTACGCTTTGAATGAAAGCCAAGGCGTTCGGGCCTTTTACCCAAAACTCGCCCATGTGGGAAACATCAAACACACCTACACCATTCACTACAGTCATGTGTTCGTCGATAATTCCGGAATATTCGATAGGCATATTGAAACCTGCGAATTCGTGCATCTTTGCGCCCAACGCGATATGCACGTCGGTAAACGGAGTTGTTTTCATGTAATTATTGCATTTAAGATTTACGAGCCGATAGCTCTATGATTTTTATAACTGTTTCCATACTCTTCTCCAACGAACGAACGGGCAAGAACTCATAACGTCCGTGGAAATTCAGGCCTCCCGCGAAAATATTCGGGCAAGGCAATCCCATAAACGACAGGCGGGCACCATCCGTACCTCCCCGGATCGGTTTCACGATCGGTTCTACCCCAACGGAGGTCATCGCCTCAAACGCCAAATCAACGATATGTTTCTGGGGCTCCACAACCTCGCGCATATTGTAATATTGATCCCGAAGCTCTAAATGCGCACATCCCGGATGCGCTTCATTCATCTTATCAACCAACGTACGAAGCAATTCTTTCTTCTCCTCGAACAACTTCCGGTCATGGTCACGGATGATGTAAGATAGAGTAGCTTCCTCGACTGAACCGGTCATACCGGTCAAATGGAAGAATCCCTCATAACCAGTCGTATGCTCCGGACGTTGCTCGGCCGGCAACCAAGAAGCAAACTCGATCGCACGCAAGGAAGCGTTTTGCATCTTATCCTTGGCGTATCCCGGATGTACGTTCAAGCCCTTGAAGATAATCTTAGCGCCGGCGGCATTGAAATTCTCATATTCCAACTCACCGATTTGTCCACCGTCAATCGTATATCCCCAATCACAACCGAACTTCTCCACGTCGAAATGATCGGCACCTTGTCCGATTTCCTCATCCGGGGTAAAAGCGATACGGATCTTACCGTGCTTGATCTCCGGATGATCCTTCAAATATTGCATAGAGGCGACGATAGCGGCTACACCTCCCTTATCATCGGCACCTAATAAAGTCTTACCATTCGTTACGATAATATCCTGTCCCTTATAATCTGAAAGCTCAGGGAACATCGATTGAGATAGTACAACATTTTCTTCCGCATCCAAGACAATATCACCACCCAGATAAGTCACGATACGAGGTTGAACATTCTTACCCGACATATCCGGACTCGTATCCAAATGAGCGATAAAACCGATAGTCGGGATTTTCTCGTCCGTATTAGCCGGCAGAGTAGCCATTACATAACTATTCTCATCCAAGGAGATCTCCTCCATACCAATCGCTTCCAATTCCTTCACCAAAGCCTCGGCAAAGACACGTTGTCCCGGCGTACTAGGAGTCGTACCCGTCTCCTCGTTCGACTGGGTATCGAACGTAACGTACTTTAAAAATCTATCTAAAACTGTCATAACTCACTCTTTTTAGCCATTAAAACATTGCAGGCATAAAAGTAGGTAAAGCAGGTTACATAACAAAAAAATAGCGAAACAAATTGTTTCGCTATTCCATATTATCTCAAAAAATGTCATCAAAAACAGCTTGAACCATCAAAGCAATGCGTACAAACCTTACACTTAGGCAAGCCGATCGCCTCCACCAAGGTTTCCAGCGTATTAAACTTCAAGGAACTCAACCCGAAACGCTCGGCGATAATTCCGACCATCTTCTTATATTCCGGAGAGTCTGTCGTAGCATATTTATCCAGATTCTTATTCTCATCCCCTTCCAATTCCTTGATAATCTGACGAGTTATCAACTCCAAAGGACTCTTGGAAGAAGTAAAACCGATAAACGGGCAACTATAAATCAATGGAGGGCAAGCGATACGCATATGTACCTCTTTCGCCCCATAATCATATAAGATCTTCACGTTATCACGAAGCTGTGTACCACGCACGATCGAGTCGTCGCAGAAAAGGATGCGTCTGCCTTCCAGCATCGCACGGTTCGGTATCAATTTCATCTTAGCCACCAAGGAACGCATCTCTTGGTTAGCTGGGGTAAAACTACGAGGCCACGTCGGTGTATACTTAGCGATAGCCCGATGATAAGGCACCCCCTTACCTTCCGCATACCCCAAAGCCATACCCACACCGGAGTCCGGTATACCACAAGCGCAATCCACCTCCGAGTCATCCTTCTGCCCCATCTTATAGCCACTCATAAACCGGACATCTTCCACGTTCTTTCCCTCATAGCAAGAAACAGGGAATCCATAATATACCCAAAGGAAAGAGCAGATCTGCATCCCTTCATTCGGTTTACGCATCTGCTCCATACCATCGGCACGCAACCGGACGATCTCGCCCGGGCCTATAAATTTCTCGATCTCATAATCCAAGTTCGGAAGACTGCTGGACTCGCTGGTCGCCGCATAAGCCCCGTCTTTCCTTCCGATTACGATCGGCGTACGCCCCCATTTGTCACGGGCAGCGATAATACCATCCTCCGTCAGGAGCAACATGGAGCAAGAGCCCTTTATCTTATTGTAAACATTCTCAATGCCCTCCACGAAGTCCTTACCTTGTGTAATCAGCAAAGCGACTAACTCCGTCTGATTCGTTTTTCCTGAACTCAATTCCGAAAAATGCATATTCGCCTTCAATAACTCATCCTCCAATTCGTCCAAGTTATTGATCTTCGCCACCGTCACGATCGCGAATTTTCCTAAGTGAGAGTTGATAACGATTGGCTGCGCATCCGTATCGCTGATAATACCGACCCCGGCATTTCCTTTGAATTTAGGAAGCCCCGGTTCAAACTTGGTGCGGAAATAAGAATTCTCCAGATTGTGGATCGAACGCGTAAATCCTTCTTCCTTATCGTACGTAGCCATACCGCCTCTGCGGGTTCCTAGATGAGAATTGTAGTCCGTACCATAGAATAAATCCGTAATACAGTCTCCATTAGAAATAGTTCCGAAAAAACCACCCATTGTTTTTTATGTTTGTATTTATGTTTGAGACCGCAAAGTTACAAGTTTATTTATATATGTTCCAAAATTTACTTCATAACGTTTATTATCATCGGCAATAAAAAAAGGATACCCCTTTTCGGGATATCCTTTTCCTTATTCTTTGGTCGCAGAAACTTAAGCCTCAGCAACAACTTCTTTTACAGAAACGAATGATCTGTTTTCTTTTCCTCTACGGAAAGTAACAACGCCATCTACCAACGCATACAACGTATGATCCTTACCGATACCTACGTTCTCGCCCGGATGATGAACCGTACCTCTTTGACGAACGATGATGTTACCAGCTTTAGCAACCTCACCACCAAAAAGCTTAACACCTAATCTTTTACTTTGTGATTCACGGCCGTTCTTAGAACTACCCACACCTTTCTTATGTGCCATTTCTTTTCTTCTCCTTTAAACGTTAAGCAATAACTTCTTTAATACTCACCTCAGTGAACTGCTGACGGTGACCGTTCAATTTACGGTAACCTTTTCTTCTCTTCTTGTGGAATACCAGCACCTTGTCACCTTTTACCAGCGGAGATAATACCTCACATACTACCTTTGCGCCTTCTACAGTAGGAACACCCACTGTTACCTCACCGTTGTTATCTACTAACAACACCTTGTCAAACTCCACAACAGCACCGCTTTCTGCGTTCTGAATGTGATGAACGAACAATTTCTTGCCTTGCTCAGCCTTGAACTGTTGTCCGTTAATTTCTACGATTACGTACATCTGTCTTAAAATCTTTTAAACAGGTTAGGTTCCGGGGGTGGGCTCCGTCTCCGGCTCCACTTATTTACCCTCTGCGGAAAATCGAGTGCAAAGATAGAGGTTTTTATTTAAAGGACAAGGGAGAAGAGGAGAAAAAACATCATAAAATAACAATCGCCTTCAATCTATTATAGATCGCAAATAACACAGGGACCTTTGAGATAAGCTCGTTCAATATAGAAACAACATCATTTTCTAATAGGGGATAATCATGGGCGATCTCGTTTCGAAGCTCACGGATATAATTCCACTCCTCCGCCTTATCTATCAATCGATAGCGTTCTAAAAGATTTAACAGGTCACGCATAGGAAGAGAGCTAACATCCTCATCCAGATATTCCAATAGATTCCGGAATATTTTGGCCCCCATAGCATCTTGAAGCTTGGAAAAACGAAAGATAAATTGATCTAAACAACGGATTTGCTCACTATTCAAGCCTACATAATCCTCCACCGACATCGGTAAAAGATCAGTCAACTCATCCAACGCCTCTTCTATACGCAGTATATGTCGATCGCAAATCTCAAACTCCCGATTCAGACGCTGTTCTAATTCTTGCTTTTTATTTGTCATACCAAACGTATTCCGGTCATTAATGCTTCCCTTGCTACCGGTGAGTCCTCGTGATCACCTATTATATCGATCTTCTGATCTCCCAAAAAGTATTTCAAACGAGCCAACATCCTGATACGAGCCAATACGCCTTTTCGCTCCGAGGAACCACGTACAAGCAAATCAATATCCCCTCCTTTCTTCTCATCATTTATACGAGAACCAAAGAGATAGATCTCCACTCCCTCACCATATATTTCCTTAGCGACACGAAGTATTACTTGTATTTCTTTTTTACTTAAACGCATATACAAAAACATACATTATTCTTAAGTACAAAGATAGGCCATTAAATGAGACAGAGCAAATAATGAACAAACTTTTACACATACAGAACTGTACACTAAAAAAACATGTATAAAACGACGGGGATATCGAGCTTTTTACTACCTTTGCTACTAACAATATATTACCATTATCCAAATAAAGATGCAAGAAACAAACAATATGTTATCAGTTCTTGACAGCTATACACTAGACAACCCGGATGAGATCGCTAAAGAAATAGCCAACGACTTCCGCAAGCGACGTATAGAGAAGAATCTGACACGCGAACAAGTGTCAGAGAAGGCAGGTGTAGCAGTCAGCAATATCGTGCGATTCGAACAGAAAGGCCTTATCTCACTCAAGAACCTTATCAGCATAGCAATGGCATTAGGTTACACTTCGGAGATAAAGAAGCTTTTTTCCGAACCAAAATACTCCACCATGGAGGAGCTACTACAAATCCGCAAGAATACCAACAAGAAAAAAGTACATAAGTAATGAGAATCAAAAAAATAGAAAGACTTATCGTAAAGTATCACGAACAGATAGTCGGGACGCTTTCGCTCACTCCCGACAACAAACAGTGTGCCTTTGAATACGATAAAGCATGGCTTTCCAACGGTTTCAGTATATCCCCATTGGAACTTCCGCTGAAATCGGGATTGTTCATCGCAAAGCCCTCACCTTTTTATGGGAATTTCGGTGTTTTCGAAGACAGTCTGCCCGATGGCTATGGTCGCTACCTCTTGCATAAGGCCTTGCTCAAAGAAGGCATCAACGATACCCAATTGTCAGCGCTCGACCGTCTAAGTCTAGTGGGAAATGGGGGTATGGGAGCACTCACATACGAACCGGAAACCAGCATAGGTACTTCGCATGAGCCCCTTGATTTCGATCTGCTGCAAGAAAAGGCCTTAGAAGTGTTGCATGAGAAGAACGACGATGACGTAGAACTTCTTCTTTTTAACAGCCGAAATAGCGGCGGATGCAGACCCAAGGCATTGTTCTCCAACAATGAAGGGCATTGGATGGTGAAGTTCCGCCATACATACGACCCTCAAGACATGGGATTGATAGAATTTCATTACAATGAGTTAGCACGACAATGTGGCATCCGCGTTCCAGACTTCAAACTGATCAACGGTAAGTATTTCACGACACGCCGCTTCGACATCTCGCAAGATGGAGAACGTTTGCATACAGTCACAGCCGGAGGGCTGCTTAACATTCCACTATCCAACCCAATTCTCGATTATAGCAACTTACTGGCCCTAACTGGCTATCTAACGCAGAATCCTTTAGAAGTGGAAGAAATGTTTCGTCGTATGGTTTTCAACTATTTCACAGACAACAAAGATGATCATTGCAAGAATTTCAGTTTCACAATACAGAAAAGTGATACCAGCACATGGCAATGGCATCTTGCTCCCGCCTACGATCTCACCCTATGCACAGAGGGTTATAATGGTGAACATGCGACTTCGGTCAATGGAACCGGACATCCCACCATTCAAGACATGATAACCATCGGTACTAAAAACAAGATGAATAAACCGCGCTGCATACGAATCATTGAAGAGGTTAGGACTGGCTGCGGAGATTTGTTGCGGAACAAAGACTGGTAAGCACTCAATTTAGGACACCCCCCTTTGAAAGGGCACATAAGTGTGCATTAGACTGAGTATTTTCAATATATCCGCTTGTCGCTCCGATAACTCGACCAATCTGAATCATATAACCTTTCATACTGTTGCGCTATAATCTCCCATCGGTAACGGCGATTAGCAATCTCTTTCATATCTTGACCTATCACAATCGGATCTAAAATCTGAGCAGTTAATAGCTTTATAAGTGTTTCAGACGAGTCGAAATAGATAGCCTTATTTTCTGTAGACTCTCTATTGTAAACGCAATCAAAAGCGATTATAGGCTTACCAAAAAACATTGCTTCCACAAGAGAGGGATTAGTGCCTCCTGCACTATGCCCATGTATGTACAGCCCACAGTGACTTCTCAAAACATTAAGAGTCTTTAAATCATAGATAGCAGGAATAATGGTAATATTATCATATAAACTGAAGCGTTCTATCAATTCTTTTCCGTAAGAGTTCTTCTGCCAGTTTCCTATAAAAACAAGATGTTTATCAGGTGTTTTACAAAATGCCTCTAATATGGTATGCACATTGTTTTCCGGCTCTATCCTACAAATAGCAAGAGCGTAATTACCAACAGCTAAACAATACTTACTTAATATTTCATCTGATTCTACAACTGAAATATCACACAAGACATGATCACCTCCATAAGCTATCAATTCAGACTCTTTTCCATATTCCTTTTTGACATAATCAGTAATCCCTTTATTATCAGTCACGATAACATCGGCGTATTTCACCGCCTGTTTCTCTGAAAATCTCAAAAACTTACGTACCCACTTATTCCATTTATCCCTTCTATGCTCAAGACCATCAATATTAATAACAAGACGTTTCTTGGAAAACAATCTATATAAAGGAAGAAAAGCGCAGCCTGAAACTCCTAAAATCAATACGACATCGCTTTTCCGCCCGGCTCTTATAAGAGAGATGATATCATAAAAGATGCTTTGGATACCATTTGCGTTTAAACCCACATATTCTATCTTAGCGCCATGATATACCCAGCGTTCGTCCGTGTAAGATTTTCGACTGCAATATACGGCGTATTGTAAATCCTCTGAATGATTATACTCAATCAATTGTTCGACTAGCGTTTCAAATCCACCATAATTTGCCGGAACTCCGACAGTACCGATGATAGCGACTTTCATTGATATATAATTGAAATTAATACAACATGAGAGAAAAACTCCACATAGAATATTTTACGATCAAGCTAGAACTTCTTCTACCAAACGAAGATAAGTATTGATTACATTTTCTATACTAAACCTTTCCAATGCATATTTACGACTTTCAATCTTGAAGCATTCACGTTCTTCCGAAGAAAGATGATACATCCGTAAAATAGCATCATACAACGCATAAGAATCTTTAGGAGGTATGATAAAACCGGTTTTTCCATCGATTACCAATTCACGGCATCCTCTGTTATCTGTTGTTATAATAGGAATACCCATGCTAAGAGCCTCCATAAGACTTCTATTCATCCCTTCATTATAGTAAGATGGTAAAACAACACAATCAGCATCGCCTATGAATTGCTGGAGATTGTTTAAATGCCCCATGTATTTGAAAAGAAAGTCTTCCTCTGCCATAGCTATTTCCTCTCGTGTTATCTTTGCGGGATGAATCTCATCGATCCCCCCACATAGATAGAAATCTATATTCAGCCTGTTTTTTTTACATAAACGCACCGCTTCGACAAACTCTTGATAACCTTTCGTTTTCAGGACACGGGCAATCATCACCACTTTAAAACGTAATGAGTTTTCAGGTTGTAACAGGGGAGTATATTTATCGGTATCAACACCCTCTCCTCCCCTCAAAAGCAATACTTTATCTAAAGGATAAAGATTATATTTTTCAACAAATCCGACATCTTCCTCATTTAAGAACACAGACCTTTCATTAACTTTCAACAGTTTACGAAGCACCATCATGCAAGCAGTCGATTTAACAGAACTTTGCCCGGCCATACCAGATAACACAGAACTAATTCCCGCGAAAAAAGAGATAGATGGAACACGTAAAAAACGTGCGACCAAGCTACCCAACAGTATTGGCTTGATCGTATAATTTATTACCATATCAGGTTTTACCTCCTTGAATATTCTATACAATTGACAGAAATATTCAATCCCGTCCTTTACGCCTTTTGACGTTCTATTCATTAGGACAGGCTGATAATCTACCCCATATGGAACAGTTATCTGATCGTGGTCAGAGATAGGTGCCACTATTACCACCTTATACCCCTTCCGGAGTAAAGCCTCTATTACTTCACCCCTGAAATGGAGCAAAGCACCTAAATGATTATCATTCAATAATATAATCGGGATACTGGGGGGGGGTTATCTGCCCTTTTAGATCTTTTGCCAGTTGATTACATACTAAATTCTTATCGTATCTTTTACCAGTCTCTATGCAATTATATCTCAATTCTTCCTTCGAATCGATATCCATCCCCATATATTTATAAATCCGATCCACAATCCCGTCTATATCTTTTACAGGGACCAACCAGCCATTACTACCATTCTCCACATAGGAGGCGATACCTCCGATATCGCTTCCTATAACAGGTACACCACACGCCATGGCCTCAATACCTGTCAGCCCTAGACTTTCACCAGTCCTACTACTACTAAAAATCAACAGATCCATGCCCCGATAATAATCTCCTAACTTTTCTTGAGGAACTCCATTGACAATCGTAATTTCTTTTTTCAGATCATGAACATCTATAAAGCGCATCACCTCATCGTAACAACTACCATACCCAACGACCGAGGCTTTAAACACGACACCATTTTGTTTAAGTCTGTCACAAGTTTGCAAAAACTCTCTTATGCCTTTGTCAATCTCAAGCCGACCGACATATCCTATATGTAAAGCAAAATCATAACTTTTAGTTTCAAGAGGGAAAAACAGAGCCGGATTTATCCCACCAGATGGCGATACGATGACCTTAGACGCAGGAAGAATATTCCGGCCAACCACGATATCCTTGAAATATCGAGAAGGAACTACTATCGCCGAAGCATATTTTCTGCAAAATCTTTGGGTGACCTCACCTAATATCTTGGTATATCCTTTTTCCTCATACATCAAATCTTCACCATGATAGTTTACGACAATTTTGGGTGTACGAAACTTATAAAGAAAATTTAGTAATGGAATAGCCTGATTAGGAAAATGTATGTAGATGAAGTCATATTCCTTGAAAAAGCCCTTGATTATGGCTAAATAAAAAACCACATATTTCAATAGCTTATCGATGCGTCCCTTGCTTCCTCCTCGGATCACAGCCATGCAAGACATATGCACATCATCCTGAGATAGCATCCCTTCACACACATTTTTCACAAAGCAGCCGTAACCCGGGCTATCTAGGGTCGGATACATATTTGAGATTAGAAAAAACTTCACGATTATATTGTTGTTAGATTTTCAAATAAAGTTTCCCATTGCCGTATTATACTTTCCGGAAGATATTTCTCAGCCTCACGATAAGCGGATTTACCCATACCCTTGCGTCGATTTACATCTTTAATAAGCGCTATAATTTCATCAGCCAGTCCTTTGACGTTTCCATTTCGCACCAATACTCCCGCATCACCATTCCCAATCAGATCCCTAGGACCACATTGACAATCAAATGAGACGATTGGCAAACCACATCCCATCGCCTCCAGCATAACCATCGGAAGCCCCTCATAACGAGAAGCAAGAACATATATTGAAGAATGAGAAAAACGATCATAAATATCATCAACCGGTTTTTCTATAGCGACAGAAGAAGACAGTCCCAAACTATCAATCTTATCCAAAAGAACATCCTTCAATTCCCCACTTCCATAGATTTCCAAATTCCACTCCGGACAATGCGCATGAACGATTTTCCACGCATCAATCAATCGATCATACCCCTTTTGAAACGATAGACGTCCGGCCGTAATCACCATTTTCGAATCTAAGGCCGCCGGCTCGAATGACCTACGATCTATAAAATTAGGGATTACATGAAGATTCTTCACGCCATTCCAATTCAAACGATCTTCCTCTGTCAGACAAACAAAAGCATCATACTTCTTGACATTCAGTTTAAATTTATAGGTAAGCCATCGATTGGCCAATCTCCAAATTCCCCGTTGATCCAATTGTAGGCGATAAAAACGAGAAAAATGTATCTCAACGACCTTTTTCCCGCCTGATTTAAGTCTATGAAGAAAAACTATTTCATTTCCAAATGTAGAAATCGTAATATCCGGGGCTATATCACAAAGTATCCACTCCAGTTTCTCACGATGTCTAAACAACTTGATTTGTCGTTTTATCAATTTCTTGACAAATGGCAGACTCTCTATATCATCATAATTAACCCCAAGATCCAGACATCGCACATCCGGATCTATAGGAAAGAACGAGTTTCTACCTCTTTGATTGGTAGTTACGATCGTCACTTCATGACCTAAGCGAGATAAATGATTCGCTTTACAGATAACAATACGCTCCATCCCGCCTGAATTAAATGTACTTTGAAGGCAATAAACTATTTTCATAAACAAGACTTTAAGATTGCCAAAAGAACTTGAAAGCAGATGTATTTTCCGGTAATTTCGCTTCATAAAAAACCGAAGAATAATCCATTGAAAGCAACAGCATATAACAGCAGCACATAAAAAAAATTTTATAGCTCTTCCGGTAATTTGAAATCAAATAATAAAGAGTATAAGCATATATTACAAGTTTCATATAATAAAGAGGCAAAAAGACACGTGAGACAACATTTGTTCCATACAACACTATTTCCGCACATACGCCCCAAAAGAAAAGATTATAAAACTGAGTGAAACCTACTGTAGGGAAATAAGCCCGGACTCTATTAGAAAAAAGGATCGTGACAAAAACCAGTGCCACACGTATCAAGGTACGCCCCCCCCAATTAGGATCCATAAAAAGAGCCTCTAGGACATTAAAACCTTCGTACTGAGAATATCCCAAAAAAGATGCTATCGCAGAGAAATCCTCAAACTTATCAAGGATAAAATGAGAATATCCCAAATAAACACAGACAATAAATGTTATATTCTGAAACAGATAGGTTCCACACATATTCTTCCTTAATCTAATAAACGGATACAAAGGAAGTAGCAATATCGCTGATTTATGAAAGAAGAACGTACATAAAACAATCCAAATCGCATACTTTGCGAACGATATAAAATTGATCCGACTCACCAACCATATAAAACAACAGACAAACGTCATTTGACGTACCAATGTCATCATAACCATAAATTGAGAGGAAAGTAGAACAATAAAGATCCATGGTAATAACTCTGGTTTGTTCTTAAAAGCTAAAATGATAAAGAATACCTGCAAACAACAGAAGAAACCAAAAAAGAAAGAATAATGCAATCCTAAAGCTCCTATGATTTTACAGATCCAATAAAATCCAGGCTCTATTATATCATCGGGAATTTCCCCATTTTGAATGACCTCATATATTTTTTTATAACTTAAGTAATCTATCCCCACCTCATACCTTGTCCCAAATATCAAACTAAAAATTAATATCACACAAAATAGGATTCCCCAGTAATGATATAATCTGTTTGAATCAGGCCTTTGGTAAAACTGATTTGCGGTGTGACCTAAAAAAGGCAAAGAGATCAGCAAAGACGTATAAACCACAAAACTTTCTAGTACACTTAGCGACAACATCATTTATTATACTTTATCTAACTGCACCAACAAATAATCCATAGCTCGCTCACGTTCCGAGCGAAGCGTCTGCTCCACTCTTATATAATCTACAGGACGTTCCAAAACAGAACAAATCATAGATTGATTACCTGCCAACACCTTCCTCTCACACAAACCTAGTTGGTCCAATAAGAAATCTAACTTTTGACGGTTCGAACTACGAATTAAGCTACAAAACGGCCGATGTGTAATGACCGAAAAGATCGTGCCGTGAAAAGTATCAGTGACAATACATTCAGCCCCTTTAAACCAAGCTAACACATCAAAAGGAGTTGATGGTAAAACAGCCTCGTCACACCAGTCATAACGGCAAAACACAGAGACTAGTCGTAATTTCTTTAAACGAGCATAAGTCACAATCTCCTTTATCTCGCTCTTATTCCCAATTCGGCCTTGATAGCTATAAATTACCATATAAGGGCTACACGTCTCCATACACCTAGCCTCTATTTCATCTTTATAACCATAGATCAAGACTGGATCCAAATGAATCTCAGACTTTATGCCAGTAAGGTGCTCTACGATATCATACGAATTCTGATCACGAACAGAAATGGCAGATAAATTTTCTTTCATCGTTTGCCCAATCTCCCCATCTACCTGTAGCTTTTTCAACAACCCTAATGTAGTATGTCCAAATGAGCCTGCGTATGATACAATCCGATCCGCCTGTGGAATATGCCCATAGAGTTGCGACGTATATCCCCAAGTTGTTTTTTGGCAACAATTGAACACTTCGTCACTACCTATAAATACCACGTCAAAATGATTCGGATTTATCTCGTCCAAGCTTAGCTCCGGCCATTGAGATTTGAGACTTTTCGCTAATTTCACCATAAATTTCATGTCTCTAATCTTTGCAGGTAACTGACCTTGAACGAGCAAAACAATGGCACGAAATAACTTTTTCAATAATGAATTTTCCTGTTCAAAGCCAGCCAAAGAACGTCCTTTCTCTATGTCTATAAAATAAACATCATCCGCTCCATTTTGTAGCAATAACTGTTTCAATGCATACGCCTGCAAGAAAGAACCATAATTTAAGACCCTTTGCATGGAGAGTATTCCCACTACTTTTCCCATTTAAATATTCTGATTAATTTATTAATGATTCGTTTCGGCAAACAGCATAACTTATACATGATCAACATAGATCGCAACGAGTGGTCGGAACAGAAATGCGCAAGAATCCATGACCGTAACCTCGGTCTACGAGGACATTCCTTCATCTGTCCTTCCGCAACAACATTAAAAGGATGTTCTATCAACTCACAACCACAAGAACGCAATATTTTATTACCCTTTTCCGTGAAGGCAACCGCCGCACTCACGCCATCCTCATCCGATTTATAGGTATCCCCCCATAAGTCACCAATACGGATATCCGCAGCTGAACGATCATACTTATATTTACACATTTCATAGCAAGCCTTGCCCAAACATGCATCGCTTAAAAAGAAGCGGTAAAAATTGTCTCCTTGAGACAACCTTGAATTATAGAAACTTTTTTCCCTTATTAACAAATTGCACGAATCATGCCAATCAACCTTCTCCCCACGCTCTTTACCGTCTATTGACATCGCCCAGCTATCATGCCAACCCGTGAATTTATTACGCCATGAGACATAAGTAACTTTCCCTGTTATTTTCTCCACCTCCTGAAGATACTTTTGCCATAAACGCATAGAGGGGACACCATGGCAGAAGAAGTCCATTAAAACAAAATTATCTTCTACATCAAACTTTCGGATATACCTACGGAAAGAATCTATCTGGCAAGGCGTACCAGTCACCAGATATTTTTCTTTTCGGTTAATCGCCTTAAAACCTTCAATCGTATAACTTTGTATATATTTACTACCTATACTAGGTATTAAATCCTCCACGGTCGTAGCTATGTAATGCTCGGCCCTTGCCCGCTCCACATCATAACGCACACCGCATACCTTATAGCCTTCCTCTATCAAGGTCCTCCCCAACTCAAAACTTACACCCCCCGAGGAGCACTTTCTCCGTACAGCCACATCTTTACACCAAGCCGCATAACTGTGAATCTCAGTACGCCGCAAAGATGGCTCTTCCTGCAAAAAGGAACATACCTCCAAACATAAACCACAACCTACACATTGATCAGGATCGACGACCTGCGGCTCATAAAAGCCCTCTTTATTCAATCCAATCCCTATAATTTTTTTACCGCAAACCGTAGCGCATACACCACAACCATAACAATCTTTTATCTCACCTATATTTCTCATCTGTAAATTAAGGATTTTCCGCTTACTCAGTAATAGACGGGGGAAACGAATCAAAACGTATTAAAAATTAAAGTTTGCAATATCTTAATTAAGACATTCACTTATGTTTCACTTATAATAATTAAAAACACCCTCGAAATAATACTTTATAAACAGCAACCATTTCTTAAATTGAAAATTACAGACATAGATAGCAGTATTCGCAATTAAATACTTTATAATACCGCATATACCATAATATCGAGAATATATATACCCCTTATTTCTATGGACACAAATAAAACGAGTTCCAAAAACATCTGGTACCTTCCAGTTATAAAAGGAAATATAATTATTCTTATTTACAGATTTGGGGTGTAAATGCACAGCCGACGGAACCGTTGCAATCTTAAATCTATTCTTTTTTGTGCGTAAAAAATATTCTATTTCATCTCCCCAAATAAACATTTCTTTCTTAATAAAGCCTATTTTTTCTATCACTTCACGACTAACAAAAGTACCATTAAAAGGATTAGCGACATCTTCTATAACAGGTTTCTTCTTCGCATCCTCTACTGTATAAACAAGCCTTCCTTTCGATAATCCAAAAGAAAAATGCGTAGGATCTTTTATGTCAAGCACCAAGGCATTGGCGTATTGCAAATGGTACTCAACTGATTTATTATACAATTCTTTCAGTTCCTTCCTATCAGGCAATCCGTCATCATCCATAAGCCAAAGCCAATCATATCCACGGTTAAAAGCTTCCTTCATCGCTGCATAAAAACCACCAGAACCACCGTCATTTACCTTCTTCTGAATATATACAACAGACATCGACCGATTTGCCACGATGATATCCCCTTCATAAACAAATCCACTCTCGTTTTCGTACCGAAATATTAGACCGGGGAACATGCGAGTGGTTATCTCCTCAAAGGTAGAATCGGTGGATACATTGTCTACTATGACAATGCCATCGGGCAGATATTCTTGTCGCAATATAGCATTTAAACATCTAATCAACAGATCTTTCCTATTATAGGTTACAACGCAAGCTCCAATAGTTTGTTTCATTTTAGTTTAATTTGAATTTATTATTCTAAATACTTTCTCCACAACCGGCCCCATATCATAATACTTATACTCCGCCAATCGGCCTCCAAAAATCACGTTCTTTTCTGTTTCCGCAAGTTGACGATACTTTTCCGCCAATAGCATATTCCGCTCGTCATTCACCGGATAATAAGGTTCCATTCCTTCTTTCCATTCTGTTGAATACTCCTTTGATATAACCGTCTTCGGGCATGCATTCACGGCATTTCCGAACATCTCAAAATGCTTATGCTCAATGATACGTGTATAAGGAATATCTCGCTCCGTATAATTCACCACGGCATTACCTTGATAGTTACAGCACTCATGGATCTCCTCCTCAAAGCGTACCGTTCGATATTCCAACTTGCCGAAACAATAACCATAGAACTCATCAATCTTACCGGTAAATACAATCTTATCAGCCAAGGATTCACAATAGGTACGATCCGCAAAGAAATCAACGTTCATCCGAGTTTCCACTCCCTCCAGCAAACCTTCGATCAATTTATTGTAGCCTCCCACCGGAATTCCTTGATAAGTGTCGTTGAAATAATTATTGTCGAACACGAAGCGAACGGGCAGACGCTTGATGATAAAGGCGGGAAGCTCCGTGCACTTCCGCCCCCATTGCTTCTCGGTATAACCCTTGATCAAGCGCACATAGATGTCCTTCCCGATCAAGGTCAACGCCTGCTCCTCCAAGTTCCGGGGTTCTTTCACCCCTGCGGCTCTCATAGCCTCCATTGCCTCCGCCTTCTGTTCCTCTATCTTCGCCTTCGCCTCTTCCGGGGTTCTCACGCCCCACATTTGGTAAAAGGTATTCATATTAAAAGGCAAATTATAGAGTTTTCCTTGATAATTGGCAACCGGGCTGTTCGTATAACGATTGAACTCCACAATGGAGTTCACGAAGTTCCACACCTCCTTGTTCGAGGTATGAAAGATATGCGCACCATACTTATGTACATTTATACCCTCATTCTCCTCACAATAGATATTCCCGCCCAAATGAGGGCGTTTATCGATCACCAAGCATCGTTTACCTCGCTTTCGGGCAAAGTAGGCGAACGTGGAACCGAACAAGCCGGCTCCGACGATCAAATAATCATATGGTCTCATTTATTTTTTGATTAGTTTAGTAGCGTAACTAAAGACCTCCAAGAAAAGGACATCTCGCTTGATCCACAAAAATCCGGCATACGAGAAAACGCCGACCATCACGCTTGCCGCAATCAATGACCAGCTATTCGAAATCAAAAGGCTCAAACCCAAAAGGGCGAACGCCATCAAAACGGAGGCCTGAAGATAATTCAAGTAATCCCGCTCAAACAAGCGGATCGGCAAAGATCTACGTCCTACGACGATTTGGATAAGCAACACGATTAACTCGGCTCCAAAAGTAGAGATGGCCGCACCTACCGCACCCTGCAAAGGGATCAGTAACAAGTTCAAAAGGAAATTCAGCACGGCTCCTCCCACCGTACTCCAAATCACGATACTTTCCTTACCCAACGGATACAGGATCTGCAAGCCGATCACGTTGCTCAAACCGATAAACAAGATAATAGGGGCTGTCCAACAAAGTACGGGGACTGCCTCCAAGAATTCTTCCCCGCAAAAGATACATATTACAGGTGTCGCCAACACAATAAGCCCTACAATACAAGGCAGTGACAAACTTACAACCAAACGGTAGGATCTGTTCGTCACTTTCGAGAATGCCTCCATCTGACCGGTCTCTATCAGATTGGAACAACGGGGTAACAAAACAACACCCAAGGAGGCGACCACACTCAATACCACATGCGACAACTTATTGCCCGCCGTATAAAAACCCACAGCGTCATCGCCCCGCATAAAACCAAGCATCACCGTATTCAAATTCAAGTAAATGCTGGTCACCAAGTTAAAAACAAAAATACGCAGCGAGGGGCGCAGATGCCTCCAAATATGTAACTCAGCCCAAGTGACGGAATGGAAGGGTATCCACTTCCGCAGATGGATGAAGTTTATCAGGTTATTACCTACCGTAGAACCTACCAAGACAAACGCATAGATCAACAGATCGTCCTTGTCCTTGACAAACAAGAAAAGCCCCAACGCCGCCAACAAGCGAAAGCACAAGGCCCGAATCGTGATGAACTTAAAGTCCTCGATTGCTTGATAAAACCAATTCACACCCAAGCTTGTGAACAAGATCGTCAGGCTTAACGCATAGAATACGCCTAACTGCGCAGATATTTGCGACACATAGATACCCAACACGGCGACCGCCACATACCCGAACAAACAGAGAATGACGCTCAACAACAATATCTCCACCGTGATCCGGTTTCGAATGGCTACATCATCCCGATACTTAGCCACTTCCCGAACCGCGTACATCGGTATGCCTAAGCTGGTCGACAAGACAATATAGGCAACGATCGATTGCAGGAAATTCACGGCACCAATTCCTTCCGGCAGCAACACACGCGCGGCGTATGGGAATGTGATCACCGGGAATATGATCCCCGTAACCGTATTCAAGAAATTAAGGACGACGTTCGTCTTTAAGGAAGACATAAAAGGAGTACACAAAACACTCTCATCCCGCCAACAAATCAGCAGGACAAAAAACGAGTGTCTTGATTTAAAATGAATTTAAACTATAATTTATCGTGATAATTTACCGAGACAAATCCCTCTACATAACACAAATAGTAGAGTACAAATCCGGGACTTCCTTTTGAAGGCTATAAAGTATTATGCTTGCGTCAATATCAAAATAATAATAATTACACAAATTGTAAGTAAATAAACACTCATAGATCTGAACCTCAAAGATACAACTTTTCCCAGATTTAACGAATTTCACCCAGTTTTTTACAGTTCTTCGTTTTTATCCGTTCTTCCACAGGTGTTTTTGCGATAAAACAGTTAATCGTCAAATGAAGCGACGACCATAAGATCAAATTTATTCCCAATAGGAAGGTTATATTCATCTGCCATGCCAGCCATGCGTTCAATCCGATAAAAGACACCGCTATCCCTAGGATCGTCACCATCACCACCCGCACCCGCATCCCCGTGCGCAACAACTTATGATGAAAGTGATTCTTATCCGGCAAGAACGGGTTCTTGTGCTCACGCAGGCGATGCAAGACCACACGGATCACGTCCAACAGCGGAACCAGCACCGTAGAGAAAGCGATCACCATGTACGGGTTGGACAATGTCGGAGAGACCTCGTTCGTCACGCTCATGTGAATGATCAAGAAACTGATCACGTAGCCCAGCGTAAGGCTGCCGGCATCCCCCATGAAAAGCTTATGTCCACGGTTGGCGTTACCGAACACGTTGTAACACCAAAAGGGCATAAGGATACCCAGCGTACAGATCGCCAACAAGGCGTAAACATACTGCCCGCGAAGAAAGAATATCACGCTCAAGACCGACAAGGCGATACAACACAGGCCCGAGGCCAGGCCATCAATACCGTCGATCAAGTTGATGGCGTTGGTGATATACACCACGATGAACACCGTGAACGGCATCCCCATCCAAGCCGGCACCGAGTAGATACCGAACAAACCGCCCAACGAGTCGAACCAGTTACCTGACAGTACCAACAGAAACGCAGCGGCGATCTGCACGGCGAACTTATAGCGGTAGCCTACACCGACCAGATCGTCGCAAACACCCACCAGATAAAGCAGCGTCATGCCCACGAACAGGAACAGGTACTCATAAAGCATATTGAATGACAAGCTCGAGGTGTCCATATCCCAAAAGTACAGACGAAAACCGATCACCAAGAACATCGACATCAGGATCACCGGAAAAAAGGACAGCCCACCCAGACGGGGAAAGAATTGTTGTCGGTACATATGTGATAATCGTATTAATTTCTCTGAAATCCGTACGTGTGGGGATACGGCAGTCCCGATACCTCCCGGTCGTGCCACGACCGGTAATCTTCCGCAGGGAAAACGGGGACGGTCAATCGCTTATAATCCGGCTCGTCTATCCGCAAGATATGCTTGCGGGCGTACGAACGCAGCGAGCGATCCGTTACGGACACCATCACGACCGGAAACGGATACCCGAACAGGCGCATCGGCGTGGTCTCGCTGTCCGGGAACGCACGACGCAACTGATAGGCCGAACGCTCGAAGGCGACCCAGTAAGGCCCCGTACAATATAGGTGCATGGAGGTATGGTTCGCACGCTCGCGCCCCATGATCTCGCGCAAATGGTCGTTCAGCAACGCCACCAAACGAACGCCGGAAGGAAGGGTAGACATCAAATTTGAATTTTGAATTTTGGATTATGATTTAAACTGTCAACTGCCACTTCTCAGCTGTCAACTGATTCGTGGCCCAGCCATCTATCATAGTCGCCCAGCCGGCGGATCAAAGATAATTTGCTTTTCTTAGGCGAGGGATCGACTTGCCAAGGATCCACTAGCTCGTGTGCCATGCGACGGTAGAGAGCGTTATCCGTGCAGCCATACAAGGTGACCAGCAACAGGGCACGAGATTGCGGTGCTTTCACGACAGGCAATAAGCCGCGCATCGTGTCGTGCAAGCGAACGAAAGCCTCCTCATCGCCCGACAGCTTATAGGTCGGGAGGAGCAATGCGCACAGCTTGCAACGCATCACGTCTGTCTCCGCACGCAAAGAGGCATATCCCCGCAGTACCTCGCCGGCCAATCGTCGATCCTCCTCGCAGACACTGCCGGAAACATGGTAACGTCCCAAGGCCTCGTGCAGGCCCTCCGACAGGCGGTCGTTGTCCAGATGGGTATAAACGTGCTTGCTCTTCGCATTCAACTCGATCAACTCGTACTCACCCGCCTTCACCTCGAACAAGGGTACCCACATGCAATCCAGTATGCGTGCCATCACCTCCTTATGACCGCCGCCCGGCTGGATCACCACCTCGGCCTCCATCCCGGTAAAATAACCGGACGTGATGCGTACCCGATCCCCCTTCAACAAGCGGGTGCTCTCCGGCACGTACACCGGGAGCTCGTTGGAGTAAGCCTCCGCCACCCAGCGCAAATTCGCCATCTCCTGATCCAAGAGGTGCGGGAAATAGGTCGTATTCCCGGAAGAGACACGGGGAAGGAAATTATACAAGGGGAGTGCCTGCTTCATGCGGAAGATTTCCTCTACCGAAGAACGGATAAACACGTAGTTGAACAGCAAAGGTCGCCTCGTGTTGACCAGCTTGCCACCCACCTTTCGCACCTCCACGTACGAGGGGGCGAAATACTCGAAAAGAGTCTCTCCCCGACGTTCCCGCCGGGAAAGCTCCACGTCCAAGCCTTTGGAGGGGCTGATCCGGTCACGCCGTCCACCCGCGGCGGTAGGAAGCGTGAGCACGTACCAGCGCACGGCTTTCAAGTCATGACGCTTGCCGGCCTGTGTCAGGCCCCCCTTCGGACGATCGTTTCTCAAAATACGCGTCGGCATGATTCTCTTTTCCCTAAGATATACGAGGAGTTCCCCTCTGATTAAACGACAATTCAAAGCCCTGCCAAGCGTACCCTATTTACGCCTAACACACAGCACTTTAAGTTTTCAATTATGGCATTTCTGAAAATTACCATACCTAGTGAATATTTAGCTACTCGGGAAGTAGCGTAAAAGGAGGGGAAAATTACCCAGTTGTAGAGACGGAGCGTGCTCCGTCTCCCATCGTCTGACGGTAATTTAAATACCATTTTGAGGAGATGAGACGGGGCACGCCCCGTCTCTACAGGAATACACACACAGGTTATGAGGCATGGTGGAATGATACCGGGAACAAGAGGTCGTTTCACCCGCGTCACCATGTCTATACGTTTAGGATAAAATGGGAAAATCAAAGAATCGAGAGGATCAAACGCCTACAATGAGTAAACAAGCGGATCTATTCGCTTGTTTTTAGTTATTTTTCACTATATTCGCGGCATGAAAGAATACGCTACTTCCCGAGTAGCCAACCTCTTACCCCACCTCGGATATCGGTTTATACACGCTCTCGAAGCAAGCCCGGTTCACCGCCGACAGACGTTCCAAGGAAAAGCTCTTCAAGTAAATTTGCGTGGTCTTGATAGACGTATGCCCCAACAGCTCACTGATCATCTCGATCGGTACGTCCCGTTCCTTCAAGGTCGTGGCGAAAGAGTGACGGATCGTGTACGAGGTGACCGGCTCACCCACACCACAAGTCTCCGCCAGCGACCTCAAGTCGCGGTTAAAGCGCAGCAAGGCGCCGTTGTATTCCGCATAGGCCGCCTCACCCGTTTTCTTCCCGCTCAGAAACGGGAACAGGTAAGGCGAGTCCTTGTCCGTGCAAACCGCCAACTCATCCAACAAGAGCCGTACATCGGCCGGGATCTCCACCCGGATGAAAGACCCGCTCTTCTGACGATGGTACGACAAGACCCCGTCCTTGACATTCTCTTTCCGCAAATGGGCGAAATCCACGAACGCCATCCCGCTGAACGAGAACATCAGGCAAAAACACAGCTGGGTTCTCCGCATCTCCGGCTCAACTCTCGGAGTCCCCATCAACGAGCGCAAGCTATCCAGAGGCAACGCCTTCTTCCGCTTGCTCTCCACGCCTGTAAACACCCCCTTGAACAGATTCGGGATATACGAAACCTCGCCAGCCTCCACCGCCAAGTTATAGATATGCCGGATTCGCCGCATATAGGTGGACACCGTATTGCGCATACAGCCCCGCTTCGACAGCCATGCCTGATAAAGCAAGAGCCTCTCTTTGTCTATATAGGCATAAGGGATTTCCTCCATCCCGCAAAAACACTTGAACGAGCGTAAAGCGTCCAGATAACTCTTCGCCGTGGAATAACGCCCCACCTCACGAAGGTGGGCTATATAAGCCAACATACCCGCCACCACGTCTTCTTTTTTCATATAAATCCTCCTTAAATCCTTGTTTATTCTGTTATCTTTTATTTAATCATGTCAACACCATTAACATTGGGACGAACAGTTCGTCCCGCACTTTATTTTATTAATCCGACCTTCACCGCCGTTAATCTTAAGAAAAAGAATACATGAAAAATGAATTTAAAATGTCCCTTTTCGCAGCCCCGATCTCACCGGTCAAAGATAGCCTAACGGGACGAGTATCACGACCGGCTACCGTATATCCCAGTCGAGAAGTCACCTTACAGGAGGTGGCCCGACTCATCACCGGCGATCCGGCCCTCGAACGCCTCACCCGGCAGCTCCGCCTCCCGCTTGAGACGGGTGACAAGGAACGATTCAGCGAGCTGAAACGGCAAACGCTACCGTATGTCACGCCTTGCGGGACTTTCTCCTACCGGAAAAGCGATCGGCTCCTAGCCCCGAGCGGATTGGTAGTAGTGGATGTAGACGGATTGGACTCTACCGCGGAGGCGGAAGCTCTCCGAAGACAGCTGTTCGACGATGCCTACCTATGCCCCGCTCTCTGCTTCATCAGCCCGAGCGAACGAGGCGTAAAGGCTTTCGTCCCCTATCCGGAACATCCCGGAAACGAGACACCCGCCTATATCTCCGAGCATATCCTAGGCGTAATGAACTACGTGGAATATGTGTATGGCGACGGAGAGACGCGAGGCTCCCAGAAAGTAGACCCGAGCGGCAAAGACATCGTCCGCTCCTGTTTCCTATGTCATGATCCCAACGCACTCTTCAGGATTTGAAATCATAACTCATAAATCATAAATTACATGTCAGACAGTTTATCCCGCTTAGTAGAAGCGGTTCGTTCGGCGGGTGTAGATATCGCCCCCGGATATTGTGAATACGTACGCTTGGCGTTTGCCATCGCCAACGATTGCGGCGAGGCAGGACGAGAAGGTTTCATCGCCCTGTGTTCCCTATCGGTGAAGTTTAACCGGGAGAAGGCCGAACGACTTTTCTCCAACTCCTTGAAAAAGGGAGACCACAGGATACACCTCGGTACGGCCTTCCACTTGGCCGAACTGGCGGGCGTACGCTTGGAGCCTCCAAGCCGCCCCCGCGATACGCACGCAAGTAATGCAAGTAATGCAAATAATGCAGCACCTGTTTCCCACACACGTGCGTGCGATAATAATGTAGAGACCGAGATCGAGGAGCAGGTCGATCCGTTCACCCATCTGCCCTTTTTCCCCGAGGGGCATGAGTGGCCCCGGATGTTGCGGCAGATCATGGCGTTCGGACAGAGCCGGGAGCAACGGGATGTACTCCTCCTCGGTGGGCTCACCACCTTGGGCGCCTCGCTCGCCCAGACGCTGCGGTTCCTATATGGAGGCAAATGGTTCTTCTCCAGTTTGCAAACCTTTGTCGTCGCTCCTCCCGCCTCCGGAAAAGGCGTGCTCGCGTGGACGCGAATGCTCGTGCAACCGATCCACGACGAGATCCGGACGACCGTGGCGGAGGAGATGAAAAGGTATAAGAAAGAGATGACCTCCTTCAATTCCTTGGGACGGGAAAAGGCGAAAGCCGAGGAGCCGGAAATGCCTCTCAACCGTATGTTTATATTCTCCGGCAACAACACCGGTACCGGTATCTTGCAGAATATCATCGACTCGGGCGGCGTGGGGATCATCTGCGAGACCGAGGCGGACATGGTCAGCAACTCCATCGCCTCGGATTATGGCCATTGGAGCGAGGTGATCCGCTGCTCGTTCGATCACGACCCGCTCAGTTACAACCGGCGGACAGACCGGGAGTATCGGGAGCTGCGGCACTCCCACCTGTCGGTATTGATAAGCGGGACGCCCGGGCAGGTGAAGCCACTGATCCCTTCCAGCGAGAACGGATTGTTCTCCCGGCAAATGTTCTATTATATGCCCCGTGTACTTCACTGGATCAACCAGTTCAGTCTACAGCGGACCGACACGTCGCTGGAATTCCAGAAATTGGGCAAGGACTGGATCGCTCACTTGAGAGAGATCCAGAAACTGGGGGTGATCTCGCTTCGCTTGACCGACGCGCAAATCGTCTCCTTCAACGAGGTGTTCCAAACCTTGTTCGAGCGCTCCCGGAAGGGCACCGGCAACGAGATGAACAGCTCCGTCGTACGGATGGCCATCAATATCGGACGTATCCTGTCGATCGTCGCCCTATTGCGAATAACAGGGGAATGCGAGGAGGCGGGAGACTTCGCCGCCAGCCTGCGCAAGTCGCCCCGGCTCACGCCAGACCCGCAGACCTGCTCCGACAACATCAAGGACGGGATCATCACCCGCTGGGATCTCTCCATCCAAGAGGATGATTTCCAAGCGGTCCTTTCCTTGGTCGAGCCTATGTACCTACACGCCGTACACATACTCTCGTTCCTTCCCGCCAACGAGGTGAAGAACCGGGGCATGGCCGACCAAGAACGTCTCTTCATCACCTTAGATACGGGTTTCACCTATCAATCCCTCTTGGAAGAAGCCGAGAAGCTGAAGATACCCAAAAACACCGCATGCAGTTGCTTGCAACGTTGGCAGAAACAGGGAATCGTCCGAAAGGGAGAAAAACGAGGGGATTATAAGAAAACATAATCCCTCTTCCTCCTCTTCTTTTAAGTATGTACGCACGTGTGTGGGAAAACAGGTACTGCATTACTTGCATTATTTGCATTACTCGCACGCCCCACACGTACACCGGCATCGCCTCACGCCTACGCCCGTACAGGGCCACGCCGATATACGTGTGGGCTAACGTCAATATACGCATGAAGCGATGCCGATATACGCATGCGAAAGCGAACGTGGAAGCTCCTCGTTCAAGGACGGCCCAAATAGCGAAAGATCAGTTCCACTTGCAGGGAGGTGAAAATCCGCTGCCGGTTTTGGTAGCCTGTCTCATCCAGCTCATGGCTGAGCTTCTGATGATGTCGGACCCATCCCGCCAAGCGGTTGAGGGCGGAACACGGACTGATATCGGGAGCATAGGCCATGGCCAACTCCCGTTTGCTATAAGGGCGCACCGGCCACTCATCCAGATATTCGTTGTTTGTTTGCATAAAATAGGTGTTTTTCAATTCATTTACAGGAATAAAGATACTGAAAAAGTACGAATCCGGCAACGATCCGATCCACTAATATTCATCTTTTATCACCTTATTCCCCTCGATTTCACACCGCCTCTACGAGACTCATTCCGGAGGAAACCGGAAGTCGTACATTCGTAATCGAAAACAGATCGATCCCATTTTCAATTATCAATTATCAATTTTTAATTATCAAAACTATGGCATTAAATTACAGTGTGGCCCTTCGGCCCAACCCCTTGAAGAAAGACGAGCCGGCGAAAGCGTACGCCACGGCACAGGTCAATGGAGAGCTGTCGCTCAAGCAACTGAGTCGCCGGGTATCCATGCAAACCACCGTCAGCCGTGCGGACGTGGTAGCGGTATTGATCTCCACCGTCGAGAACCTGCTCGATGCCCTCCAAGAGGGAAAGCAGGTGGATTTTGGCGAGTTAGGCAAATTCCGTCTACAGATCCTCAACGAGGGGGCGGAGAGTCTTGAGAAATTCACATCTACAAACATCACCGGTGTCAACATCCAGTATATACCGGGTGAGGACCTGAAGAACATCTTCGCCGGACTGGAGTTCCAGCCGGTGGCCAGTCGCAAGGCTCAGCAAGCCGTGCTTCGTGCGGAGAAGGCCGGGGAGACCTCTGTCGATATCAGCAAGAAGCCCGCTTCCGGAGGGGACGACTCGGAATCGCCTGACGAGATCTAGCGTGTCACTTTTGGCTTGTACCCAATCGGTATGTCACTTTTGGCTTGACCCAAAAGTAACCAAAAGGTCAAGGCTGACGCTGACGGGCTACTTCGAGACCTTCGCTCGCTGTCGCATCCCAACTCGCTGCGCTCAAACAGGGATGCTCCGGGCGCTCGCTACGGTCTCTCCGCTTCACGCCCGTCCGCTGAGGCCGTCCAAAGGAAAGCGTCGCTTTCCTCTTATATCAGCCGGGATATCATTATTCATTGTTCACTATTAATTATTAATTATCATGAAGAAGTCTGTTTGGAGTACCATTCTCAAAGTGATCATCGCTGTTGCTACCACCATCGCAGGGGCCTTCGGCCTGCAAGCTTGCCAATTGTTTTAGCAAGCCTCCCCCACCCGTTCCCACTCCCTAAAGAAGACAACCTCCCCAAAAGAGGACACCCTCTACCCAGAAGGACAGTCTTTCTCAAGGGGCCGGCCTCTCCTCAAAGAGCCGGGAACGGCTCTCCATCCGGCCTTAGCGGGCGGGCGTAAAGCGAGGCGGCCGAAGTGAGCGACAAGAGCGTCCCTGTTTGAGCGAAGCGAGTTGGGACGCGACAGCGAGCGAAGGCCGACGAGTAGCCCGTCAGCGTCAGCCTTGAACTTTTGGTTACTTTTCTTTCAAGAGAAAAGTAACACACAAACTAAAAAAAGAATAAAAATGAAACAATATTGCTTTTACCAGAATTACAGGGAGGTTCGCCTCCTTGTAATTCATTGCAGCGCAACCCGCTACGACCGGGATTTTCCCGTAGAAGCGCTTCGGAGCGCACACAAGGATCGTGGGTTCGCCGACATCGGCTATCATTACTATATCACCCGGGATGGCGAGCTGCACCGCTGCCGGCCGGAGAACCAGATCGGGGCACACGCCTCGGGCTGGAACGATCACAGTCTGGGTATTTGCTACGAGGGTGGATTGGATGAGCGGGGTCTTCCCGCTGATACCCGCACCTACGCCCAGCGTTGTACCCTGCTCGATCTCTTGCGGCAGCTACGCCGTGATTACCCATCGGCACGTATCTTAGGACATTATCAACTCAGCACCAACATTCGCAAGGCTTGCCCCTGCTTCGACGCGGAGAAAGAATATGCGGAATTGTATTAGGCTTCGTGATATTTGAATAGGCAACAGTTTTTTTCGTATGTTTGCGGACAATATAGAAAATAAACAAAAAGATACGACATGAACTATTACGAACTTAGTTTCACATACACCTCCCCTATCGAGAAAGAGATTATCAATGACGTGCTGGCCGCCGAGTTGGGGGAAATCGGTTTTGAGAGCTTTACGGAAAGCGAGAAGGGTTTGCTGGGATATATATCCGAGGCTTTATACGACAAAAAGACATTGGATGATAAACTGGCCGACTTTCCGCTAGAGAATACCCGGATCGATTACACCTCCAAATGGGTAGAAAGCAAGGATTGGAATGAGGAGTGGGAGAAAAATTATTTCAAACCGATCCGGATCGGAAACGAGTGCATTATCCGTGCCTCCTTCCACGAGGCGGAGCCCGGCTATACATATAATATAATAATAGACCCGAAAATGGCTTTCGGCACCGGCAATCACGAAACGACTTATTTGATGATAAGCGAGATGCTGAAACTAGACCTAGAAGGCAAGGAGCTACTGGATATGGGATGCGGCACAGCCGTGCTGGCCATCTTGGCCCGGCTGAAAGGGGCGAAACAGGTAGCGGCCATCGACATCGACGAATGGGCTTATAACAACGCCCTAGAGAATATCCGCCTGAATCATACCGAAGACATACAAGTTGCCTTGGGCGGCGCCGAGAAAATCAAGGAATTCGGACTATTCGACATCGTCTTTGCCAATATCAACCGGAACATCCTCCTGAATGACATTTGTCAATATACAAACAGTATGAAACCGGGAAGCATCCTATTTATGAGCGGCTTTTATGTAGAAGATATCCCGGCGATAGAAGCAGAATGTCAGAAGAACGGGCTGAAATTGGATTCTTATAACGAAAGAAATAACTGGGTTGCCGTGAAGGTCTTAAAAGGATAACTTTTTTTAACAGCAAAAGTTAAGACAAGGATAAACCTTAATCCAAATAAATACGTTATCTTAGTGGAAACTTCTAAAAAGAAAAAGTTATGAAAAGCGTAGATTCAAAATTATTACTTGGCCTTGTAGTAGGCGCGGCTGTTGGTGCCGCTGTAGGTTATTTGGCAGCGACAGATAAGAGAGAACAATTACTGGAAGAATTGAACGGTGTTGTCGGAAAAGTAAAAGAAGGTTTTAACTCCGCTCTTGCCAAATATAAAGAAGGAAAGCAAGAAGTAGTACAGGCAACAGAAGAAATCGTAGCTGAATAAGCTTTGTATGGAGAAAGATTCAGGAACAGTCTTCCGTGAGCTGAAAGAAGATGTATCGGCTTATGTGGAGTTAAAACTTGAGCTCCTAAAGTTGAGTACATATGAGAGAACGGGTAAAGTCATAGCCGTTCTCTCATATGGCTTGATATTATTGTTTTTGGCATTCTTCGCCATCTTGTTCATATTCTTGGCCTTGGGCTTCTTCCTAGGGGATTGGCTCGGCTCCTCCGGGTTCGGATTCGGTATCGTGGCGGTCTTGTACCTGCTACTTATCGGCATTATAATAATGAATAGGGACAGGATCAGCACAAAAGTATTAAATGAGGTAATAGCCGCCATGACGGCGAATGACGATAAAAATAACGCGACAAACGATGAACAACCAGCAAACCCCACTGGAGAAACTGATTTCTGACAAAGAACGCATACAGAGACAATGTAAGCGGCAGGAACAGAAATTGAATGAGGATTTCTCTTATATACAGGAGAACGCCGGAAGTTTGTTGTTATCCGGACTATCGTCTCTCCTTTTCCCTAGCAATAAGTCAACGACAAAAACAAACGACAAGAACACAGCTCCCGTAACAGCCGGACAACCCTCCATCGCTTTAGGGATCTCAGACTATTTATCCATAGCGAAAGGCATGATTCCCATCGCTTGGGATCTCGCTCAACCATTTATTATGACGTGGGGAATCAAAAAAGCGAAAAAATGGTTCTCAAATCTCTTATTCAAGAAAAAGAAATAACCTCCAACAATTAATTTATGTTAGAGGGCAGTTTTTTTCTCGCTATATTATAAGGCTCAATACAAAAAACATGACTACATTTGCAGTCGTTAAAGCAAGGATAAAATGAATATCTACTCCTTGCGATGGATAAGAGATAAAAATAAAGACTTATTATTAATAAACCCATAAAAAGTTTTATTACAATGATCAAACTAGGTATTAACGGTTTTGGCCGTATCGGACGTATGGTGTTCCGTGCTGCAGTTGCTAACTTTGGCAACGATATTCAAGTTGTAGGTATCAACGACCTTTTGGATGCTGATTACTTGGCATACATGTTGAAATATGACTCAGTACACGGTCGTTTCGACGGCGAAGTAGCTGTAGAAGACGGCGCTTTGGTTGTAAACGGTAACAAGATCCGTTTAACTGCTGAGATGGATCCTGCTAACTTGAAATGGAACGAGGTTGACGCTGACGTTGTTGTTGAGTCTACTGGTTTCTTCTTGACAGACGAGACAGCTCGCAAACACATCCAAGCTGGCGCTAAGAAAGTTATCATGTCTGCTCCTTCTAAGGACGCTACTCCTATGTTCGTTTACGGTGTTAACCATACAACTTACGCAGGTCAAGACATTATCTCTAACGCTTCTTGTACTACAAACTGCTTGGCTCCTATCGCTAAGGTTTTGAACGACAAGTTCGGTATCGTTAAAGGTTTGATGACGACAGTTCACGCTGCTACAGCTACTCAGAAGACTGTAGACGGTCCTTCTAAGAAAGACTGGAGAGGTGGTCGTGGTATCCTTGAGAACATCATCCCTTCTTCAACGGGTGCCGCTAAGGCTGTAGGTAAAGTATTACCTGTATTGAACGGCAAATTGACAGGTATGGCTTTCCGTGTACCGACTTCTGATGTTTCTGTTGTTGACTTGACAGTAGTTCTTGAGAAAGAGGCTTCTATGGCTGACATCTGCGCTGCAATGAAGGAAGCTTCTGAAGGCGAATTGAAAGGTGTTCTTGGTTATACTGAAGACGCAGTTGTTTCAACTGACTTCCGTGGCTGTGCTAACACTTCTATCTTCGACGCTAAAGCTGGTATCTCTTTGGATTCTAACTTCGCTAAGATCGTATCTTGGTACGACAACGAGTGGGGTTATTCAAACAAAGTTTGTGAGATGGCTCGCGTTATCGCTGGTAAGTAATTTATTATCACTCTACATAGAAAAGGCTATCCTCTTTGAGGATGGCCTTTTTTTTCGTACGTTTGTATCATGAAATCATATGAACTTATCACGATTCTAGGGCCTACGGCTTCCGGAAAGACGACCTTCGCCGCCGCTCTCGCCGCCCAGTTGGATACGGAGATCATCAGCGCTGATTCCCGGCAGATCTATCGTTCTATGGATATCGGGACGGGTAAGGATTTGGCCGATTACAACGTGAATGGAAAACAAATCCCCTATCACTTGATCGATATCTGCGAGCCCGGCTATAAATATAACGTATTTGAGTATCAGCATGACTTTTTCCGGGTCTATGAGGATATGAAGCGGAGGGGTAAACTCCCGATCTTATGCGGAGGAACCGGGATGTACATAGAGGCCGTACTAAAAGGATATAAGCTATTAGACGTGCCTCAAAATCCTGAGCTAAGGGAATCCTTGAGGAATAAAACCTTGGAGGAACTGGAAACCATCCTCGCCTCTTATAAGATATTACATAATAAAACGGACGTGGACACCGCCCAGCGGGCTATCCGTGCGATCGAGATCGAGGAGTATTATAAGACTCAGGCACCAGACGTAAATGAATATAATCCGATCAACAGCCTGATCATCGGTATCCACATCGACCGGGAATTACGTAGGGAAAAAATATCCAGACGCTTGCGGACCCGGTTGGACGAAGGAATGGTGGATGAGGTTCGTACGATCTTGGCTACGGGTGTTAAACCGGAAGACTTGATCTATTACGGATTGGAATATAAGTTTCTTACTTTATATATTATCGGGGAGCTTTCTTTTGAGGAGATGGTCTCGCAACTCGAGATAGCGATCCATCAATTCGCCAAGAGGCAAATGACTTGGTTCCGGGGCATGGAACGCCGGGGTTGCGAGATTCATTGGATAGACGCCACTCTACCGACCGAAGAAAAAATAGCGACAACAATGCGAATTCTAAATAATCAGCTATGATAACAATAAACGATCTAAATAAAAGCGAGAACTTCTTCTTGATGGCAGGTCCTTGCGTAATCGAGGGGAAAGATATGGCGTTACGTATCGCCGACAAAATAGTGGGTATCACGGAAAGACTGCATATACCCTATGTATTCAAAGGCTCCTATCGGAAAGCGAATCGCTCCCGTCTGGATTCTTTTACGGGCATCGGGGATGAGAAGGCGTTAAAGATCTTACGGAAGGTGGGCGAGACGTTCAATATTCCCACCGTTACCGACATCCATGAGACAACGGAAGCTGCCATGGCCGCCGAATATGTCGATGTCCTTCAAATCCCGGCTTTCCTATGCCGTCAAACGGATTTATTGGTAGCGGCGGCCGAGACCGGGAAAATCGTCAATATAAAGAAAGGACAGTTCCTTTCGCCGGGTGCCATGCAATTCGCCGTACAAAAGGTAGTGGACGCGGGAAATGATAATGTCATGATCACCGAGCGGGGAACGACATTCGGCTATACCGACCTTGTTGTCGATTTCCGGGGTATCCCGCAAATGCAAACATTCGGTTTCCCAGTCATTATGGATGTAACCCATTCCTTGCAGCAACCGAACCAAACCTCCGGCGTGACCGGTGGATTACCCCCCCTTATCGAGACGATAGCGAAAGCCGCGATAGCCGTGGGCACGGACGGCCTGTTTATAGAGACCCACCCGGAGCCAAGCCAAGCCAAATCCGACGGGGCCAATATGCTCAGACTGGATTTATTAGAAGATCTTTTGACACGTTTGGTACGTCTACGCCAAGCGATCCTATAAAAAATAAGGGGCCCTTACTAAAAAGGCCCCTTTATTTCTTATTTTTACGATCAATAATCTAATTATCCCATCTTGCTGATCTTCTTCAACCGATCTTCATCTATCAACTTAATCTTTCTACCGTCTAAAGCAATGATACGTTCCGCCACAAAGGTGGACAACGTGCGAATAGCATTCGATGTAGTCATATTAGATAGATTTGCCAGATCTTCACGAGCCAAATAGATGCTTAACGTAGCACCGTCTTCTTCCAGCCCGTAACTATCTTTCAGGAATAACAAAGATTCAGCTAATCGCCCACGAATATGTTTTTGCGTAAGGTTAACCGTACGTTCATCCGAGATACCGAGATCAATGGATAATTGTCGGATGAAAAACATAGCCAAATTCGGATTGCTCATTAAAAGGCCCGTAACCACTGTCATAGGAATCATGCAAACCGTAGAAGCCTCGAATGCGGAAGCGTTCGTCAAGTAATCTTCTTGAGCGAAACTAGCCCGGTAACCAAAATACTGCACAGGCTTAATCATTCGGATAATCTGGCTTCTGCCACCTACTCCATCCTTGTAAATCTTCACTTTACCCTTTAACAAGCACATCATGTCCTTTGGTTCGTCGCCCTCGCAATAAATCAACTCGTTACGTTTGAAATGCTGGATCGTCGAATTACTACGGAGGATCTCACGTTCCTTATCGGTCAGAACCCTCCACACCTCTGATAAACTGGCCGATAAATCGACCTCTTCTTTTTGCTGTTTAACCACGACTGCTATATAACATACTTATGAAGCACAAATATACGATTTTTCTTTTGATAAAATAAAAACTTTTGTACGATTAATTACACCATATTGTAACATTTTACTTTCTTTCACGTCTAAACTGAAATTTATTCATTATGTTTGTCTGGAAAGAATGTAAAATCGTTGAAAAAGTTATATTCGATACTTACCTTGATTTTAATCTCTATAAGTATTTTCGCAAAGAGCACTGATACTTATAGTGATAAGATCCTGTCTTTTGGCAAGGGGAATCGAGAAACGAGAGAACGGGCGGACTCGATCATGCACCTTGTCATCGAAAAAGCGGCCCAATACCAAAATACGGTATCGAAATACGAGGCTGAGATTTATATCAAAGGACGTACAGAAATTTTAAAACAAAATATGTTAATACGTCTCGCCCATCATATCTTTCCTATCGACCGGAAAAATAAGGATATGCTTTTTGAAATGGTCAGCCAATCTAAATTTAACGCCCCGCAGAATTATCTTCATGATCTAAAGGCGGTCAACGGAAACAGCATACCCAACGGGAAAAAGCAGCAGGAGGCCTTGGCCTTCTTGAATTTGAACGTATACTCCCCCACCGCTTACGATGATGCCATCTTCATGCCGATAGCCAGCAACGCTTTTAAGTTTTATACGTTCAACTTGGAAGGGCTGGAGACTATCAACGGCTTGACGATTTACAAAATCCGTTTCCTGCCGAAGCAATGGAGCCAGAAATTGGTATGCGGGGATTTATATGTCATCGACCAGTCATGGACGATCGACAAGATCGATATGAACGGTCGTTACTCTTTCGCCGAATTCAACCTAGTCATGAGCTACGGACGGGATTTCAGGCGGTTCATCCTACCCGAGAAGGCGGATCTATTCCTCCGATACAGGGTATTGGGAAACGCGGTGGCAACCACCTACCATTCTTCCTTTAAGTATCAGGAAGTGGAATGGGTGGAGGAGGACAACGAAAGCCATAAGTGGAAATCCTTGGACCTGACCAATTATTACAAACTCTCGTCCGATACGGTTCCTATTATCAGGGATTCCACGTATTGGAATATCCATCGTGACAATCCCTTGAGTCCGGATGAAGCCCACTTATACAGTAAAGCCCAAGAGCAGAATATAAGTAAAATCGATACGGCCGATGATCTCCAGAAGTACGTTAAGCTAACGGAGCAGTTGACGAATACGGTCAATATGGATTATAAAACGACCCGTATTAAATATTCCGGCTTTCTAAATCCGTTCCAATTGGGTTATTCCGCCCGTAACGGCATCACTTACAAACAGCGATTCCGTATCAGCAAGACATTCGCCCGTGACAAACAAATTCGTTTCCGTCCGGAGATTGGTTACGTATTCAAGCGCAAGCAGATATTTTTCAAGGTCGGAGGCGATTGGGAATACTCGCCGCAGAAACGGGGAATCTTATCGGTAGAAGTAGGAAACAGTAATGAGAGTTATTCTTCCGAGATCACCCAAAAGATCAATGAGGAATTGAAGGATTCCACCTTCAATTTCGATGATTTAAACCTTGAGTATTTCAAACATTACTATGCGGAAATAAAAAACTCCATCGAGTTATTCAATGGGTTTCAATTAACGACGGGTATCACTTACCACCGGCGTATCCCCTCTAAAAAGAGAGTGGAGATCGATCCCGGGGATGATGTAGAGGAAATACTCAGCCAAAATTATAATGACTTTACGCCCACGCTCGGTTTCTCCTATACCCCCCGCCAATATTATCGCATGGACGGATACCGGAAGGAGTATGTCTATTCTTACTATCCCACGATATCAATCGAAATAGCGAGAGGTATCCCCGGAGTCGGGAAAAGCTCGGGAGATTACGGACGTATAGAGGCGGACGTGCATCAAAGCCTTATGCTTGGCCTATGCAGACGATTGAACTATCATATCAGCGCCGGTCTTTATACGCAACAGAAGTCTACCTATTTCGCGGACTTTAGGTATTTCACCCGCAGGAATTTTCCCGATACGTGGGATGATCAGATTGGCGGAGTCTTTAATCTACTGAAAGGCGAGTGGTTCAATGCCTCCGATAAGTATATACAAGCGCATTTCATGTATGAAAGCCCTTTTGTCTTATTCAAGATCCTCCGCATCAACTCCACGAAAAAGTTCATGCAAACGGCCTCACGCTATATCCTCTCCGAACGTTTTTATTGGAGCCAGCTATGGACACCGGTCTTGCCTAGCTATACGGAAGTCGGATACGGGATCGGGAACCATATCTTTAATATCGGGATATTCGCCGGATTCGATCGCTGGCATTACCAAAGCATGGGATTCAAGTTTGCCTTCGAGTTATTTCAATGAATAGATAGCGGGCGGGCTACCAATACCCCTTTACAGCTCTTTATCCCCTCGGCGTAATCTCGTAAGGAGGATGCTTGGATGATTACCTTTTTAGCGGAAGAAGAGGCATGGATAAATGTCAGTTGTCCATCCTTCCAATAGGCGATCCCGACATGCGTCACGTCCAGCCCCTTGATAGAAGTAACAAAACAGAGGATATCGCCATTCTTGATTCCGGACGAACATTTCTCGATCTCCTGTTTAGGCACATAATAATGAGGACGTAGGTTTATCTCCATTTCCTTATCGGCCATCCTTCGAACTCTTTCCGGATGGTTCTTCAGTTGCTTATAGCTATCCGGATGCGTAGAGATAAAAGATAAATCCAAAGGTAGGGAGGCACCACCGATCTCCCGCCCCATATCTTTCACGATTCCTTTTCGCTCGTTCTCATAGAACCAGTCGGTCATATAATGCAAACGATCCGTGTAATCATGGATCGTGCCGTCTCTGTACCGGAGCTGCTGTAAATTCTCACAGAAGTTCTCAAAGGTAGGATTTTCTTCCCGTAGAGTGCAAGATAAAGCCAATACGGTCTCCGCGAATGTGGTACAATCCAGTTCCCGCAGATTGACCACCAAGCCCTCCGGCTCCTTTTCCAAGGTAGAGGCGACATAAGGAGTCCCCCGGAAGAAAAGGGCGGTATGGATCATTAGCTCGTCTAGGGGTAACGACTTCTTAGGCTCCATCTGAGTACAATACCGATCAAAAATAGCACGATCCTCATCCGTACAATACAACTTACGGGATGTAAGCTCTTGGGCGTTCACTAAAAACACCATACATACACACATCCAAAAACCGAGCAGTAGCATTCCCCTTCTCATAAGCTAATCCTTTTTCGTTTTCAGTAAATCCTCCAATTTCACCAGCTCGTCACGGAATTGGGCAGCCTCGATGAAATCCAGTTTCTTCGCCGCCTCTGTCATCTGTTTGCGAGTCCGCTCGATCGCCTTCTCAAGCTGCGTACGGTTCATGTATTGCACGACCGGGTCCGCTACCAAGCTTGGTTCCGGCTCTATATAAGCGTAAGGCTCCGCCGTTTGTTGTTTCTCGGCAAGCATGGATACACTGTTTTTCATGACTTGCTTCGGAGTAATGCCATGCGCCTCGTTATAAGCCATCTGTTTCTCCCGCCGGCGATTGGTCTCGTCCATGGTCTGTCGCATACTCGCCGTGATCTTATCGGCATAGAAGATAACCTTTCCGTTCACGTTTCGGGCGGCACGTCCGGCTGTCTGTGTCAAGGATCGGTGGGAACGCAAAAAGCCTTCCTTATCCGCATCCAAGATAGCGACCAACGAGACTTCCGGTAAATCCAGCCCCTCACGTAGCAGGTTGACACCGATCAGCACATCAAACAGGCCATTCCGCAGGTCGTCCATAATCTGTACCCGCTCCAAGGTATCTACATCGCTATGTATATAGTTACATCGTACCCCCATGCGGGTCATATAAGTAGTCAGTTCCTCCGCCATACGCTTGGTCAAGGTAGTCACCAAGACCCGCTCGTTTTTCGCCGAGCGTTGCGTGATCTCCTCCATCAAGTCATCGATTTGGTTTAATGAAGGGCGGACATCGATAATCGGGTCCAGCAGGCCTGTCGGACGTATCACCTGCTCCACCACCACTCCCTCGCTCTTTATCAGCTCGTAATCGGCGGGAGTAGCGCTCACATAAATGCCTAGAGGCGTCAACGACTCGAACTCATCGAAGGTAAGCGGACGGTTATCCATCGCCGAGGGCAAACGGAAACCATACTCCACCAAGTTTTTCTTCCGGGCATAATCCCCGCCATACATCGCACGAATCTGCGGGATCGTCACATGGCTCTCGTCTACGACAAGCATGAAGTCTTTCGGGAAATAGTCCAACAGGCAGAAAGGACGATCTCCCGCCGCGCGTCCGTCGAAATAACGGGAATAGTTCTCGATACCCGAGCAATGCCCTAGCTCCCGGATCATTTCCAGATCAAACGTGACACGCTCATACAGGCGTTTCGCCTCGAAGGGCTTACCGATCTCCTTGAGGAAATTCACCTGCGTCCCCAGATCCACATCGATCTGACCGATCGCCGTATTGATACGCTCTTGGGTGGTCACGAATAAATTGGTAGGATAAATATTCAGCTCATCTTGCTCATCATACTCCTCGCCTGTCAACGGATTGAAAGAGGAGATGCGGTCTATCTCATCATCCCAGAACTCGATACGGTACGCCATGCCGTCGAAGGTCTCGATCGCCGGGAAAATATCCACCGTATCGCCATTCACACGGAAACAGCCGCTTTTGAACTCCAGCTTATTATTCACGTACAGAGCGTCTACAAACCGGCGCAACAACTTATCCCGGTCGATACGCATACCCCGTTCCAGATGCGTCACTTTCTCGGCGAAAGCCGTAGGGTCTGCCATGCCATATAAGCAGGACACGGATGAGACCACGATCACGTCCTTACGACCCGACAATAAGGAAGCCGTGGCCCTCAAACGCAGCTTATCGATCTCCTCATTGATCGCCAAGTCTTTCTCTATATAGGTATCGGTAGAAGGTAGATAGGCCTCCGGCTGGTAATAATCATAATAAGAGACAAAGTACTCTACCGCATTATTGGGGAAAAACGCTTTAAACTCACCGTATAACTGAGCGGCAAGCGTCTTATTATGACTGAGTATCAAGGTCGGTCTCTGAACTTCCTTTATCACGTTAGCGATCGTAAACGTCTTACCCGAACCGGTAACACCTAAAAGTGTCTGGAAAGGAACGCCGTTCTTGATCCCTTCCGACAATGCCGCAATCGCCTCGGGTTGGTCACCCGTGGGACTGAACGAAGACGATATTTCAAAATTCATTCTTTATCCGATCTGTTGTTTAGGCATTATCAACCATAATATGACGTAAAGCAGTATACCGAATCCGGCGAAAAGAACCATCAATACCCATACGATCCGTACGATCGTCGGATCGATATCCAAGTATTCCGCAAGACCGGCACAAACGCCACCTATCATCTTATCATCCGAACGAGTCAATCTTTTCTTCTCTTCCATTATCCTCTATTTTAACAATTAGACAGTATACACGCAAAGATAATTTTTTCCTTCTAATAAAATAACAACTCCAGTCGATAATTCTTACAATTACGACAATGCCCATTGCAGGCTCTTTATAATGGGCATTATAAAGCACTTACAATGGGCATTCAACACCGCTTACAATTGCGGTTAAGCAGCCTATCGTTCCAGCAACTCTTGCAAATATTTACGAGTTTGGATCACATAATCATGGCGAGTACCATTCAGCTCACATTCAATTGTTATAGCGCCCTTGAATCCTTGTTTTTTCAACTCAGCGATCACAGCGGGGAAATCTACATCGCCCGTAGGGATCGGTACCTCACGGCCCAGCTCATACGGATTGCCAGGATCCGGATACTTGCCATCCTTCGCATGGAACTCCTTAATCAAGTTACCAAACAACTTGACCGCATCCAAGGAGTTCGACTTGCCATACATTAGTAAATTCGCCAAATCACAATTGATAAACAAATTACCCGTACCGATATCCCGGATCGCACGAATTAAAGTGATAGGAGTCTCCTGCCCTGTCTCGAAATAAATCATGACATTACGCTCCTTCGCATAAGTAGCCAAGCCACGCATCACCTCGATGAAATCCTTATACTGCACCGAAGACGGATCCTCTGGAATAAATCCAAAATGCGAGTGCATAGCCGGAATACCTGCCTGCACACAAAAATCGATCATTTTACGGTATACGTCCAACTTCTCGGAACGCTCATCGGTAGGTACCAGGCCGATCGTGGCCGGTCCTTGACGAAAATTCCACGTACTTTTACTTCCCGGCACACCAACCAACGTAGTTACCCGGATCCGATGCTTCTTGGAAGCGGCCTTCACCTGCTCCGCCAATTCCTTCGTAAATCTTTTTTCACTATAATTTAACTCACAAGAACCAAAGCCCTGCTCATGCAGGTCTTTGAAGCTCTTGTCTATATCGCATACATCATATTGGATGACACCGATCGTGATCTGTTCCTGCGCCTTCATGACTGGACCAATCAAGGCCATAGCCACCGCGCACGTCCATATATAATTCCTAATGCTCATATTCCTTATTATTCAATCTAAGAATCAATTAATTATTGTTCCATAGTCGGATTGAACGTACCTCCCCAATTATTATTCTGCTCCAAATTCGGGTTCTCGTCCAAGTAAGTTTTCTTGATCGGGAAGAAATAGAAGCTTTCCTCGATCACGAACTGGCGCTCAGCTGCCTCCGTATAAGGAACTTGATGGATTACGTAGCGGAAATCACCGGTAGTCAACTCATTCTTGGCGATCCGGTCGCGAGCGATGTTCAAGTCCATATCCGAGCCATCCGGGTTGACTGCGATCGCCTCGATACCATGTTTTGTCCAACCGGCCAACATCATCATATTACGCGTACGGCGCAAGTCCCAGAAACGATGTCCCTCATAGCACAACTCGATATGACGCTCATCCAAAATCGCCTGACGGATCTCCTCACGGCTACCCACCTTCAAGCCATACAAACCATCAGCTCCAGCCTCTATACCCGCACGCTTGCGGATCTGTTTCAACAAATCGATAGCTACATCTGAATGCCCGTTCTCATTAGCGGCCTCCGCATAGATGAACATCACTTCGGCAAAGCGCATCAAGATATAATCAATATCGAACGTCATCACCTTGTCTTGTGTCAAGGAAAGATCGGACACTTTGTAATTATACATTCCAGAAAAAATATCATTGTTGGCCGCATTGACACCCGCATTCGGATTGACACCATATTGATCGTCCGCATTGCTCACACCCAAGGCATTATACATACGGTTGTCGGCAGGTCTACCAGCAACCGGCCATTCGCGTCCGTTATACAAACAAGCCCTGTTGAAACGCGGATCGCGATTCTTCCAGAAAGCCTTCAGCAAAGCCTGCTCGTCGCCCACGTAATACTTACCCGTAGGATCGTCGTAACGCTTACCATCCAACATCGGGAAATCCTTTACGAATTCCCAAGTAGGATTATGATAAGGTTTATCACGGCTCACGGAAGCCGGACGCGTCCCATACTCCCAAGTAGCGACACGGTTCGGATTTGAATAAATAACCGGGAAGATTACCTCCGGACCTTTTTCTTGTAACCAAATATCCGCCGGATTCTCAGTCAATGCGATGCCATTCTGCACACAAAAATCATACGCCTCCTTAGCCGCCACGTAAGCCTCTTTCCAGTATGCGTTATCATACATACGTTTCGGATTGAACTGAGGAGAAGCTTTCAGTAACAAGGTCTTTGCTTTCCAAGACTTTGCGAAACACTGGTCTATACGCCCATAATCACTGGAACTACCAGCAATCTTGGCAGGCAACAAGGAAATCGCATGATCCAAATCCTCTATCATAAACTGGAAACATTCCGGCGTAGAGTTACGTTTCACGTACAAATCATCCTTATCTTTATCTTGCGGCACTTTCAAATAAGGTACGCCACCATGATGCAACACCATCCAATAATACATATAGGCACGCATGAAATAGGCTTGTCCCAACATGAAATCCACAGCATCCTTATCCTCTATCACGCTAGACTCCAGTTTAAAGATCGCCTCATTGATATGGCGGATCTTGGTATAGTCCCATTTTTTATAACTATCCCCGGTCTCCGTGATCGTACCCAAATACCAAGGAATACCCGTCACTTGATCCGAATTTTGGTCGGCAGAAACACTCCATCCCTCAAAACACTCCTCATACAGATTGTTCACGTAAGCCTGAGCCAGATTAAGGTCTCCCCAAACCATAGACTCATCGTAGGTCTCTAGGTTGTCGATATCCAACGTGTCACAGCCTGTTGTCATTCCACCTAACAAAAAGGCTGTACTAATTATCGCGTATTTAAATTGAATCATTTTCATATCTTCCTATATTATATTTAGAATGAGAAATTAAGACCAAAAGAGAACGTTCTCATCAAAGGATAAGAATCATAATATTCCTGTTCCGGATCCAAGAACTCGGTCACAGCTGAAATACAGAATAAGTTAGTAGCGTTCGCAAATACCTGAGCATGCGTGATTCCTAACGGACGAAGAATAGCCATAGGCAAATCGTAACCAATATTCAGATTCTTCAAACGCAAATAAGCGCCATTACGCATCCAGTAACTCGTATTACCCGCTCCAGACTCATACCAACTCGTACCCGTGATACGTGGATAAACTCCATCCGGATTAAGTTCCGGATCGTACACTTTATCACTCGTCCAAATCGGGAAATAAGGACGAATCGTACCACCATGTTGATAGAAACCTTTATCTACGCCACCTACGAAGCGATCATATTTTCCGACTCCTTGAAAATGCACATCCAGCGTGATTCCCTTCCACTTGATACTACCGCCAAAACCATAATTGATACGCGGCGTACCATTCTCACTCAACAAATTATACTCATCATTGCTATCAATCCGTCCGTCTGGTCCCTCCGAGTAGCCATCACCTCTCGTATCCTTATACAAGATACCACCCAGATAGGGATCTCGTCCGAATTGCTTGAAACCTTTCGCCTTCAAGGCTTCCACCTCAGCCGGATCCGTCAGCAAGTGATCGGCGATCAGACCCGTCAAGATTCCCTCAGCCTTGCCCAATTTCGACAATGCATGCAGGTTACCCCCTTCTCGATAAGTGGCATCCTCATCCAATACATCCCAACGATCACGTGCGAATCCCAGATTCAAATAGGCGGAGTAAGTAATCTCGCCATTCGCAGCCTTATCCATCCAAGTCAAGGCCAACTCACCGCCTCGCCAAGAACGTTCGGCATAGTTTTCCGGAGCCAAAGCCTGTCCGTACGTGCTTGGGAGTGTCACCGTACGCGGTCCGAGGATATCTACCTCTTTCCGATAAAAGGCATCGAACGTTCCAGACAAACGATTATTGAAGAAACCAAAATCCAAACCACCATTATAAGTAGTAGAGGTTGCCCATGTCAAGGCATAGTTCGGAGTCGCTCCAGCCACAATCGTATTTGCCAAGTTATTACCGAAGATATATTTTTCACCCAGTTTGTACTTTTGCAAATAAGAGAACGCATCCACCTTGTCTACCGGGTTCTTGCTCAAATCCATATCGTTACCCGTCGTACCATAAGAGGCACGGATCTTCAAATTACTCAACCAATCGGACGTCGACTCCATAAACGACTCTTGGCTGATACGCCATGCGGCGGACACTGAGGGGAAAAAGCCCCAACGCTTACCTTCCGGGAAGAGGGTGTTACCATCGTAACGGAAAGAGAACTCGGCGATATACTTCTGATCGAATGTATAGTTGAAACGGCCGATCCAAGAAAGGCGCCCTCCGGTCTTCTCCTTCGCCTCGCCCCAGCGCCGCAAAGCATCGGACGAATAGTTGAACATCTGGTCTAAATTCGTAAGCGGAGACTCACCTTTGGCCGATACCTCCTCGCCACCATTAGATGCCTGCTCGAATACCACCATGGCTGCCACATCATGCTTACCGAACGTATTGGCATAATTCACGAACCAGTTGAATTGCTCGGTCCACAATTGTTTAGTCTTATACTCCAGATTCTCGTAATTCTGCGAGAAGTTGAAGGTATTATATTCATTCAGATTCAATGGAGCCGGCAAGAAACGATTGCCTTGCGGATCCGCTTGCTGGAATTTATAGTTTTTCTGGAAGGTCATAAAGCGCTTCCGGTTGTAATCGTGGCCCAGATAAGAGGCCATCACTTTCGTGCTCAAACCTTTCGTTATGAAATCAAGGTTGATATTAAACGAAACGATACCGTTCAAGTTACGCCGACGTGTCTTCAAATAACGGTTTCCAACCACTTGATCCACGGGATTCCATCCCTGCCAAGAACCATAGTCTTGATAGATCGGATAGTCCGTGATGGTGTTAGCGGGCGTTCCGTCTAAGTAAGAGTAAAACGGCGTTGTCTTCATTGCGTTGAAGGTACAACGGTATAAATCGTACACCGCTTGGTCGTCATCGTCTGAGAAAGGCCAGTAGAAACGCTTATCGTTCGATTGATTCGCATCCAAGTTCACATTCATGGTTATATACTTGGTCAAATCGACAGAAAGGTTCGAACGTAAAGAAAATTTCTTATTCGCCAATGACACATACGATCCCTCCTCGGCCAAGAACGATCCCATCACATAATACTTTACCTTGTCCGTACCACCGTTCACGCTCAAGGAGTGTTTCGTATTCCAGGGATTCTGCCAAATATAATCGTTCACGTTATAGTTGATCTTATTGTCACGGAAATAGGCATACTCCTCCTCGCCATTTGGAAGCGGCGTACCTTGGAAACGAGCTACCGCATTCTGATAGTCCAAATCATCAATCGCATCCCAACGGTCGGCAAACAATTCCTGAGTCGGTTTACTAAACGCATAAGAACCTTGGTAATTAAATATCGGTTTCTGATTTTTCGTTCCTCCCTTGGTCGTTACCAACACGACACCATTTCCTGCAGCGGAACCATAGATTGAGGCGGTAGCCGCATCTTTCAAAAAGCTCATTTGGTCTATTTCATAAGGTTCCAGCAAGTCAAAAGCCTCTTTATCGCGAATCACCCCATCAATAACGAACAAAGGATCACCGAATCCTCCACGCATACGGATCTCGGATTTAGCTCCCATCAAACCAGAGTTACCCGTGATCGTAGCTCCCGGCGCACGTCCGGCCAAAGAGTTTGAAAGGTTTGTACTCGGGATCACTGATAGATCATCTGCTTTCACGTTCGATATAGACCCGGTCATGTTCACTTTTTTCTGCACGCCATAACCTACGACAACGACCTCATCCAACTTCTGTGTATCCTCTTTCAAACGGATTTCCAACGTACTTTTCCCTGCCACAGGAATCTCGCGGTCTAGATATCCGATATAAGAAACCACCAAGATTGCGTTTTCAGGGACATTGATTAACGTAAACCTACCATCCATATCGGTAATCGTTCCGTTTGTCGTCCCTTTTACAAGAATGTTCGCACCAATCACAGGTATACCGGCTTCATCAATAACGGTACCCGTAAATCTTATATCACCCTGATTTACAGAATAATTATGGGGGGGGGGTATTTTGCACACCATACAACGGAGAGAACGCTCCTAACACTAAAAGCACCGTTGCTAAGTAATATTTATTATTCATAAAACTAGATTTAAGTCTCTTTTGCACTTGAATTATACTATAGATTGTTTCGAAAACATCTCATCTAAATGAGATTACCCACACGCTATTCTATCCATCTCTCACCATACCTAAAATTTTAGATTTAATTTATTAAACATCAAGGTTAACTCGCCTCAAAATCTTGTTTGTATTGAGAAGCATTTTTTTCGGCTGCAAATATAAATAAAAACCACAAAAAAACAAACAACACGATCAGGATCAACAATCCGATCCCAATCCGCGGATAGTAATTACACCCACGAACAAATCTGGCAATTAAACAACGAGAAAAAACCGGCTTCACACTTTCAGAAAGAATATAGCAAGGTTCACCAAAGAAAAGGCGAACAAACACAAAAGTGAATACACACACATATTCCTCTATCATCTCAAGCTAAATTACACACAAATTAGTTGTATTTAAATTCAGACTTTGAAGTGAAATTAAGCCTACTCATCCTCTCATTTTTTCAATTCATATAATAATAGGATTATCGTCCGGAGACAGGTCTTGTAATTCCTTGGACTCTAAAAGTACAGGAAAATACTCACACAACATTCCCGCATTGATCTCTTTCAGTAAATACTTCTCATTCCCCCAATGCGGAAAGAAGCGATACCCCTGAATGATCGACATCGGAACAGGAGCAAAGCAATAATACGATGACTAATATACAATATTTCATATCCTATTTTCCATTTTACAAGTTGAACCAATAATTCATCTTAATCATGAACGTATTCGTAGCGGGGAGTCCCCACATACGATCCAGATTACTTCCCCAGCCGGGCGAGTACCAGTTATCCCGGTTGGACATCCGGTGTTCCCATACGAAATAAAGCGTGGAGCCGGGCAAGTATTCCCAGCGGGCTACCAAGTTGGAACGGAACTCGTTGAACCGGAAATCCGGGTTGTTGAAAGCCATCCGCCCCTCTCCCTCACCGAGCGTGTAGACACCATCCGCATACGTCAAATGATCCGGATCGATACGCAGGAAACGGTTCTCAAAGGTATGCGACTTCGTATCCGCCGCTAATTTAAAATCATCGTATTTAGCGATAGAGGTGAACGGGGCGCCATAGAATTGAATGGAAATATCGGGGGTCACGTTCACTTGTAATTTCAGCGTGAGACCATAGGTCTTCTGATCCATGTGGCCCATAACATAAGCAGGGGCAGAGCCACGTGCGCCAAGCGGATGCGTCGTAGCCACATATTGCATCTCATCCGTATTCCATGCGTAATCCAGTTGCCCGGACAAATAGACATGGTTTCCCAAGCGGAAGGTCAGGCTCGGCGAGATCGTATTGAAGCGATTTCCCTCGAAATTATGATCGCCCTCGTATTTGAGCATGAACATCATTCGTTTCGCCTTATCGGTATTGAACTTAGCGGAAGTTAAGAAATAAGAACCGAAGCGAACATCCGGTCCCCCTCGCAGCAAGCGGCTATCCAGCCAATTCCAAGCGAAGGTTTCCTTGACATCCCATTCATACCGGTTCATCGTCATACTTTGCCAACGCAAAGAAGCGTTGTTGCTAAAAGGAGTACCGCCGTAATTCCACATATTCTTTTGGGACAGGGTAAAGGCGTTGTACCGGAATATCTTCCAGATATCGGTCTGCCGATACATGATCTCCGTCTCATTCATCAGATAATCTGTCTCCTTCATATATCCCATATCATTCAAGTCGAAACCGGGTGACGACCAAGTAAAGGTCTCCGAGAAGTTCCATTTGGCGTTTCCTTTCCGTCCCACTTTCACATAACCACCCGTTCCGGTCAGGGAGCGACGGGTAGGATCCACCCCCAGATAATCGGCGGAGGAAGCCCTTTGATAATAATGCGCCACGCTATTCTGCAAAGCCGTGATCGCCCCGGCGCTACCATGCAAGGAACTCAACATTCCCTTTACATCTATATAATAAAGGCGATTCTTGAAATACTGGGTAAAATCAATACCCGCCGTGAAAGCGTTACGCACCATAAAATCTTCCAGATAAGGCTGATCCAAGGCACGGTTTACCGAAGTCACCATACCGCCCAGCAAGGTATTCCCCTTCCAGTTCTTTTGCACACGGGCCACGGTATAGTTTGTCAAAGGCTCCACGACTTCCACATCCTCCACCCCATTACGGGTAACCTTGGAGGAGGAACGTGCCGTTACACTCTCGATCACTCCGATCGTCAAGCCCCGTTTATTCGTACCCGTCAGTTTCAAAGCACCAATAATCGGCACATTCTCTTTCGTCTCGGCATAACTACCTACGTTGTCTATACCCCGTGGCGTATAAGAGGGAGAGGCGCCGATCCTACGGGTATAAAACATCATATCGCTACCGTTCGCAAAATCCAAGATATGTTTTCCTTCCAAGAAGAAGGGGCGTTTCTCATCGTAAAACGTCTCGTAAGCCGTAAGGTTCATTACGGAGGGATCCAACTCCACTTGTCCGTAATCCGGATTGATCGTCATATCCAACGTATAATCCGAGAGGGCGAACTTAGCGTCCAAGCCCACGTTTCCTCCCCAGCTATGCCCTTTTTGATAAGGGCTGCCGTCTATCCGGGGTTCCTGCCTGTATTTACCCATTACATACGGCAAGAACTCGATGCCGCGAGGCTTGGGAACAGAGTCCATGCCGCTCATGTTTCCGAACGAAAAGACATGTCCGTTATTCTTCAAGGGGATCATGCTCCAATTTTGCACCTCGTTATTCCTACGGATGATACGGCGTACATGCAAGCCCCAAACGCCATCCTCCGATCGCTGGTTATAACGCAACTGGCTGAACGGGATACGCAGCTCGGCAGTCCAACTGGAATCCGCCCGATCAATATGCGTCCGGCCCTCCCAAACGGCGTTCCAGCTCTTATTGACATCCAACTTGTCGGTAACGATTAAATCGGTCTTATTCCCCCCCAGATTGATATTGAATTCCGGCGCCGCCCGATAATCATGGTAGGTATCGAAAGCGACACTGATCAAATCGCCCAGACTATTATCATCCCGGTTCCCGATAAAACGATTCATCTTATCCGGCACGGCGTCCTTACAATACACGCCTATATAGATATATTTATCATCATAGAAAAGTTTCACCCGGGTCGGAGATTGGGTGATCGCCCGCTCATAGGGGATAATCTGTACGAAACGATCCGACCATTCGCCTTGCTTCGTCCAAAAGTCCTCATCCAGCTTACCGTCGATCGTAGGTTTCACTCCCGATACTTTCCGAATATTATAGGTACGCTTATAAGCTTTCTCAAAAGGGACGATCGAATCTTGCTGGGCTTCGCACAACAACGAGATTCCTAAAAACACGAGTAGAGTCAGATATTTCATAATGGCCTAGACTATAAGATAACAATAAGCCTCAAAGATAAGCACTTCTTTTCAGAAAAGAACACATCTTCCTTAGATTTATCGCAACGAAGCCGAAGGCATACGATATCAAGTACTCACTGCACCCCGTTTTGCAGTATTACCGCGACGCACGTGCAGCGCTACTGCAACCCACGTGCAGTAACACTGCAATGCGGGTTGCAGTACAATAACAATAGCGTCACGATAAAAATCAACAACCGCCTCCCAACGCCCGGTATAGCAATATCTTCTTCCGGCATAAATCGGTGACGATATCGATATGCTCCAGCTCGCTATCCAGATAACGCTCCTCGGCGGAAAGAACCTCCAAGAAACCGGTATAGCTTAATTGGAACATCTCACCAGCATTCACCACGGAACGTTGGTGGGCAAGGGATTCTTTCTCTTTCAAGCGGATACGCTCCGTTTGGGTCTGGCTGGCGCAATAGAGATCGAGCACCTCGGTGTAAGCGTTCAAAGCGGTCTCGTGGTATTGGGATAAAGCGATACGCTGGGAAGCCTTCGCTTCGTTCCACATCGAACGGATCTCATTGCGACGGAAGATAGGAGCCGTGATACCCGCCGCCAAGTCGTACACCAAAGAGGCCGGCGAATGAAACCACTTACCCACATCAAACGCATTGAAACCACCACTGGCGCCAAGCACCAACGAGGGATAAAAAGCCGCCTTCGCCGCTATCACATCCGCCTTGGAGGCGATCAACCCCATCTCGGCGGAACGTACATCCGGACGCAATGTCAAGAGGTTCGCCGGAATCCCTTCCGACAAGGGAACCGGCAACTTACGCAACTCATCGAATCCCATCCGGCGAATCTCGAAGGGGAAAACACCCAACAGGCAGGCGATCGCCCGCTCCTTCTCACCGATCAACTGATCGTTTTCCAGCAACTTACTCTCGATCGACAGCACACGGGCATAAAACTGATCGACCGCCAACTGCGTCTCCGCCCCTTCCTTCTTCAACTGGCGGGTCAGCTCATGGGAACGACGGGCACTGGCCAGCGCGTTCCGCAACACCTCCTTACGCCGGTCCAAGCCGATCAACTCATAATATTGAATCGCCAAATCGGAGATCAACATCGACTGGGCAAAACGGGTAGCCTCCACGGAAGCCATCCAGCGAGCGGCGGCGGCCTGCTTCTTCCGGGTCAGTTTGCCCCAGATATCCGCTTCCCATTGAAAGCTCAAGCTCAAGCCGAAATCCCGGTAAGGGTCCGGTATATGCTTATCTTTTGGCAAAGAAGGCACGTTCGTCTCGCTATTCCCCACACCATCCATCGTATATTCACCGAAACGGTTCACGGAGGCTCCGATGTTCAAATTCACGTCCGGCAGCAAAAGCCCTTTCGCCCGTTGCAAGGCCGCGCGGCTCATGGCGATGCGCTCCATGCTCTGCCGGAAGGAATGGTTATTGCGTAAAGCCACATCCACATAGCCTCGCAATAAGGTATCTTGGAAAAAGACATCCCACGACAGCGGTTTCACGAACGTAGTGTCGTTCATTCCCATCTCGCCGGATTCCGGAAGCGAGATCCGCTCGTCCATCGATAGCTCGGGAGTCTTACAACCGGCCAAAGCAATCAGAGCCAAGGCGCAGCCTATCATTATATATCTCATCTTATTAATACACATACTCGTCTTCTTTAATTTGCTCTTTCTCTTTTCTCTTTTTAAAATAAGTAGCCAGCGACTCGAAGATCACGTAAAGCCCCGGGATCAAGAAGATACCGACAAACGTACCGATCAACATACCTCCGGCCGCCGCCGTACCGATCGAACGGTTCCCCAAGGCACCGGCTCCCGAGGCGATCGTCAACGGAATCAAGCCACTGATAAAAGCGAAGGAGGTCATCAAGATCGGGCGCAAACGACTGGTAGCCCCTTGAATAGCGGCCCCCATCACGCTGATACCTTCCTTACGGCACTGGTTCGCCACCTCGATAATCAAGATCGCGTTCTTTCCCAGCAAACCAATCAACATCACCAACGCCACCTGCGCATAGATGTTATTCTCCAGACCTACCACGTACAGCAAGAAGAACGAGCCGAACACACCCGCCGGAAGCGACAGGATGACCGGAAGCGGAAGCAATAAGCTCTCGTATTGGGCGGCAAGCAACAGATAGACGAATGCCAAACAAATAGCGAAAATTACCAACGTTTGCCCACCGGACTCTTTCTCCTCCTTCGCCACACCGGACCATTCGGTATCATAACCACGGGGCAATACCTCGGAAGCGATCTCCTCAACAGCCGCCAAAGCCTCACCCGAGCTGACACCCGGGGCGGCCTCGCCGGTAATCATGGCCGAGGTAAACAGGTTGTAACGGGTAATCTGGCTCGGGCCATACACACGCTCCATCGTCATGAAGTTGGAGTAAGGCACCATATTCCCCTCCTTATTCTTAGCATACAGGCTGAACAAATCCTCCGGATTCATACGATACTCCGGCGCCGCTTGCAACATGACCTTGTACATCTGGCCGAAACGGACGAAGTTGGAGGAGTAGAAGCTACCTACATAGGATTGCAAGGTTTCCATGGACTCGTTCACGTTGATGCCTAGCTTAGCCGCCTTCGCCAAATCCACCCGGAGCAGATATTGCGGGAAATTCGGGTTGAAGCCGGAAGTGACACCGGTCAGGCGAGGATCAGCGTTCAGCTTCGCCACGAAGTTCTTGGCAACCCCATCCAGCTCGGCGAACGTACCGGCGGTCTTATCTTGCAGACGAAGCTCGAAGCCACTCGCGTTACCGAATCCCGGAACCGTAGGCGGCAGGAAGAACTGGATGTCCGCATCCTTGATATGGGCGACACGATCGGCGTACACGCTCATCAACTCCGCCGCCGTCTGCTCCCGTTGATCCCAAGGGGTCAGGTTAATCATACCCATACCGAAGCTGGCACCCTCCGTCTCGGTCATCAAGCTATAGCCGGCCAAGGTAGAGATCGTCTCCACCTCTTCCAACGGCAACAAAGCCGCTTGCACCTTGTTCAAGGCAGCTTCCGAACGCTCCAAGGTAGCTCCGGGAGGTGCGTCTACGTTCACATAGATCATACCTTGGTCCTCGTTCGGGATAAAGCCGGAAGGCAACACGAACGTCATGCCCCACGTGGCCAGACAGAAAAGGATCAAGGTTGCGTACGTCAGCATCCGACGGTTCAAGAACCATCTTAAATTCAAGCGGTAACGACGCTCCAAGAAATCATAACGGCTATTGAACCCATCAAAGAAACGAGCCTGCAGATTTTTCTTTTTCTTCTTCGAGTGAGATACCGGCTTCAGTAACAAGGCGCAAAGAGCCGGAGACAACGTCAAGGCGTTCACGCCGGAGATCACGATCGCCACGGCAAGCGTCAACGAGAACTGGCGATAGAAGATACCCACCGTACCATCCATGAAACCGACCGGGATAAACACGGCGGACATCACCAGCGTAATAGCGATAATCGCCCCTCCGATCTCACCGATCGCTTTTTTCGTCGCCTTCAACGGGGGCAGCTTCTCGTTGTGCATCTTCACGTGGACCGCCTCTACCACCACGATCGCGTTATCCACCACGATACCGATAGCGAGCACCAAGGCAAACAAAGTCAGCATATTGATCGAGAAACCCAGCATCTGCATAAAGAAGAACGTACCGATCAACGATACCGGAACGGCGATAGCGGGTATCAACGTAGACCGGAAATCCTGCAAGAAAAGATACACCACGATAAATACCAACATAAACGCCTCCAGCAAGGTCTTGAGCACGACCGATATGGAAGCGTCCAAGAAACGGGATACGTCGTACGAGATATTATATTCCATACCCGGGGCAAACGTCGTTTCCTTCAATTCCTCCATCTTCGCCTTGATCTGCTGGATCACCTCACGGGCGTTCGAGCCCGGACGCTGCTTGATCATGATAGAGGCCGAGGGCTTTCCGTCCGTCATGGAGATCATATTATAATCCTCGGAATCAAACTCGATCGTAGCCACGTCTTTCAGGCGAAGCACGGAACCGTCCGGCAGGGCTTTCAAGACGATCTCGCCATACTCCTCCGGCGTGCTGAACTTACCGCTATACTGCAAGACGTATTGCAATTGCTGCGGGATCTTGTCGGAACTGATACCCGTCTTACCCGGCGCCGCCTCGATATTCTGCGAGCGGATCGCCTCCGTAACCTCTTGCGGCGACATATTATAAGCCGCCAATCGGTTCGGGTTCAGCCATACACGCATCGCATAGTCGCGGCTACCCATGATCTCCACGAATCCCACGCCGTCGATGCGCTTCAACTCACGCAAGATATTGATATCGGCGAAATTATATACGAATTTCTCCGTATGGGTACTATCCGAGCTCATGATGTTCAGGTACATCAACATACTGTTCACCTCCTTCTCCGTGATCACGCCGGCACGGATCACCTCTTCCGGAAGCTCATCCAGCACGGTGGTCACACGGTTCTGCACATTCACGGAAGCTACGTCCGGGTCGGTACCGACCTTGAAATAGATCGTAGTCAAGGACATACCGTCGTTCGTACAAACAGAGGTCATATAGGTCATTCCGGGCACGCCGTTGATGGCACGCTCCAACGGAGTCGCCACCGTTTTCGCCATCACGTCGGCGTTCGCTCCGGTATAACGGGCGGTAACGGTAACGGATGGGGGCACGATATCCGGGAATTGGGTGATCGGCAAAGAGTTGATCGCCAGCAATCCCAAGAAGACAATTACCACCGAGATCACGCCCGATAAGATAGGGCGTCTGATAAATATTTCAAACATAGGGCTTACTTATTATTCTCGATTTCGTTAGACGATTCCAATTGGCGATGGATCGTGGCTCCATCTACCATATCGGGATTGATAGTCATGCCGTCCGTGATCATCTGAACACCCTCGTAGACGATAACGGTCTGGTCCGGCAAATCCTGTGTCACGTAATAAGAACCGTGGCGGGCCAACGGCTCGAAGCTGCGTACGCTCACCTTTCCATCTTCCGCTACCGTATATACATAGGTGAAATCCTGAATCTCGAAAGTGGATTGCTGGGGAACCAAGACCACGTTCTCCATCTTGGTCAGCATCCGGATCTTACCGGATACGCCATGTCGCAGCAAACGTTCCGGGTTCGCGAAACGGGCACGGAAAGCGATCGATCCGGTACCCCGCTCAAAGTCGCCCTCCACGGTCTCTACCTTCCCTTTATACCGATAGGTGGATTGGTCGGAAAGGATCAGTTCCAGATTATTATACTCCGGCTGGTCGATACCGCTCAACTGCGTCCGTTTATATTCCAGATACTCCTTCTCGTTGATCTTGAAATAAGCGAACATATCCGATACGTCCGTCAAGGAGGTCAATAAGCTACTCGGCGTAACCAAACTTCCCACCTTAAAGGGGATGCGGTCCACGTATCCCTCGAAAGGAGCCGTGATCGTCGTGTACGAGAAATTAGTCTCCGCACGTTGCAAACGGGATTTGGCCTGTTGCACCTGCAAGCGTGCCACGTCCGCCTCGGCCATCGCCTGCTCCAGACGGATCGGCGAGATGATATCTTTCTCCACCAAACGCTTGATGCGGTCTACCTCTACCTCCGCCATCTTCAACTCGGCTTGGGCCTGTTTGTGATGGGCTTGCGCCTCTTTCACCTCCTCGTACAATTCCGCCGAGGAAAGCTTGAAAAGCACCTGCCCTTTCTTCACGTGCTCGCCCTCGTCCACAAGGACGGCCTCCACGAATCCTTCCACTTTAGGTTTCACCTCTACAAACTGTACGGCTTGTACATCCGCTACATACGACTGCGGCACCTCGATCGTGGTCGTGGTTAACCGCATCACCGGCGTATGATCTTTCTTCCCGGACTTTTTCTCCCGGTTTTGGCTACAAGATACCCATACACAAGCCGTTAAGCATAGTAAGGGTAAATAGTTAGAAAACAATTTTATCCTCATAAAACTTATAGATTTATAATTATTTGAATACGACGAAAAGCACATAGGCGAATCACCCCATGCGCGACAATAAGAAACAGGTAAGTTCTACTAAATCAGATAGGAACAGAACCAAACGAAATTCTGTGCTTTGTGTAGGTTATAAAATAAAGGAAGCTTGGCGCATTGCCGTAGTTCCAAGGAATGAATTAATTCATGTAAATCCAGAATCGTAAACAAGTCCCATATCAAATCGATCTCCAAGGCTCGGATTTGCACTTGCTCCTGACGTACCGTTCGCAAGGAGGCGTTATCGTCAAAATCCAACAACACATCGGGTGCCTCTTTATCGACTATTTCCATCGAGGTAGTGGTAATATTCTCCGGAAAGAAATCGCTTCCAATGGAATAAAACTGTAACAGCACCAACATGATCATAAGCATGATACGCTGGTGAAGCCCAAAACGATTATTCACTGTTACATTTAGCATCTTTTATCTAATGGAGGCGCAAAGATAAACAATCTTTTTGGGAAGAAAAAACATTTCACCCGCATACGAGTATTGGTATCGCCCCACGCCGGTATAGGCATGAGGCGATGCCGGTATAGGCGTAGGGCTACACCAATACCGACACAGGCTCACGCCTATACCGGCACTTAAATATATGCTTTTACCTTCTCCCGATCCGTTTGCACCGTCTCGAATTCGGAGGACACGATACTGCTTCCCATCGGGACATTCTCATTGCGGTATTCCATTTTACTATATACGATACTTCGGGCGGACGTATGAAACTCTTTCGCTCCTGTCTCCGCCTCTATTTTCCCGATATTATTCTCACGTACGCCACATCCCGGCATGATGATGATCCGTCCGTCCGCACGTTTCACCAGCTCGGCGATCAAGGGGATTCCTTTCACGGCATCCGATTGCTGGCCGGAGGTCAAGATACGGTCGCATCCCAACTCGATTAGCTGCTCCAACGCAGTGAATGGGTCCCGGCAAACATCGAAAGCACGATGACAAGTTACGGACAGAGGTTTTGCCGCCTCGATCAAGCGCCGCATCAAGGGTACATCGATATCCCCGTCTTTCGTAAGACAGCCGAAAACGACGCCATGCACCTTTAGCTCCTTGCACAGTTCTATATCCAATAGCATGGATTGCACCTCGGCTTCCGTATACAAGAAATCACCGCCTCTCGGACGGATAATCACATTGATATCGATCTTGGAAGTCAGAGCCTTCGCCGTCTTGATCTCTCCATAACTAGGTGTAGTTCCCCCTTCGGGTATCCCGGCGCAAAGCTCTACACGGGTAGCGCCTCCCGCCTCCGCCTCCACACAGCTTTGAGCGGAGTTCGCACATATCTCAATAATTCGTTTCATGTTTATTTAGTATTGTTGACGTACAAAATTACATAAATATCACCACTTGCTCAACAGAACCACAAATAACTATCCGATACCATTAAAAACACCCCTATTATGGATTAACAAAATAAAACAGAACTATCACCTTTACTATCAAAAAGGCAGCAAATTCGTATCTCCTTATCTATCTATGCCTTAGAAATTTGACTATAGCTTTCTGATTCGTCCAAATAAGAAACAAATTGGTCTATTTCGGAACTATAGCTAAATAGTTTAAAGTTTAACTAATCTCAAAAAGACACAAAAAGTTCTATTTTCAAGGATCGAAACGCCATAAAACGTAATATTGCAACGACATTTTAATAGGTTAAGATAAATAACAAATAGGCTTTATGGGAGAAATAAAAGGCTATATCTCACAGGTTATCGGCCCGGTAGTGGATATCCACTTTGATTATGGGACAGAAGAAACAGTAACCCTCCCCCGTATCCACGACGCCATGGAGATTTCCCGCCCGAACGGAAAGATCTTGATCGTCGAAGTTCAGCAACACATCGGGGAAAACACCGTCCGTACCGTAGCGATGGATACGACCGACGGATTGAGACGAGGCATGGAGGCCATGTCATACGGAATGCCCATCACCATGCCGACCGGCGACCAAGTCAAAGGACGTTTAATGAATGTCACAGGCGACCCTATCGACGGCATGGCCCAGCTTACTAAAGACGGGGCTCTTCCCATCCATCGTGAGCCTCCTAAATTCGAGGATCTGACAACGACCCAAGAGGTCTTGTACACGGGTATTAAAGTAATCGATTTATTGGAACCTTACGCCAAAGGAGGTAAGATCGGACTTTTCGGAGGAGCCGGAGTGGGCAAAACGGTATTGATCATGGAATTGATCAACAACATCGCAAAGAAAAACAACGGATTCTCCGTCTTCGCCGGTGTGGGTGAACGTACACGTGAAGGAAATGACCTATTGCGTGAAATGATCCAATCCGGTGTCATCCGATACGGCGAGGAGTTTAAGAAGAGTATGGAGGCAGGTAACTGGGACTTGTCGAAGATCGATTACGATGAATTGGCTAAGTCGCAAGCTACCTTGGTATTCGGGCAGATGAACGAACCGCCGGGCGCCCGCTCGTCCGTGGCCTTATCCGGTTTGACGATCGCCGAATCCTTCCGTGACAAAGCCTCTGAGGGAGAAAGAAAAGATATATTATTCTTCATCGATAATATCTTCCGTTTCACCCAAGCCGGTTCCGAGGTTTCCGCCTTGCTGGGGCGTATGCCTTCCGCCGTAGGTTACCAACCGACATTGGCCACGGAAATGGGAGCTATGCAAGAGCGTATCACTTCAACCAAGAAGGGCTCCATCACCTCCGTACAGGCGGTGTATGTTCCTGCCGATGACTTGACGGACCCGGCTCCGGCGACTACCTTTACGCATTTGGACGCAACAACCGTCCTCAGCCGCAAGATCACGGAACTCGGTATCTATCCGGCCGTAGACCCGCTGGAATCTACATCCCGCATCCTTGATCCGCTGATCGTAGGCAAGGAGCATTACGACACAGCGCAACGGGTAAAACAAATCCTGCAACGGAACAAGGAACTTCAAGATATCATATCCATCCTCGGTATGGAAGAACTTTCCGACGAGGACAGGCTAACGGTCAACCGGGCCCGCCGTGTACAACGTTTTCTGTCCCAGCCCTTCTCCGTGGCGGAACAATTCACTGGCGTACCCGGTGTCATGGTCTCTATAGAGGATACGATCCGGGGATTCAAGATGATCATGGACGGGGAAACGGATGACATACCCGAACAGGCATTCTTAAACGTAGGAACCATCGAGGATGTCTTGGAGAAGGCCAAGCAGCTGAAAGAACAAGCAAATTAATCGATATGAAACTGGAAATTGTATCACCGGACGGCATTCTTTTCGAAGGCGAGACCGAATCTGTCTCATTCCCGGGAGTTGCCGGTTCATTCGATATCTTGCCTCATCACGCCCCATTGATAGCAGCGTTGAAGGCGGGTACGATCCGGTTCGAGGCAAACGGCAAAAGACAAGAACAAACGATACAAAGCGGATTCGTAGAGGTAAAAGACGACATCCTATCCGTTTGCGTCGAATAAAAACATACGACAATGAATGGCAGATTAAAAATGAGGTTAATGGGTTTGATCACGTTTATCAACGTGGCAATAGGCGTTTCATTGGGTGGTTTATTATATACCATCTGGCCGGAACACTATTTCTCGTGGTATCCGTCCATTCCCTTCTTTTACTGGGTCATGGCCATGGCGATGACTTTCTTCCTAGACCGGGTAAAAAGGAAAAACGGAGATGTGACCGTAACCATGTACATGCTAGTCCGGTTGTGTAAGTTCACGCTCGCTTTCGTCTTCTTATGGATGTACGCGGCGTTTGTCGGGCAACAATTAAAGACATTTGGTTTCACGTTGATGTTATTCTATTTCATTTACCTCGGACTGGAGACTTACATTTTATATCTGTTTGAAAAGAAAAGAATGAAAAGAGAGAAAAGGGAAAAGGATGATGAGTACAATCAAAGATAACAAATACATATGGATCGCTTTCTGGATGTGGCTCAGCTTTCTCACTCCGGCAAAAGCGGCGTCCGGCGAGATAGACGTGCAGGATATCGTCTTCTCCCACATTCAAGACGCCTATACATGGCATATCACGGAATGGAACGGACAAGAGATTGCGATTCCCCTGCCTATCTTGGTAAAAAGCGAGGAAAGAGGATGGGATTTATTCCTGTCATCCCATCTACATCAAGGCCGGACGCATCACAATTATTATATCGCCGGGGAAGGTGAGCATGCGGGAAAGGTTGTTGAGAAGAACAGTGCCGGAGAAGAGGTTCGCCCGATGGATTTCTCATTGACCAAGAATGTTTGCGGACTGTTCCTCAGTTGCGGTCTCTTGCTTTTCATCGTTCTCCGAACCGCCCATTGGTATAAAAAGCACCCGAACGAGGCGCCGGGCGGATTTATCGGATTGATGGAAATGGCCATCTCCTACATACAAGACGGGGTGATCAAAGAGGCGATCGGAAAAGAATATAAGCCGTTCTCGTCCTATTTGCTGACGGTATTTTTCTTTATCTTGATCAATAACCTGATCGGGATCATACCGGTTTTCCCGGGAGGCGCTAATATTACGGGAAATATAGCGGTAACAGGCGTATTGGCACTTTGTACGTTTATAGCGGTCAACCTGTTCGCCACGAAAGTGTATTGGAAAGAGATTTTTTGGCCCAAAGCGCCGATCTACTTGAAACTGCCCTTGCCGATCATGCCGTTCGTGGAGTTCTTCGGGGTATTCACCAAGCCGTTCGCGTTGATGATCCGTCTGTTCGCCAACATCATGGCGGGCCATACGATTATCTTGGCGCTAACCTGTTTGATATTCATAACGGTAACGATGGGAGTAGCCGTGAATTTAGGTATGACGATCGTATCCGTCTTGTTCTGTGCGTTCATGAACTGTCTGGAATTGTTAGTGGCTTGCTTGCAAGCTTATATTTTCACCCTGCTGTCGGCCAACTATATCGGATTGGCCAAGGTAAGGGAATAAATCCAAAGAAATTAAGGTATTAGAATTATATTATTAAGGTTACTAATTTAAAATTAAACACTATGTTATCGACTATTTTATTACAAGCGGCAGCCGGGATGGGCGTAGCGAAGATGGGAGCCACTATAGGAGCGGGATTCGCCGCCATAGGTGCAGGTATCGGAATCGGATTGATCGGTAAAGGTGCCGTTGAAGCTATTGGACGCCAGCCGTCGGCCGCAGGAGAGATCCGTACCTCGATGTTGATTATGGGAGCGTTGGTAGAAGGTGTGGCATTGTTCGCTATTGTCGTATGTTTCTTAGCGTTGTTCCAATAAAAAAGTAACAAACTATGTCTTTATTAACACCGGATTCAGGGCTTCTATTCTGGATGATCGTTTCATTCGGGATTGTCTTCGTGATCCTTTCCAAATACGGTTTTCCCGTGATCGTCAAGGCAATCGAACAACGGAAAGCTTACATTGACAATTCCTTAGAGACGGCACGTCAGGCGAATGAGCGACTTGCCCATATCCAAGCCGAGGGCGAGAAGATGCTAGCCGAGGCCAAGGAAAAGCAAAACGCCGTCCTGAAGGAAGCCTTTGCCGAAAAGGAGCGGATCATCGAGGAGGCACGGAAAAAGGCCGTCTCCGAGGCACATCTGCAGATAGAGGAGGCTACCCGGCGTATCCGCGAAGAAAAAGAGAAAGCTATTCGCGAAGTCCGCTCGGAGATAGCGGATCTGTCTATCGCTATCGCAGAGAAAGTAATGAAAGAGAAAATCGGCCGGGATAAGGAACAACAACAGATGATCGACCGGCTGCTGGATGAGGTATCGTTTAGTAAATCGTAAGGTATGGATATAGGAACTATTTCTTCCCGGTATGCCAAAGCGCTTTTCTCCCTAGCGAAAGACAAGGAACAGGAAAGCCGGGTATATGATGATATGAAGATGTTGGCGGACAGCTTCTCGATGGAGCCAGAGCTTAGGGGTGCCTTGAGCAACCCGATCGTTTCCGTACCGGAGAAAGTGAAATTGCTTACGGCGGCGGGAGGTATCGAGGTATGCGAGCTATATTCACGTTTTATCAATCTGGTATTAGCCCATAAACGGGAGACGTTACTGCCCTTCATTGCATACATTTATATCCATTTGTACCGGAAAGAGAAGAAGATTACCCGGGTACGATTCGACACGGCCGTAGCGGTAGACGATGCGGTCAAGTCTCACCTGCAAGACAAGCTGCGGAAAGAGACGGGATGCACAATCGAGTTCTCCGGCCACGTGGAACCGGAACTAATCGGGGGCTTCCGCCTACGCATCGGCAATTACCGGATAGACGCCAGCTATGCGACGCAACTACGGGATATCCGTACCGGGCTACTCGAAAACAGATAAAAAAGAAGAAGTATGACAGAACAGATAAAAGTGAGTGAAGTCTCCTCCATCCTGCGCCAGCAATTGGAAGGAATCCATACCAGCATCAAGCTGGAGGAGGTCGGGACCGTATTGCAGGTGAGTGACGGCGTGGCCCGCATCTACGGGCTGGATAATGCGGAGGCGAACGAGTTGCTTCAATTCGATAACGGGATGGAAGCGATCGTGATGAACTTGGAGGAAGATAATGTAGGCGCCGTCCTTTTAGGTCCGACCGACCGAATCAAGGAGGGCGACACCGTAAAACGCACGGGCCGCATCGCCTCTATCGATGTCAGCGAGGGGATGATCGGGCGTGTGATCGACCCGTTGGGAAACCCGATCGACGGGAAAGGCGAGATCCTTGGCGAGACTTGCGAGATGCCGCTTGAGCGCAAGGCTCCGGGCGTGATCTTCCGTCAGCCGGTAAACGAGCCTTTGCAAACCGGTATCAAGGCCGTAGACGCTATGATCCCTATCGGAAGGGGACAACGTGAGTTGATCATCGGCGACAGGCAGACGGGAAAGACCTCGATCGCTATCGATACCATCATCAACCAACGTAGCAACTACGAGGCAGGGAACCCGGTTTACTGTATTTACGTGGCGATCGGGCAAAAGGGTTCCACGGTAGCGGCCTTGGTGAACACCTTGCAAGAGAAAGGCGCCATGGACTATACGATTGTCGTAAGCGCGACCGCCTCCGACCCGGCAGCCATGCAATATTTCGCCCCGTTCGCCGGAGCGGCCATCGGAGAGTACTTCCGGGATAGCGGACGACACGCCTTGGTGGTCTACGACGATCTGTCCAAGCAAGCGGTCGCCTACCGTGAGGTTTCCTTGATCCTTCGCCGCCCTTCCGGGCGTGAGGCGTACCCGGGTGATATCTTTTACCTGCACTCCCGCCTATTGGAACGTGCCGCCAAGATCATCAATCAGCCGGAGGTAGCCCGTGAGATGAACGATCTCCCCGAAAGCATGAGAGACAAGGTGAAAGGCGGTGGCTCCTTGACCGCTTTACCGATCATCGAGACTCAGGCGGGAGACGTATCGGCTTATATCCCGACCAACGTGATCTCTATCACCGACGGACAGATATTCCTTGAGACCGATTTATTCAACCAAGGGAACCGCCCGGCTATCAATGTCGGAATCTCCGTTTCCCGTGTAGGCGGTAACGCACAATTAAAGGCGATGAAAAAGGTAGCGGGTACCTTGAAAATCGATCAGGCTCAGTTCCGTGAATTGGAATCATTTTCCAAGTTCGGGGGCGAGATGGATGCCGTCACCGCTTTCACGATCGATAAGGGGCAGAAGAATACCCAGTTACTGATACAGCCTCAATATAGCCCGATGCCGGTGGAAGAGCAAATCTCGATCCTTTATTGCGGAACGCAAGGTCTGCTGAAAGAGGTTCCATTGGACAAGGTGCATGAGTTCGAGGCAAGGTTCTTGCAAGAATTACGGACTTCTCATCAACGGGACGTACTGGATGTCTTAAAGACCGGCGTTATCAATGATGAGATACGAGGCATATTGGAAAAAACAGCGAAGGAGCTATGGGTTCATTGAAAGAAATAAAAGTCCGGATCGCCTCTATACGGAGTACGCAGAAGATCACCGCCGCCATGAAAATGGTATCGTCGGCCAAGTTTCATCATGCCCAGACGCAAACCGAGCACACACTTACATATGCTAATAAACTATCCGCTATCTTAAACGGTCTTCTTTCGGCGGAATGCGACCTAGACTCACCTTACACCGAACAGCGTAAGGTGAGCAAGGTGGCTATCGCCGTATTCGCCTCGAGCACGGGTTTATGCGGGACATTCAATGCCAATATATGGAAAGAGTTATCCGCCACGATCCAGACTTATAAGAACCAGCAAATAGAGGTACGCCTCTACCCTATCGGCAAGAAAATAGCGGATGAGCTTCATAAAGCGGGGTATAGCTTCGACACTGATTTCGTCACGATCGGCGAAAAGCCGTCTTATGAAAGCGCCGTATCCTTGGCGAACCGTCTCATGGAGCTGTTCGTCACGGGTAAAGCGGACCGGGTGGAATTACTGTATCACCATTTCAAGAACATGGCGACACAAGTCGTAACCCACAAGACGTATCTTCCCCTTTCCCTCTCGGATACGGAAGCGGCGGAAACGGCCACCGACTACATCCTTGAGCCCTCGGCGGAAGAGTTGCGTAACCGGCTTTTCCCGAAATTGCTGAACCTAACCATCTATACGATCCTACTCGACACCTCGACCGCCGAGCACGCCGCCCGTATGATGGCTATGCAGACCGCCAACGACAATGCGAACGATTTAATCCAACAATTAACTTTGCAATATAATAAAACCCGCCAGCAAGCCATCACCAACGAATTGCTGGATATCATGGGAGGAGCGGCCGTTTCATCGTAATAAAAACGGGATGCTTCCTTGACTAAACAGACAATGATCCGTATGTAAAACACTTTACTAACGGATCATTTCTTATTTACAAAAAAAAGTAAGACCTTTGCTCACCAAAACATAAGCCTATATACATTATATTATACCAATCTAGGATCGTACTCATGATGAATCAAGAAAAGCTAAAAGGGCATCTCCTTATTTTAGCGGCCAACATCCTGTTCGCCATTAATATGCCCGTATCCAAATATCTACTCCCCGAGCATGTGCAACCCGAGGCGTTAACCAGTATGCGGATGAGCTTCGCTTGCGTGATGTTCTGGATCACCTCCCTATTCGTTCCCTATGAGAAAGTGCCGTTGAAGGACTTGGGACTTCTATGCCTTTGCGCCCTTTGCGGAGTAGGCTTGAACCAAGGGCTGTTTATCTGGGGATTGAATACCACGTCGCCAGTAGACGCTTCCATCATAGCGACCGCCGTCCCCATCTTTGTCATGATCTTGGCGGCCCTGATCCTAAAGGAACCTATCACACGGATGAAAACGTTCGGGGTACTGCTTGGTATATGCGGGGCGATCTCCTTAATACTACAATCCACGCAAGGTTCCAATCAAGCGAGCAGTTTGGGGGGAAACCTCTTGATTACGGTTAGCGGATTCATGTACTCGATCTATTTGGTAGTATCCAAGCCACTAACACTCAAGTACTCATCCGTCACGATGATGAAATGGATGTTCCTGTTCTCCACGCTGATTACCCTGCCTTTCGCTATCGAGTCCATCTGGAATACCCCGGCTTTCCATAAAGAGGTCTTCGACGGCCAAGAGCTGGGAGCCATTTTCTTCGTATTATTCGGGGCCACGTTCATACCCTATTTATTAATACCGCTGGCCTTAAAGCGAATCCGCCCGACTACCGTCAGCATGTACAATTATATCCAACCGATCGTAGCTTCCTTTATCGCCGTATTCATCGGTCAGGATAGTTTTAGCGTAACGAAACTAGTATCGGCCGCACTTGTTTTCTCCGGCGTCTATTTAGTGACCCAAAGCAAGAGCCGGGCGGACCTTGAACAACAAAATAGTCAATCTTTTGACAAAAACGCTTGCAATATGAAAAATAATGCGTAATATTGCCCCCATAATATAAAAGAATAAGTAGCATACAAAATCAATGATGAGTGTAGAGTCCTCATATTATACATGGGCATTGATGACCCCTTGGGGGGTTAGAATCTATTAATAAGCATTCGCGTAGACCACGTCACGCTATGTCGCAATCTCGTATTGCATCCTTTTTTATTTCTCCTTTTACATAAATAAGTTTAATCAATCGGTCATTGTCGGTTGCTAATCATGAAAAAGCCTTTTCTTGATTGTCAATCCTCGATGAACCATTAAAAATACATATCGATGAAAGTATTAAAATTCGGCGGAACATCCGTAGGTTCCGTGAATAGTATCTTAAGTGTAAAGAAAATAGTAGAGGCTATCGAAGAGCCCGTAATCGTGGTTGTCTCCGCTTTAGGGGGCATCACCGATAAATTGCTGGCCACTTCTACCATGGCTTCTAAAGGCGACCTTGCCTACGAGAAAGAATTATCGGAGATCATCGCCCGCCATCTGGACGTGATCGAGGGAGTGATAGAGGACAAGGAGGTACGCATGGATGTCCAGAAGAAAGTGATGGCTTTACTGGATGAATTGAGCAATATTTTCAAAGGTGTTTATTTGATTAACGATTTATCCGCCAAGACATCCGATACGATCGTAAGCTATGGCGAGCGCCTATCTTCCTTGATCGTCTCGAACGTGATCAAGGACGCTAAGTTGTTCGACTCACGCAAATATATCAAGACAGTCAAGCAATTCAACAAGCATATCGTGGATTTCGACTTGACCAACAAGCTCATAAAAGAGACCTTCTCGCCGCTGCCCAAGGTTTCCTTGGTGCCCGGATTCATCTCTTCCAGCACGGAAACCGGAGAGGTTACGAACCTCGGACGAGGGGGATCGGATTATACCGCCTCCATCTTGGCGACCGCCTTAGACGCTAACACCTTGGAGATATGGACGGACGTGGATGGTTTCATGACCGCTGATCCCCGTGTGATCAGCTCCGCCTACGTAATCGACCGGCTTACTTTCACGGAGGCGATGGAGTTGTGTAACTTCGGGGCGAAAGTAATCTATCCGCCGACGATCTATCCGGTTTATCATAAGAATATCCCGATCCGTATCTTGAATACCTTCAACCCGACCGCTCCCGGAACCTATATCTCGAAAGAGCGGGTGAAAGAGGAAGGCAAGGCCATCATCAAGGGTATCTCCTCCATCAACGATACCTGTTTGATCACGGTACAAGGTTTAGGTATGGTGGGCGTGATCGGCGTGAACTACCGGATCTTTAAGACGCTCGCCAAGAATGGCATCAGCGTATTCATGGTATCGCAGGCCAGCTCCGAGAATAATACGACTTTCGCCGTACGTAACGCCGACGCTGATTTGGCCGTACAAGTATTGAACGACGAGTTCGCCTTGGAACGTGCGCAGGGTGATATGAACGATACCGTAGCGGAGAAAGATCTGGCTACCGTCGCTATCGTAGGCGAGAACATGAAACGTACCCCGGGTATCGCCGGGAAGCTGTTCGGTACGCTGGGACGTGCGGGCATCAGCGTGATCGCTTGCGCCCAAGGCGCTTCCGAGACGAATATCTCTTTCGTTATCAAGCATAAATACCTTCGCAAGGCGTTGAACTCCATTCATGACTCTTTTTTCCTATCTGAATATAAGGTATTGAACCTTTTCATCGCCGGTGTAGGAACCGTAGGCGGCAATTTATTGGAACAGATACGTATCCAGCAACCGAAACTGATGCGGCAAAACGGTTTGAAGCTGAATGTCGTAGGTATCTCAAACTCCAAGAAAGCCCTTTTATGCCGGGAAGGGATCAACCTCGACAATTATCTGGAGGAGCTGAAGGAGAACGGGGAAGAGAGCAACCCGGAGCATCTGTGCGAAGAGATCGTAAAGATGAATATCTTCAACTCCGTATTCGTGGACTGTACGGCAAGCCCGGACGTGGCGGCTCTTTACGAGACGTTGATGAACAATAACGTATCCGTCGTGGCGGCTAATAAAGAAGCGGCCTCCTCCTCCTACGATAATTATACCAAGCTCAAGGAGACCGCCCGCCACCGAGACATCAAGTTCTTGTTCGAGACGAACGTAGGCGCCGGCCTCCCGATCATCAATACGATGAACGACTTGATCAATAGCGGCGACCATATATTGAAACTGGAGGCCGTACTTTCCGGTACGCTGAATTATATCTTTAATACGATCAGCGCCGATATCCCTTTCAGCGAGGCGATCCATATGGCAAAGGAAGCCGGATACGCCGAGCCGGACCCACGTATCGACCTTAGCGGCAAAGACGTAATCCGTAAGCTGGTTATCTTGGCCCGTGAGGCCGGTTATCCGGTGGAGCAAGCCGACGTAAAACGGAACCTGTTCATCCCGGAAAAGTACTTCGAGGGTTCCCTTGAGGACTTCTGGAAGAATATCAAGGATACAGATGCCGGTTTCGAGGAGAAACGCCAGCTACTGGAAGCGGAAGGCAAACGCTTCCGTTTCGTGGCGAAGATGGAGAACGGCGCTTGCGAGGTAGGCCTACAAGCCGTAGACAGCCACCATCCGTTCTATGAACTGGAGGGCAGCAACAATATTATCATGATCTCCACCGAGAGATATCATGAATATCCAATGATCATCAAGGGATATGGTGCCGGAGCCGACGTGACAGCCGCAGGCGTATTCGCCGACATCATATCCATTGCTAATATTCGATAGGTATGAAGCACATTATCATTTTAGGCGATGGAATGGCCGACGAGCCGATAGAGGCTCTGGGAGGCAAGACCCCGATGCAATACGCCAAGACTCCTTATATGGATAAATTGGCGGAACTGGGAGTAACCGGGCAGATGAAAACCGTAGCGGATGGTTTCCATCCCGGTAGCGAGGTCGCGAACATGGCGGTATTAGGCTATGACCTGCCCTCCGTATACGAGGGACGGGGTGTATTGGAAGCCGCCAGTATAGGCGTCGCCCTGCAACCCGGCGAGATGGCGATGCGTTGTAACTTAATCTGCGTAGAAGGCGACATCTTGAAGAATCACTCTTCCGGCCATATCTCCACGGAGGAAGCGGACGAGTTGATCCAATGCCTGAACGAGCGATTAGGCTCCGACCGTGTCAAGTTCTATACGGGTGTCTCCTACCGCCACCTATTGGTAATCAAAGGAGGCGATAAGCGTCTGGATTGCACGCCACCACACGACGTACCCCTCCATCCTTTCCGGCCTTTAATGATAAAACCGGAAGTTCCGGAAGCACGAGAGACCGCCGATTTATTAAACGAATTAATCCTCAAGTCCCAAGAGATCTTAAAGGATCACCCGGTGAACCTCAAACGTATGGCAGCGGGGAAAGATCCGGCGAACAGTATCTGGCCTTGGTCTCCGGGCTACCGTCCGGCCATGCGAACGATGCGGGAGATGTATGGCTTCGGGAAAGGTTCCGTGATCTCCGCCGTCGATCTCATCCGGGGAATCGGCGTTTACGCCGGCCTCGAGGTGCTTCACGTAGAGGGAGCTACCGGATTATACGACACGAACTACGAGGGAAAAGCGCACGCCGCCCTTGAGGCCCTCAAGACAAACGACTTCGTCTACCTGCATATCGAGGCAAGCGACGAGGCCGGGCATGAAGGAGACGTAGACCTAAAGATCAAGACGATAGAGTATCTGGACAACCGTGCCGTACGTATCATCTACGAGGAAACGCAAAAATGGGACGAGCCGGTAGCAATCGCTATCCTTCCGGACCACCCCACTCCTTGCTCCATACGTACGCATACGAATACCCCGGTTCCATTCCTGATTTACAAGCCGGGCGAGCAACCCGACTCCGTTACCACATTTGATGAGTTCTCCGTATCAAACGGCAAATATGGCATACTGGAAAAAGATCAATTTATAAAAGAATTTCTAAACGATTAGAGCATGAAATATTACAGCACAAACAAACAAGCCCCTGTAGCCAGCCTAGAAGAGGCCGTCGTAAAAGGTCTGGCCGGCGATAAGGGATTATATATGCCCGAGTATATCGACTCCTTGGACGAGGAGGTGATAGCCAACATGAAGAACCAGTCCTTCCACGAGATCGCCTGCACGGTAGCTCAGATGTTCTTCGGGGAAGACATCGAGCCGAAGGTATTGGACGGTATCGTAAAAGATACGCTCTCCTTCGAGACCCCGGTGGTACCCGTAAAGGATAATATCTATAGCTTAGAGTTATTTCACGGGCCTACATTGGCCTTTAAGGATGTAGGAGGGCGCTTCATGGCTCGTCTACTCGGTTATTTCATAAAGAAAGAGGGATTGAAACAAGTAAACGTATTGGTAGCTACTTCCGGCGATACGGGAAGCGCCGTCGCCAACGGATTCCTAGGCGTTCCGGGCATTCACGTGTATGTGCTTTATCCCAAGGGAAAGGTCAGCCCGATACAGGAATGCCAGTTCACGACATTAGGACAGAACATCACGGCATTGGAGATAGACGGCACGTTCGACGATTGCCAAGCGCTGGTTAAATCCGCCTTTATGGACGAGGAATTAAACCGTCATATGAAACTGACCTCGGCGAACTCCATCAACGTAGCCCGTTTCTTGCCCCAATCGTTCTACTATTTCAACGCTTACGCTCAGCTGGACAAGCAGGGAAAAGCGGACGAGCTGGTCGTTTGCGTGCCGAGCGGTAATTTCGGAAACATCACCGCCGGATTGTTCGCCTATTGGATGGGGCTCCCTATCAAACGTTTCGTAGCGGCAAACAACCGTAACGACGTATTCTTGGAATACCTGAATACAGGAACTTATACACCCCGCCCATCAGTCGCCACCCTAGCGAACGCCATGGATGTAGGCGATCCGAGTAATTTCGCCCGTATCATCGACCTATTCGGCGCATTCAATGATCCCCATAAAGAAATATGCGCACTGATCTCCGGACATCGCTATACGGACGAGGAAATCGCCTCTACGATGCGAGCCGTCTATAAAGAGACGGGATATATCCTCGACCCACACGGAGCCTGTGGCTACCAAGGATTACTAGACAGCGACCTAAGCGAGACCGAGACGGGTCTATTCCTCGAGACCGCCCATCCCGCCAAATTCAAAGGAACGGTCGATAAGATATTGGAGGCAGATATCGAGATCCCGGCGAAACTGAAAGCCTTCATGGAAGGAACCAAGCAAAGCATCGAGCTGGCAAAAGATTTCGAGGGCTTTAAGGCTTTTTTGCTTAGTAAACAGTGAATGTTGACAAGTTGTATCTCTACATATCAACATTTATCATAAAATATTTTGATATTGCAACCTATTTCTTTACGTTTGTATAGTTAATATTTTGTCTTACTTAAATCTAGTTAAAATGAAAAAGAAAAAATTACTCAGATTCGTAGCATTAATCAGTCTGATCGTCTTATCGATGAATGTTGATTTATTTGCAAGAGGGGGGGATCCTGATGATCCCAATGAGCATGTTGGTCCGGATGATGGTGGCGGTATAACCTGTGGTAGATATGAAGGGCCTTGTTGGGCTCTTGATTGGATTAGTCCCATTATATATATTCATTGTTATTTCTCAGGCTACCAAAAAGACTCTTGTTATCCAGGTTAAAAGTATGAAAAGTACCCTCTGCCATTGCTTGAAGATATCCTTGCTATTCTTTCTCCTCCTCTCCTGCGACGGAAGAAGGAGAAAGGATAGTAGGGTATTAGATATTATCACCGCTGATTTGGAACGAAGAGACAATATTTCCGTAAATGATCTGTTCTCCAACATACAGCTCATCCCCTTAGAAACTACACAGGAATCTCTGATACGCACCATAACTCAAATCCGTTTTTTTGAGGGTAGGTACTATATCCACGATTATTCAAGGGCACGAATCTTTGTTTTCGATGAAAATGGGCATTTTTTATCCACCCTTGACAAGAAGGGTGATGGTCCGGGAATGTATCTCAACTTAACTGATTTCGACATCGATACAGTCCGAAGGAACTTAGTTATACTCTGCGCTGTCAGCAACGCACTCTTCTTCTTCGATTTGGAAGGAAACTTCATTGAGAAGAAACGACTTCCGGATATAGCGGGTGCATACAACTCCCTTCAGTTCCAAAACAGGGATACAATAGCTTTCTTCACATATGATTATGGACATCGTCTGAAGTTCTATTCCCTATCACGGAATGATCTGTTCAACGAGTGTTTCCCCGAGGATAGGAAAGATATATTTTGCCGGGGCGTGTTTCCTTTCTCACAAGCCTTTCGCAGAGCACTGACCAACACGGTCTACTCCCTTTCAAATGCGAACCTTACAGAGCTTTATCGCTGGGACTTCGGCAATCTGAACAATGAACTCAAGGCATTAGTGTACCACCCCGGAATGAACAAGGCAGAGCAAATCCAATACATAAAAGATGCCTATGCTTCCAAGAGCGTAAATTACGTAATCGATATCCAAGGGCAAAACAGCAGATATCGATACGCTATGATTGTACGCAAAGACAAGTATATCCACTTGTTTCACGACCGAAAGAAACACGAATTGCTCCAGTTCGAGCGAACCAGCGAAGGCTTGCAACTCTACCCGATCTACTTCGGTGAAGACTTCATTCTGTGCACACAGGAAGGAGGGCTTCCCTTAAATGACCTATTACCGGAGAATCTCCGAACCAAAAAACAGCAAACAATTATCCAATCACATTCGGATGAGGAAAACCCGATCTTGGTAAAATATGTTTTCAAGAATGAAGATTAACGAGCACACAATTTACATATTCCTTTTAGGGATACTCGCAGGCATTATTTGCATGCGATGCATGAATTATTTCAGAGAATCCACGAAAAAAGTCCCCCAAAAAGAATATATCGACAATTTTGAGTATGAGAAAGAATGTTTGGTTATCCTCAAAAGACTAGAACTAAGGAATGAGCACTTCAAATGCTTGGATAAAACAGCCTTTTGGGGTACAGATTCTCTAAGCACGTTTCCAATAAGTGAATTATGCGATGAGAAAAAGTTGTTCTTTTGCTTTTCAGAGAAAACATGTCCTCCTTGTATCGACACTGTTGTCGATATGTTACATAGCTTCTTTACTGATGATGAAATAAAGACCCAAATAGTATTTGTGTCACCTGATTATCCGGTTCGATTAAGAAACGATTGTTATGGGAAAAGGTTACTAAATCTATGCGATAAAAAGATAGGGCTTCCAATCGAACAGGAAGAAGCTTTTACGCCTTTCCTATTCGTGATGGATAAGGATCTGCATATCAAATATCTTCATATTCATAATAAAGCCTTACCGCAACTTACTTCAATTTATCTAGAAGAGATGAGAAAAATATGGTAGTCTCCTAAAAATCGCCTAAGCGATGATAAGCATTCCTGGCAAACATGCAGCATCAATCCGATTCTAGAAATAAGTTTTAAAAGATTATTTCTTCTAATCAATCTACCGCCCACTCTTTCATCTCATACATATCCTTATATTCTTCCCAATCTGGATCCATCTCGGTATAAATAGAGATGGGCAGTAATTCGAAAGGAGCCAAGGTCTCATTCAAGCGTTCGCCGAATACACGCACGGTACGTGTGTAAAACACCCAGACCTTCTCCCCTCCTCCGGTATAGACACCCGTCAGGATAGCCAGCTTGTCTTTCTTTTCCATCGCCTTACGAAGCGCTTCCTCCACGGCCTCCATTTTCTCGCCAAGGTCATCGCTAGGAAGGCCTCTCCCATCTCCCTCGTATTTCCAAGTGATCTCGACACGTTCCTTGAACTTACCGGATTCGGTAAACTCATTCAACTCGTCCCGCCCGTAAACGGTAATCATTTGCCCTGACTCGTTTTCCGAGAGAGCCGTAAACCATACATCGCTTAATTTCATCGTCCCTATCTATAAATGATACGCTACTAATTTGACATGATAAAAAAATGAAGCTAAGTAACATTGCCAACACACTTAACTTACTAGGCAATGTCACTTAGCTTACTTGGCAAAGTAAGTTAACTTCATTCGACAACGAAGTTAACTTCGTAAAACATGTATTATCTCTTTCCTAATCTATGATCCATAATGGCGTAATGGCATTCCCCATAATTCTTCAATTGATCCACGATCTCTTTAGCCGTAGATTCTTCCTCTACTTGCTCGCGTACGAACCAGAACAAGAAATCACGGGAAGCATGATCCTTATCAGCCTCGGCGATATCAACCAATTTGTCGATCAACTCTGATACATAGCACTCGTGTTTGTAAACATGCTCGAATACCTCCAACGGATTTCCCCAGCCTGTCGGAACCACGTTGATCTGGCCGATCGTAATATCGCCGCCACGATCCAAGGCGTAATCGATCAACTTATGAGCATGCTCCAATTCCTCAGCCGCTTGTTTCTTCATCCAATGGGCGAAACCGTTCAACCCTGCTTTCTGGAAATACACGGACATTGACAAATACAAATTCGAAGACCACATCTCCGCATTAACTTGGGCATTGAACGCCTCTGATAAATTTCTACTTAAGATCATAATTTTATCATTGTTTAAAAATGTTGAAGTATTATCCGTTCACGAAATTTCACTATGCAAATATAAATAAAAGTAGGATTCCTTATCTCATTTCCGCCCTTAGATATTGGCTACTTTCGAAAATTTTTCTAACTTACGCCTTTATTTGATAAACATCATGCAATACACCGACAAATATCGATCTCCCTTAGGAGAAATAACCCTAGCCAGCGATGGCGACCACCTGACAGGATTATGGTTCGACGGGCAAAAATATTTTGCCGCCACTTTATCGGCGGAACACCAAGAAAGAGAACTGCCGATATTCGAGCAAGCCAAAGAGTGGCTGGATAGCTATTTCATGGGTAAGATTCCCAGCTTCACCCCTCCTATCCATCTGGAGGATACGCCTTTCCGACTTGCGGTATGGGACTTATTGAGCAAAATACCTTATGGCGAAGTAGTAACCTACAAGGAGCTCGCCGGGGAAATCGCCCGGCAAAAAGGTATCCCGAGCATGTCTACGCAAGCGATCGGAGGAGCGGTAGGCCATAACCCAATCAGTATCATCATCCCCTGCCACCGTGTCGTAGGCAGCGATGGCAGCCTAACCGGATACGCCGGAGGTATCGACAAAAAAAGGAGCCTGCTTACAATCGAACGGGCCCCAAAAGTATCGTAAAGAGACTTTACCTTGCAAATCCTTGTGGACAAACATAGAATGTAACTATCCCATTAACGTTATCTCCTTCACCTCATGGTCCTCAATATCAGCATATAGGAAGTGGCCGGCGAAAGTGTCTTCCGTGTCTTGGAAAAAAAGCTCCAGTTCGTAATGGATGGAGCCGTCTTCTTTCTCCTTGGTCTCTATATGAACAGATTGCAATTCTACTTGGAGGGCAAACTCCTCTCTGGACAATGCCGGAAGTTCACAATCTTCCCGCCATGCGTTTGCTGTCGGGAGCAATTCGTCGGCCATGCGCAATTGCCATATCGCTTCCCCTTCTTCTTCCAGCTTATTCATATAGCCACTAATAGCTTTCAGATGTTTCCGGATAAGGGATTCGTGCGGACAACGGGGCTCCAAGTTTTTACCGCATTGCTTCCTAATTAGTTTAATGGTCTCATTCAAACATTCAATTTTAGTACCGATAGAAACCGAGGGCATTTCCCAAAGTCGCTCGTATAACTCCAATCGTTTTTCAAACGAGTGAAGGGCAGACCTTGCTCCAATCTTTATATCAAGATAAGCATCATAGGCTTTAGACTCTTCCTTAGTCATATCTCGCTCAACGCCGTTTAGCTTATTCTGACCCTCATCCATGCGAGTAATGATGTCATTGGTAAATTTCACTAATTGACGTACCTGCTTGGGTGTTTTTATTTTGTTTTTCTTCGCATTTTTCTCTACGCTTTGTGCAAAGAATTGAATGGTGGCCATTGTAATTGAAATATTCGTATCCGCACGCATCAAATCATCCGGCAGTTGGACAATACGCACAAGGTCATATAATTCAATTTTATATGGAATGAGCTGACTGATTTTTTCTTCAACGGGCAAATCCGGATTGCTCCATATCTTGGTGCAGTCTTGAATGATTGCCTTAATCCTCTCGGCGTTCATGTAATCCAAATAGCGTTGCTCTAACGCCTCGTCCACCTTAGGCGGCAGGAGTTTTTTGAGAGCTTTTATCTTCTTTTTGAGTTCGTCTACGTAGGCTTGCTGTTCCGGGGGAAGCAGCTCATTCTTACCTTTTGCCGATTTCTCTTCAATGATAGGTAATTTCTCGGTCGGTGTCTCCAAGGGAGCGATGGAGATGCATAGGTCTACCTCCCTCCCCCAAATCGTCGCTTTATACTCTTCGGGTGTTTGATAGCCATGAAACCATGTCTGGAGTGTACTAAGCCAAAACTCCGTATGCATTTCCAAGGTCATTTTGGAAAGATGGGCGATCTTATCTGTCAGATGAAATTCCCAACTATTTTCATTCGTTTGTTCCTTTCTCATAAATATGAATAATTATTATACTCAAACAGATTACATAACCGCCATTGAGTCAACAAGATTTTCCTCATAATCAACAACTCCGATATGTCTTTATTCAAGCTCATTCTTTCTCTTTTTCCATAACTGATAACTGTTAAACAGATTTTGCCAGAGCACGTAGCTTCCGGGGCCAACGGAGGATAGAGGGTTCAAATAGGTGTAAGACATCCAGATCGCTAACACGGTATTTTTTTGTCCCAAGGCTTGTCCGGCACTAATACGGTCATTGTATTTCGTGCCGATGCGCTTTCCCCAATAAAACTGCGCGATACAGGTTATCAAGCCGCCTAAAGCGATCAGGATTTCTACATAAATCTCCGCCTCGCTATTGACCAAGGATTTCACGGTCTGCCCGGTCACGATAGCTAGAGCGACAGCCCAGAGGTAAAAGGCCATATCCCGAAGCCCCGCAAGGAAGCGATGGATAGGTGGTATGAATCTACGCAACAACAAAGCTAGGAAAAACGGGAATAACAGCAATGGGAAGACTTTTCCCAAGATCTTCAAGAATGCGGCGAAGAAAGTAATCTCGGCATGCGGTTCCACTAATGGGAAGACCAGCGGCACGACAATCGCAGCTAATAGATTCGATAATAAGGTATAAGTAGTCAGACTAGAGGCGCTTCCTCCTAATTTACCCGTAATCACGGCGGCCGCCGTAGCGGTCGGGCAAATCAGGCAGACCATCGCTCCCTCGAACACATCCCGGTATTCCTCTCTCATTGGCAGCCAGAGCAATAAGGCGGCAAGCACCAAACTGGAAATCGCTTGGATAAGCAATAGCCAACCGTGCCAAGGGCTGGGCATCAATTCCCGGACAGAGATCTTACAGAAGGTCAGGAGCAACTGCGCAAAAATCAAAAAGGGCGTCAGATACGCTATTAAAGTGTACATGAACGGCTTTGTAGGCTCCAGAAAAGTAACATTGGCGAAAACAAAATACCCTATCGCACCCGCTAACATGGAGATAGGGAGTGTCCATGTCTTGAAGAATTTCAACATAACGCCTATTCTTTTAATTCGGGATGCAAAATAACATCTTTCCACCGAAAGAGGCAAGAGAAACGGGGATTAATTAGGGATAAAGAGAGACGGGACATGCCCCGTCTCTACATTAGATATTCTTACAGCTTAGTTTTAATGTCCTTATTCCGTAACGGGGGATAGAAAGACGCATTGAACTGGCGCCTTTCTTCTCGGTGACGGTTAAGTCCTCAACCAGACGGTTATCCAATTCCACCAAGCTCGCTTTCACGTCTTGTCCTTGGAAGGTTATCGTTTTAGGGGAGGCATCGCTTTGGGCATTGAATAGGCGGATGTAAAGGTCATTACCTTTATAGACCATGGAGACCAACTCGTAGGCGTTATCCTCTATCCGGAAAAGGGAACCGGATGTCAAGGTAGCATCGCCACCCAAGGTCGCGACCAAAGGCTCATTGCGTCGTTCGCTCTGCGTCCAGATACGGCTTTTCTCCCAAGTTCCGGCATGAGGGATTAATGCGTACGAGATCTCAGTCGGACGGTCTATGATATAATCCCGGCCCCACAAGCCTTTACCGGCGTATTGTACGTTCAAGGCCAATGGGAAATCCTTACCATGCGCATAGCTGGTCGTATGATCCGTGAATAATGACAGACCGCAAGAGTTATCCTTGCTCGCTACATCCACCCAATTCAAAATGATATTATGCTTGATGCTATCCCAACGATTGAAAAAGGTATTTTCCAACCGGCTCTCGCAAACATCGAACGGAGCGTCCTTATAAATCTGTTGGTTGGCGATCTGGGTAGGCAGATACACCAGAAGTTTGTAACGGTCGTCATAGAACGCCTTACGGGGATTATCCGCACGGAATTCGATACCCGGCTCACCAATGCGAGGGTTTCCTGTCCAATCCAGTTTAACATTCATATCGATGCGAGGCTCTCCCTGCGTTAACCGGATCGTTTGGGTAAATGAATACTTTCCGATCTTGCCTTTCACAGCTACCTTCACGAATAAGGGCCCTTGCTCCAACACGCTCACCTCAGCCGGTTGATCCATACTGGAAAGGAAACCGCCCTCATCGATAAAATATCCCCGAAGCTCATTGAACCCACGTTCATTCCGGTTATCCACGAATTCCTTGCCTCGTACGGCTTTCGCTTTCAAGCTTTCTATTACACCTCCTTTAGAGAGGTTTAGCACCAAGGTGTATAAATCACTTTCCATGCGAAACGTACCGTCTTTCTGTCTCTCAGCCTTCAAGGTTCCGGACTGTTTATCCTCTGCCTTCCGGATCGCATAAGAGGCATAACCGGCAGAGGGGACTTGCGCACGAAACAAGAGTTTTGAAACGCCGTCTTCCGTCAGCCATTGAGCCGGCTGTTTCTTCCCTCGCTTATCAAGAACCACCCAATCTGAGTTTCTCCATGAGGCGGGAACTTCCACCGCCACCAATTCATTCCGGTCGGTAGCCAAGGTATTATATACGTACACCGTGGATTCACCTTCCTTTTCTTTCAATAAGGACAAAGCGTTATCAATTATCTGACGGCTGTTTTGATTGGTCACCCCAGTCCAATCCGTAACCGTCTCCGCCCATGTCTTTTTCCCTTGTAATCGATTGTAAGGAACGATCCAGCAATCATGATGCTGCGACAATAGAAGCGTGCGCCATCCCTCATCGATACGTTCAGTCGGCCATTCCATGCCTTTGTATAAGCGAGCGTAAGCCGCCATTTTCTCCGCACGCACGATAGCGTTCTCGGCTACCCGTACCTCTCCGGCCAAACGCTGCATGACCTGCGTTCCCCACATCAAGCCACCTAGGACATCCTCTTGCGAGAAATGCCAATCATCCTGAGTAGTCCCGATGGAACAGTCTTGGATGTAATTCCGCCAAGTCTTATAGGCGGTCGGCGTATAATAGCCCGTCGTATCCTGTCCCAGCCAAGGGCCTTTATCCCAACCATGGCTCCATGAGGCATCTTGGATACACATGCCGACCGGGTGCTGGATGCCGGCATCCAAGCATTTATGGATGTAGTCCTCCGTATTGAACCACGAGATGGACTGCCAACAAGAGCCGGGTTGTAAATCCTCGCAGGCGTAACGGGGGACGGTGGTAAGTCTCGTACCATCCGGCCCTACCCAATTCACCAACTCACCTCCGTAGGCGCTTACGTAGCCACCCCACATCGTATTCGGGTTCTTAGTAGAGGCATACGAGAAGCCGAATGACTTCAATATATAGGGCAGGCAACTGGTAAAGCAAGGCTCCTCCGCCGAATAGGTGGTGAATACCGCCTCAGGGAAATGTTTCCGGATTAGCCGCATTCCATATTCGAATTGGCGGATAGCGCTCTCGCCGGATGTTCCGAAGAAATAACTTTGGGCATAGGTCGGGTTTACGTACTCGATCCGCCCGCTCTCCACGGATTGATCCTTAAATAAGCGCTTGAAAGCCTCGTAACCTTCGGGGTCTCGTTGCCGTACGACTTCCCATGATTCAGGCTCGATCTCGATATTGATATTCCAGTTGGGATTCTGCCTTAATTTCTGGGCGATAAAGGCGGTCTGCCCCACCGGGTAATGCCCGTAGATACCGCCATGATAGCCATCGATGAAATAGGCTTGTTGGGCATCTGCCCAACCGGCCAACAAGAATTGGCCTAATACGAATATCGCTAGTTTCTTTTTCATATAATATGTACTATTAATTCACATTTAGAATACTTCCAGTCGGTGGGAGACGGGGCACGCCCCGTCTCTACAAGTCTGTAAATTTCTTGATCTCTATTCGCAAGGGGATTGGTTTATTTTGCTCATAGATCTGGTTAACCAGATCCTGTTGCTCATTCACGCAATCCTCACGAATCCCCTTGTGCATGTATTGTAGCCAAAGGTCGCCGTTCCATTGCAAGAAGATGTCGTGGGGACGGTATTTGCGCAAGGTATCCACGGCAGCCTCGTTGCAGGCCCAAAGCATGCCCGTCTTCCGCATCAAGTTATATTCCACCCAATAAAATTCACGCATCTTACGCTCTTTCAACCAGCGTTCCTCGTTCATCTGGCGGATCTTCATCGCTTGTTTATACTGCGGGGTATTCTGAAGAAGAGCCATATTGATACCTCGCTCCAACTCCCTCGCCGTAAAACGACCGATAAACTCCCCACCGATCGTCAACCCGTAATATCCATCCGACAAACCGCTCACGGACAATCCCTCATAATTCATCTCATCCATAAAAGGGATAACACTCAAGGCATCTGCCTGCGTATGTTTCTCATTATCATAATAAGAGGTATCGATAGGATACGGAAGCGATTTCGCCTCGTACGTAAAAGTAAGGTTATCCGAGGAAACAGACAAATCCGAGACACGGCAATTATCCGAGCGAGTCACCTTTTTCCCCGCTCCGTCTATCCGGATATCGGCTACCGGCTTACCGGCCAGACCTTGCGCCTTCAAGAAGAGATAAGCCATGACCAGATGCCCGTCCGTAGAGGGATGTATACGATCCTTCCCGCATAAGGTATACATGGAATCCTCCGCTTGCTCCCATTGGTTGATCGCTACCATCGGGCGGTTAAAATCCACGAATCCCCATTGATTCTCCCGGGCCCGGGCATTCAGGAAATCCACGATCTCCAAGATTGGCGTATTCTTCCCCGGGAAAGCGACCTTATTGAAACGAGAAGTCTCGTCATAAGGAGAGCTTCCGATCAAGATTTTCCTCACCTCCGGATACTTCTTATAGACCTCCTCGATAAGGGCATAATCCCGGCAAGCTTTCTCTACCCGGTTCCGGGCGATCGTATCCGCCCCCGGCTTCCGAAAATCCATATAGCCGACATCGTTCATGCCAAAAGATAGCGTCACCACCGTAGGCTCATGTTCGAAAACCTTATCCAACCGCTGGTAAATCATCTCGGCTACATCCCCACCTACTCCCTCGTTAAAGATATCGATGCGTTGATCCGGGAAACGGGTCATATAATACAGCCAGATATATGAATGATAATGCCCACCGCAAGTAATGCTGTTTCCCACGAAGGCGATCCGATCTCCTTTCTGAAACGGAGCTATCGACTGAGCATATACTCCTGCAAGACCTGATAAAAGCAAACAGACAAACAAAACATATCTTTTCATCTCTATTTCTCTCTTCTCTAATTTTCTGTGATGAATAATATATACCGTGTTAAAAAATATTACTATCAATAGTAATCGTATTTATCATGGATAATAATCCGGATTACTACGGATAGTAATATCCTTCCACACACCTCTAGTCTAGAGAATCGCCCGCTTACTTTTAGCGAACGACATCCTCACCAAGCAGAGGGTTCAGTTCTTTCTCACGCAAAGGTACCGGGAAAACCAAATCCGATTCTTTAAACGGATACGTATGATTAACCGCCTGATAGCCGAATAAATCAACCATTTGCTTCGAAACCGGATCAAACGCACGGTGAGTACGCAACATATCATACCATCCTGTAAACTCATAACAGAGTTCCCACGCACGTTCTTTCAATACTTGATCAACCGTGATTGAAGTCGGTCTCGCCTCATTGGGCAACGCACGGTGACGAACTTGGAAATAAGCATCCACAGCTATAGCGTCGGAAGTAGATCCACCATCCAAGGTAGCTTTTGCCTCCGCACACATTAATAGAACGTCCGCATAACGGTAAACCGGAATATTCGCCCCGCTCTTTCCTGTAGATTCGGCATTCTCATCCCAATATTTGCATAAATAAGGAACATCCAAAGTAATCGTTGTCTCCGGATCACCATATTTGGGTTTAGAAGTATAGAAAAACTCCTCATTCCGTTTACGAATATCTTGGTCATCATAACTTTCATAAAACTCTTTACGAGGAGCCAAACCACCCCCATAAGCCGGAGTAATGGAAATCGGTTGTTCCGGATAAGGCAAAAGGCCAAAATGGAAAGGAGCCCCGGCATCTTGCGCCTCACGCTGGATCATAAAAATATGCTCACCACTATTTTCGTTCTCTGACGCACGCAAATCCTTATAATCAGCGAACAAGCTAAAGGCTCCACTATCAATAACCTCCTTGGCTTTCTCGTAAGCCAATTGATAATACTCATTTCCTTTTTGAAGCGGATAACCTGCCATTGTCAAATAAACCTTAGCTAAAAGGGTCTTGATCGCTCCCATAGAGACATGGCCTGTTTTATCACTCCAATCCAGCCCGGACTGCTCCGCCTTTTTCAAGTCTTCCACGATCTGGTTATAAATATCTTCCTTAGGAGACCTGGGGATCTTCACCGTATTCAAGTCTACCGTAGGTTCCGTCTTCAACGGGATATCCCCGAATAATTGTACCCCTTGGAAATAGTAATATGCCCGCAAGAAATAAGCCTCTCCCAGATACTTCGCTTTCTGGCTCTCGCTAATAATATCCGTAGCGGAAACATTTTGAATCACGCTATTACAATTTTCCAAAGGAAAGAAAGTAGCCTTCCAGAAGTTACGAATAATGCCGTTACTCTCTTCCAAACCGGAAAGCAACAAGAACTGGTTCTGCTCATTACCGGCCGCACGAGGACGATAACTAGTACCTACAAGATATTCCAAGTTAAAAAGGTGAACTGTAGCAATCTCGAGGTCGGAACTCAACAGATCATCAAGCCTGTCATAAGTGCCATCCACAGCCGCCTTTATCTGGTTCTCTGTCGTATAATATTCAGAAGGACTCAAGAAGGTTTTCGGGTCTTCCTCTAAAAAATTCGTACAGGATGTAAAAGCCATTGTCGCAGAAAGCAAGCCACACATCCATACATGCGCTTTATTTTTCATATCTTAGTTTTTTACGAAGTAAAGATTAAACAATTAGAAATTAACACCTAAAGTAAATGAATACGTACGAGGTTTGGGATAGGTATAAAAATCCACTCCTTGCTCAAATACAGCATCATAACTCGTCACCTCCGGATCACTACCAGAATAGTTCGTAATCAAGAACGCATTCTCCACATTGAATCCCAAGGATAAACTCTTGATGTGAGCGGCAGAAAGCATACGGGAACTAAAGTCATATTTCAAGCCGATATTACGTAAACGCAAGAACGAACCCGGCTCACAACTCCAAGAATCTACGTCATTCTCATATCCATCTCCCGGAAGGCGCAAGCTAGGCACCATCGTGTTTTGGTTTTCCGGCGTCCAAGCGTTCACCGGAATGTCCGCATAAGCATTGGAGAATGTCACACGGTTACCCATCAACTGGCGAGTGAAGTTAATCAACTTATTACCATATACCCATTGCAAATCAAACATAAACGTGAAGCCTTTCCACGAGAATGTATTTGTCATATTCATCTCGAATTTAGGAGCGCCATTTCCGATATAGTCTTGGTCTTCGCCATCCTTCATTCCATTACCATTCTTGTCCCAATACTTGATATCGCCGGGTTTCTTATTATACTTATCGGCTTCTTCCGCCTCATCAGTACCCCATGTACCTAGGCGAACATAGCCGTAAAGAGCATTTAAAGGATGTCCCTCTTCAATGCGTCCTCCCCACTTACCGATAATATTATCATTTATATCCAGTACCATCGAGCGGTTCATCGTATAATTCCAAGAGGTAGTCCATAAGAAATCACGGCTTTGGATATTGCGTGTATTCAAGCTCATCTCAAGACCTTGATTACGGATCTTACCCAAATTTGTCATAGTCTTCTCATATCCTGAGTTAGAAGGCAATTGTAGCTCATACAATAAATCAGTCGTAATCTTATGATAATAATCCGCCATAAACTCGATACGCCCATTAAAGAAACTCAAATCGATACCCGCGTCAAGTTGTCTGGATTTCTCCCAGCGTAAATCCGGATTTGCCATACTTTTCAACGTAACGATCGTCGTCATATCCTTGCCAAAAGGAAGGCGTTTATTCTCATAACGTGCCATAGACGCATAATCACCGATTTCTGCGTTACCCACCGTAGCTCAAACGGACTTTCATATCATCAATCACCTTTTTTGCGTTCTCGAAGAAATTCTCATTGGATACACGCCAAGCGGCCGAGAATGAAGGAAAGAAACCATATTGGTTATTCAAGCCAAAACGAGAAGAACCATCCTCACGGAAAGAAGCGCCCAATAAGTAACGATTGTCAAAATTATAGTTGATACGGGCATAGTAAGAATTCATCTTATTATCCGTATAGTCTGAGCCAACCTTAGAACGTACGGTGCCGACTCCCATATTATTATACTCAAAATAATCATCGAAGAAATTCTCGGCCCCTAGCTCGCTTTTCTCTGTTTTTGAGTAATACCAACTAGCTCCCGCTACGACATTCAAGTTATGCTTATTCCAGCTTTTATCAAAAGTCAAGTAGTCCTCATTTGTCCACGACATCGTATTTCGATGTGCTTTCTCCGCTTTACCCTTTTGAGTATCTCCATAGCCGAATAAGGTACTCGGGTTATAAGATGAATTGATATAAGAACCATCTTGACGGCTGAAGCTAGTCGTTAACTTTAGCCAAGAGGTAATTTTAAACGTACCGATCACATTAGCCAACGTGTACTGATTCTTATCGATATTCTTACGCTCCTTTAAAATCCTCACGGGGTTCTCCGTATCTTCCGCACCGGGATAATCCCCCTTACGGGAATAGGTACCATCCTCATATTGGATAGGAAGGAACGGCAATGCTTCCAATGTATACCGAGAGATCGCATTCTCCGAGTTTCGGGCATTACTAGATCCTACATTCAACATGGCCTGTAAATGGAACCATTCTTTCAAATCCCATCCTACATTGATAAAAGCGTTCAACTGACGTTTATAAGTCTCCAACATAATACCCTGATTATCTTTATAACTTACATTCGCCACAGCGGTCAGCTTATCACTTCCTCCGGAGAAACTAAGTGAATGCTGATGAGAAAAAGCCGTACGGGTTACGGCATCCTGCCAGTCCGTATCATATTTCGGAGTCCCGTCCGGATTGAACAGGTCATTCTTATGCGTAAACATATTGCTCGGATCCAGATGGGGAGCGATACGTCCCGGTTGAGCCTCATAAGCACACTTGAATACATCCAAAGCCTCTTCCGCATTTAAGACATCGACTTTACGAGCTAACGTTCCGGCAGACAAAACGGTATTATACGAGATATTCGTTGTATTTTTCTTACCTTCCTTCGTTGTTATCACCACAACACCATTCGCACCTCTCGCACCATAAATAGAAGAGGAAGTAGCGTCTTTCAAGATATCGATAGACTGAACTATATTCGGATCAATCTGGTCCGGATCCACGCCAACCACACCATCGACCACATATAGCGGTGTATTGGAAGAATTCAAAGAACCGATACCACGGATCTTTATCGCAGGGCTACCACCCGGCGCACCAGAATTCAAAGCGATATTAACACCCGCAACCTTTCCGGCCAATCCTTGGAATACGTTCGTGGCATTCGGACGCTCCAATAACTTCTCCGAGTCTACGGAACCCACTGAAGTTGACAAGTTTCGTTTCAACATCGTACCATATCCAACGACAACGACCTCTTCAAGCGCTTTATAATCCTCGGCCAACTTCACGTTAAACAATGTACGATTCCCGACCTCGATCTCTTGCTCCGCATAGCCGATATAGGAAAATGACAGGATATCGTTATTAGCCGCATCCAAGCTAAACTTTCCATCCAGATCCGTAACCGTACCGACCGTCGTACCCTTAATCACGACATTGGCCCCGATAACCGGTATGCCATCCGGATCCGTAACGATACCGGAGATCTTTTTCTTTTGTTGCTGTACGGCGTCTTTCTTCAAGATCGTGATGTGCTTACCTGATATGCGGTAGGTCAAGTTCGTGTTTTTCAACAACTCATTCAACACGTCGGTAACTTGGCGATTCTTCACCTGTATATCCACCTGCTTACTATTATCGATATCCTCGCTCTTATAGAAAAACATGAACTCGGTCTGTTTCTCAATCTCCGAGACGACATCATAGAACGTCCCGCTCTTTACTTCTACCGTAACTTGAGCTTTTTGCGCATAGGTATCCGCCGAGACATGCAATATACCCAGTATTAAAAAAAGCAATGTGATCTTCATGATTGATTTAAATTTTTTAGGTAATAGATCATCACTATTCCAAACTTTTTCCATAAATTTGTAAATGTTTTTTTATTAAGGACTTACCTCAATCGCACGGTTTCAGCGGACTGGCGAGAAAGGTGATTCATAAATTAAGAACGAATAAGGATCGGGGGTGAGTGGTGTCAGTCCCGATTCTTTTTTTGTGATCAAGTATTTGTCATAGGCAATTCCAATGTTTAAGGTTATACATCTATTATTTTGTTATTTGCTTCTCGCCGATATCAGAATATCTTTTCCGTCTTTCATGAAAGTGAATTGTTTCTCCGAGTTAATAATATCCAACACCTCTTGTATACCTTGATCCAAAGAGAAGGTTCCCGTGTAGCGGATGTTCCGCAGACTGTCATGAGACAAGCGGATATTTACCCCATAGTAATTCTCCAGACGTTTTACGATAGAAACTAAGGCCTCATCCTTGAAACGATATTTCCCTTCTACCCAAGCGTTCGAGATCGAGGCATCTGTCTCTGACAAGAAAATAGAGCCGGTCCGGTTATCCGACCGGGCTTGTTGATTCGGCTTTAACTTCATGCTACTCATTTTCCGTCCTTGAGCGTCAAAAGATTCCAACAGGATACTACCACTTAATAAGGTGGTGACGCTAAAGCGATCATCGTTGAAAGCCTGTATATTGAATGAGGTTCCAAGTACCGTGATTTGTTGGTTCTTTAGTTTTACGATGAAAGGTCTCGAATGATTCTTCGCAACCTCGAAATAGGCCTCACCCTCCAGATGAACCACACGCTCATCTCCATTAAAAGAGGTGGGGTATTTAAAACGGGTGGAGGCATTGAGTATGATCTTACTGCCGTCGGATAGCAATAGCGTGTTCGCACGTCCGCCTTTTTCCACTACGATCTCGTTATATTCCGTATCGCCGGCATATAAACGATTGCTTATCCATTGATTCATACCCACACCTACTCCCATAGCGATTACGATAATCGCCGCATATCTCAAGAATGAAAGCCAGAACTGTTTGCCAGGGACCTTGGATTTCATAGATACGCCAGAGATCGCATCCAGCTTTCCAGCCATTCGCTCCCAACTACGCTCCACGGAATAATGGTTCAAGAACGCCACTTCTTTCCGAGTGTCAAAAAGCCCCTTAAGCTCAAAGAAGTGGGCTTTATTAGCGTCACTCTCATGAATCCAAGCATCCAACACCCGAAGTTCATCCTCTTGAATCTCGTTCTGCAAATAGCGTATGATCAGTTCTTCTATCGAATTATTAGATTCCATTTTCTGTTTCATTTATAATATATACGACCGGTTCCCTCTTTTTACTTACGTATTCTACCGTATTTTCATCTAAAAAATAAAATCAGTGCCAGAAGCGCCAACACATTCCGTATGGTCTTCAATCCTTTATAGAGTTGCGCCTCTACCGTACGTTGAGAGATATTTAGCATTCCTGCGATCTCCACTGATTTCTTCCCGTCCACATAAGCCAACGTAAAAACCTCTCGGCATCTGTCCGGTAACTTGGCTATTTCCCGGTAAACGGAGTCCAGACGCTCTTTCTCCAGCTCCGCCGCATCCGACTGATTATAATAATCTATCTCCTCTATCTTTAGTCTACGAGCAACCTCATCCGCATAAGTCATTTCTATTGATTTATGCTTTAGGTAATCGAGGCAAGCATTTTGAACGGAACGGAATAGGTATGTCTTCAAGCCTTCTTCCACGGAATAAATCTCTTTCTTTTGCCAGATCTTGATGAATATATCATGCACTAAATCTTCCGCCGTATCGCTATCCACATATTTCGAGGCATAAAAGATCAGTCTGGGGGCATTCTCCAGATATAATAATTTAAATTTATCTAACTCATGGTTCTTAATAATATAGTCTTTCATGCTCAATGTGGACATTTCTTGTATTATATTAGACAATTCAAGGCTTCTCCTTTATCTATATACGATCATAGAAACAGATCTACTTACGCCCACACGAAAAAATAACACAAAAACAAAAAGCCCTATCCGAACTTAATCAGATAGGGCTTTCATATTATTCTATCGCTAGATATTATCTCAACGGGATATATTGTACAAACGCCTCGATCGCCTCATAAGAAGCCAAACCTAATTGACGATACAACTCCGCAGTAGCACGGTTGCGATCTTCGGCACGCTGCCAGAACAAACGCTCGTCGTCACCCAGATACGGAGCGCTCTCGGCCTGCGATTGATGCTTCAAAATAGCGTTACGTTTGAAGCGCAACTCCTCCGGACTGATAGGTACGGCCATCTCGATATGATCCATTTCCCATTCTGCCCATGCGCCGCGATACATCCATACACGGCAGTTCTTCATCCATTCCTCGTCTTTCACCTCGTCGATAGCGGCCAGTACGGCATCCAGACAAACCTTATGAGTTCCGTGCGGGTCTGCCAAGTCACCGGCCACGAACATCTCGTCCGGTTTGATCTCAAGCAACAAGGCTTTCACGATATCCTTATCGGCCTCACCCAAATCATTCTTCTTCACTAAACCGGTCTCGTAGAACGGAAGATCCAAGAAATGAACATGATCGTCCTTCACGCCCGAGTAGCGGCAACCGTGACGGGCTTCCTCACGACGGATCGTTCCTTTCATAAAGAGGACATCCTTTCTCTCCGGCTCGCCGTTCTCCACCTTCTCGTAACGCAGGTAGTTGATGATCTCGTTCGCTTTATCCTTCACGGCCGAGTCGGGAGAGTATTTCTCACATACATCACGCAAATACTCGCAATAACGGATTACCTCCTCGTCGCCTACGGCAATATTACCGGAAGTCTCGTAAGCCACATGCACATCATGATGTTGGTCGCACAAACGGCGCAAGGTACCGCCCATGGAGATCACGTCATCATCCGGGTGCGGACTGAATACGATCACTTTCTTCGGATACGGGTTAGCACGCTCCGGACGATTGGAATCGTCGGCGTTCGGTTTACCACCCGGCCATCCGGTAATCGTATGCTGGATATCGTTGAATATCTTGATATTTACATTATACGCCGAACCATACAGGGCTAACAACTCACCCAATCCGTGCTCGCTATAATCCTTGTTTGTCAATTTCAAGATCGGTTTGTCCGTCAACTGACACAACCAAACGATCGCACGGCGGATCAACTTATTATCCCACTCGCAGCTAGTCACCAACCAAGGATGGCTGATACGAGTCAAGTCGTAAGCGGCTGAAAGATCGATCACGACCTTGGCGTTCGGATGATTCTGCAAATAGCTGGAAGGAACGGCATCGCTAACCTTGCCCTCAACGGTCTTAGCGACAATGCTAGCCTTATCCTCGCCCCAAGCCATCAAGATCACGCTGCGGGCGTTCATCATCGTAGAGATACCCATCGTGATGATACCTGCCGGGACATTCTCCTGCGAAGGGAACGTACGGGCAGCCTCCTTGCGGGAAGCGCCTTCCAACAAGACCATACGGGTACGCGAGCTGATCGTCGTTCCACCCACGTTGAACATGATATTGCTGGAGTTACCGATACCTAGCAACATGCAATCGATACCTCCCACGGATTGGATCGTCTCCTCATACTGGCGACAGAAATCTAGGATAGCGTCTTTCGGCATGCTTCCGTCCGGGCAATAGATATTCGCAGGATCGATATCGACCTGATCGAATAACTCCTCTTTTAGGCGAGCCAGATTTCCGGCGCTGGGATTAGCCAATGGATAGAACTCATATTCCACGAAAGCAATCACGTTGCGGAAACTTAATTTCTCCTCTTTATGCATACGGATCAACTCCTTGTAAACGCTTAGCGGAGAACGTCCGCCGGGTAAAGCGATCACGAAGGGCTTACCAATATCTTGTTTTTTACGGATTTGTGTTGCTATCTCTTTAGCGATAGCGAAAGAACCTTCCTCGGCCGATTCGTAAATGTTTGTCGGAATCTTTTCCAAACGAGTTAAAACTGAATGCTCGAAAGCATTTTCCGGGCGATAATACCGCAACGGTATACGCGTCAGAGTAATTTGAGAACTAAGGTTCGTTTTCATGTTTAATTATTGATTTAGTATTACAATCTTACTTGAATCACAAATATATGAAATAAGTACTGATTTCGCCATACGTTGATAGAACAAATTTATTAGCCGAAAGGTTTGATCTATATCGCCTAAAAATAAAAAAGAACCGTCCCAGCCAGCCAAGACAGTCCCTTCCTTATATTATTAACGAGCTTAGACCAATGTATTTGTCTCCGGAACTAAGTTTCCCATGCTCCATACCGCACGCACATTCAACTTACGATCCAAGATCACGATATCCGCGTCCTTCCCTCTTTGCAAGGTTCCGGTGCGATCGCTTACCCCCATCAGGCGGGCCGGAGTCTCGGAAGCCATACGGACAGCGTCGGCCAAAGGAATATCGGCCTTCTGCACCATCGTACGTACCAGTACGTCCATCGTGGCGATACTTCCCACCAATGAGGAATGATCCGCCAACTTGCATACGCCATCCTCAATGATAATGCGGGGATCGGATAACGGCTTACCCTCGTTGGCTGCGCAAGAAAGAGCATCCGTAACCAAGCAAGTACGTTCCACTCCTTTCAGCTTATAGACCAATCGGAGAATCGTAGAGGGTAAATGACGCCCGTCAGCGATCACCTCTACCGTCATATCGTCCATCAAGAAAACACTTTCCACCGTTCCCTCGTACTTATATTCACGACGCTTATGGAAACCGGGCATAGCGTTATAGAAATGAGCCGCATGCGTGAAACCGGCATTGTAAGCGGTCTTAATATCATCAAACTCCGCTTCCGTATGCGAGATAGCGGATAGGATTCCCCTCGATTTCAAGTATTGGGCGAACTCAAGCGTACCCGGTATCTCCGGGCTGGAATCCCAACGCTTGATACAATCCGTACGTTCCAATATCTCTTTATACTCTTTCGGGTCGGCGGGAGTCTCCTTATCGATAAATAAACTCGCCGCCATCTTCGGATTCAGATACGGTCCCTCGATATGCAATCCCAAGATAGGGCCGTCTTTTTTCCTCATCATCTCCTCGCATACGGCCACCGCCTTATCGATCACCCCGATTTCCGGAGCCAGCACGGTAGGGAATATCGTCGTGGCCCCATGCTTCTGATGGGCAGCTACCGCACCATGAAAAGCCTCTTCCGTACATTCGGAGAAGTCGAAGCCCCCACCGCCATGGATATTCATGGCGACAAAGCCCGGGACGATAGACATGCCTTTCGCATCCACCACCTTGGCGCCAATCACCGCTAAATCGCTATTTGTAACCTCTAAGATCTTCCCATCGCTAATCAATACGGAACCATCCTTCATCCAACCTTGCGGAGTAAGGATATGGCCATTTATAATTTGTGTCAACATAATCGTTCTTGTTTAGAATAGTTTATTCGTACCTTCAACCAACTTACCCATCGCCCAAACCGCACGGACATTCAAGTCACGGTCCAACAAGACGATATCGGCGTCTTTGCCCCGCTGCAAGGTTCCCTTGCGATCGGATACGCCCATGATACGGGCGGGAGTCTCCGAGGCCATACGCACGGCATCCTCCAAAGGGATCTCGGCCTTCTGCACCATCGTACGGATCAGGCGGTCCATCGTGGCGACACTACCCGCCAAGGCCGAGCGGTCGGCCAACTTACACACGCCATCCTCGATGATGACACGGGGATCGAAAGCTACTTGGCTATCACTAGCGGCGCAAGCCAAGGCATCCGTGATCAGACAAGTGCGTTCCACACCTTTTATCTTATAGACCAGACGAAGGATCGTAGGCGGCACATGAATACCATCCGCAACGACCTCGACGGTCATATCATCGAGCAGATAGATGCTTTCCACCGTTCCCTCATACTTATACTCGCGGCGTTTATGGAAGCCCGGCATGGCGTTATAGAAATGGGTGGCGTGGGTATAACCTACCTCATAAGCGGTCAAGATATCCTCAAACTCGGCTTGGGTATGCCCTACCGAGGCGAGTACGCCTTTCGAGGTGATATATTTACCGAACTGCATCGCTCCCGGAAGTTCCGGAGCGGCGTCCCAGCGCTTGATGCAATGCGTTTCCTCCAACAGAGGGATATATTCCTCGGGATCGGGATTCTTGATGTTCTCCGGGATTTGGCCACCGGCCATTTTCATGTTGAAATAATGTCCTTCTAAGTGAAGCCCCAGAACCGGGCTATCTTTCTCGGCCATCAGTTTCTCGGTGGTCTCGGCAGCGGCACGGATCATCGGGATGGTAGAAGAGGATAAGGTGGGGAAGATACTCGTCGTACCGTGTTTCATGTGCGTGGCTACCGCCGCACGGAAAGCTTCCTCGGTACCTTCCATAAAATCACGGCCTCCACCTCCGTGCACGTGAATTTCCACACCCCCGGGGACGATATACATACCTTTGGCGTCTATCAAGGTTGCCCCTACTACCGCTAAGTCGCAGTTTGTTACTTCTAAAATCTTACCGTCGCTTATCAGTACCGAGCCGTCTTTCAGCCAGCCTTGCGGGGTAAGAATCTTTCCATTAATGATCTGTGTTAACATGATATGTGCTTTAAGCTTTCGCGTTTTTTTGGATAGCAAAGTTAAGGACTTTCTTTTTAAAACGAGTAAGCTATTAAAGGTTATTTTCAAGGAATAATCAAAATGACACTTTGTAATCCGAACCTCCGGAGAACCGAATATTCCGGGCCTAAGTACTGCTCGCCTCCAAATCCGAAAGAAAATTTCAGCAAACAACTAATAGCCAACTCTATACCCAAAAAGAGCCTTTTATTCTAGCGAAATCAATTCATCCTAATTCATATCAAAGGGAAAGATTGGTATCATTTATAGGGTTACAATAGGGTTCTAGCAGGGTAAGAATGCCTATTCACGAGTAGTCATAACCCTATTCTTGAGTAGTCACGATGCCCAACGGCGGCATACGCATCGGCCGATGGCAGTACTGGCGTAGCCCAACGCAGCCTATCACGCATGAGAAAAGGGATATTCTCCCCTTTAAAAGCCAGCTCTCGTACTCTCCCTTCCGCTATTTTGCGTCATCAACGGCAAGCGCTTGTCACGAAAACAGGAGTATTTGGATCAAAAAGATCAGATAAGCAGTCTTTCACTGACTAGCAGCCTTTTCATGAATCCTGTGTATTCAGCTCTTCCAACTCCATTGTCCGTTCGGTCCATAGATCCATCGCATCGGAAAGTTCTTTTTTTAGGGCAGAATATTCACCGTAGAGAGAAGCGTCGGAGGCACCTTCCGGCGTAGCCAGCTTCGCCTCGATAACGGCAATGCCATTCTCAAGCTCCGAGATACGGGCCTCGGCCTCGGCAACTGCTTTCTCCGCTTTCTTAATCGCTTTACTCAGTTCCTTCCTTGCCTCATAGGAGAGCTTGTTTTGAGATACCTGAGCCTCACCGGTACCGGATGTGGAAGTGCTCGTCCCGGTAGAACGTTCCAATTCACGCAAGCTATCCATTTTCTTATGCTCCAAGAAATTATAGATGCCGCCTAAGTGCTCGACGACTTTCTGGTTACCGAACTCATAGACCTTATCGACTAGGCCATCCAAGAACTCACGGTCGTGAGAAACCACGATCACCGTGCCGTCGAATTCTTTCAAGGCATCTTTCAGCACGTCTTTCGAACGCATATCCAAGTGGTTCGTTGGTTCATCGAGAATCAGCAGGTTGACTGGTTCCAATAACAAGCGGATCATCGCCAAACGGGTACGCTCGCCACCCGACAGGACTTTCACCTTCTTATCGGAAGCCTCGCCACCAAACATGAAAGCGCCTAGGATATCCCGTATCTTCAAGCGGATATCTCCTTGCGCTACGTAATCGATCGTATCAAAAACGGTAAGATTCTCGTTCAATAGTTGCGCTTGGTTCTGGGCGAAGTAACCGATCTTCACGTTATGACCTAATTGGAGCTTTCCGGTGAAATCGGCAATCTCTCCCATGATACATTTCACCAAGGTAGATTTACCCTCGCCGTTCTTTCCGACGAAAGCTACTTTATCGCCCCGGTTGATCGTCAAGGTCACATGGTCGAAGATCAGATGATCGCCATAACGCTTCGCCACCTCCTCACAAATCACCGGATAGGAGCCGGAACGGGGAGCGGGCGGGAATTTCAGCCGCAGCATGGCTGTATCCACATCGTCTACCTCGATACGTTCCACCTTCTCCAATTGCTTGATGCGGGATTGTACCTGTACGGACTTCGTGGCTTTATAACGAAAACGCTCGATAAACGCCTCGGTATCGGCCAATTTCTTTTGTTGGTTCTCATAAGCGCGCTGCTGCTGCTCACGGCGTTCTTGGCGAAGTACGACGTACTCCGAATATTTCACTTTATAATCGTAGACCTTGCCTAATTCGATCTCCAAGGTGCGGAAAGTCGTATTATCAATAAAGGCACGGTCGTGCGAGACTAAGATCACGGCGTTGGCACGGGTAGCGATAAAGTTCTCCAGCCATTGGATGGATTCTATATCCAGATGATTCGTCGGCTCGTCCAGCAACAACACGTCCGGTTGCCGGAGTAAGAGCTTTGCCAGCTCGATACGCATACGCCAGCCTCCGCTGAACTCAGACGTCGGGCGGTCGAAATCGCTACGGCTAAAGCCTAATCCGACCAATGTACGCTCCAACTCCGCATGGTAGTTGTTTCCTCCCATCATCTGGAAATGCTCGGATAGGTACGTGACACGATCGATCAGCTTTTGATAGCTCTCGGAGTCATAATCCGTACGCTCCGCCAATTGGGTATTCAAGCGGTTGATCTCCTCCTCCATCTCATGGATATGCTCGAAAGCGCATTCCGCCTCCTCCCGCACCGTACGGGTATCAACTAATTGCATGTGCTGGGGCAAATACCCGATAGTAACATCTTTCGGTACGCTAACAGTTCCGGAAGTGGGTGATTGCAAACCGGCGAATATCTTCAACATCGTCGATTTACCCGCACCGTTCTTACCTACCAAGGCTATACGATCCTTCTTGTTTACTACAAATGAAATGTCATCAAAAAGCGTAAAACCGCCAAACTCAACTGTTAGTCCTTCAACCGAAATCATACTGTCTCTTTAATTTATGACCGCAAAGATACAACAGTTCAAGGTTTACTCACAAACTTTTCAATTAATATCAGCACATCCTTATGCAACGGAAGGGCGGGATCGGTATAGGTAGCCATTTGCCTCTGCTGGTCCATCGTATCGCAGGTCTTCATCAGATGGTTCATATTTCCAATCAAATGATAATCCGCCGAAGGCTGGGCTTGCTTCAATAGTTCGGCATCTTTTACGGATACTTGCATATCCTTATCCCCTTGTAAGATCAACACCGGCACTTTTAATTTTTTGATGATTTCTTGCGGATTATACGTATACCATGAGATCATATAAGGCTGTACCGACGAACGGAACAAGGATTGTAAGCCGATCGGCACGTCCGGTACGAGCTTCCCTTCCTTCAAGGACGCATTTATCGACTTTACCATGTCCCGGATCACTTCCGGCTGACCCTCCATTTGCTCCTCCACGATCTCATAGGCCGGACGCCCCGCACCCGCCACCGAAATGTATCCTTTCACTTTCGGGTTATCCACCGAAGCCGCCATACCGACCAACGCTCCCTCGCTATGCCCCAACACATAGATTCCGGAAATACGTTTATCCCGGCTCAAATAATCGATCCAGCCTCGTGCGTCCTTGATCCCGTCCTCGAAACGCATGGAATACTCATCCTTTCCCGCTGAGGCGCTGGAGGCGATACCCCGTTTGTCATACCGCAAGGAAGCGATACCTTTTCCCGCTAGCCCTTCCGCCAAGTATTTAAGGGAGTTATTCTTACCCGGCAAGGCGGCGGAGTTCCCGTCCATATCCGTAGGGCCGGAACCGGGTATAATCAATACCACAGGATAACCGGACTCCTGATTGGGAGTTACCATCTTCCCTTTTAATGCCCCGGTAGACGTATTTAGCACCACCGAACGCTCGTTCAACCGTACAGGCAACTGCGGCAAACAAGACAAGGATACGAGAAGAAAGCAGGCAAAAACTATCAGTTTCTTTTTCATAACGGAATCAATTTATATACTTAAGCACATGAGACATACAATCTCAATATTCGCCAAATGTAACTAAAAAAGGGGAGAACCTCTCGGCCTTCCCCCCCTTTTTATCTAACATCTCATAGGAAACTAATACCCCGGATTCTGTTTCAAGTTTGGATTCTTATCCATGCTTGTTTGAGGAATCGGCAAGTAACGGTTACGAGAAGAGAACTGACGAGTCTCAATAACAGCCGTACCCGTGATTTCCGCACGTTTAGTAGGCTCAGACTCCCCATAATTAATCGTTCCTGTAACACGTAACAAATCACCATTCAGGACTTTCTCGGCAAGCATCTTTCCATCTTCCTGCCAACGGACGATGTCCGCACGACGCAAGCCTTCGCCGGCCAACTCTACCGTACGCTCACGACGGATCAATTCACGAAGTTTCTCCTTCGTCCCATATTTAGCCTTATCCACTTCCCGCATTCCTACACGCTGACGGATCTGATTCAAATAACCATAGATCTCATCAGAAGGACCGCTCAACTCATTCGCAGCCTCCGCATACGTCAATAGAACCTCCGCATAACGGAATACGATCGGACAAGCTCCCGAGCTCCAAACATCTCCATATTGATCCATCGGATCCAAGTATTTCGCCCAAGTCAAAGCACTCTTGGAAGCATTATCTGTATAAGTCGGGAAGTTCTTGTTGACAGTACCATCTTGAAGTTTCTCGTCCAAAGTATTCAAGACATCACCTCTCCAGTCACGTCCCGGATATAAAATGGTCATGGCCATACGAGGGTCGCGATTCGCGAACGGATGCTTTGCGTCATAAGTCTTCGACTCTTCTTTCGTCAATCCATCAGACATTTCATACATATCCACCAAATTCTGGGTCGGGACGATAGAAGACCAGCCTTGGTCTACATTATTGTACATTTGCCCGATGGTTCCCAATCCGTCCAACGTCTCAATATTCTGATCCGCTAGGATTATCTCTTTAGAATCCACTCCCGATACCTTAAAAAGATTCGTATAATCCGGATCCAACTCATACTGCTTCAAATCAATGATTGCCTTAGCTGCGTCTTTTGCCTTTTGCCAATCACCATAATACAAAGCCTCACGCATCTTGATAGCTAAAACAGCACCTTTAGCGATATAGCCACGAGCCTCCGGAGCCTCTGCGATCCCAGCTAAGGCCTCGTCTAAATCCTTAGCTATATAATCGCGTACCTCTTGTTCCGTATTGCGTTCCACTTTAGCCTCGTCCGCACTTGAATAAGAACTAATAATAGGCACACCACCATACCACCAATTCATCAAGAAATACTTATAAGCACGGATCGCTTTAGCTTGAGCCACATAATTAGCTTTTACAGCGTCACTGGAAAACGTCACCTTGTCTACATTCTCCAAGAATGTATTCGCCTTACGAATCGACTTGTAATCATAAAGGATCTGCCCAGGATTAGAACTAGACAATGACCCATCCCCCCACGGGCGGAATCCTTCCCAAGGGAAATTATTATAGCCTATATCTGAGCCACAATCCAGATAAAGCAACGTATTTCCATCTAGCAAATCCTTATAACAGCCTACTATGAAGCCCTTCGCATCCGCCTCTGTCTGCCATGTGGTAGAGGGAGCCAACTGATCCTTAGGCACCGTATCCAGAAAATCCGAACACGAAGTAGATAACGCAGCCATACCAGCCGCCAACATATATATTGATAATCGTTTCATAAAATCTTCTATTTAAATGGTCTTAACTAATTAGAATGTCACATTTACGCCAAAAGAATTTGTCATCACTAATGGGTAGCTAGACAAACGGGAACTAACAGTCTCCGGGTCTACGTTCAATGGCATAGAATCTATCGTAAACAAATTCTCCGCAGAATAATAAACACGTACATTCGACAAACCGATAGCGTTCAGCACACTCTTTGGAAGCGTATATCCCAATTGCAATGTCTTCAGACGCAGGTAACTGGTATTAATTACCCAGAAATCAGACATCACGTTAGAAGCCTCACTCGGAGATTTTCTAGACTCCGCTACACGCGGCATACTTGCATTGGTATTTTCCGGTGTCCAGCTATCCAGCCATGCAGTAGAAGGATGTCCGGCACTACCCGAGAACTCACCAAACGCTTCTTTCGTAAACGCACGGCCTACATTAGCCGCACCGGTGAAGTTCAAAGTCAAGTCAAATGCTTTATAGCCTACATTCAAGTTCAAACCAAATGTAACAACTGGATTGATAGTCTTAGACAATACACGGTCATCCGCATCCAGCTTTCCATCTCCATTCGTATCTACATAACGTAAATCACCGGCTTGGAAATCCTGTCCGAACGGGTAGCCGTCTTTTCCTTTATAGGTATCCATCCATTGCTGTGCCTCCGCGTCAGATTGGAAAAAGCCATCAGCCTTATATACATAGTAAGAATCGATTGGCTTTCCAACAAAACGCCACAAATCACCGTCATCAGGATTTGTCATACGGTCTACACCTCCTAAATCCTCGATCTTGTTCTTATTATAGGCCATATTTCCCATCACATTCAATGACCAGTCATTCCACTTATTGTTATAACCTAGCTGTACCTCGACACCTCGGTTACGCATAGAACCCACGTTGTCGAAATAAGGATCCAAGCCAAACTCTGTCGGGACCGGTACCTCCATGATGATATCCGTAGTCTTGCGATCATAGTAATCAAACGTGAAAGTCACATGATTAATAACCGCATCCAAGCCAATACCCCAAGTCGTAGATTTCTCCCATGACAAATCCTCGATACGATAGGCTTTCTGATAATATCCCGTCGTCAAGTTGCCTCCTATAGGATAATTACCATCCAAATTATAAGTCTGCATCCAAGGATAATATTGGTTCTCCCAAGGGTTCGATTTATTTAAGGCGTCTTGATTACCTAACATACCCCAAGAAGCACGAATCTTCAAACTGCTCAACCAATCATGCGTACTTTCCATAAACTCCTCCTCGCTGATACGCCAAGCACCGGAGAAAGAAGGGAAATATCCCCAACGATGTCCCGGAGCAAAACGAGAGGAAGCATCCGCACGGAAGTTTGCCTCTAATAAATATTTTCCCGCAAAATCATAATTAATACGCCCAAAATAGGAAAGCATGGCAAGCTCTCGGCTCAAACCATCATTTGTTTGTGTAGAAGCCCCACCGGCATCCATATCATTCAGGCTATTACTCGGGAAATTATTCCTCTGCATCTGATTCTTGCTAACCTCATACTTCTCCGCATGATAACCTACCATCACTTTCAAGCCATGCTGACCAAAGTTCTTGCTGTAATTCAGCAAAGCATCGAAATTATAACGTTTCCAATTCACGAAACGTTCAACCAAGGAAGTGGTACGAGACGCAGATGCCGGATCATCCGGTATGCTCAGGACTCGCTCCGTATGACGTTGGTCCTCGTTCACGTAGGCACCCGTCACAGTAGCCTTCAGCCCATCAATAATATCATAATCAACAGAAAGTGCCCCCGTAAAATTCTGGTTACAATTATCCACCGTCTGCCCGGAATCCAACCATGCGATAGGGTTACCATCGTTAGTTTGTCCGTATTTGCCATCCTTATCCTTGACAGGGATCATCGGGCTAATAATATTCAATTGACGGATAATCTGGTCGGAAGAACCACCATAATAGCTAGCATTCGGATCCGAGAAGTCATTCTTGATAAAAGACATGTTCATCCGAACAGCCAGTTTCTTCGTCAACTGCATATCCAGATTCGTACGTCCGTTAAACTGTTTACGATCTGAGTTAGGAAGGATACCCGTCTGCCCTAAATATCCGGCCGAAGCCATATACTTCACGTTCTCCGCACCTCCTGTAATACTAACATTGTGCTTATGCAACAAACCTGTCCGATAAGCCTCATCATTCCAGTCCGTATTAGGATGTCCGTAAGGATCAGAGCCATCTTCAAACATCCGGATGTCCTCGTCACTATAACGTCCCGGCTCGAAACGATTCCACAAACGTGCGTAATCGGCTGAGCTGACACGATCAATCATGGAAGTAGCTTTCGAGGCACCCACATATCCGTTATAAGAAATACGAGGAGCACCCGTCTTACCACGTTTTGTCGTGATCAAGATAACACCATTAGAAGCCTTCGAACCGTAAATAGCGGCGGAAGAAGCGTCTTTCAATACGGAAATACTCTCAATATCATTCGGATCGATATCATTCATGGAGCCACTCTCGATACCATCGATCAAGATATATGGGCTGGCAGAGTTCAAAGTACCGACACCACGGATACGGATCGTACTACCATCCTGTCCCGGACGGCCTTGACCTGAGGTAACGGTTACACCCGGCATCATACCTTGAAGACCGGAAGACACGTTGGAGATAGGACGGCTTGTCAACTCCTTGCTATCCAATTGGGCTACCGCTCCCGACAAGTTCGCCTTCTGTTGCGTACCATAACCGACAACGATCACCTCATCTAATTTCTGGGTATCTTCCTGCAAGGACACATTGATGGAAGGCTCTCCATTATATTTGAATTCTTGAGTTAGATAACCGATAAAGGATACTTGGATCACATCCCCTTTCTTCACATCCAACACGAAATTACCATTCATGTCGGTTACAGTACCATTCGTAGTACCTTTTACAACTATTGACGCTCCGGCCACAGGGCCAAAACTGTCACTAACCGTTCCCTTCAAACTACCTTCTTGCTGGGAAATACCTACCCTCGGAGTTATCGCCGCACGATCAGAAGCATGAACCACACCCCCGGAACAAAACGCTGCAGACAATAGAACAAAACTGACAGGTCTTACAATTTTCAACATAAGAATCGTTTTTTGTTTATTAAATAGCTGTTACTATTATAAGACTTAAGGCATACTATTTTAGATCTCGTTTCTTATAATATTCACTCTTCTAAATCATTAAATGTATAATTATAAATCCTCGGTTAACTACCATGAAAGCGCTTCTTCATCGTTCTGGCGGAACTTATAATCATTAGACGCAGCAAATATAGCACTATTTTTAATTATAAAACAAAAAAGACTAATTTTTCGCATACGAATCTAAAACAACACCACCTAGTTATTAAAATATTTAATAAACAATCTTTCCAACCATAATCTTTTTTAGTATGGAGCTATGGACATCAAAGAGGTATATGGTTTGAAATTCAAACATGAAGTTAGTGTATATTAGTAATAAACGGAGTTCCGCCAGAACTCCAGTAAAACGATCACTATACAAACGTACTGTTTTTATTTCATTGCCACCAAATCGATTTGTTAATAAATCTTTGGTGTCAGTGCGCATATAATTTATCAAGTTACCTATATGCGCACGCACGCAAGAAAACTTGCGTGTTTTCAAATACATTCTTTAACTATCGCTAAATGTATTTAGCTCGGTGTGACGTCGATTCGGGGAATCGTCGAGGTCGCAATTTTTACCATTTTATCGGTCTGCATTCGTTCGCTGCGCTACCTCATTTCTACCGAAAAAATGCCAAAAATCACTCGCAACGACAAAAGCCCGTGTTCAAACGCATGGGCACGGGCAAAAGGTCAGCAATACTTTAAAACGTAAGATTGTGAGCTTTATTCAGAAGTACTCGCAGGCTCAGCCTTCGGCTCTTCTTTTGGTTCTTCTTTTGACTTCTCAGGCTCTTTCTTCTCTTGAATCTTTACTTGATACTTAGAACGGAGTTCCTCGCTCATTTGGGCGTAATCGGCCAAATCGAAGTCTCCACGCTCAGTGGGTAGATCATCATCGAAATCTTGATCCTTGTCAGGATACTCACCACTATTGGGTCCAGACGAAACAGGCATTCCCATAGCAAGACGGTAGATCAACTCACGAATCGTATAAGCGTCAGAAGGCTCTACCAACAATTCCTCACTCACTTCTTCTTGAATAACCTCCGAAGGAAGATCAATATAATTATAAGCGGTAATAAACATATCAAAATCATTAAAAGATAAAAAATAACCAAAATATCAAACTCAAACATAATACTACAACATTGGAGTACCATATTTCGGCATCAGACGAAGAGCTTTGACATCTTGATACAGCTGAATCCAATACTTGTCATCAGAGGTCTCCGCAGTGGCGAATACACGGTTACTCGGGTTACACTCAACAAAAGTAGTATTTAAATTCGGACTTTCGGAAAAAATACGATTCAAATGCCAAAAAGCCATGTTTCCACGAAAATCGCCGTGAACCTCATTCATTGAATATTTATACTCGGCATAGCGGGGCGTATAACCGAAAGTTCCATTATTGCTAGCGGGAGTTTGCTGCAAATAAACCTCCTCGTTCTTGATTTCCTGCTCGCCAAGATGAGCGAACTCGGGAAAATAGAAATCCATATTGTCAAATTTACGGAAATCCTTCGGAACACCTTGCTGATATCCAGTACGGGGGCGAATGGACATAATACCGATGATATATCCATGCTCCTCAAAGTAACGCTTAAAGCCATGATTAACACCAGCGGAAATACCATGTCCGGCCATATTCGCCTGCGGGCTGGTAGAATCAGTAGAGGATGTCTGGAGAACCTCGGAAACGGAAATGGGTGTACGACCACCGCCGAGGAACTGCGGACGCTGCAAACGAGCGTCAGAACTACGTACACCGAAATGCGAGAGGATCTGCTCGATATAACGAGAACCAGAACGGGCATTACGCTCAAACCAACGCTGTAAGGCATTCGAGGTACGAAGATCATTAATACTAACACCTAGCTCATCTACGTTGACTTGAAAATTGTCCGGTTCAAGATAAGCGCCATCAGTACCTCCAGCTATAAGCGCACCACCGACAAGCTGCATCGCACCAGCGGGACGATTAGAGGTTCCGGGCATACGATACGTGTCAGCATGAGCATCATTTTTTAAAGTTACATCCAAATTACCTCCAGAACCTTGAATAGGCACGGTAACCTCGGGACCACGTTGCACCCAAGGAAGAGCAGAGGTAAAATAGTCTTTTTCCCACGCGCGACGGCGAAGGGTCAATAACCTTGTAACCTCATCAGCACTAAGAACAATACCGCTATTCAAAGAAAACTCAATAGGTTTCGTTAAATTCTGATCTCGATAATACTCGTTATAAATCAATTGATACGCACGGAAAGGAAGGGCGGATACTTGATAACCGACAGGAGGCATAACACTGTTAGGAGAACGATCCGGAAAAGCTACATTATTAAAACCACCAATAGTCGGTAATCCTAGATAATCCCATAGTGAGCCATCATCCAATAAAGCGGCGGCCGACGTAGGATTCACCCAATCGGGACGAAGGGCAATCTTTGGAAAGACAGGCGTACCAGTACCATCAACACCTTTCGTAATAAAATCCTCCCATTGATTCCAAAGGAGGCGATTGGGAACAAAAAAATAATGGGTGAACACATCCACTCGATGCATCATGGGAGCGACCAGCGGAGCCAAACGAACCAGCATTTCCGTATTGACACGGAACTTATCACCGGGTACGACAGGTTTACACATGATAGGAACCAACTCGCCAGCGTTCGCTGTTAACTTATTCTCATAAGAAAGATTAAAAACATTACGTCTAGGACGTTTTAATTTAACGGAATTAAAAATATTAGCCATTACTTTAATTTTAATTTTTCCTCGGCACGTCTCTCATAATCCAGCTTACTCTCTGTCTCAAGCTGATCGGCGATATAACGCAACCGGGGACTCGTGTTAATATAATGATGCCATTCTTGCTGCATCTGATTGATAAAGAAAGCCTCACGAAGCTCTTTTAGGTATTCCTTCATATCATCATCGTAAAGCTTATCGGCATAGTAGCGAGGCATAGCCATTCGCATACCATTGAAAGCCCGGACGTAATCACGGGGATGAAGACGGTAGAAATCCAATATTTGCTCACGTAAGAAATGATAGCCGATTCCGGGAATCCGGGAACACAACATAAAAGGCTGGTATTCCTTTACATCTTTAAGGATATCGGGAACCATACTTTTCTCATACATATACTTCGTGACATAAGCGATCTCTTTCGTAGTGAGCGGGTGAGCCTGTACAAAACCATTCTTCCAACACTCGGCGAGAAGATCGCCACCTTGCTTACCAGTGAAAGGAAAACCGAACAATATCATATGATAATGCGGACGGCCACCTTGGGAACCGTATTCAGAAGTCAGGAAGTAACGCAAACGGTATTGATCATACTTCTTACGAAGACGCTTCATAAACAACTGAATATCACGCTTAGATACAACGCCAACCGTGGACTTGAACAAATCCTCTCCGATTATAGCGGTGGGTATATGCTCATCATCATAGGTAAGGGTAACGAACAAAGAAAAGGGATACTCATCCGCCTCAGCTTGCAATCGGTAAACCCATGATTGACGCTTATTTTTCCGACAGTTCACGCACCGACCGCAGGGAACGGCTCCACGGTCGGGTAAGTGAATACGATGAAGACACTCCATTATCTAAACCTACGAGCGAAACGTTTCATACGACCGAAACGACGGGCACGGCGACCAAATCTCCTTCCTCTCATGACTTTAACGCTTTAGGTGTATCATCATCCTTGCCAAACACTGATTGGATAGCGTCTATCAACGCTAACGCTACTTGAATAAATACTTTCCAGAACGGTTTCATAATCTTATACCTCCTCTACTTAAACGATAACTACGAATACGGCGTTTACGGGAACGACCGAGAAAACCTCTTCTTCTTCTTCTCATAATTGTAAATTATTTGGGATTAAACAAACGATCAAATGTCGCTCTATCACCAAGAGCAGTACCTAATCTTAATAATAAATCACGAATCATTGTAAGACTGTTAGATCCTGTACCAAGTAATCTTTCCATTCTATAACGAAAAGCATTAATATCATTATCTTGCTGAAGTTGACGAACAGATTGAAGAACCTTTAAATATTCTTGATTACTCAACTTGATCTTATTATCAAACAAAGCCTTGTCAAGCTCATATTGAATAACCTCACGATTAGCTTTCGTCCAACCTTGAGCAGCGCCGGCTTGCTTCTGATTCATATCAGCGATAGCGGACGAAACGGAAACATCCTTGAGTTCTTTCGCCATATTCAGATCAAACTCGGAACGAGAGGTAGAAGCGGCTATATTCGCTTGTTTCGTAGCCTCCGTAGCAGTTTGTTGACGAATAAGACTATTTTGCGCCTCCATATTATCAACTTGCGCCTTAACAGTACGATAAGCAAGAAACTGGGAAATAGCATCAGAAATGCCAAGATTCCAACCTCGGTAAGCTTGCATAGTCGGAGCGTTGAATTTAGCAGGTTCATATTGCGGAGTTGAACCAGCGCTATTACCAGCAACACCGTTGCCGTAGACAAGGTTAGGATTAAGCCCAGCGGCACGAATACGAGCCATTTGTTGAGTTGGAGAATTGTATTCATTCTGTAAGTTCCACATGTTTAGAGAACGCTGGTAAGCCTTCTCATTTTCTTGCTGTTGCCATTGCGCTTGATACTTAGCGATCTCCATGTTAGCCTTATTGGTATCTCGCACCGCCTTGTTATTCATAGCGGAAGAACCAAGGCCGCCAAGGAGAGAGCCAACGCCAGAGATTATACCACCAACGATACTCATAACGAACGGATTGTGTAGTAGTTAACAACATCCGGGTTATAGCGATTTACGAACCGCTGAACATTCTTGTGAACCCGAGAAGCAAGACTATAAAACTCTATTTCTACTAGTTGTTCTACCGTAGCAAGAGAAATTGTTAATTTGTAACGCTTAAAACCCATAATATCAAAAGCTTAAATAATTAATAAAAAGAGTTCCGCCAGAACTACGTACTTAATAGAAGCTTGATTAATATTAAGGCACTTATTCCATTTATTCCTTTATAACCACTATTTATCATGAAAAAGTTGTTATCTTCGTCCCTTGTAATAACTAATTATTAAATTATGAAAAAGAAAAGCTTAACTTTATTACTAGCGACTACGGTGGCAAGTAGTATCCTATTTTCGTCCTGTATAGGATCTTTTGGTTTAACAAACAAACTTTTAACGTGGAATAGAAGCATCGACAGTAAGTTTGTTAATGAGCTAGTGTTCATTGCTTTCTGGATTGTCCCGGTTTACGAGATTTCCGCTTTGGCTGATGTCCTTGTGATCAACTCTATCGAATTTTGGAGCGGAAGTAATCCTGTAGCAGATGTAGGTAACGTTAAAACAATCGATGGTAAAGACGGTGTTTATACCGTAGAAACAAAAGTTGACGGATACCATATCCAAAAGGAAGGCGACGAGAAAGCGCTTGACTTAGTTTTCAACGAAGCAGATCAAAGCTGGAATGTAGAGGCTGACGGTGAAAGCACAAAATTGTTAAAATTCAATGGCAATGACGAAGTTGTCATGTACCTACCGGACGGAAAAGAAATGAATGTCGAGTTAAGCCAATCTGGGATTTTAGCATTCCAGCAAGTAGCTAACGGATATTCTTACTATGCAGCTAAATAATTGAAAATTGAGAATTGAGAATTGAAAATTAGAAGTGACTCTACGTAATTCTCAATTCTCAATTTTCAATTCTCAATTTTCAATTCCCCAGTGCTAATCTAAATAAAATACGATGAATATGAACTCTATCAAAAAAATGATGCTTTCCGGAGCATTAGGTTGCCTTATTTCCGGAATGGCTTATGCGGGCGGTTCTTCACCCCAACCCGTAAAACCTTATTGGCAAGACATTCAAGTCGTAGCCGTAAACAAGGAAAAACCCAGAAGCTCCTTCATGAGTTATGCGGACCGAGAAACCGCCCTCACCTCTCGATTTGAGAAAAGCCCGTACTATTCCCTATTAAACGGTACTTGGAAATTTTTCTTTGTCGACTCCTACAAAGATCTTCCTCAAAATATCACAGATCCTTCCGTTAATACCTCTTCATGGGATGATATAACCGTTCCCGGAAACTGGGAAGTACAAGGACATGGCGTAGCCATTTATACGAATCATGGTTACGAGTTTAAACCCAAAAATCCCCAACCCCCTTTATTACCGGAAGCGAATCCGGTTGGCGTATACCGCAGGGACATCGAGATACCCGCAAATTGGGATAACCGGGATATTTATTTACACATCGGCGGAGCTAAATCCGGCCTTTACGTATATTTAAACGGGAAAGAAGTGGGTTATAGCGAGGATTCCAAAAATCCCGCCGAGTTCCTGATCAATAGATACCTGCAACCCGGAAAGAATGTGCTTACATTAAAGATATTCCGTTGGAGCACCGGTTCTTATTTGGAATGTCAGGATTTCTGGAGAATGAGCGGTATCGAACGTGACGTATTCCTTTGGTCTCAACCTAAGGCCAGTATTCAAGATTTCCGTGTCGTCTCAACCTTGGACGATACGTATACGAATGGAATCTTCAAACTGGCGGTAGACTTAAAGAATCATACCCAAGAAACAAAAAACTTAAATGTCGGATATGAGCTTTTGGACGCAAAAGGTAATCTTGTGACCTCCGAGGCTAATGATATATGGGTAAGTCCCGCAGCCCCTCAAACAGCATCTTTCGAGTATGATTTAAAGAACGTAGCCCCTTGGAGTGCCGAGCATCCGAATCTATACAAATTATTGATGACGATAAAAGAAGAGGGTAAGGTAATCGAGGTAGTTCCATTCAATGTTGGTTTCCGCCGGTTCGAGATGAAGCAAATTGACCAAGTAGCGGAAGACGGAAAACCTTATACGGTCTTATTATTCAACGGACAACCGGTTAAGTTCAAGGGGGTCAATATTCATGAGCATAACCCGGAAACCGGACATTACGTAACCGAGGAACTCATGCGTAAGGATTTCGAGCTGATGAAGCAAAACAATATCAACGCTGTCCGCCTATGCCACTATCCGCAAGACCGTAAATTCTATGAACTCTGCGACGAATACGGATTGTATGTTTACGATGAAGCGAATATCGAGTCTCACGGTATGTATTACAGCCTGAAAAAAGGCGGCACTTTGGGTAATAATCCGGAATGGCTGATCCCGCATATGGACCGTACGATGAATATGTACGAACGAAACAAGAATTATCCGAGCGTTACTTTCTGGTCACTCGGAAACGAAGCTGGAAACGGATACAACTTCTATCAAACTTATTTATATCTGAAAGACAAGGAAATAAATAGCATGAATCGTCCGGTGAACTACGAACGTGCCCTTTGGGAATGGAATACGGATATGTACGTACCTCAATACCCGAGCGCTGAATGGCTAGAGGAAATCGGGCGTAAGGGTAGTGATCGTCCGGTAGCTCCTTCGGAGTATTCACATGCGATGGGAAACTCTTCCGGTAACTTATGGGATCAATGGAAAGCTATCTATAAATACCCGAACCTGCAAGGCGGATTCATCTGGGACTGGGTGGACCAAGGTATCTTGGAAAAAGATAAGAATGGACGTGAATATTATACCTATGGTGGTGACTATGGAGTAAACGCCCCTAGTGACGGAAACTTCCTTTGCAACGGTATAGTAAACCCGGATCGTACCCCGCATCCCGCTATGGCAGAGGTTAAATACGCCCATCAAAATATCGGGTTTGAGGCGATCGATTTAGCGAACGGTTTATTCCGCATCACGAACCGTTTTTATTTCACGAACCTAAAGAAATATATGGTCCACTATAGCGTAACAGCCAATAATAAAGTTGTACGCTCCGGTAAAGTCTCTTTGGACATAGAACCCCAAGCTTCTAAGGAATTTACGGTTCCCATAGTCAACTTAAAGCCACAAGCCGGTACGGAATATTTCGTAAACTTCAACGTAACGACCGTAGAAAAAGAGCCGTTAATCCCTATCGGACACGAAATCGCTTGCGATCAAATCCGCTTACCGATCGAAAGCCCCAAGAAGGCGTTTAAGATCAGCGGCCCTAAATTAACGGTTTCAACCAATGGAGATAACTTATCGGCATCCTCCTCAAAGGTAAACTTCGTGTTTAACAGGAAGACAGGAATCGTTACTTCTTATAAAGTAGATGGTACGGAATATTTCAGCGAGGGTTTCGGTATCCAACCGAACTTCTGGCGTGCGCCGACCGATAACGATTACGGAAACGGTATGCCAAAACGCTTGCAAGTCTGGAAGGAAAGCAGCAAGAACTTCAACGTGACAGACGCTACCGTCACTATGGATGGCAATAACGCCGTGGTTAACGTGAACTATTTATTGCCGGCAGGAAATCTATACATTGTTAATTATACGATCTATCCAAGCGGAGCCGTAAATGTGGCCGCCCGTTTCACATCCACGAATATGGATGCCGCCCAAACCGAGGTATCGGAATCTACTCGCACGGCAACTTTCACTCCGGGACGTGACGCCGCCCGTAAAGAGGCTTCCAAATTGAATGTTCCCCGTATCGGTGTTCGCTTCCGCTTACCGGCAAGCATGAATCAAGTGGAATATTTCGGACGAGGACCTGCTGAGAACTACTTGGATAGAAACGCCGGTAGTATGGTCGGCTTATATAAATCTACAGCCGAGGAATTATATTTCCCATATGTACGCCCGCAGGAAAACGGTCATCATACCGACACTCGTTGGGTATCACTTAGTACCGGCAAGAAAGGCTTGTTGATCCAAGCGGATAATACGATTGGATTTAACGCTTTGCGTAATTCCATAGAGGATTTCGATGACGAGGAAGCGACTGGCCTATCCCGTCAATGGAGTAATTTCACACCAGAGCAAGTAGCGAATCATGATGAAGCCGCAGCAAAGAACGTATTACGTCGCCAGCATCATATCAACGATATCACGCCTTGCGACTTCGTTGAGGTTTGCGTCGACTTGAAACAACAAGGTGTAGCAGGTTATGATAGCTGGGGTTCACGTCCGGAACCAGCTTATACATTACCCGCAAACCGGGAATACAACTGGGGCTTTACCCTTATTCCGCTTAAATAAAAAAAAGTCATAACTTATCCATAAAAAAGGGAGTGCATTAGGCTTAATCCAATACACTCCCTTTGTTTATACTACTGCAACGGCTTTGCAGTAACGTATCCTTATTTAATCACTTCCTTCAAGGTATTCTGTAAGTCTTCTCCAGTGATATTCTTGGCGATGATCACCCCATTCGGATCCAATAACACATTTGCCGGAATACCCCGTACCCCATAAAGAGCAGGGATCTCAGAATCCCAATATTTCAAGTCGGAAACGTGAGTCCAAGTCAGATGATCGTCTGCGATCGCTTTCTGCCATTTAGCCTTATCCTTGTCCAAGGATATACCTACGATCGTAAAGTTCTTATCCTTATATTGCTGGAAGGCATTTACCACGTTAGGGTTTTCCTTGCGACACGGGGGACACCAAGAGGCCCAAAAATCCAATAACACATATTTTCCCCTAAAGTCCGACAAAGACACAGAAACTCCTGCAGTATCCGGCAAGGAGAACTCCGGAGCGACTTGTCCGATCTGTACGTGTTCTAATTGCTTGATAATACCGTCCAAGTCCTTCACATAAGGACTATTCGCCAATGCCGGGGAAATCTTCGCACGAGTCGCCTTCAAATCATCCAAAGATAATTGGTAGGTAAAATAACGATATAGATAGAACGCCGCCGCCGGAGAATTCGGATATTTCGAAATCAAACTGTCAATATCATACCCTTCCTCAAATACCTTCTCCGCATTTTCTTGAAAGACATCATTCACCGGCGAGTTCCGTACGGTGATGGTCTCCCCGTCATTCCCGATCTTGACATTCATATCCGTATTCTCCAAGAAAAGTTGAACCGGATAGTTCATGCTCTCGGTTGCCAAACCGAATAGTAAAGGCTGATCTACCGCACCCTTAAAGGTGAATTTCCCGTCTTTTACCTCTGCCGTATCCACATCAAAGAACATTTTATTACGGAATGACTTCAAGTAAATTTTACCGTCGGGCATATTCTCTACCTCACCATTGATAACATATCCTTTTGGAACTTCTTGGCAACCAACCACCAAAAGGCCGACAAGCGCCATCATACAAAATTGCTTCATTTCTCTATTCTATTTATTGATTACTTAAACTCTGGGTGATGATAACGTCCCTTTTTCAACGAGATCGTCCCATATTCTATCGCACGCACCGGACAACGATGAATACAGGCAACGCACTGAACGCAAGTATCAGCCCATTCCGGTTTTCCGTCACCCGACAGGGAAATCGTACCGGTCGGACAGACCTTCGCACAGATACCGCAAGAGATACAGGTATCCGTAGCATAAAATCGGTTGCTGCCTATCGCAAAGTGAGTAAATAACGGATAGACCATATAGCTCTTCAAAAGAGGGGCACTTCCCGCACAATACAAAGAGGGATTTTTCTTCTGCCGGATCGCCTCTACGATCTCGTCTACACGTTCCGGTGCTTTTTTCAGTTTTTCAGTCTCTACCTCCTTACTATCCACGTCGAAGCCGGGCATTAAGATATAATTGTTCGGCATTTGTATAGAGAATCCTCCGGTTAAGGTAATTCCCCGTCTCGCCAAGGTGCTCCGCATGATCCGATCCGTATATCCACAATCATCACCACAAGTACAGACGAAATAAACCTCTTGCCCTTTATATCCAGACAGGATCAACCGGGAAATAAAACGGGACACCAATACAGCCGGCCCCCAAGAATGGACAGGAAACACAAAAAACACTTTCTCCCTCTCCCTCAATGGATAAACATTCTCATCCTTACCCTCATTCAACGCATCGGCAATGGAAACCAACGGCTCATCGAAAGCCGTTCCTAACGCTTCCGCAACCCAACGGGAGTTTCCTGTCCCTGTAAAGTAGAATATCATGCGCTCATTTTTTAGATGCAAAAATACATAATATCCAAATATATACGCTATCTTTGTCTAGTTTAAGAAACCTAAAAAACAAATCGTTATGACAACGATGGAATTAAATTTACGGAAAGAATATCTCTATGACTTGATAAAAGGCATGGATGAGGAAAGATTATCGAAAGTGGAGACCTATATAAAACGTCTATGCCTTGCCAAGCAAAAGGAGAGTCTTTATCCTTGGGCACCAGACGAGGCTGAATTAACTTGTAAGATAGCTGAATCTGAAGTAGATTTCAACAATGGGGATTATTGTACGCAAAAAGCGCTGAAGAAAAAACTACAAAAAAAGTTGGCTTCATGGTAAAAGAAATCCAATGGTCTAAACATGCAGAAGAATCATTTACTGAAATATCAGATATTCGATACTAGGCAATCACCGGATAAACTGATGGATTTATTCAGATAAAATAACAAGGGATAGAAATGTAAGCGTCTTACAATTTATCCCTTGTTTTACTTTTCTGAATTATAGCGCAAATCAAATCTCAATATCCCAAATACCCGCCGAACGTTCTAATTCGACCAAGGCTGAGCTGTAATTAAACAGCGTCTCGATATACTGAGCTTGTACCTCATCGTAAGTACGCTGGGCGTCCAAGACTTCCAACAAAGAGACTTCCCCCCTATTATAGCTGTAAATCTTGCCATCCATCACCTCACGGGCTTGCCTTAAAAGCCCATCCTCATAATGATTAACTTGCTCGGCGAAAGATTGATAATTACGATATGCCTGCATCACCTCCGTCTGTACTTGCAAAAGAGCCTGCTTATATTGCGCTTCCGCCTGTTGCTCCCGATAACGAGCGGCACGAACCGTTCCCTTATTGAAATTAGAGAATTTCAAAGGAACAGCGATACCTGCCGTCACTCCGGTAAAAGGAGGTGCCGGGGCTTCCTCATTATAAACCCGGGCGTTACGGCTTACGGCGATAGACAAATCCACATCCATATTCCGCTCCCGGCGAGCTACTTTCAAGGCTCTAGCGGCCACTTCCTTGTTTTTTAAGGCAGCTACCAAATCCGTACGCCCCTCGCTTGCCGCCGTGATTAAGTCGGCAAGGATAAAATCCCGAGGCTCCGTACGTAACTCAGCCTCTGGGTGAAATAAAGTATCCGTACTGAAAGTCCCCGTCAAGAAGTTTAAGTTCGAGAAAGCATTCTTTAATTCCGCTCCGGCTTGCAGCAACTCGTTTCGTAAGACCCCGGCCTCTACCCGGCTCTGCGTAGCATCCACCTCACGGATTTGCCCCAATGAGAAACGGATACTGTCGCTCTCCGCCAATGTCCGGATATTCTCATAGGCATTCTCCTTTACTTTATACAACTCATGTTGCTTCAAGGCTTCCATATAAGCAATCGTAGCGTCTGCCCGGAGATTCCGGAAATAATCGACCAACAAAGCCTCGGTCAACTCACTCTCGCTACGTGCCAATGAGATATTCGCACCCCGTTTTCCAAAAGAGAAAGTTTTGCTCAGTTCTACTTCAACACCTTCTCCCATTTGCAAGGAATTATTCTCATTATTGAAATAAGACACGGAAAGGTTCGGATCGTTAAACACCTTTGCCGCCGTTACCTCAGCCTTAGCGGCCGGCACATTCAATTTCTCCGACGCATACTCAAGGTTGCCTTCCGCAACCCGCTCCATATATTGCCGATACGTAAGCGGAACCATGGTCTGGGCATTCACGGATAAGCATCCGCAGAGTAACGACAGGATTATATATTTCTTCATATCTTCTAATCTAAACATAGTATATCTTTTTAATTCCACCTCCGGATTAAGCGTGCAGCTCTTTTTCCTCCGATACCGGCGTCAAATCCTTCCCCTCATAATGTTTCTCGATCATATAGTATAAAGCGGGAAGTACATAAAGCGTAATAACCGTAGCAAATAAAAGCCCGTAAACGATTACCGTAGCCAAGGGACGCTGCACGTCCGAACCGATACCTGTACTAACAGAGGCAGGAAGCAATCCCAAGACCGCAACCGTAGCCGTCATCAAGATCGGACGGAAACGGTGCTTAGTTCCCGTTATCACCGCATCTTTCAAATCTCGTTCCCTTGTACGTAAGTTATTGATATGGGAAATCATGATCACGCCATTTTGGATAGCGACACCGACCAAGGCAATAAAACCAACCGCCGAGGAAACATTCAATGTCATTCCCCGCACATTCAACGCCAACATACCACCAAACAAAGCCAAGGGAACGACACTCATCATCAAAGCCGCCTGCCGGAATTTACCGCAAGCCGCAAACAACAGAAGCAGCATCAGTCCCAACGCCAAAGGAACCACAGCCCCCAAACGGGCATACGCACGATGCTGGTTCTCGAACTGTCCGGCCCATTTCAAATGCACGGAATCATGATCGTATTTCACCTCTTTATCAATCAACGCATTCGCCTTATTCAAGAACGCTGTCAAGTCCACGCCACGTAAATTAACCCGTACCGTCAAGTGCCGCTTATTCATCTCACGAGTAATCGTACTGGCACCGGTTGTCATCTTAATCTCCGCTACTTGCGAAAGAGGAATCTTCGTTCCGGAACCGGTAGTCAACAATAGATTACCGATACGTTCGGGAGAATTGCGGCTAGCGTCATCGAAACGACAAATCACGTCATAACTTTTACTTCCGACAAATATCTGGGAAATAGAGGCTCCACCGATCGCTAACTCAATCAAATCGGCCACATCCGACACGTTCAAGCCATACTGGGCGATACGGGCACGATCCGCGATAATCTGCAATTGCGGCAACGGAGGCTCTTGATCTACCGCTACGTCGGCAGCACCCGGTATTTCCTTCAACACATTAGCGACTTGATCTGCGATATGGCGACTTTCCGTAATATCATCGCTATAGATCTTCAACGCCAAATCACTATGAGCCCCGGCGATCTGATCCATCACCATATCGATGATCGGCTGTGAAAAACCGACCGAGTAGCCGGGCATAGTCTCCAACTTAGCTGCCATCTCCTCGATCAAATCCGCTTTCGTCTTACCGAACTCCCATGTACTATAGGGCTTCAATCCCACGCCACACTCCACATGGGAGAGTGAGAACGCTTCCGCCCCCTCATCATCGCGACCTACTTGGGTCATTACATATGAGACTTCCTTAAACTCTTTCAAAGTCTTCCGAAGCTCCGCCCCCATCTCCTTAGATTTCTCAATGGAAATACCCGGAGGAAGCTGTACCTGTATCCAGATCGACCCCTCATCCAACGGAGGCAAGAAGTCTTTTCCTACGGTATAACTTAAAATCCCCGCTCCCAGCAATATCGCCAGTAACGGTACAATAACCCGTCTTGGCTTCTCCATCAATCGGACAATTTGTGAATGATAAGCCGTGGAAAGTTTCTCCAACCAACGATTATGGTAAATCTTTCCCGGCTTACGATACGCATAAAAGGCCAATCCCGGAATCAAGAACAAGGCCACGCACAAAGCGCCCAGCAAAGCATACCCTACGGTATAAGCCATCGGCGTAAACAATTTCTTCTCAATATGCTCAAAAGCGAACAAAGGAAGATAGGCCGTTATAATAATTAATGTAGAGAAAAAGATCGGGCGAGCCACCTCAGTCGTACGGCGCAAGATCGAATCTTCCGTCAATACCTCATCCGGATGCCGTTCCCTTTTCTTCAAGACCGTCTCCATCATCACGATCGCTCCGTCTACCAAAATACCGAAGTCTATAGCGCCTAAGGAAAGTAGGTTCGCAGGAATATTCGTAACATGCATCAAGATAAAGGCAATCAATAGAGACAAGGGAATGGTTAAGGCCACCAACAAAGCGCCACGCCAACTCCCCAAGAATAAGATCAGTACTAAGACAACCAGTACCATCCCCTCGAACAACGTATGCGATACAGTATGCAAGGTCGTATTAACCAAATCCGTACGATCCATAAACGGATGGATACGGGTTCCCTCGGGAAGTGTCTCGTTATTTAGTTCGTCTACCGCCTTATGCACATCATCCAACACCCGGGACGGATTCTCCCCCCTGAGCATTTGCACGATGCCTTCCACGCCATCGGAATAATCACGGGTATCGTCCGTAAAACCTAAAACGCCCTTACGCTCCAAGTTTCCGTATTTCAGTTTACCGATATCATTCAAGTAGACCGGGACACCATTCACGGTCTTGATCACGATATGCCCCAAGTCTTCCAAGTCCTTAACCAGACCGATTCCACGGATCACATAACTCAAATCCCCCCGGCTTAACATACTACCACCGGCGTTCACGTTATTCTTCTCTATCTTTTCCGTAATATCCCCTAAGGTAATGTCATATTGCTCCATCTTATAAGGGTTCACCTCGATCTGATATTGGGTAGTGATACCGCCGTAATTACTTACATCCGCTACACCCGTAACCTGTTTCAGTCTCGGAATAATTACCCATTTATGCAAATCGGTCAACTCCCTCAAGTCCAAACGGTCACTTTCCACCACATAACGAAAGATCTCTCCCGTCGGCGAAGTCAAAGGATTTAAGCCGGGAACCGCATTATAAGGAAGCTCCACGTCTACCAACCGCTCTTGTACACGTTGCCGGGCCCAATAATCCTCAATACCATCATCAAAAACCAATACGACCGTAGATAAACCAAACGTATTCTTGCTACGCATTACGTTTAGTCCCGGCAGACCATTCATAGCCCGTTCGATCGGAATACTGATTTGTTGCTCGATCTCCTCGGCGGCCAATCCGGGAACCTGCGTCACGACTTGCACGGTGGTATCGGCGATATCCGGATAAGCATCTATCGCCAACCGCGTCCAAGAATAATAACCAACGATCGCTAAGAACAGAAATAACACGAACATCAGTCCTCGCCGATGTATCGCCAAGTAAATAATCCTTTTCATAATCCGTTAGCGTGCGTCAAGTAAATAAAACGCTCCCGTAGCTACGATCTCGTCACCTACGTTCAAGCCGGATAAAACCACCGTCTTGCCATCTTCAGTAAGGCCGGTCTCGATCTTTTGTTTCCGGTAATCGTTATTCCCCAATTCCACCAATACGTACATATTCTCCTCTTCCTGCAAGATAGCGGAAGTAGGTATACGAATCACCTCCGCCTCACGGTCGCTCAACTTGACCGTACCGTACATCTCCGGTTTCATCAAACGGGTACTGTTATCGCACTCGATCAAGACCTCCACCGAACGGGTATCGGGGTCCAGCATCTCGCTGATGTGATAAATCTTTCCCGATATCGGTTTATCCGGCATGGCTACCAACCGGATTTCCACCTCATCCAAAGCCTGTATTAAACTCAAATCCTTCTCTTTTACATGGGCGACCACCCATACCTTGCTCAAATCGGCGATGACAGCTACAGGCTCGGCGTCCTCTTTCATATATTGCCCGATTACGATCCGATCTTTCACGACCTCACCGGCTATAGGCGAGCGAACGATCAATGGTTGCCCCAAAGCCATTTCATCCGGATTAATCTGAAAGACTTTCAATGCGGCTACCATATTCTCATAGTCTTTTTTCTTTAACTCGTAATTCACCTCGGCCTCTTCCAATTCCTTTTGGACACCAACCTTGTTTTTCATCAAGTCTTTCTCCCGATTCAAGCTTTTCAAAGCCAGTTCCATCTCTTGGCGAGCTTGGTAATAAGATTTCCCCGCCTCATAAACAGCGGGAGCGCTAATCTCGAAGATCGGACTACCCGGGGCCACTTTCTGCCCTAAGCGAACGAACGATTTCGTAATTCGCCCGCTTACCGGTGAAGCCACCTCCGCATAATTAGAAGGAATCGCCTGTACGACCCCCGAGGTGGTAAACTCCATACGGTAAGGTTCCCGTTTAACCATTTCCTTTGTCAACTTGGATAAAACAGGAGATTCGGAACCGATATGTATAATATCCCCTTTGAGTGTTACGGCATGCGCAGACTCATCCTCTTGCTTTTGGGTATGGCAAGAGCATAGTACTATCGCTGGAAGCAATAGTAAAAATATAGATTTCATATAAGATGCGTAAAATGTTTAGTATAAAAAGTGATTCTAATGCTTGATTCAAATTACTATACCAAACGAGGGAGGCGCACGGGATTCGCCACGCCGCACAAGACGCAAGACAACCTCTTTCTTTAGAAAGACGAGCACTACCATCAAAAGCGCCCAAGCCATAACCAAAGGCAAGTACGGAATCAGCTCCATACACAATTCGGTCAGCTCTTCAATCGTATTGAACGCTACCGTACTATGCTCATGATGAGGCAAGCCATCGGCTCCCGGCAGATAGGGATGAGAGTGAGTGATACTATAGGTCAGGAAATGGTGCGTATGGGTAAAGGCCGTGCCACCCACGTAGTAACTCATAAAGAGCACCACCAAGAGGGGTCTTAACCACTTCAAGCTACGCATCGTTTTCATCCGTCATCCTGTTTACGCCGCGAAGTTATAAAAGAAACTGCCATTTCATTTGCAATAAGTCAAAATTTATTCCTTTATTTGCATACACTGAAAAAACAAACAGTCATATCAATGAAATAAACACTACTTTATGAGAAAAATCTTACTTGTTTGTGCGGCATTAGCCTGCATGACAGTCTCTCCTGTACCAGCTCAGGACGCTGCCGTAAAAAAAATCATCGAGATGGGTCAGAACGATAACCAAGTGATGCATCAGCTGGATATTCTTACGAACCGCTTCGGCGGACGTTTAATCGGTTCCGACGCTTATGAGAACGCCGCCGAGTGGATGGTGCGTGAGTTTAAGAGTTGGGGACTCGATGTCCAATTAGAAGAGGCCGGTACCGTCCCTGTCGGCTTTAATCGAGGACCTTGGTTCGGACGCTTGTTGAGCGACAACGGAATGATCCTGCATTTCGCCACCCCTTCCTACACTTCCGGAACGAAAGGCGTGCAACGTGGGCATGCGGTGATGGAGCCTCGTAACGACGAGGAGTTCCAGCAAATCAAAGGAAGATTGAATGGTGCTTGGGTTCTTATCTCAGGGAAAAATGTAGGTTGGCCTATCGACCGCTCCGCCTCGGGAGATTCCATCCGTGCGGAGATCAAGAAAGAGAACAACGAGATCATGAAGAAAAACAATGATCTAAGACGCCGCAACTGGGAAAACGGGGAGAAAAACGAGATGTTGCCTTATAAAGAATTCCCCGGATTATATTATAAGGAAATGTGCGAGGCCGGAGCTTTAGGTTTTATCCAATCCTCCACCGTACCTATCCGTGCGTTATACGACCGGAAAATGATGAACGACCCGAATACGAACTTCGACAATCTGCCGGAACTTCCAGATATCAAATTAGACGAGCATCAATTCGCGATCATCGAACAAATGGTGAAAGAGAGACGTACATTCGAACTAGAGTTCGATATTCGTAATCATTTTAAATTAGGCCCGGTTAAATACCATAATGTCGTAGCGTCTATCAAAGGCAGCAAATACCCGGACGAATATGTTATTATCAGCGGTCACCTAGATGCTTTCGACGTGGCTACCGGAGGCATCGATTGCGGTACTGGAATCGGACCGATGATGGAAGCCGCTCGCATGATCGCCAAATCCGGAGCCAAGCCTAAGCGCACGATCGTATTTATCGGATTCGCCGGTGAGGAATTTGGCTTATTAGGAGCACAAGCTTGGGTGAAAGCGCATAAGGATAAATTACCCAAAATCGCTAATTTGTTCAATCGTGACGGTGGTCCGGAACCTCCTGTCGGTATCTCCGTCCCTCAAGCCATGTATGATGATTTCGTGAAGATCAGCGAACCCATCCAAAAAATCCGTCCGGACTATCCTTTCGAGGTAAAAGTTCGTGAACCCCGTAAACGCCCGACACGCATGGGGGGAACAGACGCATCAGTTTTCGCCATCGAAGGTGTCCCCACATTAGGTTTCACCACAGAGGATTTCAAAGGATATGATTTTGATTACGGCGAAATCTGGCATACGGAACGGGATTTATACACAAAGAACATCCCCGAATACCAAGAACATACGGCTACTGTTACCGCTATCATAGCCCTCGGTGTAGCGAATCTGGATAAGCAATTATCAAGAGAAGGTTTATATACCGAAGAGTAGGTCAGCACGATCGCTATTATAAGGAGTTTACAATGCCTATTGTAAGCTCCTTATGATGGGCATCATAAAAGACTTACAATGCCCATTATAAGAAATAGAAAAAGGATATGCCCTAATAGGGCATATCCTTTTCTCATTCTAGGGTGAAAGATGGGGCTCGAACCCACGACCCTCGGAACCACAATCCGATGCTCTAACCAACTGAGCTACTCTCACCATATCCGCCTTTCAAAGGATTCCCCCTTTAAGACGGCGCAAAGATAGGTATAAATTCTGATTACACAAACCTTTTGCGAACTTTTTTATCCATCCACTTACTTATAGATCGCTTTCTTTCCCGCTAACAATGTGTTACGCATCAAAGAAATGATTGTCATAGGCCCTACGCCACCCGGAACCGGAGTGATATAGGAACATTTAGGAGCGACCTCGTTAAACAAGACATCTCCCGTTAACTTAAATCCGCTCTTGGTTACGCTGCTTGGCATACGGGTTGTTCCCACGTCAACGATCACGGCGCCTTCCTTCACCATATCCCCTTTCAAGAATTCAGGAACACCTAAAGCCACGATAATAATATCAGCAGACAGGCACATCTCCTTCAAGTTCTTAGAACGGCTATGGCATACGGTCACCGTACAATCGCCCGGATAAGATTTCTGCATCATCAAGGTAGCCATCGGCTTGCCGACAATATTGCTGCGTCCCAAAACCACGCAATGCTTTCCTTGCGTCTCTATATGATAACGCTTCAATAATTCCAAGATACCGGCAGGCGTAGCCGATACGAAACAAGGCAAACCGATAGACATACGTCCCACGTTAATCGGATGGAAACCGTCCACATCTTTACGATAATCGATCGCCTCGATCACCTTCTGCTCGGATATATGTTTCGGAAGCGGAAGCTGTACGATAAAACCATCCACATCCGGATCATTATTTAACTCATCGACCTTACGAAGCAATTCTTCCTCCGTAACATCCTCCTCAAAGCGAATTAAGGTAGACTTAAAACCAATCTCCTGACAAGTCTTGACTTTACTAGCCACATAAGTCTCGCTACCACCGTCATGGCCCACCAAAATAGCGGCCAAGTGAGGGATCTTACCTCCGGCAGCCTTGATCTGAGCTACCTCCTCAGCCATCTCCTTCTTCATCTGAGCGGAAACGGCCTTACCATCCAGCAATTGATAATGTTGTTCTTCCATATTATTGATTGTCTCCTGTTAATTAACGTCTGAACGAGGGCTTCATCGAAGGTAGCTTCATCTTTCCCGACTTCGCGGAAGTAAGCATACGCATCATCTTACGGGTCTCATCAAATTGCTTGATCAGCTTGTTCACCTCTTGGATGCTCGTACCGCTACCTTTAGCGATACGCTGACGGCGTGAGCCATTCAAGATAGCCGGGTTGCTGCGCTCATCCGGAGTCATCGAATAAATGATAGCCTCGATACTCTTGAACGCGTTATCATCGATATCCACATCTTTCAATGCCTTTCCTACACCCGGGATCATGGATGCCAACTCTTTCAAGTTACCCATCTTCTTGATCTGTTGGATCTGGGAGATAAAGTCGTTAAAATCGAACTGGTTCTTAGCGATCTTCTTCTGCAAACGTTTCGCTTCTTCCTCGTCATATTGCTCTTGCGCACGTTCCACCAAAGACACGATATCACCCATGCCTAAGATTCGATCCGCCATACGTTCAGGGTGGAAAATATCCAAGGCATCCATCTTCTCGCCCGTACCGACAAACTTAATCGGCTTATCAACAACCGTACGGATCGACAAAGCGGCACCACCACGGGTATCCCCATCCAACTTCGTAAGTACGAAGTCGTCGAAGTTCAGCCGCTCATTAAATTCCCTTGCGGTATTCACAGCATCCTGACCCGTCATGGCATCTACCACGAACAAGGTCTCATCCGGCTGGATAGCGCTCTTGATAGCGGCGATCTCGTTCATCATCTGCTCATCGATAGCCAAACGACCGGCGGTATCCACGATCACGACGTCATTGCCTTTAGCCCGTGCCTCGCGGATAGCGTTCATAGCGATCTCCACCGGATTCTTATTCTCCAATTCCATGTATACCGGAACACCTACCTGCTCTCCGACTACACGCAACTGCTCGATAGCTGCCGGACGATACACGTCGCAAGCGGCTAATAATGGTTTCTTATTTTTCTTGGTCTTTAATAAAGACGCTAGTTTACCAGTGAAAGTAGTCTTACCCGAACCTTGCAAACCGGACATCAATATAATGGCGGGATTTCCCTGCAAATTCACGTCGACTGCCGTACCTCCCATCAAGCTGGCCAACTCATCGTGAACAATCTTAACCATCAACTGACTAGGCTTAACCGATGTAAGCACGTTCTGTCCTAAAGCCTTCTCTTTTACCGTATCCGTAAAACTCTTGGCAACCTTATAATTGACGTCGGCATCCAACAACGCTTTACGCACATCCTTCAATGTTTCCGCCACATTGATCTCGGTAATCTTGCCTTCGCCCTTCAACAGTTTAAACGATCTGTCTAACCTTTCGCTTAAGTTCTCAAACATAATTCGTATGTGTATTTATATTATTTTCTACTGGATTAAGGGGCAAAGGTACGAAAAAGAGATGAGTATGCGATGAAAGCGATCTCGAAATTCTTCACTTCTCAACGTTTTAGTATACGGATCGAATTAAGAACCGCCAGCAAAGATACGCCTACATCCGCGAAAACAGCTTCCCAAAGCGTGGCAAAACCGAAGGCTCCCGCCACAAGGACTATCACCTTCACGCCAATAGATCCCACGATATTCTGACGGACGATATTCCGGGTAGCACGTCCGATAGAAATAGCTTCCGCTACTTTAGAGGGCTGGTCCGTTTGGATAACCACGTCCGCGCTCTCGATGGCCGCATCCGATCCCAATCCACCCATCGCAATACCGACATCACTTAAAGCCAGTACCGGCGCATCGTTCATCCCATCGCCCACAAAGGCAACCGACTTATCCGGCTCCGCCGTTAATCGCTCTATATAAGCGGCTTTATCCTCCGGCAGCAGATTACCATACGCTTTATCGACACCCAAACGCTCAGCGAATTGATTCACGATCTCTTGCTTATCCCCGGACAACAAGCAAATATCTTTAACATCCAAATCCTTTAACCGACGAATCGCATCCACGGCATCCTTCTTCAAGGTATCCGAAAGGAGAAGATGCCCCGCATATTTCCCATCGATCGCACAAACCACCACGGTAGAAACACTATCGGATAATTCCTTCGGGACAGGAATATCACGTTCGGCCAATAAACGAATGTTACCGACAAGCACCTGCCGACCGTTCACGATAGCCTCGACACCATGCCCTGCCAATTCCCGCATGTCAGTGATTTCCATCGGCACGCTATCTTGTTTTTCCGCATAGCGAACTACAGCCTGCGCTACCGGATGGGTACTTTTCCGCTCTACTGATAACAAAATACTCAAAAGATCAGAAACCGGGATCTCCGTGCTTTCCACCGTTGTGACCTCAAAACGCCCGGTAGTCAATGTACCGGTCTTATCGAACGCTACCGTATTTACCCGTGTGATCGCATCTAAATAATTACCGCCCTTAAATAATATCCCGGCACGAGAAGCGGCGCCTATACCACCGAAATACCCGAGCGGAACACTTATAACCAAGGCACAAGGACAAGAAATAACCAAGAAAACCAATCCCCTATATAACCAATCCGAGAAAACATACTGGAAAGAAGGCGTCACCATCCCTACCAAAGCAGGAACCGACACGATTAGAAACGACAGAAGAATCACGATTGGGGTATAAATCCGTGCGAAACGCCGAATAAACAATTCCGCCGGCGCTTTCCGCTCCGAGGCATCTTTCACCAAAGCCAAAATACGGGCCAAGGCACTTTGCTCGTACGGCCGATTCACTTGTATACGTACCGCCTGCCCCTGCACGATCATTCCGGCAAGCACCTCCTCACCCTCACGGATAGAACGAGGCATACTTTCCCCGGTTAATGCCGAGGTATCGAACTGTGCCTCGGCTTCCAATAAAACGCCATCCAAAGGCACACGTCCGCCGGGCTTCACCTCGATCCGCTCGCCTACTTTCACATCCTTCGGAGATACATTCATATATGTACCCGTCCGCCATACATCCGTTCGTTCCGGCCGGACATCTAATAAGTCACTGATATTCTTCGAGGCTTTATTCACGGCTAGAAGTTGCAACCTCTCTCCTACCGTATAGAAAAGCATCACGGCTACGGCCTCGGGATACTCCCCAATACAAAACGCCCCGATCGAGGCGATCGCCATTAACGAGAACTCACTAAAAAAGTCTTTCCGCAAAGCCGCTTCCCAAGCTTCTCGCATAACAGGAAGTCCTACCGGCAAAAAAGCGACCAGAAACCAAATGGCCTCTATCCAAGACTCAGCAAACCAACTTATCCCCGAGTACTTCCCGATAAGTCCTATAACCAACAAAACGAAAGAAACCGTCGGCATCCATAAACCGGAACTTCCGTGCGAATGGCAATGTTCGCATCCACATGTTGTACTCATAATCTTGTCTATTTTAATTATTTACTTCTTGATTACGGTACAAAGGTAAGAGAAGGGAGTTGCAACTTGATTGCAAATTATCAGGGTTTCTGAGAACGTCGCTTATTACACAATGGGCAAACACCCTTTACCGTATAATTAATGGTATCCATTATATATCCTTCCGGCAATTGAGCGACCGGGATCTTGATATTATTCAAACAAGAGGTTTTACGGCATACCTCGCAGAAAAAATGAATATGCCTATCACCCACTGGGCATGTCTCCGAACGGCTCTGGCATATCTCATATTTTATAGAGCCACTACCATCTTCGAAAGAATGGATCGCATGATGTTCCAATAACAAGGCCAATGAACGGGAAATGGTCGATTTATCCAACGTCTCCAACTCCGCTTCCAATTCGAACAGGGAAGCCGGGCTGGTTCGTTCTGATAATTTTTGCAAGACAAGGATCCGTGCGGCAGTAGGCCGTACTCCTTTTCCTACCAACATATCTTCACATTGCTTCGTGGACATGAGTTACCTTTCTTATTTGATTACAATACAAAAATACGAACAATTTCCCAATATTCACAGTTCAAAAAAACACGTACATGTTTTTCAGAATTCACGTACGTGTTTTCGAAAAAAGACGTACGTGTTTTTTTCCCCTCATATACTTATATTCTCTTATTTTGCCAAGAGGCTTTCTTTAAATAGATTACGCTAGCGACGAGCAATCCACTATAGTAAATAGCCTCTGTCAAGAAGCATACGGCTACCGGCAAACGCAAACGCATCCCCGCGACATATACAAAAAGCACATACAGAATCAATACCGCCGCTTCCATAAAAAGCGCAGAACGTGTATTTCCCGTACCCGACACCCCGTTGAACGCCACATTAGCTACCGATCCGATCAATAAAGAACCGACAATCACGTAAACGGATGGAACCGAGGCCGCCACTAATGAAGCGTCATTCGTATAAACAGACACGACCCATCCCGGCATCAAACTGACAATAGCGGCAAACACGACCATAATGCCCAACGATAACTTACAGATCTTCCTGATAGTCGGCATAACTTGATTGATCGCTCCCGCCCCGATACTATTACTCACGAACGTGTTTGTCGTGGTCGCTAAGGAATTAACGGGAATCAACATCACGACGTAAATACTACGTACGATATTCGCCACCGCCAACTCCCGTTGCCCCAAATGCTCCACAGCGATAAAGAACATAAACCAAGTAGCGATAGACAAGAAATATTGCAGCATCGTGAACACGGAAATATCCAGCACCCGTTTCAACAAGCCAAAATCGAAAGAACGAATCTGGTTAAGCGCATATTTACGTATATCTACGGTAAGTCTCGTGTAAACCACGAAAAAGAGAATCGATACCGCCTCGGCTATGACGGAAGCGATAGCCGCCCCTTGAATGCCCATCTTTGGGAATCCGGCATGTCCGAAAATCAAAAGATAATCCAGTAAGACATTCGTCATTGCCATCAAGACAGCGTTCAATGTCAACACCTTTGTACGGGTAATACCAATAAAAAGAGCCCGGAACATCACGTTCACGAAAGAGAAGAAGAAGCCAAACACACGCCAATCCAAAAATTCCTCCGTGGCATTCAAGATAGCGTCCGAAGAAATCAATACACGCATCACATCTCCCGCGAAAAAACGAGAAAACAAGAACAATATAGCAGCCAGCGACAATAGGAAGAAAACGCCTTGTATCATGACAGGCCCTATCTGGTCATAACGTCCCTCTCCGTTTCTACGGCCAATCACGATTTGAGATCCCGTACTAAAACCGAAGGCGATCGTAAAAGCGCAGATATAATAAAGTCCTCCCATAGCGGAAGCCCCCAACTCGACTTCACCAACCCTACCTAGAAAAGCCGTATCAGTCACGTTTATCACGTTTTGCGCCAACAAGCTCAAAAAGATCGGGTAGCTAACATTCCATATATTCCTGTTCGTGTACATAACTCGCTCATTACTTAAATTTATGAAGATAAAAAAAGCCCGCCGCATCCCGACGAGCTTTTCTTATGATTAGAGATCTCTACAAAGCCTAGCGTCTGCTATATCAACTTATTTGTCGCCGTATCGGGAAATACCACGGAAGGCTTGAATGTTTTCGCCTCCTCGAAATCCATCATGGCATACGACATAACGATAATAATATCTCCGGGTTGAGCCTTACGGGCAGCCGCTCCGTTCAAGCAAACCACTCCCGAGCCACGTTCGCCCTTGATAATATACGTCTCAAAACGTTCTCCGTTATTATTATTCACGATCGAGACCTTCTCGTTCGCAATCAAATTAGCGGCGTCCAACAAATCCTCGTCGATAGTGATGCTACCGATATAGTTTAAGTTAGCTTCCGTTACCGTTACCCGGTGAATTTTTGACTTTACTACCTCTATAAACATGTATGACTTATAATTAGTATTTGATATTGTCGATCAAACGTACCTCTCCGCAATATACCGTGATGCAACCTACCGGATAATCGGTATCCGACCAGTTCTTGATAGACTCTAACGTATTGCCATCTACGATCTCGTAGTACTCAACTTCCATGACAGGATCGCTATTAATCGTATTGACAACATAGTCAATCACTTCTTCTACGCTTTTTCCGGGCACAAAGGTAGTACTTTCTTTTAACGTACGAGCAATTAACGGAGCTTTTTGACGTTGTTCCGGTGTCAAACGGGTATTCCGGCTACTCAAGGCCAAGCCATCGCCTTCACGAACGATCGGACAAGCATTGATCGTTACAGGGATATTCAATTGTCTCACCATCGCCCGGATCACAGCGATCTGCTGGAAATCCTTTTCCCCGAAATAAGCGTTATCCGGCTCTACGATATAGAACAACTTACTTACTACCTGCGCTACACCGTTAAAATGCCCCGGACGCTTAGCGCCTTCCATTACCTCAGATACCGTTCCCAAATCAAACGTACGGGTATCTGGCTCCGGATACATCTCTTCTACAGAGGGAGCGAATACATAGTCACAACCGGCAGATTCTAATAACGCACAATCAGCCTCCAACGTACGGGGATACGTTTCCAAGTCGTGTTTGTCATTAAATTGGGTTGGATTTACAAAAACACTGACTACACATACATCATTGTTTTTCACGCAATGTTGTACCAAGCTAAGATGTCCATTATGCAGTGCTCCCATGGTAGGAACAAAGCCAATTTTCTTATTATCCTGCTTTGCCTCAGCAAGATAAGCCTTCAAATCTTTAATACTATTTACTATTTTCATCAGATAGATGCTTAATTGACGGTGCAAAGCAACTAAATAATTACCGTAAATAAAAGATTTTTCGTATCTTTGTAGCGTCTTTATAAAACTAGTTTACAGAATGGATGCAAAAAAAATCTTGTTTATAGCCCAAGAAATCACTCCCTACCTTCCCGAATCCGAGATCGCGACAATATGTAGAAATTTGCCGCAAGGAATTCAGGAGCGTGGTCGCGAAATCAGGACATTCATGCCAAAATTCGGAAATATCAACGAGCGCCGCAATCAGTTGCACGAGGTTATCCGTCTGTCTGGTATGAATCTTATTATTGACGACACGGACCATCCTCTGATCATTAAGGTAGCATCCATTCAATCGGCCCGGATGCAGGTTTACTTTATTGACAACGAGGATTTCTTCCAACGGAAATCCACGGTCAGCGATGAGAATGGAAATGAGTATGAAGATAATGACGATCGTTCGATCTTCTATGTACGCGGAGTATTGGAAACCGTAAAAAAATTGCGTTGGATTCCTGATGTAATCCATTGCCATGGCTGGATGTCAGCGTTAACGGCTCTTTACATCAAGAGAATGTATGCCGATGACCCGTGCCTGCGTAACGCGAAAATCGTTTATTCGATCTACAACGATGACTTCAAGAACCCGCTAAACAAAGATTTCGCGACAAAACTGAAGGCGGACGGAGCCAAAGAAGCTGACTTGAAGTTAATCAAGGCAGATACAAGTTTTGTGGGCCTAACCAAATTAGCGATTGATTTCGCTGATGGTGTAATCCAAGGTAGCGAGACGATCAATCAAGAAGTCCTTGATTATATCTCTGCCAAGAAAGATACTCCTTTCCTTCCCTATCAGTCACCGGAAACTTATATGGACGAGTTCAATAAGTTCTACGACGTGGTATTGGATTCTAACACGAAATAATAAATGTAGTAATGAAAATCAAGCTTTTAATACTTGGACTTGGCCTTGGTGCTAGCATTTTGGCCGGGTGTAATGATGATTTTAGTTCGATAGGAACAAGTATTCAGCCAGGCGACGATACAATTGCGGTATATATGGACACGTTCCAGATACAAGCCACTACGGTGCAATTAGATTCTATTTACGCAAGGTCTACTAGCGCCCAGTTGGGTGAACTCTACGATCCGCTGTATGGTAACCTTGTATCGGATTATATGTGCCAATTCTATTGTCCGAGTGATTTTCAATTTGCGCATACACCTTATGAGGGAAAAATTGATTCGGTGGAATTCAATATATATTATAATGGTTCCAATAAAAACGGTGTATGGGTAGGAGACTCCTTGGCGCCTATGCGTGCGGAGATCTTTAAAATTACAAGTCCATTACAAAAGAATTTTTATACAAATATTGACCCTAAGCAATATTGCAATATGCAAGAGTCAATGGGTGCTCAAGCTTATACTGCTTATAACACAAGTATATCCGACTCCCTTAGAAACTCTGATGGTTACAGCCCTCATGTAAGCATTAAAATGCCTACTGAGTTCGGACAAAAATTTTATGATGAAACGATTAATAATCCGGGTACATTCAAGAATCAAGAAACTTTCAATGAGTTTTTCCCGGGGCTTTATGTAACAACTACCTTCGGTAGTGGTAATATATTGTCCGTGGCTAGCTCTGTCCTTAAGATATATTATAATTATGCGGTTAAAAGCACAGCAGGAAAAGACTCTTTAATAACCACGTGGGAAGCTTTCTCCGTCACTAAAGAGGTTATTCAGCTAAGTCGTTTCAAAAATACGGATATGAGTCAATTGCTACAACCGAACGACAGCTATGCATTCTTTAAGACTCCTGCCGGCGTTTGTACACGCATTGTTCTTCCGACAAAGGAAATCACTCCGATCATGAAAGAGCGTATCGTGAATAATTTACCACTCGAGTTAAAAGCGATGCCGCAAGAAGATTGGCAATATGCGCTGGCTCCTCCTCCTTATTTATTGATCTTGCCGGAGGATTCTGTAAAGAGTTTCTTTGAGGGTAGTCAAATTGACAATAATGTAACCTCGTTTCTATCCAAGGCTTACGATGCGACTACTCGTACGTACTCATTCCCGAATCTTGCCAATTTATTAAAATATCAGATGGAGAATAATCCGGACAAAGATTTGAGTTTACTTCTTATCCCTGTTCAACGGACAACGACCACAGGTAACAGTTACGGTCAAAGTACAGTTGTTACAACAGCCATCACGAATTATCTAGCTCCCTCAGGTGTAAAGATACGAAAGGATGAAGAGGTGATGAAAATTGGTATTACATCATGTAAATATGTCAGATAGCAAAGAATCTATATAATAAAAAAAGCGAGATGTTTTTCATCTCGCTTTTTTTATATCCGTATCTCTAAGGCAAAAAATAACGGGTCCCTAAAAGGACCCGTCACTCTCCAAAAATAGTCTAGTCAAATCAATTAACGACTTATTTCTTCGCCGCCTTCTTTTTTAATTTATCTAATTCTTTCTGTAGACTCTCGATTTCCTCTCCTTGATTCTTAATCGTAGAAAGCAATGAATTTAATTCCTCATTCTCTATATTCTCCGGGAATTCCGCATTCACACGAACAATGAAATCGGAAAGAACATTCATATAGTTATTAAATGCGTCATACGGATTATCGTAAGGGCTAAAGCCTCCCTGTCCCATATGCTTTGTACTCATATAATAGAAATGGTCACTGCTCTGCAGATAGTACCAGTCCTGACGGATACGACGAGTCTGAGACAAACGAACACGTTCACCGATCTCGTTAATCTTACGGAACGCTTCCTGCTGCAATACATTTCCTAACCAAGAACTACAATCTCTCTCCTCATCTACCCAAGAGATCGGATAAGGAACGGAGATAGAGTCTACCGGCTTGATCAATGTAAATACTTCCGATGGAGTAGAGAAACTAATACCCTTATCTGCGGCAAAACGAGGCAAAGCCTTGAAGAACTCAAAAATACCGGTTGAAGCTGGATGCAAAGATCCCAGCACCTCATAATTCATAAACAAATTAATGATTTGCTCTGAATCCGGAGTAGCAGCGATCCATGACATATATTTATCGGCTGTCAAAGGATACTCATTCCAACTATAATCACTGAAACGATTCGATAAATCCTCGCTGAAACGGTCATTCTTCAATAATAAGCTCAACTTCGGAGCTACGCAAGAAGAATACATATAGTTCGGACTCTTCCAACCTAAGATATGCTTAGCACCCTCAGTCAACATTCCCTTATAGCCCATCTCTGAAACCATAGCTGAAATATCATCCGAGTAAATCAACTCCGTATTACGGAACACTTTCGGTTTAACCCCGAATAAAGTCTTGATCTTATCTTCTTGTTTCTTTACTTGATGCTTGAACTCCTCCGGATCTCCCAAGGAAGAAAGAGAATGAGCATAAGTCTCAGACAAGAATTCCACATTCCCCGTAGCCGCCAATTCCTTAAAGCTATCGATCACTTCCGGAGTATAAATCTCCATCTGCTCCAACGCTACGCCGGAAATAGAGAACGCTACCTTAAACTTACCACCACTGGTCTTAATCATCTCCAAAATAGTCCGGTTTGCCGGCAAGTAACATTGTTCAGCTATACGATGGATAATCTCCTCATTCTGGAAATCATCGTAATAGTAATGGTCGTTACCTATATCGAAGAAGCGATATCTTTTTAAACGGAACGGCTGATGTATTTGAAAATAAAAGCAGATCGTTTTCATAATATTGTTTGTTTTATTTTTGTCTTGTCGTTAATTTATTTGTTACCTATCACATTGTCGTAAATACGACGAACCTTTTGTCCGGCATATTCCCATTTGATATTATCCACCTCTTTCTTACCTTCCACTTTCAAGAACTCATGCATGGCAGGATAAGTAATAATAGAATACATGGCATCCGCTAACGCCTCAATATCCCAATAATCCACCTTAATCGCATAATCCAAGATCTCGGCGCAACCGGATTGTTTAGAAATGATAGAGGGTACACCACATTGCATGGCTTCCAACGGAGAGATACCAAAAGGCTCAGAAACCGAAGGCATCACATATACGTCACTGGCTTTCAACACCTCATAGACCTGCTTGCCCTTCATAAATCCGGTAAAGTGGAAACGATCTGAAATATTACGTGCTGCGGCCAAACGAATCATTTGATCCATCATATCACCACTACCAGCCATCACGAAACGTGCATAAGGAGCCTTAGCCAAAACCTTTGCGGCAGCCTCAACGAAATATTCCGGCCCTTTCTGCATCGTGATACGACCTAAGAATGTAATAACCTTATCCTTTACACCCTTTTTATCTGGGATCGCTAAAATCTCAGGACTTAAAGGCTCTACGGCATTATGTACGGTCGTTACTTTAGCGGGATCTTGATGATATTTCTCGATCACCGTCTGACGAGTCAAATTACTCACCGTTATGATATGGTCTGCATTGTCCATACCATTCTTCTCAATCGCATAGACATCCGGATTCACATTACCGCGACTACGATCGTAATCCGTAGCATGAACATGGATAACCAAAGGCTTACCACTCACATTTTTAGCGTGAATACCCGCCGGATAAGTTAACCAGTCGTGCGCATGGATGATATCATACTCTTCCGTACGAGCGATCACGCCTGCCACGATCGAATAGTTATTAATCTCTTCCAGCAAGTTATCCGGATAACGTCCGGAGAACTCAAGGCACCCTAAATCAGTCACATGACGATAACTGAAATCCGCATAAATATGATCCCTGTACTTATAATACTGGTCAGCGTTCATTCCCGCTTTGGAAACCCGTTGCTGCACATATTCACGGTCAACATCCTTCCAAACAATCGGAACTTGATTAATACCCACTATCTTTAGAAAGCTCTGGTCTTCATCGCCCCAGGGCTTCGGTATACAAAAAGTAATATCCATATCGGGCTGCATTGCCATGCCTCGTGTCAAACCGAAACTGGCCGTTCCTAAACCGCCCAAGATATGAGGAGGAAATTCCCATCCAAACATTAATGCTTTCATAATGGTACTTAGTTTTATTCGGCGTTATACTTCTTCAACAAATCCACAACACGGAGGATAGCCGCAACATTCATCGCAAAAGAGACAGCTCCACGTCCGGTAAACGGCGGGTTACCATCAAACAATTCCGGGATCGTTCCTATACAATGCAATGACATCTCCTCCTCTAAGCTTATCAACATACGTTCAGCAAAAGCAACGCCACTCTTTCCGAATACACGCAAATAAGCTTCTAAATAGGCGCCTAACAACCACGGCCAAGCAGTACCTTGGTGATAAGCCAAATCACGTTCATATTGCGGCCCTACATAATACGGGCGATATCCTTCGCTCTTCGGACTCAAGGAACGCAAGCCCTTCGGGGTAAGCAACTCTTTCGTCACGATGTCCACCACGGCACGTTTCTGCATCCTCGTCAATGGGGAATAAGGCAATGCCACAGCGAAAATCATATTAGGCCGTACGCTCCAATCTACCGTAGAACCATTCACGGAATCGAACAAATAATTATACCCGTTCACAAAGGTTTCCGGGAACGATTTATCCATCGACTTGATAATCGGATCAATACCCTCGACAGGTACTCCCCCCATCAATTCCGTATAGAAACAAAGAGCATTATACCAAAGAGCGTTAAATTCCACTATATAACCGGAACGAGTTACGACAGGTTTTCCGTTTACGGTAGAATTCATCCAAGTAATCGCCTTATCTTTTCCATTAGCGAAAAGTAAACCATTCTCCATCAATTTCATATCGGGATGTTTCTGGTCCCGTATATAATCGATAACCTCTTTCACGAAATCGCCGTATAGCTCACGTGCCTTTTCAACGCCCTCATGTTTAGCATACTGTTGGATCGCCCAGATCGCCCATAAAAAGACATCCGGATGCTCGATCTCACGAATTACCGCATCGAAACGCCCATTCGCCATATACGCCCGCATCGCCGGCATCGCCGTATGCATGATCTTCTCAAAACGAACCGGATCATCGATAGACAACGTACTACCCGGAAGAGCTACGAACAAATCTCTCGCACGTACTTTAAACCATGGATAGCCCGCTAATAGATAAGCGTCGTCTTCCTTGGGACGAAAATAAAATTGCTGAGCGGAATTCTTCAAGCAATTGAAGAAGCTAGTACGAGGCGTACGAGCTACGACCTCATTCTCATACAGTGCCTTCAAGCGGGTAGTTGCCACTGCACTATCGCCAGCGCTGAAAATAATAGTCTCCCCTTTTTTGATAGGGACCTCGAAATATCCGGGAACATACAAATCCTCCTGATAAGGATATCCCCTCTCTTGTTCTTTCGGATACTCGATGCCATTGTACCAATACGGCTCATACACAAATTTAACTTTCTTGTTAAATTGCATATACAGTTCCGGATAACCGGGATACATACATGTCTTGATTCCGTTTGTGACTTCCTCGTAAGATTGGTTCACGTTACCATTGGCTTGCGTTAAGTTCTTCACACTACGGAAAGCGAGGAAAGGACGGAAACGTAAGGTCGTAGCGGAATGAGCATCTTCCAACGTGTACTTGATCATGATACGATTCTCGTACATGGAAAACACTTTCTCTTTCGAGAAGATCACACCTCCTACACGGTAAAGCGTACGAGGTACTGTCTCTGAGCTATACTCGCGGATGTACTTATGTCCCTTGGGACTGAAATTATCGCCTGCATATTTATGCAACCCAAGATTAAATTCGGCACCATGTTGAATTACCGTCTCATCAAAAGAAGACAGTAACACATGGTTGTCATCATCAATCGCAGGCACAGGCATAACGAGTAGTCCGTGGTATTTCCTGGTATTACAATCAACAACAGTAGTGCAGTGATAGGCTCCCAAACGGTTGGTTCGAAGCACCTCACGAGTCAGCGACTCTTCCAGGTTTATCATTACTGTTTTGTCAAATTTAAGATAACTCATATGTGTATTTGGGTTTTAAGTTACTTTCTTTAATATCAAAATGAAATTATTTTCGTTTCTGAGAATCAAAAGTATTATTTAATAACTAAAAAAACAAACTGTCTTTTATATTTATTTAGAAAAAAAGGCATCCTTCTTCTACGATAAACTTATAGATCAAGGCTTTAAAAAGAAAGGTGCTCTAAAGGAGTGTTTTCAAACATATAAATTTTTGTTAAATCAATCCTATCATCATATTCATCAAAGCTCAAAATCAAGGTACAGCCCCCCGAAAACAAGCCTCGGTTTAGTCATAGGAAATGTTCTATTTTTCATTTTAAATCAATCTGAATATAAAAACAGATGCCGATAATGTTCCTGTGATTAAAATGCCTACCTTTGCGGAAATTTTCAAACAATTTTTAATATGAGGAAGTTATTATATAATGTAGTAATTTTATTAAGTGCAATTCAAATGACACACGCAGCAAATAACCCTTTCTTCGGGAAGTTTAAAACACCGTTCGAGACCCCTCCTTTCGATAAGATCAAGATCGAGCATTATGAGCCCGCTTTCGACGAAGGAATCAAGCAAATGGAAAAAGAGGTGCAAGAGATCGCCAATAACCCGCAACCGGCTACTTTCGAGAATACGGTAGTAGCTCTGGAACGTAGCGGCAAATTATTGGAAACAGTCTCTTCTGTTTTTTTTAATGTATTAGGGGCAGAGGCTAACGATGAGATGATGGAAATCTCGCAACGTGTCTCCCCGAAGTTATCCCAGACATCCAATAACATCTTCTTAAATGAGAAATTACTTGCTCGGGTCAAATCAATCTATGATAAAAAAGAACAATTGAACCTTTCTACCGAGGATGCTAAATTGCTGGAAGACCTTTACGAGTCGTTTAAAGCGAATGGGGCTACGTTAAATAAAGATGACAAGGAAAAATACCGCAAGCTAAGTATGGACCTAAGCATGTTAACCTTGCAGTTCGATCAAAACGCCTTGAAAGATAAAAACCGGTTCGAATTACTAATAACGGACGAGAACGAACTATCCGGCTTACCCGAAAGTGCTCGTGACGCAGCGGCCATGTTAGCCAAAAGTAAAGATAAAAACGGATGGTTATTCAATCTCTCGGCTCCGAGTTACATTCCATTCATGCGTTATTCCGACAAGCGTGATTTGCGAGAGAAAATGTATCGTGAATACATGAGCGTAGGAAATAAAGGGGATGAGTTCGACAATAAGGACATTATCAAAAAGATCGTTAATATCCGCCTAGAGATCGCCCAGTTGATGGGATTCAAGAATTACGCCGAATATGCGCTGGAATACACGATGGCTAAAAACTCAGCGAACGTATACAAATTATTGAATCAGTTACTCGAAGCTTATAAACCGATAGCGATCAACGAATACAATGCGGTAGAAGGATTCGCATTAGGTACAGAGAAAGAGAATATCACCGTTATGCCTTGGGACTGGAGTTATTATTCCGAGAAGTTACGGGATATCCGCTTCAAGGTAAACGACGAGATGACTCGCCCTTATTTCGAGTTGAGCAACGTAAAGAAAGGCGTATTCGGATTAGCTACCCAGCTCTACGGTATCACCTTTAAGGAAAACAAGAAAATCCCGGTTTATCATCCGGAAGTAGACGCTTACGAGGTATACGATGCCGATGGCAAGTTCCTAGCGATCCTTTACACGGACTTCTTCCCTCGGGACGGAAAACAATCCGGCGCTTGGATGAACAATATCAAGGCTCAATACAAGGATAAAGACGGAAAAGATAGCCGTCCTCAGATCGTTATCGTGATGAACTTTACCCGTCCGACAGACACGAAGCCCTCTTTGTTAAGTTTCGATGAGGTGAACACGCTTTTGCATGAGTTCGGGCATTCCTTGCACGGCATGCTAGCGCAAGGAACATATTCCAGCCTTTCGGGAACCAGCGTTTATCGTGATTTCGTAGAATTACCTTCCCAGATCATGGAGAACTGGTTGACTGAAAAAGAGTTCTTAGACCAGATCGCCGTTCATTACCAGACCGGAGAGAAAATCCCGCAAGAGATGATACAAAGCTTGGTAAACGCCTCTAACTTCAACGCCGGCTACCTTTGCTGCCGCCAATTAAGCTTTGGCTTGCTGGATATGGCATGGCATACGTTGGAGCAACCTTTCGACGGTGACGTAGCGACATTCGAGAAAAAAGCTTGGGCTCCGACCGTAATCATGCCGGAAGTACCGGAAGCCTTGATGGGCACAAGCTTCGGACATATCTTCTCCGGAGGATACGCGGCAGGCTATTATGGATATAAATGGGCCGAGGTATTAGACGCCGACGCTTTCTCCGTATTCAAATCGAAAGGAATCTTCAACAAGGAGGTCGCGAAATCTTTCCGTGACAATATCTTATCCAAAGGCGGTACGGAAGATCCCGCCGTGTTATACAAGCGTTTCCGTGGACAAGAGCCTACGATAGACGCCTTATTAATCCGTAATGGTATTAAGAAGTAATAATTTACCGGGCTTATCGCCCGGTAAATCTAAATAATCACTACCTTTGTGTCTGGATTAAAAGACAAAAGAGTAAACAAATGTGCGAGAAAACAGAAAAACAGCACGAATTAGATAAACGTTACCTGCGAATGGCCGCTATCTGGGCCGAGAATTCGTACTGTAAACGACGCCAAGTGGGCGCATTATTAGTAAAAGATAAAATGATCATATCCGACGGATACAATGGAACACCCGCCGGTTTTGAAAATGTTTGCGAAGACGAGAACAATGTCACCAAGCCTTATGTTCTACATGCGGAGGCTAACGCCATCACAAAAGTGGCAGCCTCATCGAACAGCAGTAAAGGAGCGACCATTTATGTGACCTCCTCCCCTTGCATTGAATGCGCAAAATTAATCATACAATCCGGGATCAAGCGAGTGGTCTATTCCGAGAATTATCGCATAGCGGACGGCTGCGAATTATTGAAGCGTGCCGGTATCATAGTAGATTATATAGATTTGAACGAATAAATAAAACGTTTTTATGGATAAAAACAAAAGACTGACCGTATGGCTCCCGGTTATCATCGCAGCTAGTATCGCTTTAGGTATCTTTATTGGGAACCATTATTTATCTATCAGTCAAGGAAAAAAACGGTCCTACTCCAGCGGCAACAAGATAAATGCCATCTTGGACATTATCGACGAGCAATATGTTGACACGGTTAGCATGTCTAAGTTGGTAGAGAGTACGATCCCGAAAATATTCAGTGAATTAGACCCTCATTCTGTATATATCCCCGCGGAAGACGCTTCCGTGGTGAATGAGGAGCTGGAAGGTTCTTTCAGTGGTATTGGCGTATCATTTAATATGCAAACCGATACGATCCTAGTGATTAGCGTAATTAGCGGCGGTCCCGCAGAGAAAGCAGGTTTACTGCCCTTCGACCGGATCATCTCGATCAATGATTCTATTTTTTCCGGAAAGAAAAAGAACCAAGGAGAGATCATGAAGACACTTCGGGGCGCAAAGAACAGTACGGTGAAACTAGGCGTACAGCGAGGGAATTCTCCTGAGTTGCTCTATTTTGACGTAACCCGTGGAGATGTCCCTGTTAATTCGGTCGATGTTTCTTATGAGGCGGCTAAAGGTATAGGTTACATCAAGGTTAGCAAATTTGCCCGGAATACTTATAATGAGTTCATCACGGCGATCGCCAAGTTAAAACAAGCGGGCTGTACCTCTTTCGTGATCGACTTACGGGGTAATACCGGCGGGTATATGGATGCCGCTATCAATATGATTAACGAGTTTATGCCGGAAGGACGCTTGATCGTCTACACGGAAGGTAAGTCGTTCCCCCGTTCCGACGTATACGCAAACGGAACCGGAACTTGTAAAGACGCCCCGATCGTAGTATTGACCGATGAGATCTCGGCTTCCGCCAGTGAGATATTCTCCGGAGCGATCCAAGATAACGACCGGGGTACGATTATCGGACGAAGAACGTATGGCAAAGGTCTGGTACAAACTCAAATGTCATTGAGCGACGGTTCAGAGATGCGATTGACCATCGCCCGTTATTACACGCCGTCCGGTCGCTGCATCCAGAAGAAATATGAGATGGGTAATACGGACGCTTACGACCAAGATATCTATAACCGATATATGCACGGCGAGTTTGACTCGGCCGATAGTATCAAGATGGATGATTCCTTAAAATACCAGACCGTAGGCGGACGTACCGTATACGGCGGGGGCGGTATCATGCCGGATATCTTTATCCCTCGTGACACGAGTGGCGTTACCTCTTACTACTCAAATGTGGTAAATAGCGGCGTGCTTTACCTGTATGCGCTCGAGTACTCAGACCGCCATCGGGAGAAACTAGGCTCATTCAAGACTTGGGAGGAATTATATAATTACTTGCAGCAACAACCGCTCCTTTCCGACTTCGTGAACTTCGCCGCGACCAAGGGCATCAAGAGACGTCCTACATTAATTAATATATCCGGCAAGTTAATCGAGAACCAATTGCAAGCGTATATCGTAAGGAATTTCTTCGACGAGGCGGGCTTCTACCCCATTTTCCTAAAAGATGACGTTACCTTATTACGTGCGATCAAGATCTTGCAAGAGGGAAAATCCGTGCCGAACGCGGAACTATTAAAACAATCAGCGAATGGAGACTTACACAGCCAAGCAGGCCCTACGAAAAGATATGGCCTCTCGAAAGAAAGAATATTCGAGGATTACCTTGTGCGAGCTATCGGATAAGATCATGAACCACTTGGAACAGACGGAACTGTTCCAAGCGGCTTCTTGTATCGCCCTTTATCACGCTATAGCAGGAGAAGTACAGACCGCCGGCTTTATCGAGAAATGGTACCAAAAGAAAAAGCTTCTGTTGCCCTTGATCGTTGGTGATGATTTGAGATTGCTTCTTTACGAAGGACCGGAATCCTTAAAACCCGGACCTTTCGGGATATTAGAGCCTAAGGCGGACGGCATAGAAGTTCCAAAGAATGAGATCGACTTGATTATCGTGCCCGGAGTCGCCTTTGATAAAGACAAGAACCGCATGGGACGAGGGAGGGGATTCTATGACCGCCTTCTTTCCACGCTCAACGCTCCCAAGGTTGGCATATGCTTCGGGTTCCAGATGATACCGCAAGTCCCGGTAGAGCCACTCGACAAGAAAATGGATTACGTAATAACAGAAGACACCATCTATTGATCTCTCCGCAGAATATATACTTACTGGGGCAAGCCATATATACTTACCGGGGCTGGGCAGTATATGTTACTTGACCCAGTAAGTAATATCGCGAATGGTAAAGCCACACTCAATGAAAAACGATATTGGTAATGACCGAGGCACCCGCGTAATCATTCAAGCTTTTCACCAACCGTTCCCGGCAAAGCGTCAACTCGCTACGAAGTACGGAGGAAGTCAATGAGACATGAAGCACCTTATCACGCACATATATATTACGTGTGTACTGCATGATCGTAGGCCCTAATACTTCTCCCCACGCACGTTGGACCCGGATCTCCATCATTTTCTCGTACAACTCGGTATTATCCTCGAAAAAGTCACGAAGCACTTCCCCCAATGTCTGTGTATTTCTTCTCTGCATCCTTATTCCTCCATAGGTTGTACCTCGCCACGTTCCACACGGAAGAGGGCATAGTCATGATTCATAGCCAATAAGATCTCATCCAGATACTTCCGGTTCGTATCCGTAATAAAAATCTGCCCGAAGCCATTCTCGCTGACCAGTTTGATGATCTGCTCCACACGGCTAGCGTCCAGCTTATCGAAAATATCATCCAACAGCAAGATAGGTGTAGTCTGTCCCCGTTTATTTAGGAAAGCGAACTGAGCGAGTTTCAAGGCGATCAGATACGTCTTATTCTGTCCTTGCGAACCAACCCGGCGAATCAGGTACCCGCCCAACGTCATTTCCAGCTCATCCTTATGGATACCGGAAGAGGTATAGCCCAATATACGATCCCGTTCCCGACTCATCGCCAATTTACCGGCAAGCTCCGTTTCCTCCAATTGCGAGATATAATGTAGCCCTACCTCCTCGGCAGAGCCGCAGATCGTCTGGTAGTACTCATTAAAGATCGGGGTAAAATCCTCCACCAGTTTTTTCCGCTTCTCGTAAACGATTTGGCCGTACATACCCAGCTGCATCTCCAATACCTCATAAAGAGAGGCATCCATGCTCTGATCTTTCAGCAACGTATTCCGTTGGAGCAACGCTTTATTATATTGGATAAGCGCATGCAGATAAGGCTTGTCCTGCTGCGAGATGATTAAGTCCAGAAAACGGCGTCGCTCATCGCTCCCCCCCCGGATCAAGTCGGCATCAGCCGGAGAGACCATGACCAACGGTAATAGGCCGATATGCTCGGACAGCTTGTCGTACTCCTTCTTATTCCGTTTGAACTGTTTGCGTTGCCTACGCCGCATGGCACAGAAAATCTCCTCCTCACGTCCCTCATAATCATAGTTACCCTGCACCACGCAAAGATCTTGATCACTGTTTATTATCTGGCTATCAGGCGTATTGACATGACTCTTGCAAAACGAGAGATAATGAATGGCATCCAATAGATTCGTCTTCCCCATCCCGTTATTGCCGAAAAAGCAATTCATCTTGGGCGAGAAAATAACCTCGGACTGAAGTATATTTTTGTAATTGAGAACAGAAAGCTTCTTTAGTATCATCTAAACCGTATTAATCGTACAAAATTAAAAAATATACTTCTAAGTATAGATTATATCAGCAAAAAAAACTACTTTTGCGCTTTGAATCGCCAACCGTATGGTATGGCTTAAAATCAGCGATAAAATTAATAAATAACTATAACACATTATGGCTACTAAAGAAAAGGACACCAACAAGGAGTTAGAAGTAGAAGAGATTGTCTCCAAATCGGAGCAATTCATTGAAAACAATTCAAAGAAGATTATTTACGGTATAATAGCTGTCGCACTCGTTGTTGGAGCTGTTTTGGGAATCAAGCATGGTTATTTAGTTCCTCAGGAGAAAAAAGCCGCCGCCGCCATGTTCAAGGGCGAGCAATACTTCGCCAGAGATTCTTTCGCCTTGGCTTTAAACGGCAATGGAGCTGACTATGAAGGTTTCGAGGCTATCATCGACCAATATGGAAGCACGGACGCCGGAAACTTGGCGAAGGCTTACGCAGGTATCTGTTACTACAAGATGGGCGATACACAGAAGGCGCTCGATTTATTGAAATCTTTCAGCGGAAAGGACCAAATGGTATCTCCGGCGGTTACAGGCTTGATCGGTGATTGCTACGTGAACATGGGTAATACGAAAGAAGGAATCAGCTATTTCGAGAAAGCCGCTAAGGAGGCCGACAATGAGGTAATCAGCCCGATTTACTTGAAGAAGGCCGGTATCGCTTACGAGAACTTGAAAGAGTATGACAAGGCTGTAAAGGCTTACACGACTATCAAGGACAAGTATTACACTTCCATGGAGGCATCCGATATCGATAAGTATATCACCCGTGCTTCGGCAGGAAAATAAATAAACAGTATATTATATAGTATAACAGAGGATGTCTCGGTCAAACAAGGCATCCTCTTCTTTTAAAGAGACAAGTATGGCTACAGCTTATCAGAATTTATCCGAGTACGACTTCAACAGCGTACCCGATGCTTCAGAGATGAACATCGGCATCGTAGTTGCGGAATGGAACAAGAACATTACCGAGAAGTTATTGGAAGGTGCTTGCAACACGCTTGAAAAGCACGGGGTGAAACCGGAGAACATCGTAGTTAAACGAGTTCCGGGTAGTTTTGAACTGACTTTTGGAGCCAAAAGATTGGCCGAGACTAAAGAATTAGACGCCGTGATCGTTCTGGGATGCGTCGTAAGAGGCGATACGCCACATTTTGATTATGTTTGTTCCGGCGTTACGCAAGGCATTACAGAATTGAATTTAATGTACGATATTCCTTTCATTTTCGGCCTGTTAACTACCGACACCATGCAGCAATCCGAGGATCGTGCGGGAGGTAGATATGGCAATAAAGGGGACGAGGCAGCGGTTACCGCAATAAAAATGGTAAATTTTTCTGCCTAAACGCTTGCAGGTTTCAAAATAAATCGTACCTTTGCACTGCAATTAAGAACAAGGGGGCAGTTACCAGAGTGGCCAAATGGGGCTGACTGTAACTCAGCTGGCTTTCGCCTTCGGTGGTTCGAATCCATCACTGCCCACGAATAAAAAGGACTCTTCTTAGAGTCCTTTTTTGTTTCTATCCATAAAAAAGTCCTTCCCTATCACTAGGAAAGAACTTTCAAAAAGCAAGAGAGATTCACTCCCTGCCAAATCCCCATCTATTTAAACGATCAAACCGACCTATTTCAAATTTAAGGCGCTTCTCTCGGCAGCTATGGATGCTTTTGCCGGAGTAGACTTGCGTGAACAATAATTGAATTCCACAGACTTATCGCCATCGAATGACTTCCATTTTAATTTCAACTTAACCGTCTTACCATTCGTATCCGGAAGGCTATCCAATTTAAAAGCGACCAGTCCATCCGCATATGCGCCATATACATCGCCATAAGCATTATGGCGGAACTCTACCTCATAAGGATTCTCCGGGTCCTTGCCTGTCAGTAGGTTTACAAAATGAGCCTTATTGCGGTCTCCCCAGATCGTCCTGAAACGGAGTGTCAGATATCCGTCCTCGGCGATGGTAACCCAATCGTTCACGATCTCCACAGGGTCAGAGCCATAGATCGAATCGTTGCTAGTCACCCCCAAATCCGGAGCGATTGGTTTTGTAAGGATACTGTCGATCCAATTAATATTTACGGCCTTGCTGTAAATTCCGCTAGACTCGTTTGTCTCGTCAAAATTCACCAACGCTCTCACCTCCTTCTGCCCGAAGGGAGAAGAGGTCATATTGACAGGCAACAAGGTCGTGCTATCATCCAATTGAAGAAAATATGAACCATCATCGACCGGCTTAACCGTCACCAACGCATTCGGCAACACTTTACTGTAAGGATAATCATCATCATCGTCCAAGCAAGATTGAAACCCCATAAAACAAGTAGCCGCCATTACACCTACAACTAATTTCCTAAAATTAAAGAATCCGTTCATAATACTTCCTTTCTAAGTTTATCAATTAAACTAATCAACCTTTTAATTCTATAAAATTAGAAATGCGTTTTAGGGCGGAAATGCTGCATATGCGTATGTTAATTAAACCAAACAAGGCATGTCTCCTTACTTCACGGCGAAATTATACTCGAAAGTATACTTATAAGAGCTTGCGGTTCCTCCGTCATTCTCATCGATAGTCATACACATTATATAATCTCCCACGGTGGTATAGGTGTATTTGTACTCAGCTTTCACCTCGCTCTGGTTAGGGATCGTATAGGTGTAGGCACGGATCGGAAGATTCCGGTTCTGAACACCATATAATAGGTTCAAGGGAGTCACAGCTTCAAAATCAACCGGAGCAAAAGAGCCGATCACACGTAGAGGATAATTTTCAGGCCTCTCCACCGTACTATACTCATACTCCATCCGATCCTGATTCCGAGAAAAAGTTACCACATTCCCGTTTTCCCAATAAAACTTATCATATTCCCTGTAATCCTCACTCTCATACCCTTGACCGTCTTCTTTCGGCCAACGAGCTACCCATGAGGTCAACACCAGATTAGATCCGGAATAACCATACTTATATTCATCACTCACATAGACCTCATTACTCGCATACGAATTTTTCCTCAAGACGTTCTTTGCCGTGATCACATTTCCACTTAATATATATTCTCCTAGTTCGTCCCCGGTAGAGATATCTATCATCAAATATTTGTTGTCAGAAGAGAAAAGACGAAACTCTTTATCTCCATGGAAAGATATACTCGATATTTTCCCGTCATTCATATAATTGATATCAGCGGTAAAAAGCGGGCTTGAAGCTCCGTCTTTATAACAAGAAACTTTCGTTAGCTTATTCAATTCCGGAACAACGGGATCGTCATCGTCTCCGCAGGCCGTCAGGCTAGCGGCCCCTATTAGTAACAAAAATAGATACTTCTTCATCATTCTTTCGTGTTTTAATCTGTTACGGCAAAAGTAGGGCTTTTAAATGAATAACCACGAAAGTAACCTATTTTAAGTATTCCTGTTTGAAAAAATGCTTCTAAAATCGTAGTTTTGCATCATCAATATCAAAGATAACGATCTATCTTAAAATAGTTTACAATAAGTAATAATGTAAGATAAACAATATCTAAAATTTAATAACATGAAAATGAAACAACTGACAGTAGCGATGATCACCCTCCTACTCACCGCCTCTTGTAGTGAAAAACAACAAGATTACCCTTTCCGGAATCCGGAACTTCCCTTGGAGGAACGTATCGACGACTTACTATCCCGGCTGACACCGGAGGAGAAAATCGGCCAAATGATGAACGTAACCCCCGCCATCGAGCGTTTGGGAATCCCGACTTACGACTGGTGGAACGAGGCTCTTCACGGCGTGGCTCGTGCCGGACGTGCGACCGTATTCCCGCAAGCGATCGCCATGGCGGCTACCTTCGACGATAACGCCGTTCACGAGACCTTCACGATGGTCAGCGACGAGGCCCGTGCCAAATACCACCAATACCAGAAAGACAAGGAGTACGACCGTTACAAAGGTCTTACTTTCTGGACCCCGAATATCAATATCTTCCGTGACCCTCGCTGGGGACGGGGTATGGAAACCTATGGCGAGGACCCTTACTTGACCGAGAAGATGGGCGTAGCCGTAACCCGCGGATTGCAAGGCGATGATCCGAATTATTACAAGACACACGCTTGCGCCAAGCATTACGCCGTACACAGCGGCCCGGAATGGAACCGCCACGAATTCAACGCAGAAGCTACCCCTCGTGACTTGTACGAGACGTATCTTCCGGCTTTCGAGGCATTGGTTAAGGAAGGCGATGTACAAGAGGTAATGTGCGCCTACAACCGTTTCGAGGGCAAACCTTGCTGTAGCAGCGACAAATTATTGATCGATATCTTGCGTAATAGCTGGGGATACGACAATATCATCCTCTCCGACTGCGGTGCTATCGATGATTTCTGGAGAAAAGACAAAAATACGCCTCGCCATGAGACGCACCCGGACGCTGAGAGCGCATCCGCCGACGCCGTATTGAACGGTACCGACCTAGAATGTGGCGGTAGCTACCGTGCGCTAAACAAAGCCTTGGCCGACGGTAAGATCTCGGAGAAAGATCTGGACGTATCCTTACGCCGCCTACTGAAAGGCCGCTTCGAGCTAGGTATGTTCGATCCGGACGAGCGGGTTCCTTATTCTAAGATACCTTACAGCGTAGTCGAGAGCCCGGAGCATATCGCCAAGGCACTGGATATGGCACGTAAAAGTATCGTTTTGTTGAAGAACAAGAATAATATGCTTCCTCTGGACAAGAATATCAAGAAGATCGCCGTAGTAGGACCGAACGCGGCGGACTCTACCATGCTATGGGCCAACTACAACGGCTTCCCTAGCAAGACCGTTACGATCGTGGAAGGTATCCGCAATAAAGTCCCGAACGCAGAGGTTATCTACGAGCTGGGTTGCAACCATACTGCCGATTTTGTCGTGACAGACCTAGGTAGCCACGTATCTTCCACGGCGGGACAGGGTTTCGCCTCCGAATTCTTCAACAATACCGAGTTCGAGGGTACCCCCGCCTACAAGGGATTAGCGAAAGAGCTTCATTATACCACCGGAGGTAACACCCAATTCGCCCCGAACGTGAACTTGACGAATTTCACGGCTCGCTTTACGGGTGAATTCGAGTCTCCGATAGATGGTCCTGTCGAGTTCAAACTATCCGGAAACGACGCATTCCGCCTGTATATCGATACGGCTAAAGTCGCCGAGGTATGGGAAAACGAATATGGAGCGGAAAAACTCTATACGCTAAACGCTAAGAAAGGTGAGAAATATCCCATAAAGATCGAATACATGCAACGCACGGGTAGCGCTGATCTGAACTTTACGGTAGGCGTACGCACACCCGTAGATTTCCAAGCTACGGCCAGCAAGGTTAAAGACGCTGATGTCATCGTATTCGTAGGTGGTATCTCTCCACGTCTGGAAGGTGAGGAAATGCCGGTAGACGCTGAAGGTTTCCGGAAAGGCGACCGCACGAATATCGAGATCCCAGCCGTACAGAAGGAAATGGTCAAAGCCTTGGTAGCCACCGGAAAGCCTGTAGTATACGTGGTATGTACGGGTAGCGCATTGGCATTGAACTGGGAGAACGATCATGTAAACGCTATCTTGAACGCTTGGTATGGCGGACAAGAAGGTGGAACAGCCGTGGCCGACGTTTTATTCGGAGACTATAACCCGGCCGGACGCTTGCCGATCACGTTCTATAAATCCGTAGACCAGCTTCCGGACTTCCAAGATTACAGCATGAAGGGCCGTACCTATCGTTACATGACGCAGACTCCGCTTTATCCGTTCGGTTATGGCTTGAGCTATACAACATTCGATTATAAGAACGCTAAGTTGTCAAAGGATAAGATCGCTTCCAACGAATCGGTTACCCTCTCCTTCGATATCGCCAATACAGGCAAGATGGATGGTGACGAGGTCGCTCAGATCTACATCAAGAACCCGAACGATCCTGCCGGACCGCTAAAAGCGATGAAAGCATTCAAACGTGTGAACGTGAAGGCTGGCAGCGAACAACCGGTTAGCATCCAATTGGAACCGAAAGCTTTCCAATCCTTCAATGACAATACGCAGACCATGGAGGTTCGCCCGGGTAAATACCAAATCCTATATGGAGGTTCCTCGGACGATAAGACACTGAAAAAGATTGATTTAGTAATTGAATAAAAACACTATTGTATTCACGGCTGAACACAATAGTATTCATAGAAAAACACAGTAGTATTCACAATCGAATACTACTGTGTTTTTCTATGAAGGTAATGATCAGAATTTTTTAATCAAGAAAGACGGATTGATACGCATGTAAACCCCTGCCGTAAAACTCGTGGCGTTTCCCATCGGTTGTTTTACTCCATCCGCATCATTCATATCTCCGGAGAGATGATGAAAAACGTCCACATCTACTCCTATCGAGAAACCCTTCGCTAGTTGCCGGGAATATTCCACCCCCAGATAGATCATTTGCGGACGGTCGAACGTAACCCCCTCATCAATCATCGAGGCCGCCCCGAAAAACGGGCTACCAAACATAGAGATGAAATCCTTGCAGGTCCAATACGACGTTTTCACCCGAAAATCATAGATATCGGCGGAAGCACGGGCATACAAGCCATATCCGCTGTCAAAAGGCCATATCTCTCCCGCTTGCTGATAATAACCGGTAGCATCCAGTTCCACGTTCAAGTTCTTGAAAATACGATGTCCGGTATTCCATACACCTCCGACACCGATCGCGCCATTCATCAAGGTTTGCACAGAATTGTTGAAGATCGTGTCGATCTCGCCTCCCCTATGCTGCACCAATCCTTGCACCGGCGTATAGAAATGGAAACGGGAAGCCGGGTCGTTGTACTTTACCCGCGAAGAGATCCCGACGGTAAACGCCTCTTGATGCACATCCTCCCGGAAAATAAAGCTCTGCCAGTTCACCCACACATCCAAGTCGAAAGCCTTCGAGTCATACAACAACTGCAAGCCCGCCTCGGGATCGCAGGTCAAATTCAACTCCGGATTATAAAGAGGCTCTATCAAATTATGGTTGGAAGCGCCGTAAATATTTCCCAGCACGATGTTCACATGATCCGAGAGGGCCATCTGCGCCCGGAAATAGGGCAACACATGTACCCCTTTTTGGTATTGGTCTCCCTTCCAATAAGCGATATCCTGATAAGCCATGCTCGGATATTTATTCGCCCCATGATAGATCAACATATGGACACCCGCCTCCAACTTGATATTCCGCAAGGGATAATAAACCGCTTTGCCTTGTACCCAAAGCCCCGGCAACGAATACCCTTTGGTAAATTTACCCGTATACTCGTTATCCTTGAAGAAGCTAATATTATCCAACTCCACGGACAACTCCCGGGCCTTCTCCGGGTCGATATGATAATCCGTCTTATAGACACGATCCGCGATCTGCGCCTTCAGCGAGGGAGACCAACTCCCCAATCCCATCAAGCAAAGACCCACAATGAGACTCCTAACACCTATATTCTTCATCACTCTTAAAATTTCTCGCGAACATAAACAAAATACACTGAAAAAAGAAAGCGGGGAAACGGAAGTTTTCACCTCGTTTCCCCGCTTTTTCGTCTTATTTTAAAAATTTCTTTCTTCTAAAATTTAACGTCTAGGGATAGCTTCTTTAACAACCATCTGACGACCTTCGTACTCAGCTTGGTTCAACTCCTCGATAGCTTTTTGAGCCTCTGCAGCGTTAGGCATCTCAGCGAAAGCGAAGCCCTTAGAACGTTTTGTGTCACGGTCAACAATGATTTTAACTGAGTCTACAACACCATACTCTTCCAGAATCTGTTGTAAGTCTGATTCTCTTACCCGATAATTCAGGTTTCCAATGTAAATATTCATACGAAAATGATATAAAAAAATAAAAATTAATAATAAAACAAGGATGGTTGGTGAAGTCAATCTCTAAAAGAAAGTATTATCATCGCTGATGAATAAATGCTAAAAGATAAAAGAGCTATACAAACTATCTTTTGTTCATGGCACAAAGGAAAGCATTCTATTTGAATTAGCAACTATAAAACGATAATTATTTTCAAAAAAACATTCAAGCTCTTTATAACGTCTTTGTTGTTCTAGTCAAATAGTCCTAATTTATAGAAATTTTGACCAATTATATCAACGATATAGCCTAAAACTATCTCAGAAATCTCGTAACTTTGCGAAATTATTATTTGAACTAATAAAAGTTATGGATTACGCGATCATTGCCGCCGGCGAAGGCTCCCGCTTGGCGCAAGAAGGTGTTAAGTGGCCAAAGCCTCTGGTTAGACTCAACGGTGTCGCTCTGATAGACCGGTTGATAGACGTTTTTTTGAAAAATAACGCTACCTCTATCAGTATCATCGTAAACGAGGAGATGACCGAGGTACAGGATTACCTGAAGGCCCTGCGACTACCTATACCCTTTTACCTATTGGTAAAATCCACCCCCAGCTCTATGCACAGCTTCTACGAGCTGAGTCATTATCTGGACGGTGATAAGATTTGTTTAACTACTGTAGACACGATCTTCAAGGAAGAAGAGTTCAGCGGCTATATCCAACAGTTCATCCAAGAGGATAAACTGGACGGATTGATGGCCGTCACTGATTTTATTGATGACGAGAAACCCTTATATGTAGAAACAGACAACGAACTTTACATCCGGAATTTCCTAGATCAGGCAGACGGTGATTGCCGTTACATATCGGGAGGTATCTATTGCTTGAGGCGTCCGGCTCTGGGTGTATTGAACAACGCCATCTCGCAGGGAATGTCGAGAATGCGCAATTATCAACGGCAGCTCATCGCCGAGGGGTTGAGGCTAAAGGCCTATCCTTTCAGCAAGATCATCGACGTGGATCACGCCGATGACATTTTGAAAGCCGAATCATTTTTAAAGTCATAAAGAATACTGTCTAACAATGAGTAAATTAACTTTAGCAGGTATCCGCAGAGGAAATCAATTCTCCCCCAATCATATCGGCAACGACGCGGCGATCTTCGCCTTGACAGCCCAGCATTTACGAAAATTGGGATGCGATGTAAACGAATATATCGAATCGGATCTGCTGCTACAAGACCCGAAGGAAAAGGGTATCTTTAATATGGTAAGAGACTGGAAGTCCATCCATAAGCTGCAAGAACTAGAGGATAAAAATTATTTCGTGGTGAACTCGGGTTACGGGATCGAGAATTGTACCCGTGAGAAAATGACCCGCCTCCTATTATCCAATCATATCTCCCATCCGGAAAGCTTAATCTTACGGACAGATGAGGATCCGACAGAAGCCCTTGAGAAAGCCGGTTTCTTTAATTGCTGGATCAAACGGGGAGATTTCCACGCTATCCACCGGGAAGACGTCACCTACGTGAGAAACCCGGAAGAGGCGAGAAGCATACTGAAGGAATACGCTATCCGTGGCATCCCGTCGGCGGTAATCAATGAACATCTGGTAGGCGATTTGGTGAAATTTTACGGGGTAGCTGGAACCGATTTCTTTTATTGGTTCTATCCATCGAACATGCATCATAGTAAATTTGGCTTAGAAGTTATCAATGGTACAGCGAAGGGGATCCCCTTCGACGAAGCGCAGCTTCGTCTGCTCTGCCACAAGGCAGCCGAGGTATTGAGCATACATATTTACGGGGGAGATTGCATCGTCTCCGAGGATGGTGTCATGCGAATTATCGATTTCAATGATTGGCCTAGTTTCGCCCCTTGCCGGGAAGAAGCGGCTCCAAACATCGCACGTCGTATCTGGGATCTTATGCGAGAACACATCTAAATCGTTTTAACAAAATCAATCATGAGTGAGACTAAGTCTACTCCCAGTCTGGAGTCAACCTTAAAATCTTTGGACACCGAGGAGTTTATCGATATTCATTTCTATCGTCCTATTGGCTACCAATGGGCTTTGTTCTTTAATAAATTGGGGGTATCGCCCAATAGTATCACGATCGCCAGCATCTTTATCGGCATAGCGGCAGGTATCTGTTTCTATTTCCAGAGCCTCGCTATCAACGTGATCGGCATGTTACTGTTAATCTGGGCAAACTCGTATGATAGCGCAGACGGACAATTGGCCCGTATGACCGGACAGAAAAGTGCCTTGGGACGTATCTTGGACGGTGCCGCCGGCGATTTCTGGTTTATCGCTATCTATGCGGCAATCTGCTTACGCCTCACGCCGGAATGGGGAATATGGATCTGGCTATTGGCGGCTACGACGGGATTCTTCCATAGCAAGCAAGCGGCCATGGCGGATTATTATCGCAATATTCACTTGTTGTTCTTGAAAGGTAAATCGGGTAGCGAGCTCTCCCACTCTCCCCAATTGAAGGAGAATTATAAGAAGATGAGTTGGAAACATGACTTTATCTATAAATTGTTCGAGACCTTCTACATTAATTATACGGTAGGTCAAGAAGCATGGACACCTAAATTCCAACACATGATGAACATCATCCGTGAGAAATACAACGGACAAGCGCCGGAATGGTTCCGTAAGGCTTTTCGAACAAAGAGCCTGCCATTAATGAAATATACAAATATGCTATCATTCAATACCCGGGTGATCGCTTTGTTTGTCAGCCTTTTCATCGACATGCCTTGGCTGTATTTCGTATTCGAGCTGACCGTATTAAACTCGATGTTGCTCTATATGATCAAAAAGCATGAGCATATTTGTGAAGATTTCAGCAAACAGTTATAACGTTTTTTACCCCATTCGATTATGTTCAATTTAGACAAAGTAAAAGGAATCCTCTTTGATTACGGCGGAACGATAGACAGTAATGGCATGCACTGGGCAGAGGTGATCTGGATGGCGTATGAGGCCTTGAAGGTTCCCGTATCCAAAGCAGTTTTCCGTGATGCCTATGTACATGGAGAAAGAACGCTTGGAAAGAATCCGATCGTGAAGCCTCATCATACGTTTCTGGATATGTTGCGCTTGAAAAGCGATTTACAAATCCAATGGCTGAAAGAGAACGGGCATTTATCCACCGAGGCGATTACCCCGGAGTTACCGGAACAATTAGCGGATTGGTGTTACGAATACGCCCGGAAGGCAATCGATAGCGCCCGCCCCATTCTAGAGCAATTAGCGGAACGTTACCCATTGGTATTGGTATCGAACTTCTATGGGAACATAGAATCCGTGTTGAAAGATTTCGGTTTGGATCATTTATTCGGCGCTATCGTGGAATCGGCGGTCGTAGGTATCCGTAAGCCGGACCCGGCGATCTTCCGATTAGGAGTGGATAAACTGGGATTTCCCGCCGACGAGATTGTTGTCGTAGGTGATTCCTATGATAAGGATATCGTCCCCGCCACCCGGATCGGATGCCAGACAATCTGGCTAAAAAGTATTGGTTGGAGCGCTTATAAAGGAAATGAGACTGCCGATATCGTATTATCTGACTTCACGGAAATAAAGCAAGTATTCGCTTTATAGAATATACATTTTAGACCAGTATAAGCTCAGAAATGACCTTTTTTGGTACTGATAGCATCCTAACTTTGCATATAAAAAAGTTAGGATGCTATGCTTTTAAAGAAATACATATGCCTTTCTGCCGCTACGCTCCTCACGGCTTGCGACTTAATCGATTATCATCCGTATGACGGCCGTCTGGATTCCGATACTTCCCGGGAGATCAACCCGACCAATATCGAGCGTATCGAGAAAGTCTGCGAAGGGAAGGACACGATCCGTTTTATTTTTATGGGCGATACCCAGCGAAGTTATAACGAGACGGAAGATTTCGTCAAGTACGTTAATCAATTAGATAGCATCGATTTCATTATCCATGGAGGAGATTATACGGAGTTCGGCTTAAAGAAGGAATTCGAGTGGAACGATGATATCTTGTCCAAACTAAAAGTGCCTTACGTAGGGTTGATCGGTAATCACGACGTGATCGGTAATGGCGACCAAGTATTTCGTAAAATCTTTGGGAATGAGAACTTCTCGTTTGTCGTGAGCGACGTGAAATTCGTATGCCTCAATACGAACGCTATCGAGTATGATTATTCCCATCCGGTACCCGATTTTAATTTCCTAAAGAATGAGATAGCGGATAGTACCCGTAATAAACGCACGATCGTAGTCATGCACGCCCCTCCCGGGAACGAACAGTTCGACAATAACGTGAAAGACGTGTTCCAACTTTATATCAAGACATTACCATCTTTAATGTTCTGCTTGCATGCGCATAACCATTGCGTATCGGCAGCCGATTTGTTTGAGGATGGTATTATCTACTACGGTTGCGCCAATATCGCCAAACGAAGTTATCTTCTTTTTACCTTAACCCCTGACGATTATATGTATGAAGTGGTCAATTTTTAAGCTTCTCCTCTTAACTTGTGTCTTTCCCCTTACACTCCATGCGCAAGAGGATAAATACACGAAACGAGTGCAACGGTACGAGAACGCATGGCAACGGGTCATCCCCCGCTATACGAAAGTACAATTCGCAGGTTCCATGGCGATGCTCTCCGTGGGTACCGGTTGGAATTATTACCGGAATCATTGGGAAACGGATATGTTGCTGGGTATCGTCCCCCGCAACGCGAATGATCACGCGAACGTGACTTTCACCTTGAAACAAAACTATTTTCCTTGGAATATCGATCTGGGAGAAAAAGTATCTTTCGAGCCTCTTTGTTGCGGTATCTACGTAAATTTCCTATTTGACCGGGATTTCTGGGCCAAGCAACCGAATAAGTATCCCCCGGGATATTATTGGTTCTCCACCCGCATTCGTAACCATATTTTTATCGGGGAGCGGATCACGCTCAAACTGAATCCAAATAGTAGCTGGCATAAATCCATCAGCTTCTTCTATGAGTTGAGCACCTGCGATTTGTATATAATAAACGCTATCGGCAACAGCTACTTGAAGCCAAAAGATTATTTAAGCCTTTCATTCGGGGTGAAACTACAGATCCTATAAAAGCAAGAAACGGAAGACATTCACTGCCCTCCGTTTCCCTAAACTACATAAAACACTTAAAAGAACAAACGTTGTCTATCAGAACGCTAGACCTAAGCGGATACCCCAGTTATTCAAACCATCGATATGATAGCTGAGGACATCCCCCTTGTTGGTAGCGTAGTTATAATAAGCGGCCATATGTACGCCGATCTGTTTCTGAGGTGTGAAGTACACGGTCATACCGATCTCGGGAGCTACATAGAATCCCCAGTTACGATCGTAAACCTTCAACACGTTCATGTAGGTAGACATCTCACTATAGCTAGCACCTAACTGAGCGCCAACATACGGCTGGAATTGTCCTTCCGGAGCGAAGTTATAACGGAAAGCCGCGCCAAAAGGTAACTGGAAGATAGAATGCTGTTGATCGGAAGTGATTACGGATGTTGAGTTTACCGGAATCGTCTGGCGGTCCACATACTCATTATTTGTATGATAAGAGATGAACGCACCTATAGCGAAATTAGGAATCACATAGTAACCACCCTCAGCGTGAGCACCCCAACCGCTAGTCTTCTTTGAGAAGTCTTGACCGAACGGAGAGTTGATCTGCCAGTCTACATTAAAATACGCGTTTTTCAAAACCTGGGCGCCAGCCAGAGCAGGCATCGCCATACAAACGATGAGTAAAGCGATTAATTTATTTATCTTTTTCATAGAACCTCAAACTTTTAATCATTCGAATTATTATTTCTTTACGTACGGAGATTGTACAAATGCTTGCTCGATAGCACGAACAGCTAGCTGAGTGTCGAATTTATCGGAACCAGACAACAAGCCACTCATGTAAGCGGTCCAAAGAACCGGAAGTTTAGCATCTGCCTTAGAAGCGGCAGGAGCATCCAAATCCACTAACTCAGTCAACAAGGAACCTACACTATAGCTATACACTACAGGATACGGGTAATACCAATTACCCCAACCCGGTCCCCAGTAACCCGGACTCCAATATCCCGGATAGTTCCACCACCAGTACGGGTAGTTGTAGCCATCGTTGTAGTCAGCGAAATATTGAGTACTTTGTACGTAAGAAACTTGCAGACCTAAGTCGGCGTTATCTTTGTCTAGCGTGCGTTTGAAACCGCGGCTTTCCATATTATTCACCAACGTAGTGATAATATCGTCTGCTTCATTGGCTGTCCAGAACTGAGGTTTCTCGCTTGTGCCGATAACCAATACACTATCCGGAATGTAGAACGTAGTGAACGATTCGAATTTCGCGTCCTTATCATGATTCGTGAACACCAGAAAATCATTGTCCAATTTCGACATGTCCGGGTCCTTTTGGCAAGAAGCCAGCAGAAGAACTAACAGAAAAAAAGGAAAAATCTTTTTCATCTCATTTTAACGTTTAAAACAGTTTATACTATTATTTGTGCTTATATATAAGTCACTATTAAAACAGCATGAGTTGAAAAAGGTTCTAAAACTATCCTTTTGGGTGTGTTAATTAACATATCCTAACCATACGACGGGCTTATGGTCACTGTAGTCTAAATTAGGAGAATCATAAGTTACACCCTTAAAATCAGGAGAATAAATTATGTAATCAATTCGAAATATACGCTTTAATTGACGAAAGGTGTACCCGAAACCAGAGCCACAGTCACGGAACCCATCCGTTAAATCACCTTTCACGGTACGGTACGTATAAGAGGCCGGTGTATCATTAAAATCACCGCAAAGAATCACGGGCCCCTCCCCGGCATCCAACATCTGACGGATATAATCCGCCTGAGTAGCCCGTTTCACGAAATTCTTCTTCATCTGAAAAGCCATATGGAAGGCGGCCTCGGTTTCCTCCAATTGTTTACCCTCGGCATGGGCTTGGTAAAGACGAGGCTTTACGGCATTCACGCTAGTCGTTTGGAAATGGTTATTAAATACACGAACACTATCCCCTTGGATATCCATGACGGCAAACAAGGATTTATTGCTAGACTCCGGGTATAGGATAGACTCAAAACGAAGGATCGGATATTTACTGAAAATAGCGTTGCCCGCCGCTTTCGTAGCCGAACGGGTAGAGCAATAATACGGTAGGAACGATAAGGTCTTGGCGACAGAATCCATCCGCAGGGCCGATTCAACAGGGCATTCTTGGAGGCAAACGATATCCGGGTCCTCCTTTCTCAGCCAATCCGCTATATTAGGAAGCTGTTTCTTTCCGTCCGTATTGAAATTATTCACGTTATAGGTAATCACCTTAACCGCTTCTTTCCCTATCGGAATCTCTTTAGGGAAGACCCGTATCTGGAACATCGATATCAAAAACTCCCAGTTCAACAATAACGCCGCCAAAGGTACCCAGCACCAATGGCTCCTAAAGACACACCACATCAAGAAAAGACATAGATTGACCGCCAATACCGGTAATAACACCAATCCGGGAAACGAGATCCACTCCTTCCCTTCCGGATTCATACGTCCGGTAGCGAATCCGGCTATGGCTGCCACGGCAAAAGCGATCGTAATCAACACAAATAAAATATATATCAACTTCTTCATCCTTCCTATCCTGCGATTTAAACAAAAAAGGGACTATCCGGAAAAGACAGTCCCCCAATTCATACACTATAACCTGTCCGCTTCCGGCAGGGATAGCTTAAAAAACTTATCGAAGCGTTCCTTGTTGAGCCTCTTGGATCATCTTCTGATTAGCCAAGATCACGATCTCAACACGACGGTTCAACGAACGACCCTCGGGAGTGTCATTGCTAGCCACAGGATCATGTATACCTTTGCCTTCATAAACCATACGATCCGTACTTACCCCCTGCATCATCAGGTAATCGTAAACGCTCTTCGCACGTTTCTCGGACAAGGTCTGATTATAATCCACCTTACCGGTGTTATCCGTAAAGCCGATGATTCGGATATCCGTATCCGGATTGGCCTTCAAACTGGTAGCGAAGTTACGCAAGGCACTCTTGGAAGCGTCGCTCAACGTACTCGAGTTCGTGGCAAACAAGATACCGGAGTCAAAAGTAACCTTCAAGGCCTCACCATTGTTCACGCTCTCGATCTTCGTGTCCTCAGGCAGGGTAGCTTCCAGCTCCTTCTTCTGCTTATCCATTTTCTTACCGATTAACGCACCGGCTGTACCACCTACGGCCGCACCGATCACGGCACCCAATGCGGTATTTCCGGCCAAGGCACCAACACCAGCTCCGACAGCGGCACCACCGCCTACACCGATCGCCGTACCCTTCGCCGTGTTATTCCACGTTCCGCAACTCGTAAACACCACTGCCATACATAGCAGTAAAACAGATAATAATTTAATGTTCCTCATCATCTTCTACAATTTCACTTAAACAACTTTATATATATAACAAATATCAATCAAACATGTTGATCGAATCGCAATATTCAAGTTCTCCTTGTACTATAAAAGTGATTTCCTCCGGTTCGAATTTGCCTACGCCGTCTTTCTGGGCGTTCTTAATTACATAATTTACAACCTCTTCCTCATCGATCTCGATCTCATCGTCGCCATCATCATCTAGCATGCCATTAGATTCATAGAAGTCGTAGATCAAGTCTACGATATAGTTGATATCGTCATTACTGAACTTTCCTTTCAGTTCTTGGGGAAGATAATTCTGGATAAATTTTACGGAATCATCCTCGTCATAAAGTAGCTCGTCATTGTTCGTGCTCATAATTAATCTTGTTTAATTGGTTTGAATAGCGGCAAATGTACGGAAATATTTTGATTTTATATCCCAAAAACAATTAAGCTTATTTACGGACGTGACTTAACAAAAGCAAATGCCCTTACTTGAACATAGTTCTAAAAGAGCTTAGGTTTTATAGGAAGCAAAGGTAATAAAAATACTTGATTATCATATAGACCTATTATTTTTTATAGCTTCCGGGCAATTTACTGTTCCGCATGATATTTTCTTTGAAAGAATATATTTCCAACCGAGTACCCCAAAGAGACTTCCAATATCTTTATGGATCACAAAAAACACTAAAGCCAGTCTTATTTGTGTTAAAATCAAAATACACCCCATCATTTATTTACATATAGTCATTTGATACTCAAGTTCTTTTAGAACTCAGTAAATGTATTAAATTATGATTACAATGGAACCTAAAATACAAAGTACCACAAGTACCCGAGCTCTCCGGAGCAAAATCGGGCCTATCAAGGCTTACTTATTCAAGACCTCATATGTAATCAGTCCAATCACGCCAAGCGATCTTAAACATTCCATGAAAGGTGCCTACAAATCATTCCTGTCTAAAACCGATCAAGCATACGGCCATTCCACGTCAACAATCAACCCCAAACTTTACCCTATTTCTACCTTTAAGCAAATGAGCCTCGTAGTAGTCCCGAGTTTCATGATAGAATCCCCATTCGAGATAGTGGCGATAGCCCTTATCGCCTTTCTACTTATCCTCCTTTCGATGAGGGAACATCGGCATAAGAAAGACATTCTTGACACCGAACGAAATATGGCCGAAGAAGTGATCCGCTTACGTGAGAAGGCGGAAGAATCAAACCGGTTGACAAGTGCTTTCCTCGCCAATATGAGCCATGAGATACGGACCCCATTGAATGCGATCGTAGGTTTCTCGACCCTTATCAGCGAAAGTGAGGATAAAGAGGAGATCAAAGAATTCGCTAAAATCATTCACGCAAACAATGAGCTACTCCTTAATTTAATCAATGACATACTCGATATGTCAAAAATAGAAGCCGGTATATTGGATTTCCTTTATACGGAAGTAGAGATTAACGAGCTTATACAAACCCTATGGCGGAGTTACCGATTCAAGATCAAGGAAGGAGTAGAATTCCGCACGGAACTGCCTGCGGAAAGCTACATTATCCATACTGAGAGAAACCGTTTATCCCAAGTACTGGCTAATTTCATCAATAATGCTTGCAAATACACTTTCGAGGGAATGATAACGATCGGATATGAAATAAGGAAAGACGATATTTATTTCTTTGTTACCGATACGGGAAAAGGGATAGCGGAAGAAAATATCTCCCGTGTTTTCGATCGATTCGCTAAATTAGATTCCTTCACCCAAGGTACGGGGCTCGGGCTGTCTATCTGTGAATTAATCATTAAACATTTAGGTGGAGAGATCGGCGTGGAGTCAAGCGTTGGAAAAGGATCTACATTTTGGTGCACGGTTCCCACCCGGAAATAATCGCACCAAGCCGTATCTACCTATTAGTGAAAAATAAAAAGGCGGAATGATTCACATAGGATCATTCCACCTTCATTATTTTATAGAAACACCACGCTTAACGTCAAGCGTTCAAGTCTACTTTAGTTCTTAAATTCCAGACCATCGTCTTTCCTATCGATCACGATCGGGCGGTTACGGTCTACCGTTCCACCCAGCAAAGCCTTTGACAACTCGTTCAAGACATACTTCTGAATGACACGTTTTACCGGACGGGCACCGAATTGAGGATCGAAGCCCTTGTCGGCGATAAAGTCCAAGGCCTCGTTCGTGAAGTCCAAGGCGACACCGTTCGTAGCCAACATCTTCTTCACGCTGTTCAACTGCAAGGATACGATCTTGCGAATCTCCTCCTCGTTCAGCGGAGTAAACATGATGATATCGTCAATACGGTTCAAGAACTCCGGACGGATCGTCTTCTTCAACAGTTCCAGTACTTGGATCCTCGTCTCGTCTACCACCTTGTCATGCGTGGCGGGTGTCATCTTCTCGAAGTTCTCACGAATCAAGGAAGAACCTAGGTTACTTGTCATGATAATGATCGTGTTCTTGAAGTTGACAACACGGCCTTTGTTATCCGTCAGCCGTCCATCATCCAAGACTTGCAACAAGATGTTGAATACATCCGGATGCGCCTTTTCGATCTCATCGAACAAGACAACTGAGTAAGGTTTCCGGCGAATCGCCTCCGTCAACTGTCCACCCTCATCGTAACCCACATATCCCGGAGGCGCACCGATCAAACGAGTCGCGCTGAATTTCTCTTGATACTCACTCATATCGATACGGGTCATCATATTCTCGTCATCGAACAGATACTCGGCCAACGCCTTGGCCAACTCCGTCTTACCCACACCGGTAGTACCGAGAAAGATGAAAGAACCGATCGGTCGTTTCGGATCCTGTAAGCCGGCACGACTACGACGAACCGCATCGGCGATAGCGTTGATCGCCTCTTCCTGACCAATCACACGGGTATGAAGCTCGGACTCTAGACGTAATAACTTATCTTTCTCGCTCTGCATCATCTTGCTGACTGGAATTCCAGTCCAACGGGATACCACATCGGCGATATCGTCGCTATCCACTTCCTCCTTGATCATAGCTGCGGCACCTTGCATCGTCTTCAACTTAGCCTGTACCTCCCTGATCTCCTCTTCCTTTTGCTTGATCTTACCGTAACGGATCTCAGCGACCTTGCCGTAATCCCCCTCACGCTCCGCCTTATCAGCCTCAAACTTTAGGTTCTCGATATCGATCTTATTTTGCTGGATCTTATTGATCTGCTCCTTCTCGCTCTGCCACTGAGCCTTTTGCTTGGTCTCCTCCTCCTTCAAGTCGGCGATCTCCTTGTTCAGTTGCTCTAATTTCGACTTGTCGTTCTCACGCTTGATCGCCTCACGCTCGATCTCCAACTGTTTGATACGCCGGGAAACCTCATCCAACGACTCCGGTACGGAATCGATCTGCAAACGCAGACGGGCGGCGGCCTCATCCATCAAATCGATCGCCTTATCCGGCAAGAAACGATCCGTGATATAACGGGTAGACAACTGCACGGCGGAGATAATCGCATCATCCTTGATACGTACCTTATGGTGATTCTCGTATTTCTCCTTCAGACCACGAAGGATGGAGATCGTATCCAACTCACTCGGCTCGTCTACAATAACGGTCTGGAACCGACGCTCAAGCGCCTTATCCTTCTCAAAATACTTCTGATACTCATCCAACGTCGTGGCACCGATCGAACGTAGCTCACCACGAGCCAAGGCCGGTTTCAAGATGTTAGCTGCATCCATGGCGCCTTCGCCTTTACCGGCTCCTACCAAGGTATGGATCTCATCGATAAAGAGGATGATCTCACCCTCGGATTTCGTAACCTCGTTCACCACCGCTTTCAAACGTTCCTCGAACTCGCCTTTATATTTAGCTCCGGCGATCAACGCGCCCATATCCAACGAGAAGATCTGTTTAGACTTCAAGTTCTCGGGAACGTCACCCCGAACGATACGATGGGCCAACCCCTCAGCGATAGCAGTCTTACCTACACCCGGCTCACCGATCAAGATCGGATTGTTCTTCGTACGGCGGCTCAAGATCTGCAAGACACGGCGGATCTCCTCGTCACGTCCGATCACGGGGTCCAGTTTACCGCTACGGGCACGCTCGTTCAAATTGATGGCGTATTTTCCTAAGGCATCGTACGTCTCCTCGGCGGATTGGCTTGTCACCTTATTTCCTTTACGCAATTCCTCGATCGCTTGACGTAACTCTTTCTCTGTCACGCCGGCGTCTTTCAATATCTGTGAAGCGGTGCTCTTTTCCGTGAACAACGCCAAGATGATCGGCTCCAACGATACATATTGATCCCCCATCTTAGAGGAATAATCGATCGCCTTCTGTAAGACAGTGTTCGACTCGCTAGAGAGATAGGGTTCGCCTCCCGAAACCTTAGGATAAGATTCGATTTGGCGATCCAGTACCATATTCAGGTTTTGAGCGTTTACCCCTAATTTCTGAAAGATAAAATTAGTAACACTCTCACCCGTCATAATGACAGCTTTCAACAAGTGAACCGGTTCGATAACCTGTTGATTATTTTTGGTAACCAACTGTACAGCTTGTTGAACAGCCTCCTGCGCCTTGATTGTAAAATTGTTTAAATTCATATATTTAAGCTCCTTTCTTATATTCTTTTCTAATTTATTTTACACTTATATCCTTACAAAAGAAATACCAAAACGAAAATATGACATTTTGTCTTAATATTATAAAACAGAATAGAGAACTCCCCGTCAAACCGTCCATTTCGGATGTCATTAGGACGTATCTTTTCAGAAAGAACAAAAGAGAGAGAAAAAGGTTTTGATAGTAAACACACAGTATCTAGGTAAAAACAGTCAATGTTCTCAAAAAAACACGTACAAGTTTTTCCGGAAACACGTACATGTTTTTTGAAATTCACGTACGTGTTTTTTTCGAGTGGTTATATCCTATAAATCCAACAATTTACGGATAGTCATTATAATACTTCCACGTATTCTCCCGTTTCCTGTTTCTCTTCTTGTCACGGGCACTTTTCCAGAAAATAGTCTCTAGTAAATCCTCTGCGTCGAAATAGACTCTTATGGTAGCAAGTACCCCTCCCCTTCGCTGGCCATCCTTCACGACATCCGAGTATATATTAGTCAGTTTTACGTTGGCAGCCATAGGAACCTTACCTACCTTAAACTCTTTCCAATCCTGATTCTTAGGGAGCCTAATCGTGTGCGCTTGCTTCTGTATGGCCAATGAACGGGAAGGTGACTTAAAATTCAGCAGCATGAATAGGACTGGGGTAATCGAATCATAATTAGTCAACCTACGTAAAGTATCTAACTGTACATATTCCGAGAAGTCTTTCGTAATCGGCAACTCACTTGGCGAGGATAACATATGGGTTCCCGGTTGATCGGGTCGTAGAAAAGTCCCGCTTTCTATCGCCTTCTGAAACTCAGGATTCAAACGTATCTCCTCCTTGCCGGATAAAAATTCTTGCAGGCGCAAAGAATCCTGTTCCGTCCACTGCGCATGGGCCATCGTAGGTAGGATGAATACTATCAAAAGGAATATAGGTCGCATCTTCACATCTCTCATCTTCATAATCCTCATTACATTTCTATCACCAAGACTCATTCCTCCATTAAATCCCCCATTCGAGTCGAGATACTTTAAGATTTATTGGGATGCTTATACCCTATTTGAATCTTAATATGGATTACCTTTATGCGATCAATCCAAATCCAATATAGATATGTTGATATTATTATCTCCGGCTAAGACAATGACCGGGACATCCAAGATAAAAGCGCCGCAAGGCACGACTCCACGTTTCCAGCAAGAGGCGAACGAGATCGCCCTGCATATGACCCAATTTCCCATTGACGAATTAAGTCGTATCCTCAAGCTCAGCCCGAAACTGGCGGCGGAATGTTACCGCAGATACCAAGATTTTCATGCGGAAGACAACCAGCCCTTGCAAGCGATACTCGCCTATACCGGTGTCGTATTCAAGAATATCAGCCCGAAAGACTTCACGGAGGAGGATTTTCTTTTCTCGCAAGAACATATGCGTTTCGTATCGGGATGCTACGGGTTACTTCGCCCATTAGACCTTATCAAGCCTTACCGGATGGAGTTCGACGTAAAAATCCCGGAACTAGGCGACGGGAATATGTACGCCTTCTGGAAGGACAGGCAAACAAATACATTAATCCATGACGTCCGACAGGGAGACAGAATCCTACTGAATCTAGCCAGCTTGGATATCCAACCCTCTTTCCAGTGGAAGGAGGTGGAGCGATCCGTCCGGATCATCACGCCCGAGTTCAAGATCTGGAAGAACGGCAAAGCGGAGACGATCGTGATCTATGCCAAGATGTGCCGGGGACAAATGAGCAGCTATCTCATAAAGAACCGGATTTCTGACCCGGAGGCATTAAAAGCATTCACATGGGAAGGCTTTTCCTATAAAGAATCCATGTCCGAGGGGGATAATTGGGTATTTCTACAAGAATAATTCTAGGCTTATCCAATAAAATCAGATGATCTACGTTTTATAAGAACAATTCGTAAAAATCATAAAAAGGTTTATCCTTCTTTAATTTAGCGGTGATATGAAAAGAACCTTTACATATTTATTACTACTTGTTCTATTGGTTTGCGGAAAGCAAGCCTATAACCTGTTAATCTCGAATGAATCGATCCGGAGCAACCCTACCGGAGCCTTGTCTGACATCGCGGATGAGGTAATCGCCATTCCATTACAGGACTCAGGGACGCATTCGATCAAGGAGGCCAAGTATATCCGTCAAGAGGGAGACAACCTATTCCTTATCAGCAATGAGACGCTTTACCGTTTCAATCGCAAGGGAGAATTTATCTGTCGCATCACCCATCCGGATGACATACGGGTAGCGGGGTATGTAGTGAACCCGGCCAACCAGCAGCTGATCGTACTTGGAAACACGGACGATATTTTCTATTACTCATTCAATGGTGATCTCCTTACCCGCAAGAAACTGAAATGCGACCTTCCGGAGAATAGGCATATGCTATCCATATCCATGCACAATAACCGGATATTTACCACCGAGGAATGTGTTCATGGGGATACGGCAGGGAAAACCGCCACGATTGAGAAACAGATCGTTGAATACGATTCCTCTTTCCATAAATTACAATCTCATACGATCCGTCCGGTCGATCTGGAACGTTCCGCATGCCCGATCGGTTGTCTCGCCCCGGAAGTAGCCGTGGAGCCCGGAAGCGGAACGGTTTATGCCTACGCCCCCTCCTATCAACCCGGGAACTTATTACGGGACACTTTATATATTAAGCAAAAGCGGCAAAGCCAAGCCTTGGAGAACCTTGCCGGAAAGAATACACTACCTTTGCTACCGATCCGCATGGGTAGCCGTTTCTGGGTATCTACTTACTATAACGCAGAGGATGAGTCCAAAAATTACACCTTCTGTTATGATACGGAGAAAGAACGATGCTGGCAGGTAAAAGAAGGATTAAAAGATAATTTTTATCAAACCGGTAATGTGCGACGAATGGACCCTATCGATCCCTATTGCCATTCCTATTGTTTCAGCAAATCCGGAGAGGATCTGCGAAATACTTTCCCCGCACAGGCCCAAGGGGAAAGCCTCGTGTTATTTATCGTGAAATTGAAAGGGTAAATCCAGTTAATATTTCAATAGAGAGCAGACTGATGGGTACAAAATAATATGTATCTTCGTACCATTCTAAAAAAGCATTAAGTACATGAAAAAACTTTTAACCTGCATTGCCTTGGGCTTTGCGACTACCAGCTACGCTGTAACCCCTTTGTGGATGCGTGATGTACAAATTTCTCCTGATGGAACAGAGATAGCGTTTTGTTACAAAGGAGATATCTATAAAGTACCGGCCAAAGGAGGAACAGCGACACAACTTACCACCCAAGCATCGTATGAATGCACGCCAATCTGGTCTCCGGACGGAAAACAAATCGCTTTCGCCAGCGATCGTAACGGCAATTTCGATTTATTCGTAATGCCCTCCAACGGTGGAACGGCACAGTGCCTCACCACTCATTCCGCCTCCGAGATTCCATCGGCCTTTACTCCCGACGGCAAATACGTACTCTTCTCCGCATCCATACAAGATCCCGCCCAGAGCGCCTTATTCCCGACCTCGGCCATGACGGAACTCTATAAAGTGCCGATCGGTGGCGGACGTACGGAGCAAGTATTGGGAACACCCGCCGAGATGGTTTGCTTCGATAAATCCGGAAAGACATTCTTATACCAAGACCGTAAGGGCTTCGAGGATGAATGGCGTAAACATCATACCTCGTCCGTCACCCGGGATATATGGATGTACGATACGCAAACTGGAAAACATACCAATTTGACTGACCATGCGGGAGAAGACCGCAACGCCGTATTTACCCCGGATGGACAGACGGTTTACTTTCTGAGCGAACGCAACGGAGGGTCTTTCAATGTATATTCATTCCCTCTCAACACCCCACAATCTATAACGGCAGTTACTAAGTTCAAGACGCATCCCGTACGTTTCCTCTCTACAAGTAGCGACAATACATTATGCTACACATACGATGGCGAGATCTATACACAACGTCCGGGAGTCAATCCGCAGAAAGTGCGGATTGATTTGATCCGTGACGATCAAGAGCAAATCAGCGATCTGAATTCCAGCAAAGGAGCTACCTCAGCCACCGTATCCCCCGATGGCAAGCAGATCGCCTTAACCCTAAGAGGCGAGGTATTCGTCACCTCGGCCGATTACAACACGACCAAACAAATCACCAATACCCCGGCCGCCGAAACAGGCGTATGCTTCTCGCCGGATAACCGTACCTTGGCTTATGCCAGCGAGCGTGGTGGTAATTGGCAACTTTACTTGGCTAAGATCGCCCGTAAGGAAGAAGCTAATTTCCCGAACGCGACGATTATCGAAGAGGAAGTTCTCCTGCCTTCTAAGACCGTAGAGCGTAATTATCCTCAATTCTCGCCGGATGCTAAGGAACTCGCTTTCATAGAAGATCGTATGCGGCTGATGGTAGTCAACCTTGAGACGAAGAAAGTACGCCAAGTCACGGATGGCTCCACATGGTATAGTACAGCCGGCGGTTTCGATTACTCATGGTCGCCGGACGGTAAATGGTTCACGCTCCGGTTTATCGGAAACAAGCACGATCCTTATTCGGATATCGGCTTGGTTAGCGCGCAAGGCGGGGAGATTACCAACCTGACCAATAGCGGTTACACCAGCACCTCCCCACAATGGGTACTGGATGGAAACGCCATCTTATTCACCACCGAGCGTTATGGAATGCGTGCGCATGCTTCATGGGGCTCCTTGAATGATGCCATGCTGGTATTCATGAATCAAGACGCTTATGATAAATTCCGCTTGAGCAAAGAGGATTATGAGTTGCAAAAGGAACTGGAAAAGGAGCAGAAAGAGGTAACCGGGGACAAAACCGACGACAAGAAAAAAGAAGATAAAGCCGATGAAAAGAAAGACGAAAAGCCCAAGGATATCGTAGTGGAACTGAAAGGAATCCAAGATCGTATCCTACGTCTTACTCCTAATTCCTCCGAAATGGGTAGCGCCGTCATCTCGAAGAATGGCGAGACCTTATATTATTTCTCGGCTTTCGAAGACAAATACGACCTGTGGAAAATGGACTTGCGCAAGAAAGAGACCAAGCTACTCCACAAGATGAATACCGGATGGGCGAACATGGAAATGGATAAGGAAGGTAAGAACCTGTTCTTGTTGGGTAGTAATTCCATGCAAAAAATGGATATGGGATCGGAGAAACTAACACCGATTCATTACCAAGCGAACTTAAAAATGGACTTGGCCGCCGAGCGTGAGTATATGTTCGACCATGTCTATAAACAAGAGCAAAAACGGTTCTACAACGTGAATATGCATGGCGTAAATTGGGAAGCTATGACCGCCGCCTACCGTAAGTTCTTGCCACATATTAATAACAACTATGACTTCGCAGAGTTGCTAAGCGAATATCTGGGAGAACTCAACGTATCTCATACCGGAGGACGCTTCCGTCCGCAAACAAGCGGCAATGTTACCGCCAACCTAGGCCTACTTTTCGATTGGAACCATAGCGGCAAAGGTTTATTAATCGCTGAGGTAGTGGAAAAAGGCCCGTTCGATCATGCACGTTCCAAGGTAAAAGCCGGTACCGTCATGGAGAAAATAGACGGACAAGAAATAACCCCGGACATGGATTACTCCAAGCTATTAAACAATAAGGCCAAAAAGAAGACCTTGGTTTCCCTCTACGATCCACAAACCAAGGAACGCTGGGAAGAGGTAGTCTTGCCTATCAGTAACGGTGAGTTAAATAACTTGCTTTATACTCGCTGGGTGAAACAACGTGCCGCCGACGTGGATAAATGGTCGAACGGACGATTGGGATACGTCCATATCCAATCCATGGGAGACCCTAGTTTCCGCTCTGTCTACTCCGATATCCTAGGTAAATATAACGACCGGGAGGGCATCGTCATTGATACCCGCTTTAATGGTGGTGGACGTTTGCATGAGGATATCGAGATCTTGTTCAGCGGAGAGAAATACCTCACCCAAGTGACACGTGGCCGGGAGGCTTGCGATATGCCTAGCCGCCGCTGGAATAAACCTTCCATCATGCTCCAATGCGAGGCTAATTATAGTAACGCACATGGAACCCCGTGGGTTTATAAGCATCAACACATCGGACGTTTAGTTGGTATGCCCGTACCGGGAACAATGACTACCGTCTCTTGGGAAACCCTGCAAGATCCAACGCTGGTATTCGGCACACCTATTACCGGTTATCGCCTGTCGGACGGTAGTTACTTAGAGAACACACAGCTGGAACCGGATGTTAAAGTCGCTAATTCTCCGGAAACTGTTGTCAAAGGGGAAGATACACAATTGAGAACAGCGGTAAATGAATTGCTGAAAGAGATCGATAAAAAGTAGTTTAAAACGAGCCTAATAAAAAAGAAAAGACTGTCTGGGTATATAACCCGGACAGCCTTTTCCTTTATGATACTGACTCTATTCTGAGTATTCCCTATTAATTAGCGAATGATTTCAAAGGAACACTTACTCCCATGTAAAGATTCATGGCGTTACCGCTGACCGGTAAGCATTGTGGAGTTACCTTTGTCAACATATAATCCGATCCGATAAAGAAATTGATCCAAGACGGTGAGAAATTCAAGGCGATACCATACGTCTTGAACTTACTATGGATAAATGAGTAGCTCAGCGTAGCCTCAAACCATTTCACCGGACGGTAATTACCGGACAATGTCAGTTCCGTATAGGCTTTCGGGGAATAAAGACGAGTGCTCGACAATAAACCGATACCTAACTTGTTTTCCAGTAAACGGTACTCGCCACCGATATTGATTGTCGAACGAAGACGGGTAGTGCTTCCGGACTCACCCTCTTTCTTGAAATGAAGCAAGTTCTCGAAATCTTCCTTGATAGCGTCAAACTGATCGCCCATGCTCGGTATATCACCGTTATTCTCGCCAATAGCCAGATCAAAGCCGTTAAAGTCGAAAGTTCCATCCAACTTACCTAGCGTGCTACCTCCCTTGCTCCAGCTGATAAAACCTAAATCAAGGACAGCGGCGGATAACATGATATTCTCGGTCAATTGGTACGTAGCACCCAAGTCCACTCCCATACCGAAACCGCTAAGACCCGGAGAATCGAAATCAAAGCTATTATAATAATCACGGCCTTGCTCGTCTACTTCCATTTCCGGAACCAAGCCTTTCATATTCGTCTGCAATGTACCGGTAGAGGTAACTTTCCAGCTAGTCTCTCCCATCTCAGCATGCATCTGATCGATCGTAGCGTCCATAGAACCTACGCCCCATAACAATTTAACCTTACCTCCGACTGTCAACTTATCCGTGATAGGACGAGAATATCCTACACCTGTCTCCAAATAAGCCTCGGCGTACGCCCTGATATTACGAATATCATAGGTACTCTGAGATCCATTACCCTTTTTCATGAACTCGAACAATGTCTTCGGAGCACGAATATTCGCCAAGCCCTTGATAGAAACATCAACCGTCCAGAATCCCTTGCCGGCGTACCAGCCACCGGATAGAACCTGCGTGCCAAAATCCATGTTTACCTGATTCTCATCCTTCAAGCCATTCAGGAAAGACTCGGTATTCACGGAGTTATCCATGAACGTAACGGTCTCACCATTCTTCGGATAAATAAAATTATCCACAGCTATTCCGTTCGTACCATACGAAGCGCCAACCGCGCCTAATACCGGAATGGAGACATAGCCTCTCTCGGGACGATACGCCGGATTCATTGTCGTGCGTGCCGTAGAGGATTGCATGAAGTAAGAAGTTCGTATTTGCTGGGCGGATACCGACATCCCCACAGTGGTCAATAAACATAAAGCGCACAGACCTCTCTTATACATATTATATATAGTATTCATCTTTCTTTTTCGTAATTTAAATGGTTAGTACTGGGATCAAATAGAAATTCCGCCTTCTTTCTTGAGTTTCAAGTTGAAGGTCGTTTTCTGGCCTTTCTTCAAAGCCTCGCTTTGATCTCTACCCGTTAAATGTAAATTCAGGTCTATATGACGTGCGTCCTTCATTTTCGGCATATCCTCCTTCGTGATCTCGAAGACAACCTCTCCGGATTGTCCTTTTACCTCTTGCGCCGGAAATTGGATATCTACCGGTACATTGTTCTCATCCATGATCACCATCTCGATAGACATATCGAACGGCATCTCGTTCGTAACCTCTCCATAGATCCTCGCGCTTCCGTCCGAGAAAATATAGTCTACGAAATCCTCATCAAAAGCGTCCTCGATCCGCTCGACGGATACGGCGCTAAATTCCGGTGCCGGAGTCAACGGAAGCTCTACCGCATAACGTAACTCACTCAAGGCATCCGCAGGAGCGTTCGCCCATTGTTTGCTATCAGCGGACAAAGACAAATGTATTTTTTGAGGAACAATCTGTACGATTCCCGGTAACTTCTCGTTCTTGACAAACTTAAAAGCATCCGTCTTCGGATCAAGAGGGCCGATCCAAATATTAGGAGACACCGTTGACAAGGTAAAATCAGAGGAAGTAGCCTCCTTTTTACTTGCGTTCTCAGCCTCGATAGACAAGCTACAATCCAAAGAGGCATTCTTTACATTCGACTTTAACGTAATGTGGGGGTTCGTTAACGCCAAAACGAAATCGCCATCGAACAAGCCATCGATATCCCCAGTCGTTATATCTTCCGAGGCGATCTCCACTTTATCAGAGGCGGCCCGTAAGCTTTTCCCCTTAATCTTCATCTCTCCATCATAGATCATGACGTAAGCCCCGTCGACTTCCCGAATGGAAGGGACTTTCTCTACATTCACAACGTCATCCGACGTTACATAACCCGTACCGAGGGGAGCTACCCAAGACTCACCCATTACCGCATCGTCCGTATTGACATCGCTTAAATCATACTTACTATCCACACATGCCGCTAAACAGCAAGATGATAGCAATAGCATCACCAAATGTTTGTTTTTCATATAAAGTTATTTTTATCAAAATTATGACCCTAACAGCGCACAAAAATAAACAAAATAAATGAAAGTTTAGCCATAAAAAAAAGAGTGGCATCGTATTATTAACGCCACTCTTAGCTTATACTATCTTTGACAATCAAAATATTCTTCCGCAAATACGAATCTTCATGACCGGATAAACCGTTAGCTTATCCATGATCTTCGTAAAGGTATCATCCTCGTCTATCTCATTCACCAAGTCCTTTACATCCCCTGAATCCGTATACACCTCCGGTTTGCCATGGAATTGCACACCCAGCTCAAACATCACGCCAACCCGTTTCTTAGGAACCGCACGACCGAATCCAAGACCTAGATAAGGACGAAAACCGGACACTTTCAATCCACCGGATACATTACCGTTATTATCCACCGGAATCGTATAATCACCGATAACTATGCCCGCACTTTCTCCTTGGGCGATCAGGTCTTTCAGCTTATCACTATGTCCTTCTATCTTCACCAAGGAAGAACCACCGAAATAGGCGCCGGCCGCAACGAAGAACGAAGAAGCGTGAGGAAACGGGTAAACATTCACCAACAACTGTCCGGAAGTACGTTTCAAGCTACCTTTGACATCCATGGAGTATGTATCATTATACACACCCGCTCGCGGATCGTTAACATCTACATCCACGTCCGTATTAATGCTGAAACCCGGCATAAAGGTAAGACCACCTCTCAACGCCAGATAAGGCGTAATAGGAGTAGCGACTTCCACATCTACACCCGTCAAACCAACACCCACTCCTGCCGAAACAGAATTGAAAATCCCTAACTCCTTTTGAGCTGAGATAAAATTACACGTCGCAAACATGCTCACGAACGCACAAAGAAGAAATAGTCTTTTCATTTTCACCATATAAGTTAAATTGTTATTCACCCTAGACTCACAAAAATAAATAAAAAACATGAAACATTCGTTGTAAAAAAGAAAAAGCGACATCGAATTTGCCTCGATGTCGCTTTTTTACGGATAAAGTATACTATTTTACGTATAAGCGTACGTTATTCCTCCTCAGAATCGTCTTCCTTCATATTATGGAATACGTTTTGAACGTCTTCGTCTTCCTCTAATTTCTCGATAATCTTCTCGATAGACTCACGCTGTTCCGGAGTAACCTCCTTCAAATCGTTCGGAATACGTACGAACTCACTACTCAAGATCTCGAAACCATTCTCCTCCAAATATTTCTGGATCGCCGAATTCTGTGCGAACTCACCATAAAGAACAACCTCGTCCTCGTCTTCCTCAACCTCATCTACACCGAAGTCGATCAACTCCAACTCTAGGTCTTCTAAAGAAAGATCCTCTTTTTTAGCGATATGGAATACGCATTTATGATCGAACAAGAACTCCAAGCTACCGGATGTTCCCAGAGAACCACCGTTCTTATTGAAATAACTACGAACGTTGGCTACCGTACGAGTCGTATTATCCGTAGCGGTCTCAACGAAGATAGCGATACCGAAAGGACCATATCCCTCATAGTTCATCTCCTTATAATCCGTGAAATCCTTGGATACAGCACGTTTAATGGCACGCTCCACGTTCTCCTTCGGCATATTCTCCTTTTTGGCGTTCTGCATCAACACACGTAAACGAGGATTATTCTCGGGCTCCGGCCCACCTTGTTTTGCCGCGATCGTGATTTCCTTACCTAACTTCGTGAATACACGGGCCATATTGCCCCAACGCTTAAACTTTCTCGCTTTACGAAACTCAAACGCTCTTCCCATATGTTTATCAGTTTATCTTTATTTTATGTAATTAAATTCTTATCTCAATTGAGCACCTAGCTTTTGTTCCAGATTCGTCTGGATCTTCTTCATGATAGCGTCGATCTGCTTATCGTTCAAAGTCTTGCTCTCATCTTGCATGAAGAAGCTTACGGCATACGACTTCTTGCCCGCCGGAAGGTTCTTGCCCTCGTAAACGTCAAACAGAGATACTTCCTTCAATAGCTTGCGATCGCTATCCTTAGCGATTTTCTCGACCTCGCTAAACTGTACGCTCTTATCAAGCAACAACGCCAAGTCACGTTTAACGGCCGGGAACTTGGAAATCTCGGAGAAGGTTACTTTCGCCTTCTTGATCTCCTTCATCAATTGGGTCCACGACAACTCAGCGTAATAAACCTCCATATCGATATCCAGCATCTTACGAAGTTTCTTGCTTACGATACCCATCGTACCCAATTGACGTCCGGAACCGGTCGTGATGCTTAGGCCCGAAGAATAGATATCATTCGTCAAGTTACCGAAAATAACCCGTTTCATATCCACGCCCAAGCGGGCTAAGATATTCTCTACGTAAGCCTTCAACTCATAAACGGAAGATTTCTCGTCAGGATGCGCCCAGTTGTTCTCCACCCGGTTGCCGGCTACCCAGATGCCTAGACGGTAATCCTCGCTGAACTGCGCCAAGGTCTCATCTTCCTTCTTGTTATCGATATTATAATCATAGCAATTACCGAACTCATAGAAACGGACATTGCCATTCTTACGCTTCATGTTATGCTCGATGCTCTCCAAGCCTCCGAACAACAAGGTCTGACGCATGCAGTTCAAATCAGCGCTTAACGGGTTCATCAACATGACACAATGCGCTTCCGGATAAACAGACAGATCCGTATAATAAGCGGAGCGTGTCAAGGAATTGTTCATGATCTCGTTGAAACCACAACCGCAAAGTTGCTCCGAGATCAAGTTCTGCAATTTCCAGCTACGATCCGTAGGAGTCTGGTAACTTAAATTGGACTTCACGTTATCGCTGAACTCCACGTTATTATATCCGTAGATACGAAGAATGTCCTCGATCACGTCTACATCACGCTGCACATCGATACGATATACGGGAACATGCAAAGTCAAGCCCTCGGCAGTCTCGGATACGATCTCCATCTCAAGGCTTGCCAAGATACTTTTCACGGTCTCTACCGGAATATCCTTACCGATCAACGTATTGATCTTCTCGTAAGTCACCTCAACCGTATACGGTTCCACCACGGTAGGATAAACATCCTGTACGGCACCCGTGATCTTACCTCCCGCCAACTCTTGTATCAACAAGGCGGCACGTTTCAATACATACATCGTATTGTTCGGATCCAAACCACGCTCGAAGCGGAAAGAAGCGTCCGTATTCAAGCCAAAACGACGAGCGGTCTTGCGAATCCACGTCGGATGAAAACAAGCGGATTCCAAGAATACGTCGGTGGTCTCCTCCGTCACGCCGGAATCCAAACCGCCGAACACGCCACCGATACACATAGGTTCCTCGACGTTACAAATCATCAAGTCACGATCGGTCAACGTACGCTCCACGCCATCCAACGTGACGAATTTCGTACCAGCCTCGGCCGCCTTGACAATCACTTTATTTCCTTTGATCTTACCCGCGTCAAAAGAGTGTAAAGGCTGCCCTAACTCATGCAGGATAAAGTTCGTTATATCCACTACGTTATTGATGGGACGAAGGCCGATCACACGCAAGCGGTTTTGTAACCACTCCGGGCTCTCCTTCACCGTAACGCCCTTGATCGTAACACCGGAATAACGGGGACAAGCCTCCGTATTCTCTACCACGACCTCTACGCCCGGTGTCTCGTCATCGATCTTGAAAGCGTCTACCGAAGGACGTCTCAATTCGGCGGGCTTGCCGTTTTGCTTCAAATAAGCGGCCAAGTCACGGGCGACACCGAAATGGGAAGTAGCGTCTACACGGTTCGGGGTGATATCCACCTCCAGCACGTAGTCGCTCTTTACATTATAATAATCTTTAGCTAACGTACCTACAACAGCATCGGCGGGAAGTACGATAATACCGTTATGGTCGGTACCGATACCGATCTCGTCCTCGGCGCAAATCATACCGTTGGACTCAACGCCACGGATCTTGGATCTCTTGATGGTAAAGCATTCGTCACCGTCGTACAGTTTCGTACCGTTCACGGCTACGACCACTTTCTGTCCGGCAGCCACGTTCGGGGCACCGCATACGATTTGTAAAGGAGCCTCGCCACCTACATTTACGGTCGTAATATGTAAATGGTCAGAATTCGGGTGTTCCTCACAAGTTAACACTTCACCGATAACCAGTCCCTCAAGTCCGCCCTTAATGGTTTGAACTTCCTCTACTCCACCGGTTTCCAAACCGATAGAGGTAAGCGCCGCAGCAACTTCTTCTGGCTCCAGATCGAAATCAAGATACTCTTTCAGCCAATTGTAAGATATATTCATCGCTATAAAATTTATTCTCTAAAGAGACGGCCTCTATTGATAGCCGCCGAATTGACGGACAAAAGTACGAATAATAATTCAAACGATACAAAAATATCCTCATGAACTTCTACGAACTCTTAACTGCGCCAACGCATGCGTTTCATTCATTCTTAATTTTCTATCGCGAATCATAGATAATAGAGACTCACTTTACGATGAGTCAGAATAAAGATGTACCTTTGCGGGAGGTTTTAACGTTACAACTATTTTTTATGCGTATAGATATACTTACCGTACTTCCCGAGATGATCGAGGGGATGATTAATTGCTCTATCGTCAAGAGGGCGCAAGATAAAGGATTAGCGGAGATTCATTTACATAACCTACGGGATTACACCACTAATAAATGGAGGCGGGTGGATGATTATCCGTTCGGAGGAGAGGCCGGAATGGTGATGCAGATCGAACCGATAGACCGGGCGATCTCAGCGTTGAAAAGCGAACGGGAATATGACGAGGTAATCTATACCTCCCCGGATGGCGAGACACTCAACCAGCCCATGGCCAACAGCATGTCTTTACTAAATAATATGATTATCCTCTGCGGGCACTATAAAGGGATCGACTATCGTATCCGTGAGCATTTGATAACGAAAGAGATATCCGTAGGAGACTATGTCCTTACCGGAGGAGAGCTGGCCGCCGCTATCATAACCGACGCCGTGGTACGCTTGATACCGGGAGCGATCGGCGACGAGCAAAGCGCCCTCTCCGACTCCTTCCAAGATGACTTACTGGCCCCGCCTGTTTATACACGTCCCGCCGATTACAAAGGTTGGAAAGTACCCGAGGTACTATTATCCGGGCACCAGCGCAAGATCGAAGAATGGCGCTTGCAACAAGCACAAGAGCGTACGGCACGCCTCCGGCCGGATTTATTGAAATAGCAGCGTTAAAAAACAAGGCCGGGGATCATCCCCCCGATGATACCCCGGCCCCTCTATCCACAAACAATCATGGCTACAACATCACTCTTATTTATTGAAACGTTCTTTCAATTTAGCTAACATGTCTTTTGTCATGGCATCCAAATCATACTCCGGCTTCCAGCCCCACTCTTGGCGGGCGCAAGTGTCATCCAAGGAGTTCGGCCACGACTCGGCTATAGCCTGACGCAAAGGATCTACCTCATACTCCATTTGGAAGTCCGGCATATATTTCTTGATATTATTAAAGATGATCTCCGGATCGAAACTCATCGACGCAATGTTGAAAGAGTTGCGATGAACGAACTTCGTAGAATCCGCCTCCATAATCTCGATAGCGGCACGCAAGCCGTCCGGCATGTACATCATATCCATGAAAGTACCGGCTGCGATCGGGCAAACGAATTTCTCGCCCTTAGCGGCCGAATAGTAAATATCGACAGCGTAATCCGTCGTACCACCACCCGGAGGTGTCACATAAGAGATCAATCCGGGGAACCGAACCGAACGTGTGTCCACGCCGAAACGGATATTATAATAATCACTTAACAACTCACCGGATACCTTCGTCACGCCGTACATCGTACGAGGATTACGGATCGTATCTTGAGGAGTCTTGTCTTTCGGGGTATTGTTACCGAAAACGCCAATAGAGCTCGGCGTAAATACGGCGCAGTGCATCTCACGGGCCACCTCAAGCACATTGAACAAGCCCCCCATTCCGATCTTCCACGCCAACTGAGGTTTAGCCTCTGCTACAGCCGACAAAAGAGCCGCCAAGTTGTAGATCGTATCAATATTATATTTTGATACCGTCTCAGCGATCTGCTGCTCGTTCGTGATATCCACGATAGCGGAAGGTCCCGATTCTAACAACTCGCCTTTAGGTTCCGCACCCGGGATATAACCCGCTACTATGTTCCCACCGTAGATACTTCTTAATTTCATGGTTAACTCTGATCCGATCTGACCGGTAGAACCAATTACTAATACATTCTTCATCGCGTTTAATGAGATTTAAGTTTTTTTCCGTCGGCAAAGGTATAGAGAATAAAACAGTTTAGACATGAATTTCTTCTCTTTTTTAGTATTAAAATTCAAAAAAAAAACAGACCTTTGTCTGTCGCTTTGACAACGAAGCTACTACTCACATCTAAATACTAATAAAAAACGAAGTTTTTATGTACGGAAAACTTAAAGAATTCTTGACAAATGAACTTGAAGGCATCAAAGCCGCTGGTTTATACAAGAACGAGCGTATCATTACTACGCCACAGAGAGCCGACATCAAAGTAAATGCCGGAAGTGATGTTTTGAACTTCTGCGCCAACAACTATCTTGGCCTGTCCGATAACCAACGACTGATCAAGGCCGCGAAAGAAGCCATGGATACACACGGTTATGGTATGTCGTCCGTTCGTTTCATCTGTGGAACGCAGGATTTGCACAAGCAATTGGAAGCAGCCATCTCCGACTATTTCAAGACTGAGGACACGATCCTTTACGCCGCATGTTTCGACGCTAACGGTGGTTTGTTCGAGCCATTGTTCGGCGAGGAAGACGCTATCATCTCGGATGCCTTGAACCACGCCTCTATCATCGACGGTGTTCGTTTATGCAAGGCTAAACGTTATCGCTACGCCAACGCCGATATGGCGGACTTGGAGCGTTGCCTACAAGAGGCGCAGGCCCAACGTCACCGTATCATCGCCACGGACGGCGTGTTCTCCATGGACGGCAATGTCGCTCCGATGGACAAGATTTGCGAGCTTGCCGAGAAATATGACGCATTGGTTATGGTGGACGAGTCTCACTCTGCCGGTGTCGTAGGCCCGACGGGTCATGGCGTAGCCGAGCAGTTTGATGTTTACGGACGTGTAGATATCTTCACGGGTACGCTGGGTAAGGCGTTCGGTGGTGCCATGGGTGGCTTCACGACCGGAAAGAAGGAGATTATCGATATGTTACGCCAGCGTTCTCGCCCCTACTTGTTCTCTAACTCCGTGGCTCCGGCCATCGTAGGCGCAAGCTTGGAGATGTTCAAGATGTTGAAGGAAAGCGACGCTTTACATACGAAATTAATGAACAACGTAAGTTACTTCCGCGACAAGATGCTGGCAGCCGGTTTCGATATCAAGCCGACTCAATCCGCTATCTGCGCTGTTATGTTGTACGACGCTAAGTTGTCTCAAGATTTCGCCGCCAAGATGCAGGAAGAGGGTATTTACGTAACCGGTTTTTATTACCCGGTAGTACCGAAGGAACAAGCTCGTATCCGTGTACAATTGTCCGCCGGCCACGAGACTGAGCATCTGGACAAGGCTATCGCCGCGTTTATCAAGGTAGGAAAAGAGCTAGGCGTTATCAAATAACACCTCTCTCATTCATCATACAAGGCCACATCCGGGCAAGATGATCTGGGTGTGGCTTTTTAACCACTAAGAACAATCATGCAACTCAGTAACTACCATAGTCATTGTACTTTTTGTGATGGAAGAAGTATTCCGGAGGATTTCGTGAGATTCGCCATAACACACGGGTTCCGTGCGTACGGTTTTTCCTCCCACTCACCGCTTCCGTTCGAGACCTTCTGGAATATGTCTAAAGACGATATGCCGGAGTATCTGCAAGAGATAAAACGACTAAAACAGAAATACAGCGATCAACTAGAAATATATGCCGGTCTGGAGATTGATTATCTGGACGAGACCTATAACGCCTCGATCCCCTATTTCCAAGAGTTGCCTTTGGACTACCGGATCGGTTCCATCCATTTCCTGCCCGTATCAGAGCGTCTGGTCGAAGAGAACATGGTCTGTATAGACGGCTCATTCAGGGAATACGCCCACTCCGTGGAGCGGCATTTCGGGGGAGATGTCCGGTTGCTTGTCAAGCGTTTCTTCGATACCACGATGAAAATGATAGAGGCCGGAGGCATCGATATCGTCGGGCATATGGACAAGATCTATATGAACGGACAGAAATACGAGATCTTCAATTTTGAGGAGGATTGGTATCGGAAGCCTTTTGAGGCTTGTCTGGATCTGGTTCAGGAGAAAGGGTTGATGGTAGAGGTCAACACCAAGAACTGGACCAAGAAAAAAGAGCTTTACCCCCGTGTGGAATACCTATCACGGATGCGGGAAATGAATATCCCTGTCATGGTGAACTCCGATTGCCATTATCCGGATTTGGTGAACGACGGTCGCAAGGAGGCTTTCAAGTTGCTGAAGCAAGCTGGCTTCAAGTCCACCCGTGAGCTCGTGAAAGGCAAATGGCAAGATATCGCCCTCTAGGATTTATTTTTCCGCTTATACAGGAAGGATTGCCAACGCTCCTCGGCGTTCCCTTGACGAAACATGTCATAACGTGCCATCGTAAAGAACAGATCCGATAAACGATTCACGAACGCCATGATCCCGGCAGGAACCGGGTCTTTCCGATTCAATGTCCACAAGCGGCGTTCGGCCCTGCGGGTGATCGTACGGGCCAATTGGAGGTGCGCCGAAACAGGTGTGCCTCCCGGAAGGATAAAATACCCGTTATCCTCCATCTGGGCGGATAGATCATCGATATGGGACTCACAAAAGACGGCCAAATCATCGGGGAGCGGATTCGGATTCTTATCACGGATCGCCGATGGTGTCGCCACATGAGACATCACGGCCATCATCTCACGCTGTATCCTACCCAGCAACACCTGCCATTCATGATCGGGAGGCAGCAACGTACGGACAATGCCGATCTCGGCGTTCAACTCATCCAACGTCCCATTCGCCTCGATACGGATGTCATCCTTATCGACACGCTCACCGCCATGTATGCCGGTTTTTCCTTTATCTCCTCCACGGGTATATATTCTCATAGGATACTCATTTTAGAACTTATGAAAAAAGACTACCGTATTCCGGCGATAAACACTATAGTATTCATTTCCAAACACTACTGTGTTTATCCACGAATACTATAGTGTTCTCGCACGAACACAGTAGTCTTTCCTATTCGTTAATCAAAGAAGTGCTTAAACTTACTGAAGATTTTCTCTTTCATCGTCTTATTAGGCTGGAAGTTCGGTGAATTCTCCAATCCGTTCAGCGTCTCTTTCTCCGTAGACGACAAAGTCTCGGGGATATATACGCTCACGTTCACCAACAAATCGCCCGTACCATAACTATTGATGGAAGGAAGTCCTTTATTACGCAAACGAAGCACCTTACCCGGCTGTGTACCCGGCTCGATCTTCAATTTCGCCTTTCCGTCGATGGTCGGGACCTCTACCGTGGCTCCCAAGGCTGCTTGCGGAACACTCAGCAGCAGGTTGTATAACAGATCGTTCTCATCACGAATCAACTCCGGATGCGGTTCCTCCTCGATAAGGATCAATAAGTCACCGTTGATTCCACCATGTCGTGCGGCGTTACCTTTACCATTCATGGAGAGCTGCATGCCCTCGGCTACACCGGCAGGGATATTGATCGTGATAATCTCATCGTCGCGAACGACGCCCTCACCGTTACACTCCGTACATTTCTTGACAACGATCTTGCCCTCGCCACCACAAGTAGGACAAGTCGTCTGCGTCTGCATCTGCCCAAGGATCGTGTTGGCGATACGGGTAACGACACCGCTACCTTTACACGTATCACACGTCTTCACACCCTCCGAGCCTTCCGCCCCGCTACCGTGACAATGCGAACAAGGCACATACTTCTTCACCTTGATCTTCTTTTCCACGCCGTTAGCGATCTCTTTCAGGTTCAGCTTCACCTTCACACGCAAATCCGATCCACGGTTCACACGGCGTCCTCCACGAGAACCGCCGAAACCACCGAAGCCACCAAAACCGCCAAAATGTCCACCAAAGATGTCGCCGAACTGGGAGAAGATATCCTCCATGGACATACCACCACCGAAGCCGCCACCTTGTGAAGCCCCGCCGACACCCGCATGGCCGAATTGGTCATAACGCTGACGCTTTTGCGGATCGCTCAACACGTCGTATGCCTCTGCCGCCTCCTTAAAGTTCTCCTCCGCTTGCTTATCGCCCGGGTTCTTATCCGGGTGGAATTGTATCGCCTTCTTACGGTACGCTTTCTTTATCTCATCCGCCGAAGCATTCTTCTCAACGCCCAGCACTTCATAGTAATCCCTTTTAGCCATCCTTGTATTTGTTATTTGCCGATTTTCCGATTATTCTCCCACTACTACTTTAGCGTGACGTATTACCTTGTCAAATAAGGTATATCCAGTTTGTACGCAATCCAATACCTTGCCCTTCATGTCCGGTTCCGGAGCGGGAATCGTAGCGATAGCCTCAAACTCCTCCGTGTTGAACGGCTTACCTATGGCCTCGATCGGCTTTACGCCTTGCTGAGACAGATAGCCCATGAACTTACCGAAAATCAAGTCCACGCCTTCTTTAACGGCCTCTACATCCTCAGCCGTGCGGACATTCTGCAAAGCACGCTCGAAATCGTCGATAATAGGAAGAAGGTTCTTTAACGCACCCTCGCCGCCAGTCTTGATCAAATCAGCCTTCTCACGCATCGTACGTTTACGGTAATTGTCAAACTCCGCCATCAAGCGCAGGTGGGAATCGTTCAATTCGTTATATTTCTTTTGCAAGGCTTCCACCTCGCCCGACACATTGTCAGAGCCGGCAGTTTCATCTGCCGCATTTGACTGTTCTTCCTGCAAATTTGTCGCTTCCTCATTATTCACGTTTTCGTTTTTTGAAGCGTTTTCTTTTTTCTCGTTTGGATTCATCTTGCTCATAATCTATCTGATTTTTTTCATTACTAACTAATTGTAAGCGAAATACGGTACCACATAAATACCCTTAAAAAGTATATACACAGCATCCATATCAAGTTCATACACTATTATAGCAGCAAATATATTGCCAACTATTCCACCACATCAAAAATATCTTTACCTTTGCCTATGTTTTAAACGAAACAGGTATTTTTAGAGTAAATAAAATTCCAGAATATGATGAGAAGTGTGATTTTATCAACGTTACTATTAGTATTGGCGGTCTGTACGGTTTCCGCCCAAAACAGGAATACATCCATCTGCCGACTAGGCTTCACATACGATATCAGCCAGAGCAAGAACTGGGGAAACAACAAGCCGGTCATTAAAAGCGTCATCCCTTATTCATCCGCCGAGCAAGCAGGTATTAAGAAATACGACGTGATCGAGGAGATCAACGGTGTACCTGTGACGGAAATATCTGTCGATGAGATCCCACAACTGCTGAATCCCGCCGGAAGAAACGATGTCCTATTGACCATCAGCAACCTTTCCTCTCCTTCTAAACAAGTATTGGTAAAGAAGGACTGCAAGAAAAGTAACGCCATCACGGAAGACCAGCTGGCATCCGCCTATGCGATGTATAGCTTGGAGACAACCAATGAGCAAGAATTCGTATGCCCGTTCAAGACTACTGTCACATCCGACGGCGTAGATTTCGGTAACTTCAAGACATTCGCCTTCTCGACCATCGACGAGAATAACCGTAAACTGGAAACGGTCATCAACGAATGCATCGAGAACGAGTTGACCAAAAAAGGACTTACGGTTGATATCGCGAAGCCGGATTTATTGATACAGACTTTCTATTTTTTCGATAAGAACCCGAACTATCTGGGAGCGAATAAAGTATTGGTAGAAAAAGAACCGACTTACCGGTACAACTTCTCGCACAGTAAGATGGAGAAATTCCCGTTCTTGAATTACGCCGCCGCCGAAGCGGAAGCCGAATATCTGTTGCAATTCGGTATCCGTATCATCGATCAAAAAGATATCCCCGGACGTGTACTCTGGGAATGTGAGGCGAACGAGTTGCTGGAAGACTCTTATCGTTTAGACGAATACGCCCGGGTGCATGTCCCGTTGATGTGTATGCAATACCCATACACGAAATACGGACGTAACGTACCGTTCAAGGTGAGCAAGAAGACCTATAATTATACGGGGATCAGCTACGATATCGACAAATTGGATCAAGTGGTTGACGTAGATCGTAACTCTCCCGCTTATGCGGCAGGCATCCGTCCTCGTGACATTATAGAAAAGATCGGCCGCCATAAGATGGATCATTCGGCAGAGGAGTTCTCATCCGCCTACAAACGCTTTATCACGAACACGATGCAATATCGTGATCCGAAGACGATGTTTACGGACGCGAACGGTTTCAAATATTGCATGTTTTGGGACGTATTCAAATATCCCCAAATAGCGGATGCGTCGCAAAGCTCCGATTACTTGCCGGCGTTCTCTTATTTATACTATTTCGCCCCTTATATTAATCCGTCCGGCAACAACGCCTGTACATTTAATATAAAGCGTGGCAAGACAAAATTAGAAGTAATTATCCGTCCTACCATTCGCTCTGAAGTGACGGTAGAGATCAAATAAAGATTTTACAAACACGTGATATATCCACAAAATTTTGAACAAAAGACGGGCTTTGATAAGATCCGTCACTTAATCACAGAAAAATGTTTAAGCCCGCTCGGGGAAGAGCGGGTAGCGGAGATGGGATTCTCCGCCGATTTCGAGGTCGTATCCAAGCGATTGGAACAAACCGATGAGTTTATCCGTATCCTACACGGAGACACGGAATTCCCCGCCAGTTATTTCTTCGACGTGCGCTATTCCTTGAAACGGATTCGGCCGGAAGGTACTTGGCTGGATGAACGGGAGTTGTTCGACCTCAAACGTTCCTTGCAAACGATCAATGACATCGTACGCTTCTTCAAGCCCATGGACGATGAGGAAATCAAGTATCCGGCCTTGACTGAATTGGCGGGAGATATCTTTGTCTTCCCCCAATTGATTGGAAAGATCGATAGCATCCTCGATAAATTCGGCAAGGTCAAGGACAGTGCTTCCTCCACCCTATCGCAAATCCGCAGGGAAATGACGATCACGATGAGCGGTATATCCCGCAGCCTGCAATCCATCCTCCGTGCGGCTCAATCGGACGGGGTTGTCGATAAGGACGTGACACCGACCATGCGCGACGGTCGTTTGATGATCCCGGTAGCCCCGGCCTTCAAACGAAAGATAAAAGGTATCGTACATGATGAGTCCGCCAGTGGCAAGACGGTCTTTATAGAGCCGGAGGTGGTCGTGGAAGCGAATAACCGCATCCGGGAACTGGAAGGGGAAGAACGCCGGGAAATCATTAAGATACTGACGGAATTCACGAACGTGATCCGTCCTTTAGCTCCGGATATCCTACAATCTTACGAGTTTCTTGCCGACATTGACTTCATTCGTGCGAAAGCGTTATTCGCGGAGCAAGTCAAGGCGATCAAGCCGATCGTGGAGGATAAGCGACAAATGGATTGGGTACGTGCCGGGCATCCGCTCTTATTCCTGTCTTTACAGAAACAGGGCAAGCAGGTAGTTCCCCTCGATATCGAGCTGACCGAGGGAAAACGGATCTTGATCATATCCGGTCCGAACGCCGGTGGTAAATCCGTTTGCCTGAAAACGGTCGGATTACTTCAATACATGTTGCAATGTGGTTTATTGATTCCTTTGCATGAGCGATCAAGAACCGGGATCTTCGAGCATATATTCATCGATATAGGCGATGAGCAAAGCATCGAGAACGATTTGAGTACCTACAGTTCCCACCTTACCAACATGAAGTATTTCGTGAAGAATTGTAACGAGCGGACCATTATCCTAATCGATGAGTTCGGTAGCGGTACGGAACCCCAGATTGGCGGCGCTATCGCCGAGGCTTTATTGGATCGCTTCAACCGGAATCATAGCTTTGGGGTAATCACGACCCACTACCAGAATTTGAAGCATTTCGCCGAGGATACGGAGGGTATCGTAAACGGTGCCATGTTGTACGACCGCCATTTGATGCAGCCCTTGTTCAAGCTTTCTATCGGAAATCCGGGTAGCTCGTTCGCCGTAGAGATCGCACGCAAGATCGGTCTGCCCGAGGACGTGATAGCCGACGCTTCCGCGAACGTCGGAGCGGATTATATCAATATGGACAAATACCTGCAAGATATCGTACGCGATAAACGATACTGGGAAAGCAAACGGCAGAATATCCGTCAGCAGGAGAAAAAACTGGAAGATGTCACTTCTCGTTATGAACAAGACTTGGAAGCCGTAAACAAGCAACGGAAAGAGATCATCCGGGAGGCAAAGGCCGAGGCCCAACGTATTCTAGCGGAGGCTAACGCCAAGATCGAGAATACCGTCCGTGAGATCAAGGAGGCCCAAGCGGAAAAAGAACAGACCAAACTGGCCCGCAAAGCCTTGGAAGAGTTCAAGAACTCCGTAATGGCGACCGAAGAAGAAGACGATAAGATCGCACGCAAGATGGCGAAGCTCAAGGAACGGAACGAACGGAAGAAACAGAAACAAAAAGTGACGGCCCAGCCAATATTTAATAAAGAGGTGATAGAGGTCGGTGACAATGTACGCCTTAAAGGGCAGGTTTCCGCCGGAACCGTTATGGAACTACAAGGAAAGCAGGCCGTAGTAGCATTCGGGATGATCAAAAGCACGGTTAAGCTGGAGCAGTTGGAAAAGGTAAGCAAAGGCCAGATCAAACGGGAAATCCAGAAAAGCACGTTCGTCAGCTCCCAGACCACTGACAATATGCATGAGAAGAAGATAAACTTTAAGCAAGAAATCGATGTGAGAGGAATGAGGGGCGATGAGGCATTGCAAAGCGTGACCTATTTTATCGACGACGCCATTCAAGTCGGGGCAGGCAAGGTTCGTATCTTGCATGGAACCGGTACGGGTATCTTACGTCAGCTAATCCGGGATTATCTGCGCACGGTTCCCGGTGTCCGTCGTTTTCAAGACGAGCATGTGCAGTTCGGAGGTGCCGGCATCACCGTTGTTGAATTCGATTAAAAAGAGATCCTTATTATGAGACGGAATGAATATACACACAGGAGAAGACATATATCCAACCGGCATTTATCGGACAAGTATTATTACGCCGGCGAACATGAGACAGCAACCGGCATCCGTCTCACGCAATACAACGAACAATCTTTGCATACGAAAGAGGTGCGGATAACCGACACCTCTTTCAGCAAACTATCCGACCCGGATCAGATCAATTGGTTCGAGGTTAGCGGATTGACCAATGCGGATGCCATTACCCGTATCGTAAAAGATTTCGGACTGCATAATCTGGACGCTAAGGATATCTTGACTCCCCAACACGTGGTCAAGGTAGAGGAATACAAAGGACGAATGCTTATCGTATTAAACTCCTGCTATTACGATGTCAATAACGAGATGCGGTCTGAGCACATCAGTATACTGGTAGCGAACAATACGGTTATCACTTTTACGGAAAGCAACAACCCCGTATTCGAGGCCGCTCATAAAGCGCTACTATCCAACATGCTGAACATCCGGAAAAAAGGCAGTGGATTGCTGCTCGCTTTCCTTCTAAACACGATCATAGCGAATTTAGTAGAATCCGCCTCAAAGGTAGAAGAGATACTAGAGGATATAGAAGAGACCTTGCTCGATCCTAAGAACGATCAGGGTAATATGGGTTCCCTAATCCAACAACACCGCCATGAGTACATGATTATCCGTAAGAATAGCCTACCGCTGAAAGATCAATTCTCAAAACTATTACGAACAGAGAACGGGATTATCACCCCGGATATCCTGCCGATCTATAATGACCTGCAAGACCAACTCCAATTCGTTATCCAAACAACGGAAAGCTGCCGGGAAATCACCTCTTCCCTTGTCGATCTTTATATATCCAATAACGATCTTAGGATGAACGCCATCATGAAACGGCTGACGATTGTCTCCACCCTTTTCATCCCTTTGACATTCTTGGTGGGCGTATGGGGTATGAACTTCAAGATAATGCCGGAATTGGATTGGCGTTACGGTTATTTCATAGCTTGGGCCGTCATGATAGCTACCGGAGTATTGACTTGGCTATATATGAAACGAAAGGATTGGTATTAAAACCAATCCTTACGATCTGAAGAATTTCTTCCTATACTTATAAAAAGTATTCTTAGAGACGTTGAAATGCTCGCAAATCGATCCTACCGATTCTCCCCGCTCCAACATGTTCATGATCTCCCCCTTATGGGCGTCTAAGAAGAACAACTTGGATTCCGAGCCTTTAGGACGTCCCAACCGCTTTCCCGTACTTTTCACCTGTTCCAAGGCGTCTTTTGTACGTATGGAAACCAGACTGTGATCAATCTCGTCTACTTGCTTGAAGACATTAATCATCAATTGGCGATCCATCCGGTCATCGAATATATAACGGTCGTTTATACAATAGACCGTCACGTCCTTCTCCATGCAAACGGTAAGTATCCCCATCAACTCATATAAGGTAAGACACAAACGGGTAATATCCGATACGATCAAGGCATCCCCTTTCTTCAAGCGTTCGAGAACAAGTTTTAACTTTGGTCCCGGCTGTTTCGCTTTCTCTCCGGATACTTCCATGACCCATTTATCCACATGGATATCTTTGGCCGCGGCAAAAGAAGAGATCTCTTCCCTTTGAATATCCAAGTGTTGCCGGTCTGTAGCCACATTTAAATACGCTATCGTCATAAATTTCACTAATTGTTTCTAGCGTGAAGGTACAAAAAGAATGAGTATATCTTCAAGATTATGGGATGTTTAACGCTTTATTTCGTACATTTGCGTTTATATTCATATATTATGATAACACATATACGAGTAGCTAGCCAACAATTGGAACAACCCCGATTCGAGTCCCCGAAAGAGTTGGTCTCTTGGATGGGCGCTATCCAGGCGCAGGAGTATGAGATGGCCAAATGGGCGATCGGTATTCGCTTGAGATCCTCTTCCCTTGAAAAGGTAAATGAGGCTTTGTACAAAGGTGATATTCTACGTACCCATGTGATGCGTCCTACTTGGCATTTCGTGGCCGCCGAGGATATCCGTTGGATGCTTATGCTATCTTCCGAGCGTATCAAGGCTGCCGTTATGTCGTACGCCAAGGGACATTTCGGGAAGATAGAAAAAACGCTGTTCACAAGATGCCTAGATCAGATCGGAAAGATATTGGAAGGATACAAAAGCCTGACCAAACAAGAAGTAACGGCGGAATTGCAAAAATCCGGGATTTTGCCCACCATAGATCACGTAAACCTTTTCCTTACATGGGGTGAGGTGGAAGGCATCGTCTGTAGCGGGATCGATAAAGGAAAGAAAACGACTTACGCCTTATTGGACGAACGTGTCCCTCCTACTCGTGAACTTTGCAGGGAAGAGGCTCTGGCGAGATTGGCATCCAGATATTTTCAAAGCCACTCCCCTGCCCAGTTACAGGATTTTGTTTGGTGGTCCGGGCTAACCGCTACCGAGTGTAGGCTCGCTATCAATCTGATCAAGACGGAGTTAATGACCGAGACGTTCGATTCCCGTGAATATTTCATCCACCAATCATGGAAAGGAAAAAATGAGAGCAAACCTGTACTGCGTCTCCTCCCCGCCTTCGATGAATACTTGATCAGTTACAAAAACCGCACGGACGTATTGCCGCTAGAACATCATCCAAAAGCGTTCAACCGATTCGGCACCTTCTACCCGGTTATCTTGTATAACGGAAAGATAATAGGTAATTGGAGCCGCTCCATTAAAAAAAACACCATTCAAATAGAAATGGACTTTTTCGAGAAGAAGCCCCGCATTCCAGTGAAATTAATCCAGCAGGCCGAAGCGCAGATAGACGCTTTTTATAGAGGCTTATTGTACCGCCCAGCGCTTCAATGTCGGGAAAAATAATTTCATATTCGCTACGGCCTCCTCTTTCGTATAATGAAGGTCCGCATCTTTATTGAACTCATCGACAAACTGGACACAATGATCGATCATCTGATCCATCGTACAGTCCATCGTGAAGGCCCCGTCCTTATAACAATAGCAACAATATTCCTCATTCTTGCTTCCGTCATGGTTCGTTCCTAACTCCTCATTCTTTTGCAGCGGCATACCGCAGCTTTGGCAAAATTTTGTTTCCATACTAATTTATTTTATAGGTATATAAATCTTTGTCACTTGCGTATCGTCATCCTCTTCCGAATAACTCACATATTCCTCAAACGCCATTCCATGCCGTTTGGTATAATTGAAATCTATATTTATAGTATTATATAGTTCTTGTAATCCCGCATAACTACCTTTTAAGGTATAAACCGCATATTTTCCTTTCTGCAAACGAATCGTACCGAACATCCCTGATGGAATAATCTCCTTCCCGACCGAAGCGCAAGCGTAAAAACGACATTGGTCCGGATGAGTGACGTTCGGGTCATCAAAACTTAGACCAATAAAGCGGGTGTCCTCTGATAACGCTTGATTCTCTTTTAAGAATCCGATCAACAGATTCCATGCCTCCTCATAGGGTTCCGCCTCACCATATTTTCCAAAAATCCGGATATAAACCAAATCTAAATCATCTACCTCACAAACCTCAACTTCAAGATCGTGTGGATTACTCCACTTCTCGGTCTCTTCTCTCAGACGTGCTCGCAACTTATCCATATAAGCTTTCGGAGATACGCTGAATTGTTTCTTGAACGCTTTCGAGAAAGATTGGGGGTTATCATAGCCTACCCGACTCGCTAGATCTGCCAGACTCATATCTTCCGTATGCATATATAGAACCGCTCGCTCTACACGTTGCCTCGCCACATAAGCATATAATGACTCATTCAAGGCTCCTTTCATAATACGTAGTAGCTGCCGCTCGGACACGTTTACTTGCCCGGCTATTATATCCAGTCGTAAAGGGAGATGCAAATTCGCATTGATATAATCAATTACTTGATTGATTTTCCGTTGATATATGTTTTCCGTATCAGGCTTCATCCTATAGATTCTTATGATGACAAAAATACATAATCCCAACAGACTGACAATTGTCCAATCTCGCCAATTTGAGATTTCCCCTATATTTATTTAAAAGCCATCAACTTCAAGATTCTATAGATTGTAAAATCAGTAATTCTGTTACACTTATCAGTAATTGGTATACAAAAGCAATGGAATATCTTAAATAATTTTGTGATATGGATAAAATCAAGAAAACAAATATGAATATAAAGAAAATAACCATTGCCATGTTGATCACATTAATCTCCATTGGCAATATAAACGCACAAGAAATGAAAACTGAAATTCCAAAAATTAGCGAATTCCCTACAGGAAATGAAAACACCGGGTTTGAACAATATTTCTCGGGGAAGTCTTGGCTGGCGCCATTAACAAGCAACAAGGGTTTAAACGTACCAATGTTTAACGTAACGTTTGAACCTAACTGCCGAAACAACTGGCACACGCATACAGGAGGACAAATACTCATCGCCGTAGGTGGTGTGGGTTATTATCAAGAACGAGGTAAAAGCGCCCGTCGTTTACTACCCGGGGATGTTGTCGAAATCGCACCAAACATAGAGCATTGGCACGGCGCCTCACCGGACAGTTGGTTTTCGCATATCGCCGTAGAATGTAATCCCCAAACCAATAAAAACACTTGGCTTGAGCCGGTAAGTGATGAGGAATATGGGAAGGCCGTAAATGATAAGTAGTAGATTTTCCTTATCGTTTACACAAACCGAGCCTAAAAGACACTCCGGTTTCCCCTAGAAGAAACTGCAGTTTCTATCCTAGCGGGAAACTGTAGTTTCCTAAGAAAGAAATACAAAGAAACTGTAATATGCTAGTAAACAGAATATTGAATAATATATTCTCATCCTATGCCCTGTATATAAGACATTTTTCTCACAAAATTCAATCCGTACAATTAATATCATTAACAGATTCATTCTCATACGCAGACTTTTGTGATTTTATAAATATATCACGGTACTCATCAAGTAAGTTAATGTCCTGCAAATCATTAACGCCTAAAATCTCACGGATTAAATCCGCCTTGCCTGCTTCTATCTCCACTTTCGGTATCATATATCTTAATTTAGATTAATAAATAAAATCATCTGTTTGGTGTTTTAAACAGACATCGTCACCCTTTTGTTTATACAAAATTTAAATTTAACACAACAAATTTTACAGTATCCGAAATTTATCCCCTTAACTTAATCAACCAATAAGGATAGTCAAATCCCTTTCTAAATTGTTATTCACTAACAAGGATATTTCAAAATCAAAAAATCAATCTTATGGAGAAAAATATTTTCTGGTTAGAAAATGACCAACTCAAAGAGATAGCCAGTTCATTTCGGGAAAAGGTTGAAGAGGGATTAAAACATGAAAATGCGGAGATACAATGCATACCGACTTTTATCTCTCCCAAAACCTCTGATATTAATGGAAAAGCATTGGTTCTCGATTTAGGAGGAACCAACTATAGAGTAGCGACCGTCGATCTTGGACAAGGATCACCAACCATCCATCCCAACAACGGGTGGAAAAAAGACATGTCGATCATGAAATCACCGGGATATACTCGTGAGGAGCTATTTAAAGAATTAGCCGATATGATTGTCGGGATAAAACGGGATGAGGAAATGCCAATCGGCTATTGTTTTTCTTATCCAGCAGAATCCGTACTCAGTGGAGACGCCAAATTGTTACGTTGGACAAAAGGAGTCGACATTAAAGAAATGGTAGGGCAATTAGTTGGCAAACCACTTCTCGACTACCTAAACGAACATTGTAAAATCAAATTTACAGGTATTAAAGTATTAAACGATACTATCGCCAGCTTGTTTGCCGGCCTAACCGACAATAGCTATGACGCCTATATCGGTCTGATCGTAGGAACAGGCACCAACATGGCCACTTTCATTCCGGCAGATAAAATAAAGAAATTAGATCCGAGCTATAATATACAAGGCTTAGTCCCTGTCAACCTAGAGTCGGGCAACTTCCATCCTCCATTCCTCACGACAGTCGATGATACGGTTGACGCCATTTCAGACAGCCTTGGAAAACAGCGGTTTGAGAAAGCGGTTTCGGGTATGTATCTAGGCGATATATTGAAAGCGGCTTTCCCTTTGGATGAGTTTGAGAATAAATTCGATGCCCAAAAATTGACCGCTATCATGAACTATCCGGATATTCACAAGGACGTATATGTAGATGTAGCTCATTGGATCTACAACAGATCAGCACAATTAGTCGCCGCATCGCTACTGGGCCTTATTCAGTTACTGAGATCATATAATAAAGATATACAAAAAATCTGTCTAGTAGCCGAAGGCAGTCTATTTTGGAGCGAGAATAGAAAAGATAAAAACTATAACATTCTTGTTCTGGAGAAATTACAAGAACTCCTTAATGAATCCGCATTAGCGGATGTCGAAATCCATATCAACAATATGAATAACGCAAACTTGATAGGAACAGGTATAGCGGCGCTCTCTTGAAATCAATATGAATGAAGTGAATCTTGAACTATAAAATTACGTTTTTCAAAATAAATAGAAAGTGCGGGTATTCTTTACATACGATACCCGCACTACTTTTTCCGCAGAAAAATGATTGTATAATTCACTCATAGCGCATCGCACAAATGGATTCAGCCCCAGAGGATGAAATATAACCGCAATCATATCAATATTAGCTAGTGGTTTGGATTGGATATCGTAATCAATAGAGAATACCGAAATTTTCCGCCTTATTGATAGCTTCGATCGCATTATCTACATTTAGCTTTGCCAATATATTCTTTCGGTGATTATTTACCGTATAAATACTAAGATTTAGCTTATAAGCGATCTCTTTGCTCAGAAAACCTTGCCGAATTAATATTAGTATTTCTTTCTCACGCTTGGTTAATTGAGGTTCGGCTAGAATAACTGTCGACGCAAGTATCAGTCCTGTCTTTCTATTGATAACTGTCCGTTTAATTCTTTCGGTAGGCGATACAATCGGGATAATACTTGGTTCCGAAAATCTGTACCCGCTGATATTGTGCAAATTGTATCTGTTCTCATTTATCTATTATGCTTTACTTTGCATTATTTTAGTTTTCAAATATATTTAATGATTATGAAGTTGAAATTTGCCAAGAGAATGTCTTATATAAAGGCTTCGGAAATAAGAGAAATACTCAAAGTTACAGAACGGGAAGATGTTATTTCATTTGCTGGTGGACTACCTGCCCCTGAGCTATTCCCCATAGATGAAATTAACAAAATGAATCAGGTCGTTTTGCAAGAAGCAGGAGCAAAAGCTCTTCAATATACGACTACTGAAGGGTATTATCCTTTACGTGAATGGATTGCCAAACGAATGAATGAACGCTTAGGGACATCGTTTGATAAGGATAATATTCTTATAACTCACGGTTCGCAACAAGGATTAGATTTATCCGGAAAAGTATTTCTGGACGATGGTGATATCGTATTGTGTGAAAGCCCCACCTATTTAGCAGCAATTAGCGCATTCAAATCATATGGGAGTAGCTTCATTGAAATTCCAACAGATGAAGAAGGCATGGATATGGCTACTTTGGAAGAGGTACTGAATAATACTCAAAATATAAAACTAATATATGTAATACCAACCTTTCAAAATCCCACTGGAAAAACATGGAGTTTGGAAAGACGAAAAAAACTGGCTGAACTATCTGCTTTATATGATATTCCTGTTATTGAAGATAACCCTTATGGAGAATTAAGGTTTGAAGGAGAGTCTTTACCCTCTATAAAGTCTTTTGATAAGGTAGGTAATATCTTATGTACTGGTAGTTTTTCTAAAATCTTTTGTCCGGGCTTTCGGATTGGGTGGATTGCAGGTGATAAAGATATTATCCGCAAGTATGTGTTAGTTAAGCAGGGCACTGATTTGCAGTGTAACACAATAGCTCAAATGACTATTGCCGAATATCTAAAACGATATGATATTGATGAGCATATTAGCAAAATAGTAGAAGTCTACAGAAAACGCAGAGATATAGCATTAGAATGTATTGAACGCTATTTTCCTAATGACATAAAATATACTCATCCTCAAGGCGGGTTATTTACTTGGATTGAATTACCCGAAAATATTTCAGCGCGTGACATCCTGCAAAAATGCATTGAACAGAAAATAGCCTTTGTACCCGGCGGTTCATTTTATCCTGTTGAGCACAAAGAAAATACATTTAGAATAAATTACTCTAATATGCCAGAAGATAGAATCATGAAAGGACTTCAAGTAATAGGGGAAGTACTAAAGGAATACATACATCAGTTAAAGTGATTTTTAATTATATCCCCCAATTGTTTTAAACGTTCTTCAAGAAGTGGAGTCCATCGTTGTCCATAGCTTAAACGCATACAATTGGTATATTGCTCTTGTAATGTAAACATACGTCCGGGGGCTATGCTTATTTTTCGCTGCATAGCCCGATAATAAAGTTCTGTTGTATCAATCTGTTTGTCTAATTCCACCCAAAGCATAAATCCTCCTTGTGGAGTAACAATTTTTGTATTCTCGGGGAAGTAATCCATGATGGAATGGGCAAAATGAATACTGTTTGCGTATAATTCTTGTCGCAGTTTACGTAAATGGTTTTCGTATCTGTCATTCTCCATGAAATTGGCAACCGCTTCTTGATTAAGCGCAGGCGTAGAAATAAGGTGAATATTCTTTTGGCGAATAATAGCATGTTTAAATTTGCCGGGAGCAATCCATCCTACCCGATACCCCGGCGCTAATGTTTTAGATACCGCACCACACCATAAAACAAGCCCCTTCTTGTCAAAAGCCTTGCAGGGCTTAGGACGTGAATTTCCAAAAAATAAATCACCATATAAATCATCCTCGATCAAAGGTATATCATATCCGGCCAGCATATCAACAACTACCCTTTTATGTTCATCAGGCATACAACTTCCCAATGGGTTATTAAAGTTGCTTATAAGCAGGCAAGCTTTAATTTGTGGTAAAACTTTTTTCAGCGCATCTGGATCAATCCCTGTTACTGGATTGGTAGGTAATTCCAATATACGCAACCCCATACTATTGGCTAATTGTAACATTCCAAAATAGACCGGACTTTCAACCGCAATAGTATCTCCTACCTTAGTAATTACAGATAAAGCTAAAGCAACCGCATTAGTAACTCCAGCAGTTGTCACTATATCATCTTCTGTCAAGTTTCCCTTCCAACTATACGTAAAACGAGCTATAGATTTACGTAATCGCATATTTCCCTGTGTTTCATCATACCGGGTTCCATTACCCGGAAGTGCCTGCATAGCTCTTATAAGTTCTTTATTAAGTTTTGCAATTGGTAATAAAATATCTTCGGGCATTCCTAATGAAAATCGAGTGATCGATTTATCTCCTATTTCTAACGAGCTGTATACGTCAGCAATCAAATCTATCACCTCTTTGCTCTCAGGCTTTACAGACGGTTGTGTTGTCGCTGGAACAGATAGGCGTATGGGTTTGTAATTGACAATATACCCTGATTTTGGGCGTGATATTATAAATCCGTCTTTTTCCAATTCATAATATGCCTGAATTGCAGTATTAAGACTTACACCATTTTCATTGCTAATAGTGCGTAAAGAAGGTAGTTTCTCACCAGCTTTCCACACGCCTTTCTTAATTTGATAGGCAATAGTTCTCGCTATTTCTTGATATAGGATTTCTTTTTTCATACTTGTCAGGTGTTATCTGTATCCTGCAAATATACAAAAATCGTGTCTGTATCTGTTTTGGACTTTGAATTACTTTTACAGAATGACTTTTGTATTGCTTTGCTATTCTTAAATGAAAGAAAGGTATTCGAGTAAACAACTGAATTTAAACACCATTAATAAAAAAATCACAGTAAAACAGGTTTCAGATGATAATATCTAAAATCAATACAGAGATTGAAACCTTCTGCATGGATAGTGATTTCCGACAATCGTACCCCCTAATCGTTTTTTGGGGAAGGGGGTACGATTTGGATACTCAACCGTGTCTTTTCGTGCCCTTTTTTTGTCTTTTAAGCAAGACTGAAACAATAAAAAAAGTCCTACAATACGTTGATATTGTAGGACTTGTCTCTTTTTTGTCACCGTTTGGCTTTGTTCTTATGTGATCCGCCTGGGGCTCGAACCCAGGACCCCAACATTAAAAGTGTTGTGCTCTACCAGCTGAGCTAGCGAATCATCCTGTGCGTTACTTTTGTAATGCGAGTGCAAAGATAGGGGGTTTTATTTTATTATACAAATTTCAAGAGGGGTAAATTTTAGTTTTTTCATGGGGAGCAAACGCAAGAAACAAGATATAAGCACTTTACATCACGTATTACATCATGCATAAACCGGTTACATATCTTCACAAGACGAAGACGAACCACAATCCTAAATCGTTAGGATCACACAACCTAAAGCCACATGATCGCACAGTCCTAACCACAACGCCGCACAACCTCTCCTACCCTCATTTATGATAACGCTAAAGCTCAACTTCCGAGGCATAGCATATCTACCGGCTTCTTGCACAAGAGAATTGAACCGAGTAATCTCCACACGCCAAACTTGGCAATCGGTAGATATCTGATACCTATGATCTTTGTTCATTTGTAAAATAAAAGATATTTACGTAGATTTGTACACCATTATTTTAAGTTAAGGAACCAATTAACACACAAAAAATTATATGGCAGACGATAAGAAGATTATTTTCTCGATGGTAGGCGTGAACAAGATCTTTCCGCCTCAAAAACAGGTTTTAAAGAATATATATCTGTCCTTTTTCTATGGGGCGAAGATCGGAATCATCGGATTGAATGGTTCCGGTAAATCTACGTTGCTGAAGATTATCGCCGGTATCGATAAGGATTATCAAGGAGAGGTGGTCTTCTCCCCCGGGTATTCCGTAGGGTATCTGGAGCAGGACCCTAAGTTGGAGCCGGGCAAGACCGTGAAGGAGATCGTGCAGGAAGGCGTGCAGGAGATCGTGGACACCTTGAAAGAATATGAGGAGGTGAACGAGCGATTCGGCGATCCGGAGGTGCTGGAAGATCCGGATAAGATGGATGCCTTGATCAACCGTCAGGCGGAGTTGCAGGACAAGATCGACGCTACGGACGCATGGAACCTCGACAGCCGTCTGGAACGTGCCATGGACGCTTTGCGTTGTCCGCCAGAGGATCAGGTGGTGGATACGTTGTCCGGAGGCGAGCGTCGTCGGGTGGCCCTTTGCCGATTGCTGCTCCAGCAGCCGGACGTATTGCTGTTGGATGAGCCGACCAACCACTTGGACGCCGAGTCGATCGACTGGTTGGAGCAACATCTGCAACAATATGCCGGTACCGTTATCTGCATCACGCACGACCGTTACTTCCTAGACCACGTGGCCGGATGGATCCTTGAGCTGGATCGTGGCGAGGGTATCCCTTGGAAGGGTAATTACTCCTCTTGGCTAGACCAGAAGACGAAGCGTATGGCTCAAGAAGAGAAGCAAGTCAGCAAGCGCCGTAAGACCTTGGAGCGTGAGCTGGAATGGATCAATATGGCGCCGAAGGCCCGTCACGCCAAGGGTAAGGCACGTCTGAACTCGTACGAGGCCCTCTTGAACGAGGACCAGAAGGAGCGTGAGGCTAAGCTGGAGATCTTCATCCCGAACGGCCCTCGCTTGGGCAATAAGGTGATCGAGGCACAGCATGTGGCGAAGGCGTTCGGCGATAAGCTGCTGTTCGATGATTTGAACTTCATGCTTCCCCCGAACGGTATCGTGGGAGTCATCGGGCCAAACGGTGCCGGTAAGACTACCTTATTTAAGATGATCATGGGCATGGAAAGCATCGACAAGGGGACCTTCGAGGTGGGCGAGACCGTACAAGTAGGTTACGCCGACCAGACCCATAAGGATATAGACCCGAAAAAGACCGTTTACCAAGTCGTATCCGGCGGACAAGAATTCATCCGTATGGGCGGCAAGGAGGTGAACGCACGCGCTTACCTGTCTAAATTCAATTTCGCGGGAGCGGATCAAGAGAAGCTATGCGGCGTACTCTCCGGAGGAGAGCGTAACCGCCTGCATCTGGCGCTGACGCTGAAAGCGGACGCAAACGTATTGCTGCTCGACGAGCCGACCAACGATATCGACGTGAACACGCTACGTGCCTTGGAGGAGGGGCTGGAGAACTTCGCCGGTTGCGCCGTCGTCGTCTCTCACGACCGTTGGTTCTTGGACCGTATCTGTACCCATATCCTGTCGTTCGAGGGTGATTCCAACGTGGTCTTCTACGAAGGGACCTATTCCGAGTACGAGGAATACAAACGTAAGACCTTGGGCGACGCCGAGCCGAAACGGGTACGCTATCGCAAACTAATCGTTGATTAATCATACTATAAATAGAGTTTAATGCCATGAAAAAAAGAATGCTATCTTTGGCTGTATTAGCCGCTTCCCTCTTCTGTTTCTCCGATGGGGCGAACGCACAGAAGACCGAGAAACTGTTCAACGGGAAAGACCTGTCTAACTGGAATTTCGTAGTCGACAAAAACTCCGTCCCCGCCGATCAGGTCTATTCCGTACGCGACGGTAAGATCTTCATCACCGGCCAGCCTTTCGGCTATATGTACACCAAGGAGAAATACAGCGACTATAAATTGCACGTGGAATGGCGTTGGCCGAATGGGGATTCCAACGCGAACAGCGGCATCTTCCTGCATATCGCAGACCTAAAGAACCCCTTCCCGAACGGGATCGAGTGTAATCTGCAAGCCGGGAGGGCCGGATTGTTCGTACTGCTGGGAGGCTCCGACCTTGTCGAGTACCAGCAACGCCCGGGAGAGGAACGTCCCTTTTTCCCTGTCGTAAAGAACGTGAACCCGTCCAGCGAGAAGCCCGCCGGAGAGTGGAACGAGGCGAACATCTTCGTGAAAGACGGCGTCATCACCGTTTACATCAACGGCGTATACCAGAACACCGGAACCAACAAGGTGAAGGAAGGCCATATCGGGCTACAGAGCGAGGGTAAGGAGGTTGAGTTCAGAAACGTAACCCTCACCAAGTGGTAAGCGGAGCCGTTTCCGGCGCATCTGTAATAATTAAACGGAATCTTTTAAATAGTATTAAAATAATATAGTACATTCGCGAGGATTCCTTTTCAATGAGGAACATATCATTGCAATAACCAATTTAAGAGGTAATGAAAAGAGACAACATCATTTTTGACATTATCGAGAAGGAGCACCAACGCCAATTGAAAGGCATTGAGTTGATCGCTTCCGAGAACTTTGTCAGCGACCAGGTCATGCAGGCCATGGGAAGCTGTCTGACCAACAAATACGCCGAGGGATATCCCGGCAAGCGTTATTATGGGGGTTGCGAGGTAGTAGACCAAAGTGAGACGATCGCTATCGAACGGTTGAAAAAGCTATTCAACGCCGAATGGGCCAACGTGCAGCCTCACTCCGGGGCGCAGGCCAACGCAGCCGTATTCTTCGCCGTATTGAATCCGGGCGACACGTTCCTCGGGTTGAACCTGTCGCATGGCGGACACCTGTCCCACGGTTCACCAGTAAATAGCTCCGGCGTTCTCTATCACGCTACCGAATATAATGTAAAGGAAGATACCGGACGGGTGGACTACGACCAAATGGAGGAAGTAGCCCTTCGTGAGAAACCGAAATTGATCGTTGGCGGTGGTTCCGCTTATTCCCGTGACTGGGATTACAAACGTATGCGTGAGATAGCCGACAAGGTAGGCGCCTTATTGATGATCGATATGGCTCACCCGGCAGGCCTGATCGCCGCCGGTTTACTGAACAACCCGCTGGAGTACGCTCACATCGTAACGTCTACGACGCATAAGACCCTGCGGGGTCCTCGTGGCGGTATCATCCTGCTGGGTAAGGATTTCGAGAATCCTTGGGGCAAGAAGACACCGAAAGGCGAGATCAAGAAGATGTCTCAGTTGTTGGACTCCGCCGTATTCCCGGGTATCCAGGGTGGTCCGCTGGAGCATGTGATCGCGGCCAAGGCCGTAGCCTTCGGAGAGGCTTTGGAGCCGGAATACAAGACGTACCAAGCACAGGTGAAAGCGAACGCCGCCGCTATGGCCAAGGCCTTCACGGACAAAGGGTACAAGATCATCTCCGGCGGTACGGACAACCACAGCATGCTGATCGACCTGCGCACGAAGTTCCCCGACCTGACCGGTAAGGTGGCCGAGAAAGCCTTGGTAGCCGCCGACATCACGGTGAACAAGAACATGGTTCCGTTCGACAGCCGCTCGGCCTTCCAGACCTCCGGTATCCGTGTGGGTACGCCCGCTATCACGACCCGTGGCGCTAAAGAGCCGCTTATGGGCGAGATCGTGGAACTGATCGACACCGTATTGGCCGCTCCCGAATGCGATAAGACCATCGGCGCCGTTCGTGAGAAGGTGAACGGTATCATGAAGGAATATCCTATCTTCGCATGGTAAATAGGAAATTGAGAATTGAGAATTGAAAAGGATGCCAAACGGCATCTTATCTTCAACTCTCAATTCTCTTTTTAAACTCTCAAAAACATCTAAACAATATTCAATTTTCAACTTTCAATTTTTAATTCTATGAAAAAGCTCCTTGCTACAATCTGCGCCGGCGCTGTCTTGGGCCTGATGGCCTCGTGTGATGATGCTCCCGGTAAAGCGAAAGCTTACAACCAAGGTATCAACATCATCCCGACACCGGTCAGCCTTACGCAGAACGAGGGAAACTTCAAGCTAAACAAAAACACGAAGATCTACGCTTCCACCCCGGAGGCGAAAACCGTAGCCGAGTTCTTCGCGGCTAAAATGAACACGGCGACAGGCTACCAGATAGCTACCGCCGACAAAGAGACCTCCGACGGTATCTCGTTGGTTATCGACGGCTCTCTGGACGTAAACGACGAGGGATACACGTTAGACGTAGCCGACAGCGGCGTCCGTATCAAAGCCAAGACCCCTCAAGGTCTTTTCTACGGTATGCAATCGTTCTTGCAATTGCTGCCCGCCGAGATCGAGAGTCCTTCCGCCGTGAAAGGTATCGCATGGACCGCTCCGGCCGTATCTATCAAGGACGAGCCTCGTTTCGGCTACCGTGGTATCATGCTAGACCCCTGCCGCCATTTCATCCCGGTAGAGAATATCAAGAAGCAGCTGGATGTATTGGCCTTGTTCAAGATCAACCGCATGCATTGGCACCTGACCGACGACCAAGGATGGCGTATCGAGATCAAGAAGTACCCGAAACTGACCGAGATCGGCTCTAAGCGCATCGATGGCGAGGGTACCGAGTACGGAGGCTTCTATACCCAAGAGGAGGTGAAGGATATCGTTAAATACGCGGCGGATCGTTTCATCACGATCGTTCCCGAGATAGAGCTTCCGGGACACGAGATGGCCGCTATCGCCGCCTATCCGGAGCTGTCTTGCGAGGGTAAGCAGGGTACTCCCCGTATTATCTGGGGCGTGGAAGACATCGTATTATGCGCCGGGAAGGAAGAACCCTTCCAGTTCTTCGAGGACGTGATCGCCGAGGTAGCTCCCCTATTCCCGGGCGAGTATTTCCATATCGGAGGCGATGAGTGCCCGAAGACGAGCTGGGAGAAATGCCCGCTTTGTCAGGCCCGTATCCGTAAGGAAGGCTTGAAAGGCGACAAGGAGCATACGGCCGAGGAGAAACTGCAGAGCTATTTCGTGCAACGCATGGAGAAGGTCGTAAACAAGCACGGCAAGAAGATGATCGGATGGGACGAGATCCTCGAGGGAGGTCTGGCTCCATCGGCCACGGTAATGTCTTGGCGAGGTGAGGAAGGCGGTATCGCCGCCGCTAGCATGAACCACGACGTGATCATGACCCCGGGAAGCGAGGGCATGTATATCGACCAGTTCCAAGGCGACTACAAGATCAACCCGGTATCTATCGGAGGATTCACCACGGCGGAGCGGGTCTATAAGTACAACCCCGTCCCCGACACGCTGGCAGCGGCCGGTAAAGGGCATTTCATCAAGGGCGTGCAATGCAACGTATGGAGTGAGTACCTTTATAACACGGACATCATGGAGTACCGTATCTATCCTCGTATCCTAGCCCTCTCCGAGATCGCTTGGAGCCCGCTGGACCGGAAGGATTACAAGGACTTCGAACGCCGTCTGGACAACGCTCAGGTTCGCCTAGACGGACACGGTATCAACTACTACATCCCGCAGCCCGAGCAACCGAACGGTTCTTGCAACTTCGTGGCTTTCACGGACAAGGCTACCATGACATTCACCACGAACCGTCCGATGAAGATGGTCTACACGCTGGATGGCACCGAGCCTACCCCGGAATCTACCGTATATACGGCTCCTTTCGACATCACAGAGACTACGACCGTGAAGATCGCTTCCGTGTTGCCTTCCGGCAAGATGGGTAAGCCTCGCACGATCCTCGTGGAGAAACAAACGCTGGCTCCCGCCAAGGAGGTAGCCAAGACGACCCCGGGCCTCGACATGGAGGTATTCGATGGCATGTACCTAAGCGTAAATAATCTGGAGGCCGCTCAGAAGACCGGTAAGAAACAGGTCATCAAGACGACCCGTGAACTGACCAACCAAGTGCCCGCCCCCGAATCCATGCGAGGCGTGAAGCAATACGCCGCTATCGCTACCGGCTACGTGAATATCCCGGAGGATGGCGTTTATTACATCTCTTCGGATTTAGAGGAGGTATGGATCGACGGCAAGTTGATGGTCAATAACGGTGGCGAGGTAAAACGCTTCTCCCGTCATGACACCTCCGCGGCCTTGGCAAAGGGCTTGCACGAGATCAAGCTGGTATTCCTCGGACACATCATCGGAGGTTGGCCTTCCAACTGGAACGACGGCAGCGTACAACTCCGTAAATCGGATGCCGAGAAATTCACGCCGATCACGGCTGAGATGCTAAGTCATTAAGATCATTTCCGAAGGGGGGAAGCGAGCGATCCTCCCCCCGATATAAACCGCAGGGGCGGGATTCGTCCGCCCTCCCACGCATACACGGCACGGGAGGGCGGACAGATCCCGCCCCTACTGCATTCTTCCGGCGAATATAATTGTGTTTAATAGCGAACACTACTGGGTTCAACCATGAATACTATTGTGTTCAACCGCAAACACTACTGTTTTTTTACCCTCAACTCATACAAGTCGTGGCGACGGTCCCGAAGGTTACGCACGCTACCATACGTATGCAACTCGTTGAGCAAATCAAGGTCCACGTCCGATACGAGGATCATCTCCGTATTCGGGGTTGCCTCCGCACGCTTGCCATCGGTCGGGAAAGCGAAATCGCAAGGCGTGAACACACCCGACTGGGCGTACTGTATATCCATATTATGCACACGAGGCAGGTTGCCCACGCTGCCCGCTATCACCACGAAGCACTCGTTCTCGATCGCCCGGGCTTGGGCACATACACGAACCCGAGAGTAACCGTTCTGCGTATCCGTAAGGAAAGGCACGAAGAGGATCTGCATCCCTTGGTCGGCCATGATACGGGAAAGCTCCGGGAATTCCACGTCATAGCAGATCAGCACGCCGATCCGGGCGCAATCCGTATCAAACGTCTTCACCATCTTCCCGCCCGAGAGTCCCCAGCTCTTCTGCTCGTCCGGGGTGACATGTACCTTCTCGTACATCTCGTAGGAGCCGTCACGACGGATCAGGTATCCCACGTTATACAGCGCCCCGTCCTCCTTCAGCAAAGGCATGCTACCGGTGATGATATTGATATTGTAACTGATGGCGAGGTTCACGAATCGCTCACGGATCTCCTCGGTGTACTGGGCCAGCCCACGGATGCTCTGCGCCTCGCCCAGATGGTTGAACTTGGCCATCAGCGGAGCGTTGAAATACTCGGGGAAAAGGACGAAGTCGCTCTTGTAATCGGACACGGCGTCGACGAAGAACTCCACCTGCTCGAACACGTCGTCCAGTGTCTTATAAGGCCGCATCTGCCATTGTACCAGACCGACACGCACGGTTGTCTTCTTATCCACGTAATCCGTCGTAGGCGGCTGGTAATAGATATTATCCCATTGCAGCAGGGTAGCGCAATGCTTCGACTCCTCGTCGTTCGGCAAGTAGTTCATCATCACTTTCCGCACGTGGAAATCGTTGGAGAGCTGGAAGGTGAGCACCGGGTCGTAGATCTGGCGTGAGCGCACCTTCTCGATGTATTCCTTCGGGCGCATATGATCGGCGTATTTATAATAGTTCGGGATACGTCCGCCGAACATGATCGCCTTCAGGTTCAACTTCTCGCACAGCTCCTTCCGGTACTCGTACATACGGCGGGCCAGCCGGAGGCCCCGGTAGTCCGGATGGATGAACACCTCTATACCATATAATATATTCCCGTTCGGGTTATGCGTGCTGAACGTCTCGTTGCCCGTTACCTTGGCGTAGGTATGATCCCCTTTCACCATGTCATAATCCACGATGATGGAGAGGGCGCATCCTACGATCCGGTCATCCACCAGCGTCACGACCTGTCCCTCGGGAAATATCCGTATCAACGTCTCGATCTGCTTGCGGGTCCAGAAAACATCCTTGTCGGCATACACCCTCTTGAAAGATTGCGACAACTGCGTATAGTCCTCAAGCTGCAAACTTCGGAGCTCTACCTTGTTTATCTTATGCATTGGTTCCATAACACATTTTTTTTGTTAAAGTCGCCGCGAAGTTAGGATAAATACAGATAAAGTGTACCGGCCCTCCTGCCCTATCTGACCTACTCCATGTATAATTTCAAGATCGTCACTGAATTAGGCGGGAAATTATAGATAAACGGGCCGCTCATCGGGAATACGATAGGCTCGGTGACAGGCGTTACGGCCCCCGGGTTCTCAAACGTATTACGAGCCTCCGGCTCCCCTCTCAATTGGATCAGCTCCGCCTGGTTACGGATATTCACTCCCTCGATACGCAAAGAGGTCTTCTCCTCGTGGCGGGTCGTATTCACGACCTTCAAGTAAATCACCCGGTTCTCCTTGTCGAGGGTAGCGACGGATACCAACGACGGGATCGGGCGCATATCCACCTCATGCAGCAATACGCCGTCCACATAGCAACGGACGCGCTCGTACTCGCACGTCATGCGAACCGTATACCACCGGTTACTCTCAAAAGGGAAGCGCACGGGAGAGACCAAGCTATCCTTCACGCCACCTACTTGATGGTACAGCTCGCTCGTTCCCACCCCGATCGTCAGGGCGATATAATCCGCCTGCTCGCCCGTCCGCCCGTTGTCGCGGAGGCGAAGCTGTATCTGCCCGCTACCTTTCGTACGCCGGACGGTAGCCGTATATTCATAGGCGTAGCTCGTAGAGTCGCCGAACAATACCTGGTTCCACCGGTTGGCCTCCGGCACCAACGTACCAGCCTCCGGGACCCTCCATCCCCCGCTCATCACGGATATATCCGATACGGGCACGCCGTCGATCCGCACGTCCTTGAACTCATAGCTATTATCAAACATCTCTACGCCCGCCCGGCCCGTACGTACCTGTGGCTTCTCGTAGGTATCCACGATCGTCTTCAGCACCTCATCCCCCCGATGGCGGGTAAACATCTTTAATAAATGGTAGGAAGGAGAGACCACCGCCTGATGGGTGTTGAAAGAGATCAACGGATGGCGCTGGTTCTCGAACCCGGCGTTGCCCAATACCGGGGCATACGCCAAGCGGCGTACCATATCCGGGTTCTCCTCCGCCCCGACCAAGAAACAGGCCTCGGCCACCGCCGCCCGGAGCGTACCGGCCAAGGGCCGCTCCGTCGTCCCAAACTCCCCGATAAACACCGCCGGCGAACGTCGGGAATACCGGTCGCTATTAAACCTGCTGGCGTTCGAGAGGAAGAAATGCTCCCCGGCGTAATAATGGGAATCCACCCACTCGCTACGGCCTCGCTTCGTGAGGGGCGAACTGCTGATAACGGTAATCTCCGGATAGGCCTCCTTGATCGCCTTGCGGAAAAGCTCAAAGCGCCTGAAATACTCCCCGCCATAGTTCTCGCTGCCGATCTCGACATACTTCAAGTTGAAAGGTTCCGGATGCCCGTTCCTCGCACGCAGGGCGCCCGGCAGGGAATCCGCCGGGGCGTTCGCGTAGGCGATAGCGTCCAAGGCATCTCCCGTGAGCTTATCCATCGCCGTGATATCCTCGTAGCGGGGCCGACGGCTTTGGCTCGTGATCCCGCTATTAATAACGTAGATAGGCTCCGCCCCCATATCCTCGCACATTTGCAAGTACTCGTGGTAGCCCATGCCGTTCGTCGTACCATAGGCCCATACGTTCCAGAAATGCTTACGCTCCGAGATATCGCCCAGCGTCTCCCTCCAGATAGGGTACGTACCCGCCGTATACCCCTCCACGAAACTGCCTCCGGGGAAACGGATAAAACGAGGGGCCAAGGAATCGACCAGCGCCGCCAAGTCCGGTCTCAGCCCGTTCTTCCGTCCCTTCCACGTATCCTCCGGGAAGAGCGATACCACATCCAGCCAAAACACGGCGGAGGTATCGGCCGTGATCGTCAAGACTGCGTTCGGCGCATCCTCCGTAGCCGTAAACGTATGCCTGTATCGTTTCCACTCGTATAGCGGCGCTACCTGAAACACATCGCTCAAGACCGTATTAGCCATCGAGTCCTCCAAGGCCACCCGGATGGTACGGGGCACCATATTCGCCCCCTTGGCGAAAAACGATAGATCGTATCGTTCCCCTTTCCGGATCGGTATCCCCCGGTATCCCTCGGCTATCACGCCTCCGCGCCCCGACTCCCCGGAAGTCGATACGGCCACGAGCAACGACCGCCGGTTCTTATCATTCACCAGCTCCTTCATATCCGGGTATATCTGTGTATTAGGGACGATCCGCCTCCATCCCGGTACGGAATCTCCCCGCATGAAAGGGATCGTCCATCCATTCGGGGTAATCAAGACGTTCCGGGCGGCGTCGTAAGGGCAGTTCAAGGGTGGCACGCCATCCTCGAAGCTCCGGTTCTGGATCAGCTCGGCGTACAGCCCCCCATCGATCCCGTGGTTGATCTCCTCAATGGTCAAACCATACAGATCCGGGTTCACGGGAACCGTCAGGCCATCCGCCTCCACGGTTATCGTAGAGATCACCGGCATCTCCGGCTGGCAAGAGGACAAGCCCATCCCGACAATAGCGCCAACCAATAAATGAATAACATCAAAATCTATATATTTCCTCCAACGCATCTTCGAATACTCATCTCATTTATGTGCGTACAAACTTAATCAAAAAATCGCAGTTTCCCCTATTTTCAAAGTCCGAACTGTTTTTTCAAAAAAACAATTGAAAAACATAGATTTTTCCAATTAAAAGTTCTAAATTTGCATGACAAATAAAACAAAAGACGACAACATTATACGACTCTATGGAGAAATCTGTTCTTTTAGTGGATGACAAGCAAGAAATCGCAAAGATAATCATGCTTTATTTATCAAGTACTTACAAGGTATCTTATAAAGAAAATCCTTTGAAAGCGATCGCTTGGCTTCAAGAAGGCAATTTACCGGATTTGATCATCTCAGACTTGAATATGCCAGAAATGTCCGGAGAGGAATTCTTGGTTTATTTAAAAGCGAACTATCTGTTCAGCCATATACCGGTCTTGATCCTATCGAGCGTAGAGAGCAGCTCAAATAGAATCCGTTTGTTTGAGGAAGGGGCGGAAGACTTTATCTTGAAGCCTTTCAATCCAGAGGAATTAAGGGTAAGAGTAAAACGAATATTAAGATAATGAATTATGTCTTTTTCGGTAATAACGTGCCGTTAGCCGAACGTTTACGTAAGGCATTAGGCACCGGGGTCATAGAATGTATAACGCTTCTGCAGATGAAAAACACGCTTCTTCCTGCCGAGGAAATGGATTATTGTGTATTCATCGAGAAAACAGATCCTACGTTAAACATTCCTGCGATCATGCATTTGCATAAGACGTTTCAAAATATATATATCGTATTAATCGCCCCGGAAATGACCCGGGAGGAGAAAATATCCTATTTGCAAGCCGGAACGGACTGTGTCATCTCCGAATCCACCTCTAAGGAAGATTTAGTGAAGCTACTGGGTATCGCCGAGAAATGCAAGAGAATGGAAAAAGCGCGTAAGCCTCAAATAAAAGAGCCTGATCTCGCCATTTTCAAGCTGCCTTTATGGAAAAGGGTCTTCGACATCATTTTCTCATCCATGGCGCTCCTCTGCCTCTCCCCTATCTTTATCATCACGGTGATTTGGATCAAGCTGGAGGACAAAGGCCCCGCTTTCTACAAGTCGAAACGAGTAGGCAGCAATTACAAGGTTTTCGATTTTTATAAGTTCCGCTCTATGTATATGGACGCGGACAAGCGCTTGGCTGAATATAAGAAACTTAATCAGTATATGGAATCTATTGATGAAGAGGCCGTGGCCTCTTCATCAACTTCTGTGAATTCACAGAATGCGACCTCTTTTTTTAAAGAGAATAAACAAAATATCATTTTATATTCTGATAATGACGCTACTCCCGAAAACGACTATCTAAAAATAAAGCGTCACGAACGTTCCAACGCTTTCATCAAATTAGAGAATGATCCCCGTATAACAAAGATCGGCCATATTATCCGGAAATATAGCATTGACGAACTCCCCCAGCTATTCAATATATTAAATGGAGACATGTCAATAGTTGGTAACCGCCCTCTTCCCATATACGAGGCTGAGCTACTGACCAGTGACGAATACATACAACGCTTCATGGCTCCTGCCGGCCTTACAGGCCTCTGGCAAGTAGAGAAACGTGGCAATTCTGGTAGTATGTCCGCCGAGGAACGTAAACAATTAGACATCAAATATGCTCATACCTTTTCTTTCTGGCTAGACATAAAGATTATATTCAAGACGTTTACGGCGTTCGTGCAGAAAGAGGATGTATAAACTATACATAGCTGATAACAAACATAATTCACATGAAGATACTATTTATTCTATTATTCATATTAAATGCTTTTTCAATTGTCGCACAAAAAAAGAAGACATACTTCGATAAAGCGACAACAATAGAAGTAACTTCCGGCACGGATTCTATAAATGCCATGCTAGATGACTATGAACGTATTCAATTACCACCTCTATCGGTTTTTCTGGAATCCGTATATGACCATCCTTCTGTCAGAATTTATGAAGCTAAAAGAGATGAGGCTAACGCCGATATGAAGATTACAAAAAGAGAATGGTTGGACTATTTCAGGGTATACGGCCAATATCAATATGGGCGATTAGTTCAACTTTCTACAAGAGAAACCATAGAAGATCCTTCATTTCTCACCAGTATAGGCAGTAATCAGCATACTTACAGTGTAGGTATTTCCGTGTCTATCCCATTCGGAGACTTATTCAGCCGAGGCCAAAAAGTACGGATGAAGAAAGCTCGTTTCCGTCAATTGGATTATGAGTATGAAATGTCCATAGAAGAACGGAAATTAAGAATACTGGAAGCTTATAATAGTGTCTTACAAGCATTGGCTACATTAAAAGCTAAATCAGATGCTGCCGCACTTTACAACGCCCAGATGAAAATCTCCGAACAAGATTTTATTAATGGAAAAATTGATATTATCTCATTATCCATGGAACGTGGACGTCGTTCTGGTGCCGTGATTTCTTACCAAGAAGGTCGTGCGACCTTACACAATGCCGTAACTTTATTAGAAATGCTCACAAATGTTAAGATTATAAATCGATAACCCATGGATATAACACTTTATATATCGCGTTTTATATATAGAATCCGGCATCAATTAGTATTCGGAACGCTAATAATAACAGCGTTGGTTGCTTATTTCAGTCAATTCTTAGAAAAAAAATATACAGTTACCACCTCAATTTACACTGGCATTACGTCTAATACAGGATTAGATGATGAGACTCGGCCTGATTGGCAAGCTGTGAATAACACCTATGATAACTTGGTAAATCTAACCAAATCAAGAGGAACCTTAGAAAATGTCTCATTGAAATTACTAGCTCTAAACTTAATGCATGGAGATCCGGAAATAGATAATCTATATATAACAGCAAATAACTATAAAAAGTTGATAGCTTCCGTGCCAGAAGAGATCTTACTTTTAGTTGATACAACTTCTCTTGACAAAACCGTTAACTTATTCAAGGAGTATAAATACAGCGACAGTCGTAATTATTTACATGAGTTGTTTAATGGATCTAGTGCATTTTACAGTTACAATGCCTTATCCAGTATTATCATCAGAAGGCAAGGAAACAGCGACTTAATAGAGATAGCTTATACTTCTACCGATCCCGGTATTACATGGAATACGGTCAAATTGGTGAGTGAAGAATTAAAATATTCGTATAACAACTTACGATATCAAACCGCAAATGATATTGTTAAATATTATGAGGAAGAACTTAAGAAACTTCGTGTACAACTGAATAAGCAAGAAAACGAGCTTACTGATTATAATGTAAAGAATAGTGTTATTAACTATATTGAGCAAACTAAAGCTATCGCCCACTCTTTCGCAGACTTTGAGAATCGATATGAGGAGACACGGCGAAATTACGAGAGCTCATCCAGCATTATCAAAAATCTGGAGCAGTACATGGATATTCGTACTAAATTAGTTAAGTCCAATGAGGAATTCATTAATACCTTAGCCGAGGTATCCCGTATTAGTGGTAAAATAACAGAAATAGAGACTTTCACCTCCGATGAAATGCTAAGTAAAGACCAAGAGTTAGTAAAATACAGGGAAGAACTACGAGATGCCGAAAAGAAAATAGGTCTAATTACTAATAATATTAATAGTTATAAAGAAAGTAAAGAAGGTTTAGCCATTGAAGGTTTAGTTCAAGAATGGTTAAATCAAACACTTATACAAGCGAAAGCTCAAGCTGATTTGAAGGTTCTAAACGAGCGCAAGAATGATTTTGCAGATCAATACAAGAATTATTCTCCTATTGGTACACGAATAAATCAACAAGAACGTGAGATTCATGTAACCGAGCAATCTTATCTTGAAGTACTTCATGCTTTAAATATGGCAAAGATGAAGCAGAAGAATCTTCAATTAACCTCTTCAAACTTAAATACGATCTCGGATGCCTCCTATCCTTTATTCAGTGATAAAGGAAAGCGGTTTCTATTAGTTATTGCCGCATTTATTGGTAGCATTATCTTTATTATCGGATTAAACCTAGTTATCGAGTTGCTAGATCGTACGCTCCGGGATGCCGAACGGGCCAGACGTCTTACTGGCATGAATATATTAGGGGCTTTCACAGGACGTAATTCCCAATTAAAATATCGTGGATTCGTAAAAACTTGTAACCGTATCTCTGCGGCTTATGCTTGTAACCGGTTAACACCTTACATCAAAAAGGGCGATACACTTTGTATCAATATACTAAGTCTAGAGGAAAAAGAAGGAAAAACGTTTATCTCACGATATTTCCAGGAATCTTGGGAAGAGCTTGGCTTCAACGTAAAATACCTAAGAGTCGGTCAAGATATCCCAATCGATGCCTCCTTATTCATGGCTGAACATATAGACAAACATATCCAGCTTGAAAGCAGGCCGGATATATTAATCGTTGAGTATCCTTCTATCCAACAGTATGGTGTTCCATCCCATTTACTAGGGTCAAGCCAAGTCAATTTGTTAGTAGCTAACGCTTGCCGGGTTTGGAAAAATAGCGATACGGAGTTAGTTAAATATCTGCGTGACATTACAGAAGGCACGGCATTGTACTTATATCTAAACAATGCCACGAGAGAGGCCGTGGAAGATTTCACGGGGCAATTACCCCCTCAAACATCTATGCGATCTTTCGCAAACCGGATGATGTATATGGGATTAACGGCGACTAATACCGCTGTAAAATAACGAAAACACATGGAAACATCAAGATACATACAAGAGGACAATACTTCGTTCAAAATATCTCAGCTCTTTCTTGTCTTAGGGTTGGGAGGTATTGGCATATCCTTGCTGTATAACTCAATTCCAGTATTCATACTAATAACTTTGATTCCATTATTCTGTGTAGGAGGTATCCTTTTATTAAGATATCCATGGCTTATATTATTCGTTATATTCACGACCAATTACTTCATATTAGGCATCACCCGATACATTCCCATAGAAGGGATCAGTGTTATTATGGAAATCCTATATATGATAGCTTTGGTACTGATCTTTATTCAAGCTGCCCTTTTTCAAAACATAGAATGGCGTAGAGCATTTAATATCCTAAGTATCGCATTATGTATCTGGATGGGTTATTGCATTTTAGAAATAATCAATCCAACCAGCTCATTAGAAGGTTGGATATTATCAAGAGGATTAATATTCAATGGATTGATTATAGTTATTATTACATCTCTATTATGTACACGCTATTCCATACTCAAAGCTATCATATTTTGTTTATCCATATTCACGTTATTTGCGGTAATTAAGACATTAATGCAAAAGTTTATTGGATTTGATAGTTTTGAGACAAAATGGCTTAATGCCGGAGGAGCCACAACGCATATTATTTGGTCTGGAATCCGCTATTTCTCATTCTTTACGGATGCCAGTAATATGGGTGCCAATATGGGTGCCGCCATCATGTTTTTCGGTATAGCCTCGCTCTACATGCGATCTGCATTATGCAAGATATATTATTCATGTATAGCGATTCTAGCACTTTATGCTTTGTTCCTTTCCGGGACAAGAGGAGCTATAATCGTACCATTAGCAGGGCTAGCACTTTACACACTGATCAGCAAACAAACTAAAATGGTCATTGGGGGAGCAAGTATGTTATTGTTTATCTATATCTTTTTCGCTTTTACGACTATAGGACAAAGCAACTCATCTATCAGAAGAATTAGAACCGCTTTTAACCCAACCAAAGATGCCTCATATATCGTACGCAAAGAAAATCAAAAAAAATTAGCCACATATCTCAAATATAAGCCCTTTGGAGAAGGGCTTGGACTATCTGGAGATGGATTAGGAGTAAAAATATCCACTCGTTTTACCACTTCTATTCCAACTGATTCTTGGTACGTGAAAATTTGGGTAGAAACAGGCATAGTTGGATTGATTCTTTATCTTAGTATGATTTTTTTTACTATAGGATGGGGAGGGTGGATCATTGCCACACAGATCAAGGATCTTGAACTAAAAGGATTATTGTCCGGATTACTTTGTGGTATATTCGGTATGTTCATTAACGCATACGCAAACTCGTTTTGGGGTCAATTTCCAACAATGATAATCGCATTTATGGGGCTAACATTTGTGTTAAACGGTCCTTACTTTGACAAAGAGATACGAATAAAAAAATTAACTGTTTCAAATAAATAACGCTATGATTGAACAATTCTTTCAAATAGGAGAAAACTGGATTGATAAGGAACAATATGCCTTTCAATTAGGAGATGCCATCTTATTCCTTTGTTTTCTGATATTTGTACTATATTTATTCGTGTTTGCCATCTATTCAAAACGGAAACCACAGTATAATTATCCTACTGCCAAGAAGAAGTATCGTTTCGCTGTCTTGTTCCCCGCTTATCAAGAAGACGAAGTTATCATAGACTCCGTAAAAAATTTTCTCGTTCAAGAATATCCAAGAGAACGATACGACATTATCGTTATATCTAATCAAATGCGACAAGATACGATAGATAACTTAAAAGCATTATCGGCGAAAGTCGTTAAAATGGATAGTCCCCAAAGCACAAAAATCGAGGCTCTCAAAGAAGCCATACATTATATTGAGAAAGGAGATATAAAGTATGATAATGTCGTTATCCTCGATGCGGATAATATCGTAAAACCAAGTTATCTCGAGAAAATAAACGATGCCCTTTATGCGGGCTGTTCCGCATTGCAAACACACAGGGTCGCTAAAAACCGTGATAGCAATATCGCTGTGCTCGATTCTGTCAGCGAAGAAATTAACAACTCTATCTTTCGTAAAGGCCATACCCGTCTTGGATTCTCTTCCGCCCTTAGCGGCTCCGGCATGGCTTTCGAATACGAGCTTTTCAAGGATATCATACAAGAATGTCACGATATAGGAGAAGATAAATACATGGAAAGAAAGCTTTTGTTGCAAAATGTTTATATCGAGTATTTGGAAGAAGTATATACCTATGACGAGAAAGTTCGAGGTAAGAGGGATTTCTATAACCAGCGCCGTCGTTGGTTGACAACTCAAATCAGCAACTTATTCTCGGGTCTTTTCCAAATGCCGGCAGCCATATTTAATGGAAATTGGGACTATTGCGACAAATTATTTCAATGGATGATGCCTCCTCGCATATTACTGCTAGGTTTTATTATATTAATAGCCTCATTTTTGACTGTTCTCGATTTTATAACATCCATCAAGTGGTGGCTCTTATTGGTCTTGTTAGGTATTACATTCAGTATAGCGGTACCAGACTATCTTGTCGACAGGAAATTCAAGAAAGCGATAGCGAGCGTTCCTGTCTTATTCATACTTATGTTCCTCAATATTTTCCGTATAGGAGGACACAAATTTAATCCAACTAAACATTCTTTAAAACCATGAGAATAGCAATTGAGGCACAACGTATATTCCGGACCAACAAACATGGGATGGACTTTGTCGCTCTTGAGAGTATTCGAGAGTTACAAAAAATCGACAAGGAAAATGAATATTTTATATTTGTCAGTCCAGGTGAAGATCATTGCCTAGAAGAGACAGACAATGTACATATTATTGAGGTAAAATGCCCTACCTACCCTCTTTGGGAACAAGTTGCGCTTCCACGAAATGTAAGCAAGATAAAGCCAGACCTCTTGCATTGTACCAGTAATACCGCCCCACTAAATTGCCCTGTCCCGTTAGTGTTGACATTACATGATATTATTTTCCTAGAACCCCGTCAGGGAGGAAATAAATCTTGGTATCAAAACATGGGTTGGTATTATCGCCGCATGGTGGTTCCTCGCATACTCCCCCAATGTAGGAAGATCATCACAGTCTCTCGTTTTGAGTGCGATCGCATACGTGAGGTATTGCGATTACCCAAGGATAAAATCACAGCTATCTATAATGGATATAGCGAGCACTTTCATCCCCTGCCAGAGATATCATCTATTATCCATAAGTATATTAATAATGACGATTATATTTTTTTCCTAGGCAATACAGATCCTAAAAAAAACGTCGCCCGCACGTTAAAGGCATATAGCCTTTATTTGAAGCACTCAGAAAAGAAACGACCTCTACTTATCGCAGACTTAAGCGAGGATAAACTAGACGCTATCCTACGAGAGCAACGGATAGAAGAGATCAAGCCCTTTCTCTCATACCCGGGATACATCCCTAATACAGACCTAGCTTATCTATATAACGGCGCTTTCGCTTTTTTATATACTTCCCTAAGGGAAAGTTTCGGTATTCCCTTGCTAGAAGCCATGGCTTGCGGCACACCTGTAATTACGGGGAACACATCCGCAATGCCAGAGATAGCTGGAGAAGGCGGAATACTAGTTGACCCGTTGAGTGAAAAAGAAATCGCAGACAAGATACTATATTTAGAGCGAGATCAAATATTCTATCAAAATCAAATAGAATATGGTTTAAACAGAGTCAAAAGATTCTCTTGGTCACAAACAGCGGAAAATCTTTTGACCCTATATAAAACGATTTAAACCTGATAAGTCATGGATATAGGCCCAATCAAACAGAAAATCAAGCAAAATGAGTTTTTGAAGAAAATAGTATTCTATTCAATAACCTCTCCTAAAAATCCTAAACCTCGTTGTTGGGTAAAATGGTTTGTCAATCCTTGGATCCATAAGAAAGGAAAAGGAGCTATCATTCGAAGGAGAAGATCCCGTATTGATGTATTCCCTTGGAATCAGTTCACGGTAGGTAAAAATTCCCTCATTGAGGATTTCACGACCATCAACAATGGGGCAGGCGATGTTATCATAGGCGACAACGCCCGTATTGGAATCGGTTCGGTGGTGATTGGTCCCGTACGATTCGGAAATAAAGTCGGATTAGGTCAGCACGTTTTCATCTCCGGTTTTAATCATGGATATGAGGATGGAAATGTGGATTCCAATGAACAACCTTTAGTAAAGAAAACTGTAGTAATAGATGAAGACTCCCATATTGGAGCAAACTGTGTAGTCGTAGCAGGTGTCCATATTGGTAAGAGATGCCAGATCGGAGCTGGAAGCGTAGTAACTAAGGACATTCCAGATTACTCCGTTGCTATAGGTAATCCCGCTAGAGTTATCAAACGTTATGATATTAACAAACAAAAATGGATAAGAATCTAGTTAGCGTAATCATACCCCTATATAATACCGAGGAGTTCGTAGAAGAGGCGGTAAGATCTATCATGTGCCAGACTTTACGAGAAATAGAGATCATTGTTATAAATGACGGCTCAACAGATAACAGTCTATCTATCATAAAACGCCTAGCTGATGAAGATAAACGTATCCGAATTTATACACAGTATAACCAAGGGCCATCAGTCACCCGAAACAAAGGCTACGAATATACCCAAGGTAAATACGTTTATTTTATGGATAGTGATGATTATCTGGAGCCAGAAGCCTTAGAAACATGCTATATTAAATGTGAACGACAGGCTTTAGATTTCGTTTTTTTTGATGCGGACATATTAAACAAGGAAAAACATAAAAACATATCTTTAAACTATCAACGAAAAGATTGTACAAATCCGGAGTTAGTATATCAAGGCCCATATATCTTAAAACTCCTAATAGATCATAAGGCATATTCTCCATCCCCATGTCTTAATTTCATAAGAAGAGAATACCTAACAGAGATCCAACTCGATTTTCTTCCCGGAATCATCCATGAAGATCAATTATTCACATGCTTGTTATATTTACAGGCCCAAAGAGTATCCTCCATACACAAGGATTTCTTCAAACGTAGGCTACGGGAAGACTCAATCATGACCAGTAAGTTCTCAATGCGAAACATGGAAAGTTACTTTACGATAACTGCCCATTTAAGCAAATTCGCGGACTCACACCCAATGTTCCGTGAAATAATCGACTTATATTTATCAAGAATGCTCAACGCCGCAGTATGGCTATCCTATAAAATACCCTTTAAAGATCGCTTGAAAATAGCCAGACGATGTCTAAAAGAATATAGGCAATACGTGACAACAAAAAATCTAATAGTTTTATTATTCAAATCATTCCTATAAAAACAAAAGAAACTATGGCATCCATAAAAAAAGAATTAATATCAGGAGTATTATATACGGCCATATCCAAATATTCCGGAATAATTATTTCTCTGGTTGTCGCCGGAATATTAGCACGATTAATTGCCCCCGAAGAATTTGGTATAGTAGCAATAGCAACTGTAATTATTTCTTTTTTTGGTATTTTCAGCGACCTAGGTATTGCGCCCGCTATTATTCAAAATAAGGATTTAACAGGCAAAGATCTTAACAGAATATTCTCTTTTACCTTATGGTTGGGAATCATGATATCTATTCTTTTTTTCCTATGCTCTTGGCCCATTTCTTTTTTTTATAAACAAAAGACATTACTGACAATATGCCAACTACTATCCATCAATTTATTTTTTGCTTCGGCAAACATCGTTCCTAACGCACTCCTATTCAAGAATAAGGAGTTTAAGTTTATCGCATATCGTAGCTTAACTATCCAATTTATTGGAGGAAGCATAGCCATCAGTGCCGCCATCGCAGGTGCCGGACTATATGCATTGGTCATTAATCCTATTTTCTCCAGCATTCTCTTGTTTATCATATCATATCGGAAAAACCCTCAAAAGTTACAATATACATTCGGTCTGGATTCGGTCCAAAAGATATTCAGTTTCTCAGCCTATCAATTTTTATTTAATGTAATTAATTATTTCAGCAGAAACCTTGATAAATTATTAATCGGAAAATACATGAATATGAATGCCCTAGGGTATTACGAAAAATCATATCGGCTAATGATGCTTCCTTTGCAAAATATAACCCATGTGATCTCTCCTGTCATGCATCCAATCTTTTCCGGTTTTCAAGATGACTTGCATAAGCTAGCGGATTCATACGAGAAGGTTATTCATATTCTAGCCTTTATTGGTTTACCCCTGTCTGCGTTATTATGGTTTTCCGCAAGGGAAATCACTCTCATTTTGTTTGGGGATCAATGGATGCCCTCCGTTCCGGTATTCCAGATATTATCTATATCTGTTGGTATACAAATAATATTATCAACATCCGGCTCTATTTTCCAAGCGGCCAACGACACTAAAAGTTTATTCATTTGCGGCGTATTCTCCACTTTATTAAACGTATCTGGCATTGTAATAGGGATATTTGTATTTAAAACGCTCGAAGCGATCGCATGGTGCATTACTATCACATTTACGATCAATTTCATCCAATGCTATATATGGATGTATAAAGTGACATTAAAGCGTAATGTGAAAATCTTTATCCGACAATTTTTATCACCTATTGTATTAACAAGTATTTTGATACTCTTACTATGGCCTATATATGAGATATCATACAAGATGACTGAGCTAGGAAGCTTATCCGTTAAGATTCTGTTAGCTATATCTTTTTCTTCCATATATATACAATTAAGTGGAACTTATGATATTATTAACCTACTTAAATCCAAGATACAGAAATGAAAGCTTTATTCCTGATATTTCACGGTCTTAATCCTGCTAATGGGATCAGCAAGAAGATCTACTACCAAGTCAATGCCTTAAGAGCATGTGGCATTGATACGAGACTCTGTTACCTAAATGAGTCTAACGGCAGGAAATTGAGAATGATAGACTCCGAGGTACTACAAGATTATGGAGCAGGGTTCAAGGGTAAAATACTGAAAAGGATAGAATATTCTTCAATCGTTGAATATGCGAAGAAAGAAAATATTAGTTTTATTTATATGCGATCTGATCATAACGCTAATCCATTCACGATTCATATGGTTCATCAAATGCGTAAAGCGGGGATAAAGGTTGTAATGGAAATACCAACTTATCCTTATGACCAAGAATACGCAGGTTTCTCTCGCCGAAAATTACTATTTATAGATCAATGTTTCCGTCGTGTCTTGGCCAAACAATTATGCGGTATCGTGACTTTTTCCGACTATAAAACCATATTCGGTGTTCCTACCATACAAATATCCAATGGCATTGACTTCTCGCAAATTAAATTGAAACAACAGGTCAACGATACAAACAAGGAACTTCACCTAATAGGAGTAGCGGAGATTCATTACTGGCATGGATTTGACCGTCTGGTTAAAGGTCTGGCTGATTATTATGATTCACATCCCAATTACAAAGTCTTTTTCCATATTGTAGGAGATTTCTTCGGGCAACGAGAAAAAGATGATATCCTTCCAATCATCAAACAGCATAAATTAGAGAACTACGTAACCCTTCACGGCGCTAAGCACGGCGAAGAGCTTGACCGGCTTTTTGAGAAAGCAGACATGGCCATCGGTAGTCTTGCACGGCATCGTAGCGGTATCACCCATATTAAAACATTAAAGAACAGGGAATATGCCGCCCGGGGCCTTTCTTTTATTTACTCTGAGACAGATAGCGACTTTGAGAATAAACCGTATATACTTAAAGTGCCCGCAGATGAAACCGCCATCGATATAAACTCATTAATACATTTTTATGAAAAGCAATCTCTTTCTCCCCTTGAGATCAGGGAATCAATTCGATCTCTCTCATGGGAAACTCAAATGAACAAAATAATTAACTCTATAAAAATCTCATAAGAAAAAAACATGGTTATTCCTTCGCAAAAAGGTAAGACGCCTTCTTTTTCCCACGATATTTGTAGGGAGCACTTACTATACATAAATAATATTCACATGACTAGAATTCACGAGTTATAGGCCATTATCTACAAATATATTTTAGTGTCTAGAATCAGCCTCAAGGCTGCACAATCACTCATAGTTTATTAAAATATTCAATCCCTAAAAAAATATCTATTTTCCAATTAACATCACATAATAATCCTCCATAAATTTAGCTATTACTATCTAAATAAAGCGTACTATAACACATGTTTGTAAACATTTAATATCTTCGTATATATTTTGTTTTATTACAATTTTATTCCGATCTTTGCAGAGATTTAAACAACAATTATAAATCCTCACGATCTTCATAAAAAAAGAGTGGAATATTTATTCATTCATGATTTACGGCCATTGTGAAAAAACGATCTAAATGAAATGGTTCTTCAAAAAAGACGGAAACGACACGTTTCCTATTTAAATCTTTTAATAACTCCCTTGTATATTTATATATAGCGGTGCGAAATCGTGGCGAAAAAAAGCAACGATTCCAAGCTTATCCGCTAAGGATTAAGAAGTTCAGAGTTTGATCTAGAATGCGATTCAGAGTACGATATTTATTAACACGCCCTAAAGGGGTATAATTCAAAACATTATGTATAAACTATTCAACACGGATGAGCTACGGAAGAACGGCTACATCCGCTATCCCAGAGTTTTCTTGGATATGCTCATAAGAAATTGTTGCAAGGGAAAGCGGATCCCGACGCAAATAGGGATCATGCTGTACCTGTACAGCAAAGTCGCCTATAGCCCTTACCAATGTCCATGGAAAAATGACACATACACCATCCAGAAAGGGCAATGTATCGTGAAAATACCCGAGCTGGCCACTTATCTTGGCTGCACGGTCTATGCCATACGGAAAGGATTGGAAGAGCTAGAACAAAGCAGCGTGATAACCAAGAAAAAACTAGATCACGGTATGGCGGTGGAAATTATCAATTATCAGTCGTTCATACTAAACAAAACATCTTATGGCAAATAAGAAAACGCTAACCCCTACCTCCCTCCCCGCCAGCCTCACGCTACCCGAAGAGCGGAAAGCGGAGAAAGCCCTGCTCTTCGGGCTGCTGGCCTCACGCAAGAGCCTTCCCGAGATCGCCTTCAGGATAAGGCCCGAGATGTTCACCCACCCGGATATCGCCTTGGCGATAGAGGCCTACCTCAGCCTTCACGGGAAGGGGGAAGGAACGGATATACTCTCGGTGGAGAAAGAGATACGGAGGCTCTCGCCGGAGAGGGCCGGGCAACTGCCCGACCTCTTCGAGCTGGCCCGGCAAGACGGCTACATGGAGGTAGGCGGAGAGTTCGTACGGCAGCATTGCCAGTACATAAGGGAGGCCTTCGTGGCAAGGCGGCTTATCCTGAGGTGCCACGAGCTGGCGCATAAGGCGGCGGCCGACGACCGGGATACGCAAAAGCTGATATCGGAACTGGGAACGGTGGCCGACGAACTGGGCGAGCAGCTCTCCCTCACCCACGAGATACCGGACATGCCTACCGCCACCGCCGAGGCCATGGCACGGGTACGGGAGATACGCGAGCGGGTAGCCCGGGGCGGTACGGCGGGCATACATACCGGGCTGGGGGGACTGGACAGGCTTATGGGAGGGTTGCGGACAGGCTCGCTCCACGTGTTCGCCGCCCGCCCGGGCATGGGAAAGACGGCCTTCGCCCTTTTCATGGCGGTGAACGCCGCCAAGCAAGGGGTACCGGTTTGCGTCTACAGCCTGGAGATGTCGAGGGAACAGCTGATCTTCAGGATGCTGGGACAGATAGCCGACGTGGAGCCTTCGAAGATCACCAAGGGAACCGCCACCGAGGAGGAGATGAGAGCCTTGGAGGAGGCGAGCCGGCAGCTGAAAGAATTGCCGATATGTATCAACCAACGCTCGGACATCCAAATAGACGAGATACGCTGCGACATCTCCCTCAGGAGGCGGCAAGGGAAGTGTTCCCTCGCCATCATCGATTACTTGCAGCTGGTAAACCGGGACGACAAGGGGCAAACCCCGAACGAGGCCATCTCGAACATCACCCGCAAGGCCAAGATTACGGCGATGGACGAGGAGATACCGATCGTGCTGCTTTGCCAGCTGAACCGCAACTGCGAGACGAGGGGGACGTACTCCTTCAAGCATCAGCTATCCGACCTCCGGGACTCCGGCTCTATCGAGCAGGACGCCGATACGGTGGCCTTCATCAGCCGCCTCTTCGTGGTGAACATACACGAGGACCCGGATACGCACCTGCCTACCCGGGGGAGGGGCACGATCCTGCTGGCCAAGAACCGCCAAGGCGAGCTGGGACACGTGCGCTTCATGCACAACGAGGGCGTGACCTCCTTCTGGGACGACACCCAGCCGGCATGCGTCCGTAAGGCCCGGGCGGCGGAGCCTAAACCGAAGGGAAAGGGCCTCTTCGAATGCTGACGGACGATACGCTGCGCAAGGTGCGGGAGACGGCCCGCATCGACGAGGTAGCCTCCGACTACCTCACGCTACATCGCTCGGGGAAGGACTTCGTGGCGCTGTGCCCGTTCCACGACGAGCGACATCCCTCCTTCCGCGTCTCCCCGGCGAGGAACATCGGGAAGTGCTTCAGTTGCGGCGAGGCGGCGGACCCGATACGGCTCGTGTGCCACATGGAGGGATGCGGCTTCGAGGAGGCGGTACGCCTACTGGCACGCAAATACAATATCGAGGTGGAAGAGACCGCTGCCGCTGGTCGTGAGCGGCGGCGGGACGAGCGGGAAGCGTTGTTGCTGGCGAACGCCTCGTTCGCTAGCGGCCTGCTACCGGGCCACCCCGTAGGTACGGCACGTACGATAGAGGATCGCCATGGGCTGGAAGAGACCTACCGCGGCTTCGGCGTGGGACTTTGCCCGCCCGACGTCCCCCAAGTGTTCCGCCCCTTCCTAGGCCGGCTCATCTTCCCGATACACACCACCGGGGGACAGGTGGCCGGGTTCGCCGGACGGAGCCTTACCCCGTCGGAGAAGGGGCGGAAATACGTCAACTCCCCCGACAGTCCTGCCTACCACAAGGGGCATATCCTCTACGGCCTGCACAAGGCGGTGAAAGCCATACGCTCCGAGGGACGCATCCTGCTTTGCGAGGGATACAAGGACGTGCTCGCCTTCCACGCCTCCGGCATACGGTACGCCGTGGGGCTATGCGGCACGGCGCTCACCGAGGAGCATATCCGGGCGATACGGAGGCTGGCCGGGCAGGTGACGCTCTCTCTCGATCCCGATCCGGCGGGACGGCAGAACACGGTCCGGTGCGCCCATATGCTACTGTCCGTGGGGTGCGCCGTCAGCCTACTTCCCCTGCCCGACGGCATGGACCCGGACGAGGTATACCGCCGGAAAGGGAGCGGCGAGCTGGCGCGTCTGGCACGGGAGGGTACCCTCGATTACCTCTCCTACCGCATCCGCCAAGCGGCTTCCCGCCCTCGCACGGACACCGCCGCCATCAACGGGGCGTTGGGCGAGATCGGCCTCCTCTCCTCCCCACTGGCCGTGTACCGAAGGATCGGGGAGCTATCCGGAGCGACGGGAATACCGATAGAGGTACTACGGCAGGAAATCTCCGTCGCCACAGGCCCGAAAAACGTACCGGTACCGGTGCCGAAGAAGGAAGCCGCAGGCCTCACGCCCGCCCTGCCACGAGAAAGGGCGTTACTGCGTTTTTGCCTCACGCACCATGACCGGATGTTCTACGCCCCCGACGGAAGCGAGATTTCCCTGCCCGCATGGGTCTCTGGCGAACTGGCGGACAACGAGCTTCCCCTAGAGGACCCGGAACACGCCCGCTTGCTCCACCTCCTGTCCGAGGGCAAGCACCCGGACGGGATAGCGGACGAGCGGCTCTCCGCCCTTGTCCTCTCCCTCCGGGCCTCCGCGCCGCAAGATACCGGGCCGGTACCGGACGAACGGCTTCCCGGCGAGACCCGCTTCCAAGTGCTCCTCTACGGCGAGTCCTTCGCACGCCGGAAGCTAGCCCGGGCCTTGGAGTCCGTCCGCACGGCGGCGACACCCGAAGAACGCCTGCTCCTACAAGCCACGCTCGAGAATCACTTCGCCCTAAGCGACCGTATCGCCAAGGAATTGCAAAGCCAAAGTATCCTGCCGGAGGGGATATAGGGGGGGAGACAAAAAAAACTACCGTGTTTGGCGCCGAACACTATTGCGTTGGGAAGCCAACACAGTAGTATCCGAAGCCAAACACAGTAGTGTTCGGACCGGAAACACGATAGTCCTTTTATTTCATGCTATCCAACCAACGCTTGCCGGATGGCGTGTACATCCAAACGATAAACACCACAAGTATCAATAGCATTACCCCGAAAAGAAATGTCAATGGATTCATAGCTCTTTATTATTTCAAGATTTTATTACCACAGAAAGCTAACCCGACAGAGAACAAGATCCCTACCATGAACATTCCAATCATACTTATCTCTATCTTTTCCGATTGGAATAACATAGCTATTCCACCCAGCACCAATGCCGTGAACGTCAGTTTTGACAAATCGTAAAAATATTTGCCCAACGTCTCACGCTGGCACTTCGCCCGTTCACGGGACTCACCTCTCGCGTCTCGCCGCTAGTCTTTCTCTTTCATACCGTAAATTTTTCATGTCAATCGAATTTTGATTGAGCAAACATACGCTTATTTCGTTAGAAAACCAAGCGTTATTCACTCAAAATCCACCTCTTTACCCCCATTCACCCGACCTCGCCCCCCTTCATCCCCGTTGACCGGAATCCCCTCCGGGGGATGTCGTACCTTTACGACGTAATCAATAAAACACCAGACATTATGCCGATCAAGTACCGATTAGTCTTACGAAAAGACATGACCAAGGGAGCCGCCGCCGGCTCCAAGTTGTATTACGCCGTGAACAAGTCCACCGGCACCTGCGATTTCGAGGAGCTGTGCGACCAGATCGCCGACCGCAGCACCGCCTCCCGGGGCGACGTGCAGGTCGTGGTAGACGGCCTCCTCTACATCCTCAAGCAACGCCTCCAGAAAGGGGAGACCGTCCAGCTGGGCGATCTCGGCCACTTCCAAGCCGTGATCGGCAGCAAGGGCACCAAGCTGGAGTCCGACTTCAACGCCTCCCTTATCAAACGTCCCCGGATCGTCTTCCGTCCGAGCGTGACGCTAAAGAGCGTCACCGGCCTCGCCAAGTTCGAGAAGATCGTGCCCGACGCACCCGCCCCGGGAGGAGGCGACAGCGAATCCCCCGACGAAATCTGACTCAAGGCTCCCCTAGATGAGAAACGATGCACTCCCGCTGACGGGGCGATAAGATCCGTTGGCGGGGATGCCATCCGCACTCCTCCAGCCGCTCCATCAACTTTCCGCTGACACGTATCCACCGGGACAGCTTATCCGAGGCTTTCTTCTTCGACAATAAGGGAAAATAACTCATCGCTATATCACAAAAATAATAGGCGCCGACACCGGTCTCCCGCTTTTCCATACTGATGCTGTTTATTTATTAACTTATTCAAAGATAGTAATTTAAGATTAATTTTCCAAGAAAAATCAAACCATAATTCATCGTATATATCATGAAACAAGCCTATATCTCCACCCACCTTGCCGACGCCCAGTCCGCCGGCGACCGCTTCCACCTAAACCCCATCATCCTCCTTGCCCAAGCCGCCCTAGAAAGCGGCTGGGGCACCTCCCGCCTAGCCCGTGAGGCCAACAACCATTTCGGCATCACCGGCTACGGGGCGAGCAACGCCTTCTGGCACGGGGGCCGCGTCACCGCCCGATACAAGCGGGGCGAGTTGCTGTTCCGCCGCTACGACTCGGCACGCAACTCCTACCTCGACTTCGCCCGCCTCCTCGTCTGCTCCTACCCGCAGGCCGCCGCCATGAGCCGTTTCCCCGCCGACTACGCCAAGGCCATCGCCTACAGCCCCTACATCAGCGAGCTGAACGGCGACAACCGGGAGCGCTACCGGGAGACGCTGGTACAGCTCTGCCGCGAGATCGAACCGATTTACTCATCCCTAAAAAACAACAATTGATATGAATAAGATACGACAAATACTAGCCTTCGTCCGCAGCCTGCTGGATTTCTTGCTAAACCTAGGATCTCACACGCCCCAAAAACAACCGCCCCATGACACGACCGACACTCCCACGGAGCCCACGCCCCCCTTTCCCCCACTTCCGCCTGCTCGCCTTGGCCAGCCTCTTCCTGCTGGCGGCACTCTCCCTCCTGCTGGACATGCGGGAGGCGGCGCTGGCGGCTATCGGGGCGATACTCTCGCTCTCGTCCACCCCTCGCCCGGCCCCTTGAACCTGCTGGGCTGGGGGCTGATACTCTCGGCGGCGCTGAGCTCGCTGGGAAAGATATGGCCTCCTTAGGTGAGAAAAAAACGGCAGAATCAAACTCTTATTGAAAATTATAAGTACTTTTGTAAAAAAAAGCGAATGCACTTGTTGATCTACATAGATATCGCCCTATTCATTTTCATCGCCTTTTTCATAGGCTATGACCTATTTTTTACGTTGGCGTCCTTTTTTCGGAGGAGGCACCGGAAGCACCGGAGCATACGGCTCCAGAAGTTCGCCGTCATCTTCGCCGCCTATAAGGAAGACCAAGTCATACAGGAATCCGTGGAGCGCATCCTCCTGCAAGACTATCCGGCGGACAAATACCGGGTGATCGTGGTATCGGACCATATGCGGGAGGAAACGAACCAAGCGCTCGCCAAGCTCCCGATCGAGCTCCTCACGCCGGATTTCGAGCATAGCATGAAACATAAGTCCATCACCTACGCCTTGGAATACCTAAAAGAGGGAATCGATAAAGTCGTCATCCTCGATGCCGACAACCTCACGGATACGGATTTCCTGACCCGGGTCAACGATATCACGCAAGACAACATCGCCCTGCAAGCGCACCGTACCCTCAAGAACGACAATACGCCGATAGCGGTATGGGACGGTATCTCCGAGGAGATCAACAACACCATCTTCCGCAAGGGGCGGGTCAATGTCGGGATCTCCTCCTCCTTGATAGGCTCCGGCATGGTATTCGACTTCGGATGGCTGAAATCCCACATGCCCCAATGCGGCACTTTCGCCGAGGACAAGGAGCTGGAGATCTATCTCGCCACGGAAAATATCTTTGTCGATTACGCCGAGGACATCCTCGTGTACGACGAGAAGACCTCACGCCAAGAGGTCATGGCACGGCAAAGATCCCGCTGGTTCCACGCCCAACTGCTGGCATTCTCTTTGATCATACGGCATCTCGACCTCCGTACCCTCAACTGGAATTATATGGACAAGGCGGTCCAATGGTTCCCGCTCCCGAGAATATTAAAACTGATCATCCCGTCTCTCCTCGCCTTGGCATGGAGCCTCACAACTTTCCCGCTTGCCCTGAAATGGTATGGACTGATATTAATCAGCATCTTGACATATACGCTGGCCATTCCCCGCAAGATGCATACACGGAAACTTTACAGGAATCTGTCGAAGCTTCCCTTCCTTTTTTTCATCTTGACAAAAGGATATATAGCCTCATTCATCCGGATAAAAAACAAGGATACGAGCTTTCAGAGCACTCCACATGACATAACGATAAAAAAAGAAGAAAGCCATGATTAAAAAAGTCTCCATTATCACTATCAATTATAACGGGTTGAAAGATACCGTCGAGATGATAGAATCCTTGGCTATCCATGAGACTTATCCTCATGAGATCATTGTCGTAGACAACGCTTCTACCGACCCTCTGGAACATAAGCTTCTCCAATCCAAGTTCCCAGACATACAGGTTATACGGAGTGAGAAAAACCTTGGATTCGCCGGTGGTAATAACTTGGGAATATCATATGCCACAGGCTATTATTTATTACTTCTTAACAATGATACAATCATTACCCAACCATTCCTAAAAGCATTAGTAAATAGACTGGACAGCAATCCTCGAATAGGATGCGTCTCTCCTAAAATAGCTTGTTGGCCCGAAAAAGAACGTTTACAATACGCAGGTTCCACACCAATGAGCCACATAACGCTCCGGAACACCTCCATTGGCTATGATCAGTTAGACCAAGGACAGTTCGAAGAAGCGCATGAAACCTCATTCGCCCATGGAGCTGCCATGGCAGTCAAGGCGATTGACATACAAAAATTCGGGAAAATGCCAGAATTCTACTTCCTTTATTATGAAGAGTTAGATTGGTGTACTCAAATTCAAAAGACTGGATCCTCTATTTGGTTTGAGCCCAAAGCTATAATCTATCATAAGGAAAGCGCTAGTGTGGGTATTGAGAGTCCTTTGCGTATATATTATCACACCCGAAATCGTCTCATATTTGCCCAGCGCATTTTATCAAAAAAAAGAATTCGTATATGTTCATATATATATCAAACGACATTTGCTCTTTGCAAAAAGATTCTAATATTTACGATTCAAGCAAAATTCCATCTTATTCCATTTTTGTTTAAAGGAATAAAAGATGGTATTTATTTCATAAACAATAACTCAAAATAACAAAGTTATGTATAAAGTTTCTTTAGCAATACCTATTTATAACGTGTCTCTATTCGTAGAAAGAGCGTTACTATCCGTATTAAACCAAACATATGATAATATAGAATATTTAATAGTAGACGATAAAGGGCAAGATGATTCCATGGACATTGTCCATAGAATTATTAAAGATCATCCAAGAGGAAAGGATGTCCGTATCATCGAGCATCCGTATAATATTGGCCTTGGGGCTACAAGAAATACTGCCATCGATAATGCGCAAGGCGAGTATCTGTTTTTTATGGATAGTGACGATGAGATCATCCCTACATGCATAGAAATTCTCGTACATAAAATGCAAGAACATCCTGTTGATTTCATCGCAGCATCACACATGAAGAAAGATCTCTCAGGAAAGACCTACCCTACTTATACGTATAGCCCGATTTTAATCCAAGGAGATGATTTACCAGTCGCACAATATCGATATGCACAAAACAATGATATATATGTAATGAGCTGGAACAAACTTTATAATTTAAACTTTTTAAAATCCCATAATATACAGTGTATACCTCATCAACTGGTAGAGGATTGCTGGTTCACATATCAAGTTATTATATCCGCAAAGTCTTGCCAATTAATATCCGATCAAACCTTGTATTATACTATAAATCCAGAATCCACAACCTCAAAGATCAAGACACAAGGGTATTCGATGAAATTAAGTATCAGCTACGCAGAAATAGAAAAAACAAAAAGAGCCTATATAGCCCACTTAAGAGCACACTCAATTTATCCCTGTTTGCTCTTCGATACCATGTTCATGGGCCTATATCATGCCTACAGAATATTATGCGTAGATAACAAAATGGAAAAACAAGAAAGGAAAAAACTCGCATGCTCTTTATTAACTCGAAATTTCCAACTACCTAACCGAATTATCTGTAGTACCTCTTACCTTCGTTTTCTTGCTATATACATTTTTTACAGTTTACCTATAACTATAAAAATCAATTTGGTGAATTTAGCCATCAAATTTAAAATCAAGGATATACTTCAAAAATGGTTTCACTTCAATTAAATAGATTTTATGGAAAAGAGCTGTCAAGTCATTGAGATCCTCTTCTGGATCGGGATCGGGATCGTTTTCTATACCTATCTGGGGTATGGGATCGTATTATACCTTATGGTAAAGATCAAGGAGCTGTTCGTTAAACCCCGGCTCCCCCGCCTTCCCGAGACACTACCGGAGGCCACGTTGCTGATAGCCGCCTACAACGAGGAGGCGATCGTGGCGAGCAAGATGGTGAATTGCAGACAACTGGATTATCCGGCGGATAAGCTGAGACTGGTCTGGATCACCGATGGAAGCAATGACAACACGAATGAGAGACTGAAAGAGTACCCGGAGGTCACCGTACTGTACCAACCGCGGCGACAAGGAAAGACCGCCGCCTTGAACCGAGCCCTCCCCTACGTCAATACCCCCTACGTCATCTTCACCGACGCCAACACGATGCTGAACAAGGGCGCCATCAAGGAGATCATACGCCAGTTCAGCGACCCACGGGTAGGCTGCGTGGCCGGAGAGAAACGGGTAGAGATACAAGCCGAGCAAGGAGCCACCGCCGGAGAAGGCATATACTGGAAATACGAGTCCGCCCTCAAGCGACTGGACTACCGCCTATACTCCGCCGTCGGAGCGGCAGGCGAGCTCTTCGCCATCCGTACCTCCCTCTTCGAGCAGATGCCCCCGGATACCCTGCTGGACGATTTCATCCTCTCCCTGCGCATAGCGATGAGAGGCTACAAGATCGCCTACAGCAAAGAGGCGTACGCCCTCGAGAGCGCCTCCCTGAACATGCGGGAGGAGGAGAAACGTAAAGTACGCATATCGGCCGGAGGATTGCAATCGGTATGGCGGCTACGGGGATTATTGAATATCTTCCGGTACGGGATACTGAGCTTCCAATACATCAGCCACCGGGTACTGCGCTGGACGCTGACGCCGGTCGTGCTCTTCGCCCTCCTGCCCCTCAACCTTCTCCTAGCCTGTACCGGGCATACCCTTTACACGGTCATCCTTGCCCTGCAACTAGCGTTTTACCTGATGGGATACTTGGGGTATAAAATGGAACAACGAAACCTCCGGAACAAGCTATTATTCATTCCTTATTACTTTTTATTCATGAATATCAATGTCATACGAGGGTATAGCTATCTCGCTAAGCATAAAGGCACAGGCGCTTGGGAAAAAGCCAAACGAGGCGCGGGATAAAAAAATAAAAAAATAGATGGATAAATAGTCGTTATATGTCGACTTTAATTAATACTTTTGCGCTATTGATACTATTTGAATATCAAGAAAACTAGAACACAATTTAGATACAATGGATAAATTGGCCTCAGAGTATAAAGTTCTTATCGTAGATGATGTCCCTACAAACGTCATGCTAGTACAAGCCATACTGAAGAAAGAGGGATATACGCTTTTGACTTGCGACAGCGGGACAAAAGCGCTACGCATAGCTAACGAGAAACACCCAAATCTGATATTACTCGATATCATGATGCCTGAGATGGACGGATATGAGGTCCTCCAGCATCTGAAAAGCAATCCCGAGACTACGGATATACCCGTGATTATCATGTCCGCCCTAAGCGATATGCAAAGCATCGTGAAAGGTTACCAATTGGGCGCCACCGAATACGTCACAAAGCCTTTCCAACGTGAGGAGCTGGTGAAGAGGGTGGCCCACCGCTACGAGCTTTACAGCATCAAGCGCATCAAGGCCGAGCTGGAGAACACGATCGAGTCTAGGGATACGCTATACTCCGTTATCGCCCATGACCTGCGTTCCCCGCTAGGCTCGTTGAAAATGATGAATAACGCCATCTTGATGATGGTGGACAAGGAGCGGGTAGGCGACGAGGTGTACGAGATGATCCAGATGATGAACAAGACCTCCGAGGAGATCTTCCTCTTGCTGGACAACCTGCTGAAATGGGCCAAGAACCGCTTGAACAAGCAGCACGTATATAAGCAACAGACCGACATAAACAGTATCATCGATAGTACCGCCGAGATGTATATCCCGATGGCGGCGCAAAAAGGCGTGAAGATTATCCTAGAAAATCTGGATAAAGAGCTGGTAGGCTTGGTCGATATCGATATGCTCAAGACGATTATCCGTAACCTGATCTCTAACGCCATGAAGTTTAGTTTCGAGGGGGGCACGATCACCTTATCCTCACGCTCCGAGGGGGATTTCGTAACCGTTAGCGTGAAAGATACCGGCAAGGGCATCAAGAAAGAGGATCAAGACAAGCTCTTGAAACAAGACTCGCATTTCACGACCTACGGGACGAAGAACGAGAAAGGCTCCGGTCTGGGATTGATGCTTTGCAAGGACTTCGTGGAGCTTCATGGAGGAAAGCTTTGGTTCGAGTCCGAGGGCGAGGGCAAAGGAACGACCTTCCTGTTCTCGATGAAGGCGCTGAACCAAGAGGCATAGCCGATCGACATACCGCCTGTCTCTACCGATCGTAGACAAGTGTCGTATAAACAAACTAAATATTTCGTATATTTGCATCCCGGATTAATATCCGGGATTTTTTTGTGTGCCGAGGTGACATTAGGTACATTATTATTTATCGTATAAACATTATTATCGTATGTATACCGTAATTAAACGTATGGAGATCTCCGCTTCCCATAGCTTGAGATTGTCCTACCCCAGCAAATGTGAGAATCTACATGGTCACAATTGGATGATCACGGTTTATTGCCGCTCCAAGGAATTAAACGCCGATGGCATGGTAGTCGATTTCAGCCATATCAAGAGATCGGTGAAATCCCTGTTGGACCACCAGAACTTGAACGATATCCTGCCTTTCAACCCGACGGCGGAGAACATAGCCTTTTGGGTATACGAGCAGATCCCGTCTTGTTTCAAGGTAGAGGTAAAAGAGTCTGAGGGTAACACGGCGATCTATGAGGAAGATTAACGAGATATTCTACAGCTTGCAAGGCGAAGGGTTCCATACGGGGACTCCCGCCGTATTCGTCCGCTTCTCCGGTTGCAACCTGAGATGTAGCTTCTGCGACACCCGCCACGAGGAGGGCGTAATGATGACGGACGAGGAGATCGTGGAGAAGGTATCTTCCTTTCCCGCACGGATGGTAATCCTGACGGGAGGAGAACCTAGCCTGTGGATCGACAAGGCGCTTATATCCCGCTTACGTGAGGCGGGGAAACAGATCTGTATCGAGACCAACGGCACACGCCCCTTGCCCGACGGCATCGACTGGGTGACTTGCTCGCCCAAGGAGAACGCCCCGGTGGTATTGGAAAGGATCGACGAGATAAAGGTGGTTTATACCGGGCAAGACCTGTCCGCATACGCCGAAATCCCCGCACGGTACCATTTCCTGCAACCCTGCTCCTGCCAAAATACGAAAGAGGTAGTGGATTACATCCTCCGGCATCCCCGGTGGAGACTAAGTCTGCAAACCCATAAACTGATCGATATCCAATAGATAGGATGAGACGGGGGCATGCCCCGTCTCTACTGCTATAGATAACGGACTTCTTTACCTCTCACGGCGTCATTCACCACTCCATCGCCATAGGCCAACTCGCCATTCACGAAAGTCTTCCATACGCCATGGTGGAACGTATAGCCCTCGAAAGGAGACCAGCCGCATTTGTACAAGATATTCTCCTTCGATACCGTCCAAGTCTGCTCCGGATCGATCAATACGATATCGGCGTAGTATCCGGGACGAATGTATCCCCTCCTATCGATACGAAACAGCTCCGCCGGCATATGCGCCATCTTTTCGACCACCTTCTCGTACGTGAAACGGCCTTCCATCGCCAGCTCCAACATCGTGATCAAGGAGTGCTGGATAAGCGGTCCTCCGGAAGCCGCCTTCAAGCAAGAGCCTTGCTTCTCCTCCGGTAGATGCGGGGCATGGTCGGTAGCCACGATATCGATCGTATTGTTATTGACCGCCTCACGCAGCGCCGTGCGATCCTCGATCGTCTTGATAGAAGGATTCCACTTGATACGATTACCGAATTGGGCGTAGTCGCCGTCATGAAACCACAGATGGTGCACGCAGACCTCGCCGGTTATCTTTTTCTCGCTCAAGGGAAGATGGTTACTGAGCAACGATAATTCCTTCTCCGTGGAGAGATGCAGGATATGCAAACGGGAATCCAAGCGGGTAGCCAGTTCAACCGCCTCGGCCGAGCATTGGTAGCAGGCCTCCTCGCTACGGATCTTGCTATGGAAAGAGATATCCAGATCCTCGCCATGCAGGTTCGTGTAATACTGGATATTACGCCGGATCACCTCCTCTTTCTCCGCGTGGATGGCGATCAGCATACCGGCCTCGCCGAAGATACGCTCCAACGAGTCTTTCTTGTCCACCAGCATATTTCCCGTAGACGAGCCGAGGAAGAGTTTCAGTCCCGGCACACGGCTACGATCCAGCCTGCGGATCTCGTCCATATTATCGTTTGTCCCACCGAAGAAGAAGGAGTAATTCGCACGGGAGACCTCGGCGGCACGGTTGAATTTCCATTCCAGATCGGCGATCGTCGTGGTCTGTGGCTTCGTGTTCGGCATGTCCATGAAGGTCGTCACGCCACCGGCCACGGCCGCACAGCTCTCGGTCCCGATATCCCCCTTATGGGTAAGCCCGGGGTCCCGGAAATGCACCTGATCATCGATGACGCCCGGTATCAACCATTTCCCCGTAGCGTCGATCACTTGGTTCGCCTCGGCACGCACGTTCCCGGGAACCTCCCCCTCGAACACCGCCGCGATCTTATCTCCCTCCACCAACACCGAGCCGATAAAAGAACGGCCCTCGTTGATGATTCTCGGATTTTGGATTAATATTTTATTCATCTTTCTTATCCTATTATAAATTGTCAAACTCTGTTTTCATTAGGCATGGCTCGCATGTTTCCTCGGATACTTCCTGAAGAAACTCCACCATTTCAATTGAAGGACGCCGAATAAAGCCTCCCCGAATATCGAAGAGTTCATCTTGGAGACACCCAAGGCACGGTTGATAAAGATGATCGGCACCTCCACGAGCTTGAAGCCGCACTTATAAGCCGTAAACTTCATCTCCACCTGAAAGGCGTATCCCTTGAAATGGACACGGTCCAGATCGATCGTCTCCAGCACCTCACGGCGGTAACATTTAAAACCCGCCGTCGTATCCTGTATCTTCATACCCGTGACGATACGGACATACACCGAGGCGAAATAAGACATCAACACACGGCCCAACGGCCAGTTCACCACATTCACCCCGTTGCAATACCTCGACCCGATGGCTACGTCGGCACCCTGCCCGGTACAAGCGGCGTATAGCTTCGGCAGGTCATTGGGATTATGACTGAAATCGGCGTCCATCTCGAAAATAAAATCATATTTATGCTCGATAGCCCATTTAAAACCCCGGATATAAGCGGTACCCAATCCCAGCTTCCCCTTACGCTCCACGATAAAAAGACGCTCCGGGAACTCCTTCTGCAAGCCCTTCACGATAGCCGCCGTCCCATCCGGAGAGCCATCATCGATCACCAAGATATGAAACACTTTCTCCAGCCCGAACACGGCACGAATGATATTCTCAATATTCTCCTTCTCGTTGTATGTAGGAATAATGACGATACTGTCTGACATATACTTTAATCAATTAATTTTTAGCTCATTATATATACGACTGTAAACCATTTGTAAATTACTCTCCAAAGTTACATATTTTTTCTGTGTAAATCTATCATCCTGTTAGCCCATTCGTCTGTTCCATGATAAGCAAATGTATTTTGGCTTTTCACCCAACTTCCCCGATTTCCCTCTAAATGCCTAATACTCAAATTAAGTTGCTTTATTCTTCCACTTTTATTCGATTATTCCAGCGTTTTTCCGTAAGTTTGTCTTCATTAATTTCTAACGCTTGTAAAATTAAGTACTATGAATATACAGCAACTCGAATATATCCTAGCGGTGGATACTTATCGTCATTTCGCAAAGGCAGCAGAGCATTGTAGGGTGACACAACCGACATTGAGTATGATGATCCAAAAGCTGGAAGACGAACTAGGTATTAAATTGTTCGATCGAAACCTGCAGCCCGTTCGCCCCACACCTGCCGGACGTAAGGTTATTGAGCAAGCGAGAAATGTCCTCTATCAGGCTTCCCTTATCAAAGATATCGTGAACGAGGAGGAACAGTCATTGAAAGGTACGTTCCGCTTAGCGGTGCTACCGACTATCGCCCCTTATTTGCTACCTCGCTTTTTCCAGCAATTATCGGAAAAGCATACGGATCTTGACATCCGTATGCTGGAAATGAAAACCGCTCCCACTATGGCCGCCCTGCAAAACGGGGAAATCGATGCCGCTATCATAGCGAACCAACCCACAGAATCCTATTTACAAGGAGACATATTATATTATGAGCAATTCTTCGGATACGTGGCTCATAATGAATCTATCTTCAAAAAGGATTTGATCCGTACCGCCGATATCAACGACGAGCGGTTGTGGCTGCTGGACGAGGGACATTGCTTCCGTGACCAGCTGATGCGTTTCTGCCAGATGGAAAAGGTAAAGGTTCGCCAAGCCGCTTACCGTTTAGGTAGCCTAGAGACATTTATGCGTATGGTGGAAAGCGGTAACGGTATTACGTTCATCCCGGAATTGGCTACCCTGCAATTAAGTAAAGAGCAGAAAGAATTGGTACGTCCGTTCGCCATTCCCAAGCCGACACGGGAGATCGTCTTTGTCACCCGTAAAGATTTTATCCGGCATACCGTAGCGGGTATTTTAATAGAGAGCATCAAGAAAGCGGTACCTAAAGAAATGTTGACTTTGCAGCCCGGACAAAAGGTTGTGTGATTTTTTCGATAAATCCCATAGGGTATTTCTTTTCTGAGCGATCCTATAAGTACAAAGTGATTATTTACCATTAAAACAATACAAATATGAAAGCGCTCTGTAAACAAACTATGGGATTTATCCTGATGATACTGTTGGCTTGCGGTGTAACCTCTATAAAGGCACAGGATAGCGCAGACGATGAGTTTATCACTGTCAGCGGTGTAGTAAAAGACAAGCAAACACGAAAAAAACTGGAATACGTAAATATCTCTATTCCGGGAACCAACGTGGGAACGATCACCAATAATGACGGTGAGTTCTCTATCAAAGTGAAAAACGGCCTCCATGCCAGACAAGTAGAAGTATCGCATATCGGATATTTGAATGGCTTGATCCCCGTGAACGATAAGGACATATTAGAATGCACGGTACTACTCGAACCGAACATGAATACGCTTAGCGAAGTCATTATCCGGGCCGGAGATCCTCGATATATCGTAGAGGAGGCGATTGAGAAAGTAAATAAGAATTACATCGCCACAGGTAGCATGCTTACCGGGTTCTACCGGGAGACCGCACAAAAAGGCCGTCGTTACATCAATATCTCGGAAGCGGTTATCGATGTTTACAAAACTCCCTATAAGGACAGGAACGTGGAACGGGATCGGGTACAGATCTATAAAGGACGTAAATTATTGAGCGAGAAGGCTAGCGACACATTAGCCGTGAAATTATTGGGAGGCCCTAACCTATCCGTTTACGTGGATGTAGTGAAGAATCCGGATTTATTGCTCGACCCGAATATCTTACCTTATTACGCCTTCCGTATGGAAGAAAGCGTGATGTTAAACGACCGACCGCATTACGTAATCAGTTTCCAACCTCAAGCGATCTTGCCTTACGCTTTATATTACGGCAAATTATATATCGATAAGGAACGGCTTTCCTTCAGCCGTGCGGAATTCGCCCTCAGCATGGATGACCGGAATAAGGCTACCGAGGCCATCCTCCGCAAAAAGCCTTTTGGCTTGCGATTTAAACCCGTGGAGGTAGCTTTCCTCGTAACTTACAAAGAACGTGACGGCATGAGCTATCTGAGTTATATCCGCAATGAGGTTCGCTTTAAATGCGACTGGAAACGAAAACTTTTCTCTACCAACTACACGATCGTATCCGAGATGGTCGTTACCGATGGTAAAGAACAAAATAACTCCATCCCCTACCGGATGTCTTTTAAAGCGGATCAGTCTCTATCCGACAAGGTATCGGACTTCGCCGACGAGAACTTCTGGGGAGCTTACAACATTATCGAGCCTACCGAGTCTTTGGAGAATGCGGTATATAAATTAAAGAAGCAACATAAAAATTGACCGTGTAAATATACTATCGACAATGATATGGACAAATCATTATCTTTGTCCATTATCAATTATCTGTTGAAACCAAATTATTATGGATTTGTTCGTACTCAAAAAGATCAAGGAAGGGGATATTAAAGCATTCGAAAGTATTTTCAGGCTTTATTATACCCCTCTTTGCCTGTACGCAACCAGTATAACAGGAGAGCAGGAAGTTGCGGAGGAGATCGTTCAGGACTTGTTTTATGTATTCTGGAAAGAAAGAGAATCTCTTCCAATCTTACGTTCCATCAAGAACTACCTTTATGGAGCTACCCGGAACCGGTCCTTACAATATCTGGAGCATCGGGAAGTACGATACCGATACCGGAATACGGTTTTAGCCAGAGAGAATCCGGAATCCGAATCGTATACCCCGCAAGATCAACTTGAGTACAAAGAATTGCAATCCTTGGTCAACCGGGCATTAGGTAAATTGCCCGAACGCCGCCTCCGGATCTTTCGGATGCACCGTTTCGAAGGAATGAAATACGTGGAGATAGCCTCCAGCCTCTCATTGTCCATAAAGACAGTAGAAGCGGAAATGACCAAGGCACTACAAACACTAAGAAAAGAAATCGAGAATTATACCTAACAGTTATGAATCAAATAGAAAAAAATAAATTGAAGACAGACCAAGCATGGGAACAATTATACACTCGCTTGGAGCAAGACGGGCTGCTGGATAAGCCAATTTCCGGTACACAAATCCCATACCGGATCGGACTTATGAAATGGGCCGCCGCTATCGTTATACTCTGTGTATCGGTAGCTACGGCTATTTTCCTTGGACGAGAACGGACACCGGAAACCACTCTGCTCACCCTGCATAATAACGAGGCTTCCACCACCTTGGTCACGACTTTGGAAGACGGGTCTATCGTTTATCTGGCCGATAACAGTCAGTTAAGCTATCCGGAACATTTCCAAAGAGAAAAAAGAGAGGTGTCTCTACTAGGAAACGCCCTTTTTGATGTAAGCGGGAATAAGGAACGTCCTTTCCTAATCGAGACAGAGCAGGCCCGGATCGAGGTATTGGGAACCTCATTCAATATCAAAAGCTCGGATAAAAGCGCCTTTGAATTGGCCGTTCGCCGGGGATTAGTGAAAGTGACACTCAAGAAGAACGGAGAACAAACGCTGGTAAAGGCCGGTCAAACCGTATCCTTATTCTCCAACCGTTTACAAGTAGCTCCGACTCAAGATAACGAACAATTTTCCGATTACACCCGCCGTATCCAGTTTAAGGATGAGCGCTTAGGAGATATCTTGCATGTAATTAATCTGGAGTATCCGATGATGCCATTGAAGACAACGGCTGATTTAGAGAATAGACGGCTGACCGTTAGTTTCTATAATAACTCACCCGCGACGATGGCTGAACTGATCTGCGCGGCGTTAAAACTAAAATGTACGCAACAAAATAATATATGGATGATTTCCGAACCTTGAGACAGCTGATCGTAGGATGGTTGCTGTTACTCGTAGCTCTCATCCCTATGAATGCCCAGAATGGTAACGTACTGGGACAGGTCATACGATTGCCTAAATCAAAAGGAAATATCTACCAATTGCTGGGACTCGTCACGGAACGTTCCGGCTATCTTTTTATATACGACAGTAAGATTATCGATAATGAACAAACAACATCGATAAAAGGTGGAGATTATACGATACAAGAAGCTATATACGCTATTACCGGTAATAAAAATCTGGCGATCCGTACGATAGAGAACCATCTCTTGCTTTATCTGCCAGAGAGTCTCTCCGCTCCTAAAAGCGCATCCGTAACTCCCGATTCCATACAAACCTATTTCTCGATAGAAGGTTCTTTACAGGATCAATATACCCATGAGCCAATCGCGTTCGGATCGGTAGGAATCGGCGAGGCCGCTATCGGCACCATCACCAACCAGAATGGAGAGTTCCGATTGAAATTACCGGACTCACTCCGGTTATCCAAGGTACGTTTCTCTCATATCGGCTATCTTCCCCAAGAGATAGATGGTCGGGAGTTAATAGATAAACATACCGTCTTATCCCTAGAGCCTAAAGTAATCTCCATCCAAGAAGTTATCGTGCGTCTAACCAATCCGAAACGCTTATTACAGGAGATGCTGGACGAGAGGAGAAGCAATTATTCCCAGCACCCGATTTACCTTACCACATTTTACAGAGAAGGCGTTGAACGTAAAAAAGGACTCGTAGGACTGACCGAGGCTGTTTTTAAGGTATATAAGGCATCTTACCACAGCAAAGCCTTGGCCGATCAAGTGAAACTACTAAAGATGCGCCGCATCAGTAACGAGCAGGAAAAGGACACATTGATCACAAAAATGAAGTCGGGTATCTACTCCTGCCTTGTCTTGGACTTGATGAAACAGTTACCGGAGTTTCTGGATCCTAGCCCGGATTCACCCTATACATACGCCCATACCGACATCACGGTAGTGGATGATCGACTTGCTAACGTCATCTCTTTCGAGCAACGAAAGAGTATCAATGAACCGCTTTATCGGGGACAGATATATATCGACATGGAAAATAATGCCTTATTAAGAGTGGACTTTGAGGTCAATCCCCAATATATCGAGCAAGCGGCCGGCATGTTCGTCGAGAGAAAAAGCCGGAATTTACGGATCACGCCCCAGAAAGTAGCCTATACGGTATCTTACAAGCAATGGAATGGCACCTACTACATTAACCATATCCGGGGAGATCTGCATTTTAAAATTAAAAAAAGAAGACAACTTTTTAACACAAATATTTTACATACTTGGTTCGAAATGGTTACCTGTAAGATAGATACAGCCAATGTGAACCGCTTCTCACGCATTGAATCCTTTCCCACCCGCACGGTTTTCTCGGATACTCACTTCAACTACGACGAGGGTTTCTGGGGAGATTTTAACGTAATATTACCCGAAGACAAACTGAATGAGGCTATTAGCAGAATCACCTCAAAGATAGAGGAAACGAACTACTAATCCCCTAAAAATCATAAAGAGAGCCTTTTCGCAAAGGCTCTCTTTATAGGTTTTTAATAGGTATTAGTCTTTAAGGCAAAAAGATTGTTTAGGTTATCTGCATGCAAAGATGGGCTAATTAATATAATTGAGCAAATAAAAAAAGATATTGTACAACACATTTTTTTAAGTTTATCGAAATTTCTTTGCAGCTTGTGTTACTTTTTAACAATTACAGACTCCAATAGATCATCTGATGGATGCTACCTCGATAGACTCCTTTCACGTCCGCCAACACGGCATGTTCGTTCGTGATCGACATGAAGTAGGACTCATCCAGCTTCAAATAAGTCGTATGAGCGACAGCTACCACTACCGCGTCATATTTCTTCCCGGGCCTCTCTACTAACCGGATACCGTACTCTTGCAATACTTCCAAAGGGGAAGCGAACGGATCCATCACATCGACCTCGGCTCCGAAGTCCTTAAACTCATTGATAATATCGGCTACTTTCGAGTTACGTATATCCGATACGTTTTCCTTAAAAGTCATACCCATCACCAACACATGCGCTCCTAGGATATTTTTCCCCTGCGAGATAATCTTTTTCACGACCTTCTTTCCGATATACCGTCCCATGGAATCGTTCACGTAGCGACCGGAGTTGATCATCTTCGTGTGATATTGCAATTCTTTGGCTTTATGCACCAGATAGTAAGGATCTACCCCTATACAATGCCCACCTACCAATCCGGGAGAGAAAGGCAGGAAATTCCATTTCGTTCCGGCGGCTTTCAAGACATCAAACGTATTTACCCCCATTCGATCGAAAATAATGGAAAGCTCGTTCATAAGGGCTATATTCACATCACGCTGGGTATTCTCGATAATCTTGGCGGCTTCGGCTACCTTGATACTAGGCGCACGGTGCAACCCCGCTTGAACGACCAGCTTATAGACGTCCGATATCGTTTCCAAAGCTTCGGCATCGCAGCCGGAAACGATCTTCACGGTATTTACCAAGGTATGTACCTTATCACCCGGATTGATTCGTTCCGGTGAATATCCAACCTTAAAGTCCTCTCCTACTCTCAACCCTGAAACCTCCTCCAAGATCGGGATGCAATCCTCTTCCGTACATCCCGGATATACGGTAGATTCGTATACTACATAATCGCCTCGTTTAAGGACTTTGCCTACCGTGCGAGTCGCACCCAACAAAGGGGATAGATCCGGCTCGTTATGGCTGTCTATCGGGGTAGGAACAGCTATCACGTAAAAAGAAGCCTCCCTTAGCTTCTCTATAGAAGAAGTAAATGTGATGTCCTTATGTTCAAATACCTCAGAGGAAAGCTCACCACACGGATCTATACCGTTCCGAAGCTTGTCCAAGCGATCCTCGTTGATATCAAATCCGATAACGGAAACATGTTTAGCGAATTCTATCGCGATAGGAAGCCCGACATATCCTAGTCCGATTAGGGCAAGTTTTGTTTGTTTATCTAGTAACTTTGTATACATCTTATTATTTCATCATTCTACTTAAAAAGTCCGGATTCCGACGAGTATCCCAAACAGACAAGATTGTATGCAAATGTAGCAATCTTCAGTTTACCTAACGGAATAAAGGACGTTTTATTTCATAAAGAAGGTCCCTTATCTCGTTTCCAAAATAAGGGACCTTGTCTTCTAAGTATAAATATGTTTCTTTTACTGCAAACGGCGAATACCTATAGCCTTGTTATATTGGGCTAAAGAAGCCTTTTGCTGATACCAAGTCTGGATCAAGCTACTGTAAGACTGAATCCATGACAATTGGGCGGAGAGCACATCCAAGATCGGTAGTTTACCCTCGTTGTAGCTGAAGGTATTCAAATCAAGGTTCTCCTCGGCAATCTTACAAGCCTCTTCCGCGACGGTAATTTGTTTCGTATACTCGGTTAGGCTTGTCCATGCGTTCGCTACCTCTTGAGCGATCTTATCACGCGTATTGTCCAAGGCGTATTCCTTACTACGAAGGATGGCCTTCTGGGAATTTACCTCCTTGAAACGGGCTCCCCAACGGAACAAAGGTATCTTCAAGGAAGCGAAGACGGCCGGAGTCCACAACTGGTCCGAACCTTTCACGTTCAACATCGGCGTACCCCAAGTACCTTGAAAACCGATCGCCAAAGACGGGTTATATTTCGCCTTCGACAAATTGATCTGTCTCTTTTGATACTCTATGTTCAACTCGGAAATAGCGTAGTCCGGACGATTCCGAAGAGCTACATCCTCTCCTACTTGCAACGGCAAGGCCAGATAGGTCGTAATGGAATCTTCCACCTCGATCGGGTCTAACGGAGACACACCCATCAATGAGTTCAAGTTCTGTAACGCGATCTGATATTCCTTATAAGCCGAGCTTTTATTCAATTCCGCTTCTTTCAAGCGGGACTTCACTTGCAATAAATCGGTCTTACTGATCTGGCCGTCATTGAAACGGATCGTCAACACGTTCGCCAACTCCCCGACAATGTCTACATACTGGCACATCACATCGTACATACCTTTACGTGCGGCGGCCGTCCAATAGTTCAAATCGGCGGAATAAACGATATTATCCGTTGTCAATTCTTCCGCTTGCTCGGTGATCTTGCCTTGTACCTGAGCTGCCTTATAGTTATTATAGATCTGTCCGCCGGCATAGATGGGCTGGCTCACCGTAGCGCCTAGGCTATACGTATTATGGTCCATCTCTACGGACATGCCCGGTCCGAAATCCAAATCATATTTATTGATACGGTACTGATAACTGCCGGAGAAGTCCACCGAAGGGAAGAAACCGGTCTTAGCGGCCTTGATCGCATGCTGCATAGCGATACGCTCCTCAGAGCTTTGCTTGATTTGACGGCTGTATTCAAGGACCCGTTCCTTATATTCCACAGCCGATAGCCGGGTGTCTTGCGCTTTAGCGGACAAGGCACCCAACAATAAACAACCTATGATTATTTTATTTCTCATACCTTTTACTCTGATTTAATCTTAAAGAAAACACAATAAGTAACCGGAAGCACGAAGATCGTCAAGATCGTAGATACGAACAGACCACCCATGATGGTAGCCGCCATACCGGCGAACATAGCGTCACCCAACAACGGCAACATACCTAAGATCGTCGTACCGGAAGCCATCGTCACCGGAACGATACGGGTTTTCGTTGCCTCTATCACGGCATTCACCGGAGACAAGCCCGCGTTCAATTGTAAACCGATCTCGTCCACCAGCACGATCGCATTCTTGATATTCATACCGATCAAGCCCAACAGACCCAGCATAGCAAAGAAGTCGAGGGACTTACCGAACACCAACAATCCCAATACCACACCAATGAAGATCAACGGCAGCATCGCCATGATCAATACCGGTTTCCGATAATATTTCGGGAATAAGAATAACAAGGTGACATAAATCAAACCGAACATCAACGGGATATTAGCGGCGATCGCCTTATTACCTTTATCTTGCTCGGATTGCTCACCGAAATACGTCATCTTATATCCTTCCGGCACCTGAATCTTCTCCTGTACCTCTTTCCACAAATGACTGAAAGCAGCCATCGTATTGGCGCCACGCTTCGGCTCACACTGCATAAGCATACACGGCTCACGGTTGAATCGTCTCACTACGTTAAACTCATAATCCAGCGAGAAATCATCGATCACCTGCTCCACTTTTACCGAACGGCCTTTAGCGCTATAAACCGGCAAAGTCTTTATATCATTCAGACTGATAGAATCCTTATCCGCATCTTTCAGTAAGATCGGCATAAACACGTCGCCCTCACGATACTCACCCAAAGGTACGCCATTCGTAGCCGAACGCAAGGAATAAGCCACCTGCTGACGGGTAATACCCAGACGCAAACCTTTCTCTTGGGAATATAGCGGCTTCCATACCGGAACCTTGTTACCCCAACTATTGCGAACCTCCATCACCTGATCATAATTCCGGGCGATCTCCTGCGCCCTTTGCGTCAAGGCAACCAACGTATCTACGTTATCGCCGATAAAACCGATCTCGATCGCCGCATCCGGAACCGGAGACAAGGCGAACAAAGCCGAACGGGTCAATATATTCGGATAGTTAGCGACCATATAATCGTAGAACTTACCCTCTTCCGCTTGCGCATCCTCCGGATCTTGTGTCTCGATCAACACATTGGCGAAGTTTGGCTTCGGACCGATAGAAGAACTGGCCAAGTAATAACGCACCGGCGAACCTCCCAAGGTAAACGAGTATGATTTGATATTCTCATTCTTGCTGAGATATTCCTCCTCTATCTTCTTCACGTTCGTCTCCACGTCGTAGATGCTATATCCTTCCGGGAAGATCAAGTCCGCACGGAAATAAGGCTTGCTCATGATCGGGAAGAAACTCTGCGGCATGATGCTCATCACGAACAAGGAAAGGAATAACGTAGCTACCACGGTAGAGATCGTTACATATCTACGCTTGATCAAACGGCCCAATACCGACTCAAATTTATGATACAGCTTCGTATCGTACGGGTCTTTGCTCTCACCCGGTTTCGCCTCTTTCAAGATAAAATTACCGAAGGTAGTCGTTTGCGTCAAGGCCAAGACCCAGCTTAATCCCAAGGATACCGCCAATACGATAAACAACGGTTTCACGATCTCGGCCACGGATGCCGGTGCCAAGTACATCGGCAAGAAAGAACATACGGCGATAAAGGTAGCGCCCAACAACGCCCACTGCGGTTTCGTCGCGCCATCGATCAACGCCTGATAACGGGAAAGTCCCCGCTTGATACCGACTTGGGCATTATCCGTCACCACGATAGCGTTATCCACCAACATACCCATAGCGATAATAAAGGCCGCCAACGAGGTTCGGTTCAAGCCGACACCCCAGATCAACATGATCAATAAGGTACCACCTACCGAGAACAACAACGAACTACCGACCAACATACCGGCACGGGACCCCATCACGATAAAGATAATCACGATAACGATCAATAACGACTCGATCAAGTTCAAGATAAAACCGTTGTTCGCCTCATCCGCGATCTTGTTCTCCGGATAGATCGTTTTCAGGTCCATACCCACCGGGAACAGCTGCTCCATCTCCGCTAAATGATCCGCCACGGCGTTACCCACGGCAACCACATCGTCTTTCGAACCGGTAGCGACACCGATACCGATGGCACGCTTACCGTCCACACGCATCAGGTTCGAGGGAGGGTCCATATAACCACGCTCTACCGTAGCGATATCTCCCAAACGAACCTCACCGCCACTTTTCGTCACGATCAATTGGTCCCGGATATCTTGTATATCCTTATACGTACCTTCCGCACGCAAACGCAATTGATAATTACCGGTATTGATATCTCCCGTATTCACCAACAAGTTCTGCGTTTGCATCACCTGCTGGATAGCGTTCGGGTCGATACCTAGGTTAGCCAGTTTCGGGATAGAGATCTTTACGTTGACAACTTGTGTCTGTTCACCGAATAGGTAGACCTTCTGTACACCCGGTACAGGAGATAGCTCCGTCTTGATCTTTTGCGCCCAATTACGCAGGTCGTCGTAAGTATATCCCTCATCGGCCGTCAAGGCATAATAAATTCCGAATACGTCACCGAAGTCATCACTAACGGATATCGAGGAGGCGCCAAACGGAAGGCGGGGCTGTATATTCGCCACCTTACGACGCAACTCGTCCCACTTGACCGGCATATAATCCGGAGACAAGGTAGGCTGCAACTCAATAGAAATCTTGGACATACCGAAATAAGACTCAGATTTGATCTGGAACACATCCGACATAGCCTGAATCTCCCGTTCGATCGGCTCAGTCACCAGCTTCTCCACCTCCTGAGGTGTCGCTCCCGGATATTGGGTAACCAAAACCGCTTGCTTGATTACGAAGGGAGAATCTTCCTTCTTCGGCAATTTAAAGAAAGAATATATACCTCCTATCAGCATGACCGCTAGGAAAAAGTATATAATCTTCTGATTCTCTAAGGAATATTTTGGAATATTCATTGTTTATCTCTTAATCTGTTAATACTTTTACCTGTTGTCCATCCACCAAACGAGTGGCTCCGGCTGAGACAACCTGTTCGCCGGGTCGCAAGCCATCCGTTACGATCACGCCATCCTTGCCGATCAGCATAGACTCGGTAATCTTGCGACGCTCAACCTTTTGAGACTGCCCATTATAAACAAACACATACTTATCGCTATTGGCATCGTCAGCCACGACAGCGGCTAGCGGAACCAATACGGCGCCTTGCGTGAAACTCTCGCTATCCACGTTCAAGATCACACGGCAAGAGAAACCTACGGCTACCTTATATTTCTCTAAATTAAAGTTCGGATCATCGATATACAGATATACGGGAACGCCGGAGCCATCGGGAGAGGCTTCCACGTATTCTTTCACCTTCGCCTTGAAGCGAACGCCCTTGTAATTATCGAATTCCACATAAACAGAATAAGGAGAAGAGAAGTAATTGATATTACTCTCCGGCATCGTAAACACGACCTGTAACTTATTCGGGTTGATCAAGCAAACGATTCCTTGTCCGGCCTGTACCTTCTGGTAATTCTCCACATATTTCTTCTGGATAAATCCATCGAACGGCGCACGAAGCTTTGTCTGGTTCAATGTATTTTGCGCATACTCGAAAGCCGCCTTGGCATTTGAGTAAGAGGCTTCCGTAGACTCATACTCTTGCTTGGAGATAGCTTGTTTGGACAATAACTTCTTCGCACGTTGCAATTGCGCCTCAGCGGTCTGGAAAGACGCTTTCTTCGCCTCATATTCCCATTTAAAGTCCAGCGGATCAATCTCGGCCACGATCTGTCCCGTACGGACCTTCTGGCCTTCGTCCACGTTTAATGAGATCAGCGGGCCGGACATCTTAAACGCCAAATCACTGAATTGATCGGGCGATACCACTCCACTGAATGATTTCTCAACCATGTTCAGAGAAGTAACGTCCGCCAATTTAACTGGACGAGGACCTTGCTCCTTAACGGGTGGTTGACTACAGGAAACCAATGCTGCCAAAACAAACACAGGGATTAATTTTCCTTTCATGATAACTTGCATTTTGTTATTTAATTATGATTTCTTTTTCTTCACAGTAAATATAAAACATTCTCGCCTAGAGATTGTTGAGCATAACGTGCCTTAAAAAGACCAACTACCATCATTCACGTATGCTTCCATCGGATTTTCTATCGAATCAGGCAAAGAAGGGAAAAAATCAATTCCGGTAACCTTCTCAACGCTATCGATAGGGATCATCATCGATTTCAACGGAGTCTTTCCATAGTCTTTATTATCAAACAGAAAACCTACCCCTTCTGGTTTACCGTTCGTTATCGTACAGATTACCTTATAAAAGGTCTTCGGGATTCCCACCCGATTCTTGCCTAACCGTTTCAGGTCGTCCGTGATCACCGGGCCGGTCACGATCAACAAAGAACCATTCTCTTTCGCCCACAAACGAGCCTGCTCTTCCAGATCTTTCCAGATACCTCGGTTCAAGCCGGGCTTTTGCGGACAGATATTACTTAGGTAGAACGATTCCCGCATGGCCTTGGCGGACCATTTCATATCGCCGGCAGGCGCCATATGTCCTCGGTCATAGCCGGAACGGGTATAGTCCTCGTTCGTGGCGCTAGCCCCTTTCACCATGGGGTCCGAGACGAACTTATTAGACCGCTCGTTCTTCTTACTTGTCGCCTCTTTCGAGGTCAGTTCATAGGCTACCCAATTGGCGATCTTATAATCGGAATTATAAGAAACCGTATAGCCCTCATGCTTTATAACCTGCTCTTTTTGTTTATTCTTTAGTCTCGGTATCTCAGCTCCCTCTTGAAAAGTATAAGCGGAGGTCTCTTTCTTTGGGTTCGTCGTTTGCTTGTTTTTCGTCGCTTGCGCGGCTTTCTTACCCGATGTTCCGGAACCGCCCTTGTCCGAGATCTTCGGACGGACTATTGTCTCCGCCCGATCCTGTTTCTTCTCTACAGGCCGTGTCTTGGATACCGGATAAAACCAGTTATATATGAATAATACACCGATAAAACAAACAACTACCGCAAAAGCGCCAAGAAGCATCTTCTTTACAGAAGACATGAATGATGATGCCCGCTTCTTCTTGCTTTTCCGGGGTTGAGGCTTACCTTTCTTTTTTGCCATACCTAAAACTTCCTATTCTTAACCTTTCGTATTGGGCGCAAAAATAGATAAATCCGGCATGTTATACAACACTATTCTACGATAGTATTGGTCTCGATTACTATAAAAGACGGCTTAATTTAATACGCCGCTTCATTTGACCTTGCTTTCAAATTTAACTTCGAATCAAACTTTCACTATCGTCCGAATAGTGTACCGCATTCTTTTGTACGCATTCCCTACTTGTATTGGCATAACAATAGACACAGAAATGGGAGCAAGTGTTATACCTACCGATATCTTTGCTTATCATGCAACCACAGGCTTTCCGTTGGCCTTTGTCTTTTAGCTCTTTGCGTTTGTCGGGTAAAGCGGGAAACGTACCAAAAAGATCCGGTTCGGGTAATTGGCCTGTTCGAAGATAATAAACCAATTCATAATCCTCCCCAAACACACGCTCCATTAAATCACCGTCGATACACCGGTTATGCTCAATGCCATAAACCGTAAGGTCAATATCCTCGGCACAAGTAGCGAGTGTCACATTCCAACCAGTAGAAGCCCAAATTTCCCTCAACTTCACCAATCCCTCTACAGTTTCTTGACGTTGCATCGCATTCATCTCAGCGGTTTCCACATCCTCTTTCGTAAAGCAATTCGTCTCTTTTATAAGATTGTTCTGTACCTTACGATACGCCTTTACATCTACGAAACTGAACACGAGCTTATCAGTATATCCTTTCAACTGATTGCCGATCTTCCAAATACGGCTAAGCAGGACACGAGGCGTGATAGATGGAGTTATAATCAATGGGTCGAATCGCCAGATCACCCGTTCCTTCCCTATCATTTCCGACAACTCCCGAAATGTCTCCACCCGTTGCGTAACGCTCGGCACATTCGGCTCAAAGCCTTCGCTCACATAGTCATTCAACGTGAACTGGAAATAATAATGGATACCCCTCCTATCCAACTCATGCAAATAAGGCAATATCGGCTTCGGGTTCTTTGTCCAAAACACGATTGCCTTACACCGCTCAAACGACACATACATCTTCCGCCGATTAAACGGATTATACCAAACACAATACCCCTTGGCCAAACGATTAAAGAACCACTTGGCATAAAAGGCCGGAATATCCGTTGACCGGCTGACCGAAATGATGATGGGAGCAAGTGCTTCGACTTGCTCGCCGGAGTCGGTGGTGATAAGAGTTCTATCCATTACTATTACTTTATTTTAGCAATCACCCTACAAATCTTCTAATACACATAAATCAGGGAAACACAGATTCAAACAATGTGCCATCCCATAATGAACTTTTATTGCGACCATAGCAGATTTACTATTATCTTGAACCAGATAAATACTTTTCTTTTATTTCCACCCACCCCTCAGCTTTTCGCTTTTCAAATTCTTCTAATGATGTCACAAATATTGGTTTAGGACTTTTTGCTATTTCTCCATTTTTCTTCTTTTTCCCCATTTTTATTTTAACGGATTGTTTTTTCTCTTGAAACAAACCACACTCCAAAGATTTAATATCGTTATTCTTCAACTTTTCATCTACACATAATATAAAGGTTACATTTTTCTTAAACAAAGGTAATGGAAGCAGATCATATAAACAATCATAAGTTTTCCTATGCCCAAGTATCCATCCCAAAAGATAGGCTGCAACAGGAAACTCATCCGGCCAAGCTTTCATATAGTTATCTATAGTTTTCTTACAGTAGGTTAGTCCATCCGCATAATCATCTTTCATCTTAAGGAAAATTGTAGCCACTTTCAGATAATCTACTTTAGGACAATATTTCTTAATTACATTTCTTATACCCTCTGCTTCTTTAGATGAATTTATTATCTGTTGTATCTTATCAGATTTCAAATTATAATCCAATGAATCCAAAAGTTTATATATACAAGTAGGTTCATACGAATCGACATCTCCTCCATTCATTTTATTCACAATTACATGTATTGCATCCATAAAATAACCTAGAGTTGTATGAGGATAAATTGCATGCCGCTCATATCTAAGAAGGTATATCCAAATAGATAATTCACCTTTTGGCCGTTTTCCTCTATATGATTGATCGATCACTTCTTTTATGCAAGTATCCGGGATCATCTTCTTTGAATAGTCGTATTGAGCATCAGACAAACCAAAAACTTTCCAAATATTTCTAGTTCCTCTTACACAATCATCATAAGTCTTCGATTTCCTATATTCGAAGATGACTTCAGGACATAACGGATCTTGTATAGGAATCCGTCTATCAATTGGACTAATTTTTTGTTCAGTTTTAGCTTCATCATCTAAAGGATATATATTTTGGACATCCTCAACCTCTATATTCTCAAAAAAAGAATTATCAAACTTCTTTGAATAATGAACAAAAACGTACGTAAATGAGCTATCAAACGCATTTGCTAAAATAAGAATTTCTCTAAAGAATTCTGGATTATTCTTCAGATCCTCAATAGAACAATCAAACTTCCTTATCATATCTCTATTCGCATGGAATATACCATATTTATACAGGTCTGCGAAATCCTGTTTCCTCATAAGTGCTAAATAGTTTGTCATAATCTCAAATTCCTCCAAAAATACCAGAACCAGAAAAAGAGGTTTGTCCCTCCAAATAATTATGTATATCGATTTTATTACAGTCATTAGAGAAACGTTGCACACTACCATGCAAGTTTCCACTATACGTAATATATAAATTTTTACGACTCCTTGTCATGGCAACCAAAAATAATCGCTTGGCTATCTCCACATCTTTAGCAATAAATCGTCCACTGCTCATTCCCGGTATGAAAACATGATCAAAATCAAGTCCTTTTGAACTATGATATGTCATAACAGCAATTCTATTATTATCAATAAATGAGCCATACCCATTACCAACATACTGTATGGGAATACCACTATCTGATAAATATAGATTCAATTGATCATCTAATTTTATCCCAGAATATTCTAATTTATCATTTAAAACAAGTAGCTTATTAATAAAAGACAGAATCTCTCTATGCGTGGGAAACAATACCACAACGCCCTCATGCACCCGAATTGCCTTGCGCCCTTCTTTCTCTATATATTTTACTTCTTCATCCATATTAAGGGCTTCACACAAGCGTACTCCTATATCTATTTTTGTCAAATCTATTGGAGAGGTAAATATATTTAATTTAGGAAAGACCTTATTAACCGCACTTCGGATTGATTTAGTCAAACGATGTATAATATTCAATTGAAAAGAGATCGCCTTTAACAAAGTATTAATTTGATTTGGCTCAACTGTCTTTTCCTGTGTCTGGGGATCACATTCATATATAGATTGGTTTTCATCACCTGCAACTATAACATGTTTTGCCCGTTGATTCATCTCATCAAGAATACTCGGCGTTAAATCCTGCACCTCGTCACAAAGAATATAATCATACTCTTCACGAGACTTTCTAAATTGAAAATATGTCTGAATCTTTGCTTTAAGACCCATTTCTTGAAAAGCAGCCTCATACATCGCAATCAAAGCATGAGTGAACAAAACAACGACAACACGGGGTTTAGGATTTTTATTGATAATCCTTTTAAAAACATACGCTAACAATACTGACTTTCCACTGCCCGGAAATCCCTTAATCCATATATTTTGCTGATCAATATCGACATTGTCAACAAAGTTCTTCTGCTGATCATCTAAGATGCCATAATCAACTAACCATTTCATAATACTATTATTTTGTTAATGAAACAAATCGTGTTCTTGTAAGATTATCCTCATTATAGTAAGACTCTTGATCCAATTTAGGCTTTGACTGACGAACTTCTTGAGCTACATTTTTCAATCCAAGTCTTTGAGCTACACTTTCCAACCAGCTATACTCAAAATCACTTAAAGAACCACCTTTCCATTTTTTGTAGAGAATATTATATGCTTCTTGATTCAACCTTTGAGCCTCACCCTTATGCCCCAGTCTCTCTTCGATCCCAGCAAGGGCAATCATAGAAGGCGCATGAGAAGGATCAAGCAAATGTGCTTTTCTCAATAATGCTTCCGCTCTTTTTGGATCCCGATTAATAAGGCTATGTCCCAAATTAAACATAGGATGGAACCCATCCGGATTATTAGCCAATGCTCTTTCATAAAAATCAATAGCTTTATTCTCATTACCGGCATTGGAATATAATACCCCTACTTCATTATAACTATTCGGATTGGGATATAATTCTAGTTGAAACTCATAGGTTTCTGCTGCCCGAAAAGCATTTCCTGCCTTATTATAGGCTTGTCGTAAAGAAATTAAACTTTGTTTGGTAGGAACTCCTCCATTCTTTTCAGCTTCTAAATTAGCTTGTCGCTCAGCGGCAAGAACTATACGCTCTTCTGTCGTGAGTTCTTTATTCGCAAAAGGATTTTGTGGCTCAATTATACAATTTACACCCAAACAATTTGCTTGGGCCAAAAGAAGCTTATCAGCAGTTAGTTCAAGTGCCAGTTTTATCTCCGCATTAATAGGAAAACCTCCATCACATGTAATTTTAAGATTGAATAGCATCTTATTTTGACTTCCTACGCATATAGGCAACTCTATTACTTCTTGATTATCACGAGATGGGACAAGGTCATTAATAATCACGGTATCACTCGGAATAATTGTTCCTGCCGGTATCAACACTTTGCGTAAAGTATCTTTCGTTATCACAAAGATTGGCTCACTTGTAATAGGTTGTATCAAACATTTATTCATACCATTCATCAAAAGAGAATGAATTGCGGTTCCTTTAGATACATGTGTTTGCAAATCTCGAGGTATTAATAACTCTGAACCTTCAAAATATTTGTGTAGTGCCTCTTGGATATAAGGATTCTTTGAGCTTCCACCTATAAGAAGCACATAATCCAATTCTTCAATAGATATATGCGCTTTTTCAATTGCACTCTTGATGGGTATAAAAATGTTATTATAATCTTCCTGCCTTTTAATTCGTAAAGGGAGACGGCTGTCTTTCGTGAAAATCGACATAGCCTCTGTGATCTCCTTATTCGTAATATAAAAATCTTCTTGCGAAAAAACTCCCTTCGTCGTTTCAATACGAACCGGCGTTGACAATGTGTTTTTACTATCACTATCTTTTATAGAAGGAAGCACAAAGTTATTAGCCAAGACAGAAAAGCTCTTACAAACATTTATTTTTATTTTCTCTGCCACTTTATATAACTTCGCAGCAATAATTTTAATCTCTGGCGAACGAAACTTATCTATTGTGAAATTATTATAAGCCAAAAAGCGAGGAAGTAGGTATTGATAGGTAAGATAACGGTCAATGTCATCACCTCCCAATTTCATAAATTTAGATATAGACAAATTCTTTGAATAAAAACCATTTACGCTTTTCCCTATTTCAAGGATAGAAATGTCACATGTTCCTCCTCCAAAATCAAATACGAGAACTTTAGGATTATAACTAGGGCTGATGGTTAAAATTTTATCAGTATCTTGACTATCATTTACATAACTAATAAACGCAGCATTTGGCTCATCTATTAAAGACTGCCTTGATACCGCCATACCATTAGCTTCCAAGGCTTCCATCAATTCTCTTCGTTGATTGGCTTCAAACGAAGCTGGAATACTTATAGCATAGTTGATATTTAAAGATAATCCAGACCTTGTACAATATCTTTCAATAAGCATTCGTAAATACATAAAGAATATACGTACACAATCTTTAGGATTTCGTATTTTTATGGAATCGATATTAGCCACTTCGCTATCATAATACTTGGCTCCTAAATCCTCTCCAATTTCCATCTTGAAAGAATACCATATATTCTTTCCTTTTTTTAGAGTGAATTTCAAATTTGAAGCACCTTCTCCTATAAGAAGAATATTTTTAAACCATGCTATAACAGAAGGTATTTTTTCACTTTGATATTTTGTTCCATCTTCCAGCATTTGATCCAAATAAATAGGTTGAACCTTGATTTTTCGGATAGAACTATCATAAGTGGCAACTGATACAACCGTGGTTGATGTTCCGAAATCTATACCAACAAAAGTTTGTTCTTCCTTCAATTGGCTAAAAGATTCTGGAAGCATAGATCTTATGGAAAGTAGATTATTATTTTCTTCTACATTCATGTCGATGACTTTCTATTTCTTGTCAGCCGACCCCATGCTGGCATTATGTGTATTTCATGGTAATATACACAAAAAACGTGGAGCCAGTCCTGTCACTCGTTCCACGATTCAAAGGCTCTCGCATGCCCAGTTTGTCGAAACGAGCAACGTCGAAAGCCCCACGCCGATGTGATCATATAATCTACCACTCACCGTTCCCATCGTAATGAAACGACAAGATACAATGAGGGCTGTATATAAACATCCCACGGGGCGTTCCCGTTGCTTTGTTCTTGACAAACTATTTAGAATTTGCGAGATTCTTGAATCGTCAAAACCAAAGCGTTCAGTAACGCCTTTATGTATATACATCCCCCCTCCGCACCAACCTAAATGGCTTCGGCGTGAGGGAAACATCGCAAATATAGTAAATTTCTAATATACATATTTCTTTTTCCATGGATATTTATAAAGATTCCAAGAAGATGAGTTATTGTCTATTTCCGATCTTTCGTATATTCGTTCGTGCCGTTTTCACGAAAAACATGTACATGAATTCTCAAAAACACGTACGAGTTTTTTGGGAAACACGTACAAGTTTTTGAGAAAACATCATCTTGTTTTTGGAGCACTAATTATCAGTCGTTTACAAAAGAGAGCATATCGAAGGACTTATTGTATATAACTACTAGAGAAAATAGGTATCATACGATCCGAATACATAGGATATCCTAAAACGTAATAAACAAAACCCCGATTTTACTTGTATCTCCCAGCTTTTACGTTACCTTTGCCCCAAACCTTAGCCTAGGTTTCATACTAGAACATTAATAACTTTATAAAAATTTACGCTATGGATATTTTTGATTTACTATTCGGTTGGGGCGGGCAGGCCATGCAGTTAACATTCCAATATGGATTTATCCTTAAAGAAGAAGATTTCCTTGAGCTTACCGATGAGCAATACGTGCAGTTTCACATCAAGATGGGGGAATGTAACGAAAAGATCTTTTTGATCGCACCGGCAGATCCGAGAAACGCAATAGAGGCGGACTCAACGGAGCTACCGATCGTGACCGAATCCCAAAAGGACGCTTTTCTTGAGGCTGCCAAAGACATAGAGAAATATTGCGAAGGAAAGGATTTCCATACGGATGAGGAGAAGTTACGGTTCGCGGCGAGACATATGCCGAATGTATTCTCCAAAGGCTCCAAGTATGAGAAATACTCTAAATTCACAGTCACCAAGCGACAGAAAGGCAAGTAGATAATGCTTTCCCGTATCGTCATCGCCTTGGGTGTAGGCGATGATGATAACCGGGATCAGCCCTTTGCTACTTCATACCGCATAAAGAGGAATATTCGTCAGGTTGCCTTGCTCCTTGTAAGGCAGCATGGAATATCGCTCCGCATGCAGGCTTGGTACCTTGTCCAATAAGTTCATCAAGGAATTAGCCCGGACATTTCCTTCGGCCTTCACTTCTATCGGGATCATTTCCGCTCCCCGCTGGATGATGAAATCAAGCTCTAGGCGCGAATTGTCCGCCGTATGATAATAAATGGGAGACACGCCTTTGCTTTTCATCTGTTGCAAAACGTATTGCTCAGTTAGTCCACCCTTATACTCCTTGAATATATCATTCTTTATTAAGACTTGCGCAGGATCGGTCTGGACCATCGCTCCCATCAAGCCAAGGTCTACCATATAAAGCTTGAAAGCCGATAAGTCCTCGTACACGGCGAGCGGCAACTCGGGTTTCGCGCATCGAGGTACCTTATACAACAAACCCGCATTGACAAGCCATTGTATGGAAAGCTCAAAGTCGTTGGCCCTCGCGCCTTTACGTAAAGCGCCATAGATAAACTTCTTATTCTCCTTGAATAATTGAGAAGGCACACTGTTCCAAACCATCCGGATACGCGGCACTTGCTCTTTGGGCGCATGTTTCGAGAAATCAAGATCGTAACCTTGGAGAATCTCCTGCTGGATACGCCTTACCTCCCGTAAAGCTCCGGTCTCCACGTATTTGGAAACAGCCTCCGGCATGCCTCCCACATAATAATACTGGCGGAGAAGATCCACATACTTCTCATGCAACAGACTCATCATCCCATAGTCACGGCTCATAAGTAGTTTACAGGCCTCTTTCTCTCCTTTCGCCATAAGAAACTCCTCGAAACTCATAGGATACAGGTTGATGACATTAACCTTGCCTACCGGATATGATATATTCTCATGCAAAGAAATTCCCAAAAGCGAACCCGCCACCGCGATATGGTAGTCCGGAGCTTCCTCCTTAAAATACTTCAACGCCTCCAATACCTCCGGAATATCTTGTACCTCATCCAAAATGACGAGCGTATCACCCGGAGTAATATCCACCGAAGTCATGGCACGGAGACCACGCAAAATTCTTTCCACATCAAAGTCCTGCGTAAAAAGCTGCCGGGCAAGATTGTTCTTACGACATACGACATAAGCCTCTTTCTTATATTCAAGCCTGGCAAACTCATGGAGTAACCAAGTCTTGCCCACTTGTCTGGCACCATTAAGGATAAGAGGTTTTCTGTCCGCTCTTTCTTTCCATTCAATAAGTTCCTTTAAAACAGTTCTTTCCATATGAATACAACATTTTTACGCAGATAAATATAGCTAATCATCACATTTTTCAGCACCAATTCGCCATACAAATATACATAAATACGCGGATATAAGGTATACGGACGTACATTTTTACGCGGCATACGTTCTTTTACCTACCTGTCTACCCTCTACTCCCCTAAGCAAAAAACGCTCTACTCCTATATGAATTCTTGCTCGATAGCTTATGGATTCTTGTTCGCATACTGTATAATTCTACAAACCACGACGTGGTCTGTACAGATCAAGACGTGGAATATACAAATCACGACGTGGTCTATATATTCCACGGTGATAATTTGGAAATAGATCAAGTAATAAGTATATTTGTATATAGTAAGAAGAATGTTTTTAACTTGAAGATACGAACAATTATACCTAGTAGCAGTTATGGCAGAATATATCAAGCAAGAGATGTGCGACCTGAACGGGACGGGGGAAAAGCCGGTGTATTATCGGATGAAGATACAACGGAACATGGATATGGAGGATTTCGTGGAACGGATCACCTACCCCGGATCGGGCTTGAGCAGGGGTAGCGTAATACAGGTGATGACGACAGTAGCGGAACATCTGGCCTATTGCATGGCGGAAGGGCAGTCGGTCACGTTGGATGGCATCGGTACGTTCACGCCCCGCCTAGGCGTAGCGAAGGACAAGGAGATCGACTCGCTGGATGGTGACGAACCGAAGCGTAACGCACGTAGCATCGAGGTGAATGGTATCAACTACCGGGCCGACAAGGAACTGATACGGGAGACTAACCTGCGTTGCGATTTAAGACGGGGAGGTATCAGCCGTGTCCGGAAATCGCCCTTCACCGAAGAGGAACGCCGGACACGGGCATTGGATTACCTGGATGAACACCCATTCTTGCGCATACAAGACTACATGGCTGTCACCGGACTAAAACGTAGTAGCGCAAACCGTGAGCTACTACGCCTCAGTAGCGACCCGACGAGTGGAATCACCCTATCGGGTTATGGAAGCCACCGGGTGTATGTCCGCAGAAAAACAGAGGGCGATCACTAATCCACCCAATGATGCCCCGGGTCGAGATGCTTGCGGGTGCCGTTCGGTCTTATCAGTTCGGCGGAGGTGCCTTCCGGGATTTGGAGATCGAACTTCAATCGCTTGCCTTTCTTCTTGATGCTTACTCGGATGGTTCCATAATGGGTCTCTAGGCTGGCAGAGGCTTCCGATAAGGGACCCAATTGAGGCGAGATCTTAAAGGTACGGAAGCCGGGAGAGGTTGGCTCGATACCACAGACCTTCTGGCTCAATAAGGTAAGCGGGCCACCGCTCCAAGCGTGATTGATCGTGCCGCCACCGAAGCCCTCGGCTCCGATGCCCCATCCCTCGAACAAGGTCGTGTATTCGGCATAATCCAGCATACGGGTGTAACGTTGCTTCATCCGTTCCAAGGCAAACGCCGGCTCGCCCATCTGGAAAAGGGCCTCTAGGACATACTTCTCCATATAAGGGCTGGCGTGATACTCCTTTTTAAGTACCTTCGTCAGCGCCGGATACTTATCTTTCGAGGCCAGCCCGGAAACAACCGCCATGGCTTGGGAGCGATCGTCCGTCTCCCCTTTATAGCCGGGGGAGCGATAGGCGGAACCTGTCCAGAACTTCGTGTCGAAACAACGTTCTATGCTACGCATCATCCGGGAGATCTCATCGGCATCCTTATCCTTGCCGAGTTGCAGGGCGAAGGCTCGCTCCGCTTTCAAGGCCAGATAATACCAGCAATTGGTCAATACGCCCATATCGACATGTTCGCCCCAGTCGCCCCAGCTCCAAGCACCTTGACGCTCGATCACCAAGCCACTCTTATCGACTTGCCAAACCTCGTGCAGGTAACGGCGCATCCGGTCGTATATCACCGGGACGAAACTACTGTCGGCACTATAATAATATTGCGTATAAAAACCGTACCAACCGATAGACGCCAACATCTGTAAAGGAAGCTCCTTATCCCAATTACCCGCCGGAACCGGAGCGTAGAGCGTTCCGTCCTCCCGCTGCCAATTCATTAATTCATGGATGCCTTTTACGGCTAGTTTCTGCCCGGACGGAGAAAGGGCGTAGAAAGCCTCGCCTAGCTCATTCACCTCGTCACCCCACCATTGGGCACGTTCACGGTCCGGACAGTCCATATAATTATCACGCATCGTTATATATAAGGTGCGGGCAGAACGTTGCCAAAGCTCGTCGTAGAACGGGTCATCACAATGGAAAGAGCCAGCGAGGTCCGTGTTGTAACCGGTCTCACGGTATTTCACATCCAGCACCTTCACGCCCTCGGGGATGATGTAATAGACCTCATGGCCGTTCATCCAGCCATAGCTTTCGTATTCCTGCTCACCCTCACGGGTGATATATTCGGCACGTACGTTGCGCTCGCTTCCTCCCTCGTAATTATCCATCCGGATGTGGATAGTCTTCCCGGCCTCCGCCTCTACTTTTAGATACGGAGTGATCTGGGCATTATAGGGCAAACGACAGAACAGGGTATCGCCTCTCAAGGATTCCCGGACGGATACATAGGATAACAGGCCGCTGTTTTTCCACTGGGGTATCGGACGTTCCACCAGATCCCCGAAAGGAGCTTTCCCCGCCTTACCGACGCAGACCGCCCCCGGAAGGGAACCTTCGAAACTCGTACGGTTCCAGTTTGTTATCGCTTGACGGGCATCGAAGCGAATATTACTCTCCGGCATACGGTAATTCGGGAAAGGGGCCTCGGTATTTTGATAAGCCTCATACAAGGCGCACTGCCAGCTCGCGTCGGAGACGATCTCCAACCCCGGGGCGATCGCCTCGAATAACAAAGCCGCTTTCCCGCTGTTAATATGACTGAAACCGTCTTTCCCGAAATGCCAGAGCAAGATAGCGATGGTGTTCGAGCCTTTTGTCAGGTAAGGGGCGATATCTACCGGATCGTAATAAGTCCCGGAAGGAGAAGGTCCTCTTTTCAAGCCACCCTCAAAGATAACCAGTTGGTCGTTGATCCAAAGCCAATACTTGGAATCGGCGGCGATACGGGCGATGAGTTGATTCGGGACATTCGTCACAGCGAATGATTTACGGTAGATCAACCAAGTATTCGTAGCGCTTTGGCAACGCTCGGTATTGATCCATTGGGCTTTCCAAGGGAAGGAAGCGGGACAACTGTCCGAGGCAGTCACTTTTATCCAGCTGAAAGATAGGAGAAACAATAGAAGAGCAAGAAGTAGCTTGTTCATACGTTTAATCTTTAAGGTTCTCAATTATTTGCTTTCGAAATCCCCAGTTGTAGAGACGGGGCGTGCCCCGTCTCTACAACTGGGTAAAATAAGCCAATATAGGCGATGTCATTACCGGCTTACTAAAGTCATACGGTTCTTATCACACCGGATATGAAAACGTATGCGTACCGGCGGATACGGTCTCGGTCTGATCGCCTACCACGATATCGGCGGAGCAATCAGCCGGAATCGTCACGGTAAGCATAACCTTATCCCCTTCCCGTTTCCATTCGCTGGCGATACGGCCGCGTACGGAATGGTACTCACCTTTCGCCCAATCCAGTTCTTTCACGAAATGAGGCGTGATACGGATATGACGGAAGCCCGGAGCCGAGTCGTCATGATTGATACCGGCCAGCTGGTTCATCATCCAAGCGGAGACATCTCCCATAAAGACATGGTTCAAGGAAGCGTCGGCAAATTTCGGACTAAGTGTCCACGTCTCCGGCAATGTGGAGTAACCCATCGTCTCTACCCAATATCCCCAAGAAGGTGCCTCGGTCTTCGTGATCATCTTCATGGCATCCTCGATATAGCCATATTTCGTAAGCATGGCCGGAACGGTCTTACTGCCTAAAAGACCGAAGTCCAAGAAATAGTTATTTCCCGCTACCACCTCACGCAGCTTATCCGCCACGAGTTGTTCCTTTCCTTCCGGTACAAGTCCCAGATACAAGGCCAAGGCTTGCGCCGTTTGGGTCCCTTCGGCATACACACCGGTCTCGGGGTTGAAGAACTTCTGGTTGATCAAGGATTTGAGCGTATTCGCTTTCTCTTGATAAGGAGCGGCATCCTTGCCCAGTAAAGAGGCGAAGCGAGCCATCAACTTATAATCCAGATAATAGTAGGCGGTAGAGGTATATTCATTATTCGTCGTAGCTTTCCAATACACCCAGTCACCCAAGCCAAACGGCAAGTAACCGTCTTTCTCTTTCGTCTTCAAATAATCCAGATATCGCAGCATCGTAGGATATAAGCGTTCTATACTGCGAGACTCTCCATAATAATCATACAAGGCGTTCGGGATGATAAACATGACAGCGTCCCAAACCGGACCCGGCCACTCGCCATATCCCCAACCGCTGGAAGGAATGATACCGGAAATCTCACCCGCCTCACGCTGGTTATCGATAATATCATTCATCCATTTCTCATAAAGCGTGATACCATCGAAGCCCAGCAAACCGAGGTCGATCGCGATATGCGCATCGGCTGTCCAGCCATTCTTCTCCCGTTGCGGGCAATCGGTCGGGATACTGTGCAGGTTACTGCGGTAAGCCTGCATCGTAGCCTCCCATATCTTATTCAATAGAGGATTCGAACAAGCGAAGGAACCGGACGGACGGACATCGGTATGCATAAACAAGCCGGTCAAGTTCTCTTCCGTTAAAGTAACGGGACGGCTGCTCTCCACCTCCACGTATTGGAAACCGTGATAAGAGAAGGAAGGCATGAAGATCTCCTCCTCTCCCGTACCTTTCAAGGTAAAGACATCCATCTGGAATACCTCGTCCGGTTTGACCGGATGATAATATACATTGATATTGCCTTGCTCCAAGCGACCGTCTGTCTTCAACAACTCACCATGTTTTAACGTGATACGGGTTCCCGCCTCACCTTTCACCTTCAAGCGGCAAAGGCCGGACATGTTCTTCGGGAAAGAATATACATATAACTGATCGGAGAAACGTTTCATCGACACGGGCCTCACCTCTTCCGTGATACAGATTCCCGGCATTTGCTGGGCTACCAACAGAGGTGCCGGAGCCTGCGCCGGAAGTGCCGCTTCCCATTTACTATCGTCGAAATGAGCGTTTTTCCATCCGGCCTCTTCCAGCCGGGCATCGAATTTATCGCCGCTGTATATATTATTATAGGTATAGGCCCCGGTGGAAGTCTTCCAAGTCTCGTCCGAGCCAATCACCTCCGTCGTACCATCCGTATAGGTAATACGTAACTCACATAGCAGGCGGGGACGATCCCGCCAGCGTGCCTCATGGAAATTCCAGACCGCCACGGACTGCTCGTTGTACCAGCCGTTTCCCAGAACAGCGGCCACGGCGTTGTCGCCTTGCTTCAGCAAAGAGGTAACATCATGCGTCACGTACAAGATACGTTTGTCGAAATGCGTATACCCCGGGTCCAGATAATTCGTTCCGACCCGCTCGCCATTGATGAATAACTCATGATACCCGGCGGATGCTACGTACACACGGGCATCCTTCACTTCCTTGCCTACCGGGAAAGACTTGCGGAACAGAGGGGCAGGCTCGAACTCCTTATCCTTATGATCGGTAATCCAAGAGGCGGACCAATCCGAGGGATCGAACTTAGCGGTCTCGAAAGAAGCCGTCTCCGAGGTAGCGCACGGACGCCCTTCACCATCCCATACCGTAACATTCCAGTAATAACGGGTATGAGGTTTCAGGGCCATTCCTTCCGCATAGGGCCGCAAGTCGTCCGGACTCGTACCGATCCGCACCTCATAGCGGGAAGCCTTAAAGCCCTCCTCATTTCCGGAGTATTCCCATGTAAAGCGAGGAGACGAAGTATCCAAGCCGATAGGCTCCGTAAGGTATTCCGTACGGAGATTCGTAGGTATCGTTAATTCATTATTGCTTTTGCAACCGCCTAATAAGAGGGCGGCGAAAGCGTAGATGCAAATAGTTTGTTTCATATATTCTATAATTATATACATTCTACAACTAAGTATAAGAGCTACGGGGTAACTCGTATCTCTTCAGGAGCGTTGATATGGCTTATCACCTTACCGTCCGCACCTTTCTCATGCCGGATCTCAATCACCCCATAAGGCGTGGGAAACGTACCTTCCACCCATTCGAGATCTCCCAGATGTGGGATGATACGTACCGTACGGCAACCCGGTTCCACCACTTGTACGCCCAATACGTACTCGCTTAACCACGATGTGGGACCCGAAGCCCATCCATGGCACAAGCTATGGCGGAAACCTTGATAGCAATACGCCCCATAATCTCCATGAATATCTTTCTTTCCAGCGGGGACCAGCTCATCAATACGCCCTGCGTCAGGAAGCCATTCCATATTGAAATCCTCCCAAAACGTCGTAGCACCTACATCCAGCATAGCTCCCCAATACGTACGGATCACATCTAACGCACCTTGGTAATTACCAGCCAACGCCATCGCCCGTAGCATATAATACCCGTAAAACGTAGAGAAGCCTTTCGCCCCGTCCACCGCCAAGCAACGCTCGTTCGCCTCCTTAGCATCCATGATACCCGCCAGAGCCATCAAGGCGGCGGCCTGTTTATCCCCGGGCGTAATCCGATCTTTCTCCGAAGGGAACCGGGATTTCTTCCGAAGGGAAAACTTAATAGCCTTGGAAGCTACCATACGACATTCCGAAGCCAACGCATCCTCGCCTAAAACGGTACATAACTCCTCTCCCGCACGCATGGCTTGTATCATCAGCGATTGAAGGCCGGCATCGATAGCGGGTGTATTCTCACTGGAAGGCCAATCCAAGAAACGGTTCCCATCCAGTCTCTCTTGTCCGCTTGGGTCAACCTTCGAGATCAAGTGACGCAACAAAGCAGTCATATAAGAGCGTTGCTCTTGCAGATACGCAAGATTCCCTTGGTAATAATACCAATCCCGCTGAATCAACAACCACCAGATCGAGTACGAACTGATACCGTTCATCCAACTAGGCAGCGGCGTAATATCCCGAATCAAATCCAAGCTCTTAGGAACCACCTCATTATAACCGAAGACGGTACTGACCGTCATTACCTCCGGATGTAAATCCCCCACCCAGACGAGACGATCCCGTTTTACGCCGTCCCATAGATATTCCTGCATATTCAAGTGGACCGTGTACGCACCTGTCTTCCAGATCCGGTTCAACCGCTCGTCATTACAACGGAAAGAGCCCAGATAAGGAATATCCCGGAACGTGGAGATCGCACGGACCTCTTTTAATTGCAACTCCGTAGAATCACCCAATACATCAATACGCACGAAACGGAAACCGGAATTACCGATCTCCTGCACGCCCAGCCAAGGGAGCGATACCACGAAATCCCGCATCGCATGATCGTTGCTCGCCCCGTTCGCGCCATCTATCTCGCACATAGCCTCACTAACGGACTCGCCGAAACGAACCCGTACGGAAACCGGATCGTGAGACGGCGGCATACCGGTCACCAGCTGAAGGCCGCCTTGCAACTCCTTCCCGAAATCAAGCAGCAAAGCGGGATGTTCGGTTGGCGTACTTTTCAACACACACAACCGATTATTCGCCAAATCCGACTGTCCGTTGCCCGGAACAAGCAAATGGTTCGCTCCCGTAATTCGCGAACTATCTTGCAGCCAGACAATACGGACCGGAGCGATATACTCCCGTGTCCGATGGTCTCGCTGCTGAGCGAACAACGTGAACGAACCGATCCCTATGAATAGAATGATTAATTTCTTTCGCATACGCTAGAGTCCAAAAGCCGGAACCAAGTCATCCAATTGCTGCTCCGTCATACCTTCCGGCTCGTAACCGGTCATGCGGGCACTGAAATAGATCTGGGCGGATTTACTCAACGTATCAATCGCATCGAAGCACTCGATCAGGTCCTCACCGACGGCAAGGATACCGTGCTTCTCCCAGAACACCACGTCGTGCTCCTCCAACTGACGGATCGTAGCGTGCGCCAACGCCAAAGTGCCCGGTATCTCGTAAGGAACGATACCGACCCCTTTCGGCACGATAATCCGACATTCCGGGATCATACGCCATAACGTGCGGGTAATCTTCTCCGAATCCAAGAACGGCTTGCAATGCGTCATGCCGATAATATCCGTCGGATGCGTATGCAATACCACCCGGTTATCCCGTCCCTTCGCACGCAAGAAATTGTGCATCAACAAATGGGAAGGCAACTCGGAAGTCGGTGGGATCGGTTGCTCCGCTAGGATATCATACGATTTCCCATCGGCGGCGATACGGATCAAAGAGCCGTTGGCGAAAGGATCTTTCGCCACGTAACGCATCCGTTTTCCGGTACCCGTCACATAAAAGACGTGCCCGCATAAGGCCGTCATCGCCTCTTGCAAGGGAATCGAGGAAACCAAAGCCGGCAACGCCTTCTCCTCCTCGCTCAATAAAGTAGTCAGGTTCACCGATATATTCCCGCCGTTTCGCTCAGCCCAACCCTTGGTCCACAAATAGCCGGCGACCTCGGCGATACGATCTATTTCCGCCATCAGGCGTTCATTGTTTCTTAGTGTTATCATGTCTATTTTAATTAAACTATATTTGGATATAATAAGGAAAGGATCAAGATACACATGCCGGTAATCAATACCACGATTGTCCGGCGATCCACGCCCTTCCATTCTTTTAATAAGATGCCCCAGACATTACTGAAAATAACATTCAGCGACATCAAGATACTCCACGAGAAAGCCAGCATAACCGGGGAATCCGAGAAATAGCTCTTTCCCATCCCCAGTCCGAAGAACTGCGAGTACCAAAGCACGCCTGCCAAAGCGCAAAATAAGACATTATTCAGCAATGTACCTCCCGATACCGAGAAATAATCCTTGCCCGTCCCGTTTTTCACGTTCTGGAAAATACAATACACAGCGTTCGTACAAAAGCCGCCCAAAGTAACCAACAGTATCACGGGATTCAAGGCGAACAGATCGCTAGCTCCCGCCTCTTTCGCTTTCGCCAGCACCTCGTTTCCCGATTCCAAACCCAAATTGAAGCAGGCGCTCATCACACCGGCAAGCAAGGCTACCGCCAAGCCCTTAGTCAAGGCAAAATCCTTCACCGCCGCTTTCTTCTCCTCCTCACTCATATTCCGGGCCCGCAGGCTTCCGGCGTAACCGATCACGGCGATACCTGCCAAGGTAATGCAAACACCGGTCAACAGGATCAATCCGGTTCCCTCAAACAGGTTCGTTCCACCAAACAAAGCCGGGAAGAGCGTACCGAAACCGGCGCATGTACCCAAGGCGATGCTCTGTCCCAAAGCTACGCCCAGATAACGCATACTCAACCCGAAAGTCAACCCGCCGACACCCCAGAGCATGCCATAGATAACCGCTCCCAAGCTACCCGGCGAACACCATAGCTCCAGTAAGGTACTCCCTTCCGGTACCGCCAACATCGCTCCGAGATAAGGGAAAACCAACCAAGCGAAGATACCTTGCACCAACCAAAAGCTTTCCCAACTCCAATCCCGGATCTTATTGATCGGCACGTACGAGCTACTCTGCCCGAAACTGCCGATCGCAATGATCAACAACCCGATCCCGATCTCTATCATTTCCGTTTTGAGGTAACGTCGGACTCATATTTCTCGATCTCAGCGATATAAGACTCTCCTACGGGGACCCCACTTTGCAGACAATACATATCCCAAACCGCACCCCAAGGCAGACTCTTCGCTTCCTCCTGCAAGGCAAGACGCTGGAAATACTTACCCTCATCCTCGTACTGGCGAAGCAAGGCGATCGGCTCCAGCAAAGCGAGCATAAAGGCTTTTTGCGTAGCACGGCTACCAATGACATAAGCACCGATACGATTGATGGTAGCGTCGAAATAATCCAAACCGATATGTACCCGGTCCAAGGCGTCGCAACGCACGATCTCACGAGCTAAATCCTGCACATCGTCATTCAAGATCACGACATGATCGCTATCCCAACGGATCGGACGACTTACGTGCAACATGATCTCGGGCGTAAACAGCAATAACGAGGAAACCTTGTCGGCGATACTTTCCGTCAAATGGAAATGGCCGGTGTCCAAGGTAACGATCTTGTTCTTTTTCGCCCCGTAACCCAAATAGAAATCATAGGAACCTACCGTATAACTTTCCAGACCGATACCGAAGAGTTTCGCCTCGATACAATCTTTCATCCATTTATATTCGGTAGCGAATATCTCATCCAGCGATTCCTCCAAGATACGGCGATAACGTAAGCGGCTGGCCGGTACTTCCTTGCTCCCGTCATGTATCCAAAGGTTCATCATGCAAGGATCGTTCTGGGCTTTACCCATCTCATCGCTGATCCAGCGACAACGCTTCGTATGCTCGATCCAGAAGTTACGGATATCATCGCTGGGGTTCGCCAAGGTCAAATCTCCGCTTTTAGGGTGCGAGAAAGAGGTACTGTTGAAGTCTAGCTTGAAATCATTCTCTTTCGCCCATTGTATCCAGCTCTCGAAATGATGGGGTTCTACCTCGTCACGGTCTACTTTCTCCCCTTGGAAATCCCCGTAGATCTCATGCAGACTAAGCCGATGATTACCGGGAATATAGGATTTCGCTTTCAATACATCCCGGCGCAACTCGTCGATAGTACGGGCACGTCCCGGATAATTGCCGGTCACTTGTATACCACCGGTCAAGGAGCCGCCTTGGTTCTCGAAACCGCTTACGTCATCGGCCTGCCAGCAATGCAGGGATAGGGATATTTTCTTCATATCCTCTAATGCTTTACGAACGTCTACACCTACGGCCGCATAACGTTCTGCCGCTACTTCAAATGCCTGTTGAATTAAACTGTCTTTTGTCATGGTATGATGTTTTTAAATTTATATGATTTGAATGTGTATCATCTTTCCGGATAAAATTCCTTGGGAGGGAATGCGGTGGCTATCAGTCTTCGCATCTCCCAACAATCCGTCAGTAATCCTGCCGACTTAGCCTGTATCAAGCAATTTCCAATGGCTGTCGCCTCAGACGGGCCAGCCAATACGGGAATACCGATAGCGTTGGCTGTCAACTGATTCAGCAGATCGTTCCGAGAGCCACCACCTATCACATGCAATCGTTCGATCGGATGTGGCGACATTGATTTGAGTATTTCCAGCACCTCTTTATAACGATTCGCCAAGCTATAAAATATACAATGTACATAATCGGCGTCCGAAGCGGGAACAGCCTGTCCGGTTTCCTCACAATAGGCCGTGATCTCACGTAGCATATTCTCTGGATTGGCGAAACGGGGATCATCCGGATTGATCAAAGAAGTAAATTCGCTCAACTCCGCCATCCGAACCATATCATCGTACGAATAATCCAATCCGGACCGCTTCCATTGCTCCCGGCAACGTTCCAAGATCCACATACCTGTAATATTCTTCAAAAAGCGAGTCGTACCCTCGATGCCCCCCTCATTCGTGAAATTATTCTTGAAAGAGACCTCGTTGATGATCGGCTTCTCCACCTCGATGCCCATCAAGCTCCAAGTACCGCTACTCAAGTAAGCGAAATTAGGAGAAGAAGCAGGAACAGCGGCTACCGCCGACGCCGTATCGTGACCAGCCACGGCGATTACCGGGATTTCCCCGATTCCTGTCTTACGGGCGATCGACTCGCTCAACCGCCCGATCAACGTTCCCGGCATTACGACCGGGCACATCAAGGTAGGAGATACACCCACGACCTCCAAGAGCTTGTAATCGAATTTATGGGTTTCCGGATTCAATAATTGAGACGTGGAAGCGATCGTATATTCACATACCATACGCTCCGTCAACATATAAGCCAAAAGGTCCGGTATGAATAATATCTTTTCCGCCACTTCCTGCGGTATAAACGAGTCTTGCCCCGCCCTGAAAAGCTGGAACAAGCTATTAAACGGCATCACTTGAATACCTGTCCGCTTATAGACCTCTTCCTTGGGAATCCGTTTGAAAAAGTCCTCGGGAGCGCCGTCCGTATAAGGATCTCGGTAAGCACGAGGTAAGCCCAATAAAGAGCCATCCAAAGCCACATACCCAAAATCCACCCCCCATGTATCTATTCCGATCGAGTGCAACCGGATTCTTTGCCGGACGCATATCGTCAAGCTTTCTATAAGAGAAGTATAAAGATGATAGATATCCCAATAAAACCGTCCGTGTAATTCCACCATCGGATTCGGGAACCGATGGATCTCTTTCATTTCAAATTTGGCATCCTTTAAGGTCCCGAGCACGGCCCGTCCACTGGTAGCCCCTATATCAAAGGCTAGAAAATTATATTCCTTCATGGCTTAACAAAGTTATTTGTTTGACGAAAGCAAAAGTAGAAGCATTATTGCTATATTTGCTTACGAAAATGATTTTAAACCTTTCAAATCTGACATGAACGAACTGCGGAATGATTTACTACGTTACTTGACGATCAGCGCTACGGATGAGGAATGGGGAATCGTCGTCACGACGGTCGGATATCAATTCATCCCGCCGGGTTGCGCCTATCCACTTTCCCGGCATCCGGAGAAGTATAATTTCAAGCCTCAGACCGGGCGCATCCTGAATGAGTATCAATTGGTATATATAACGAAAGGTAGCGGGTACTTTTCCTCCCAGTCTTGTAAATCGCAAAAGATAAACGCAGGGACGATGATCCTCCTTTTCCCCGGGGAATGGCATAGTTATTATCCGGACCGGGAAACGGGATGGGATGAGTATTGGGTAGGTTTTCGGGGTATTCATATCGATAAACGTGTGGAGAAGAAATTCTTTACCAAGGAAGAGCCGCTACACCGGATCGGGCTGAGCGCTACGATCGTCGGACTTTATGAGGATATACTGAAGTTCGCCTCGGAGGAGAAATCCGGTTACCAACAGATGATCTCCAGTATCGTGCTTCATATATTAGGCTCCGTATATTATAAGGAAAAGAACAACTCCTTCACGAACACCTATGTCGTAGATAAAATCAACGAGGCACGTATATTAATGAAGGAGAACATCGAGGACCCATTAAGTCCGGAAGAGATCGCTGCCCGTCTTGGTTTAGGTTATTCATGGTTTCGCCGGATGTTTAAGGAATACACCGGCGTCTCCCCCGCCCAATATCAATTACAACAGAAGCTCCTTCGTGCGAAAGAGCTTCTGACTAGTACCCCTTTGACGATCTCCGAGATCGCCTATAGCCTACATTTCGAGAATGCCGGCCAATTCTCCACATTCTTCAAGAAGAAAGAAGGGGTTACACCCTCGGAGTTCAGGGATCGGACGCATTGAGCTGGAGTGAACCGCTCAATAAGGTTTATAAGGCGTACGCATGACATTCCATGTTTTTGGTAGCCACACTCTATAACGTTCTGCCTGATTCCACGTATTACCAGCTGATGCGAAATCGCACAGATGAATCGGGCGAGCCTTGCCGTTTCCTTCCAAATCCGTTCCTAAAACCATAGGAACGGTAAAAGCCATCCAAGCGAAATCGGGGGCTTGTACCGGAGTTAATTCCACATAACCATCCTTGCTGACGATCACGGAAGCCTCATCCACATCTCCATCCTTAAAGCGGCTATCTCTAGCCAGCACCAAAGGGCCTCTTACGATCGCTTGAGCCTCGTTCAGCTCCACCAAGCGAGCCCGCATATCCAACTCCACCGTAATTTCATCCCCTTTCTCCCAAGTCCTATGAATCGGTAGGTATGCTCCAGCCAACAGATCCGTTAAAGGCTCACCATTGACAGACACCACAGTTCGCTCACTCCACGCCGGGATACGCAAGGCGATCGTAAAATCACTCGTCTTCTCCGGTTCCACCACAATCCGGATTTGCCCATCTATCGGGTAGTCCGTCTCCTGCGTCATCGACACCCTCGTCTTTTTATCCAACTCTACCTCCACGCTCGAAGCCGCATATAGGTTGACATCGATACGTCTGCCGTTTACCTGATAAGCGAACCGCGGAATCATCGCGAAAGCACGAGGTCCATTCGCATTGCAACAATTGATATGCATACCGCATTGCTCCTCTCCTTCATGCCGCCAGCCCTCCAACGGACTGTATTTCGCTATTTGAGAGGCATCCGCTTTCAGCGAGGCTAGTAAAGCGTTATACATAGCCTTCTCGATCTGGTCCGCATATAAGGAATTTCCGGTTAGTCCAAGCATCCTGTCGCAAATCTGCATCCACGTGAACGTCACACAAGTCTCCATCGTATGATAAGTAGGATAGGTCTGTAATGCCTTGCCTCCATACCAACACTCGAATGCACTACCAGAACCGGCCACATTGATTTCCTCATTGATTATATGATTCATCGTTTTCTCCACCACAGATAAATATAATGGATTCTTAGTGACCTTGTAAAGTTCCAACAAGCCCTCATAACAAGACATCATCTCATATGCTTTTTGTCCATTCTCCGGAGAGAACCAAACCTTTGGATGTGGAAAACGTCCGGCGACAGGAATATCCGCAATCGCCTTACTAATCAATCGAGGGCCTTCCGGAGTCTCCCATTGCTTTACGATGTACTTGGCAAAATCCAGATATTTATCTTGCCGGGTACGATTATACAGATACATCACCGGCTCAAGTACCGAAGAGCTTGGCATTCCTATATAATTACCGGTCGTCACGATATTCACTTTTCCGGGTCCCACCTGCGTCATCAAATGGTCGATCACCCGGCAGGCGGCATCCAAAGCTTTTCGATCCCCAGATAAGTCATAATAAGCGATCAAACCTAAAGCCGTGTATTTTCGCCCCCATATATCCCACTGGTTCAACTGTGCTTCCTCGGAATAGTTACCGATATATCCATTCGGCAATTGGGTTTCCATCAACAATTCCGCTCCATTCTTAATAATCTTGTACAACTCAGGATCTTTATCATAACGGTATGAGGCGATCGCCCCTTGTATCCATTTTCCCCAAAATTCCGATTGCCAGCGCGAGGTCTCTTCCTTATGCCGGAAAGGTTCCACCAAATGATCCACATCTTGAGCTTTCACTCGATACTCGATACAAGCGTCGATCCGTTGCCCCAAATAACCGGATATCCTCAAGTGACGTACAGGATCAGTGTTTCTTACTTGCGCATTCATACAACAAACACAAAAACAAAAGAATAGACACGACATGCCTTTTGTTAATACGGATATACTCATAAACACAATTCTTAAGGTTAATAAATGTGATAAAGATAGCACATTCCACTTGTTCGGAACTTTCAGAATTGACAAAATAAATATGAATATTGACACACAAATCGTATCTTAAAATAAAATATCTATTATTTTTCCCCTGATATATTTTGTATGAATCCCAGTAAATACATATTTTTACTTCAAAAAAATTTAAGTTATGAGGGTCATTTATCTTTTACTATCTTTTATGCTTTGTTTCTACCCTGTCACACAGGCGCAAAACACGACGAATCAATTTATGACACAGGCACAAAGCAGCCTGGAAAAAAAAGACTACACCAAGGCTCGTTATCTTTTTCTCCAAGCTTACAAGAACTTAGCCGAAAAAGGTGATTACAAACAGGCGATCGATGCCGGTACGCAGGCGGCTTATCTATATTATCGCGAGAATTATTACCAAGAGGCATTCGATCTTTGCCGCCAGATGAACCAATTCATCTTAACCGAGGAACAGAAGTTGCAGAAATCGCTCTATGAGCAACGCTTCCAAGTAACGAAAGAGCGGTTGGAAATGTATATTAAGCTAAAGAACGCCGCCCAAGCGCAAGTTCAACTCAATACATTAGATAATCTGGCCAGCCAAGCGGGCGATGAGAAGTTATCGAACAATTTATTATATACCCAAGCAGGTTATTATTATACGTTCGGGCAAAATGAGCAGGGGGACGCTGCTTTCCAGAAACTGATCAACCAGTATAAGGAGAAAAAAGAATACGAGAAGGTGAACGATTGCTACCGGAACCTGATCTCTATCGCTCGTAAGGCAAACAACGCCCCACTGATGGAACGTACCTACGACAAATACATCGTATGGACGGATTCCGTAAAAGCTCTTACGGCAGAGGATAAACTAGGGGCATTACAACAAAAATACGATCAGAGCCTACAGACAATACAGGAGAAAGACGATAAATTGTCTGTTAAGCAATATATGATTGTCGGACTTATCACATTCGTGGTAATCCTGATAGCCGCCTTGCTTTTCTTGGGATTCCTTCTATTACGCTTTATTGTGCTGAACAAGAAATTAAAGAAAATCATCCAGACGACAAACGAGCATAGCGAACAACAAGCCCAATTCATCCAAAACATATCGGTTCAGATGGAGCCTACCTTGAACAAGCTTAGCGCATCCGCCAAAGAATTACAGGCGGTAGCTCCGAAGCAGGCCGAGGATGTATGGACACGGGTAGAGGCTTTGAAACAGTTTACGGTTCATATCCAAGAGCTTTCCTCCTTGGAGAATACGTTGATGGAACCGTATGAGGTTAGTTCTTTTAATGTAGGAAACTTCAGTAAGAAAATCGTGGAGAAGGTTAAAGGGGATATTCAACCGGAGGTCAATCTCGTAACAGACGTGCCCCAATTGGAGATTAAGACGAACGCCGAGCATCTGGAGCAAGTCTTATTACATTTGTTAAAGAATGCCGCATTATATACTTCCAGCGGTAACATCCGTCTGGAATTTAAACGGAAAGGCGCTCATGTTTGCCAATTTATCATTACCGATAATGGTACAGGCATACCGGATGATCTAAAAGAGAACTTATTCAAGCCATTCAATGAGGCGAAGGATCTAGCGCAAGGCGATGGTTTGGGATTACCCATCTGCGCACTGATGGCTAGTAAATTAAACGGAACCCTATCTATCGATAAGGAATATAAGAAGGGATGCCGGTTCGTCTTGGTATTGCAGATATAAAATAGACTCACCTTGTTTGTCTTTTTACCGCGATGCGGATGCAGTGACGCTGCAATCCGGGTTGCAGTAACACTGCATCCGCATCGCGGTATCACTGCAACCCGGGTTGCAGTAGCTTATTCCGGCAAATGCTTCCGTAAGAACTCAATCCAGTTACCAGAGGCGATACGGTTGATAGCATCGTCCGTAAAGCCACGGTATTGAAGGATCGGGAATATCTTTTGGAGATCGGCGATCGTTACTAGGTCATACGGGCATTGCTCCGTACCGAAAGCACCATCCAGATCACTGCCGATAGCCACATGGTTCGCGTTTCCGGCCAATTGGCAGACATGATCGATATTGTTCGCCATAATCTCCATACCACAGTTCATGCCTCTTGGAGTAGACTCGCCTCGCACCCAGTTCGGTACCATCATCCAAGCGTCTAGGGCGATACCGATCACGGCGCCACGCTCTATCAACGCCTTGATCATCTCGTCGCTAAACTGGCGGTTGTGATCTACGAAGGCCCGACAGTTGTTATGGCTCGCCCAAATCGGTCCCTTATACAAATCCAACGCATCCCAGAAAGCCTCATCACATAAATGGGTCACGTCAAGAATCATACCCAAGCGATCCATGGTACGCAACAACTCTTTCCCCATGGCATTCAGATGACCGGTAGAATCCGTACCGTTGGCATATCTTCCGGGGCCGTAATGTGCCGGGCCAACCGCCCTCAAGCCATAAGCATACGCCCTTTCCACATGATTCACCGTGATGAACGAGTCGGCTCCCTCGATACTTAATACATAACCGATCGGCTTCTTGTCGGCGGGTTCACCGTCTTTCCAAAGAGCCAGATGCGTATCCAAGGCCTTCTTATCCCGGATCATGACCATCTGGCCCTCCTCTTCCATCGCCTTATACCAAGCAAGTTGGCCTTGGGTCTGCGCCCAAGCTTGTTCCGGGGAATGCCAACCGGGAAGTGGATTATCCGGCCCTACATAGCGACCGATCTGGGTGGCGACTACTAACCCGACGTTTCCTTTACGCAGTTCCTCAAACGATATAGTGGCGTTTCCACGGTCGGGCTTATCGGTCATACCGATTTCTCTCCGGTTTATTTCCTTTAGGGGTTGACGCAAATCCCGGTTCCACTCCAAAGCGTTCATGCTAAGGTCGAGATGGGCGTCGATAATAAATGGCTTATTCATTTTATTAATTGAGAGTTGATAATTGATAATTGAAAATTTGATTACCGTTAATAGGTGATGCGGCGTGAACGGGCAATGATAGGCCATTCGCCGATCGCCTCACGATCCCGGATCACATAAGCCTTGTCGTATAAAGCGACCGTAGGACAAATATGAACGGGAATGCCATAGAATACGGAACCTAATGGATAGAGCCGACTGTCCGGGACTTCCAAGACCAGATGCTCCTCGCTCTGGGAGATAGGTTTCGCCTCCGGATGGTTCAAGAAAAACACACGGGGCAAAGGACTTTCCGAGGCTACCGCCTTGTAACCAAGATCTACGCAAACATGATGCTCATCCAGCACGGAAATGACCCGAGTTATCAATAAGGCAGCTACCTTGAACGGCATATCCGGATAAGCGTTTCCATACCCCCAATCCCAGAACACAAACGTGCCGGGACTGCATTCGCAATCCTTCCGCTTCGCGTACATCGGGAATGTAGGAGTACCTCCCATCACCTTTACCAATGGATAGGCAAACTTGCGGGATATCTCCCGGAACACACGTTCGGTCAAGGCGTACGCTGCATCCGCGCCTTGGCAACGTACCGATAGCTCCGCATCATGTATATGTCCGTCGTAGCCATGCAACCCGATAATCTGCAGAGACTTCAGCGGCAGGATGGCATCCACCAGCGCCTCCGCTCTCTCCGGGAGGACTCCGGTACGATTCATTCCCACGTTCAGATCGATAAGGACATCCAAGGTGATATTCCCGGCCTCGCAAAGAGCCGAGATCGCACGGGCATTCTCCGCTTGGTCTACCAAGCAGGAGTAATGGGTGGCGGGATATGCCTTTATCAAATCTAATAAGCGGGAAATCTTCGGGCCTACCGGCTGATAGGCTAATAATACATCTGGGGCATTAATATGCCCCAGCATCTCGGCCTCGGCAATCGTAGCGCACTTGAACTTCCGGATTCCGGCATCCAGCAGCATACGGGATACCTCAGCCGCCTTATTCGTCTTCACGTGCGGACGAAGCCGGTTCGTATCGCCTATGATCCTCTTGGCCAACTCGATATTGCCGGAAATACGATCCGGATAGAACGCCAAGGCTGGCGAGTCTATCCGGTCTACATTACTTATGACGTACCAATCGTCCATGGCTTATTCGTATAATTCGAACAAAGCCTCTATCTCTACAGGAATATTATCGGGAAGAGAACCGAATCCTACGGCGCTACGGGTACCTACACCGTTATCCGGCCCCCATACGGCGGCGAACAACTCGCTACAGCCATTGATCACATAAGGATGCTTTCCGAAATCGGGCGTACAATTTACCATACCCAATACCTTGATCACTCTCTTTATCTTGTTGAAGCTACCAAGGTTCGCCTGGATGGTCGCCAACATGGTAAGTCCTACTTGCTGGGCGGCGAGTTTGCCTTCATCCATCGTCAAGTCCTTACCGATACGTCCGATGATCAAGGATTTATCATTCCGCACAGGCCCGTGACCGGAAAGATACAGGTATTTGCCATCTATCACACAAGGCTTGTAAACTCCGGCCGGAGCCGGTGCGGGAGGTAAGGTCAACCCTAATTTCTCAAAATTCTCATCTGCGTTAATCATGCTCATAATTTCTTTCATTTATATGTTAGTAAAAAAATATATTGATCTATTTCCTGACTCTTTCCGTTACCGGTTGATTCGTGGCGACAGAGATTCCTTGTAGCTCTACATACTCGACGCTTAAAGGATTCTTGGAGCTGGCTTTAACGTAGAGGGATTGGAGAATCGCCTGTTGGTTGTTGATCGTTATGTAGCATACATAGCGGGAATCACGTTTGGTAATCGTCAACTGGCGGGAGGGATAAGCGGTCAATGAGCATACACAAGCATTATCACTCGCCGAGATCAGTTTATACCCATAAGCCATTTTCCGTTGGATATAGCTCAAGCCATTGGTTTCCCCCGGATGCTTTTCCCGATTGACCCAATAAACGTTCAAGGGATCATGTGTATCCAGCTTACCATCCCTCAGATTCACATCGTAACAAACCAAGTTCTTATTCACGCTTCGTGCTATATGAAAAAGCCTCCCGACCGTTGGATAAGTACCTTCCTCCGGATCCGCCGCAAACGAGGCGACGAAAGGGAAAAGCATAATAACGATACTAAGCAGCCATCTCTTTCTCATTGCTCAATCATTCTTTTGTTATACAATCAAATTTAAGATCATTACCCCGATCAATCCTACGACCGACACGATCGTCTCCATGATAGACCATGAGCAGATCGTATCCTTTATGCTTAGGTTAAAATATTCCTTGAACATCCAGAAGCCGGAATCGTTGACATGCGAGAACATCAAGCTACCCGCTCCTAAAGATAAAACCATCAAGTTCGGGTTCGCACCCGTTTGCGTAACTAAAGGCATCACCACGCCCGCCGCCGTCAACGCCGCCACCGTAGCCGATCCCACGCACAAACGGATCACGGCAGAGATCAACCAACCCAAGATCAACGGATGAACGGGCAATTGCTCCAGACTTGTCGCCAGCTCATTGCTTACCCCGCTATCCTCCATGATCTGCTTGAAGATACCGGAACCCGCGATGATCAAAAGGATCATAGAGATATCTTTCACGGCCTCCCCATAGACTGCCATAACCGACTTGATACTACGTCCCTGCCGGATGCCCAGCGTATATGTAGCGAACAACAAGGCGATCAGCATTACAATGGAAGGAGCACCAATAAAAGAGACTATCCCGCTCGCCATCTCGCCCATATCCTTAAAGCAATAAGGAATAACCGTCACGATAATCAGTAAAAAGACAGGCAACGTAGCGCTGATAAAACTATTCGCCTTGCCCGGCATGCTATATCTCCCGCTATCCTCTTTCTGCTCGAACAACGTGACCGGACCGGATTTTATATGTTTCAACCGACTGCCGAACACCGGCCCGGCGATAATGATAGCCGGAATCGCCAAACATAAACCGTAGATCAGCGTAAGGCCGATATTCGCGTTGAACTGCACCACCAAGGCTACCGGAGACGGATGCGGGGGCAGGAATCCATGCGTCACGGACAACGCCGCCAACATCGGCAACCCGATATAGACCGCCGGAAGCTTGTATTTATACACGATCGAGAAGATCAATGGCACCAACAACACAAATCCGATCCCATAAAATAACGGAATACCCACGACAAAGCCTGTCACCATCAGCCCCCATTGTATATGCTTAGTACCAAAAAGCGACACCATCACGGAAGCGATCTTCTGTGCCGCTCCGCTCTCGGCCACCAACTTGCCTAGCATAGCGCCTAATACGATAATCAACGTCAACCCACCCAAGATACTCCCGATACCGTTATTCACCGAGTCCGGCAGCTTCTCCAACGGAATGCCCAAAGCGATGCCCGCCAAGATAGAGGAGATCAGAAACGCGATGAAAGCATCCACCTTAAAGTAGGATATCAAGACAATCAATAAGGCCAAACAAAGTACGACAATGATAAATGACATGTTTTTTCGCTGTATTAGTTTATAATCCGTAAACGGGATACAAAGAAAACATTTATTTCCGAACTACCCCTTTTTACGATAACTAATTACCGCTAACAGATTAAAAAAAACAGCAAATAGACAGACAATCACAAAATGTCCCCGTAAATCGGCAAAGCCGCTCCCCTTTAAATAGACCATACGCATCACCTCCACGAAATAACGCACCGGGTTCGCCAGCGTGATCTTCTGCGCCCATTCCGGCATACTGCTGATCGGCGTGAACAATCCGCTTAGCAAGGCGAAAATGATCAAGAAGAAAAACGCCGTAAGCATCGCTTGTTGCTGCGTGGACGAGAAGGAGGAGATCGCCAAGCCAAATCCCGTAAAAGCGATCAAATATACGGCGGCGAACAAATAGATCACCCCGAAACTCCCCTCCGGCACCAAGCCGTAGATCAGCCAAGCGATGAGGATCGCCACCGTCAGCAGGACAAAGCCTATCACCCAGAAAGGGATCAGCTTCGACAGCAGGAACAGGGACTTGGGTACGGGCGAGACGTTTATCTGCTCGATCGTCCCTTTCTCCTTCTCGCTCACGATATTCAAGGCGGAGATCGATCCCCCGATAATCGTCAGCAAGAATACCATGATGCCGGGACCCATATAGATCTTGTAACTCAAGTGGGGATTGAACAGGTTAATCGAAGCCACTCCCCTGCCCGATCCCATAGAGGCGAAGCCTTTCTCCCTATTGAAATCCTGTATAATCGAGGAGAGGTAGGAGCTACCCAAGCCGCCCTTGGTTCCGTTCACGGCGTTAGCGGCGATCATCACGTCCGCCCTGCCCTCCTTCCCCAAGTCCCGCTCGAAATCAGAGGGGATTTCCAGAATGATATCGGACTCATTGCTCTCCACCGAGGTCAGCGCCTCGTCGTAACGATCCGACCGGTCTGTCAGGCGGAAATATCCGGAGGATAGTACCTTATCTACCAATTGCATGGAGGTGACGGAATGATCGTTGTCCACAATGCTAAGGTTGATATTTCGCATCTCGAAATTAGCGGCAAAAGGTAAGATGATCAACTGCATGATCGGGATGATGAAGATAATCTTCGGCATGAACCGGTCCCGACGGATCTGCTTGAACTCTTTCTCTAACAAATATCGTAACATAGCTTATAATCGTATTTTAAAACGTTTCACACTCAAGAATACCAGCACGACCGCCATGAACGACAGTATCCCGATCTCCTTCAAGATCGACACGGCGGGAAGCCCCTTGATCATCACGTCCTTCACGGCGATAATATACCATTTGGCCGGAACGATATGGGAGAACCATTGCAGGATATCCGGCATATTCTCGATCGGGAACATCATGCCGCTCAACAACATGATCGGAAGCATCAAGGCGATACCGCTGATCAACATAGCCGCCTGCTGGGTATCGGCTACCGTGGAGATCAGCAGGCCCAGACAGAGGGATACGATCGCGTACAGGATGGACACGGAAACCAGCAACAGCAGGCTGCCTTTTATCGGAACGTCCAGCAGGAAATAGGATAGCAGCAAGATCGTAGCGATATTCACCATACTCAGCAATAGGTATGGGATCGCCTTGGCCAGAATGATGTAGATGGGTTTCAACGGGGAGACCAGCAGGACTTCCATCGTTCCCATCTCCTTCTCTTTCACGATGCCGATCGAGGTCATCATGGCGCATATAAGGATAAGGATCAAACCCATCACGCCGGGCACGAAGTTGTAGGCGCCTTTCATTTGAGGGTTGTAGAGCAAAGAGGTAACCGGGGTCACGGCTTTACCCTCAACCGCCGACTCTCCTTTCAACTGTTCCGCGATGATCGCCGAGCAATAGGCGATTAGCTGCGTGGCCTCGTTCGGATCGGTAGCGTCCGCCAAGACTTGTACTTGGGCATCGGCCGTGGAAGCGTACCCGGGGGGGAAGACAACTATGACGTGTACCTTTCCTTGCCGAAACAAGGCCTCGGCATCCTCATAGCTATCGACGGTCGTATACAGCTCGAAGTACTCGCTGGCATTCAAGCGGTCTGCCATCTTCAGTGTCAGCTCATCCCGGCTTTGGTCGAAAATAGCGATCGGCACACGCTTGATCTCGGTCGTGATGGCATATCCGAACAAGATGATCAGGATGACGGGCATGAGCAAGAGGATCATTGTCGTGCGTGCGTCCCTGAAAATGTGATAGAACTCCTTTCTAACAAAGGATATGAATTGTTTCATCGTTTATTCTCCTCTCGTTGCTTTTCGAGCCAAGGCGTGGAAGACTTGGTTCATATTCGTTGTCTTAAAATCCCGCTTCAAGGCGGAGGGACTGTCTAACGCTTCGATCTTTCCGTCTACCATGATGGAGACACGGTTACAATACTCCGCCTCATCCATATAATGGGTGGTGACGAAGATCGTGATCCCCCGGGCAGCCGCTTCATAGATCAACTCCCAGAACTGGCGGCGGGTGACGGGATCGACACCTCCGGTAGGCTCATCCAAGAAAACGATCTTGGGCTCATGGATGATCGCCACGGAGAAGGATAGCTTCTGCTTCCACCCCAAGGGCAGGGAATCGACCAAGGTGTTCCGCTCCTTTTCCAGCCCGAGGATATCCAGCAACTCATCCGTTTTCTGGGACAGCTGCCGTTTAGACAAGCCGTAGATACCGCCGAAAAGACGGATATTCTCCCATACCTTTAGATCGCCGTATAGGGAGAATTTCTGGCTCATGTATCCGATATTCCGTTTGATGGACTCGCTCTCCCGGTAGACATCGAAACCGGCTACCCGGGCCTCGCCGGATGTCGGGGCCGACAGGCCGCAGAGCATACGCATGGCGGTGGTCTTCCCTGCCCCGTTTGCCCCGAGGAAGCCGAATATCTCGCCCGGCTCCACCTCGAAACTGATATGATCGACGGCGGTGAAGGTGCCGAAACGTTTGGTCAGTTGTTTTACTTCTATCGCTTTCATTTTTTATCCTTATTTCATAATTACAATGCCGCATTTCCCCTCTCTTACAAGGCCATGAAACAATCCTCAACGCTTGACTCAAGGCGTTCGATGCTTACGTCCGCGTAACCTTTGCCTTTCAGATATTCCTGTAATCGCCTCATGACATCCTCCCCATCCCTCCTCAACGTAAGATGATGAGCATCTCCAAAAGCGAAACACGAGTTTGTATCCGGGAACTCCCGCAAGTCTCCCAACAACTTATACATCGACGCACATCGCACCGCGTATAGCCGCCTATCGAATGAGGTACGGATACCTACCGGCGTATCGATAGACAGGCATTCCCCAGAACGCACCAAAGCGATACGGTCGCAACGGGAGGCCTCATCCATATAAGGCGTAGAGACAAGTATCGTAATGCCTTGCCGTTTCAGACGATCCAGCATATCCCAAAACTCGGAGCGGGAGACAGGATCGACCCCCGTCGTAGGCTCATCCAAGAACAAGACATCCGGACGATGGATCAAGGCGCAACTCAAAGCCAGCTTCTGCTTCATACCACCGGACAGCTTCCCCGCCCGCCGATGCTTGAACGGCTCTATCTGACTATAGATATCCCGTACCAGATCGTAGTTCTCCTCGATCGTCGTATTGAAGACCGTAGCGAAGAAGTTCAGGTTCTCCTCTACCGTCAGGTCTTGGTAGAGCGAGAAGCGGCCGGGCATATACCCTACCCGCCGGCAGATCTCCTTCAAGTCTTTCACCACGTCCAAGCCGCAGACAGAGGCGGTACCGCTATCGGCCAGCAACAACGTGGTCAGGATACGGAACAGGGTGGTCTTTCCCGCCCCATCCGGACCGATTAACCCGAACAACTCACCGGAGCCGATCTCCAGCGACAGATCCCGCAGGGCCTCGACATCGCCATAACGCTTGGTGATATGATTTATATGAATCTCGTTATTCATATTTAATCTCCCCATATTGCCCGATCTTCAGATAACCATCGTTGCGGACGGCGATCTTGATGGCATATACCAAATTAGCCCGTTCGTCCTTCGTCTGGATACCTTTCGGGGTAAACTCGGATTTATCGGAGATCCACGTGATCGTACCGGGGTATTCCCGGCGATCATTCCCATAGTCGGCGAAGACCTTGAGAGATTGCCCTAGTTTCAGGTGGGATAACTGATCCGCCGTCACATAGGCACGGAGATAAAGCAAGTCCGTATCGGCGATCTTGTAAAGCGGTTTGCCTGCCGCCGTCACCTCTCCCGGCTCGGCGTATTTCACCAATACCGTACCGGTCTGGGGATTGAGGATACGGCTTTTCATCAGTTGATCATCCAATTGCATGATCTGGTATTGCAGGCCCTCCGCCTCGGCGTCGGCAGCTCCCGTCGTCTTGCTTAAGGAGGAGTATTGGGCATCCAGTTGTTTCTGGAGATATTTGATGTTATTCACGATATCGTCTAGTTGCTTTTGGTTACCCGCTTTCGCACGCACCAAGTTTTCCTGTCGCTGTTGCTCGGTTTTAGCCGTGGCGATTTGTTGTTCCAAGACAGCGATCTGCTTACGGATATCCGGCTTGCGAATATCTACCGAGCGAAGGCTGGCAGAGAGTTGCATCTTCCGCAGAAAAAGCTGGGTGCTATCCACGTAACCCACGATGGCGCCGGCATCCAAGCGATCGCCCTCCTCGATATTCAGTTCCATGATCTTTCCGTTGGCTTCCGAAGATACCAAGATCTCGGTTGCCTCAAAGGTACCGGAAGCGTCAAAATCATTGTCTGTATTACCGCAAGCCGTCCATAGAAGGCTGCATAAGCTGATAAAAATCAAATGTCTCATAAATCAATTGTATTTGTCATACTCTATTTAATTCGTTGTATACATATAATTATAAATGGTCATCAAGCGCTGTACACGGTGCGCCGCGGCGGTTTGCCGGGCCATGTCCTCGGCGTTGATCTCCCGGATTAGGTCCGTGACAGAAATCACGCCATTCTCCAGCTTCACCTCCGCCGCCTGCTTGATGCTTGTTCTCAGACGGATGATATCGTCATCGGCACGCATCAGGTCCGTCATTTTCTTTATCTCCGTGTTTTGCTGCAAAAGTTGCAGGCGGGTATTGAATAAGAAGGTCTCCCGTTGCACATCAATCTGGCGACGGCTTACCTCGATCTTCCTCCGGTCGTTCTTCAGCGTGTACAACTTCCCCAGATTCCAAGAAAGACGGACACCGGCCACATAATAAGGCTCGAAACTATCCTCCAGCATGTTCAAGCCCGGCCGTCCGTAACCACCTTGTACGAAAGCTCCGATACGAGGCATCAAGCCCGCCGTTACCTGCTTGTTTTGCGTCTCAATCCATTCGCTCTTAGCATCCAAGGCCCGTAATTCCGGACGGTTGATTTGCGTGGACAATGAACGCTCGGGTGACTCCGGAGTCTTCAAGACGACTTGATCCGTCAACGGTTTATTGATAAAGGTCGCCAACATCTGCCGATATACCGTGCGAGACGCTCTTAGCTCAATCTCATTTTGGCGGGCATTCAGCAGTTCCACTTCCATACTTTCCAGATCCGATTGATTCGCCACGCCATTGTCCATCATCGCCTTGATACGCTCGATATTGACCTGCAACTCCTTTTGAAGCAAAGCGTTCTGACGTATCAACTCGTCTTGCAGCAGGCAACCGAAGTAGATTTGATTCACCCGGTCGTTCAGCGCATACAACTCACTTTCCAATTGCTCCCGGTTGGCGATCGCCTCGGCACGAGTCAAGGCACGGGCCGAACGGGTGCTACCGCCGTCCCAAATCGTCTGGTCCACCTGCGCCACGACTTGATACTGATCCTTGCTCAAGCTAGGGATCTCAAAGCCGGGAAGAAGCGAGGAGATCTTATCGCCATCCAAAGGCAACTTCGTCACGTCGCTCTGATAGCTTGCCTTACCGCTTACCGAAAGCTGGGGAAGCCAAGCCTTACCCACATTACTCAAGCTATAACGCTCCGTCTGATCGATCAAACCCATTTGATGAATCTGCGGATAATTCGCCCTCGCCCACTCGTAACATTGGGTGATCGTGACCGATTCCTGTCCGCTAACCCTTCCGGCATAACCCAACAGGCTAATTAACAATAATACATATACACCTCTCATATACTCTATGATATGTTTATTAAATTGAACAAATCCATCATCTGGCATCCGGGACCATCAGCTGGGTTATTACCTCGACGATCAAATCCCTGCGCCTATCCATATATTCCTCAAACCGCCCCATATCGTTATCCAAAAAAGCCGCCGCTAGTGGCTTGCGGATCAACAACGGGAAGACCACTAGGCTCACCAAGGTCGAAACCAAATCTATGACCGGCATCTTCCGTAGAAGCCCCTTGTCCATCTCCTCCTCTATCTGACGACGAAGACGCAAGATGGGCTGTATTTTTTTCGGATCTTTCAGCACGGTCTGGAATAAACGTTCCGGATCTCTGTTTAACTCGCCCACCACAAAATTCGGGAACATCGGGTTCGCACGAACAATTCCCATATACAGATCAACGATCACCGGCATTTTCTCCAGCATCGTACTCTTCTCATCCAAAACCCGATCGATGTTCGGCAACAATGAAGAAAGCAATTGCCCGAAAATAGCGTCGAACAGAATCTCTTTCGTCCTATAATAATAATGTAAGGCCGTCCTGCCAATACCCACTTCTGCCGCCACGTCACTCATGGTAGCCGCCTCGTACCCCTTTCGGACAAACACTCGCTTCGCCGCTTCTATGATGCGAGGCTCCATCTCATTCATGTCTTTCGCTTCCATAATTAAATGTTATTTTTTGTTTTGTCACTATCGTTTGTCATTATAGTTTGACATATGCGTCAAAAGTAGTATAAAAAAATTACATAGCAAGTAAAACCTAAGTTTTCTTGCTATGTAATCCTTCTTAAATAATTATTGGATCGTGCGAGCCTCAACTCCTTCGGTCGTAATCTCCACAGGATTGATCAATCCCTCCTCGTTAAATGTCATCTTCTCAATACAAGTCTCCCGGTGGTCACGTGTCTTGACCCCGGCCGGCCGGCGATGGTACACGATGTAGTAATCTTCCGAATTCGGCACATGCATGATCGAGTGGTGACCCGCTCCGTTGGCGATATCGAAATTTTGCCGCAAGACCTCCCCGATACGATTGAACGGGCCAAAAGGAGAATCGGAGATGGCGTAAGCGACCTTGTAATCCGGTCCGGTCCAACCACCCTCACTCCACATGAAGTAATATTTACCATTCTTCTTAAACATAAACGGGCCTTCCACGTAATCCTTGGGAGTTACCTCTTTATAAATCATTCCGTCCTCGAACGGTATAAGTCCGGTAAAGTCTTTATTCAAGCGTACCATGTTGCAGTGTTTCCAACCACCGTAATACATATAATACTCATCATTGTCAGCGTCGTGGAAAACAAACTGGTCGATCGGCTGCGCCCCGTTCACGATCTCGTTGATCAGCGGCTTACCCAGCAAATCCTTATAAGGCCCTTCCGGACGATCGCTCACGGCAACACCGATGCCTCCGATCTCTCCCTCATGCACGTCATTCGCCCCGAAGAAAAGATAATACTTGCCATCCTTGTTGATTACCGAAGGAGCCCACATAGCGATCTTCGCCCATTTCACCTCTGCCGTATCAAGAATGGCGGTATGCTTGGTCCAATTCACCAAATCCTTGGAAGAGAAGCAATCGAAGAAGGTTTGCTTCTCATATAAATCACTCGTAGTCGGGTAAATCCAATAGGTATCCCCGTAAATAATTCCCTCCGGATCGGCGTACCAACCCTCGAACACAGGATTACCACTCTTCGCTACCTCTTCATTTGGAGCCTGTTTAGGGCCACCACAGGACATCAAGGCACCGGCCATCAATACAGTGTAAAACAGGCTTTTCTTTCCGTTTATCATCAATAGTAGATTATTTATTAGTAAATCAAATAGTATCTTTTAATTATTCGAGTTCTCCATGTTCTTCGCCAAACCACCTTCCGAGGTCTCCTTATAAAGACTGGGCAAATCATTACCTGTCTGGCGCATCACCTCAACCACCTGATCAAAACTTACCCGGTGTTTTCCGTCGGAGAAGTTCGAGAACGTATTCGCGTCAAGCGCACGGGCAGCAGCAAAAGCGTTTCGCTCGATACAAGGGATTTGTACCAAGCCACAAACAGGATCGCAAGTCAATCCCAAGTGATGCTCCAATCCCATCTCGGCGGCATACTCGATCTGCGCGGGCGTACCACCAAACAACTGACTGGCGGCAGCGGCAGCCATAGCGCAAGCCACGCCAACCTCACCTTGGCAACCTACCTCTGCCCCCGATACGGAGGCATTCGTACGCACCACATTTCCAAACAAGCCTGCCGTAGCCAACGCACGCAATATACGGGAATCACGGAACTCACGCGTCTCCTTCAAGTGATAAAGGACCGCAGGCATTACACCGCAAGAACCACAAGTCGGAGCGGTCACGATCTTCCCACCGCACGCATTCTCCTCAGACACCGCCAAGGCATAGGCATACACCATTCCCCGGCTCTTGATACTGCTGCCATAACCTTTCGCACGGATCATATAATCGGAAGCCTTACGACGAATGCCCAAACCTCCCGGCAAGATGCCTTCCGCTTCCAGGCCACGACGAACCGCATCCTGCATCACTTCCCATACCTCAGCCAGATAATCCCAGATAGAAGGGCCTTCGTGCTGCTCGACATATTCCCAATAGGAATGGCCAGTCTTCTCACACCAAGCCTGTATCTCCTTGATCGTATGCATATCGTATACTTGCTCCGTCCTCAACTCATTGAAAGACTCGTTCGCCAAGGTTCCCCCGCCGATACTATATACGGTCCACGTATCCAGCTCCTCGCCACTCTCATTATACGACTCGAACAACATCCCGTTCGGGTGGAACGGCAAGAAAGTCTTGGGTTCCCAAGTAATATTTGTCTTCGCGACCGGCTGTAATACCTCAAGAATAGCTGCGTCCGTCATATGGCCTTTTCCCGTAGCCGCCAGACTACCATATAAGGTTACGTTAAAACGAACAGCGCCCCGGTTACGTTCCAAGAACATTTGTGCCGCACGCATCGGCCCCATAGTATGACTGCTTGAAGGGCCATGACCCATCCGGTATATTTGTTTGATTGATTCCATCTTTCTTCGATCTAAGTTTTCTTGTTTCTATACTTTAAGGAAAATATTATGTTTATAAAACGCATACAAAAGTACATAAATTACCGATACATTGCACATGGCAATGAGCACCGGATAATAATTTCCTAAATATTGCTGGGTTCCGAAAAACAAGGATTCGCCGATACACCTAAAACTTACCACGTTAGTAAGCATATAAGCCAGTATTGAATTCATGCCGTACACTTTCAGCCAAGTCGTATACTTTCGATGCCCTTTATAGTCGATCCAATAATAGAACAACCCCATAAGCAAGAAACAGTACCCACTGCTCACCAATACCATCGAACTGGTCCACAGTTTCTTAATAACGGGAAGCTCGATACCCCAAAGCCATCCGGCGATAACCATACCCAGACCAATACCGAATAACATCCGTAATTTGAGCCGCTCGGAATATAATTTGTTCTTTAGGATATATCCGGCGAACAACCCGGTCAACACGGTTACCCCGAAATTCAAGCTGCTCAGTATCCATGTATAACGATACCAAGTAGCGAATATCACCTCCCCGTTCTCCACCGTCGCCCCATCCCGGAAACGTCCCAGTACGGTGCGATCGATCCATTCGGCCAAATTACTATCCGGTGTGTACGAACCTCCCCCATAGTTACCGACTGTAATAAACTCCATCGCTCCCCAAAAGATTAATAAAAGAGCCGCCGCTATACCGATCTGTACCCGTATCCCTACATGCAAGAATAACAAAGAAGCAATCAAATACCCCATAGCGATCGACTGCAAAGTATTTGAATACAAATAAACCCGGTCCGGGTCCAAAGCCAATAAATTACCTTGGCACATCATACCGAAGACCCAAAGCAGTAGCACCCGTTTCCCGATCCGCCGATATACCGCCATCTTATCGGGCATATCCTTATAACGAGACAAAGAGAAAGGCATGGAAACTCCCGCCATGAATAAGAATAAGGGCATCACGAGATCCCACGTAGAGAATCCCTCCCATTCCACATGCGAGAATCCCCACATAAAAGAATTAAACCAAGACATATCGATCGCATGGGCCAGCGGATGCAACACCATCTCCAACACCACTAAGCAAAAAAGGTCGAAGCCACGGAGTACGTCCAATGACTCCAACCGATTTAATTTCTTCTTCTCCATCCGTCTATTATACTTTCAAGAAAATACGTTGGCGATATAAGAAATACAAGAATCCCCAACAAACAGCGATATATGCGATAGCGCTAACCAAAGGCTGGGCGGTCTCGGGCATCAATTTCGCCAACCCTCCGAATATAGCCTCGGAAGTATAGGAGAAACGGATGAAACGCTGTGCCAAATAGATCGTAATAGAGTTCATGCCGATCACGGTAAAAAACAAGGTCCATTTACGCCACCCCAATACATCTATGATATAGAAGAACAAAGCAAACATCCAAACGGAATAAGCACCTACCACACAGACAAAAGAGCTTGTCCATAGCTTCTTATTGATAGGGAAGACCAAGCTCCATAACAAGCCGACGATCAACAATACAGCTCCCGCTCCTACTAAACAAAGCACTTTCTTTCGGTCGGTCAGCCCCTCTTTCCGTAACTTAATCCATTCACCGGTGAACATACCCAACATTGCCGTGGCAATTGCGGGAACGGTGGAGAATAAACCCTCCGGATCAAAAACAGTCTCGTGCAAACGTCCGGGAAGAAACAGGCGGTCAATATACCCTACCAAGTTTCCCTCGAGCGTGAACGGCCCCGCTCCACCGGCGTCCGGCACAGGCACAAAAGCCATCGCCAGCCAATAGCCAACCAAGATAAGAACCGTTATCCCTGCACGCGCTTTCCAACCGAAACGGACAAACAACAAGGCCGCGAACATCCATCCCAACCCGATACGCGCCAGCACGCTTGCGCAACGCAGGTGGTCAAATTCAAACGACAATAGCCCGTTATATACCAATCCCAAGAAAACCAAGGTAATCCCCCGACGGACGATCTTCTTATAAATCGCCCCTTCCGTCATACCTTTTCCTCGTTGCTTCTCTAGTGAGAACGGAAACGAGATACCCGCAATAAAGAGGAACAATGGGAAGATCGTGTCGTGATGCGCCAATCCGTTCCATTCCACATGTTCCATCTGCCCGGCTATCGCCTGAAAAAAAGGATTCGGAAACAATGTCGCCAAAGCGACAAATAAAGAAGCACCGCCCATAATAAAGAGCATGTCAAAACCCCTAAGGGCATCCAATGATTGCAACCGCTGGGGTTGTTGTTTTTGTTTTTCCATATAATCTATTTACATTTAAAGTCAACACAAATATACTCAAACTCACTTACATACGAATGGGGTTTGACATAAAAGACGCTCCTAATCTTTCCCCTCGCATTTAGCCTCCAGTTTTTCAGCGTACGCCTCTTTCCTCATCAGATATAGATGAATAAAAAGGAGTTATAAAGTTCAGAAAACCATAGCGCTTCTAACGTAGATATCAATAAACTTTTCCCAAAACGGCGAGGACGACTCAGAAAGTAAGGCTTACCTTTCGTCACCAATTGGTAAATCAAGGCAGTCTTATCCACATATAAATAGTTCTCATTCCGAATATTTTCGAAACTCTGTATTCCTATCGGTAATTTACGCATAGTCGTCATAACCTTTTTTCTTACCACACCTGTTGTTGAACAAAGATAGAACTTTTTTCCGGAACAAGTCTCCGATTATAGTTTTCATTCTATGAAATACTCAATTTTTTCTACACTAATAGAGGGCGATATTTTACTTTCCATAAGCTGGAAGTAGAATATCGCCCTCTATTTTACAAGACAGTTTGTCTATGAGTAAGCACTAGATCTAAGGCATACAAATATTTCACTGAGTAAGATCACCTCATAGCCTTAGCAAAAGCTCTAATCGCATAATGAATAAAATAATAAACAGCCTTATACACCGGCAAATCCATCTCATTTCTCAAAATGTTCCACTGCCAACGCATGGCTTTTAATTTATTCGAAGAGACCGAATGGTCACTAACTCGGTAAAGAGCCGTCACCGTATTTGTGTTCTGCGCTTTATACCCTTGCTTTAAGATAGAAAGCCAACATACATAATCCTCATGCCCAATTTCCTTGAAAAATATCTTTCCCGTCAAGGCTGAATCATACATGGCTGTCAAGCATCCTATACAATTCCCTTTCAATAACAAAGGATAATCAACCTCACAAGGAGCTATTACCTCACGCCCGCATCGCTCTCCGCCTAGACTTACTTTCTCATAGTTAGAGAAAACAATAGCGACCTCAGATTTCTCAAAGACTTTTAACTGATCGCTTAGCTTATTCGGTAACCATATATCATCGCTATCCAAGAAAGCAATATACCGTCCTTTCGCTTCCTTTATTCCCATATTACGGGGTAACGTAGGCGAACCGGATGGTTTATCCGTCCGTAAATATCGAATACGGGAATCTATTCTCGCATACTTTTGAATGATTGAGAGTGAATCATCACTAGAACAATCATCCACAATAATCATCTCCCAATCCCCAAACGATTGAGCCAATACGGACTCAATCGCTTGGGATATAAAAGGAGCCGCATTATAACACGGGGTTATAATGGATACAAGAGGCAACACGTTAAATACAAATGATTATTTAAATAAATAACGTTTCAACTTAGCGAATGCCTTAAGCGAACGTTTCAAGTCTGAAGGATTACGCAAACCGACTCTCAGCCTGTGTAAAATGTAACTGGCACGTAAATAATATTTCTTCCGTGCCCTATTACAGAAATCAACCATTTCCCCTGCGGAAAGATCCGGTAAAGACAATACGGTGTTATGTGTACCATCCGGCAAACAATACTTCTCATAATCCGTCTCTATATAGTTATTTTCCCTCGCCCACTGATAAGCCTCCGTACCGGGATAAGGTATCAACGGGAAAAACTGGGCGGTATCCGTATTCAACCTTAACGCTAACCGAAGAGTCTCTTCCATGGTTTCCCGGGTTTCGCCTTGGTTACCGACCATATAACAAGCATGTATCAACAAGCCCGCCTTTTTAGCGTTGGCAACATACTGATAGAAATATTCCACCTTCGTTCCTTTCTTGATGTTATCCAATATCTTTTGGCTACCACTCTCTATACCCGGAATAATCAAACGACATCCGGCCTTTTTCATAGCCAACATCGTTTCCAAATCAAGATCCACACGAGCGTTACATAACCATTTCAACCGTTTATTCAATTTCTTTTCCACTAACAAACGACAAATGTCCAATACTCGCTTCTTATTGGCTGTAAATGTATCATCCTCGATTACTACCTCCTTCACATCTGGGAAATTAGCGGCAATGTATTCGAACTCGGCCACCACATTCTCTGCGGATCGTGCCCGAAAAACATGCCCATGCATCGTTTGCGGATAGACACAGAAATTACAACGGAAGGGACATCCACGCCCGGTAAATATCTGGATAGAGGGATATGTGGCAGCAGCGAAAAAGTAATCCCTCTCATTTAAATGTTCCTTGATAAATTGTGAGGCAAAAGGAAGATCATCCAAATTCTTCATCGGTGGCATATGCGCAATTCGTACAAACTCCTTCCCGTCCCAAAAACAAAGCCCTCGAACCTCCCGCAGATCCTTTCCTGCGTCCAGAACATTCGCTAGCTCATTCACGATACAATCATATTCCCCAATAGCGACCGCATCCACCGCATTCGAATAACCCAACGTCTCTTCTGCGCAAGCCGAAGGATGAGTCCCCACAAGCACGACAAACGAGTGAGGATACAATGCCTTCAGCTTCCCGGCAAAAGCAACGTCACTTTTAATGGAAGGCGTACTTGTATCTAAAACAAACAATGAATGCTCATTATCCGTCTTCCGAATAATGTTTAAAGACTGTTCCTCATTTAACTGTTTAGCTGGAGCATCCAAAAAAGAGACATTATGTCCCTGTTTGCTTGAATACAAAGCCGCATAAATCAGCCATAGAGGATAATATAAAGCCCCACTTTTCGTAATTGCCGGACTACGGGATTCTCTGGAGAACTTCCCGAATTCGGCTTTGAAAGGGGGATTGATGAAATAGATGTTCATAATAAATCTATCGGGTTCTTAGTTTGTTAAACATATATATCGCTGTTCTGAATGACAGAACATAAAGCATAATCAGTAAATAGTAAAAAGGGAAGAATGAGATTCTATACAAAACAGCTGAAACCAAAAGCAGCAGAAAATAAGCGATGACTCTGAATCCATACAATCTGGATACATCGTAGCGGATAATATATTTCCGAAAACAAATATTGGTTGTTATATAAGGAGGCTTGGACGATTTAAACTCTAATGTTCGTACAAATGAATGTATCAGCAATAATAACACTAATAGAGAAACGGATATGTTCTCGGGAAACAACAGGAAAGGGATAATGTAACGCAAACTTGAAAGAATGAAGTACAAAAACATCTTTACATATCCACTAAGACTATTGTACAGCAAGAACGAGATGAGCAACACCAATAACCCCACGGCAAAATAGATAGTGTGCGCATGGGGGAAAAAGAAATGGAGCATCGTTAAAAATGCAATTGTCTGGATAATACGGGAAATATACACCACTCGCTTATGCTGATAATAAAAATCCAGTTCCGTCCCGTTGAGTCTCCATGTCGGACTGTCATCCCTTTTGACTGTCTCCGTATCATTCTGAATATAGCCTATTTCATACACACATTCTACTATTAGCAGCGTTGATAATGACAAAGCCAACGTCTGAACGGTAAAACCCGTTTGCATTCCGTACAAAAAGACGATGGGCAGCAGATGGGTAAAAAACAACGATACGACCGCATGAGGCCTTGTCCGAAACAAATAGACCAAGGGGACGCAGAACAACGTAAAGTACTTTAAATACATATAGATTTAATTTTTAATGATTTAGGACAAATATAATCTCCCAATATATTATCTCCTATATGAAGAACATCCTGAGTTCTATAGCCTGTATTTTTCAAAACAAACCGAAACATATTACCTGTAGATTTCAATACACCAGTAGCAGATGAAACATATAATTTAGAATGATACCGGTAACCATTGGCATATAATATTTCTTCTATAAAACCAACAGGAAGATACATATCCGAAATAATAATAACTTCTTTCCTTAAAAAGGCAGCATAATCATATAAGGCTTTTATTTCCTGCCTTGCTGAAAGCTCAATGCGTTCTATCTTCAATTCCAATTGGAGCAACAAATCTCTTACCTCTTTATCGTAAGGTAGCATATTATAAATGGAATAGATATTCGTTTCCTCAGTTAAAGATTGTTTTTTGGATTTCAATTCAGCTTCTATTCTTATTTGCTTAAAGCCCCGAATCGGAATTGAACTCAATTTATTATATTCTTTTTCCACTAGGTCGAATACATCTGAAGGAGTTGATACTTTCCTTTGTAAAAGAGTATCAAAAATATCAAAAGAAATCACAGAGTATTTATTGATCGCTTTCTTTATCCGATTCAGATCCGATTCTATCACACATCTACAAAGGACACTTTGTAATAATTCTTTAACTCTCATAATAAAGTTAGTGATCAATATGTGAAAGTATAATTTTAGCGACCTCCTCTGTGGCTGTCCCTTTCTCATAAGAACCTAGATTTTCATGATGTCGTATCATAGCTTGCTTAAACTTATTCTCATCAAAAGCCTCTATCTGTTTTCTCAATTCCTCATTTGTCTTGCAAATAGGGAATCCCCACTCTTCTATAGGTGTATAGAAGTCTGTTTTTTTCTTATATTCTTCTAAATCAGGAGTAAAAAGAAAACAAGGGCGATAGGTAAATGAATAATCCCAAACGCTCGATGAATAGTCTGTTATTAACATATCTGCAGTACATAACAAATCTTGCATTTCTGGATAGTCTGAAACATCTCTTACAGTGGACGTATATTCATGCATTTTTGAATTAAACGAAAGACTATTAAATAAACACATATGATATCTTAAAAATAGAATGACTCTTTTTGCAGCAAAGCGTTTTTTTACAGCTTCCAATAATTCATTTTCTTTCAAACTCCAATCATAAGACGGACTTGATGTCGTGTTTCTAAAAGTTGGTGCATACAATACGACAAAATCAGATTGTTTAATATTAAATCTATCACGAATACAATTTGACAATTCATTCATTTTTTGAGCACTAAAAAACACATCATTTCTAGGTAATCCTAATTTAACAAATTTATCCTCATGCAAATTCCACGCAGAACTCATACATTTTGTAGTAGAATAGCTCGATGATAAAAAATAAGAAGTAGCCTTAGAGAAATGCAAAATTGATCTATTATATAACCACTGACATCTTCCAATGTCATAAAAATCTTTTTCTATTTTCTTATACGCTCCTCCTGCATGCCAAGTATTAATAACTATTTGGGTCTTTCGAAAAGGAATATAATCATATCCTCCAATATTTGTTATATAAACTTTTGCAGTCATTAAATATTTAAAATAACTTAAAGAAAATCTCTTAACACACTTAATATCAGCATATTCATTATTGCATTTCGGCTTAACACTCCAAGCAATCTCAACATTACTACCTACTATTTTCTCAATATTATCATAAATATAAAATGGATTGCAACAAATTCTTTCACCTGAATAACTTTCAAATAACACCCTATTTGACTTTACTCTAAACACATAGAATACACGCAAGAGAAATCGTAAGACTTCTTTTACACAAAGCTTAAGTATCATAAATTACTATTTTATATATGACATAAATAAAGGAATCGTATCTTGTAGAATACATCCTTGTTTAAAAATTCCGGCTGTTCCTCCCACGAAAATAGAGGCTCCCAATTGACGCATATATTTCGCTCTCTCAGTACTGACACTTCCATCTACACATATTTCTACATTTCCATAATTATGTTGATCCAAATATTGACGAGTTTCACCTACTTTTTCCATCATTCCATGAATCATCATTGTTCCAGCAAATCCGGGTACAATAAGCATCAATAATATAACATCAACATAAGGGAGATATTTACGTACCTCATCTATAGAAGTATCCGGATTTAAGGCTAATCCAAATTTCGCACCCCTCTGTTTAATAAAAGCCGCATTCTCCAAAACACTTTCTTTACATTCACTATGAATAGATACAATATCCCCATCTCTAATGTCCATTGAACGGATAATTGTACGAGGATGTTCCATAAGCAAGTGAATATCAACTGGAAGACTCGTAATCTTTCGAATAGAATTAACCATATCAGGACCAAATGTAAGATTTGGGACAAATGCAGCGTCCATTATATCTACATGTAAATAATCAACTCCATTTTCTTCTAAAATATGGATGTCACGCTCCAAGTTTACCAAGTCAGCACACATAAGCGAAACGGATAATTTAGATATTCTATTCATGATCTACCAACATTACTTTATTTGAATAAATAGAATTATCACGCATAAGCATCAAGCCTTTTCCATTAACTGGCTAAAATCCAAACGATGGGTAATCAATCTTTTGAGATCCAATTTTTCATTCTCCAACCAATATAAAACTTGAGTCCAATCATTATCATTGATGCCAAAACTAGAGTTCCAAGTACCATAAATCTGCAATTGCTTTCGCAATAGTTTCCAATAAAAATCTTTCTCTAAAGTCATATCATCAATTGGATTACCTAAAGCAACAATAGTACCCGAAGATTTCACTATTTTCAAGCTAGTATTGAACGACATAGATGCCCCAGTCCCCTCAAAAACAATATCGGCTCCGGAGCTATCTATATTCCTTGATACCCATTCAGATACATCTGAAGTAGTAGAATTACAGATATTCTCTACCCCATAAGTCTTTGCAAAATCCAACTTTGTTTGAGTCCTACCTACTAATACCACTTTTGATGCTCCCAAAAGTTTTACCATTTGAGATAATATCATCCCAATTGTTCCTGGACCGATAACAACAACTGTATCTCCTTTTTTAAAACCAGATCGTTTTAATGCATGTAAGGCAACCGCTGCTGGTTCTAGCATAGCCGCTTCTTCATAACAAACGCAATCCGGAATCTCCAAGAGATTCCAAACAGGAACAGCAACATATTCCGCAAAACCCCCATTACATCTTGATCCTAAGTAATCATAATTCGAACATAATTCATATTCCTTATTTTTACAATTATTACACTTAAAACAAGGTTTCAAAGGGAAAACAGACACTCGCTTACCCAACCAAGATAAATATGTTGAACTTCCAATATCACTAACTACACCTGAAAATTCATGACCTATAACAGTAGGAAAATGATATGTTCCAGTTTTAAATACTCTAGCAATATCCGATCCACAAATCCCAGCCGCCTTAACTTTAACTAATACTTCATCTGATTTTAATCTAGGCAGTGGTATATTCGTATACTTTAAATCACCTATACCAAATAACACATTTGCTTTCATTTTTCCAACAATAATTTTAAACGAACTAAATCCTCCGGTACCGTTACTTTAAAATTTCGTTCATCACCTTTTATTAACTTTACTTTCATTCCTGCCTTATAAGCTATTTCTGCACTTCCTCTCACCAGTAACAATTCTTCCCTATTCATAGACTTACAAGCATTTATATATTTCCCTAATTTAAAAGCTTCAGGAGCTTGTCCTGCAAATAATATATCTCTATTAAGGACAGAAGATATGCTCAGTCCATCATAACTTTCATATATCGTATCCTTCATTGGTAAAACAGGCATAGCCCCATCATATTTTTGGCATACATTGATACATTCATCAATAAGTACATCTGTTACAAGTGGGCGTGCTGCATCATGAATAATAACAATATCAGATGGGGCATAAAACATTTCTGCCACCTTTAACGCATTGAATATCGTATATTGCCGACTTTCTCCTGAAATAGCAAAATGAATAGGGATATCAAAACTATTAGTTTCATCTTCCAGAATTCGTTTCCATTTCGGATCTATAGCGATAATAAGGCCATCTATGTGCTTATTACACACAAAACATTCTAAACTATAAGATATTATCATTTTTCCATGTATCTTCAAATATTGTTTAGGTATATCACACTCCATACGAGATCCAGATCCACCGGATAATATTATCGCAACATTTCTAGTCATAATCACTTTATAATAAATACAAGAACAACACTATCTAATAAAATAAAACGCAACATTATTAAAAAATAATCTAATAATCATTTTCCACCGACCATCCACTCCCTCTTAACTGATGATGTTTTTCTCTTTCAGGATCAAGGGACTTATCAAATACGGAACTGTATGGATAATAACGTGAATAAGTGTAGCTTCCTCCTATAATATCTTCATTCAACCAAGCTTTAGCTCCAAAAAACAGAGGGAATAGGAGTAATACACAGAAAACAAGGATTTTCTGTCTGCGTACAATACGGTCGATCAATATCCCTTTGGCGAACATGACGGATAAGAAAAGCGTGAAGAAATAGAAATAATCAACCATTCTATACAGGATCATAAGGCTGTATCTTGCACATACCAATAGGAGAGCTATACATACACACGTTTGAAACAGATCTTGCTTCAAGCGGATATACTGGGGATATATCACCTGCGTTTTATGAAGCATGAATACATAAACGATCAACTGCGCAACCATCCACACATAGTTGATTATACTCAAGTCTTTGTTTCCAAACCACTCACTTGTGGCATACGCTGTTATACGTGAAGCCATATCTTCACTGGGGAGAAACAATGACGCACCCTCTGCTATAGGAGTCATAAAATCCTTTCCGACAAGTATCGGGACAATCATCGCTACACAAAGGAGCCAGTAAATAGCAGGCTTTCGTGGAATTAGGTAGTAACCGATAACAAACAGGAAAACCGCGAAAATCGTGAACACGTGAAACAGGACTGCAACCAAGAAATATAGCAGGAACTTCTTGGTTTTCCCGTCATTGACGGCTAATATACCCAACAAGAAAAAAATGATGGATAAGGATCCTCTCATATGTTCCATACTCGTAGCCGTATAACGGCCTATGAAAAAACAGAGAAGTATGAAAAAGCATAGAGAGGGACACACTTTTTTTATGAAATATGCTATCATCCCTATACCGAAAGCCGCCACAACAAATTGGAACAGTAAAAAATCGTTCCAAATCGTCTTGCAGGTCGCTTGCAACAGAACCCATAGCGGCATTTTCATCACTGATTCAAAATCGCTCCATTCCAAATGGAACAAGTCATGACTAAAATAAAAATCAGACGCATACGAAACCGTATCTGAGCCTACCCTCCAGCGAAGCCCCGCCACCAGTATCAGCAGAGTTACAGCTATCCTGTAATGCGTCCACCTATAATCTTCCCGCCCAAGAATATCATAGCGGACAGACAGATACAGCAGGTAAATGAAAACAATCAGGTATATCATCGCCTTTTCTTTATCATTTCCAATAGATACCAAGCCTCCCGGGATCCGGTAAGCAACGTTACCGCCATGTAAAGCACGATCCCTGCGGCTGTTCCCGCGGCGAGCGACACCGCATCGGAGCTTATCATATGGTCTAACAGGTAAACGCCCGTACCCATGACCGCCGCATACGCCAGTATCGGCAGCATGGACTTCATTTCAGATGCGAAGGTCACTCCGGGCAGTACACGTGCCGAAAATACAGTGATCACATAGACATCTGCCACATAATAGAGCAACATTCCTATGCAAACCACCTTGATACCCCAAAAGAGGGAAAATACCAAGATAGAGATAGCGATCACTTTCTTTATTATCTCTGCCTTCAGACAATAATCACTCCTGTGCTTTGCGTTCAACAACTGCCAGCTCATGTTCGAGGCCGGCCACCAAATCCAAGCGAAGCAAAGAATACGTATCAAGGGAACAGTCTCTATCCATTTGTCCGTCAACAATAATCGCACCACCGGCTCCGCCAGGGCAGCCAATCCCATCATCAACGGGAAAAGGACGAAACAAGTCATGCGCAGCATCTGGAAAAAACGCCGTTGCAACTCCTCTTCATTATCTTGCAGCTCACACTCTATCGGATAGGCTACACGGGCTACAACATCGTTAACAGCCGTCGGGACAAAACTTGTCATCTGTGTGGACTGGCTATACAAACCTGTCGCTGCTGATGAATAAAACTTTCCTATCAACAAAAAACTTCCATTCGCATAAATAGCATGCAAAGTCCGACTCATCAACAATCTCGATCCAAAACCGAATAATCCCTTAAAGGAACGGATGGAGAAAACGAATGAGGGCATCCAACCCGCCGATACCCAAAGCAACGCCACATTCAAGAAATTCTGTAAAAGCGGTTGCCACACCAATGTCCAGACACCGAAACCATGATAAGCCATCCAAATCCCCACGCATCCGCTCACAGATATGGCGATAATAGAAATCCAAGCTTGTCTACGAAAATCCATCGCTATATTCAATTTCGCTTGTTGCACCGTACGGAACGCATTGATAACAAATATCAAGGCCATCCATACCAATAATTCCTCCAATAGAGGCTCATCATAAAAACTGGCGATGAAGGGTGAGCACAAAAACAATACGGCATATATCAATAATGATACCCCTATATTGAACCAAAACGTCGTGGAAAAATCAACCTCTGTCCTGTCTTGTTTCTGAATAAGAGCCTCCACGAAACCAGAATCCACAAAGACCTGCGCCACCACCAAGAAAATTGTAAGCATCGCAACCAAACCATAATCAGACGGTGATAATTGACGAGCAATAAGGATTGAGAACAATGTCATGAGACCTTGCCGAAGGAATTTCTCTACAGCACTCCATGCGACACCTCGCAATGCTTTCTTTTTTATGGATTCTGACATATAATCACTATATCTCCTATTTGTTCCAATAAAAACACCTTATAACATAAAGCACTTCTTTATTTAGAGCAAGTTACTTGAAACATCTACACCAACCTATTTTGTATAATCCCATCATTCAACCCTGCATAAGGGCTTCATACAGCACTGCATAAGATGGTTATACAAGGCTGGAGAAGGGATCATACAGCGAGCCAATCCCTTTTTATGAAGAGAGAAGGCTCGCCGTGCCCCTTCCTTTAAATCTCGTCCGGACTCTCGCTATCACTACCGCCATCAGCAGGGCGACCACCGATCCAGACCGGCACGCTTACGCTACGGGGCGTTTTCAAGAGACGGTTTGATGTGGAATACTGCGTCGTCACCGTCAGCGTATACTCACCTTCCGCCAGATCAGCCGGCAGGAGCAACGTGAGCGAGGAGGGATTATTGATCGTGATCAGATCGTCCGTTAATTTTGTGACAGCCTTCGCCGCATTGGTCAGCGTAACGCCTACCGACTCGTCGTCGCCAACCACTTTTAGCATGGCGCCGCGCACGAAGAAGTTGCGGCCCGCCGTAGCGCTACCATCCTTCAAGCCCGTCTTCTTATCCTCAGTCTCGAGGATGTACATGATGTTCGACTTCTCGCCGAGGATCTCAACCGAGGTTTTGGCGATCTCCTCGCGCAGCACTTTGTCCTGCGTGAGAGAGACGTAGATGGAGTTTCTCTCCTTGTTCCACACACCGCCCTCGATCACGCCGGTCAGTTGGGCAACGGCACGGAACAGGCCCGTGTTCACACTGTAACCGTTCAAAATCAAGTCCATCAGCACACGGTGATAGAGCGTCACTGAATGGTGAAGCGTCTCCGGGCGCAACCCCGTGTCTTGCTTGTACATCTCCTCCAGCACATCATCCAAAGTTAAACTTCCGGCCGAAGCCAATAACAAGATCTTATCGGTCTTATTGTCAGTGGTCACCGAATTGTCGATAAGCCAGCCTTTCAATACTTTCTTCATGGTATTCTTGATTTAAAGGAGGGCAGAATTGCTCTCCTCGGTTATCCTTATCTAGAATTTCTTCCCGAACGCAATGTTCAAGAACGTCTTCACCAATATCTTGAAATCGAACCACCACGAGCGGTGCTCCAGATAGAACAAGTCATAGCGTAAGCGGCGGAGCATCTTCTCCAGCGTATCCGTATAGCCGTTGTAGAGCGTGGCGTAAGAGGTCACCCCTGGACGGATCTGGTACAAGAAACGATAGCGGGGATCACGTTCCATGATCTGGTCGATGTAGAACTTCCGTTCCGGACGGGGACCGATGAAGGCCATATCACCGATGAATACATTCCATAATTGGGGAAGCTCGTCCAAATGATGCTCGCGCAGGAACTTGCCCACATGCGTCATACGGGGATCAGCGCCTCCCTTGTAAAGGGCGGGGCCGAACTTCTCTGCGTCCAAACGCATGCTGCGGAACTTATAGATATGAAACGGATGGCCGAAACGGCCAATCCGCTCCTGCCTGAAAATGGCAGGGCCGCCATCCTCGCGCCTCACGGCGATGTAGCAGATCAAGAACAAGGGGGAGAATACGACCAAGGCGATAAAGGCCAAAAGACAATCCCCTATACGCTTCACGTTACGCTCGAAGGCGGTCATCCCATCCGGGATAAAATCAGTAGATTTATCAACACTCTCTTTTATAAGCATGGCTTAATTTATTCCTTTCCTCTATTTTTCTCCTCCTCTTTCTTGTAATCGATATACCGCTCCAAGGCCTCACGTGCCAGACGGCGGAAAAGTTCCTCGTCCGACAGATGGTCCCAAAGGAGATCTACCAAACGATAGTAAACGCTAAAGTGCATGTCCTTGCCTTTTTAAAAGAATTGTAAGTGTCACTGCCAATGCCTCCGCTTACGCGGATAATGGACTTGGTCAGTCTGGTGACTTGTAAAACCGTGGCGATGTAATCGCCCAAACGGGGAAATGATTGTCTGTGATACATGTCTGGTTTGTTATTATTTTTATACATCTATGTCCTTATGGATAGGCCCTAGTAATGCAAGTAATGCAGCACCTGTTTCCCACACACGTGCGTACATTATATAAAACAAGATATAGAACAAGAATTTTACACTAAACGATCGCAAACAAGGCATGGAACGATCCGGATGAGAAACGCTGGATAGCCGTATGAAAGTTTGATTCGACATATATAATGTACACGTGCGTGTGTGGGAAAAAGGTGCTGCATTACTTGCATTACTTGCACCTGTTTTCCCCGGCATCGGTTCCATCCCGTACGTATATCGGCATCGACTCACGCCTACGTTCGTATAGGCCTACACCGATATATGTGTGGGGCGACGTCGATATACGTGTAAAACGATGCCCTTATACGTATGCCACACTCATACGGTCTCGCTTAGCAATGGCAATCCCTCCACCTCTCTCTTATGCCAGCCTTGGTAATCAGACAGGGAAAACCCGGGGACGGTCAACTGTTTGTAATCCTTATCGTCTCTTCGCAAGATGTGCTTGCGGGCATACGCACGGAGCGAACGATCCGTCACGGAAACCATCACCACAGGAAACGGGTAGCCGAACAAGCGCATCGGCGTAACCTCGCTGTCCGGGAACGCACGGCGCAACTGATAGGCCGAGTACTCAAATGCCACCCAGTAAGGACCTGTGCAATACAAGTGGATAGAGGCGGTATTCGTACGCTCGCAACTCATGATATCATTCAAATGCTCGTTCAGCAACCTCACCAAACGAACGCCGGAAGGAAGGGAAGACATGGTTTGAATTATGAATTTTGAATTATGATTTAAACTGTCAACTGTCACTTGTCAACTGTCAACTCGTTCGTGTTTCAGCCAGCGATCGTAATCGTCCAGCCGGCGGATCAACACCGCCTTGCTTTTCTTGGGCGAGGACTCACCCCGCCACGGATCCACCACCTCATGCGCCATCTGCCGGTAGAGACTGCTGTCCGTGCAACCGTAGAGTGTCACCAGCAACAAGGCACGGAATTGCGCCGCCTTTACCACCGGGAGCATACTTCGCATCGTGGCGAGCAAGCGCACGAACTCATCTTCCTCGCCCAACAGCTTGTAGGCAGGAAGGAGCGACGAGTAAATCTTGCAACGCATCACGTCCGTCTCCGCACAAAGGGAACCGTAGGATCTCAACACCTCACGGGCAAAACGAGTATCATCCTCAGATACACTGCCGGAGGTGTGGTAACGACCCAAGGCATCGTGCAAGCCCTCCCGCAGGCGGTCGTTGTCCAGATGAGTATAGACGTGCTTGCCCTTGGTGTTCAGCTCGATCAGCTCATACTCGCCCGGCTTCACCTCCAACAAGGGGACCC